>OOCU01000017.1_pt1 | contig 233668 bp, 184 predicted proteins | sample 1671781 | NCBI WGS metagenome assembly OOCU01 (sample SAMN06348192, study PRJEB24527) | human gut metagenome | reverse complement strand
GGAGAGTAGATAGCCGCCGTTTTATTCAGGCGAAAGCTGAAAGACAGAAAGGAGTTCATTCGAAAGAGTGGATTCCTTTTTTGTTTTATATGTAAATGTGTATTCCTAACAACAGGAACATACGAAACAGATCAATCGGGTTATCGATTATATCAATTCGAATTTTAATAAAAAAGTCCTGTTCATGCTTTAATGAATAGGACTTTTCCGTTTATAGTGAATGTTATAAAGAGTCGCTTAATACATATCTTAATTGATCCATCATCAAAGATATTTCAGTATCTTCTATGCCGGCTACAATCAAATCCGGAATATCTTGATTAAACTCTTCCTGGAATTTATAGAAGTCTCTGTTTTCTTTTTCTACAGCTTGCCTATAGAACTCTATGGCTCCCTTTATGTTTTGCAATGCCCATTCCGTATGGCCTGCGTTTAACAGGTCTTGTGTATTGGGTTGGTTGGCCAGTATCTTTTTATAGTAGTTGCGTGCCTGGTCATATTTACCGGTCAGGAATGAGCACCATGCGATAGGGCGCCATGCTTTATTGTTACTATCCAGATAGTCGACTTTATAAAAACATTTTAATGCTTCACTGTAGTTTCTGAGTTCCAGATAACAATGTCCTATACTAATCGTAATTGACAAATTGTCGGGGTTCAGTTTTTCGTATCTGCGATAATATTTTAATGCTTCTTCCGGTTCTTTTAGAGAACGATAACAACCGGCTATCCGTCGGATAACCCATTTGCTTCCTGGATTTAGAAGATCGGCTCGCAGGTAGGCTTCCAAAGCCCCTTGTAAGTCATCATTCATCTGCTTGCAGTAGCCTATCTTCTGGAAAAGAATATCACTCTCCTGATTTGTTTCAGCAAGCTGGTTGAATATAGTCAAAGCATCGCTGAAATAATTTTTACGCAGATAGTATTCAGCAATACTGCTTAAACTTTCTTCATCGGAAATATACGGACGCAAGATACTTAAATTGTGGAAGTCCAAAGGCATTGTGAAAATGTCGTTGAAGTCCAAATGGCCCGGATATATTTTGAAGAAACGGTATAAGTCCTGTATATACTGTCCAGTAATAGTTTCCAGTTTTCCCCGTTTGCTGATCAGTTCTTCCTTATTCTGCTGGATCATTTCAGAAGCCTGGCTGTCAAATTGATTCATCATCATTTTCTTAGCTTCTTCAGGCAGTTGCATCATGCTGAAATACAATGAATATTTGTCGGAATTACACATGAATGCAGCAAGAGTCATGGAATCCAACATCTGTTTTTCCCCATTATTTTGATTGAAACGGTCACCAAACGATGAATGTTCGGTGGTGAAAGGCAATAGCCAGTTACTTAATTCGCGGAAAAATGGGAAGCTTTTCAAATGAACGAATGTGGAGTGCATCACATCGGCACCTTCTTGCTGCAGTTCGCTGAATTCTTCCATCTTCTTTCCCAGTGAACTGTCGGCGAATATATTTTCCCATTCAGGATTCATTTCTTCTCCCAACTGTTCAGGTGTAATATCTTTCAAATTTATTTTATTACTGATCTTCGGGCTTAACTTCATCATCTCAGGAATGATCTCGTTCTGTAGTTTCCGAGTGATCTTCTCTGTTTCACGGGCCAGGATGAAACGCAAAGTGATCGTTCGTATGGCTTTTGTGAAGCCCGGAGTCTCTGAAAGGGCATCCAGTCTGTTGATTATTTGCGGATAGAGTGCCGTCCTTTTTCTGTAGACATATAATGTCAGCAGGATTGAAATTAATGCACGTACTTTAATTTCTTCATTTTCATGACCGGCAGCGTCGAACAGCAACATGAGCTTTTCTAGATCGAAAGCCGCCTGAAGTCCGAGCATCAATGATGAAACGATCTGGCAACCGGTTGTGAACGGAAGTTCGTTATCGAAAAGGATATTCTTTATTACAAAAGCTTCTTCGACCGTAAAAGGATCGGATACCCATATTTTGTTGAACAGGACCATCAGTATGGCATCGTATTCAGCATTGTTGCCTGTAGCATAATGTTTGCTGAGCTGGAGATGCAAGTTCTCGAACGTCACATTCGGTTGAACCTTCAGACTTCTGCGCCGGCTGTAAAAGGCTAGAGGAGATTCGACGGCCAGTGCTTTGTGCCTGATTCGGTCGGCCAGTTCGTACGAAGATGTTTGTATCTTGTTATATATTTGCTCCTGCATCGGATCTTTAGCACCTTCGATACGATAACGTAACATATATTTATAGGTATCCTGCAATTCATTCAGTTTATCCTGGAACGATAATTCGCGACTTCCGGATATGAGAGCCTGAATGGAATCAAAAGCATTCTTTAATTCCTTGCTATCTAATGAACCGATTATACGGTTGTATGCTTTATTTATTTCTTGTAGTGTCATATAAATTAACAACAAATGGTATGCCAAAAGTATAGTTTTTGACCTAAAATTCCTATCTTTGCACACCTAAAATAAATTAGCACATGAAGAATATCCGCAATTTCTGTATTATTGCTCATATTGACCATGGTAAGAGTACTTTGGCAGACCGGTTGCTTGAATATACCAAGACTGTCGAAGGGAAAGACTTACAAGCGCAGGTCCTCGACGACATGGATCTGGAGCGTGAACGAGGCATTACGATCAAGAGTCATGCCATTCAGATGAAATATACTTATAAAGGTGAAGAATATATCCTGAATTTGATTGATACTCCGGGACATGTGGACTTTTCGTATGAGGTTTCCCGTTCTATTGCAGCCTGTGAAGGAGCTTTGCTTATTATCGATGCTGCCCAGGGAATCCAGGCACAGACTATATCCAACCTGTATATGGCGATCGAAAATGACCTGGAGATTATTCCGGTAATGAATAAGATCGACCTTCCCAGTGCGATGCCGGATGAAGTGGAAGACCAGATCGTCGAACTGTTGGGCTGTCCACGTGAAGATATTATCCGGGCAAGCGGAAAAACCGGCGAAGGGGTTTATGAGATACTGGATGCGATCATAGAAAAGGTTCCGGCTCCTAAGGGTGATCCGGAAGGACCGCTTCAATGTCTTATCTTTGACTCTGTCTTTAACTCATTCCGCGGTATTATAGCCTATTTTAAAGTCGTGAACGGTGTGATCCGTAAAGGTGATCATGTGAAATTCATCGCGACAGGAAAAGAATATGATGCAGATGAAGTCGGCGTATTGAAACTGGAAATGTCTCCGCGTAGTGAGATCCGGACCGGTGATGTGGGATATATTATTTCCGGTATTAAGACTTCCCGTGAAGTACGGGTAGGGGATACCATCACGCATGTAGCGCGTCCGGCTAAAGAGGCCATTGCTGGTTTTGAGGAAGTGAAGCCAATGGTTTTTGCAGGCGTTTATCCGATTGACAGCGAGGATTTTGAGAATCTGCGTGCTTCGTTGGAAAAGTTGCAATTGAACGACGCGTCTCTGACATTCCAGCCGGAAAGTTCGGCAGCTTTGGGATTTGGTTTCCGTTGTGGCTTCCTCGGATTGTTGCATATGGAGATCGTTCAGGAACGTCTGGATCGCGAGTTCAATATGGATGTGATTACAACAGTGCCTAACGTTTCGTATAAAGTATATGATAAAAAGGGAAATTGCCTGGAAGTTCATAATCCGAGCGGTTTGCCAGAACCGACTCTGATCGATCATATTGACGAACCGTACATCCGCGCATCTGTCATAACCAATACGACTTTTATCGGTCCGATCATGACACTTTGTCTGGGTAAACGTGGTATTTTGCTGAAACAGGAATATATTTCAGGTGATCGTGTAGAGATCCATTACGATATGCCTTTGGGTGAAATTGTGATTGACTTTTACGATAAGCTGAAAAGTATCTCCAAAGGATATGCATCTTTCGACTACCATATTCATGATTTCCGTCCGAGTAAACTGGTAAAACTGGATATTCTATTGAACGGTGAACCGGTAGATGCTTTGTCTACTTTGACGCATGTGGATAACAGTGTAACATTCGGGCGTCGTATGTGCGAGAAACTGAAAGAACTGATACCTCGCCAGCAGTTCGATATTGCTATTCAGGCTGCGATCGGTGCGAAGATCATCGCCCGTGAAACTATTAAGGCGGTTCGTAAAGATGTAACTGCCAAATGTTACGGTGGTGATATTTCGCGTAAACGTAAACTGTTGGAAAAACAGAAGGAAGGTAAGAAGCGAATGAAACAGATCGGAACAGTGGAAGTTCCGCAGAAGGCATTCTTGGCTGTATTAAAGTTAGATTAAAAATTGCGTCTTTAAAGGTGTATATATCGAAGCTATTAAAAATCAATCTATAGAAGGTGACATCGTAAACTCAATTCGACGTCACCTTTAAATTGTTGATATGTAATTCGATATTGTGCTATTCAGCTGTTTGGTCTTGATTTTTAGCTAAACTAATGCCACCATCTTCCAATGTAATAAGATGCTGTTTGTACAGCGCACCGATAGCTTGCTTAAAGCTTTTCTTACTGCATTGAAAAAGTGACTGAATGACTTCCGGATCACTTTTGTCGTGTACGGCGATAAATCCTCCCTGGCTTTTCAAAGATTCGAGGATCACTCCTGCCAGTCCATCTATTTTTTGATATCCCAATGGTGTCAGGCTGACATCTATCTTTTCATCTTCCCTGACTTCTTTGATATAGCCTTTCAGTTCTTCTCCTTTTTCCAGACGGCGGAAGACTTCGTTGTAGTACAATAATCCCCAATGCAGATTATTTATAATGACTTTGTAGCCGATATCTGTTTCATCGGCAACCAGCAAATTGACTTCCTGGTTGGGAGTATAGTCAGGCATGACATTGTCCAGGTACTTGTCAATACGTGCGGAAGCGACGATACGTCCTGTAATATGGTCGATATGAACATAAACCAGATACCATTTTCCTTCGCGCATCGGCATTTTTTGTTCTTTGAAAGGGACAAGCAGGTCTTTCATTAAACCCCATTCCAAAAATGCTCCCGTATTATTTACCGATTTGACTTCCATAAACTTAAACTCGCCAACGGTAGCCAAAGGATGGGCTGTAGTAGCAATAAGTCTGCCTTCATTATCATGATAGATAAAAACTTCCACTTCATCTCCCGGTTTCACGTTTTTGGGAACGTAACGAGCCGGCAGCAATATCTCTTTCCCATTGCCGCCATCTAGATAAACTCCAAAATCCAGGTCTTTTACTATCTTAAGCGTGTTGTACTTTCCTATTTCAAGCATAATCTTTTTCTTTTGATACAAAAGTACTCGAAAATGACATAATATCCTATTTTTTTTGTTTTGATGCAGCAATATATCAAAATTTGCATCGTTATAAAAGTAAACATTTTTATAATGGCGCTTTTGCTGGTTGGTCACTATAAAAGTTATATCTTTGCAGTTTTAATTTTAGAAATATTTATATAACAGCATGAAATTGAAATATTGGTTATTTGTTTGTTTGTTCGGATTTATGTGTGCATGTAAGGCACCACAGGATGTTGTTTATTTTCAGGGTATTGATGAGTTGACACCGGAGCAACTTATAGAAATGAGCCAAACTTATACAACAAAAATATCAAATGATGATTTATTATCAATCAACGTTACGGCATGGGATCCGGCAGCTGTGACTCCTTTCAATCCTCCCGTTTTTGCTTATTCTGTAGTTCCTCAGGGGGAACAACCTATAGCTTCTTCTCAGAACTTATATACATATTTGGTCGATCAGGACGGTAATATTAATTTCCCGGTATTAGGTAAAGTACATGTGGCAGGATTGACACGGCAGGAAGTTGCGGGGAAATTGGAGGAGATGATATCCAAGTATGTCGAGAATCCTTTAGTGAACGTGCAGTTGCTTAATTTTAAGATTACTATGATGGGGGATGTTTCCCGTCCGGGTACATTGGCTATAAAGAATGACAGGGTTTCAATTTTGGATGCAATTGGTATGGCAGGTGATTTACAATTATCTGCAAACCGAAAAAATATATTGGTGATTCGTGATAATAACGGTGTGAAAGAAACTTATCGGATGGATATAACTGATCCGGGAATATTTGCGTCGCCATGTTTTTATTTGAAACAAAACGATATAGTCTATGTAGAGCCGATAAGAATAAAACAACGTTCAAGAACAAGTTCAGACCGTTCTTTTACAATGTCTCTTTTGACCTCTGTAATAAGCTCTGTTTCAATCATAACGAGTATGGTAATCACGATTGTTAATTTAAATAGAAAATAATTGCATATATGGAATCTATTCAACACGATAATGAAACTATTAGTTTGAAGAATATCATTGTCAATTATCTGCTTCATTGGAAATTGATTTTTTCAATAGGGGGGTGTTCGGTGCTGATTGCTTTTCTATACTTGTTTCTTACTCCTAAAACATACGAGATGATGACAAAAGTCCAGTTGCTGGAGGATAAAGGTACTACTGGAGCCGGACTTAATATAGGGGATGCTTCAGGGCTGATGAAATCGTTTGGTTTGGGAGGAATCAGCGGGACTGGTTTTAGCCTGGATGATGAGAGGGTTAAATTGTCATCCACATCCTTACTGAAGGAAGTGGTTTTAAAACTGGGTATGAATGTCTCTTATTATAAGCCGTATGCGTATAAATATCAAATGTATGAAGATATTCCTTTGCTTTTATCAGCAGATTCCGAAACTTTAGAGAATCAAGAATATACCGTTGATATCAGCGTTGACATAGACAAGTCTGGTTCTGTAAAAGTAAAGACTGAATCGGAAGTAAGTAAGAATACATTTAAGTTTGCTTCTTTGCCTGCTATAATTAAAACGGAAGAAGGTACATTTGTCTTATCTTACCGAAAAGGCGTGGTTAAGCCTTTATCTATGGATTTGTCCATATCTCCGGCAATTGCAGTGGCAGAAGATCTTTCCGAGTCAATGGTATTCGAAGAGTTTTCAAAGAATAGTAATGTGTTGGAAATCTCATGTACAGATTATGAAAAGAAACGCGGGGTCGATTTATTGTCAACCTTGGTAGAGTTTTATAACAATCAGGAAGATTCAGTGAAAAAGACAGAAAGTGGAAAGAGTATCCGCTTTTTAGATGAAAGGTTGAAGGTGATAGAGGATGAATTGTCGCGCGTTGAGTACAAAATTGAACAATATAAGTTACAGAATAAAATGACAAGCATTGAATCCGATGTCTTGTTTTATGCCGAGCAAATGAAAGAGTTGCAGGTGAAAATCATCGAACTGGAAGCACAAGGACATCTGATAGATTTGTTGGATGATTATATTAAAGATCCAGGAAATAAATATAATCTGGTACCTATCACTTTGGCTTCAGGGACAGGTGAGAATACATCTAATCCGGTGACGACTTATAATGAGGCTTTGTTGGAACGTATTAAGTTAATGCAAAGTACAAAGACCGAAAATCCTTTGATAGGACAGATCAATTTACAGGTGGACCAATTACGTGAAAGCGTATTTCTTTCAATTGAAAATGCCAAAAAGAGCCTGGCTTTGACTTTAGGTGATTTAAAGGGAAAAGAAAAGGTGCTTTTGGATAAGATGGGAGTGGTCCCTACGTTAGAAAGGGAATATGTTGATTTTAGGCGTCAGCAGGAGATATATCAGGCTCTTTATCTGATCTTATTGCAGAAAAAGGAGGATTTTATCCATTCGATAGGAGATAGCAAAGAAAGGGCTCGGGTTGTGGAAATGGCCTATGTGAAACAAAAAAAGGTAGCACCAAGAATGCTGTATGCAGCTTTGTTTGTTTTTATATTTACATTGGTTATTCCTGCGGTTTATCTTTTTACCAAAGAGCAGATTTTTGTGCTGTGGAATGAATATAAGAGGCTGAGTCATAGTAAATGAAGGTTCCGTTAATCTCTATAATTGTTCCGGTTTATAATGTTGAGACAGTATTGCCTGTATGCCTGGATAGCATATTAAGGCAGTCTTTTCAAGATTTTGAATTGCTGTTGGTTGATGACGGATCCCAGGACAGGAGTGGCATTATTTGTGATGAATATGCTCGAAAGGATGAGCGGATTCGTGTCTTTCACCAGAAAAACGGAGGGGTTTCCAGTGCGAGAAACAAGGGACTTAAGGAAGCGATAGGAGAGTATTTGGTATTTATTGACTCTGACGATTGGATACAGGATGATTTTTTTTCGGTGATACAACCCTATCTCGGTGTATTTGATGTAATTCTCTTTGGGTTGGACCAGGTTACTCCTGATGGTCATTCTATCCGAAAGTTCGTGCCTCCGTTTGAAATGTCTGAAAATGATATGACCAAGTTGGCCGATATATTATATGCATTGTTTAGAATTGATTTGTTGGGATATGTGATTGCAACTGTGGTTCGGAGAGATATTGTTGTCGCACATTCATTAAAGTTTGATGAGAGGTTTTCTTTGCATGAAGATTCTTTGTTCTTTTTGGATTGTTGTAAGTATGCATCTTCTTTTGTCTCTTTGGCGCAGACTCCCTATAAATATGTCTATTATGAAAAGGAGGGAAGACAAACTTTGAGTAATACGATTCCTGCAAATTATAAAGAAATATTGCAATTACGGCAAAGAAAAATGACTGAACTGTTGTCTTCTATTGAAATGTGTGAAAAAGAACGGCATTTTATAGAAGGACGATTGATGTATAATTATTGTCGTGTCAGTTTGGATATTGCTCTGTCTCAGAATCGGGGTCGTATACGGGCTGTCAAGGACTGTATAGAGGAATTTGCAGATAAAGAGATTGTGGTTTGTTCAGCAAAAGAATCAATTCTTCATTTTTTTGTAAAAAAAAGGATGCCTCATATGATCTTTATCGCAAAGAAATTATTGTCAATTGTAAAATGAGTAAGAGTATGAAGCCTAGAGTTAGTGTGATTTTACCGATTTATAAAGTTGAGAAATACTTGGATCGGTGTATGCATTCTTTGTTAAATCAGACATTGAAAGACATTGAGATTATTATGGTGGATGATGGCTCACCCGATAATTCTCCTACGATGTGTGATCAGTATGCAAAAGAAGACAGTAGGGTAAAGGTCATACATAAGCAAAATGCAGGCTTAGGTTTTGCTCGTAATTCCGGGTTGGAGATTGCTACAGGAGATTATATCGCTTTTGTTGATTCGGATGATTTTGTGAGTGTAACAGCTTTTGAAATATTATTGAAAGTCGCCCTTGAAGAGAATGCTGATTATGTTATGTGTGGTTATAAGAGCGTTCGGAATAATATTTGTGTGTCAGAACATAAGGATGTCAATCAGAAAATGGTGATGGAAGTTCCTGATTGCTATAATGTGTTGAGAGGAATGATCGGTATCGATCCTGATAGCGAATATTCGTATCGTCATAATTATTCCGTATGGCATGGCATTTATAAGAGTACTCTTTTCACTGAGGGGGGAATCCGCTTCTGCTCTGAAAGGGATTTAATTTCTGAGGATTTGATATTTCATTTGTCACTTATTCCTTTATGCCGGAAGATTGTCATTATACCGGATTTATTATATAATTATTGCCTGAATGACAACTCGCTGACAACTACGTATAGAAAAGGGCGATTTGAAGCTGTATTGAAGTTGTGGAAAGTTTCTGTCGGGATGGTGGCGTCAACTTCTTTGGAAGATATGAAAATCCGTTTGGATTACTTACTTTTAGATGTGACATTAAGTGCTATTTCATATGAAGTTAGGTATAATAAGAATAATGCCCTGGACGTTCTGAAAACAATATCAGCCAATGACGAGGTTCATCAGTTATTAGATTCGTATCCGATACATCGGTTATGCCGTAAACATTATCTGTTTTTCTCGTTACTGAAGAGAAAGGCATATAAAACAATTTACTGTTTGCTTAAGATAAAAATCTTTGGAGAAAAATACCTTTCTTTATTTTAGAGCATCTTTCAAAAAAGAAAGACTTGTGTCTATTTCTCGAAATAGGGATGAAAATACTTCTTCGTAATTGCATCTTTCAGGAATAGGCATTTGCTGTAATGTTTGAAGGTTTTCTTCATCCAAATTATGCTCATTTAAAATATCAGCTTTTTGCAATAAATTGGAAATACGATCATCCTTAACTCCGTCTACAGCATAGAAGGGCCGTCCGAATATCATAGAAAATATGACAGCATGAAAAGAATTACCAATAATAACCTTTGCATATTTGCATAGGTTTAAAAATTCCAACGGTCCTGTGACGCAGTGGAATTCCGCTTTCCCATAAACTTCAAGGACACCCCATTTAGAATGATTGGGTAAGAGGGTCAGGATTACTGGCAATTGTTTACTCTCTGCATATTTTTTGGCAAGATTAAATGTCTTTTTATCAAAGGCCGGCATGTATAGCAACAAATAATCCTTTTTAAGGAGAGGTGTATCGCCCGCCAACTTTATCCATTCATTTTTAGGATAAAGTAGAGTTGGATCTACAACAACATCGGGTGTATATCCTGATATGTCACATATCTTTTGGGCAGTCATTTTTTCTCTGACGCTAATGCTGTCATATTGTTTTAGGCAGGCGTTTATTTGACTGTCGGATGAATTGCCCATTTCACTTAAAACCCGTCGTCCCATACTTGGAGCATAAGCGATACGCTTTCCCTTTTTTACAAAAGGCAAGAAATAGGCCCAGTCGAAATCGATACAAGAGATATTCCAAATCTGGTCACTGCCTGAGATAAAGTAATCGAAATCAAGTTCGGCATCTTGTTCTAATTCATCAAGTGTTGTGTATGTCCGGTCTGTCAGAATTAAATGCTCAGATAGAAAACGTTCGAATATTTCATATTGCAAATAACTTTGCTTGATATATCCTAAGGTCAATATGTGTTTAAGAAATCTTTTTATTCCTTCTTGCTTCATGAAGCGAGGGGTATAAAAATCACTTTGTTTTTTGGTTCTAAAATTAATGATCTTACAATCGAATCCCATATGTAATATTACTTGTTGTAATGCATATGCCTGTAGCATGGAGCCAAAGTTATGAGATGCATGAAAAGTAATGATTCCAACTTTTTTATTCATGAATGCTTATTTTTTATAGCAAAGTTATTAATAAAACGCAAATAAAACAAATGCCTTGTTTTACAGAGACTTATTGTTTTTTACGGCTTGAGAGGGAGGAATCAGGCGATTGTATATATCGAACAGGCTTTCTCCTATTGAATCATCATCTAATTTCATTTGTTTGATTTTGTCTCTGCCGTCTATTCCTTCAATTTTGTTGTTTAATGCCTGGTATGCTAATTCTGACAGCATGTCGGCATCCATTGACTTTGATACAGCAGAATTTTTCACCCCTTTTAATAAGTTGGCAACATCTCCTACATTCGTTGAAACAACAGGCAGGTTACAAGCCATGGCTTCTTTGATCACCTGAGGTGATCCCTCTGATATGGAAGTCATAATCATAAGATCGGAAGTACTATATAAAGTAGAAACCTCTGATCTGGACATGTTTTTTATTTCAACGGTTGAGCATTGAATTTTATATTTGGATTTTAGTATTTCTACAACGTTTTTGAATAAAGGATAATTTTTTACCACTCTAGAACGATCACTAGGGAAAATAATTCTTTTCGTATTTTCTATAGTTCGCTTTTCTGCAGGTGTAAAAGTATTAATATCTACGGAGCATGGTATGATTTTAGTGAATGGCATGTATTGTTTTACAATGGTATCCATTTTGTTATTCAATGTAATGGCCCAATCCGCTTTCTTTAAAATAAGTTTTGTAAGAAAGACCTGAATCTTTTTACCTTGTTCTATCTGAATATCACCACCATGTAAAGTAATAACAACCGGAATATTCTTCTTTAATTTTTTCAGTAAAAACAGACCGGATAAACCATAGTGTACATGAATAAGGTCAAATTCATTTTTATTGATTAGCTTATGGATTGCAAAGATAGATTTTAAATATTCCTTTTGGGATTTTCTTCCATCAATGAAAAAAACAGTGTAGGATACCTCTTTATGGACTTTACATATTGCTTCCATTTGCTCCTTTACAAAAATACCGTAATAAGGAGTTTCAGGAGTAGGGTACATATTGGTTACTAACAAAACTTTCATAAATACTACTTTAGTGTTTGATTTTTGTAATAATTTTTTTTACTAAAGAGATAACAAGCAAACGCTCTTCTTTTTCTAATCCCACAAGATAGATAAATAGTAAAATGGAAATAGAACTACATAGACCTGTTGATATGAATAACAACCATGGCGACTGATTGGATAAAGTTACAATGTAAGTGATTATTCCCGCCGGTATAGTAACATATATTATTCGAAGAATAACTAGTCTTAAAAAAGGTTTGATCGGGAAGGAAAAGAGTAATTTTCCAAACCATGTACGGACTCCTATGGATATACAAGTGAAGAATATGGAAACCCAAAGTACAGTAGTGGCACCGAATCCCTGTTTTAAAAGCAGGATGGAAATACCTAAAGGAATGATCAGTAATGATCCTACGACAATTTGGTAAAATTTAATTTTTCCGGTCGCCATTAGTCCAGTGATCATAGGTCCTGATAGTGAATCCATTAATGCTTCTATGATAACCAGTTGAGTGAAAATGACTGTATAGTCAGGTACTTGTACCAGCCATAGATGTAAGATGAAATTTGTTTGAAAAAGAACAGGTAGCGATAAGAATAGCAGTAAGAAAAATGAATATTTGGAGCTCTGTAAAATCAGTCTGATCATTTTTTCTTGTTTATTTTCTGCATACTTTTTTGTGATTTGAGGATTGAAAGCCATCTGAACGTTACCGACAAAATTTTTTATAGCATTGGTTACCTGGAATGCAATGCCATATGCCGCATTTACGACAGGTCCGAAAAACAAGTTCAATACAACGTTGCTTCCCTGATTTTTGATGATCCAGGCAACACTGCCGAATAAATTCCATCCTGCAAAAGACATGATTTGTCTGAATAGGCTTTTATACCAATAAAAACGAATACGACATTCTTCGAAGTGATTGGAGCAATAGAATATATAAATGCTGGTAGAAATACTGGTCTGAATCAACAGAAGGAAACCGTATAAAATAAGCCGGTCTCCATTAAACCATGAAATTGTATAGGCGATAAATAATTTAGTCAGAACATCAAAAATAGACATGTAAGCATAAATATTCATCTTTTCATGTGCTATAAGCAGTGCGTTGAAAGGTACTTGTATGATTGTTAGAGCCATTGATAACATGCTGAACTGAAAAATCCAGTTGGCTGCAGTTAAGCGATCAAGAGGCACATTAAGTTTATTGTTTACAAACCAGACACCAACAGACTCTGCTATTGTTAAAAGGAATATTGCTATGCAACAATGTATTATGAATGAGGTACTGAAAATGCGTTTTAACTCTTCCCTATCGCCAGTCCCTAAAGTGAAACTTAGGTAACGTTGGGTTGCTGTGGACATAGAGGCATTGAGAAAAGAAAACATTGTTATTATTCCAGCAACAACATTTTGTATTCCATAATCCACAATACCTAAAGACGCTAATATGACTCTTGATGTATATAACGTTGTAAGAAGTAAAAAGAGCATTCTTACATAGAGCATACCCGCATTTTTAGCAATACGTTTATTATCTGAAGATAACATATATCTTTTTAATGTGTTTTTTTATAAGATGATCTATATTCGCTAATCTGAAACTACTCTCTAATGAGAATAAACGAGATAAGCAACGAAATATTCTAATCCGAATAGTTTTTCTTTTGGGATTACGTAGCTGATCATTTCCTTCTTCTGGTTCTTTAATGCCTCTTTCAAACAAAAAAAGAGAATTATTTAAGCTGTTGATGAAATTCATGCCTTTTTTCGTACAAGGCAATAGCACTGAGACGCCGAATGGATGTGAAACAGTGAATGGCGTTTTTTCCCCTAATCCCCAAAAATCCCCAATCGTAATATCTGTACAACGGTTGATTTGAGCAAATTTACATTGATAACAGCTGTCCCGATAGGTAAAGCCGTCCATAAAGGCATTGTAATAAGCATCTTCATAACGTTGTTTCCATAAGTTATTGATATATTTATTATTCTTGCTAGCCAAAGTTAGTATACATTCTGTTCCTTCTCTGAAGCGAACGGTTTCTACTTCATTTTTTGGACAATGTAATTTATTTTCTGCGTGTTGTTCAAGAATTGAAATAGGAGGAACTCCGTGACAGATTAAATCAACAGTTATGAGTTGCTCGTACTCTTTTCTCAAAAAGGATTTTAATCCGGCACATTGACAGGGAGTGCCGATGAATAGCACTTTTTGGTCGCTTTTCAAATCTTTCTGAACGAGTTTATAGCAATCTCCTATTTGACTTTGAACATATTTAGAGCCCTTTAATAAAGGAAGTTTTTCGTGATCGGTCACCCGGATATGATGAATATTTAATCCATCTGCCGTACAACCGTAAACAATACCTCCTTCCTGAATGATTGCTTGTGAAAAAACAGAAGCAGCACCTCCGGATGTACTTGTCTTATAATCATTTTCGTCTTTGCTCCAGGCTGCATATGCTTTTAACGGATAGTGAAAATTGACAGTTTGAACAGCGGGACATATTTGAAAACAAAGACCACATTGGATGCATTTATTATAGTCGATCTCAGGATATATATGTCCTAATTCTCCTTTTCTTTTGTAGATACATTGTTTGGGGCATATATTGAAACAAGCTTCGCATCCGGTACATTGATGCTTGACACAACTAATATCTTTGTTTTTTTTAGAGACACTCATGCTTTTTGTGTTACTGCTTCTATTATTTACAAAATTACGGAAAATAGTTGGTTCTTGCAATTTAGCTTTCAGATAGAATTGGAGGGGATTGGTTTGTTTTATCGGAAAATACGTTTTATCGCTTAATGTATGAATGAGAACTTCTGTGTGCTATATTAATATACGTACCTGTTCCATACAATATAAAGACAGTAGTTTACGTTTTTAATTAAAAAGTGGTTTGCTATTTATTTGTTTTCTTTCTTGTGCAGTAATGTGCTTTTTTATATCTTGCACAAATTTAGGAGAAATAAATGTTGTATAGTAGCCATTTTAAACTAATTTGAAACAAGTTTTAGTTGTCTTAAGCTCAAAAGAAAGACTGAATTATAATGAAACAACGAGATATAAGTGTTGATCTGTTGAAGTTTTTTGCTGTTTTCTTGATTATAAACAGCCATATGGATGATTTGTATCCCAAATTTAAGATGTTAGCAACGGGAGGGGCAATCGGAGATGCATTGTTCCTTTTTTGTTCCGGCTATACCTTGTTGCTGAGTAGCAGGCAATTAAGGTTTGATAATTGGTATAAGCGAAGGATTAATAGAATTTATCCATCCGTATTTGTTTGTGCTTTGATAGGGTGCTTGTTTCAAATGAATGGAACACTGAGTGTTTTGACAATGGGAGGCGGTGAGTTTATTTTGGCTATAATGGCTTATTATATTTTAATTTATGGAATTAACAAGTATCTGAAGAGTTGGGTACCGTCTATATTAGTGTTGACATTTGTGATTTCTCTTGTGGTTTATGTTTTGTTTTATCCTTATAAGTCTGATTTGGGTGAACGGGGAATTTATGGTATTGCTACACTTTTTCGTTGGATACCCTACTTTGGCTATATGATGCTGGGGGCATATCTAGGGCTAAAACGCTCATCCTTGAATTTTAAGCCTGTAACCGATATGTTATTGCTCGTGATTTGTTTGATTTTGTTTTATGGTATCCAGTTAGGAGCGAAGATATATCCGGTTGTTGCTCCTTTTCAGGTTTTGACATTATTTCCTCTATTGGGAATCGTATTTTATTTTTATAAATGGTGTAATGCCGGTTTTTGGAACAAGATATACAATAACAGTAAATGGCATGTAGTCATTATGACTGTTTCGGGATTGTGCCTTGAGTCTTATCTCATACAGTACAGTGTTTTCACAACAAAGATGAATTCTATTTTCCCATTGAATCTTCCATTAATGGTAATCATTGTCTTATTGGCGGCATTTTTATGTAAATGCCTTTCGCGGATATTTCTGCAGACATTCAATGAGAAGGACTATGACTGGAAGGCTGTATTTAAATTGTATTGATTTGGACGGTTTGCAAAATCTCTTGAAATGGAAAAAAAGATTGTAAGAATATTGAATGTAGATATATTGTCTATAACGCAAGACGATTTATTGCCCCGATTGAAAAAAGGTGTTTTGATAACTCCGAACATCGATCATTTGGTCAAATTGCAAAAAAATAAAGCGTTTTACGATGCTTATCAACGAGCGGACTGGGTGATATGTGACAGTAAAATTTTGTATTTGATGTCTAAATTATTAAAGTCTTCATTGCCTCAAGCTATTCCTGGTAGTAGTTTTTTTACGGCATTTTACCAGTATCATAAAAATGACCCCAATTGTAAAATCTTTTTATTGGGAGCAGCTGAAGGGGTGGCATTAAAAGCAAAGGAAGAGATAAATAACAGTCTTGGAAGAGAGATTGTAGTGGGAGCGCATTCGCCTTCCTTTGGTTTTGAGAAGGATGAAGAAGAATGTCATCAAATTGTAGATATTATACGTGAGTCGGGTGCCAATGTTTTGTTGGTTGGTGTGGGAGCTCCTAAACAGGAACTATGGATTGCAAAATATAGAAGTTATTTACCCGAGATAGAGTTGTTTATGGGATTAGGGGCGACGATTGATTTTGAAGCAAAAACATTAAAACGCTCTCCTGTGTTCCTGCAAAAAATAGGATTAGAATGGTTCTATCGTTTTCTGAAAGAACCCAGGCGTTTGTTTAAGCGTTATTTTGTAGATGACATGCTGTTCTTTTATTATTTTGGAAAACAACTGCTACATATCTATAAAGATCCGTTTGATAAGTCTATAAGTGACGATATCTTTACCCGAAATAAAGATTGATTTTGTTATGGAATATTGTAGCATGGAAAAAGGGGAGAAGGGACGTTTCTATTTGGAAAATCTCTACTTGAATAAGTTGCTTTGAAATTTCAAAGCCTCCTGTAAAAAGAAAAAGTTTTTGTGTATATTTACCCGCTATTTAGAAATAATATAGAATAAATCTTTTATAAACATATATGCAGAATTTTATAAATAAGCATTTTTTTGAGTTGTTTTTAATAACTTGGATATTTGGGACGATTTTTTATGTAAAGTTGAAATTAGATTTTATAGATGAGTTGTGTGCTGTTTTGTTGGTAGCAATGTACGCTTTTTATCTATCTAGAACTGAATGGCGTATAAATAAAGTGTTTGTGTATACTCTATTGGTTTTTCTTTTTTATTTAGGGTACTCTTTCTACATAAAAAGTAACACGCCTAAGAGTATGGTGATGGATTTCATTATTCAATTGAAACCCTATTTGGCCTTTTTCTGTGTATATCAGTTAAGTCCGACTTTTACCAAAGTACAAAAAAAATTATTGAAAGATACTGCTTGTCTATTGTGGGTAGTTTTGTGTGTGATAGGCTTTCCTAGTCTGTTTATTCAGGATATGTTGGTATATGCAATTGGTCATCAGGCCGTTTTTGCAGGAGCTGTTATCGCCACATCATTGATTTATCTCTATTGTAGTGACTATACTTTAAAGGATAAAGTGGTATTTATATTGATGTTGTCATTAGGCTTTTTATCCGGACGGTCTAAATTTTATGGTTTTTGGGCCTGCTCTGTGATTCTTGTATTCTATTTTAGTTCTCCTGAAAAGCTGAAATTGAACATGAAGAATATGATTATTTTTATTTGCACACTGGCTTTGGTTCTTGTAGTTGCTTGGCAGAAGATTGATGTTTATTTTGTGCAAGGGATAACAGGAGAGGAAGAAAAAGATGAAATGGCCCGGTTGGCTCTTTATGCTACTTCGATTTCCATTTTTGAAGATTATATGCCTTTCGGCAGTGGCTTGGCAAGCTTTGCTACACATGCGTCAAGTGTGGATTATTCTCCTATCTATTCAGAGTATAGTATTGATGGAATTTGGGGGTTAAGTAAAAGTTATAATAAGTTTATTACGGATACGTTCTATCCTTCATTAGCTCAGTTTGGTGTAGTCGGGGTTTTCTTGTATGTTTTGTTTTGGATCTATATATTGAGAAAGGCATTTCGATATTTTCAAAAAAAGAATAGTACGCGACTAGTGGTTATGTCCTTGCTTATTATTGGATTTCTGGCGATAGAAAATGTCGCAGATGCTACCTTAACTAGTAGTAGAGGGTTGTTTATGATGATGTTTCTCGGTTTGATAATGTCAGAAGATAAGAATACATCTGTTGAAGGTCCGAATGATCCAGCTAAAGTGCCGATAAATTAGTATATAGCATGAATAAGATTCTGTATTACCAAAACAGAATCTTATTCATAATCTTTTCGTGTTACACACATGTTTTATTTTTTTCTTTACTTAAGGAGCATCCGCAGCATCCCTGGCATGCTGAAGGAGCATGTTTGCTTCTTGTGAATAGATTGTATATTTTCCTTCCAATGTATATTATGGTTAGCAGGGCTATTATGCCTATAGCTATATTTTGCCACATAAGAATACCTCCTAATTTATCAAATTAATAATCAAACTCCCCGTCTGATAAACCACAAACGAAACGATCCATGCTAAAACGCATGTATATACGATAACGAATATACCCCACTTCCATGATCCCGACTCATTCACAATTGCTGAAATGGTTGCGATGCACGGGAAGTAGATGAGAACAAACAGCATCAGGCTCAAAGCTATCAGAGGGGTAAATACCGGATTACCTTCTTCATCCAAATCCTGTTTTATACGTTCGGACAAAGCCTGGCTGTCTTCTTCTTCACCGGTATATAGTACACTTAGCGTGCTGACAACAACCTCTTTGGCTGCCATACCGGTCAATAGGCTGACACTCATTTTCCAATCGAATCCTAACGGATGAAGAACCGGCTGGATTGTTTGTCCTATCGTACCGATATAGGAGTTCTTTTGATGCTCCATATTCTTTAACCGTTCCAGCTCTGCAATTGTTTCCGTTTTTTCTTTAGAATCCAGTTCTGCATTTTCAACTTCTGCTATTTGCTGGTCGAATGCATCTCCCATTTCATTATGACGGGGGAAATAGCCCAGGAACCAAATGATAATGGAAGCAACCAGGATGACACCTCCCATTTTGTGAAGATACTGCTTGGCTTTTTCCCACATATGGATCATGATCGACTTAGCCGTAGGCATGCGGTAGGGGGGAAGCTCCATCACAAAGGGAACATCTTCTTCATTAAACAGGAAACGCTTGAATAACCTTGCCATTACAACCGCCAGCAGGATACCGCAAACGTATAACGACAGGAGAATGAAACTGGCATTATTGGGGAAAAATGCACCTGCCAGTAAAACGTATACCGGCAAACGCGCACTACAGCTCATCAACGGATTGATCAGCATCGTGATCATCCGGCTATTACGGCTTTCGATTGTACGCGATGCCATAATGGCCGGCACATTACAACCGAATCCCATCACCAAAGGGATAAATGATTTACCGTGAAGTCCCATTTTATGCATGATCTTATCCATGATAAAGGCTGCACGTGCCATATATCCGGAGTCTTCCATGAAGGAGATGAACAGATATAATATCAGGATATTGGGGAGGAAGACGATAACGCCGCCGACTCCACCGATAATACCGTCAACCAGCAAATCTTTCAGCGGTCCTTCACTCATATTCCCCCGTACGAAGTTCCCTATCCAGCCGACCAGTTCTTCGATCCATTCCATAGGATATGCTCCCAAACGGAATGTTGCCTCGAACATGATCCACATGAAAAGGATGAATATGGGAAATCCCAACACCTTATGTGTCACGAATAAATCTATGATCTGAGTACTGGTTGCTTCTTTTATTTTATTCTGTTCATAGGTCTCCCGCAAAGCACCGGAGATAAACCCATAACGGGCATTCGTAAATGCGGTTTCAGAATCTTCCAGTAATAATTCTTCTATTTTGACGACATTTCGGTCGCGTTCTTCCAGGATAGTGTCAGAACCCGGTAATGTCCGGATAAATTTCTCTATTTCAGGATCTCCTTCCAGCAGCTTGATGGACAGGTAACGTTTGGACAAGCTTTTGGCTACATTACCATTTTCTTTGATGGCACTGCGGACATTTTTAATTCCTTTTTCGAGAACCTCTCCGTAATTTATATGGATATGACGAATAACGGGATCTTCTTCTTCATATACTTTTATGACCCGCCGGAAAAGATCTTCAATACCAAAACCAGTCCGGCTGATAGTCGGGACGATCGGAGTACCGATCATTTGAGAAAGAGACTTATAATCAAATTTATTGCCGGACCGCTCCAGTTCGTCATACATGTTTAATGCTATTACGGACCGGATATCCATGTCAATAAGCTGGCAGGTCAGATACAGATTTCGTTCCAGGTTGGATGCATCGACCACATTGATCACGACATCCGGCTGTTCTTCGCTGATATGCTTACGTACGTAAAGTTCCTCCGGAGTATAAGCCGACAGTGAATAGGTTCCGGGCAGATCGACAATGCGGAACGTATAGCCATCTTGCTGGAAAGTACCTTCTTTGGCATCGACGGTTACCCCGCTATAGTTCCCCACATGTTCATGGGCACCGGAGGCGAAGTTGAACAGGGATGTTTTCCCGCAATTCGGATTTCCGACCAAGGCAACGTTGATCGTTTTTCCCCGATGTATGGCGATTGCCTGTAAATCTTCGGTAGAAGGCTGTATATAGGAGTCCGCGGAACGGGTTTCGTCTGGTTGGGACATTTGTGCTTTAGCATATTCGGCAGAGCTGACCACTTCGATCATCGCCGCGTCATTTCGCCGTAAGGAGACATCGTATCCCATTACACGATAATGAATAGGATCTTTAAGTGGCGCATTTTGTATAACGTCCACCTCTTTTCCCCTGATAAATCCCATCTCGATAATGCGTTTGCGGAAAGCTCCGCGTCCCATTACCTTAACAATAACACCTTTCTCGCCGGTATGAAGTTCTGATAATCTCATTTTTTCAAAAATCTTCCGCAAAGGTATATTTTAATGGTTGCATAACCAATACCTAACTTTAGGTATTCTGCGCGACAGTATTTAAAAACTTCTGCAAGCATTGTCCCCGTTAGGAGATGTGTCGAATCGGATGTTATTTCTGAATGTTTTGTATCTTTGAAGTCTGAAAATAACAAATCCGGAGGATATATGTTGAACAGAGTGATAATCGGCCTTGGTTCGAACTTGGATAAAGAGAAGAACATGGCAGCAGCCGTCCGGCTGTTAGAGGACTGTTTTGTCTCGATCCGTTTTTCCGCAGCCGTTTATACCGAGCCGGTAGGCATGAATAACCCAGCCCTTTTCCTGAATCGGGTGGCAGTCGCTTTTACTTCGGAAGAGCCGGACAGGCTGGTCGCGGCTTTCAAACAAACGGAAAGGACGTTAGGACGGACGGCGAACGGTAAATCGGAAGGGATTATTCCTATCGACATCGACCTGCTTCAATGGAACGACCTTATTCTGAAGCCGGAAGATCTTCAACGGGAGTATGTAAAAGCCGGAATCCGTTTCCTGCAGGAGGTCGAATCCGGTGGTCATGAAAAATATAAACCGAATAAATAAATTGTATGGCTAAATACGTTGTACTTGTCCTGTTTCTGGTATTGAAGTTCTTTACATTAGATAATTGTTTTTTTTGGGATAATGTAGCCGGTTATTCAATGCCCGCCAGTTATTTACTGGAACACGGCCTTTTCTCTTTTGTCTATCCGGTTAATTATGTCTCGGAACCACCTTTGGCACATATGTATCTGGCTGTATTATGGACTCTGTTAGGGAAAAATCTACTGGTGGCCCATTTATCTGTCACCTTATTCTCGGTAGGTGTCATTTGGCAGGTCTGGCGTCTGTGTGAAAAGCTGAATACAAAATATACACCTTATATCTTTTTGCTGGCAGTATTGGAACCAACGCTTTCTACCCAACTGATTCTCATTTCTCCTGATGTTATCTTGTGCTTTTTTGCCTTGTTAAGTATAAACTTGCTCCTGGAGAATAAGAGAGGCTGGCTGGCAGTGTCCGCATGTTGCTTGGGACTGGTCAGTATCCGTGGATTTGTTGTTTGTGCCGGACTGGGACTGGGGTACCTGGTTATCGCGAAAGTGATCGAAAAGAAATCTTTCAAGGAGGCGTTTGTCTATGTTTTCCCTTCTTTTATTCCGGTTTTATTGGCTTTAGGTGCATGGTTTCTTTACCGGAAACTGGAAACCGGATATTTTCTGTATCAGCCGGGATTCGAATATCAGGAACATCGTGAATTGGCAAGCCTGAGCCATATCATTAAGAATATAGCGAGCTTGGCAATACGAATGCTCGATTCGGGGAGGATCATTGTCTGGCTGTTTTTGCTGGTGGCTATAATAAAGATGGGTATAAAGAATTTTATCGCCTTTGTCGTGCATTCCCGCTTGAGTATTATTTACCTGAGTGTGCTATTCACTTTGTTTTTGGTAACAATTCCCGTGACTAATCCTTTTGGCGACCGCTATTTTATCGTATTATATATCCTGTTGGCATTGATAACCGCCCAGCTTTTGTCGAAAGTGTATGAGGCAAGGAAAATCCGGATCGTTTTTGTGGGGATGCTTCTGGTATTGGTCAGCGGCAACTTTTGGGTTTATTCCGAGAAAATGTCTAAAGCATGGGATAGCGTCCTTTGCCACCTGCCTTGTTATTCGTTACGGCAGGAAATGATCACATATCTTGAAGACCAGCATATAGACGTGAATGATGTTTCTGCTTCATTTCCTCTGAACGCTCCCTTTGCGGATCTGGATATAAATGAGGATAAGCGTCAGTTTACTCCTGTCGACTGGGACAAGAGCCGGTATATCATCTATTCAAACCTGTATAATTGGGATGATGAATCTATCAATGCCATTCATTCCAAATGGAAACTTCAGAAAGAACTGAAAAGCGGATTGATCTTTTTGAGGCTGTATGTACCATTGGATGAAAAGTGACCGCTCTGCTTATTCCGGATGATAGATCATCTTGTAAAGACGTTCACCCTGCTGTTGGTTTGAAAAGGTAGGGAATAGCCAGTCTTTTCGTTGAGCGATCAGCTCTTTTGTCATCGGTTGCTTCATGAATGTATGGCAGGTCGCTATCAATTCTTCCGGCGTGTCGGCTATGTGACAAAGAGCTTCCAGACCACTGCCTGTAACCATTTGCCGGTTGGCTATCGTATGTCTTCCGCCGAAAAGGCTGTTCAGCAATTTAAGTTTCAGACCTGTATCCTGGAAAGTGATCAGCATGTGCACCTGCGCTTCATGGTTGAGGTAATCCATCCGTTCGTTGGAAGGATTTGCCTCAACCGTAATGTTCGGATAGGGAGCTGCGGCTTCCAATAATGCCGCAGGAGGATCCATGCCGGCTATGATACAAGGATACTGTAGTTTACAGAAAACATTCTTGATCAGATAGATGGCGGCAATCGAATTTTCCGTGACGGATAATTTTCCGTGATACAATACAAAATCGGATGATCCTGTTCGGACGGTTATCTGGTCGTTCACATGAAAACAGGGCATGTATTCCACCTTTTTCCCTGGGAAGACCTTCCGGAGATAGTCTGTATCGGTTGTCGAAACAGCCAGCATAAGATCGGCATGTCTCAGAATCTCCTGATAACGTTCGAACCGCCAGGCTTCAATTTGGAAGAAGCATTTTTTGATCCGGTTTGTTTCCCCCTTGGCAAGATGGCGGTAATAATCATGTTCGATATTACATGCCCTGTATATTTTCATCCGTCCCTGCAATCGGGGATGGCTGATGTAGTAACAGGTATGTAATCCGTCAAACAGGATCGGGTAGTCATTCTTCAGCAGATTATCGAGCAATTCCGGGTCTTTGCGACTAAAGACATTGTAGGGTAACCAGGTTATATTGGATAAAAACCCTGTTTTACGCTTGTAATAATATACTTTTTCGCACAAGGAAGCTAACTCTTTGGCATGAGGACGTTCGTACTCAAAACAGTGCAGAATGATTTTTACCCCGCACTTGTGTAAAGCCCGCATTTTGTAATACACATCGATCACTCCGCCATAATTGGCAGGCCAGGGAATATTGAACGATACTATATTGATGTATTTATCCATGAATTTGAGCCTTTTCGAAGATTTCTATAAATTGCTTTGCCTGTTCTTTCCGCGAGAAACGGATCAGTTTGTCCTTTTTTATGGAAGAAGAAGCATATCCTTTTTCTTTCCACTCTAGATAATACGATTTAAGGAAATCGCATACTTCATTTACATTCGTTGCGGCAAGTCCGGCATTTGTCTCTTTGATCGCTTCAGCCAAATGGCTTTCGTCGCTCCGTACGCAGAGTATCGGCTTCTCGACAGCCAGCGATTCGAAAAACTTGGTTGTCATGATGCCTTTGGGACCGGAATCGGTGGCACGGTTTGTCAACAATAATAAAACAGAGCTGCTGTTTAATACGGAAGGAATATCCGATGCCGGAACGTATCCTTTAAAGTCCATGTAAGGAAGGACGTTCTGTTTCTCAGCTTCTTCCGTAATGATTTTCCAGGATGCTTCGTCGACATACCAATACACCCGGCAATCCTTGACGGTCAATACCTTTTCTTCAGACAAGATCCGTAATGCTTCCAGGAATAACCCGGGATCACGCATCGCTGTACTCAGCAACCGTCCCGTATAGGTGATGATGAATTGATCCGTCTTTCTCTGTTCCGGATAAAACAACTCAGAGTCAAACCCATTATAGATCAGTTCAACGTTCGGATTATATTGTTTCAGCATGTTCACATGCCAGGGAGAGATTGTTGTTACAAAATCAGCCTGCCTTAACACCCGATTTCTATCCCTGAGACTTTTCCGTTTAAAGACTGAAACAAACAATTTGTTTAATCCCAGGAAAGAAGGGAGCGGGTGAGATATAAATTCATTTCCGGTATATTGTTCGATGATATCCCGCAGGTCGACAACTAAAGGCAGTTGATGTTTTCGGGCTACCTTGCGTGCTGCCGGCAAGGGAAATGTCCGGAAGCTGCTGCATAAAACCAGATCGAACTTATTTCTTTTGACCAGCTTTTCCGCCTCTTTATACATACGGACATCCTTATATCCGAAACAAAGATCGAGCAAAAGCGTGCTGATCCATTGCAACTTTCGGGTAAAGCGCCCTTTGGCTGTATAATAATTCACATATGCGACTTCACATTTATTTGCCAGGAATGTAAACGTATTTTCTTCTACGGCTTCCGTCAGAACAACCGGTTCCCATCCGTAACTTCCGAGATATTTGCATAGATATCCCATGCGCGGACCGAAAGCCGGTGGAAAAAGATCGCAGATGATCAGTACTTTCTTCATAGCAGATCGATAATGTTTTTTGAAGCACTTCCTGTTCCGTATTCCAGGATTTCTTTTCTTTCCGGCCGCTGCCCGAGACAATGCAGGATATTCTCTTTTTTATATCCGGCAATCTGGTTCCAGCCGGCTTCAACCGTCTCTACCCATTCTGTCTCATCCCGTAATGTTATACAGGGAGTGTGATGGAAATATGCCTCTTTTTGTACGCCGCCCGAATCTGTCAGGATCGTTGCCGCATGTTTTTCCAGCATGACCATATCCAGGAAACTGATCGGAGGAATGATCCGTATCCCTTCGTGACTTTCCAGTGAACGTAACAGACCTTGCTTTTCCAGACAATTTCGTGTACGGGGATGAAGGGGTAAAACAGTCGGGCAGGAAAGGGACGATATTTCTTTGATTGCATCGACGATACCGGATATCCTCTCCGGACTATCCGTGTTCTCTGCCCTGTGTACCGTACATATTCTGAACTCTTTGCTGGTCAGCTTCAGCCGGTCGAGCATATCGGAGGAAGTGTCAGCCAATTTGCCGAAAGTCAATGCGGCATCATACATGACATCCCCGACATGGTGAACTCCCTCTTGTATCCCTTCGTTAGCCAAATGCCTGACGGCAGCGAAAGTCGGGCAACACAGGATCGTTGCCATATGGTCGGTCAGGATGCGATTGATCTCTTCCGGCATCTGCTTGTTGAAACTGCGAAGTCCGGCTTCTACATGAACTACCGGTATATGAAGTTTGGAAGCAGCCAATGCACCTGCCAGTGTCGAGTTCGTGTCACCGTAAACCAACACATAATCGGGTAAAGTATCCAGTAATATTTTTTCTATTTCGATGAGCATACGACCGGTCATCTCTCCATGCGTCCCGTTCCCGCATTGCAGTTGCCAGGCGGGCTGGGGGATTCCCATGCTATTGAAAAAGATGTCGCTCATATTGGTATCATAATGCTGCCCCGTATGAAGAAGCAGTTCCTCATACGGCGTTTCATTCTTTTTGTTGTATTCATGAATCGCCCGGCTAACCATGGCAGCCTTGACGAATTGGGGCCTGGCTCCGACAATAGTGACAATTTTCATTTCTTTGCGAGTTCGTTTAATAAATGGCTGTAGAGTTTGCGTAAATAACTATCAGTGCTTTCTTGGGCACTGGTGTTATGCCATAAGAGTGTCAGTTCTCCGCCGGCATTTTTCACTTGTTCGGCAAGGTTCAGGCTATATGCCTGTGCTTCTTCGTAATTCAATCCCATATATTTCTTTTCTTCTAAAGAACAATCCATGACCGTGAGCGGGTGCAGCAGGATGGAAGACAAACGGCGGCTGACCGGATTGATCCAGCGCACCGGATAACTGGTGCCTAACCTGAATCCGGCAACATCGGCATATCCCATCGTAAAATCATCCGTTATACCGGCTGCTTCCAGTTGAGTCATATCTTCCGGTTCACGGCTGGAAAGGAAATGGTGACGGTTCAGGCGGATGCTTTTTCCGGTATGCTCTTCCAGTACGGCTTTCTCTTTTTTTATCAGGTCCGGTGACAGACCTGCCTGGTAGCTGGCGTGCAGTCCGATAGCCATATCATTGCTGTAAACAGACTCCAATAACTGGCCTATGTCTTTGCTGCGCAGGCTGTAACGAGGTTTGTCCTGTTTGGTTTTGCCTCCGCTGCGGATAAAAAGGATCGCCTGGCAAATATCTTTGCCAACCTGTTCCCGTAATACGTTATTTTGTTCAAACAGCCAGGGAAATGTATAGTACGGATCCTCTTCCAACGGTCCGTATTTCCCTTGTACGGATTGCAGGATGCCTCTTTTATCCCGAACCGAGCGGATAACTCCTTTCCATGTACGGTAAAGAGTGGGCATGTCCAGGTCGTGAGTCAGGTAAATATGCTGTATTTCTTTCTTTACATCCGGTATGCGGAGACCGTATTGCTGCAACCATTTGCGCAGGAGCAAGCGGTATTCGTCGACGATCGGGCGGTGAAGGAACCCTGCCCGATAGGGAAGAGATTGCTTTCCGGGGAAACGTCCGTGTTCATCCCTGACGTTCCGTTGTATAATTTCCTCATAGCGGGTGATAAGAAAGTACGTGCTGGCAATGATATCCGCATGGATCACCAGTGTTTCGCCAACCAACTCCACCAAAGGCGAGCCGAACAGGAGAGGAGTCCCTTCGATTTCCTGCAAGGGTAATTCCGGAAGGGAAGAAGCTGTGCCGTATACACGGCTGGAAAAGAATCCGGAAGGTATGATCACGATACTATAACGCTCAAAATGTTTTATGTTATTCGTATATCCGATAGCAGCAACAATTTCCCCGGGAATATCCTCTCCGAGAAGGAAGCGTATTATATAATGTAAAGCGTGATTGTTCATATCCGTTCCTTTATCTTAAGCCAGGCTCTATGTAATAAACTGAGATTTCCTTTTGTTATTGTGAAGAAAGGTGCCTGAATTGCCCCGAATTCACGAAAAAAGCGTTCAACACCCGGAATCATGGAACCTTCGAAGTCGAATGTCGTAGTGTATCGGGAGGCATAACGGATACACTCCCAAAGGAGCAGGCTGTGAGCTCCCGAAGCCCGTAATGCCGGATCGCCTCCTCCGGCGAGGTAATAAGCGCAGCTTTCCTGCCAGGCGATGAAAGCGACTGCGTGTAGTTGTCCTTTGTCGTCATAGGCTCCCCATAAGTCGCCCTGATTGCGTTCGCGGCAGGCTGTGATCAACTGTCTCAGTGTGTCTTGCCTTTTGGGGGCGGCAAGATGCTGACGTTCGAAGGTCAGCGATTGTATCTTCAGGAAATCGACTATGGATATTCCTTTCCGGATGGTGATACCGAATTTCTCTTTGGCTTTTGTAATGTTCCGGCGAATGTTGGGACTCATGTTTTCCCAAAGGACAGGCTCATCCTGTATGGCATTCAACAGATACGTATAACGTGTCGTCTGTTTGTATCCTTCCCAGTAAAAAGGCAGCCAGTCCGTTATCCTGTAATTGAAGTTTTGCAGGAAATGCGGATAAGCCTTTAATGCGTCTGTGAACTCCTTGCATATCGCCTGGCGTTTCCCCAATGTCCGGGTATATTTGGCATCCGGAGGTTCCGGAGCGAACCAGGGACCCATGGTTTGCGTATAGACAGGCATCGATATGATTCCTTGATGGGGAATATACAGAGGCATGGCGGCAAGTATCTTCCCTTTCTCTTCGACCAGCAAGACATCCCATTTCGTTTCTCCGCAGGCTGCATCCAACCACCAGTCGCGTGAAAAAAGAGGCAGGCTGCTTTCATTACTGCACAGGAGGCGATATTTGTCTTTGTTTGTCATGATAGGAAGAGAATTAAATAAAAACTGTGTCAAAAGTTGATATTAGGGAACACAGATTACGCAGACGAAGCGCAGAATCTCGCAGACTTGTTAAAAAAATAAATCTGCGAAAGTCTGCGTTTTCTGCGTAATCTGCGTCCGGTAATAGCTTTCTGATAATCTGCGTAGCTTATCCTTTCAATGCTTCGAATATCAATCCGGATAATTCTTCAGCCAGTTCAGGATTGTCGTTGACGCATTGTTTGGCGGCATCACGTCCCTGTCCCAGTTTTGTATCGTTGTAGCTATACCAGGAACCGCTCTTTTTGATGATGTTCAGTTCTGCACCCAGGTCGATGATCTCTCCCGCCTTGGAAATACCTTCGCCGAACATGATATCAAATTCAGCCTTACGGAAAGGAGGAGCCACCTTGTTCTTCACTACTTTCACGCGAACCTGGTTGCCTTTCACTTCGTCGCCATCCTTCAACGTACCGATCTTACGGATATCCAGACGTACGGAAGCATAGAATTTCAGCGCGTTACCGCCGGTAGTCGTTTCCGGGTTACCGAACATCACACCGATCTTATCACGCAACTGGTTGATAAATATACAAGTCGTGTTTGTCTTATTGATCGCACCGGTCAGCTTACGCAATGCCTGAGACATCAGACGTGCCTGCAGACCCATCTTGCTGTCACCCATATCGCCTTCGATTTCGGCTTTCGGCGTCAATGCCGCAACAGAGTCGATAACGATAATATCCACGGCAGACGAACGGATCAGCTGTTCGGCAATTTCCAATGCCTGCTCACCGTTGTCCGGCTGTGAGATCCATAAGTTTTCCACATCGACACCCAGCTTTTCCGCATAGAAACGGTCGAACGCATGTTCCGCATCGATAAAGGCAGCGATACCGCCCGCTTTTTGTGCTTCGGCAATAGCGTGAATCGCCAGGGTTGTCTTACCGGAAGATTCCGGTCCGTATATCTCGATAACGCGTCCTTTCGGATAACCGCCAACGCCCAAAGCGGCGTTCAGTGCGATAGAACCGGTCGGAACCACTTCGATTGCTTCTATACTTTCGTCACCCAACTTCATGATAGAACCTTTTCCGTAGTTCTTCTCAATCTTGTCCATTGCTGCACGCAATGCTTTTAACTTGTCGGCATTTACAGCCGGTTTACCTTCCGGGGTTTTTCCCTCTTCGAATAAATTGTCTTCTTTTGCCATCCCTTTTATGAATTAAGGATTTGATTAGCATGGTCTTTTGTCTTCACCTCTTTCGGACCGATTATCTTTTCGATGACACCGTCTTCGTTGATAATAAAGGTGGTACGGAGAGTCCCCATGTATGAACGTCCGTACAGTTTCTTTTCCGCCCATACGCCAAAGGCTTGTTGCAGGGCTGTGTCCGTGTCAGCGATCAGGTTGAAAGGCAGGTTCTGCTTCGCAATGAATCCCTGGTGGGATTTTGCGCTGTCTTTACTTACCCCGACCACTTCGTAACCGGCTGCCTGTAGCTCCTGGTAACCGTCACGCAGGCTGCAGGCTTCTGCCGTGCAACCGCTTGTGTTGTCTTTCGGGTAAAAGTAAAGCGCTAGCTTCTTACCTCTGAAATCGCTGAGTTTTATTTCATTTCCGTTCTGATCAGTCCCCAACACTTCGGGGGCTTTGTCTCCAACTTGTAATGCCATATTATTCAGTTTATTTAATGTTATAATTCATCTTACGCGTCACTACCACTTTCCGGTGGTTGCCTCCTTTCAGTACTTTGCCGAACAGTTTCCTGCCCAGGTGTACCCTGGATGCATACGATTCGAATGTCTCTGTCCGGTAATCGAAATCATCTTTCCAACAGCCTTGGGGAGAGACGTAGCAGTAAGTAGCCTTTTCAATGCCGTCGTCCTCGACTTCGTCATTTTCGAGTATGATAAGATTCTGTTTCTGAGGAACCAGGCAAACAATATTTCTACGTTTGCATTCTTCTATCAACGGGACTAATATCGTATCATACTTCTCGTAAATCTGTGTAAGGTCGAAATCCTGGTATTCGGTATTCCCGATCTTCTGGATGGGCCTTAGCTGGAGAATGTCCATTTCATCCCCGATCACCTCCCAGATACGGCTTAACTCATTCAGATTCCTGTTGTTGATCGTATAGTTTATACGTAATTTGAATGCCGGATATTTCTTTTTTATTTCAGCAATATCAGCCAGTAACTCCTGGAACCGGTCAAACTTGCCGTTTGCCATCAGGTATTCATAAGTCTCCCGTGTGACCCCGTGCGCCGATAATGTCAGTTCGTCGAGCCCGGCTTCGATTGCCTCTGTCAATAACTCCCTGGTCAATAAAGCTCCGTTTGAAGTTATTGAGATGTAAGGAACATTGTATTTTTTACCCAGCGAAATGACTTTTACCAGGTCTTTATATAATGTAGGCTCCGCCCCGCAGCCAATCTGAAGCTTCAATGCCCGGTGAAACAAACGGCCGGCAATTGTTTCTATATCTTCATATCCCAGGATACCACGGTAGGTCTTTCTTTTTTCTTCATCGCTGAAATAACACATCTTGCACCTGTAGTTGCAAGCCAGTACCGGATCGAGGAAAATGCCGATGTACCTTTTACCCAGCAGGTGAAAGGCCCAAATGCCTAACAGCTTGATCCTTCTGCTTTTGATACGTGTGCTAAGACGCAGTATCCTGTAGATATTACTCATTATTCTTACAACTCAAGGTCTACATTAAACATTTCGTGCCAGGGCAAACCTTGCTCGTTCAGTTCTTTCATGAACGGATCCGGATTGAACTCTTCCACGTTCCATACGCCCGGTTTCTTCCATATTCCCTGCATGAAGAGCTTGGCACCGATCATGGCGGGAACGCCTGTCGTATAACTTACGCCCTGTGCGCCTGTTTCCTTGTAGGCTGCTTCGTGGCTGCAGTTGTTGTAGACGTAGTAAGTCTGTTCTTTTCCGTCCTTGATACCGCGGATACGGCAGCCGATAGAAGTTTCGCCCGTATAGTTTTCGCCCAGGTCACCCGGGTTAGGCAGTACGGCTTTCAGGAACTGGATCGGAACGATCTCCTGTCCGTTGTACATGATCGGGTCGATACGCGACATGCCGATATTCTGGATTACACGTAAATGAGTCAGGTATTCTTGTCCGAACGTCATCCAGAAGCGGGCACGCTTGATGGTCGGGAAGTTCTTTGTCAGACTTTCCAGCTCTTCGTGATACATCAGGTACGATTCGCGCGGACCTACATTCGGGTAGTTCAGCGGCTTGTGTACCGACAGCGGATCGGTGTCTTTCCATTCCCCGTCCTCGAAATATTTACCACGCTGGGTGATTTCGCGGATATTGATTTCCGGATTGAAGTTCGTGGCGAATGCCTTGTGGTGATCGCCTGCGTTGCAGTCTACGATGTCCAAATACTGGATTTCATCGAAATGATGCTTTGCTGCATAAGCTGTATATACTCCTGTTACGCCAGGATCGAATCCGCATCCCAGGATAGCCGTCAGCCCCGCCTTTTCAAAGCGGTCTTTGTAGGCCCACTGCCAGCTATATTCATATTTCGCCTCGTCCAGCGGTTCGTAGTTGGCGGTGTCGAGATAGCTGACACCGTAAGCCAGGCAGGCGTCCATGATGGAGAGGTCCTGATAAGGTAAAGCCAGGTTGACAACCAACTCGGGCTTGAAGTCATTAAACAATGCAACGAGCTCGTCCACGTTGTCCGCATTGACCTGTGCTGTCTTCACCTTCACATTCTTGATATCGGCAGCAATCTGGTCGCACTTGCTTTTCGTGCGGCTGGCCACCATGATATCGGTAAAAACATCAGCGTTCATCGCGATCTTTTTAACAGCAACGGTACTTACGCCCCCTGCACCAATAACTAATACTCTTCCCATTTACAAATAGAATTAATCTTGTTAATATACAGTTTACAAGGTTTTAAACCAAAGGACAAATATACGATTTATCTTTGGAAAAAAATCAAACAGTAGTCTAAAAACAATCGGACGGTGAGTCGTGTCTTTTTCTCTTAGGGGAAGCGGTGCAGCGTTTGTAAGTCGAACTGCATCTTATTTAATGTAAACGCAATGCCTGGATAAATATTAAAGTTAAAGTATATATAAATGCTTGGTTCTTATTGGGAACGCGTTATATTTGTATGTAGAATGCGAGATTTTTAGAGTTATTAAGAGTACGCATTTAAACCCTGACAATGGAAACAGAGTCTAAACAGTAGAATAAATATATTAATGTAGAGGAGAAACGAATATGAAACCCATGAAATTAACATCTTTAGTGGTGATGCTCCTGGTTGGCTTCAGTGCCGCAGCCCAGGAGGAGTTCTTTGATGATGTGTATTTCTCTTCAAGTAAAGAAAAAAAGAAAGAAAAAACAGAAGAGAAGGTTATACAGCCCAAAAAAGAAGATGCAACGGGATCTTCATCTGCAATCGTTTTGGCATCGGCTTCGGATTCGCATCCGGCGTTTGAAGAAAACAGGGACGTAGATGAATACAATAGGCGATATACATCTGTCGACGTGGAAGAACCTTATGATGAGGACTTCGATGACGAGGACGGAACTTATATCGAAGAATTACCGGATAACAACCAAAAGGTAACGAAGAAATCGGAACGCCGTTCGGATACGGAATATACGGAGCGTATTGTTCGTTATCATTCTCCGAGTAAGATCACGATTGCCGGTGCAGACCAGGTGGATCTGTATCTGAGCGACGGTTATTACAGTTATGGTTACGATACGGATTACTCAGACGGTAATGCCAATGTGAATGTGAACATTAACGTGGGTAATAACTGGGGAGGCTGGTACGGCTGGAACTCTCCGTGGTATAATAACTGGTATGACCCTTGGTATAGTTACAGTCCGTGGTGGACTTACTCTTCCTGGTATGGTCCCCGCTGGGGATTCGGCTGGGGCTGGGGTGGCTTCTATGCAGGCTGGAGCAGTCCTTGGTACGGCGGTTATTGGGGCGGCGGTTACTGGGGAGGTGGCGGCTATTGGGGACACCATCACCACCATTATTATAACCCGTACAACTACAGATCGTCGGGGCGTGCAATGTCAAGCCGTTATACTTCCGGAAGAAGTTCTTCCAGTCGCTATAGCTCTGCATCATCAAACCGTTCGTCATCTTACAGATCATCGAATCGTGCAACTTCTTTAAGAAGTGAAAACAACCGTGCAAGCAGTGCAAGAGGATTGAGTTCTGATCGTTATTCTACACGTTCGTCGTCTGCTTCTTCAACGAGAGGAGAAAGCATAAGAAACAATAGTAGCATACGTTCTAGCAGAAGTTCGTCTTCTTCAGGTCGCGTACAGTCTGAATCTACGGTACGTACCCGTCCGAGTACGACAACTCGTAGAAGCGAATATACCGGTTCAGGTACAAGGTCTTCATCCGGATCTTATTCAGCTCCGGCAAGAAGTAGTAGCAGCCGTTCAAGTTTCAGCACTTCTTCTCCTTCCAGAAGCCAGAGCACTTATTCTGCTCCTTCCAGAAGTAGCAGCAGTCGTAGTAGCTCATTCAGCAGTGGAGGTAGCAGTAGCAGCCGTTCAAGTGGCGGCGGAGGCGGCGGTCGTTCAGGTGGTCGCAGATAAAATATGAAAGAGATAATATAATTATAGTATAAGGGCTTGTATTCCTACATGAGCCCTTATATATTTAAAAGGTATTAACAACAGAAACGATGAAAAGAATAACGTGCTTATTTATATCGGCATTTTTCCTGGCCGGTGGTGTCGCATATGCACAAGGTGAGATGGATGCATACAGATTGTCGCAGACGGATTTGAACGGGACTGCCCGTTATCTGGGTATGAGTGGCGCTTTTGGTGCATTAGGTGGGGATATATCGTCTATGTCTACTAACCCGGCCGGGTTGGGGATATATCGTAGCTCCGAAGTGGTTACTACGATAAGTTTATCAACGTCAAAAGCAAATACGAACTGGAATGGTTTTAAAGCGGATGCCAGTAAGACAAAGTTTAACTTTGACAATATTGCTTATGTGGGATATTTCCCGACAGGTAATGATGAAGGACTTGTAGGCTGGAATCTCGGTATTTCCTATAATCGGGTGAAGAGTTTTAACCGTTCTTACCGGATGAATGGGGCGCAGGCTTACTCGTTGGCTGATTATGTGGCTGATATGGCTTATGGTATTAAGGTTAGCGATCTTAAATATGTAGAAGGAAGTTATGAACCTTATAATAATCCCAACTTGCCTTGGTTGCCGATCTTAGGGTTTGATGCCGGTTTCTTCGATCCTTATGATGATAGTAGTGATGAGTATCATTCTGCTTTCGGAAAGCAAGGGGCGAACGGCTGGGAAAGTTATAGTCCTCAAAATGCCGATTTGTTGGTGAATGAGAAAGGATCTATCGGTCAATATAATATTTCGTTTGCAACTAATATCTCCGATCGATTTTTCCTGGGAGCAACGGTTGCCATAACGGATCTGGATTTCAGTATGACGACTAAGTATACGGAGGATTTTCCTATGGCTAGTCAGTTGTGGATGGATAATGGTTTGTCTACGGATGGAACAGGTTATGCTTTTAATGTAGGAGCAATCGTACGTCCGGTAGATTTTCTGCGTGTCGGTGTTGCCTATAATTCTCCGACGTGGTATAAACTGACCGACTATTTCAGCGGTACAGCTCAAACCATTATCAACAATCAGAAGTGGGATCCGATGAGTACACCTAAATCTCAAGCCGGAGATTATCATCTTCGTACTCCGGATCGTTGGATATTCAGTGTGGCAGGTGTCGGACAGAACTTCCTGATCAGTGCCGATTATGAATTGACTAATTATAAGCGGATGAACTTGAACGACTTGGATGGGTTTGATTTGCAGGCTACGGATGATATTAAGAAGGATTTTGGAATGTCCGGAACATTGAAAGTGGGAGCAGAATATAAAATAACTCCCCAGTTTTCTGTTCGTGCCGGAACTTTATGGAAAACTTCTCCAATGAAGCAACATGTAAAGGATGGTATCCCGCCATTGAATGAGAAGGGAGAATATTATACTCAAGCCATAGGGGTTGTGGGTACTATTCCTAATTACACCGTGGATAAAGGTACTAATTCCTATTCTGTAGGTTTGGGATATCGTTTTACCCCTAATTTTTATATGGATTTAGCTTGTGTTTATCGTGTGTATAAAGAGGATGCTTATGCTTTTCCCAGTACTTATCATGCGGGAATAAGCGATGTTGATGAGTTATTGAAAGAAGGTGTGGTTGTTAAATCCGACCCTGCTTCTTTGAAGACAAAAACAACGCAGGTAGCTTTAACCTTGGGGTATAAGTTCTAAAAATATAGTTTGTTAGCAAATGTCCCCTGTTTGTACATAAAACGTACAGGCAGGGGACATTTTTGTATAAAAATAACAGAAATATTTGTCCGTTTAAAATACTTTTTGTTCTTTTGCTTTCGAAAACAAAATTGTCTAACATTTAAAACCTCGTTGCCTATAGCATAAACATTACTCAAAGAAACTATAAAACATAGAAGTAATGAAGACTTTAAAATCGATGACCGACGAAGAACTGGTTGTCATTTATGCGCAAGGTAATAATGCTGCGTTTGATGTGTTGTTGAACCGTCATAAAAGTAGTATCCATTCCTATATTTACTTTATAGTCCGCAATAAGGAATTGACAGAAGATATCTTTCAGGAGACTTTTGTTAAGGTGATTATGACTATTAAGCAGGGCCGTTACACAGAAAACGGTAAGTTTAAAGCATGGATCACACGTATTGCACATAATCTGATCATTGATAACTTCCGCCAGGAACGCAGTGAGAATACGGTTTCCAATGATGAAGTGGAAGTGGATCTGTTCAATAATATAAAACTTTGCGACGGAACGATTGAAGATAACATCGTACGCCACCAGGTATTGTCGGATGTGAAGAAACTGGTAAAACATTTGCCCGACAGTCAGCGTGAAGTGCTGGAGATGCGGTATTATCAGGATCTGAGCTTTAAAGAAATTGCCGATATCACAGGTGTCAGTATAAATACGGCATTGGGCCGCATGCGTTATGCGATCCTGAACATGCGCCGTATGGCTGAAGAAAACAGCATAGAGTTATCTATGGCATGATCGGTTCACGAAACGAGCCAATTGTGATTTTTATCATCCGGTAAAAAATATTCTCCGGTTCATATAATAAGTAGAATAATCTCCCGTTTTATTATCAAACGAATAAAAAGGGGATGCCTATGAAGAGATTTTCTACACAATGTATGGATGGATTGAAAGATAGAACTAAAAAGAACCGGAACGAGAAGAAAAGTACACCAAGCAGACAAACGCTTGATTTCCTTTCTCAATTTGCAAGGAGCTACCACGTAGAGCCTGCATTGCAACCGGAACTCTGTGGTTATGTGATGAACTAAGAAATTGAAGGAAAGAGGATACTAACATCGTGTTCTCTTTCCTTTTTTTGTACCTTTGCCAAAAAGACTTGAGATTATGAAACATAAAATTGCTCCTTCTTTGTTGTCTGCCGATTTCCTGAACCTGCAAAAAGAGGTGGAAATGATCAATAACAGTGAGGCAGACTGGTTGCACATGGATATTATGGATGGTGTTTTCGTCCCGAATATATCTTTCGGTTTTCCGGTGCTGGATGCTGTCAAGCCTATCCTGAAGAAACCGATGGATGTACATCTGATGATTGTCGAACCCCAGAAATTTGTCAAGGAAGTAGCTGCGGCAGGTGCTTATATGATGAATGTGCATTATGAAGCCTGTACGCATCTGCATCGGACTATCGGTGCGATAAAAGAGGCTGGTATGAAGGCGGCTGTTACTTTAAATCCGCATTCTCCGATCAGTTTGCTGGAAGATATTATTCAGGATTTGGATATGGTTTTGCTGATGTCGGTTAATCCGGGCTTCGGCGGACAACGTTTTATCGAGCATTCAGTCAATAAGACGGCTCGTCTGAAAGAAATGATCCGCGAGAGGGGACTGGATACGCTGATCGAGGTAGATGGCGGCGTGAATCTGGAAACAGGAAAACGATTGCTTGAAGCCGGGGCGGATGTACTGGTTGCCGGTAGTTTTGTTTTCAGCTCTCCTGATCCGATACAAACGATAAAAGAGCTGAAAGAGATGTAGAGAATTTGATAACCAACCAAAACCGACCTTTGTATGATCCTGAAAGAAATACAGAAGCGGCCGTTTGTCAGGCCGCTTTTCATTTGGATAACCGGAATCTTGCTGCAATCTTCTTTTCATTGTAGTCTCGTCTCGTTGTTACTGATCGTAGTTTCTATGATCTTTGTCGCTTTTGCCTGGCTGGCTCCGGGCATGCAGCCGGAAGGTTGTAATTATGAATTACGCTGGATATGGGGCGTGGTATTCCTTTCTTTATTGCTTAGCTTTTCGATACAGCGGACTGCTTACTGGCAGGACAGGAGGGAAGAACCTGCTGTTTCCTCATTAATGAAATTTGCCCGGCAGGAACAAGCCGACTTGCTGAAGCCTTTCGACCGGCTGAATCTGTCTAAAGAAGAGAAGTCGGTGCTGGCAACCATTACGCTGGGATATCGTAAAGATATGAGCCGTGATGTGAGGAAGCGGTTTTCCGTCACCGGTGTTGCCCATCTTTTGGCAGTAAGTGGTTTTCATGTGGCTGTCGTCTGCGGGTTCCTGTCTTTCCTGTTCTCTTTTTTGCCTAAGAGTGGTTTCTGTAGATGGGGGAGGTATTTGTCGACGCTTTGCCTGCTTTGGTGTTTTGTGGTGGTAACCGGATTGGCACCGTCGGCTGTTCGTGCCGGTTTGATGCTGACGCTTTATCTGACCGGGCAGGTACTCAGGCGGAGGACTGACGGGTATAATACATTGGCGGCAGCAGCTTTCTGCATGTTGGTCTTTAATCCGTTGTATCTCTTCGATGTCGGTTTTCAGTTGAGCTATCTGGCTGTCTTGGCGATCTTGTTTCTACAACCTCGTTTACAGAACCTTATCGTCGTGAGAAATCCGTTGGTGGCAATACCCTGGGGCTGGATAACCGTCACACTGGCAGCTCAGGCGGGAACGACCTTGCTTTGCCTCTATTATTTCCGGCAGTTCTCGCTGGTCTTCCTTTGCACCAATCTGCCATTGACCTTCCTGTCGACCTTTCTTATTCCGGCAGGGCTTGTCTGGCTCTTGCTTCCTCCCGGTATTCCCGGATACGGATTGTTGCAGCTGTTTGTAGAAAAGCTGACGCATACCTTGTTTTGGATCGTAGATGCTTTCAGCCGCGTGACGCAGGTTACTTTTCAGGGTCGTATCGATGTATGGTTTACCGTGCTGGGATATTCTTCCATACTCTCATTCTTATTGTATGTCAAAACCAGGCGGCCGGGGTTTCTTCTGGCAGGTTTACTTCTATTGTTATTTATATTCTTTGAATTGCTTATTGAACGTTTTTTTACTGGGTAGAACGCAAAAAAGTACTACCTTTGTCACTGTAAACAAGATTATATATGATTACAAAAATCATTCACGAAGAGAAAATACAGAAAGCCAAGAAATACGTTGAGAAAGGCGAAAGTTTTGTCATTGTAACCCATGTCACCCCTGACGGTGATGCTATTGGTTCTTCTTTGGGGTTGTACCATTTCCTTACTACGTATGGTAAAGATAATGTAACAGTTGTTGTTCCGAATGAATTTCCCTCGTTCTACAGATGGATGCCGGGAGCAAAAGATATTGTGATTCATGAGAAGTATCCTGATTTTGCCGAACAGCTGATCCATGATGCGGATGTTATTTTTTGCCTGGACTTTAACGAGCCTAAGCGTATCGAGAAGCTGGCTCCTGCCGTTATCGCTTCTGAAGGGCGTAAGGTGATGATCGATCATCATCTGAATCCGGCCGATTTCTGTCGGGTAACGATGTCGTATCCGGAAATGTCGTCGACCAGTGAGATGGTTTTCCGTTTCATTTGCCGTATGGGAATGTTCGACCTGATGACGAAAGAGGCGGCTGCATGTATCTATACAGGGATGATGACGGATACCGGTTCGTTTACTTATAATTCCAATAAACCGGAAATTTATACGATTATCAGTGAGCTGATCAAGAAAGGGATCGATAAAGACTTGATATATCGTAAGGTATTCCAGGTTTACTCTGAATCTCGTCTGCGCATGCAAGGGTATGTCTTGTATGAAAAGATGAGGATTTATCCGGAACATCATGCGGCCCTGATAACTCTTTCAAAGGAGGAATTGGATCGGTTCCATTACAAAACAGGGGATACGGAGGGTTTTGTCAATATGCCGTTAAGTATTGAGGGAGTTACATTCAGTGTCTTTATCCGTGAAGACAGAGATTATATTAAAGTCTCACTCCGTTCGGTAGGTGATTTTCCTTGTAACCTGTTTGCTTGTCAGTATTTTAATGGCGGCGGACATAAAAATGCTTCCGGCGGAGAGTTTTTCGGCTCTTTGGAGGATGCTGTAGCTACGTTTGAAAAGGGATTGAAAGAATTTAATCCTAATAAAACAGAAGAAATAGAGAAACTTGCCTGAGATATGGCAGATATTATTTACATTTGTCGCTCATTTATACATTAAAGAATAACAGATGAAGAGAGGTTTTAATATCCTGATGATTTTGTGTGTGGCTCTGCTGGTGGCTTCGTGTGATAAAACGAAGTCGTATACTGAGCATTTGAAGGATGAGAGGAAAGCGATTGATCGGTTGATTGATCATGAGGGATTTAAGATTCTTAAAAACTATCCGTCAGATGGTGTTTTTAAGGAAAATGAATTTGTGAAGTTGGACAATGATGTGTATCTGAACGTGATAGATTCCGGTAATGGGAATAGGGCGGTATTGGGACAAACAAAGGTCTTTTGCCGGTTTGAAGCGTATGGAATACTGGATTCGGATACAGCTTATTTAATGGCTAATAACCTAACTTACGGACCATCATATGTCTATGGATATCCAACTGAATTTGTTTTCGGTTATAATGTTTATTCCGGAGAATATGTAAATTACTTCCCTGATCAATTTGTCGGCGAAGGGTTGGCAACGCCTCTATATCATGTAGGGGAAGGGGCTGTCGTTCGACTGATTGTTCCGTTTAAGCGGATGGGAAATACTTTTCAAAGCCAATATTTCCCGGTTTATTTCAAAAAAGTAAGATATACATTTGAAAAATAATCTAATTTACTTATGACTCTAATTAAATCTATTTCCGGTATTCGCGGTACAATAGGCGGAGCACCGGAGGACGGACTAAATCCGTTGGCCATAGTGAAGTTTGTAGCAGCTTATGCTACCTTCATCAGAAAAAACACGACAGTTACAACAAATAAAATCGTAGTCGGACGCGATGCCCGCATCTCAGGACCGATGGTTAAACAGGTGGTTTTGGGTACGCTTACAGGTATGGGATTCGATGTTGTCGATATCGATCTGGCTACAACCCCGACTACTGAATTAGCCGTAGCTATGGAAGGTGCATGCGGTGGTATTATATTGACTGCCAGTCATAATCCGAAACAATGGAATGCCTTGAAGTTGTTGAACGAGAAAGGTGAGTTCCTGAATGCTGCTGAAGGTGCTGAGGTACTGGATATTGCAGCTTCCGAAAGTTTTGAATTTGCAGATGTCGATCATTTGGGAAAAGTGATTGTCGACAATACATATAAACAGAAACATATCGAGAGTGTACTCAATCTTGACTTGGTGGACGTAGAAGCTATCAAGGCGGCTAACTTCCGGGTAGCTATTGATGCAGTGAACTCTGTGGGTGGTATCGTTTTGCCGGATTTGCTGTATGCATTGGGTGTAAAGGAAATCTTTAAACTGCATTGTGCACCTCACGGAAACTTCTCTCATAATCCGGAACCTATCCCTGAAAACCTGACAGAGATTTCAGACCTGATGAAGCATGCGAAAGCGGATGTCGGTTTCGTTGTCGATCCGGATGTAGACCGCTTGGCTATTATCTGCGAAGACGGTGAAATGTTTGGTGAAGAATATACATTAGTAGCTGTTGCCGATTATATTTTGAGTCATACTCCGGGTAACACCGTCAGCAATCTGAGCTCAAGCCGTGCATTGCGTGATGTGACTCGTGCTCATGGATGCGAATACAATGCCGCTGCTGTAGGTGAGGTAAATGTTGTTACGAAGATGAAAGCAACCAATGCAGTGATTGGCGGTGAAGGCAACGGCGGTGTGATCTATCCGGCCAGCCATTACGGTCGTGATGCGTTGGTAGGTATCGCTTTGTTCCTGACTCATCTGGCAAAGAAGAAAATGAAGACAAGCGAGCTACGTGCCAGCTATCCTCCGTATTTCATCTCTAAACAGAAAGTACAACTGACTCCGGATATCGATGTGGATGCTATCCTGGCTAAAGTAAAAGAGAAATTCGCTCAATATGATATTACAGATATCGATGGTGTGAAGATCGACTTTCCGGATAAATGGGTTCACCTTCGTAAAAGTAATACAGAACCGATCATCCGTATCTATTCAGAAGCTCACACTATGGAAGAAGCTGAAGAGATTGGCGGCGAACTGATCGCGGTGATCAACGAGATGTGTAAGTAATCCAAAGAATACATATAAAAACGCTTATAAACCATTCACCCTTCACCTTTTCCTTCTTAAAGTACTGGTTTGTTTTACTTTAAGTGGGTGAATGGAGGGTGAACGGTTTCTCTGAAAGGTGAATGGTTGGCTTAAACCGTTCACCTTTTGAGTTTCATATTTTCCCGCACTTAAAATAAGTAACACTTTTCTCCCTGTATATTACCACAAAACCAATAATAAACTATACCTTTAGATACGACTTTGAAATCAAGGGATGGCTGTCGTTAAGCTTTGCGACCTCTGTCGTTAAGCTTGGTGACGGAGGTGGTTAAGCATGCCGACCACGGTCGTTAAGTGAAAGAGTTATAGGGTTTGCCTTAAATAGTACTGACTTACTCCTTACTTACAAGTGAGGCAGGGAGTAGAAAAAACAATCGTATATATGCCAGCAAAGTATCTGTTTTACAAAAATCCTCATTCTCCCGGACAGGAAGAAGAAGAAGGCGTATTGCATGCCCGTGTCGTGGAAGGGCAGGTGCTGCGTTTTGAAAAGTTATGTGAGATAATTGCCGATCGCGGTACCTTCAATGAAGGAGAGGTCAAAGGTGTAATGACTTTTTTCAAAGAAGAGTTGGTTCGGGCACTGAAAGACGGTGACTCGGTGGAGATCGACGGGATCGGTTCGTTTTATGTAACGGCTAAATGTCCGCCTATACGTGACCCCAAAGAGATCAGGGCGGAAAGTATCCGGTTTTCGAAAGTTGTTTTCCGGGCCTGTAAGGAACTGAAAAAGGAGATGAGCTCCATGCATTTCGAGAGGGCGACGGATTATCGAAAAAAAGTGGCCTACATTCCCGGGCAACGTCAGGAACGTATTCTCCGTTATCTGTCGAATCACAGGGAGGTCACCAGTTCCGATTGCATGGGGGTGAATGTCTGTTCCCGTTATATAGCCCAGCAGGATCTGAAGTTGTTGAGAGAAGAGGGGCGTATCGTTCGTCTGGGAGGTCCGAAAGTAGCTGTTTATGTTTTAGCGGAGAAAAAAGAGGTGTGAAATGATTCCTTATTGCTCGCCCGGAAGCCGGTTGGCTGATGCGGAAAAAATTCCGGTGGTACTCTTTGCTTCCGGTTATAAGGAGCAGGTTTGGAAGCAGTATAACGGTTTGGTTTTACTGGAATTTAATCGTTTGGCAAACAGGGCGGAGGCCAGGCGGTTGCGTGATGAGATTACAAAGTACAACCAGCCTTTATTGGCCTTTATCGGTTCAAGCGGATTGAGTGTGAAGGTCGTGGTTCGCTATACGCTGCCGGACGGTTCGCTGCCGGTGGAGAAAGAGGCGGCGGATTGTTTTCATGCACATGCCTATCGCAGGGCGGTATTGCATTATCAGGCGCAATTACAGTGGCCGGTCGATTTCAAGGAGCCGTCGCTCGACCGGGGATGCCGCTTGTCGTTCGATCCGGAGTGTTTTTATAATCCGGAGTCGTTGCCTGTCCGGATGGAACAGCCGTTGAAGATGCCTGAAGATTCCGCATATACGGAACAGATACGGGTTTCTGATGATCCGCTGGCACGTATCTTGCCGGGTGTGGAGCAATATAATAAGATGGCAATGCTTTTCGAGACTTGCCTGAATCAGGTGTATCGCGAACAGGGTCCCGATTGGGGAGAGAAGGAACCGAAAGATTTTATAGCGGCGGTCAGTGCGCTTTGTTTCGACTCGGGTGTTCCGGAGGAAGATGTCGTGCGCTGGCTTTATTTCCGGATGTGGAGTCTTGGCGATCAGCCTTTGCTGAGGCTGACGGTTCATAATGTGTATCTTTCGCGTAAATCGTTCGGGAAAAAACCTTGCCTGCCGCAGCCGATGAACCTGTTGGCACGGATGGAGGAGTTTCTGAAACGGCGGTATGAGTTTCGGAAAAACGAGATTATCGGGGAGGTAGAGTACAGGGAGAAGCATTCTTTCTGTTTTCGTTTCCGACCGGTGACGCCGGAGGTGCTGAACGGGATCTGTCTGAATGCGATGGAGGAAGGGCTCGATATCTGGGATAAAGATGTGAGGCGTTATATTTATTCACCGCGGGTACCGAACTACAATCCGCTGGAGGAGTTTCTATACAATTTGCCGGGATGGGACGGAAAGGACCGGATACGTGCATTGGCGGATACGGTGCCGACATCGAATCCGGAGTGGAGGAATCGTTTTTATGTTTGGTTTGTCAGCATGGTTGCGCATTGGCAAAAGACAGACCGGTTGTATGCGAACAGCCTGGTGCCGGTACTGGTTAGCGGACAAGGAATTTCGAAATCGACGTTTTTCCGTTTGCTTCTGCCGCCTGTGTTAAGGGACTATCATGCGGAAAGTATTAATTTGGAGAATAAGAGTGAGGCGGAGTTATTGATGGCTCAGAACGTATTGATCACGATCGATGAGTTCGACCGTTTGAGCCGGAAGTATCAGGCTGATTTGAAACACCTGATCCAGAAACCGGAAGTGAAGATACGCCGTCCGCATCAGAAGACATTTCAGCAGATGAGGCGTTTGGCTTCTTTTTCGGCTACGGCCAATCCGATGGAGTTGCTGACCGATCCGACCGGTAGTCGTCGGTATGTATGTGTACAGGTAACGGGGCCGATCGATGTTTCTTCTCCGTTGGAGTACGAACAGTTGTATGCGCAGGCAGTCCATGCTATTCGTTCGGGCGAACGTTATTGGCTGAATACGGAAGAAGAGCAGCTGTTGACGCAGAGTAATGCCGGTTTTCAAGACGAGCCGTTGGAGATGCAATATCTGTTCAGTTATTTCCGTTTGCCGGAAGAAGGGGAGCGGAAAGAGCGGTTTACGTCAGTCGAATTGTTGGATATTATTTCGGAACGCTCCAAACGGAAGTTCAGTAATACGTCGGCTTGTCGTTTCGGTAAAATGCTGAATGCCTCAGGGATTCGGAAGATACATACGAAGACTGGGAATTATTATTGTTTGGTGAGGAAAGTGTAGAAAATATTGAACCCAAATGACAGGTTTTGTAGGGGCGGGGTTTGCCCGCCCTTTGCGACAATAATATAACAACCGGTGAAGAAGGGAGAGCAGACCCCACCCCTACGGTCGAACCTACCTGTTCCATTGTGACGGCGCCTGTAAGGGCGGTTCGCGAACCGCCCCTACCAACGACACTACATTCAAATTTGACAAAATATGAAGGTGAACGGTTTACTATTAACCATTCACCTCTTTTTGAAACCATTCACCAGTGTTTATCGGAGATGTGTCTTGTTTTACAATGTGTTGAATGTGGATTGGTGAACGGTGAACGGTTTTTATGCTATTTTTAATATGTTATAAGAATAATCGCTGAAACTCCTGCTCGAAATTCGGAGTAAATACGCTTTTCCCCAGATTGGCTTTTATCTCTTCCATCGGCCAGAAACGTCCGCCATCCAACTCTTCGGCATCCGGTTGGATTTCTCCGTTGTAAACAGTACGAAAGGTATTGACCAGTTCTTTTTCGATGACCGATTCGAAAACATAGCGGGTGATGAATTGTGGTGTAAACTCGGTTATACCTAATTCTTCCCGAACTTCCCGGCGAAGGGCTTCTTCCACTGTTTCTCCGTAATCGATATGTCCGCCGACAGCCGTATCCCATTTGCCCGGCTGGATATCTTTATTCATCGAACGCTTTTGCAGATACAATTCTCCCGTATCATTAAAAATATGCAGGTGGATGACTGGGTGTAATTGTTTACTCCCGCTATGGCATTCCCGGCGTGTCGCCTTGCCTATTGTTTCTCCCTCTTCGTTGACCAAAGGGAACCATTCTTCTTTCATCTTTTTCTGTATTTTGAGCATGCAAAGATAAGGAATAAAGGATGTTGGAATATGGATTTTAATTATTACTTTTGCAAAGGACATAATAAAAAGAAATAACTATGACAAAATCAACTATGGCCCTGGAAGCTGAAAAAGCTGAATTGGCAAGAATTGTATTAGCCTTGGATGATATGGATTTAGTAAAGAAAGTAAAAGCCTCCATCAAACGTATTACTACTCCGAAAGAAGATCCTTTCTTTACCAACCCGGCAAACTTGGCGCATTTCCGGAAATCTGTGCAACAGAAGGAAAACGGAGAAGTCGTGGAGTTGACACCTGAACTTCAGAAAGAGTTGCTTGGTTTATGAAATATAAACTGATTATCACTGAGAAAGCTAAGGTGGATATTGCTTCCTTCTCTAGTACAGGTGATAAAGCGGCAGCTAAGAAAGTGAATGCTTTATTAAATGAATTACGTGAACATCCTTACACCGGCACCGGCAAACCCGAGGCTTTGCGGGGAAACTGGTCCGGCTATTGGTCTCGCCGTATCAATAAAAAAGACCGGTTAATTTATACGGTTGAGGAAGACAAAGTAATCGTAACGGTAGTACAAGCGAAAGAGCATTATAATGACAAATGATAGAGCTATTATAATGCTTTTATAACATCCGCCAATTCCTTATCCGATAACCCTTCTCCATAAGTCGCATAATCCAGACGGAACGTGCAGCCGTTTTTATATTCGGAACAGCCGTATGCCGTTTTTCCCCGCAGGATATTTCCTTTCTTACAGATCGGACAAACAGGTTTTTCTATTTCTTTCGGTTTCTCTTCCTTCTTAGCACGTGGCTTACGAGGTTTCTTTTCCTTTTTCTCCTCTTTAGTCCCTTTTTCTGCTTTCGGAGCTTCTTTGGCAGCTTCCTCGATAGTGATCGTGCGGGTAGACTGGTCGGACAGTACGTTGATGACTACCTGGTTTACCATTTGTTTCAGTTCTTCCAGGAAAGTCCGGGCTTCATATGTGCCCCGTTCTATCTGACGCAGTTTCTTTTCCCATAAACCGGTAAGTTCGGCACTTTTGAGCAGCTCTTCATGTATCGTACCGATCAGTTCCTTTCCTGTTGCGGTAGGGAACAGGTTCTTACGTTCTTTCCGGATATAGTTCCGTTTGAATAATGTTTCGATAATCGCGGCACGGGTGGAAGGACGGCCGATACCATTCTCTTTCAAGGCATCCCGCAAGTCTTCATTATCCACTAATTTACCGGCTGTCTCCATGGCACGAAGCAAGGTCGCTTCCGTATATGGTTTGGGGGGAGTCGTCCATGTCTCCTTCAGCAATGGTTTGTGAGGACCTGACTCTCCTTTCGTAAAGTCAGGCAAAACACCTTCTTCTTCGGTCGGTTCGGCATCCGGATCTTTCTGTTCCGCTCCGAAAACGACACGCCATCCCGGCTTCAATATCTGCTTTCCGGTCACTTTAAAATCCACCTTACCCACTTTGCCGAGTACGGTAGTAGTTGATATTTCGCAATCCGGATAAAAGGCGGCTATAAAGCGGCGGGCAACCAGGTCATACACCTTCCGTTCGTTTTCCGTCAGATTACGGGCCGGAACACCGGTCGGGATGATCGCATGGTGATCGGTAACCTTCGAGTTGTCGAATACCTTTTTGCTTTTAGGAATCTTGGCGTTCAGTAACGGAGCAGTCAGCTCGGTATAGTCCACCAGACCTTTCAGCGTATTCGGGACTTTCGGATAAATATCTTCACTCAGGAATGTGGTATCTACACGCGGATAGGTCGTCACTTTCTTTTCATATAATGACTGGATCAGTTTCAACGTATCGTCGGCGGTAAAGGCAAATTTCTTATTGCACTCTACCTGCAACGAGGTCAGGTCGAAAAGACGGGGAGCATATTCTTTCCCTTTCTTTTCGGAGATGTCGGTGACGGTGAAGTCCTCCTGCTGTACGATTTCCAGAAAAGCTTCTCCTTCCTCTTTCTTGGTAAATTTACCTTTGGTGGCGGAAAACGTCGTATTCCGGTAGACCGTCTTTAATTCCCAGTAAGGTTCGGGCTTGAAATTGTCTATTTCAGCCTGCCGGTTGACGATCAGTGCCAGTGTCGGTGTCTGAACGCGTCCGATGGAAAGGACCTGGCGGTTTTGTCCGTAACGGATCGTGTATAAACGGGTGGCGTTCATACCCAATAGCCAGTCACCGATAGCCCGTGACAATCCGGCTTCGTATAATGTCTTAAATTCGGTTTGTTCTTTCAGATGTTGGAAACCTTCGCGGATGGCCTCTTCGGTCAGAGAAGAGATCCATAACCGGTAGACCGGGCAGGTACAGCCGGCTTTCTGCATCACCCAACGTTGTATCAATTCTCCTTCCTGGCCGGCATCACCGCAGTTGATCACCATTTCCGCATTCTGCATGAGGGTTTCGATCACTTTGAACTGCTGCTCGTAAGTCGGGTTGCTGATCAGTTTGATACCGAAACGGGGCGGGATCATCGGAAGCGCACTCAGGCTCCACCGTTTCCATTCGTCGGCATAGTCATGAGGCTCCTTCAGTGTACACAGATGTCCGAATGTCCAGGTAACCTGATATCCGTTTCCTTCAATATACCCGTTCATCTTTTTTGTAGCCCCCAGTACTTCGGCAATCTCGCGTGCCACACTCGGTTTTTCAGCAATACATACTTTCATCTGCAATCTAATCCTTTCGTAAAAATCATACAAATGTACGCTTTCCTGTTGATATTTCCATGAGAAAGTTCTGTTCAGATACTTGTTTCTTTGGAAAACTTTGCGAACTTTGTCTTGCCTAAAAGGTGCGCAAAGTTTAACAAGAAACATAATATCATGAACAGCAAACTATTCTTACTGGCTGCTGCATCCGCATTTTCAATGTCTGGTGTGGCCGCAAACTACACCAACTTTATCATCATCAACCTCGACGATGCAGGTTATGGGGATTTCTCTTATAACGGTGCCTACGGATATAAAACGCCGAACATCGACCGTATGGCTGCCGAGGGAGTCCGTTTCACTCATTTCCTTGCCGGACAACCTATCAGCGGAGCATCGCGTGCCGGATTGCTGACCGGTTGTTATCCGAACCGTATCGGTTTTGCCGGAGCACCGGGACCGGGTTCTGATTATGGTATCAGTCCAGATGAAATGACGATAGGGGAATTATTGAAACAAAAAGGATATAGTACGGCTGTTTTTGGTAAATGGCATTTGGGAGACGCCAAACAATTTCTTCCTTTGCAGAATGGTTTCGATGAATATTACGGGCTGCCTTATTCCAATGATATGTGGCCTTTCCATCCGCAACAGGGGGAAGTGTTCAATTTCCCGGATCTGCCGACATACGATGGAAACGAAATAGTCGGTTATAATACCGATCAGACCCAATTTACAACCGATTATACGAATCGTACGGTAAACTTCATCAAGAAGAATAAAAATAAACCGTTCTTTATTTATTTGGCACATTCTATGCCGCACGTGCCACTGGCTGTTTCCGATAAGTTTAAAGGAAAGAGTGAACAGGGGTTATATGGTGATGTAATGATGGAACTCGACTGGAGTGTCGGTGAAGTGTTGAAAGCTTTACGTGAACAGGGATTGGAAGAAAATACCCTGATCGTCCTCACTTCCGATAACGGTCCCTGGGCTAACTACGGAAACCATGCCGGTTCGGCCGGAGGATTGCGTGAAGCAAAGGCCACCACTTTCGATGGCGGTAACCGTATTCCTTGCGTCATGTACTGGAAAGGGGTGACCCAACCGGGAACAACCTGCAACAAACTAGCTTCCAATATCGACCTGTTGCCTACGCTGGCAGATATCAGTGGTGCTCCGCTGCCGCAGCGTAAGATTGACGGTGTAAGTATCCTGCCGTTAATCAAGGGAGAAAAGGATGCTAATCCGCGTGAATCGTTCGTCTATTATTATCATAAGAATGATCTGGAAGCAGTGACAGACGGCAAGTTCAAACTCGTTTTCCCGCATAAGTATGTAACTTATGGTGCTTACGTGCCGGGTAATGACGGTCAGCCGGGTGATTTGACGAACCTGGAATTGAAAAAGGCTGAAATGTACGACCTGCGCCGTGATCCGGGAGAACGTTACGATGTCATTTCCCAATATCCGGAAGAAGCAGCCAAGCTGATGAAGATCGCCGATGATATGCGCAAGGATCTGGGAGATAACCTGACACGTGTGAAAGGTCCTGGACGTCGTGAACCGGGGAAACTGAAATAATATATTATTATATAGGTAATGAAAAACGCTGATCTAATTTTGAAGGCTGGTCTGTTAGCAACATGCCTGCCTATCATTGGTTGCAACTCAAACAAAAAGACGGAGAAAGAGGCGGAGGAACGCCCGAATATCCTTTTTATTTTGTCTGACGACCACACCGGTCAGGCATGGGGTATCTATGGAGGTATCCTGGCTGACTATGTTAAGAATGAGAATATCCGCCGTTTGGCCCAGGAGGGTTGCGTGCTGGATAATTGTTTTTGCACGAACTCGATATCTGCTCCCAGCCGTGCAGCTATCATGACCGGTGCTTACAGTCATCGCAACGGAGTGTATACATTGGAGGACGGGCTGGATCCGGCTGTCGACAATATCGCCAAACAGATGCAGGCCGGCGGTTACCAGACAGCTCTGATCGGCAAATGGCATCTGAAGAGACAACCTGCCGGTTTCGACCATTTCAATGTATTCCATGACCAAGGCGAATATGTTAACCCTATTTTTAAGACGGCTGAAAACTGGGTGGACGACGATAAAGGCAAACAAGGCGTTGAGGTAAAAGGTTTCTCGACCGATATCGTTACCGACCAGACGATGGAATGGATACGCAACCGCGACAAAACGAAACCTTTCATGATGTGCTGCCACTTCAAAGCAACCCACGAACCCTGGGATTTCCCCGAACGGATGAAGCACCTCTATGATGATGTCGTTTTCCCGGAACCGGAGAGCATGATGGAGTTCGGACCGGAGGAATCGGGCAGAGCTTTCCAAGGACAGCAGCTGGAGAATATGGGCTGGCGTTGGGAGACTGCCTCGAAAGACCCGGATGCCTGGTGGTGTCGTTATCCGGAACTGCCTTTCTCTACCAAGGGAATGGATAAAGTGGCTGCCCGTAAGAAGATTTACCAGAAGATGATTAAGGATTATCTGCGTTGCGGTGCTACGATCGACGATAATATCGGTCGTTTGCTGAAGATGCTCGATGAAGAGGGACTGAGCAAGAATACGATCGTCGTGTATGTATCCGACCAGGGATATTTCCTGGGTGAACACGGTATGTTCGATAAACGCATGATGTATGAAGAACCTTTGCACATGCCGTTCGTGATCCGTTATCCGAAAGAAATTCCTGCAGGAACACGTAATAAGGATATTATCCTGAACGTGGACTTTGCCGCTACACTTGCCGACTATGCCGGAATAAAAGCTCCGGAAAGATCGCAGGGAGAAAGTTTCCGTGAAAACCTGAAAGGCGAGACTCCTGCCGACTGGCGCAAGGCGATGTACTACCGTTACTGGACACATCATTCCATCCGCCCGGCTCATATGGGTATCCGCAACGAACGTTATAAACTGATGTTCCTCTATGGCGACCGTCTGAATGCAACCGGCTCGGAAGAAACACCGACTACGCCGGCATGGGAATTTCATGATCTGCAGGTCGATCCGAAAGAAGACAAGAACATGTATAACGATCCGCAATATGCCGATGTGATCAAGGAGATGAAACAGGAACTGTTGAAACTCCGTGCGGATGTCGGTGATACAGATGCCGATACGCCCCGGATGAAGGAAATAATGGACCAGTATTACTGGTAATGTTTATACGCTTTTACTGAAAAAGGAGGCTGTGACATAAGGACTGGATAGCCCGTGCCGCAGTCTTCTTTTTGTTTCTAAACAATTAATAAACCACTAAAATAATGGAAATGAAGAATGTTTATATTATGACTGTTGCCAGTCTCTTTCTGGGACTAAGCCCGTTGGCGGCACAACAGACGACAGGTAATATTGTCGAGTATTTCGGAAAAGAAAGAGTAGAACGGGTGGATGAAGGTATCGTACTTCACTCTTTCAAACAGGGATATTTTGTTCCGGTAACGGCTCCTTCCGGCTATTTATTCACTACCTCTGACGGACTGGGATGGGAGATTGCGACCGGTAAGTTCAAGGCTCCTTCCGAAAACAATCTGACAGCAACCAACTACGGACGAACCCGTGAAGCTGTACAATGGACACCGATCGAGGCTGACTCTACCGGTAAGTTCGCCAACCGTGCTTTACGCCGTGCCTATGTCTTTACCGAATATAATGCCGATAAACCTCAGATTGCCTTACTCGAATCAAGCGGAAACACCCGTACTTTTATCAACGGTATGCCTCACGAAGGAGATCATTACGATTTTGCTTATACGTTGATCCCTTTCCGGATGCAGAAGGGTAATAATAAATTTATTTTCACGCCCGGACGTTTTGGCAGAGTTGCCGCTAAACTGATCCTCCCGTTCAAACCGGTGATGTTGACCAAACGGGATATGACGCTTCCGGATATTATCAATGGAGAAGGAGAGAAGTGGGGAGCTATCCGTGTCGTGAATGCACAGGAAAAAGCGCTTTCCGGATTAAAGATACAATGTGAACTGGAAAATGGGGAAACAGCCACCCTGACAACGGATGATATCATGCCGATGATGGTTCGCAAGGTTAAATTCCGTATCCCTGCTGCTACGTCGACGAAGACGGGGGCAACGAAAGCAACGGTTACCCTGCAGGACAAATCTGGCAAGGAGATCGACCGTACGGAAATTGTTTTGCAGCAAAAAGACGCATCTGTCATACATGAACGTACTTTCATCAGCGATGTGGATGGGAGTGTACAGTATTACAGTGTGAATCCTTCTACTACCCAAGGTGATAATCAGGCTTTGTTCTTGTCTGTTCACGGAGCATCTGTGGAAGCCCGTAATCAGGCTCGTGCTTATGCTCCGAAGGATTGGGGACACATCATCGCTCCGACCAACCGCCGCCCGTTCGGTTTTAACTGGGAAGAGTGGGGACGTATCGATGCGATGGAAGTGCTGGCTGAAGCGGAGAAAGTATTTAAAACAGATCCTGCCCACACCTATCTTACCGGGCATTCGATGGGCGGACATGGTACCTGGTTCCTGGGTGTCACCTATCCCGATCGTTTTGCCGCTATCGCTCCTTGTGCCAGTTATCCGGATATAGCCCGTTATTCGCGGCCGAATGCCGATGCAGCCAATGTGGGCGAGAAACATTTCACAACGATCTGTCAGGCAGCCAATGCCGGACGTGTGCTGGATTTGAAAAGGAACTTCCTGCAATCGGGTATCTATATTCTTCATGGTGATTCGGATAATGTCGTTCCTATCCAGCAGGTACGTCAGATGCGCGAAGTATTAGGCACATTCCATCCGGACTTCTGTTATTATGAATATCCGGGCGGGTCGCACTGGTACAGTAATGAGAGTGTTGACTGGAAACCGATTTTCGATTATTTTCGCTGGCATAAAGTACCTGCAGACGGCGAAGTAAAGCAACTGGAGTTCCATACTGCTTCCCCTGCTATCTCAGCTAAGGATTATTGGGTAACCATCAATCAGCAGGATACGGCCTATGCTTTCTCTTCCGTTTCTTTCAAACAGACGAATAATGGTATTTCGGGTACGACTTCCAACGTGGCATCGCTGACATTCGATCTGCCAGCCTTGAAACTCCCGGCAGCAGCAAGCATCACCATCGACAATGAAACAATTTCGGCAGATGGTACCCAGCCGGCTGTGCTGAAGAAAGTTTCCGGTAAATGGACATTGGTGAATGAAATTCCTGCAACAGAGAAATATCCGTCTCGTTACGGAGGCTTCAAACAGGCGTTCGACAAGAATGTGGTATTTGTATATGCTACAGGAGGTAATAAGGAAGAAAACAATTGGTATCAGAACAAGGCTCGTTTCGATGCCGAGACTTTCCTTTATAGAGGAAACGGTTCAATCGACGTGATTGCAGACAAGGACTTTACCCCGTCTGCTTATGCCGATCGCAATGTGGTCCTTTACGGGAATGCAGCCAACAACAAAGCTTGGAATAAGCTCCTGAAGAATGCTCCGGTACAGGTGCTGAAAGGTGAGATTCGCATGGGAGGTAAAGTGTTGAAAGGTAACAATCTGGGTACTTATTTTGTTTATCCTCGTCCCGACAGCCGTACAGCCAGTGTAGGTGTTGTAGCCGGAACAGGGATTGAAGGAATGAAAGCAACCTATCCGAATGATTACATCTCCGGCATTACTGGTTTCCCCGACCTACTGATCTTCAATGTGGATGTCCTGAAAGATGGTATTCATGGAGTTGAAGTATCCGGTTTCTTCGGTAACGACTGGAGTGTAAAGCAAGGTCATTTTATTACAGAATAAGATCGCGATTTGACTGATAAATATAGTCTAAAGATAAAAAATCCCTGCGCAGGTAGTGACGACTGGCTGCGCGGGGAATAAAAAAACAGCCGTGCGGGTAATTACGACTACCTGCGCGGGTAGTGACAACTGTTATTCAATGTTTTTACGAATCTTGGTCAGATAACCTTTCATCGCTTCCGAGTCTTTATCCTTAATAATATCCTGAAGAATATTCAGTTCTTCCTGGATACGAGCGATCTGTTTCGGAGTACGCGGATTGAAGAGGATTTCTGTCAATAGATAATCATCTTCAGACAGCAATCCGCGTGCAATCTTCATGTGACGTTTGAACGTTGTACCCGGTGCATCCTGATGTTTCATGATGGCGGCAAATACCATGGTCGAAGCAAACGGTATACCTAAAGAATAAGCAACCACCTTATCATGTTCCTCAAACGTATATTCACGTATATTCAGGCGCAGGCTGGAATAGATATCTTTGAAGAAGATCTTTCCCAAATGGTCACCTTCCGATATGATGATCGTATTTTCCTTTTCCAGATTTCCCAGATTGGCAAAAGTCGGACCGAACATCGGGTGAGTGGAGACATACGGGAATCCGCAGGTTTCGTAGAACTCTTTCAGATGCGTTTTCACGGAAGCGATATCTGAAATAATACAATACGGTTGCAGATAAGGAAGAACGGTTTTGAACGCGTCGATCGTATAATTCAACGTAACGCAGTTGATAACCAGTTCGGGAGCAAAGTCTGCCACCTCTTCCGGCTTTTGTAACCGTACGGCATTGTAGATGAAACGCATGCGCTTCGGATCATTTTCCAATACTGCTACTTCGTGGTCAAAACTCAGCAAGTCGGTGAAGAAAGAACCCATCTTTCCGGCACCTAATATTAATATCTTCATTATAGATAATTATTTTTATTCATTCATGATGATCATCTGCTGACGAACAGACTCTTCATGTATCTCTTTCAATATTTCCTTTACAAACTCGGTATTCAGGTCCATTGTCTGTCCCATGTCCGAACGTTTTTCCAGGATCTCGCTGTAACGGGGTGATTGCAGGATGGGCATATTATGCTCTTTCTTATACACACCGATCTCACGGGAGATACGCATACGTTTAGCCAGCAGTTCAAGTAATTGTTCGTCGATACCATCGATCTGGCGACGCAGTTCGGCTAGGTTCTCTGTGGTCTGTGTCTCGTTGCGGATAACCAGCAAATTAACAACATAATCCAATACGTCCGGGGTGATCTGCTGTGAAGCATCGCTCCAGGCACAATCCGGACACGGATGCGATTCGATCATCAGACCGTCGAAACTCAGGTCCATAGCTTGCTGTGAAAGCGGGGCGATCAGTTCACGCTTGCCTCCGATATGGCTGGGGTCGCAGAAGATCGGCAGGTTCGGCATGCGGCGGCGCAGTTCGATAGGAATGTGCCACAGCGGTAGGTTACGGTACATCTTCTTGTCATATGAGCTGAATCCGCGGTGGATAGCTCCCAAGCGACGAAGACCTGCTCCGTACAAACGTTCGAATGCACCGATCCACAATTCCAAATCCGGATTAACCGGGTTCTTGATCAGGACTGGAATATCTACACCTTTCAGCGCATCGGCAATCTCCTGTACAGCGAACGGATTAACGGTGGTACGTGCACCGATCCATAAAATGTCGATTCCGGCTTTCAACGCTTCAAATACATGGTCTTTTGTTGCCACTTCAGTTGCGACATACATGCCGGTTTCTTTCTTTACCCGTTTCAGCCATTGCAGCCCGACTGCACCGATACCTTCGAATCCTCCCGGTTTAGTACGCGGTTTCCAGATTCCTGCACGGAATATCTTTACACCTTTTGAAGCAAGCTGAGTAGCTGCATCCATAACTTGTTCTTCTGTTTCGGCGCTACACGGTCCCGAAATGATGATGGGACGCTGAGGGTCCACACCGGGTAATAAGATTGATTCTAATTCCATTTCCATGATGATATACTTTTATTTGTTTATTTCTAATTGTTTGATTCTGTTTAATGCTTCTTGTAACGCTTCGTTCTTGCAGCAAAGGGAGATACGGATATAACGCTCGCCGCAGCTGCCGAAGATAAATCCGGGAGTGATAAAGACGTTGGCTTCGTACAACACTTTGTTTGCCAGCGCTTCGCTGCCTTCCGCTTCAGCCGGAATCTTTCCCCAAAGGAACATTCCCACCTGGTTCTCATCGAAAGTACATCCCAGGGTATGCATGATTTGTCCGGCGAGGTCACGGCGGCTGCGATAGGTACGGTTCATGTTATCGTACCATTCTTTCGGTGCTTTCAGGGCTTCCACCGCAGCATGTTGCATCGGTTTGAACTGTCCTGAGTCGATATTGCTCTTTACTTTCAGTATCCATTGAACGAACTGTGCATTTGAAGCCAGCATTGCCATACGCCATCCGGGCATGTTGTGCGCCTTGCTCATCGAATTCATTTCGATGCAGATGTCTTTGGCTCCCGGCACACTGAGGATACTTAACGGATGCTCGTTCAGAATGAAACTGTACGGATTGTCATTACAGATAATAATACCGTGTTTGCGTCCGAAAGCAACCAGCTTCTCAAAAAGCTCTTTGCTGGCATTGGCTCCCGTCGGCATATTGGGGTAGTTTACCCACATCAGTTTCACATTGGAAAGATCGCTCTTTTCCAAAGCTTCGAAATCCGGCTGCCATCCCAATTCTTCTTTCAGTTCATAGGGGATCAGGTTTGCCTGTACCAGCTTGCTGACCGAACTGTAAGTCGGATAACCCGGGTTGGGAACCAATACGCCGTCGCCCGGATTCAGGAAAGCCAGCGAGATATGCAGGATACCTTCCTTGGAACCGATCAGCGGCTGGATCTCCGTCTTCGGGTCCAGCTCCACACCGTACCAGGTCTTATACCAGTCAGCGAAACCTTTACGTAATTCCGGAATACCTACATACGGCTGATAACCATGCTCATTGGCATTATGGGCATGTTCGCACAACGTCTCGATCGTCTGTTCCGAAGGAGGCAGGTCGGGACTACCTACGCCGAGGCTGATCACATTCTTGCCTGCGGCATTCATTTCGGCTACCTCTTTCAGCTTCTTCGAGAAGTAGTATTCCTGTACGCTGCCGACGCGGTCGGCAGGTGTGATGTTACACACTTTGTTTTCCTTCTGCATATTCACCTAAAATTTTTAAGTCCTTTGTTAATGGGATGATTGCATCCAATGCTTGTTTGTATCTGGTATAATCAGTAAATGTCAGGTCGATATAGAACAAATACTCCCATTCGCGGCCGATGATCGGGAGCGATTGTATTTTAGAAAGATTCATGTCGTAAAAAGAGAGGATGGAAAGCACTTTGGAAAGACTGCCGGAGGTATGGGGGAGAGCGAATACCAGTGAGGATTTGTTGACGTCTGCCTTTTCAAGCAGGTCTTCAGCCGTCCATCGGTCTGCCAGGGCAAGGAAGCGGGTGAAGTTTCGTTTGTTTGTCTCGATCCCTTCGGCAAGGATTTCCATATTGTAGATCTGGGCGGCCAGTTTACCGCAGACGGCGGCGTGTCCTTTCAGCTTATTCTCGGAAATCCATCGGGCGCTCATGGCGGTGTCTTCTTTTTCCACCATCTTCACATTCGGCAGGGTATCGAGGAAGTCGGTACATTGCATCAGCGCGATCGGGTGGGAGTTGACTTCCGTGATATCGTGTATCGTCGTACCCGGTAGTGCAACCAGCGAATGCGAAATACGCAGTTTGTATTCTCCTATCACCCGCAGACCGCTTTCGCGTATCAGCTCATGATTCTGCAGCAGGCTTCCTGCAATCGTATTCTCGATGGCCATCAGACCCAGTATCGCCGGATCTTTCTTGATGGTCGTGATTACATCTCTGAATGTATTGCATCCAACGATCTCAATTTCTCCACCTTCATAGAAGCTACGGGCTGCGATGTCGTGATACGAACCGGCTATTCCCTGAATTGCTACTCTCTTTTTCATCTTTCTGTCTTAAAGTCATAAAAAAAGTCCCACCGTAACCGGCAGGACTTCATATTATTATTGATACATATTATCTATCATCAACGCTTTACATATAAATTCCTGCCTTCACTTTGCTAAAGTAAAAGTAATAAAAGAAATATGTAAAGCTAAATCGATTCATTTGTCTCGTTTGTTTTTAAATACGCAGCAAAAGTAACGCTTTTTTGGAAACTACAAGCAAAAAGTGATATTTTTTTTGTGTTGCCTCCTAAAAATAATGTTCAGACTACTTTTAATCCGGGTTGTAGCGTCAACATTTCTTTCGGTACGGACTTTTTGATACTCTCTATCAGCATGCCGGCAATCGTATGGCGGATAAAGTCCTTACGGGTGATCCAGACAATTTCGCGTGCCGGTTTGGGGATCGCGAAAGGACGAACCAATGTTTTTTGGTCTTCGCTAAGCTGCAGTGTCGCCAGTTCCGGAATAAAAGTGACTCCATTGCCGCTTTCCACCATTCGCATGAATGTCTCCAGGCTTCCCAGGCGGTAGGCAGCCTGACGCAGTTTTACTTTCTCCATCTGGCAGAAGCGCATCAACTGGTCGCGGAAGCAATGTCCTTCATCCAGCAGCCAGAGATGTTCGTCGCTGATATCTGCCGTACGGATCAGGTCCTTTTTGAAGACCGGGTCGTTCTTGGCTACATATCCAAAGAATTGTTCATAATATAATGTATCGCCCTGCAACTGATTTTCTGTCGGTTGGTTGGCAATGATAGCGGCATCGATTTCCCCGTTCAGGATGGCTGACATGGTTGGAGCCGTTTTCATTTCCAGGATACGGATATCCAGTTCCGGATGTTTTTCCGACAACTGCTGGAAAAAGCGGGGGAGCAGGTACGGAGCAATGGTCGGGAGTACTGCCAGGCGGAATGTGCCTTTCAGTGACTGCTCTTCCTCATTAACGATATCTTTGATCAACGAAGCCTGGTAAAGAACCGTGCGTGCCTGGTCGATCACTTTACGTCCGGCAGGAGTAGGACATACCGGCTGTGTATTACGATCAAAAAGTTTGATCCCTAGTTCGTCTTCCAGTTTCTGGATCATCATACTGAGGGTAGGCTGTGTCACTCTGCAATGTTCTGCCGCTTTGGCAAAATGGCGGTAAGTGTCTACCGCCAGGATGTACTCTAGTTGCTGTATATTCATTATTTTACAATTCTCATGATATTAATCCTTACCAAAATCAATTACAAAGATATAAAATTTTTGTTAGGTCACATAAGAAAAGCCGGAAAGAGACTCCCGGCTTTAACTGTTTATTTTACTAATGAATGATATATTCCTAGTGTTTAATTCAACTTGAATCGTAATCCTAGTTTTACTCCGAACGACATCACTTTTACCTTATCGGTCACATTCGAATTCAACATCCCGTTGTACGGGATACCTTGACCGACGATCTTATTTCCTTCGGGATGATAAGAAGCAGGAGAGGAGAGTAAGCCCTGGGCCTTTTTCTTCTTCATGTTGGTAAAACCGTAATCTATATAGCCGCCCAGCAGCAGATCAATATCTTTATCCTCATTCAGTGAAACCATAAAACCCAGTTCTGCCGTTCCTGCAACCCCCAGTTTCAGTTTGTTCTTGCCGCTCCAATCAAGTTCTTTACCCGGATCGTTAATCGTACCGAGACCATGGTGAGGGACAGGTGACTCAGATGGTGAACCTACATCGGAAGGGATGTGTGGATAATATCCCGACACATTCAGTTCGGTGGCAGTATTTCCTTGCACTTTATATTTTGCCTTAACTGGTATCTGCAGCTTAATCCCTAGTCCGGCATACAATCCCCAGTTTTCTTTTTCGCCGAAGCGTGTTTGATACATCGCCATCAAAGGTACATCCAACAGGAAAGCTGTCTGTTTCTCTTCCAGGTTCTTCAGTCGGGCACGGAGCTCAAATTCACGGGGATGCCCGGAGAAATCGTCATCGTCGATCATATTGCCCAGCTTCATATATTTTTCGTTGGACATATCACCTTTTAGTTTGCCGGTAGTGGCATAACGGGAGATGCCTGCTCCCGTAGAAAAGCCCCAATGACGATTGAAGAAATAGCTGTAGCGGACATCTATCTCATAGCCCGGTTTTGCATTCCGTTTCCCTTTTTCTTCAAACCCTTCGATCTGATAATTCAGCTTGTAACGGAAAGTGGAAGAACCCACGCCTCCGGAAACCGTCAGGTAAGAGGTTTTTGTCGTGTCTTTTTTCTCTTCCTTGTATTCATTGCGGTACTCACGTTGTAGACGTTGTTGTTGCTGGCTGTGTTCTCTGCTACCCGTTCTTTGCTGGGCGGAAACGTTGCAGGCAAGGCTACCTGCAACAAACACGATGATAGTTTTCTTTATATTTAAAATTATTGTGCTCATATCTATATTCTTTATTTTACGATGATTTTATGAGTTGTTGTTTTTCCTGATTCGGTAGTAACTTTTACGATATAACTACCGGATGCCATGTCGGCAGAGATTTTGGTCTCCGTAGTCATAGTAGTCTTTTTTTCTATCAACTGACCGTTCAGGTTATAGATCTCGATAACGGCAGATTCAGATGTTTCTTCCGGAACTCCCAGGCTGACCGTGATTTTATCACTCTTTTTCACCATTGTCGGATAAACGCGTGTGATCGGGAACTGGGTCAATGTCTCGAACGTGATCGGACAGCTGACCACATAGGTATCATCGGCACGGTATGCCTGAATAAAATAAGTACCCAACAGACCTTCCGGCACGGAATAGTAGATGGAAGTGCCGTTCTTTTCGATCTTTTGCCCGTCCTTGTACCATTGGAAGCGCACAAATTCGTTGTCAGGGTTGGTGATGTACAGGAACTCATTCCATTTCACCAGTATACGCAGACCGTTTTTGTTCACGGTTACTACACGACTACTTTCCAGTCCGCAATCGCCGTATACGTCGACATGGTACTTGCCTTCCTTGTCCGGGGTCAGAGCAGCCGTATATGTATCTGATGTAGCTCCGATGATAACTTCATTATTGAAGAACCACTGGTAACTCAGATTGATACCGATCGCTTCGACCGTCAGGGTGAATGCATCGCCGTCACAGACCTTTACCGATTGTGGCTGTTTGGTGATCGTGGTAGTTTGTAATACTTCTATTTCAAACGGATGAAGTTCGACGAGGTCCGGATCGCTTTTCCTGCGTATGTATACGGTCCCCGTGTAGATACCTTTGGCAATAATGTTGTTGACAGGCACCGTGAGGTAATGGGGCGTTACATCTCTGTAATCCGTATCTTTGAAGCCGGCTTTCAACCCTTCTTCGGAGAAACGGACAGAATATTCGAGGCTATTATCAGGATCAGTCAACAGGATCGGAATTCTGAATTCACCCTCTATACCGCAATACGGTGCGATATCACCCAAAACGCCATCACGTATGATAATCGTGTGGTTATAGGCGGGTTGCGGATAGTATTCTTCCGTCGCGATACGTTCTCCGTCATACAATGTTAGTTTGTAGACATTGTAAATATAGGTCCCGACCAGTGTATGGGCTTCTCCTTTGTTGAAAGTATAGCGTTCGGTGCGGGGAACAGTTTCATCCAACGGATAATGGTAGCTGACTGGAGTCGCAGTGTATTCGATTTCCCAACTGTCGTAAGTCACATCGTTGAAACCGACCGGTCGTATCTGTACATATACGGGAGTCCCTTTGTTTACGGATGTTGTAGTCAGGTTGTCCACATCTATAAACTCCTCTGGCTTATTGGTTGTTGTAGATACGGACCATTGTAATCCTCCCCCTGTTCCCGGTCCGGGACCAGGTCCTTCGCGGTCACTGATCACGATAGTATGCCGGTACGGAGAATTGTTATAGTCGTAAGTTTTAACGACCTGGTTGCCGTACATATCATACAGTGTCAGTTTTGTGACAACATACATATAGGTTCCCTTTTCAGTGTGAGCCTCCCGGTTATTGAAATGGTGTCGTTCGGTCTTCAGTTTGGGTGTCATTCCGTAATAATGTTCTGCCGGAGTTACGGAATATTCTATATCCCAGCGTTCAAAGACGATGCCTTCATGTTTTATCGGACGTATCTGTACGAAGACGGGAGTCCCGTAATTAACGGAAGTGGTGGTCTGATCCTTTACGTCCTTGAAATAGGGTTGTTCACTGGTAACGGTGGAAACGGACCATTGTAGCTTAGGATCTATCACGACCGGTTTATCCTGAATGACTACTGTATGTGTGCAGGATGCATTACGGTAGATATACGTAGCGACTTCCGTTCCACTCTTGTAGAGGATCAGTTTGGTTACATTATAGTGATAAGTACCTTCAAGCGTGTGGGCCTCTCCCTTATTGAAATTATAACGTGCCGTTTTAGCAATGCTTTCGTCTATTGGATAGTGATAGTCAACGGGTGTAGCAGAGTATTCGATGGTCCAGGTGTCGAAATCGATATGTTCGAGACCTGTCGGACGAATTTGCACATACACAGGTGTACCCACCATGACGGATGTCGTGGAATTGTTTTCCACATCATTGAATTCATACAGGTCGGCAGTTGTTTTAGAGACAGACCATTGTAGTTTCAGTGTTGAGTTTGGTTCCCATTGGGCGTAGAGGTCGATATTTTCAGTGATTGTAAACATAGCTCCCGGCAGGTAAACTGTACCGCTGCCATCGGCATGGGTTGTCCATTTTACGAAAATGTAATTTGGACGGTTGGGCAAATTGGTAGCAGGATAGGTGGCAGTAGTAACTTCCCCACCGTCGTAAGCTTGTTTATATGTTTTATCCGGATCGAAATTAGAATGATAGGTTACCTCCAAAGCATCCTCTTTCCATAGAGCCTTATATTTTTTATTTTCAGTGACGGCATCCGAACTTACCCAGTCTTTCTCTTCTGCATCGTCTGTTACCCATTTTAGAAATTGTTTTCCTTCGGGATGAACAAGTTTATCGGCAGCAGTAGTTGGACTGTCTACTTTTCCCTTGTGATTGGTTACTTTATAATAATAGGTGGTTTTACCATCTTCCAGGTTGTAGTAGTCAGTACCGGCGTAATTGTTTTCTCCTAGATTTTCCCAGTTTCCACCGTTTGCGTTAAAACGTACCCAAAGGATTTCAACGGCTCCGGAATCAGAAAAACCGTCATCAGCGATGATACGCGTGTTGTCATTCTGGTCTTTGCCTAACAGATCGCTTAAAGTAGAGTTATCGACCGTATCGTCGGCAAGACCGCTCGGCAGTATGTCTGCCAGGCTCTTGTCATTCGGCAGTATCGGTATTGTTTTGATAACGCCGTAGTAATTTTCATTTGTTCCGTTCCATCTCGGATCTCCAGCTTTTTTACTGCCGTAGGCGATTGGCTTCGGATCGGTTAATCCGAAAATATTAATCAGGGGTTCTCCGATGATATTTGTACCTGTTTTAGATGTCCATGAAGTAGATGTGATGGCTGGATATATATCAGGATATCCACCGGAATAACTATACGTACTTTCATTTCCACTGATAATGTTGTTTCTTAAAGTAGCCTTTCCACTGCCGTATACGGAAATACCTCCTCCGGCATTTCCGGAAGACGCTGTACCTTTTAGTGCAGTATTTTTGACAATTGTGTTATTTTCGAATGTAACTACGGCTTTTGTATCGACTTCTATGGCTCCTCCTCCGTCAAAACCATCCGCTGTATATGTCCCTTTACGTTGATCGCCTCTTGCCGTATTTCCATAAAAGGTATTATTCCTGACAAGTACATTGGTCAGATACTGACCGACAAAAGCAATAGCGCCTCCTTCGTCGAATGCAGTATTATTCATAAAGGTACTGTTCAATACTTCGATCTTGCTGCTTCCTCCACCATTATGTGCATAGAAATAAACAGCTCCGCCATCTGCTGTATTTCCCGTATAACCACCGTTATAAGAGTCTACTTCGTTTTCGGTAAATTCACAATTATCGATAATGAATGTATTGGGATAAGCATCTTTCAAGGAGATTACTCCTCCACCTGCTGCTCCGTCTGTTTTTGCTGTCAGTGTAGTATTTTTATACAACCGGCTGTTTTTGATTGAGAAAATCTCAGCCAGATTCTTGGTTATATAAATGATTCCAGCACCGTATGCATCTATTGATCTGGCAAAATTATAGGCAAATGTGCAATTTTCTATCTCATAAGAAACATTACCTGTATAAATGACAGACCCGCCATCGTCCATATTTATCTTTCCGATGGAAATGAAAGAGGATTCTTTTATTGTTACCTTTTTGGCTGTAACACTTATACTACTTGATGCAGGTCGCATTTTTGTTAAAAAACAACCGATAACTCGTAACTCGCCGGAGAAGCCTCCGGTTATTCCTCCGCCAATAGTAGAAGCATCCGGATTCCAGTTTTTGGGGTATTCTCCGTTTGTTAACTCTGAATCTTTTACTAATCCCGTGAGCGTCATATTTTGGATAGTCAATGTTCCATTGCCCGATCCACCGATGGTGAAATGTCGTTGATTCGCTGCTGCTTTCAGTGTTAAATTAGCACCGTCTACTGTGATTTTTGCTGATGAATTTATCGTTAAGTTTATAGCCGAAGCCTGACTGTTGAAATCAGTCACGAAGGCATCCGTCAATGTGAATTTGGAATCTGAGGATGCTGTGCTGACCATCGTTTGTAACTCTGCAACTGAATTTACATTCGTGCTTGTTTGTGCCACAGCAGGAGCTGTGATACATAATACTATTTGAAATAGTACGAATAAAATTTTTTTCATGTTTTCTCTCCTTTCTCAGTCTGCTTATAAGCAGATAAGTAAAGCGCCGGCGCTTTACTTATATTAATTCTATAAAAATAAAAATTTATGTAACTACCTTTCTTTTATTCCGTGCACGCGGAACTTTCAGTTCGCTTTGTCAGTCACCTTCTGTCGGATTTCGATATATAAAATAAAGTAACAGCAATAAAATAAAGTCCTTTCGTAACATGTTAAAAAAATTAGTGGTATAGCAATAAATGTCAAAAGTAGTTTAAACTTTTTTTGTTTACAATTACTCTTACGTCAATTAACGCAGATTATGAGTTTTTTTTCTGTAAGATTTAGCATGTGTTGACATCTGAAGATAAATAATTGAAATGTAGATAGATGAGTTCAGTCTAAGAACTTCAATTAATGTGGTGTATCAGGAGGTGTTGTCTTATCGAAAAAAAAGTATATCCGGAATTATTGTGTCGTTTAGTTTTTTTTAATAATAGCATTTTAAAGCTGTCAGTCATTTTTTATGGATGATATGCTCTTGATATGAATAGCTGCCGTTTGTTTAATAGATTTTATCTATGTGTGTATAGCAATTATCTGTTTGACAGGTGTTTATATATGCTGTATCTTTGCAGTACAAGAAATAAAAAAGTATAACATATAAAAAATAAGAATTATGAAGACATTAGATTATTTGCATTTAGATGCATCAGCAGCAAACAAAGTAGTAGAAGCATTACAGCAGTTATTAGCCGACTATCAGGTATTTTATACAAACCTTCGCGGATTCCACTGGAATATAAAAGGACATGGATTCTTCGTGCTTCACAGTAAATTTGAAGAAATGTACGACGATGCAGCCGAAAAGGTAGACGAACTGGCAGAACGTATCCTGATGTTGGGTGGCGTACCGGTAAATAAATTCAGTGAATACCTGAAAGTGGCAAGAGTTAAAGAAGTATCAGGCGTTTCCTGTGGTGATGAAGCTCTGGAAAATATCCTGAATACTTACGGACAGTTCATCGCCGAAGAGCGTAAACTCCTTTCTCTTGCGTCGGAAGCAGGTGATGAAGCTACAGTAGCGCTGATGAGCGATTATCTGAAAGAACAGGAAAAATTGGTTTGGATGTTAGTAGCTTATTCCACTTGCGATTGCAAGAAGTAATGAGAAGTAAGTGTAAATATAAATAATTCATTCGTTGCGTTAGAAAGGAGGATGCCGGGAGGTATCCTCCTTTTTTCATTTCTTATGTATATCAATGGTTTTTGCTTTTGGGTAAACTATAAATCTCTTATTTTTGTTCTTATTTATCTTATAAAAACATTGTTATGGAAACAACAGGAAAGATTGCAGACAAAGGAGTATTGGGTTATATGGATTCTCTTGAAAGAGATAAATATGCCTCCGGTAAAAAAGGAACAGCCAGTTTATACAAAGCAACCCGAAATCAGTTGGCGTTATTTATCGGTCAACGCAAATTGGATTTCAAACGTGTGAATACCCAGTTGGTAAATGATTTTGTCGACCATCTGGAGTCATTGAACCTGAGCCGTAATTCAGTAAGTAATTACACCAGCATACTTCGCGCCGTTTATAATTGTGCACTTTCTGAAAACTTAATTGCTCCTGGTGAAAATCCTTTTCAAAAGCTTCGCCTGCGGCCGGTTCAGTCTTATAAACGTTCGGTAGGAGCTGATGTAATAAAGGAAATGACGCAAATGGATTTGAAAGCAAACAAATCGCTGGATTTTGCACGCGATCTGTTTCTTTTTAGTTTTATGGCTTGTGGGATGGCTTTCGTCGATCTTGCCCACCTGACTTATAAAAATATACATGGTAACGAGTTGGTATACTCTCGTGTTAAGACTAAAACGGAAATCCGCGTAAAGATTACTTCGGGTATGCGTCGCCTTTTGGAAAAGTATGCTGATGCTAATTCGAACGCCTTATTTCCTATATTAAAATCATTGGATGCCTCTTATGAAACATATAAGGTGGCTCTAAGGACTTATAACCGTCGTTTGGAGAGGATAGGGAATAAGTTAAGTTGTCCGGTAAAGCTGACATCGTATGTTGCCCGCCATTCCTGGGCAATGAGTGCTAAAGAAAATTCAGCACCGATATCGGTGATCAGTCAGGCACTGGGACATACCTCTGAAGAAACGACTCGTTTTTATCTAAAAGAACTGGACCAATCGATAATTGATAGGGTGAATATGAAAATTATAGGGTTTGTAGAAAAATGGGTAAATAAACAATCGATTAGAAATTGACGCTTATTTACTAAATAAGGGTCATTGCCTTAAAAATGGTAGGTGAAAAATCATAATCAGTAATACCCTATACTACCAAAAGGCTTGAAAATCTATGACAGCGCAAAGGTAAATTTTTTAAATTGATAAAACTTTAGCCGGAAGATATTTTGTGTCATAAAAAAGGTTAATATTAAATTAATGATACTGGAATTTGCGAAAAGATACTGCTAAAAATGCTAGAAATGAGATGATTATGCAATTCAAAGGCTGCCGCTAAAAATCCTTTAACCGAACTTAGCAGAACTACAAAATGATAAGAAATAAATTCATTGACGTTTATTTAAAGAATCGCCGGGTTTATAATATTATTTTACTAAATAAATACTACTACCTAACACTTCGGATTTCTCTTCCCTCTATTTGAAGAAAATAAATCATAACAAAATAAGAAAGAAACCTATTATCGGTGAAATTTCTCTTCCTGAAGTTTCTTTTTAGTATTGTATATATCAGATATATAGTGGTTTAAACCCAATGACCCTTATTTAGTAAATAAGGGTCAAAACGAAACACACTAGTATGTCGCCCGAAATGATGGGACTGACGAACATTGTTATGCAAAAAACTAAATCATAAAGAAATGTCAACTAATTCAATGCCAGTAGTTTTACTTCCAATTAAGGGGGAGGTGACAAAAGCAGAAATCATCATTTCGCTTTGTTTTTTCTTGTCTTTCATCTTCTCCTTATTCGTGCTTCCCCGTATACTTATTATATCCAAACGAAAATTGTTGTATGATAATCCGGATGCCCGTAAAAGTCATTCGGAGGCTATTCCGCGTTTAGGTGGTTTAGTTTTTATCCCGTCGGTACTGATCGCATTATCATTTTCGACAGCTTTCCGTTTTCTGATTGATTTTCCTTTTAATGCCTCTCTGACTGGATATACTTTATTGGAATTATTGTTTCTGATAGCCGGAAGTTTGTTCCTCTATTTAGTCGGAGTGAAAGATGATTTGATAGGCGTACGTTACCGCAAAAAGTTTGTGGCACAATTTTTAGTCGCATTTCTGTTTCCAATGTCCGGTTTATATATTAATAATATGTATGGAATATTCGGAGTATACGAAGTTCCGGCTCTGATCGGTGTTCCATTTACGATTGTTATGGTTGTTTTTATAACCAATGCAGTTAATTTGATAGATGGTATAGACGGCTTGGCAGGGGGAGGAGGACTGGTTTCTTTTTTGACATTCGGTCTATTATATATACTCCGGCAGGAATGGATCTATTCCATGTTGGCTTTTGCCTTTGTGGGATGTTTGCTTCCGTTTATGTACTATAATATCTGGGGATCAGCCAAACATGGGACAAAGCTGTTTATGGGGGATGCCGGTTCCTTGTCTCTCGGATATTTATTATCGTTTTTTGCCATCAAATACGCCATGTATATACCGGAGCATGGAATGGATAAATATTGCCTGGTAATTCCGTTATCTCTTCTTTTTATACCGGTTTTCGACGCTTTTCGTGTGATGGTAGTTCGTTATTATCAACGTCATCCGTTGTTTCTTGCCGATCGTAATCATATTCATCATAAATGTCTGGCAGCGGGATTGACTCATTTACAATCGACCTTGTTGTTAATAAGTTATATGATAATCATGCTGTTTGTGAATCTTAAATTCGCTCAAATGATGGACCTGAATATTGTATTGATTATCAATATCCTGCTTGCCATTCTGATGAACTATATGCTAAATATGAAAATAAGACAGCGAAAAAGTGCGGGAGCAAAAGCCTTTGACCTCAAAATAATAAAATAAAAATGTATACGATTTTAGTTTTATATACGGAGTTGATGCCTTACAATGTGATTGTATTAAAGACTTTGGTCGAAAAAGGTTGTCGGGTACATGTGGTTTTATGGGATAAAAATAAAAAAACATCCTATTATCCTCCAGAGGAAAAAGGCATTACCTGGTATGATCGTTCTGCCTTTTTTGATACTAACCATCTTTATCTTTTTGTAGAAAAGATATGTCCGGATTTGATTTGGACATCTGGTTGGATAGATCCTGTCTATAACGAAGTTTGTGCCCGTGTTCGTAAGAACTTTCATATTCCGATAGTGGCCGGTAGCGATACGCAATGGCGGGGTGGGAAACAATGGCTGAATGTTTTGACTGCTTCTTTTCGTCATCGGAAATGGTTCAGTCATCTGTTCGTATCAGGTGAACCTCAGGTTTCGTATGCTTTGAAATTAGGCTTTCAACCTGAACAGATATTGATGCATAATTTATCTGCGGATGTGGATCTGTTTCATCAGGTAGATACACAAGCTCATAAAGAAAAATATCCCCGGCGTTTATTATATATCGGTCGGTTTGCGAAAGTAAAAGGACTTCCTTTTTTACTGGAAGCCTGGAAATCTATATCGGATCGTAGGGGATGGAAGTTAACGCTGATTGGAAATGGACCGGAATATGCGAAATTACAAGGTTATCCGGATGTGGAAATAAAGAACTTTATGTCACAGGTAGAGTTGGTGAAAGAACTGGAACAATCCGGTGCTTTCATTTTACCTTCGGTAATTGAGCCGTGGGCGTTAGTAATACATGAGGCGGCCTGTGCAGGTCTTCCGATACTCGCTTCTGAGCGTTGTGGTGCAGTGAGTTGTTTTGTAAAAGATGGAGAGAACGGATTTTTATTTAAACCGGGAAACAGGAAATCCATTAGTCGGGTAATAGAGAAATTTATCTCTTTGCAGGAGTCAGAATGGCTGGAAATGGGAAAAGTTAGCAGGGAGCTGTCGGATCAAATAACTCCTACGATGGTAGCAAATACTATTTTATCTATATTGGAATGATGACAGGTCGTTTAGATTTTATAGCGTATGCTCTGTTGCCCTGCATCCTTCTGATGCATTTGACGAAGGCTATTCCTTTTTTACCTTCCTTACCCAATGCCATTTATTACGGAGGTTTTATCAGTGTCTTTGTATGGCTTGTGTTACGTGGAGGTCTGACTATATCATATAGATATTTCCTTTTTTTATTGGCTGCTCTCATTTCGATTTGCGTCAATGATATTTCTCCATTTTTTAATGTCTGGTTTCGTTTCGGAGCCTTTTTATCTTTAATTCTAGCTGTAGGACCTTTGGTTACCAGTCCGTTTCTGACAGCATGGAGACGTTTAGCCTTTACATATGCATTAGTTCTGATCAGGTGGATTGTATTGTTGTCATTTTGGGGTTGGTTGTTCCGTTTGAATTTTGTGCATGGTTATAGTGGCTTTAGAGGAGTGACAAACCAGTCGATGTTGCTGGGACCATTAAGCGGCATTTCTCTTATTTATTGTTTATACCGCTTTTATTTATTACCTGAACCGGTAAGCCGTTATAAAGAAATAGTAATGGCTGTCCTGTCGGTTATTGTCATGTTATTGGCAGGATCTCGCTCGGCATTAGCCAGTAGTATGCTTGCAGTCGGTTTTTTTTATACCCGGGTTTATCGTCATCAGGTAACAAGATTGTGGAGAATTGTTTTTACAGGTTTGTGCCTGGCTGTTTTGACTTCTGCTATTTGGTGGCCTTATACGGAGCGGTTACGTGAAAAGATGACGAGTAGTAAAAAATCAGGAAGTTTAACTGGTTCGCGGGATAATTTATGGGATGACCGAATGAGAGAGTTCAAGGCTTTTCCTGTTTTTGGTGTTGGGTTTGCAACGGTGAATATGGAGTATATAGAGACCGACAAAAAAGTAAACAAGGAAACTGGTACGGTAGAACCGGGAAGCGGATGGCTTTTCCTGTTGTCATCGATGGGATTTGTTGGTTTCTTGTCATTTTTTATTCCATATACGCATACTTTATATCTGTTGTTTAGAAGAGAGTCGATAGGACTAAACGGGTATTTTCTGGGGGCATTACTGTTTATGTTTTTCTTCCATCTTTATTTTGAAGGATACCTGATCTCGGCAGGTGCCTGTCTCTGCTTTTTTTTATGGCTGTTATTGTCCGAATGTGAGAGGATTACAAATAAAATAAATTAATATGATACCATTGATACCTTTAGAAGTAAAACGTTTGTATAAATTATTACCACAGACCTACAGGCGACGTTTATGGGGAGTCAGTATTTCTGTTTTTATCATGGCTGTACTGGATTTATTGGGTACCGGAATTTTACTGCCGGTCTTATTACTGGTCCTGAATGAAAAAATGGTGTTGGAGAATCATTATATGTCTTTACTTTATCATTGGATGGGATTTGGCAGTATTCATTCTTTTATCTTCTTTATTTGTATATTCGTTTTGCTATTTTCACTCGTTCGCGTATGCTTGTCGACTTGGTTGCAATACAAACAAAATCAGCGATTATTTTCCATATCATCCTATCTTTCTATCCGGTTGTACCGCTATTATTATTCAAAAGGATATTTGTATATCAAACAGAATAATAGTCACAAATTGATTAACCAGGTAAATGGTATTGCAAATAATTTAATTCAGGGTTATTTTGTTCCTTTTTCACAATTGACTTGTGAGATACTTGTTATGTGTTCTATTTTGATCGGACTGATCTCTTTCAATGTATATGTTTTTCTGCTGGTAATATTGACTTTTGTTCCGATAACATTGACTTATTACCGTTATTCCCGTTCACGGATAAAAGAATATGGTAGAAAACTTTACTTATTGATTCCTCAAAAAGGGAAGTTATTGCAACAAACATTTGTCGGATTTACAGATTTGGAAATGAGCAATACTTTCCCACAAAGCTTGGAACGTTTCTCCGATTTACTGAAGGAGCAAAACAGGCTGTCTGTTCGTAATTTGTTGTTGAATAACTCTTTACAAAAGGTACTGGAGATTGCCATTGTCAGTTCGGTAGTCGTTTTAATCGTGGCTACACAATTGTTTGAATTTCCTGCATTAGGTCTGATTGTAGGTGTATTTGCCATTGCCGTTTATCGGGTGCTTCCCGGTATTGTGAAAAGTACCGGATGTATTTTCCAGATGAGGGGTAATCTGTTTGCATTCGATATCATCTCCGATCTCGAATCAGAACCGCAGACGGAGGAGGTGGTCGAACAGCATCCGATCGAGTTTAAAGAGTCGATAACTATTCGTAATCTTAGTTTTTCGTATAGTAAGGAAAAGCAGATATTTAACGACTACTCTCTGAATATTCAAAAAGGAGATTTTGTCGGTTTCCGGGGAGAATCGGGTTGTGGTAAATCCACTTTATTTCATCTGATATTGGGCTTCTTGAAACCTGACTCCGGGGGAATTTATATCGATGAAATTGAGTTGTCAGTGGATAAATTGTCAGCATGGCGTAGTAAAATAGGATATGTGTCGCAGCAATTATTTATGGTGGAAGGCTCATTACTCGATAATATCATCATGGGTTCTGAAGAATGCAATAACATGGAAAGGGTAAAACAGGTATTACACCTTGCTTCGCTGGATAGTTTTGTAGCAACTCTTCCGGAAGGTGTTTTTACGTCGGTAGGCGAGGGAGGAAGCTTGTTGTCCGGAGGACAACGCCAGCGTTTGGGAATAGCCCGTGCGTTGTATAAAAGAGCTGAGATATTGATGTTCGATGAAGCAACCTCTTCATTGGATGAAGCGACTGAACACCTTATCAATGATTCGATTGTCCGGTTATCGGAAGAATGTCCCGGGCTTACACTCCTGGTTATTTCTCATCGTCCGGAATCGTTGGCTGTATGTCGTAGGATAGTGGATATTTGTAATCTGCAACAACATGAAAAATAAATACGAAAGATGGAGCGTTTAAAGACTTATGTGATCAATTTGCCAAAAGATCAGGACCGTAGGGAAAGTATATTGAAAGAAACGGCGCAGTTTCCCTGGTTGGATATTGAAATGATCGAGGCTGTTTATGGGAAAGAACTATCGGATGAAGAAAAAAATACTTTGTTTGATGGTAAGAAATGTGCCCAATACTACGGACGTGTAGTGTTACCGGGGGAAATAGGTTGTACATTGAGTCATCAAACGTGTTATAGGTATTTATTAGATACAGATCTTAATTATGCTCTTATCCTGGAGGATGATGCACATTTTGTCAATGACAAAATAACGGAACAATTTCTGAAGTCTGTGAATGATCTGATGAGCAGCTCTATCCCGCGTATTTTATTATTACATGCTTCTTTTGAATATACCGGTGAGAAGAAATTGTTTTGTGAGAATTATAGTATTTGCAGTATACATAATGCTCTGTTTACCACCGGATATCTAATCAATAAAAATGCTGCCCGTCTATTGTTATGTGAGGAAATCCCTTATTGGGTTGCAGATGATTGGTTCCTTTTCAGAGGTTGGGGGATTGATATTTATTCTTTATATCCATCTGTTGTCGTACAGCAAAGGGATAAATTGAAATCATCTATTATGGAAGAGCAGCGTGATAGTAAGAAAAGGATTTTTCCTCACTCCTGGATTGAATGTCGTTTGGCTTATAACAAAATAAGTTATCTGCTTCAGAAAAGAATTGGCATAATTAAAAGTATGCATCGTTGAATTAATGAATTTAAAATTATGATCTATTCTTATTTAGACGGTCAGTTAGGTAATATTCTGTTTGAAATAGCAGCCGGAGCTTCTTTGGCAAAACGGCTGGGTGTTCCTTTTAAAGCAATAGGCTGTCATCCTTTCTCTCTAAGCGGAACAATTACCGAATACGTGAAACCTTTTCAGCGGTCTGTTTTACGTAAGATTGATTTTTTGGATTCTATGCCTGAAAATGTGGAAGTATATACAGAGTCCGGTTCCGTATATAATCCTTTACCATTGAAGCAGGATTTGATATTGAAAGGATATTTTCAGTCAGAAAAATATTTGGATAGGGAAACTGTCCGTTCTTTATTTGAAATAGATCCGGAAACAGATGTATATATAAAGAATAAATACGGTCATATACTAGAAAAAAAACCGGTAGGGATACATGTTCGCCGCGGAGATTATTTATTGTTGGAATATAAGCATCCTGTATGCAGAATGCCTTATTTTAAAAAGGCTATGTCACTATTTGATAAAGGAACCTCTTTTCTGGTTATGAGTAATGATATAGCATGGTGTAAGAAACATTTTAAAGGAGATAATTTCTATTTTTCAGAGAATGAATCACCGATAGTTGATTTTTATTTGCAGTCCAAATGTAGCCATAATGTAATCAGTAATTCATCTTATTCCTGGTGGGCTGCATGGCTGAATCCGAATCCGGATAAGAAAGTGATTTATCCGTCTCCCTGGTTTGGACCCTGTTATAAAAATATTTTGAATTTCAAAGATTTATGTCCGGAAGAGTGGGTGGCGATACCTCATTCCAGTTTTTACTCTTTGTATTATCATGCCGGATCTGCTTATCTAGGAAAAATAGCCAAAAAGATAGCGAAAGTATGTGGATTAAAAAATTGAGACGCAGATTATCTGCGTCTCAGAATAATTAGCTGAACAGCTTCGTAAGATACCCGCTCAATGCACAAACGATCAAGGTCCATCCCATTAGGTTTTCGGTGGTAGGGGAGTTCGGCGATGAAATGAGAGTATCGCTCCGATGGCTGCCAGGGCTACTTCCGTATTCTTTTGGAGAACTGCCAGTATTGCCACTATCGTCAGCAGGAGGGTACCCAGGTTTATGTTTTCCTTTGCCCCGAAAAAACATCCGGGCAATGGTTGTCAGAAAATTAAGTACGGCTTCAAGATATTTCATGTTGGATAGTATTTTGTATGTATTGACTGATTGATATGAGCAATTGCCGATAAGTTTCGCGGTTGTCGCCGTTTACTTCGCTGATGTAGCGGCTGTAAGCGATCTCTTTGGCATAAGCCTCCGGATGATAGCTGATAGAAGCGGCTGTTGAATAAACGGTACGGATCAACCGGGCAAAATCGAAGAAACTCTGTTCATCCGATTCATAGATACGAAACTGCAGGTGAGAGATTCCGCCATCTTCAATCTTAGGTGTTTTAGCACCTTTCCAGTAAAGTGACGGTTGACCGTATCCGGTAAGTCCGAAAAAATTATGATTGATTTTACAAAGAGCACTTTCTCCCCAACCGCTTTCAATAGCAGCTTGGGCGAGGATAACGACCGGATTCAGTTTGTAATGTTCCCCGGCTGCCTGGGCAGCCGGAAGGAACTTTTGGATAAACTCTTTTTTATGCATATCGCTGCCTATTCGATAACCGGTCTGTCGTCATCGGGTGTGGAAGACGATTTTTCAGAGGATAACGGTTTGATTTCTTCGTACGTAGCATTCTTGCGAATGTCGCTTAACATAGTACCCGGAACATATACGATACGTGCGTTTTTGAAAAGAGAGGTGTTGAACTCTTCCTCTGTGGCAGTCCCTTTACTACCGGCTACCATGCGGAAGTTACCCAGGCGACCCATCTGGATGATATCGCCCTCTTCGAGTCGCTCCTGCATAACGGAGAGAAGACCTTCGACAACTAACATGACATCACCGATAAAAGCAGTGCTTCGCATGGCGATCATCTCACAGAGTTTTTGGAAACTGACTTTTTTCAAAGCCCTGACTTGTCCGTAATAGAGCTGAGCGCCTTTGGCAGCATCTTTACTCATATCGGGACGTTTGACTAGATGGAAACTTAAAGACATGATGACTAAATTTTTAATTGAACAATGTGCCAATATGCCGATGGAGATAGTCCGGAAGCGATTGGCGGTTGATTGATTGGTTATCGATAACAATTCAAAGGTACGATAGCGGGGAGGGGGGGTTACCGGTTAGGAACAGTTCTGAATAGATAGCAGTAAATAAAATGAAATATGATTGTTTATTTGTTGAAATTCAATAAAATAAGGAAGCGCTTCTCTTGCTTATATGGTATTTTTTTCGTTACTTTATAATATATAAATCAATAAAAAAGTACCCCTATGAGCAGAAATAATTATCCGGAAGACGAAAAGATACCGGTAAAGAGTTATGGCTTTACAGAATTAGGATTGTTATATAATCCGGATTTGCAGCCGGCATCGGCAGCCCAGTCATTAAAACGTTGGATCAACCATAATACACAGTTGGCAGCTGCTCTCATAGAAACCGGCTGGTGTAAAGGTCAACGTAAGTTTACTCCGCTACAGACCGGACTGATCTTTCGCTTCTTGGGGGAACCCTGAGAATTGAAAATAGAGAGTTGAAAATTGAGAATTGAAGAGTGCTTTCGGGGGAATTAATTATCTTTGTATAATCCTTACCGGAAGGAATAGATTTGAAATGAATAAATGAAGTAGAGTATGGCAAAGAAAATACCTTATGGACTGACGGATTATCTTCGTATTGTTACAGAAGATTATTATTATGTGGATAAGACACGTTATATTGAAGAGCTGGAACAGACTGCATCGTTTCTGTTTCTGATCCGTCCGCGTCGTTTCGGAAAATCTTTGTTCCTAAGTATGCTTTACTGTTACTATGATGTGAGATATGCCGATAAATTTGACGAGTTATTCGGCAATCAGTATATCGGTAAACATCCTACCGGTGAACAAGGAAAATATCTGGTGCTATATTTCAATTTTAGCGCCGTTCGTGGTACGGGACAAGCGTTGGAAGATACCTTCAATAGCTATGCTAAAATTCAGATGGAGGCTTTTGCCGATCAATATGCTTCGTTTTTTGAACCTGATTTTCCTAAAGAAATCAGGGAGCTGAAGACAGCTGCCAGTCAGTTGAACTTTATCGGTAAACGTGCTGCCATGCTAGGGTTGCCTATTTATCTGCTGATCGATGAATATGATAATTTCACCAACACGATCTTATCCAGTGAGGGTAATAATGTGTATCGTGCCTTGACACATGATTCAGGTTTTTATCGCGGATTTTTTAATATTGTCAAAGCAATTACTACGGGGCCGGATGCACCTGTTAAACGGATGTTCATTACCGGTGTGTCGCCTGTTACGCTGGACGATGTAACGAGTGGGTTCAATATCGGGATGAATATTACGACTGATGATCAATTTAATTCGATGGTAGGTTTCAGTGAATCGGAACTATCCGATATGTTATCATATTACCAATCGGAAGGAATGCTGGCCGATCCTATTGATGATCTTGTCCGGATGATGAAACCCTGGTATGATAATTATTGTTTTGCGAAAGAATGCATTGGTCAGACGATGTATAATTCGGACATGGTTCTTTATTTTCTGAATAATTATTTGCAGAAAAAACGTCCTCCTTCGGATATGCTGGATCGCAATATTCGTACTGATTATAGCAAATTGCGTCATTTTATCCGTATCGATAAGATGCAGGAGGAAGGGCGTTCGATTATTACGCAGTTGATCGATACAGGGGAGGTGAACGGAAATGTTATCAAAGACAGTTTTCCTGCAGAGAATCTCGCCGATCCGGGTAATTTCGTCTCTTTATTGTACTATTTCGGTTTGTTGACGTACGACCGGGTGGAATATGGCGAAACGATTATGAAAGTACCTAACCTGGCTGTTCGTGAACAGATATACAGTTATCTGGTGGAAGCGATGCGCGAACGCGAATCGGTGGTATTTCCCTTTATGGAACTGGTTGCGATGCGTGAATTTGAAAACGAAGAATTAGGATAAATCTATTTTAGCATGGAGGCAAATATCAGAAAACTTCCAATCGGAATACAGAGTTTTGAAGATATACGTAACAAGGGGTTTGTATATGTAGATAAAACTACCTTGGTATATAAACTAGTCAAAACAGGTAAGCCCTATTTCCTGATCCGTCCCAGACGTTTCGGCAAAAGCCTGCTGTTATCTACGCTAGACGCCTATTTTCAGGGTAAGAAGCATTTGTTCGAGGGATTGGCTATCGAACAGTTGGAGCAGGAGTGGGAGACGTATCCGGTGTTGCATTTGGATCTGAATGCAGAGAAATACGATTCAGTCGAAGCCTTGAATGCTATTTTAAGTTCTCATCTTACACGTTGGGAAGAATTATATGGGAAAGGAACGGATGAGCAAACATTATCCACCCGTTTTGCTGGTATTATTCGCCGTGCAGCCTTGCAGACCGGGAAACAGGTGGTTGTACTGGTTGACGAATATGATAAGCCGTTATTACAAGTACTAGGCAATGAAGTGTTGATGAAAGAATATCGTAATACATTAAAAGCCTTCTACGGAGTACTGAAAAGTTCAGATGCCCACCTGCGTTTTATATTTCTGACCGGTGTAACCAAATTCGCCCATGTCAGTGTTTTCAGCGATTTAAACCAATTGGCCGATATCAGCATGTATCCCGATTATGCGACCATTTGCGGGATCACCCAAGATGAATTGCAGGCGAATTTCATACCGGAGCTGGAAGCTCTTTGTGTGGAAAAGAACCTGACAATGGAAGAAACCGTTCGTCTGATGACACTCAAATACGATGGTTATCATTTTCGAGAGAAAACTCCGGGCGTTTTTAATCCGTTCAGTGTCCTGAATAGCCTGCGTACGCTCCGTTTTGACAATTATTGGTTTCAGACAGGTACTCCGACCTTTTTGGTAGAATTACTGAAAAAGACAGATTACGATCTGCGTCTGATTTTGGACAGTATAGAGATGCGCGCCTCTGCCTTTTCCGAATATCGTGTGGAAGCCAACAATCCGATCCCATTACTCTATCAGAGTGGTTATCTGACCATAAAAGGTTATGATGAAGAGTTCGGTTTATACACGTTAGCCTTTCCCAATGAAGAAGTGAAATATGGTTTTATCGATTTTATCACTCCTTTTTATACAGCCATTACGGAAGACGAAAGTGGCTTTTACATTGGCAAGTTTGTTCGCGAGCTACGTGCCGGAAATGTAGACGATTTTATGAAGCGGCTGGAAGCTTTTTTTGCCGACTTTCCTTATGAATTGAACGACAAGACAGAGCGTCATTATCAAGTTGTTTTTTATATCGTATTTAAGCTGATGGGGCAGTTCTGTGAGGCGGAAGTTCGCAGTGCCAGGGGACGTGCCGACGCTGTTGTGAAAACAAAAGATTATATATTCGTATTTGAATTTAAACTGAACGGCAGTATGGAAGAAGCCCTGAAACAAATAGATGATAAAGGTTACCTGATCCCCTATCAAGCAGACGGTCGTCGTTTGATAAAAGTCGCCGCCTCTTTCAGTCCCCAATTGCGGAATTTGGCAGAATGGGTAGTCGTTGAAAATTGACGATATATTAGAAAATAATGAGCCAATATGCCAATGTGCCAATTTAGAGGATTATCTTGATTTCGATATGGGTTTAGCGTCTAATAGCCCTTACAGGGCTAAAGAGAGGGGTAGGGTTTGATTATCATTACCTAGGGTTAAAACCCCGGGCTAATTTGGGGTCAGGCTTACAGCCTTCAAGACAACGACACTACATTCAAATATGACAAATAGTGAATTTTTCCAAACCCTTAAACTAATAATAATAAACCAATTAATATAAGTCAACTAATAAATAACCGGATATTTATGTAATAATTCCGGACCAATAACTGATGCCGAAAATATCGGCAGGAAAACAATTCCTATATAATTATAACATGAAATGAATCTGTTTAATATTAAACAGATTATCCGAAAAGTCTTTCGGATAATCCAATCATTATTGTATTGGTTTACTCAGGTAAAAGTAATCAAATGTCTATGGTATGGTCGTAAAATTTGGATATATAGAAAAGCTCATATCAAACTTCATAGGACTTCTCAGTTGTTGATTAAAAAGAAAAATAGTCTACGTTTGGGAGGTCCCTGGGAACCTATAGGAAATAATTTTTATCCGGCTTTTTTCGATACCCATTTTGTTGCCTATAAAAACACCTATGTAGAAATAAGCGGTAAGGTTCGTGTACAAACGGGATGTCTTTTTCGTATTCAGGAAAATGCCAGGTTGATATTAGGTGAAAATATATTGTTTAATAGTTTTGGGATGATATATTGTTATGAAATGATTAAAGTCGGTGATGATGTTGTAATAGGTCCATATGTCAAGATTAGGGATTCCGATAGCCATCATTTTGAATATCCTGGTTATGAGAAAAAGACAACGGCCCCGATCATCATAGAAAATCACGTTTGGATAGGACTGAATGTTACCATCCTTAAAGGTGTAACCATTGGTGAAGGAGCTGTTATAGCAGCCGGTTCAGTAGTTACAAAAAACGTTCCTCCTCATTGTTTAGCCGGTGGAAATCCTGTAAAAGTTCTTCGCGAAAATGTTATTTGGAGATGATGAATATGTCAATATAGCGGTTTTTTTTTAAGTTCTTTTTAATTCTACTTATATGAAATATGTTACAGTAATCCCTGCTCGCGGGGGATCAAAACGCTTGCCGGGGAAAAATATTTTTCCTTTGGGAGGTAAGCCTTTGTTGGCCCATTCCATTCTTTATTCCCGACAGGTTCTGCCTGATACGGAAGTATATGTATCGACTGATAATGAGGAAATAGCTCGTGTGGCACGTGAATATGGAGCAGATGTGATTGAACGTCCGGCGGAGTTGTCCGGTGATTTATGCTCGACGGATTTGGCTATGCAACATGCGGCCAATAAACTTCTAAGGGAAGGCAAAATGTTCGATTATATAATTTTATTACAAGCGACTAATCCGCTTCGTCCGGCAGGTATGATGGAAGATGCCATACAAGTAATTGAAACTGGCCGATATGATAGTTTATTTACGGTCTCTCCTTTAGTTAGGAAATTAGGCCGTTTAATAGATGAAAAGTTTGTCCCTTGGAATTTTGTTTTCGGCCAGCGTAGTCAGGATATGGAAATGCTTTATTTTGAAAACGGACTGTTGTATATCACAAGTAAAGAATTGATATTGAAAGGAAATATTCGAGGTAAATCGTTATTCTCTTTAGTAGTTGATCATCCGTTTGGTTCATTGGATATAGACACACAGGAGGATTTTGATATGGTGGAATATTATATGCATAAATATTTATAAGTGATGATTTTGTTAAAAAAATACAAGGCGATAGTTTATTTGCCGAATCTGTATGCTATATTACAATTTTTACTATTAAATGAGAATAAGTGGGAGGATATTCTATTTTTAACTCATCCAGGGATAGATAAAAAAGTTTCAGAAAGAATTTCGGATTCATATTGTTTATATACGGGGAGGATAGATAAATATATTACCTTAATAAAACTTTTTATATTAAGTGTTTGGAATCGTGGAACATCTGTTTATTTGGGAGCAGATCTTTTTTATACAAATTCATTTCTTAGATTCTTTCATAAGAATATTATCTATTTAGAAGATGGTGTAGCATCTTATCAGTGTATATACAAAAAAGAAAAACAAATATTGAAAAAGCGATCATCTTTTTTTATGAATCTTATTTGGGGACCATTGTATCCATGGTTTGGTTTAGCCGAACAGGTATCGACAATATATCTGACAGCTATTTTTCCTGTTCCTGATTTAATTAAAAAGAAAGTGAAGGTAATTAGTCTTAAAGACTTATGGGTAAGGAAGACTATTGAAAAGCAACAAGAAATTATGTATATTTTTTTATTGGATAATGTAAACCTAAACTTATTTTCTCAATATGATACTTTATTAATAACTCAACCTTTTAGTGAAATTTCCAATGAAAAAGAAATTACAGAAATTGAGAAAATAGAAATATATCGTAGACTAATATCCAATTATGATGAAGCAACGATTATTATAAAACCACATCCAAGCGAAAAAACAGATTATCAGAAATATTTTTCTAAAGCCTATATTTTCAATGAGCCTTGTCCTTTAGAACTATTGGTTTTGTTAAATTGTCAAATAAAAAGAGCGATAACTATTTATTCTACTGCTATTTTCAATATGGGAAAGGATGTAGAAAAAATTATAACAGGCTATTCTATTTCTCCAAAATTGGCTAAACAGGCTGAGGTATGGGGATGGAGTGTTATAAATGATAAAGAAAATTATAAATAGTAAGAAGTCGTTCTTTGTTCTACTTTGTTGAGCTTATAATTTAAAAACAAACTACTTTAATAATAAATATAGCATAATGATATATACGTATTTAAATGGGAGGTTGGGCAATTGTTTATTTGAGATTGCTGCTGGAATTTCTCTTGCTAAAAAATTGAGAGTATCTCATAAGGCTTTGATATGTGATAACTCTTTTTCTTCAGAATTGAAAAGTTATCAAAAATCTATTTTATATCAAATAGATTTTCAAGATATTTATCCGGAAAATGTTATGGTATATAATGAGACCGGATTTTTATATGAAAAATTACCTTTACAAGATAATCTTATATTGAAAGGTTATTTCCAATCTGAAAAATATTTTGATAAAAAACTTGTCTATGATTTATTTAAGATAGATAGTAATACAGAAAAATACATACGTGATAACTATGGTTTTATATTTCAAAGAAAAACTGTAGCTATAAATGTACGTCGCGGAGATTATTTGAAGCTGGAGTATAAGCATCCTGTATGCAGAATGTCTTATTTTAATAAAGCAATAAGTTATTTTGATAAGACGATATTTTTTCTGATTATAAGTGATGATATAGAGTGGTGTAAAAGACACTTTAAAGGAGATAATTTTTATTTTGTTGAAAATGAACCTCCCTTAGTTGATTTATATTTACAATCGATGTGTACGCATAATATTATTAGTAATTCAACTTTTTCATGGTGGGGTGCCTGGTTGAATCCTAACCCAGATAAAAAAGTAATATATCCGGATCCCTGGTTTGGATTTTGGGTAAAGAATAAGAAAGATTTTGATACTAGTGATTTATGTCCGAAAAATTGGGTCCCTGTTCCTTTAGGAAAGTTAGATTATTATTTCTATGGTGGATATTGCTATATAAAATATCATTTAAAAGATTATATAAAATATCGCTTGAAAGGTTTTATATCTTTATGTAAAAAACAAAAATAAAATAATAAGAATATTAATCATGCAAAAAAGAATTTTAGAAGGAATTGCCAGTCTTGGTTTACTGGCTGTTTTACCGGCTTGTAGTTCTCAAAAAGAGACGGTTGAAACAGAAAATATTTATGAAGTGGCTCGTACGATGTCAGTTGAAACGAAACAGGAGAAAGATTCTCAGCTGTTGTCGAGAAGTGTAACTATTCCGCAATTACAGATCGATGCCCAATCGGTATATGGTCGGATGATTACTTATATTACACCTGATGAAGAGCTGTTGCCTACTGTATCAGTAGAAAAACTGGATGCTTACATTGATTTTCCAGCCGGGAACGTTCAAATCAACCCGAAGTATGGAAATAACCGTGCCGAACTGGCGAAGCTGGAGGAACAGTTGAAACCTTTGTTGCAGTCCGGCAACGGGAAAATCAAGAAGATCCGTATTACCGGTTATGCTTCGCCTGACGGCAATACGAAAGCGAATGAACAGCTTGCCGGTAACCGTGCGATCCAGTTCAAGAATTACCTGCAGAAGCAGTTTCATTTACCCAATGACGGCTTGATCACAGTAGACTGGGTAGGAGAAGACTGGGAGGGATTACAGCGTCTTATTGTCGGATCGGATAAGAAATACAGTAGCCGTGTGTTGTCGATCTTCCAGTTGACGGATGATCCGGACAGTCGTCGCAAACAGATCAAGGCGATAGACAACGGAGCTGTTTACAAGGATATCGAGAAAAGTTTTTTCAGCCGTTTGCGCCGTATGGAGCTGGCCGTTGAAACCGAATCGGAAACGGTGTCCGTCAATGATCCTCAGTTAATCGAAAAAGTCTATAACCAGCCGGATAAAGTATCCCTGCAGGATTTCTTTCGCGTAGCCGCTTTATACCGTCCGGGTACGGAGCAATATCGTGAAATATATGAAATAGCAGCTTATACGTATCCTGCCTGTAAAGTAGCTCAACTGAATGCGGCAGCCGCCGCCTTATCGCAGGGAGATAAAGAATCGGCCCGCTATTTCTTTCAGCAGGTAAATGGAGATCCGCGTGCTTACAATAACTTAGGGGTCTTGTCGTTGATGGATGGTGATAAGGAAAATGCAGCTGGTTATTTTCGAAAATATTTACCACAAAATCCACGTATAGCACGTGATAATCTGAATTATTTAGAATAATGAAACAGGTATCTTTTGAAATGTTAAGACTAGACTTTTGATTTCAAAAGTCCTTTATTTTACGTTCAAAAGTCCCTTGTTTTTTCAGCGGGTAAAGCGTTCTCTTCCGGGCATAAATGTGGAAAAGATGAATACAAAACAAATATCGATAAATAAAAAATTTTTATGCTATGTCGGGAGGCAAACAGTTGTCTTTCCCTACTTTTAAATCCAATATACAAAAAGAATCCGATCCGGTTGGAAAGATACTGGAATGTGCCCTGTTTCTTCGTCTGACAAATCTGGCGGGAAGCCGGAAATCGTGGAAGAAATTTGCAGATAGTTTTTTCGGTTATTACCAACCTGTCATCCTGGAGTATTTCGGTTATAAACCGGATGTGCTGAAAATCCCTAAAGTAAAAGTAATTGACAAAGGGTTATTTATGGCGGTACTGACGGCTATGCATAAAACCGGTATGTTCGACTGTTATGCCAGTGAACTGGCTGCAGCCGTGGTGGCTGTGTTTGACGTAAAACTTCAGTTATCGAGTATACAGCAGGATTTATACGACCAATTACTCGAATACGAGGACGTTTTAGGTTTCTTTAATAATTACAGAAAATACGAATTCTAAAAACTGAATAATTAACCCGCTCAGAATGAGCTTGCTTTGCCTGCTTTTTTTTGACTTTTCATCAAATCCGTCCGGATGGCTTCGTGCCTTAAATTTGTTGGTAACCGAATGGGTGATTGGCAGGTCTTTTAAATTTTTGATTCGCTCTTTTATTTTTATTATAAATAATATTTATTCTATATTTAAGAGAGTTGTAACCGGGGGTGTAACCCTTACAGATTGTAACCGGTCTGATACATATAAAAATCAAGAACTTTCAGAAAAACCTTTGCCGGGACTTTATCCGGGACACTTTAATTATTAAACAGAAAGGGTAAGATTATGAAGAAATGTAAGGAAAACATGACACCCGGCATCCGTAAGTGTGGTTACCTGAAAGTTGGAAGAAATGTGCTGAAAGCTTTTTTCAGCGGGTACGACGATCAGCGCCGTTTGGCAGGCGTGTTGCTTTGTGTAGAGACCTTTGTCTATTTCTCCGAAGGTGTGGTTTGTATGAATGACTTTTCGTATTTGTGTCGTCCCGGTGAATGGGTGACTTCTTTTACGGAGATAGGGACTTTGACGGGACTCTGCCGCAAGTCGGTAAGAAAATGCCTGGAGAAGTTGGAAGCATGCAATTTCCTGCAGGTAAAAGACCTGGGTAATTACAAGTTGATTATCCTGATGAATTATGAACAGTTGATCGAGGTTAAAAGAGAACCGGTCCATACGCCGGATATCTCCTCACAAGGTACGGAGGGGGAAGGTGGGCTGTTCGCTACAGTCAGCAATTTTTATTCCAATCAAAATGAACAGAAAGGAGTGGTGAACTGATGAATACAGCAGGAAATAAACAGCAGGTACAGGTACATGTCAACCTGGATATGGAAAAAGCGGTCATAGCAGGTTTACTGACTAATCCGGATGCTATTTTTGATGTGATGGGACATTTGAGACCGGAAATGTTTTATCATCCGGGGCTTCGTTTTGTATATGCTTCGGCGTTGTCGTTGGTGGAGAACGGAAAAGTGGTGGATATGTTGACGATCGAACAGGAAATGATCCGTTTGGATTTGCCGCAGTATGAACGGCTGAACGGATTGTCTTTCATTTCGGACATGTTGCTCGATGTACGTACGGATCATCATATCCGTTATCATGCCGATGAACTGGTGAATAACTACCTGTTGCGTCGCATGCTGGACGAATTGAAGAAAAAAGAAACGGAAGTGGTGCAGCCTTCTGCTGATGTAACTTCGTTGCTGAACGGACTGGATAATTTGGTCGACTCGTTGCGTAGCGAACAGGTTCATGCATCGACATCGGAAGAAGCCGGAAAGGTGGCTGCCCGTGTGCTGGAACAATCGTATGCGGAACAGGCAGGTCGTGAAGCTGGCAGGAATACGCATATCCGTACCGGTTTCCGTGAGCTGGATCAGTTGACTGGTGGTTTGTATAACGGAGAGTTGGTGGTGATACCCGCCCGTCCCTCCATGGGAAAGTCGGCTGTGGCACTTTGGATGGCTCTGAATGCTGCCCGGGCAGGGAAAGCGGTCGCTTTTTTCAGCGTGGAGATGAGCAAGGAGCAGTTGGTAATGCGTTTGCTTTCTATGTTGAGCGGAGTCGATACTGACCGTTTGCGTTTCAAAGGGACTACGGCGGCAGAACGTGAACGCCTGGCAAAGGCGCAGGAGGCATTGGAGCAATTGCCGCTTATTCTGGAATATTGTGGTTCGGATACGGTCGAAGATATGCGGGCAAAGGCGCAGGCCTTGCACAAGCAGGGAAAGTTGGAGTTGTTGTTTATCGATTACCTGAACCTGATCAATCTGATTGTCTCGAAAAATAATTTGCAGGAGACGACTGATTTGGCTTTGGGGAATGTAGTCCGTAAGATCAAGCTGATGGCGGAAGAGATGAATATTCCAGTGGTATTGCTGGCACAGATGAATCGTGAAAGCGAACGTCGTCCGGCTCCGCATCTGCCGGTATTGAGTGATTTGCGTAATTCGGGAGCGATTGAACAGATTGCCGATGTGGTTGTCTTTGTATATCGTGCCGAAAAATACAATATATTTTATGATCCGAAAACGAAGGAAGACCTTCGTGGAGTAGGGCTTCTGCTGGTTGCCAAGAATCGTAACGGGGCGACCGGCGCAGCTAAGTTCCGGTATAATCCTGCGATGACTTGTCTGACGGACTATGATCCGCAAGTGATTTGATAATGTAATGAATCTCAAAGATAAAATAAAATCTGTAGCCCGTCTGGAGGATGTGGTAGAACGTTATATTTCGTTGAAACGAAATGGTAGTTCTGCAAAGACTTTGGTCGGGCTATGTCCGTTCCATGACGACCGACATCCGTCGCTATATGTGAATATGGAAGAACAATATTATAAATGCTTTGCCTGTGGGGAAGGTGGTGATATTTTTAAGTTCGTTCAGAAAATGGAAAGTTGTGATTTCAAGGAAGCGTTGAAGATACTCGCTGGATGGTACGGACTTTCAGAGACAGACGTATATCGACCGGTGAAATATCCGCCTGTGAAGAAAATTTCACAATCGAAATTACCGGAAGTTGTCAGCTGGTTTCATATGGATAGTCTGTTTCGCGGTTGCCGGATGTTTTTAGATTTACTGGAGGAATATATGCCGGAAGATGAGGTTTTACGTGCAACTTACAAAATATTTGAGGTCGGTATAGCCCCCTCTTCTTTACCTTCTGATTATAAAAATTATTGTAATCGTCTGGTTTTTCCTATCCGGAATGAGAAGGGGGCGCTGGTTGCTTTTGCCGGTCGCTATCGGGGAGAGACGAAAGGAACGGATATTCGGAAATATATCAATTCACCGACTAGTCCGATCTATCATAAAAGTGAGATTTTGTACGGCTTATATCAGGCACAGGAAGCAATCCGGCAGCATAAATTTGTGTATATCACTGAAGGCTATAAAGACGTGTTGGCTATGCATGCTGCCGGATTCCGGAACACGGTGGCTTTGTGCGGAACGGCTCTGACAGAACAACATGTGGCTCTGCTTAGCCGGTATACCCGGTATGCCATCGTTATGCTTGACGGTGATGATGCGGGGCAGACGAATGGTATAAAATCTGCCGGATTATTAATCCAAAAAGGTTTCTCTGTCGGTCGGATCGTCCTCAATCCGGAGCATGATCCGGATTCCTTGTTAAAAAATATGGGGCGGGAGGCTTTTGTCGGTTACATGAAAGAGGCTACCCGTTTGAGCCGCCTGGAAGTCTACGAGGCGTCTTTACTTCGGAAAATAGAACAGATATTATCCCAACTTCGTGTGGCATTGACTGCAGAGGAACGTGCTTGTCTGTTCGCCCGTATGATCCCTTTGCATAAACGGTTGGGAAAAGTCACCGGATTATTAGTGCATTCTCCGGTGATGAAAGCGGATTGGTTGCTAAGTTAATATGATCAAATCATGAAAAGTCGAAAATAAAAATCAATATACAATAAGTATGAAAATTGTGCATGTTATTAGCTCCATGAGCCTGTCTAATGGAGGACCTTCCTGTTCTACCTTATTGACGGTGAGGGGACTGAATCATTTGGGGGTGGATACACAGATCTTGACCAAAGAGATGCTGGCCGGTGAAACACCGATATCTACAGAACTGTTTATTCATTATTTGCCGGTCCCCGCTTTTTATTATGAACGTTGGGGGTATATGAAGGTCTTTCCAAAAACATTGTCGTCGATGTCTGATACGGATGTGTTTCATATCCAGGGATTGTGGCAGTATCCGGGCTATGCAACGGCACGATATGCACGAAAGATTTCCTGCCCTTATGTGGTTACATTGCGGGGAGGCATGTATCCGGAGGCCTTGAATCATTCAGCTTTGATAAAAAAAACATCGTTGTTGCTTTATGAGCGTCGGTTATTGCAGAATGCAGCCTGTACGCATGCCACCTGTACGCAGGAGATGGAACATTACCGGGCATTGGGATTTACCAATCCGGTAGCTGTTATTCCGAATCCGATGGAATCGTATGCGGTTGAAAGCCCTCTTATGACGGATGGGAAGAAGCGGATCGGTTATTTGGGGCGTTTGCATTCCCGCAAAAGGGTAGAACGTTTGTTGGAAATCTGGAAACGATTGAATGAACCGGGCGAACTGCTGATCATGGGAGACGGTGAGCCGGATTATGTCGCTTTTTTGAAAAAGGAAGTGGCACGGCTTCAATTGTCTGATGTTCGTTTCTCCGGCTGGGTATCAGGAGTTGAGAAAAACAGATTATTGGCTTCATTGACTTGTCTGGTGGTACCGAGCGATTTTGAGAATTTCGGCATGATCGTACCGGAAGCTTTGTTACAGGAAGTTCCGGTGATCGCTTCGATAGGTTCTCCTTGGAAAGAACTGAATACGGAACGGTGTGGCTGGTGGGTGAAAAATGATGTGGATAGTTTGACGGCAGCGATACGGAAGGCTTTATCGCTGGATAAAGAAGAGTTACAGGCGATGGGGAAACGGGGACGCCGGTTGGTACTGGATAAATATTCCATAGAGGCTGTTTCCCGTCAGATGAAACAGTTGTATGCCTGGGTTGCCGGACAAGGAGATAAACCTGAATTTATATATGATTAAAACAAATATCTATCAATATGAACAAGATTGAATTAGCAAAAGAAGTTGCAAGCCGTATGTCAATTACGGTTACGAGTGCTTTACGTATTATAGACACGATGAATGACGTTATCGCAGAAGCAATGATGCGTGAAGAATCAGTTCTGATACAAAATTTCGGTCGTTATATGGTTTGGGAACAGGCTGAACGTGTGGGACGTAACCCCAGAACACTTCAGGAATGTTTGATACGAAAACGTATCAGCGTGAAATTTAAACCAGGTAAAGGACTGATAGATAAGGTTAATGGAAAATAATTGAATATGAAGATGTTTAGAAGATTATTTCTGGGTTGGATATTGACCTGTATGCTACTTTCTTGCGGCTCGGTAAAGGATATTGCTTATTTGCAGGGGGGAGATAGTTTATTTGATAAGATGGCTGTTACCGATACCTTTGAAATGAAAATAAGAAAAGATGACATCTTAGATATCGTGGTGAGTTGTGCTGATCCGACGTTGTTGACTCCTTTTAATATTAATTCAGTAGGATATGGCATAGGGTATTCAGGAAGTACTGGCTCTAACAGAGGGTATCTGGTGGAAGTAGATGGGACTATTAATTTCCCTTTACTAGGGAAGATAAAGGTGGTAGGGTTGTCCCGGAGAAAACTTAGAGAGCTCATACAGGATGGATTGAAAAACGGAGGATATATAAAAGATCCGATTGTAACAGTACGTTTTCTGAATTTTCGTATTATGGTATTAGGCGAAGTTGCCCGTCCCGGTACTTTTAATATCACATCTGAAAGGATAACCTTGTTTGAAGCATTGAGTCTGGCTGGTGACCTGACGATACATGGTCGTCGTAACCGGGTGGCAGTGATACGGGAACAGGATGGAGTACGTACTATTTTATATCATGATCTCCGGTCGAGGGATGTGTTCAAATCTCCGGATTATTATCTGCAACAGAACGATATGGTGTATGTAGAACCTAACCGGGTGAGAGCAGAGGCGAGTACAAATAACCAGTATACAAGTGTTGGTACCTGGATTTCACTTGTTTCTTTTCTTACGTCAATGAGTATTTTGATCTTTAAATAGAAGAATATGCAAGAACAAACACCTTATACAGCAGATTTTAATTTGACGGGTGAATTTAATATCCATGCTATCCTGGATGTTTTACGGACCAAATGGCATTGGTTTGTTTTATCCACAGTGTTTTGCCTGGGAATAGCTTATATCTATGTAAAAACAGTTCCGGTCGTATATAAGCGGGAGGCTATCGTACAGCTCAAAAACAAGGCGAAAACAGAAGAGGCTTTTAATGAAAAGCAGATGTTTAATGATAATAATAATATCGATGGAGAGATTCTGATCTTTAAGTCCCGCCTGCTGATGCGACAGGTGGTTGAACGATTGGGATTGGATGTCGGATATTCAGTAGATAAAGGGTTAAAAAAAAAGATTTTGTATGCCGATTCTCCTGTTACTGTTCATTTTCCTGATTCTACATTTATTCATCCGGCCACTATTTCGATTATTCCATTGAAAGACGGTCGTTTCAGGATACAAGGGCTGGAGGATGATCCGGAGGGTGTGATGGAGTATACTTTCGGTGAACCATTAGACAGTCCGATCGGACGAATGGTGGTGAGGAAAACGTCTTTTTTTACCGATGACTGGCTGAATACACCGATACAGGTTGTTTGTGCAGAAAAAGAGTCGCTTGTTTCTTTGTTTTTGGGGGAATTGGAGGCCGAGCGATCGGTAAAGGACGCCAACCTGATCACACTGACCTGCCAGGATATGGACTCACAGAGGGGAGACGATATATTGAATGCCCTGATACAGGTTTATGTGGACGAGTCGATGAAAGATAAAAATATGATTATCCGGAATACGGCCACTTTTATTGATGAACGATTACGGTTAATTAATCAGGAATTAGGTAATGTTGAGGGAGATATAGAGGAATACCGGAAACGTAACCAATCGGCAAATTTGGGGATAGAGGCCAAAATTTATTTGGAGAACCGTAATCAGTATGACCGGGAAGTCGCAGATTTGACGAACCAGATAGAACTGCTCGGGTTGATCCAGCAGTATCTGCATGATCCATTGAAGGATGAACGTTTGCTGCCGGCAAATACCGGGATAGCAAGTACGGGAATAGAGGGGATGATCGAGAAGTATAATAACACATTATTGGAACGAAACAAACTGAAAGTAAATGCGGGAGATAACAGTCCGGCAGTTAAAGAACGGAATGAAGAATTGGGCTCTCTGAGACATTCCATCAGTGAAAGTTTGAGAAATACCAAAGAGGCTTTCAATTCAAAGCTGGATTTTTCCCGCCGTATGCAGATGCTGGAAACAGGAAAGATCAGTAGTATCCCGACACAGCAGAAGTATGTTTTATCGGTGGAACGACAACAAAAAATCAAAGAAGAGCTATTCCTGTATTTATTAAATAAACGGGAAGAAAACGCATTGACATTGGCTACAGTTGACAGTAATCTTCGCATTGTGGATGATGCTTATGCTGCCGGTACGGCAGGAGCCAACACCTTGGTGTTTTTGTTTGGAGCTTTGATGGTCGGTATATTCATCCCTGCAATCTATTTCTACACCCAACAATTGTTGGATGTTAAAGTGCGTGGGCGTAAGGATATAGAAGATAATTTGACGATCCCATTCCTAGGGGAAATTCCCCGAAAATTAAGCAAGTCGGATAGGATTGTGGTTCGCGATAAAGGACGAGATCCGATTTCTGAATCATTCCGTATTATTCGTACAAATCTGGATTTTATGCTGGAGAAAAAATCGAATACACAATCGATCATGTTCACCTCGTTTAGTCCGGATTCGGGAAAAACATTTACATCTTCCAATTTGGGGGTTGCTTTAGCTTTAGCCGGTAAACGGGTAATTTTATTGGAAATGGATATTCGTAAAGGTTCGGAGAAAGATGATAAGGGAAAAGTTGTGCCTGGGTTAACGAATTATCTGTCCGGCAATATAACCGATACCGGAAGTATTATCCGGAAAAGCGAATGGCATCCGGGGCTTGATGTGATCGCTTCCGGACCGATCCCCCCGAATCCGACAGAACTTTTGTTGAGTAGTCGTTTGGATGAATTGATGACAGAACTCAGAGAACGATATGAATATATTTTGATGGATACAGTCCCTTATGGAGTTGTTGCTGACGCTCAGGTTGTCAGTAGGGTTGCAGATCTATGCGTATATGTGATTCGAGAAAGGTATATGGATCGTAGATTGTTGCCGGAAATTGAAAAGTTATATGTCTCCGGTAAACTACCACATATGGCCGTAATTTTGAATGAGGCTTATTTTCAACATACAGGATATAGCTATTACGGATATTATGGAGGATATGGTTATTATGGAAATACTAAAAAGAAAAAGGTATGAAAATAAAGTCTTATTTGGTAAATCTAAAGGAATCGACAGCGCGTAAAGAGAGGACATTGCAGGAGATTTCCGGTTATTCTTTGTTGGATGTGGAAGTCGTAGAAGCAATCAATGGCAAGAATCTTTCAGAGGAAGAGCTGGATTTGCTATTCGATCGGGAACGTTTTATAAGAAAATATTCACGTAAACCTGCAGCCGGCGAAATCGGATGTACTTTAAGTCATAGGGAGTGTTACCGCAGATTACTTGACTCTGATAACGAATATGCTTTAATATTGGAAGATGATGTTTGCTTTATATATCCGGATGATGTTGAATTTATTTTGAAAGGAGCTGTCGGTATATTATCTGCCGATAAAAGTTGTATTATTACGCTGAGCCGTTATCATTGTTATTATCCGAAAGTACTTCATAGCCTGTCCGGATACTCTTTTTACCGGATATGGGGAGCTTATGGTACATGTGCTTATTTGATTAACCGATGTGCTGCAAAAAAACTATTATCGATTGACAAGCCTTTTCTTGTGGCAGATGATTTTGAGTATATGCATCTGAATGGCATTTATATTCAAGGTATATCCCCCTTTTTAGCATTGGATGCTTCAACGATGCAGTCGATTTCTTCGGAGATTATGGATAGGGATAAAAAAGACAACATAAAAATACCATTCAAATATCGATTGAAGAATATGATATTAACCAAAGTGCGGGTAGGACTTATTAAATTGAATATTTTAAAACTGAAAGCGCAAATTAATTTAAACACAAGGTAAATGGAGGTTAAGGTTTCAATTATTATACCGGTGTATAATGTTTCTTCTTTTTTGGATAAATGTATATCATCATGTATAAATCAATCATTTAAAGAGATAGAGATAATTATTGTGAATGATGGCTCTACGGATGATTCCATTCAAATTATACGGAAATATGCGACAGCAGATGAACGTATCGTAGTGGTTGATAAAGAAAATCAAGGATCCATGTTGGCCCGTAAATCAGGATTGGATATAGCTCGTGGAGAATATGTTTTTTATCTGGACGGCGATGATTATATAGAAAAGAATACAGTTGAAGTCTTGTATCAAAAAGTGATCGATGAGAAATCTGATTATGTAGTAGGTAAATTCTATGAAGTATCGGGTGGTGTGAAAAAAGATTGCTCTAATAATGATATGGATTTCAATGGATTATCAGGCATGGATTTGGTTGATTATATATTGGGGTGCAGGTGGAGCCTTAGTGGGCGTTTAATGAAAAAATCATTGTTTGATGGCATTATTTATAAACCGATCTATATGGGAGATGATTTGTTTGTAAATATGCAGATAACCCTTAATGTGCAAAAAGCAACATCAATCGATGCTTATGTGTATGATTATGTAAGACACCCTGCTTCGGTAACACACCGTGACGCAAATGCTTTGTTCGCATTGAATTTGGAGATGATCGAAGCGATTTTTTATCTTTTGACTGTCTATCCTTATGATCAACGAATTGCTGAACGGATATATTTACTTTTTTTTACGATCATTTTCTCGTGTATGGAAGAAAAAAGAATGGGGATAACGAGAATATTAAGACAATATTACTGGGATAAAAAAAAGGTAAAAGCTTTTTTGTGGAAAAAGAAGAAGATTCATTTTCTGATTGTCGGAGGTTTTCTTTATTGCCCGAACCTTACCGGGAGTGTCGTAAAGATAGGAAGAAAAATTGTTCATAAACTAAAATGATACGATTTTTGATATTTTATTTACTTTATCTGATTTGGAAGATCAGGTATCTGGGACAGGTTCATTTAGTTGGTTTTTCAATAATTCTTCCATTTAGGCATTCTTCTATAACGATCGGTAAAGGATCCGGTTTATGTAGTACTTCGATGTATAATCTACTTGGAATTTATCAACGTACTATACTGGTGGCGAGACATGGGGGAAAGCTTTCTATCGGGAAGAATGTCGGAATATCCGGGTCTACGATTTATGCAATGAAAGAGATCTGTATAGGTGATAATACGTTTATCGGAGCTAATTGTAAAATAGTGGATAGTGATTTTCATGCCTTAGATGTGGGTATGAATTTTTCTATAGATCCCCGATATATAAAGATGAGACCGGTTTCAATCGGTAAAAACTGTTTTATCGGCATGAATTCGATCATTCTGAAAGGAACTGTTATCGGAGATAATTCAATTGTGGGAGCAGGAAGCGTGGTGAGCGGTAATTTTCCTGGAAATGTGGTGATTGCCGGTAATCCGGCTAGAATAATTAAATACCGATAGAAAATGAAAATTACATTTGTTGTAGTGGATATCACAGCCAGGGCTGGAACGGAGCGGACTACGACCTTATTGGCTAATACATTGGTGAAAAAAGGACATGAGGTCTGTATTATTTCTTTGTTCAGGAGAAATAAGTATCCGGCTTTTTATTTGGAAACAATGGTTGATGTGTTATATATTGTCGATAAGGAATATTCTATCCGTCAAAGTCTTTTTCAGAGGTTATTCTTGATAATTAAATCTTTTTTTTCTTTTCAGAAAATAATTGGTCGAAATCATTGTGACTTGTTTATTGGTCAAAACTTTTTGGTAAATCTGTTTTTGTATTTTTGGGGCTTCTCCGGTAAATCGGTGGCTTGCGAGCATAATTTGTACAATATATATCCTTCTCCCGTCCTTTTATTTAGAGAGTATGTCTACAAATCGTTTTATAAGCTGGTTTCATTGACAAATAAGGATGCCTCTAAATTTACTAGAAGATTGAACAATGTAGAAGTCATACCGAACATGCTGACGTTTACAGTCGATAAAACTGCCGATTTGACTTCAAAGAGAATACTGTCTATTGGACGTTTATCTGACCAAAAAGGGTATGATTTATTATTGGAGGCTGTAAAAAATCTATGGGAGGAGTATCCGGACTGGCATTTGGATATTTTAGGTGAGGGGGAAATGTCTGATTATTTATCGGAAAAGATACGGGTGTATCATCTTGAGAAAAATGTTTGTCTGAAAGGATATACGAGTGATGTTGTTACGGAATATTTGTCATCGTCTGTTTATGTAATGTCTTCCCGTTATGAGGGGTTTCCAATGGCTCTTTTGGAAGCGACATCGTGCGGACTGCCTGTCGTCTCTTTTGATTGCCCGGAAGGTCCTGCCGATATTATTGGAGACGGTCGGGGAATACTTGTTCCTCCTGAAAATATCGGGCAGCTGAGAGCCGGCCTTCTATCCCTGATGGGAAGCTATGAAAAGAGAAAAGAATACGCAGAAAAAGGGCGTTCGTTTGTACTTCAAAATTATAATTCCGAGGTGATCTATGAAAAATGGAATGCTCTATTTCATTCATTTATCAATGAACGGAATAATATAAATCAATAATTTAAACTTAATTAGCATGAAAACTGCATTAGTTTGTGGCGCCGGTGGATTTATCGGTAGCCATATGGTGAAGCGCCTCAAAAGTGAGGGGTATTGGGTAAAAGGTGTCGATTTGAAGTTTCCTGAATTTTCTCCGACGGAAGCCGATGATTTTATGATCGGTGACCTACGTGACATCGACGTATGTAATCGTGCGGTCGATCGTAAGTATGACGAAATCTATCAGTTTGCTGCCGATATGGGGGGAGCCGGTTTTGTCTTTACCGGAGAGAATGATGCCGATATTATGCACAATTCGGTGATGTGTAATATTAATATGATGGATGCGGCTTATAAACGAAATGCAGGTAGAATGTTTTACTCTTCTTCAGCCTGTATCTATCCCGAACGCAACCAAATGGATGCCTTGCATCCTACCACTTCGGAAGATTCGGCTTATCCTGCCGGACCGGACAGCGATTATGGTTGGGAGAAACTGTTCAGCGAACGTATGTATATGGCTTACCATCGTAACAAAGGGCTGGATGTGCGTATTGCCCGTTTCCATAATATTTTCGGTCCGGAAGGCACGTGGGAAGGAGGTCGTGAGAAGTCGCCGGCAGCTTTCTGTCGTAAAGTGGCTGAAACTCCCGATGGCGGAACGATCGAGATGTGGGGAGACGGTAATCAGACCCGTTCGTTCCTCTATATCGACGAATGCCTGGAAGGGGTACGTCGTTTGATGAGCCAGGACGAGTTTATGGGACCGGTAAATATCGGTTCGGATGAAATGATCAGCATTAACGGATTGGCCGAGATGGTGATGGGTATTGCCGGAAAGAAGCTGAATATCGTACATATCCCGGGTCCGTTGGGAGTCATGGGACGTAATTCGGATAACCGTCTGATAAAAGAAAAATTGGGTTGGGCTCCGAATTGGTCTTTATCGAAAGGTATGGAACTGACGTATCGATGGATTAACGAACAAGTACAGAAACGTAATAAATGAATATAGTTTGTATTTCACAGGTCTACTGGCCGGATACGACAACTATGGCACAGCATCTGACTGATTTATGTGTCGTGTTGGCAAAACGCGGTCACCAGGTCTCTGTATATACAAGCCAGCATAATTATGAACACCCTGAAATCACATACCCGAAGTATGAGACACACAAGGGTGTTCATATTCATCGACTTGCAAATACGGGATTCGGTAAAAAGCATAAGATCGGTCGTCTGATGGACGTCCTTAGTTTTAATGTGTTGAGTACTTTGAATATGTTTTCCCTGAAAAAGAAAACATGTGATCTTGTTATTGGCATGTCGACACCGCCGTTGTTGGCTTATTTCGGTTTGCATATCACCCGGATAAAGAAGATTCCATTTCTGTTTTGGGCTATGGACCTGCAACCGGAGTTGTCTATCGTGGCGGGTTATTTACAAAAAGACAGTGCCGTAGCTCATTCCATGCAGAAAAAAGGAGATTACATATTCCGTTATTCGGATAAGATAATCGTACTGGATAAATATATGGAAGAGCATATTTATAATCGTTTGGGTTGTAAGCGTGATCATATAGACATCATACCGGTCTGGCCTGTTGTCGAAGATATTTACAAGGGTCGCAGGGAAGATAATCCGTACAGGATCAAACAGGGGTTCGGTGATCGGATTGTGATTATGTATTCCGGAAATCATGCGGTAATCCATCCTTTATCGACCTTGCTTCAGGCAGCTGTCAATCTAAAAAATGATCCCCGGTTTCTATTTGTACATATAGGTGGGGGAGTTCGTTTAAAAGAAGTATTGGAATACAAAGAGAAATATCGGTTGGAGAATGTGGTGACATTGCCTTATGAACCTCGGGAAAATATACATAATTCTTTGGGATCGGCAGATTTGCAGGTGGTCGTCTTAGGGAACGGCTGTGTCGGTTATACGCATCCGAATAAAGTGTATGGGGCTATGTTTATCAAAAAGCCAATATTGTATATCGGTCCTGATCATTCTCATATAACGGATATTCTGGATCATTGTCCCGGAAATATTTATGTTTCTCACGGAGAGTCGGATTTGTTGACACAAAAAATATTGGCGTTTGCCGAAATGAATGAGTCTGAACGGGAAGATATCGGGAAAAGGAATAGGACATATGCAGAAACATATTTGCATCCGGATATATTACTGGAAAAAATGGCAGAATCAATAGAAGCTGTATCATTATGAAAATAACAATTATCGGAGGTTCGGGCTTTGTGGGAACACGATTGTTGAAACTCCTGGAAGAGAGTTCATGCACATTGCAGAATATAGATAAGCGGCGGAGTTTATCTTATCCGAAAATCACTACGGTTGCCAATGTCTTGGACAAGGAGAAACTGGTTTCTTCGTTGGCGGGAACGGATGTCGTTGTTTTGCTGGCTGCAGAACATCGGGATGATGTGTCTCCTGTATCCCTTTATTATGACGTGAATGTGGGAGGTATGCGTAATACGCTGAAAGCAATGGAAGCAAATGGAATCAAGCGGATTGTCTTTACCAGTTCGGTTGCCGTTTATGGATTGAATAAGAAATGTCCGGATGAAAATCATCCGGCAGATCCTTTTAATCATTACGGGAAAAGTAAATGGGAAGCGGAGCAAGTGTTGCAGAAATGGTATCAAACTCATTCGGACTGGAATATAAACATAATCCGTCCGACGGTCATATTCGGTGAACATAACAGGGGAAATGTTTATAATCTGCTCCGGCAAATATCGAGTGGCAAATTCCTGATGGTGGGAAATGGCAATAATAAGAAGTCGATGGCTTATGTCGGTAACATTGTAGCGTTTCTTGAATTCCTGATTACGGAAAAGACAGCAGGTTATAACGTCTACAATTATGTGGATCAACCGGACTTTACCATGAATGAGCTGGTTGAACATGTGAGTAAAGTCTTGAAGATACATATTCCGACAACTCATTTTCCTTTATGGCTGGGTATGTCGGGGGGATATTGTTTTGATTTGTTAGCCTTTTTATCCCGCCGAAAGCAAACGATCAGTTCTGTCCGGGTCAAGAAGTTTTGTGCTACGACCCAGTTTAGTGGAGAAAAAATGCTACAGTCTGGTTTTAAAGCTCCGTATACGCTAGGGGAGGGGTTGGCAAAGACATTGGAGTTTGAGTTTTATAATTAGGAAGGTAACATAATAATCTAATAAATGAAAAAAGAAATACAAATAACAGGCCGTCCTATCGGTCCTGACTATCCCCCTTTGGTCATAGCCGAGATGGGGATCAATCATGAAGGCTCGTTGGAGACGGCTTTCGAGATGGTGGATGCGGCTGTGCGTGCCGGAGTGGAAATATTGAAACATCAGACGCATATTGTAGATGATGAGATGTGTGAAGCCGCTAAAAAGGTAATACCGGGTAATGCGGATGTTTCGATTTATGAGATCATGAAGCGTTGTGCTTTGTCGGAAAAAGAAGAGATTGCGTTGAAAGAATACGTGGAGTCGAAAGGTATGATATTCCTAAGTACTCCTTTTTCTCGTGCTGCAGCGGACCGATTGATGAAGATGAATGTACAGGCTTTTAAAATCGGGTCGGGAGAGTGTAATAATTATCCGTTGCTGGAACATGTTGCGCAGGCTCATAAGCCGGTGATCCTGTCAACTGGAATGAATACGATAGCCAGTATCCGCAAAGCGGTGGATATTTTCAATCGTTATCGTGTACCGGTCGCTCTGCTTCATACTACAAACCTGTATCCTACACCGTTTAACCTGGTACGTTTGGGTGCAATGCAGGAAATGGCTGAAGCTTTTCCGAATTGTGTGTATGGATTATCGGATCATACGACAAATAATTTGGCTTGTTTGTCGGCTGTCGCTTTGGGTGCTTCAATTGTAGAGCGTCATTTTACCGACCGGATGGACCGGAAAGGACCGGATATCTGTTGTTCGATGGATGAACAGGCTGCGCGTGAACTGATAGAACAAAGCCGGATCATTCATTCAATGCGTGGTGGGCATAAAGGTCCTTTACCGGAAGAGCAGGTAACCATAGATTTTGCTTATGCTACCGTTGTCACGATTCGTCCGGTGAGAAAAGGGGAATGTTTTACAAAAGACAATATTTGGGTGAAACGTCCGGGAATGGATGGTATCCTGGCAGAGGCATATGATAGTCTGCTTGGGAAAAAAGCGTCAATGGATATAGAGAGTGATGTACAGTTATTATATGATATGATTGAGAAGTGAAGATGATGAAACGTGTGTTATTTGTAACCGGAACGCGTGCTGATTTCGGGAAGTTGAAATCGTTGATAAAGATTTTGGATGATCAACTGGATTTTGAAGTATCCCTGTTTGTAACAGGTATGCATATGCAGAGCTTGTATGGTGCTACCTACCGGGAAGTAGAACGTTGTGGTTGTAAGAATATTTTCAAGTTTCTGAATCTGACTTCAGAGTCGACTATGGATCTAACTTTGAGTAAGACGATCGATGGTCTGTCGACTTATTTGAAGGAGAATCCTGTCGACCTGATCGTGGTTCATGGCGATAGGGTGGAGGCACTTGCCGGAGCGATAACGGGAAGTCTGAACAATATTCTGGTGGCTCATATCGAAGGGGGAGAGTTGTCGGGAACGATCGATGAACTGATCCGCCATGCAATCAGCAAACTGAGCCATACTCATTTTGTAGCCAATGAGAGGGCAAAGAGTCGTTTAATGCAGATGGGAGAGTTGGAGCAGTCGATCTTTGTGATCGGTTCTCCGGATATGGATATTATGTTTTCAGACAGTTTACCCGGGATTGAGGAAGTAAAAAGATATTATGAAATTCCTTATGATAAGTATGGGATTGTGATGTATCATCCTGTAACGACGGAATATGACCGGATAGAATATCACGTGAAGCAGTTGGTGGATGCTTTACTGGCGGATACCCATAACTATATTGTGATCTATCCGAATAATGATTTGGGATCGCAGACCATATTGAAAGCTTACCGTCAGTTGAAAGGCAATTCGCGTTTCCGGTTGATTCCTTCCATGCGTTTTGAGTATTTCCTTTCGTTGTTGAAAAATGCAGACTTAATAGTCGGTAATTCCAGTGCGGGTATACGTGAGGCTCCTGCTTATCAGATACCTTGTGTGAATATCGGCAGTCGTCAGGATAACCGGGCTTCTTCTCCTTTTATTCATAATTGTAAAGAGGAGTCCGGTATGATATTGAGAACGATATCCGGTGTTGTACCTTCAAAGAACAGAGCAGAATATACTTTTGGAAAGGGAAATAGTGCCGGATTGTTTTTAGATGTTTTGAGGACTTTTACTTTCTGGAATATTTCAAAGCAAAAGCAATTTAAAGATTTGAATATTGTCTGAAGTTTATTTAACAAACAGTTAAAAGAGCAGGGATATTAGGTTTGATACCAATATCCCTGTTTTTTATTTAATTAAATTCTGTTAGTGGTTGTGATTGACTGTTTTCTTCTGTTTCTTCTTCTTTATACCAGTTTATTTTCCGTGAGAAGAACATAATGACTCCAAGTATGATAAACAAACCGATACTTCCAATCAACAAGGCTACATCTTCCAGTTGCAGGATGACATAAAGGAAAATATATAATAAAGCCAGCATGCCTGTAAGTGCTCCGGTCTGCATCTTGTTTTTGAAGATGCTGTGTGCATAAGCGGTGATCAGTCCGATAGTCGCCAGGCTGGCAATCAGGTAGGCGTTGCCGAAGTTGATTTGTTCGGAGATGGACAGGAGAAGGCTATAGAACAGGATCAGAGCCAGGCCGACGAGCAGATACTGGATCGGGTGGATACGTTTTTTTGTCAGTATTTCAACAAAGAAAAAGACGACGAAGGTCAGGGCAATGAACATGATGGCATATTTGGCGGAACGCATGTTTTGTTGGTAATGGTTTACCGGATCTACGAGGTTAACACCGAAAGAAGCATCGTCGAATGAATTTGCCTGTCCGTCGATCCACATTTCCGGGATACTACGGTTGAAGCTGAGGATACTCCAGTCGGCTTCGAATCCCTTTTCAGTGATGGTATGTTCCGGGGTGAAGTTGCCGATAAAGCCGGGTGATTTCCAGTTGCCCGTTATATGGACTTTGGTTGTTTTTCCCATCGGGATGAAATTGATGTTGCTGCTGCCGTTTAGTTTTAGTTTGCAATTGAAGGTGAGCGGCTGGCCGGTTTGAAGGATTTCGGGGTCATTCAGCGGGATAGCCAGCATTTTGCCTATCTGGGTATCCTGGTTGCCGGTGGTTTCGACTGGGTATTGTTTGTTATCCAGCCTGAAATCGATGTTGTCGGTTATTCCTCGAAGATCAGAAACTCCGACAGCCAGATAAGCCTGATCCCAGTGGATGGCACTGTTTTCTATTTTGGGGAAACTTATTTTGTCGAAATTTCCGGTAATGTCTGTTTCACTTTTGTAAAGGATCGTTTTGTATATCCCGTAGTATCTTTCTTCGGGGAATAATTGCGTATTGATATTCAGAGCTCCGGGTGTGATAGTCAGGACATGTTCCTGGTAGTGTGTTTTATTGTTCGAATCGATATGCGTAGTCGTATAGGGGATGGAGAGGACTGGTCCGCAGAAGGTCTGGGCGTTGCTCCATTTGGCATTGATCTTTTCGATCGTTTCATTGCTTCTGTTTTGTCGTTCCCGGATCAGATCCTGAATCATTAATCCCGGTATGAGCAGAATGAGGGTCAGGAAGCCGATAACCATAGCCTTGAATGTGATAGACTGGTTGATTTTGCTTGCTTTCTTGATTGTTGTTTCCATAAGTTTAACCTGTTTATATGATTAAAAAGTACTTTGTGTTTCAAAGTAAATGGGTAAAAAAATTATTTGATAAGTTCTTCCAATGCATCCAGGTGCTCCCGGAAACATTTTCTTCCTTCTTCGGTGATAGCATATTGGGTGTTGGGCTTCCGGCCGATGAACTGCTTGGTAGACTGGATATATCCGATCGTCTCCAATGCTTTCAAATGGCTTGCCAGGTTTCCGTCGGTCAACTCCATCAGCTGCTTCATGGTGTTGAAGTCAGCCGATTCGTTTACCGACAGGATAGACATGATACCCAGTCGAATCCGGCTTTCGAAAGCTTTATTTAATTTGGACAGTATGTTTTTCATGCTTTCTTCAAGTCATATTTGATGTACATAGCCGTTCCGTAAATGATATGGCAGACTCCGAATCCGATTGTCCAAAGCAGGAGGCTCCAGTTGGGAAACAAAGCGGCGATGATACCCAATACGACTTCTGTCAGGCCCAGGTAGTGGACTTCATCGAGAGTATATTTGGATACATTGATCAAGGCAAGACCATAAAATATAAGTGTCATGGTGATTGCCATCTCCAGGTCGCCGCGCAACAGGAAAATAAGAGCAAAGATCCCTCCGGTAACGAGAGGGACACCAAGGCTGTAAAGTGTTCTTTTTATCAGGCTTTTGGAGGGCATCAGGTTATTCTTTACAGATTTTCTCCAGGAGAAGTAGATTCCGAAACAAATAGAAAAGAGCAAGACGGCCGCAGCATCCGTGATCAGCAAAGTGATCTCGCGGAACATCGCTTCGTGTGTCGTATTGAAGTCGGCATTTGCCGGTTCTCTCAGAATATGAAAGTAGGCGAGTGCTGCCCCGATGATCGCTATAACTCCGGCCGATATACCGGACAAACCGCTTAACGAAAGGAACTTGGATGATCTTTCCATCATCTCGCGAATAGCTTTTATGTCTTCTACTTGTTTGTTCATATACTTACGGTAAAAAAGTACTTTGTGGCGCAAAGTTAATGAGGATTCTGAAGATTCCAAATAAATGGAGAAGATTTTCTAAATATTATTACCTTTGCATTTATAGTATAATTAAAGTCATACAATAAAGAATGCATACAAAAATAAGCCATGTTCATATAAATAACTTTAAGTCGATCAAAGACGTTACTTTGAATGATTGTAGAAGGATTAACCTGTTTATCGGCAAACCGAATGTAGGTAAAAGTAATTTATTGGAGGCAATGTCCTTATTTTGTCTTCCTTATTTGAAGTTTGCAAAGAAAAGGAGCATTCAGCAGTTTATTCGTGTTGAAAGCGATGCTGAACTTTTTTTTGATGGTCATATAGAGAAACCTATACGGATAGAGACGGATGTTGTAAATGCTGAGGTGCGTTTAGACAATATGGGACTTTCATTTCTTTTGGGGTATAAAGATCATACTGATGCGGAATTTTCTTTATCTTTTTCCAATATGCTCTTGTCTGGGAAAAAGAATATTGAGATTCCGGCAGCAAACCCGTTCAAGAGTTATTTTTATCCAATTTCCTTTGAAAAGGAAAAATTACCGTTAAATTATCTTTTACCTCCGAATGGAAGTAATTTAATGAATATAGTAACTTTGTTGCCAGAATTAAGGAGGGAGTTGTCTGCAATATTCAAAGAGTATGGTTTGAAGTATGTATTCGATACGAATAGTCAGGAAATTAAAGTTCTTAAAGAAAAGAATCCGGGAGAGATTTTTTTGATTCCGTTTCATTCTATTGCTGATTCTTTGCAACGTATGATTTTTTATAAAGCGGCTATTGAAAGTAATGATAATACAGTTCTGATTTTCGAAGAACCTGAGGCACATTCTTACCCTCCATTCATATCAAAAGTAACACAAAGCATTATAGATTCGGAAAATAATCAGTTTTTTATTACTACCCATAGTCCTTATGTTGTAAATGATTTTCTAGAATTGCCGGGGAATGATTTGGCTATTTACTTAGTTGATTTCAAAAATGGAGAAACGATCGTGAAGAGGGCGGCTGAGAGTGAGTTGCAGGAAATGTATGAATTTGGGGCTGACTTATTTTTTAATACGGAAACTTTTTTAAAATAATGGCAGAACTTTACATAATTCCGGAATGTTACGTTGACACTAATTTGCTTGAGACATTAGTTCCTACGGCAAAAGGTTATAATCACCAGAAAGGTTGTAATAACGTTGCTAAAGTCATGAAGGAGAAGTTTACTGATGAGTTTGCCGTTGGAGTTGTCGATAAAGATAAAAGACAAATTCGTTATGTGGATGAATTTGAAGAGGTGGCTCATACCGACTCCCTGTTTTTTTATAAACATCCTAATAAGGCTCATTATCTGGTGATGATTTCACCGGCAGTAGATGGGTTTATTCTTAAATGTGCAGAAGAAATGGAGACTGATATGGAACAGTTTGGTTTTTCATCCGATCTGAAGTCTTTTACAGAGCAAACAAAAAAGGTGTCCAGCAAGGAAGATGCAACATTTAGAAATTTGTTTCAGGAACTCAAAAAAGCGGATGAAGTGGTTGTCCTAAAGAAAGTATTGAAATATTTGAAAGAAAATAAATATCAATCAGATCCGGAAAGGCTTAAAGCTATTATAGAAGGGGAATGATATTTTTGTTAATGGTTTGAAAATAAAACGAGCAAACATGGAAAATAAAACGATATTACCGGCTGAATGGTATCCGCAAAGTGCGGTTCAACTGACCTGGCCGCATGAAGGGACGGATTGGGCGCCGATACTCGACGAGGTGGTACCTTGTTTTGTGGAGATTGCCAAAGAGGTGATCAAGCGGGAGAAGTTATTGATTGTTTGTCCGGATGAATCGGCGGTACGCTCTCAGTTGGGAGATGTGGATTATAGCCGTATTATTTTCCGCGAAATGGAGACAAACGACACCTGGGCACGCGACCACGGAGGTATTTCCGTCTTCGAGGAAGGTACTCCGGTTGTATACGATTTCGTATTCAACGGTTGGGGTATGAAATATGCCGCCAATCATGATAATCTGATCACGCGGAAGTTGTTCCATAGTAAAACTTTTGCAGAGGAGGTGATCCCTGTCAATATGCAACCGTTCGTATTGGAAGGCGGTAGTATCGAGTCGGATGGCAAAGGTACTTTGCTGACTACGGTCGAATGTCTTTCTTCCGTGAACAGGAATGAATATCTTCAGCAGGAAGAACTGGAAAATTATCTGAAGCAGGTATTCGGCCTGAACCGTATTTTGTGGGTAGAGAGCGGTTATCTGGCCGGTGACGATACCGATAGCCATGTCGATACGTTGGCCCGTTTCTGTAGTGAAGATACGATCGCTTATGTGCAGTGCACGGATGAAGAAGATGAGCATTATGCCGAATTGCAGGAGATGGAGGAAGAGCTGAAAGAGTTTACGCAGGAGAATGGCGAACCCTACCGGTTGATCGCTTTACCTATGGCAGATAAAGTGGAATGGGAGGGTGAACGTTTGCCGGCTACCTATGCAAATTTCTTGATTATAAACGGGGCGGTATTGGTTCCTCTCTATAATTCACCGAAAGATGAGGTTGCGAAAGCGGCTTTGCAGACGGCGTTCCCGGACAGAGAGATTGTAGGTATTAATTGTTTACCGTTAATTAAACAACATGGTTCATTGCATTGTGTGACGATGCAGTATCCGAAAGAGTTCGTTAATTGAAAATTGAAAATTAAATGAAAGTAGGATTAATCCAACAGGCGAACACCTGTGACCGGTTAGATAATATAAAGAAACTGAAAAATAATATCCGTCTTTGTGCCGAAGAGGGAGCGGAGCTGGTGGTGTTGCAGGAATTGCATAACGGCCTGTATTTCTGCCAAACGGAGGACACACAGGTATTCGACCAGGCGGAAACAATTCCGGGACCATCCACGGAAGAGTTCGGCGCGTTGGCTAAAGAACTGGGGATCGTACTGGTGCTTTCCCTCTTTGAGAAACGTGCTCCCGGATTGTATCACAATACGGCGGTCGTATTGGAGAAAGACGGAACAATTGCTGGAAAATACCGGAAGATGCATATACCGGATGATCCGGCTTATTACGAGAAATTTTATTTCACTCCCGGTGACCTGGGATTCGAACCTATCGAAACGTCGGTTGGAAAACTCGGGGTATTGGTTTGCTGGGATCAATGGTATCCGGAAGCCGCCCGCCTGATGGCGATGAAGGGAGCCGAGTTGTTGATCTATCCGACCGCTATCGGTTGGGAAAGTAGCGATACGGAAGAAGAAAAGAAACGCCAGTTAGGAGCCTGGGTTACGATACAACGCGGACATGCAGTAGCCAATGGTCTTCCAGTGATCGCCGTGAACCGTACGGGGCATGAAACCGACCCTTCGGGACAGACAAACGGTATCCAGTTTTGGGGGAATAGCTTTGTGGCCGGTCCGCAGGGAGAGCTTTTGGCGGAGTTGCCGAACAATCATGAGGAAGTGCGCGTTGTAGAGATCGATAAAGCACGGAGTGAGAATGTGCGCCGTTGGTGGCCGTTCTTCCGTGACCGCCGTATCGATGCTTTCGGTGGATTGACTGAGCGATTTTTGATATGATATGAAATTTTGTAATAAAGAAGAAGCCGTCTGGAAGATGAATCGATTGGGATTATCCGGACGGCCTTTTATATTTGTCGTCGATTATAAGCAGGAACAGGTCTGGGTGGCAGAGCCGGATGCGGTTGATCCGGAGGAGGTGCTGTATAACCTGAATGGTTTTACCAATGCAATCGGCAATGGAATGCAATTTCCGGAGAAACAGATCGGCTGGGAGACACGACCAGTCTCTTTTGAAACCTATTCCCGGTCTTTTCAAACGGTGTCCGATCATATCCATGCCGGAAATTCTTACCTTGTCAATCTGACTTGCGCGACTCCGGTACGGACCAACCTGACACTGAAAGAGGTCTTTTCTTTTTCAAGAGCCCCTTACAGATTATGGTTGAAAGATCGTTTTGTCGTTTTCTCTCCCGAAATATTCGTGCGCGTAGAGGATGGCTTTATTTATTCGTATCCGATGAAAGGGACGATCGATGCCTCTTTGCCGGATGCCTGCGAAAGGATTTTGGCAGATAAAAAAGAAGAAGCCGAGCATGCGACGATTGTCGATCTGATCCGCAACGACTTGAGCCAGGTAGCTTCAGAGGTGACGGTGTCACGATACCGATATATCGACGAGCTACAGACCAATAAAGGCCGCTTATTACAGGTTAGCTCGGAGATCAGAGGAAAATTGCCGGATGACTGGAATGGTAATTTAGGAACTATGTTGTTCAGCCTCTTACCAGCCGGTTCTATAACCGGTGCGCCGAAGAAAAAGACGATGGAGATTATCGCGGAAGCTGAAACTTACCAGCGGGGATTCTATACCGGGGTAATGGGATATTTCGACGGCAACCGCCTGGATAGTGCCGTCATGATCCGTTTTTTGGAGCAGGCCGGCGACCAGTTGTTGTTTAAAAGCGGTGGCGGCATAACCTCCCAAAGTGATTTACAAAGTGAATATAATGAAATGAAACAAAAAGTATATGTGCCCATTTATTGAAACAATCCGAATTGAGAATGGCAGAGCCATAAACATGGCTTTCCATAATTACCGCTTCAACCGGACGCGGCGAGATATCTTTGAATGTAATTTACCCGTGAATCTGGCTGATTTTATCCAGCCGGGAGAATATACTGAACGGACCCGGTGCCGGGTGGAATACCAGGAAGAGGTAGAGAAAGTAGAGTATCTTCCGTATACCCTTCGTCCGGTAAATAGTCTGAAACTGGTCACCTCCGACGGGTTGGATTATACCTATAAAAGTACGGATCGTCAGAAGCTGGATGAACTGTTCGGACAAAGAGGAGAGGCAGACGATATCCTGATCGTGCGCGACGGCTTTCTGACGGATACCTCGATTGCCAATATAGCCTTATGGAATGGAAGTCAATGGGAGACACCCGAAATCCCTTTGTTGGAAGGAACGATGCGGGCGTCTCTATTGGGGAAAGAAATGATTGTTCCGGCTGCTATTCGTCCACAGGACTTGTCCCGTTATTCACTGATCCGTTTGTTCAATGCGATGATCGGGTTCGGTGAGATCGAATTTCCCGTGGCGAATATCCGTTAGATTATACGTTTGTCAATACGTGTTGCGGATTAAATATATCAGGTTCGGCTATTTGAGGATGTAATAAATGGTATTACTGATACGGGCCTGATATACTTTATTCTCATGCATAAGAGAGCATAGAGCCAGACAAAGCTCGGTGTCCTGGAAATTTGTCGCTCTTTGTAATTCAGCAAATGTACTTCTTCCAACCTGGCACAAAGTCTCATACAATTGGGATATGCTCTGAGACATCTTTAAACTTAGTGTATTCATAAGCTGTTTATTTATAAGTTAATACTATAGTTGATCGGGTAGTAGGGTGTACTGTCCCCGTCTCTTTGTTTCGGAAGCTAATCTACAGGAAAGTTTTGGATGAACCTGCCCCTTTTTTACCGTAACGGTAATTTGAGCGACTCAAACGGAATATTTGGAAACTGAAATAAAACGGAGTAAATCTACCCTATTTTCGGTAGTCTCAGTACGAACCGAATCAGTGCCACGAATACCTTCCCGTATTTATCCAGTTTGATTTCACCCACACCTCGTATTTCACTGAATTCCTCCAGCGTGACCGGCTTCTTCTGTACCATATCTTCCAGTGAATCATCCGAAAAGATGATATAGGCGGGCGTTTGTTCTTTTTCGGCAATCTGTTTACGGAGTTGCTGGAGTGAATCGAGCAAGGTTTCTTCGACCGATGCCGATTTGAGTGGTTTGATCGGGCGGTATTTGAATTTGGAATCTTTTCTTCTGAAATAAGTTTTCTCTTCCGGTTCTTTGTAAATGGACATCATCGCCTTCTGCTCTCCGAACAGTATTTTTCGTCCTAACGGAGTAACTTTCAAGATACCGGCATTGACGTAATCGATTTCAATATACCCCAGTTGGAGCATCTGATACAAATATTCTTTCCATTCTTTATAAGAGAGATCTTTTCCGACACCGTATGTTTTCAGTTTATCGTATCCTTTCTCGGTGATATCCGCTTTTTCCGATCCACGAAGAATGTTAATGAGCATATTCATGCCGACAAACTGGCCTGTGCGGAAGATGGCGCTGAGTGCCTTTTGTACCAGTACGCTTCCGTCGAAACGTTGGGGAGGGTTCTTGCATACATCACAATTCCCGCAATCCCGGTCGGCCTCTTCCCCGAAATAACTCAACAGGATACGGCGGCGGCAGATATCCGCTTCGCAATACCGTCGCATCCGGTTCAGCTTCTGTAGGTTGACATCTTTCTGTCCGCTTTCTTCGGCAAAACGGCGGAGGACAAGCAGGTCGCCCACCGAATAGAACAACAACGTATCACTTTTCATCCCGTCCCGTCCGGCACGCCCTATTTCCTGATAATAGTTTTCAATGCTCCCCGGCATATTGTAATGGATCACCCAGCGCACGTTGCTTTTATCGATTCCCATGCCGAAAGCGACGGTGGCGCATACCACATTCACCCGGTCGTTGATAAAATCGTCTTGTGCCTTTTCGCGTTTGGGGGCAGGTAGTCCGGCATGATAGGCGGTTGTCTTGATCCCGTAAGAGGAAAGTTCTTCCGCCAATGCCTCGGTACTGTTCCGGCTCATACAATAAACGATGCCGCTTTGCCGGCGGTGGGCGTTGATGAAATGAACGATAGCTGCCGTCTTTTCCTTCTTGTTCAGTCCCCTCCGGATAGTGAGGGACAGGTTGGGGCGGTCGAAAGAAGAAATGAAGACTTCCGGATCACGCAGGTTCAACTGGTTGATGATATCGGTACGGGTTACTTTGTCGGCTGTTGCCGTCAATGCAACGATCGGTACTTTGGGGAAATGTTCTTTCAGGACGGACAACTGGGTGTATTCAGGCCGGAAATCGTGTCCCCAATGTGAAATGCAATGCGCTTCGTCGATGGCGATCAGTGAGATATCCATACGTGGAAGCAGCCAGTGAAGTTCGCTAACCAATGCTTCGGGTGAGAGATAAAGCAGTTTGATTTTTCCCTGGATGCAGAGTTGCTTGATTTGATGCCGTTCCTCTTCGGGCATCATGCTGTTGAGTGCCGCCGCCGGAATCCCGTTGGCTACCAATCCGCCCACCTGATCTTTCATCAGGGCAATCAGCGGGGAGATGACGACCGCCGTTCCTGGCAGGTAAATAGCCGGAAGTTGGTAGCAAATCGATTTTCCTCCGCCGGTAGGCATCAGCACCAGCGAATCCTCTTTCCTCAAAATGCGTTGTATAATCTCCGCCTGTAACGGGCGGAAAGAAGTATATCCGAAGAACTTCTTTAACAGCAACAATAACTCTTTCATCATCCAATAATCAATTTACAAAGATAGTATAATTTCTAATTTACTTCCATGTATCTTTGTATTACTTCTTGCTTCTTTCTGTTTTAAGACTATTATGTGATTGCCAGTTTATTACAGTTTCCTCGTAGTTACTCTCTTTGGAAACTCCAGTTCCCTGCGGAGGAAACTGTAATTCCCTGCGGAGGAAACTGTAATTCCCTGCGGAGGAAACTACGGGTTACTCCTGAAGAAAATATTATTATGTATATAGGAATGTAAGGTAATATCGATATATTTGACTATCTTTGTCCCATTATTTATTTAACGAGCCGTGACGGCTCAGCATTTTATTAGATGACATTTGAACAATTACAACTGATCGAGCCGATACGTAAGGCTCTCAGAGAAGAAGGATACACCATCCCAACCCCTATACAAGCAGAAGCGATTCCCAATGTTTTAGATGGATACGATTTATTAGGTTGCGCACAGACCGGAACAGGTAAGACGGCAGCTTTTTCAATCCCTATTTTACAAAATCTGTATAATGAACGCCAGAATGGATTTGCACGTGGTATCAAAGCATTGATACTAACGCCTACCCGTGAGTTGGCGATCCAGATCGGGGAAAGTTTTTCTGCATACGGAAAATATACCAAGCTGAAACATACGGTTATATTCGGTGGAGTGGGACAGAAGCCCCAGACGGATGCGCTTAAGCAGGGAGTGGATGTGCTGATTGCAACGCCCGGACGTCTGCTGGATTTGATCAACCAAGGTTTTATCAGCCTGAAGGCATTAGACTATTTTGTCCTGGATGAAGCCGACCGTATGCTCGATATGGGATTTATTCATGATATCAAGCGTATCCTGCCCCTATTGCCGAAGAAACGCCAGTCGTTGTTTTTCTCGGCTACTATGCCTCCCGAAATAGAACGGCTGGCCGGAACAATCCTGGTAGAGCCCCGGAAGGTAGAGGTCACACCCGCTTCATCGACGGTGGATAAGATCGACCAGTCCGTTTATTTTGTAGAAAAGGGGGAGAAAGTAAGTCTGCTTACTCATTTGTTGAAAGACTCCTCGTTGGAATCGGTACTGGTATTTACCCGGACGAAGCATGGGGCGGATAAAGTAGCCCGTGTCCTGGCGAAAGCCAATATCGGAGCCGAAGCCATTCATGGAAACAAGAGCCAGACGGCCCGCCAGCGTGCGTTGACCAACTTTAAGGATCATACGACCCGTGTGCTGATCGCAACGGATATTGCTGCCCGCGGTATCGACGTGGATCATCTTTCGCATGTGATCAATTACGAACTGCCCAATGTGCCGGAAACGTATGTGCACCGTATTGGCCGTACAGGACGTGCCGGACGTAGCGGAGTGGCTTATTCTTTCTGTGATGCCGAAGAGGTTCCGTACCTGAAGGATATCCAGAAACTGATCGGTAAGCAAATACCTGTTGCCGGGGGAAACGAATTTGAAACGGCGGAAGTAAAAGCAGCCGTAGCCGATAAAAAAGAAGCCATCAAGCAGGAATCCAAGCGACGCAATATGTTCGGTAGCAAACGCGACGGAAGCTACTGGCGGAATAAGAAGCGGGCAGAAACCGGAAATCAGAAGACAACTAAAAAGAAATAAAGACATTATTCCTGATGGAGTAAAAATCGGGAGCTACATGCTTTGAAATCCGTATGATTAATTATATTTGCAGGCGTTGGATAATCAACGCCTTTTTTATTCATGAAAGCATAAAATATGAAAAATCTACTATGTATAGCTGCCGGAATAGGAGCTATGTTCACCTTAAACGTCTATGCCCAAACGGGGCAGCAGCCCAACGTGGTGGTTATTGTAGCTGACGATCTGGGGTACGGCGACCTGAGCTGTTATGGCGCTACCACGATTCGTACTCCGGGGATGGACCGGATAGCCAATGAGGGATTGCGTTTTACGCAGGGATATTGTACGGCGGCTACTTCTACGCCCAGCCGTTATTCTCTTCTGACCGGGTTGTATCCCTGGACAAATAAAGATGCCAAGATACTTCCGGGCAATGCGGCTTTGATCATTGATACCCAGCAAATCACTTTGCCGAAGGTGATGAAGCAGGCGGGATATACAACCGGTTCGGTCGGTAAATGGCATCTGGGACTGGGTGACGGGGCGGTCGACTGGAACGAAACGGTCTATCCCGGAGCAAAAGAAGTGGGATATGACTATTCATTTATCCAGGCGGCAACCAATGACCGCGTACCTTGTATCTTTATTGAAAATGGTAAAGGTGTCGGACTCGATCCGAATGATCCGTTGTATGTCAGTTATAAGCATAATTTCCCGGGTGAACCGACCGGTAAGGATAATCCGGAATTGCTCCGGATGCATCCGAGTGTGGGGCATGCGGGGGCGATCGTGAATGGCGTTCCCCGTATCGGATTTCAGAAAGGCGGTAAAGCTGCCCAATGGAAAGACGAGGATATGGCCGAATTGTTCCTGGAGAAAGCAAAAGGTTTTCTGAAAGACAATAAGGACAAACCGTTCTTCCTGTATTACGGATTGCATCAGCCGCATGTGCCTCGCGTACCGAATCAGAAATTTGCCGGAAAGTCGGGAATGGGACCCCGTGGAGATGTTATTCTGGAGGCAGACTGGTGTGTGACGGAGTTTTTGAATGAACTGGATCGGTTGGGATTGACGGAAAATACGTTGGTAATTCTGACCAGCGATAATGGGCCTGTGCTGGACGACGGTTATCAGGATCAGGCCGTAGAGTTGGTCGGAGATCATAAAATGGCAGGTCCTCACCGGGGTGGAAAGACGAGCTTGTATGATGGAGGTACTTGCATTCCGTTCCTGTTGCGTTGGCCGGCGGTTGTCAAGCCCGGTGTATCCGATGCACTGGTTTGTCAGATGGATTTGCTGGCATCTTTGGCGGCATTGACGGGACAGACGTATCCGGATAAGACGGATAGCCAGAACACGTTACCTGTTTTTTTAGGAAAAAGCGATCAGGGACGTCGGGAGCTGGTTACCGAAGGTTATTTCAATTATGCCCTGCATCAGGGTGATTGGGTGATGATACCGCCTTATCCTGCTTATTATGACGATCCTGACGGGGTCGGTTTTTCCGGTCTGGGAAATTGTTATCAATTATATAATATAAAGGAAGACATCGGACAGGAACACAATTTGGCGGAAAAGGAACCCCGGCGTTTGCGACAAATGATGATGACGTTTGAAAAGCTAAAAAGAGAGACAGGAAAGATTACAAATTATTAATTGATACATTTGATTGCTTCTTTTTTTTCTAAACATATTTGAGAAGTTGATTAAATATTATAAATTTGCCCACTTAACAAGAAATACTAATAAAAGAACATGGAAAACACTCGTCGTTCCTTTCTTAAGAAAATGACCGCCGCCGGAGTTGGTGCGGCAGGTTTGGCCATGGCTGGTACAGCATCGGCCACTACAGTAGCAGGTTCTCCGGAACCTCAGAAGAAAAAAACAGCCGGAAAAGATGATGGCAAACTACGTTTCGGATTTATCGGAACTGGTTCTCGTTGTCATGAACACATTAATAATGTGTTGGCTATTCCGGGTAATAAGATCGTTGCTATTTGTGATATCCAACAGGGACCGATCGACAGAACTCTCAAACACATTGCTAAATTTAACGTTGACGCTCCGAAAGTGTATAAAGGTGGCGAACGTGAATTTGAAAAGATGTTGAACAATGAGGAGTTTGATTGCGTAATCATTGCCAGCCCGTGGGAATGGCACGTACCGATGTCGGTAGCTGCTATGAAAGCCGGTGTTCCTTACGTAGGTGTGGAAGTTTCTGCCGCCAATACGTTGGAAGAATGCTGGGACCTGGTCAATGTATCGGAAGCAACAGGAAGCCATCTGAACATCATGGAAAATGTTTGCTATCGTCGTGATTGTATGGCGGCATTGAACATGGTTCGCGAAGGTTTGTTCGGTGAATTGCTGCACGGTGGTTGCGGTTACGAACATGACTTGCGTGATGTAAAATTCAATGATGGTAAGAACTATACTTACCAGAAGGGTGGTGAGTTGCGTATGGGCCCGACGGCTTTTGCTGAAGCTCAGTGGCGTACGAATCACTCTGTACATCGTAATGGGGACGTGTATCCGACTCACGGTATCGGACCGGTTGCCAATTGTATGGATATCAACCGTGGTAACCGCTTCGTTGCTATGTCTGCTATGGCAACTCAATCTCGCGGATTGCATAAGTTTATCGTAGATAATGGTGGTGAAAACCATCCGTTGGCTAAGGTTCGCTTTAACCTGGGTGACATCGTTACTTCTATGATCAAATGTGCGAACGGACAGACGATCATCGTGACTCACGATACAAATTCTCCTCGTCCTTATTCTTTGGGATTCCGTATTCAGGGTACAGATGGTTTGTGGATGAACGATGGTGATCATGTATATGTGGAAGGCCAGTCTAAACCTCACCGTTGGGATAATTCTGACGAATGGTTCAAGAAATACGACCATAAACTATGGGCTCAGTTGGATGCTCAGGCAAAAGAAGCCGGTCACGGTGGTATGGACTTTATCATGATGTATGACCTGATCGATCGCATCAAGAACAAACGTCCGGCTCCAATGGATTGCTATGATGCTGCTGCTTGGAGTGCTATCTCCGCTTTGTCAGAAATGTCTATCGCTCGTGGCGGTGCATTGGTTGACTTCCCAGACTTTACTCGCGGACAATGGATTAACCGTAAACCGGAATTCGGTATGTAATATGTCGGGGGTGTAAGGGTGGTTCGCGAACCGCCCCTACGGAACAACAATATAAATGAAAAGGCCATCGGGATTCCGATGGCCTTTTTTGTTTACTTCAACCCTTCTATCTCTTTCAGCCACAACGTTGCCATTGCATCGCTCGGCATACGCCAGTCGCCACGTGGGGAAAGGCTGACGGAACCGACTTTCGGGCCGTCGGGCAGGCAACTTCGTTTGAACTGTTGCTGGAAGAAACGGCGGAAGAACGTATAGAGCCATTTTTTGATTGTCTCCTTGTCGTAATTGTCCTTGAAAGCCTGCCCGGCCAGGAAGTAAATCTTGGCAGGTGAGGAGCCGAAGCGGAGGAAATGATACAGGAAGAAATCGTGTAGTTCGTATGGGCCTACCAGGTCTTCCGTTTTCTGTTTGATATTTCCGTTTTCATCTGCCGGGATCAGTTCGGGACTGATAGGGGTATCGACGATATCCAGCAAGGTAGCGCGGGAGGCTTCATCCACCCGGTTGTGTGCAACCCATTCTACCAGGTATTTGACCAATGTTTTAGGGATACTTCCGTTAACACCGTACATCGACATATGATCGCCGTTGTAGGTCGCCCAACCCAGTGCCAGTTCCGACAGGTCGCCGGTTCCGATCACCATACCGCCCACTTGATTGGCTACGTCCATCAGGATTTGGGTACGTTCGCGTGCCTGGCTGTTCTCGTAGGTTACATCATGGACGGACGGATCGTGGTCGATGTCTTTGAAGTGTTGGAGGCAGGCATCTTTGATCGAAATTTCTTTCAGGGTGACACCCAGGTGGCGGATCAGGTCGCAAGCATTGGTATAGGTGCGGTCGGTGGTTCCGAAGCCGGGCATGGTGATACCGAGTATCTGATCCCGGGGGATGCCGAGCGCATCGAAGGCCATCACGGTTACCAACAGGGCTAATGTGGAATCCAGTCCACCCGAAATACCGACAACCGCCGTTTTAGAGTGGGTATGGACCATGCGTTTGGCTAGTCCCGCCACCTGAATCTGGAAGATTTCTTCGCAACGCTCTTTTAAAGCATCGCCGGAAGGAGTGAAAGGATGCGGGTCGATCGGGCGTGTCAGTACCGGATCTCCGGAAGTTTCAGACAGGGCGAACGGGACTACGATCGTTTCCTCCGGTAATAAAGTGGAGGCTCCGTGCATGAAGCTGGTGTTCACGCGACGGTCGTTTTGCAGGTTTTCAACGTCGATCTCACTAATGATGAGTTGTTCCTGCATGGTGAAGCGCGGTGATTCTTCCAGGAGATTTCCGTTTTCGGCAATGATGCCGTTACCTGCAAAAACAAGGTCTGTACTGGATTCTCCGAAACCGGCGGAGGTATAGACATATCCTGCCATACAACGGGCAGATTGCTGGCGGATCAGCGAACGGAGGTAATGGTGTTTACCGATCAGTTCGTTGCTGGCGGATATATTTACCAGGATATTGGCTCCTTCCATCGCTAGTAGGGAACTGGGAGGAACGGGAACCCACAGGTCTTCGCATATCTCGATACCGACTTTTACCTGTCCGGAGGTGAATAATAGGTGACTATTCATCGGGTATCGGTTGTTTCCGATCGAGATGGTTTTATCCCATAGCTCGGTAGCGGAAGTAAACCAGCGCTGTTCCTGAAATTCTTTGTAGTTCGGCAGATATGTTTTGGGAACTACGCCTATTATCTTTCCGCTCTGGAAAGCGATAGCGGCATTGATCAGTCGGTTGTCCGTTACGAGCGGGGCACCTACGATGGTGAGCAGGTTCAGGTCGGCGGTGTCACCCACGAGTTTTAATAGGGCCTGTTCTGCATTCTTCAGTAAAGTTTGCTGGGCAAACAAGTCGAGGCAGGTATAGGCCGTCACCGACAATTCGGGGAAAGCGATCAGTTGGACTCCCTTTTCCGATGCCTGGCGCATCAGGTTTTCTATCTGCCCTATATTATAAGAGCAATCTGCCACCTGTACGTGGGGGACGGCTGCTGCTACTTTTATAAATCCGTAGTTCATATTCTATTTGTTTATCGTATTGCTTGTTTGAGTTTATCGGGGGCTTGCCGGCAATCGAAGATATTATTTATACGTATCTTATCTTTATTGATGTGATAAACGATCTTATAATGACCACTAATCAAATAACGATACTCGTGAGGATCATCGGCTAAAGATGGCTCTATTTGTCCTATGAAAGGCATGTGTATAAGCCGTCTTGCTTCTGCTTGAATAGCTTCAATTATACTTTGGGCAACTCTTAAAGAGACCTCTTTTTTATAGTATAAGGCTATGGTTTTTAATTCTTTTTGGGCTGGTCGGGACCAAATAAGATGATACGCTATTTCCACCATGTTTTTATTTCTTCAGAAAGTTCTTCATCGGTGATATATTCTCCGCGCTTGATTGCTTCTTCCGATTCCCTGATTGCCGCAATCATTTCTTCTTGCGAATGAACGACGCAAGGACGAGGATTCTCTTTCTTGGCAAAGAATTGAAGCATTCCTGTTTCATTAATTCCTTTTCCTTCGTGAAGCTCTTTTTCTGCTTGGTCGATTTCTTGGTTGGCTTCTTCAAGGCTATATGCGATAGGAGACAAAGTAATAGTCTTTTTCGTCATTATCCGCTTCGCATACTTTTCCAGTTTAGCCATTGTTTCGAGGCTATCCATCTTGTTGAGATATTCCTCGATGAAGTTTTCTCTCCATTGTTGTAATTCCATTGCCGTCATAACGTAAACTCCTTTCTTATATAATGATGCTCCAAAGGTATGTATTTCTCCGGGAATATGAAAGAAGGGAAGCCATACTTCGTAGCATGCTTCCCTTGCAAACACAAAACAATCAACAAAAAACTATCTGATAAATAATAATTCGCGATATTTCGGTAATGTCCACATCTGGTCGTCTACAACCAGTTCCAGTTTGTCGATGTGGTAACGGATCTCTTCCAGCATCGGGGTGATGGTGTCATGGTAGGCAATGGCCTTTTCGCGTTCGCTCTCGATCTTGTTGGCAACCTTACGGGCTTCGACCATTTCGTCGACCTTTTCTTTGATGAAGTTGGTACGGCAAGCGATGTCTTCGATGATCTCCAGGTTGCGGGCGGAAAGGACGGATGCCTTGTCTGCCGGGAAAAGATCTTTCATTTTATAAACGTTGTCGACCAGCGAAGTCTGATAGCGGGTGGCGATAGGGATGATATGGTTCATCGTCAAGTCGCCCAATACACGGGCTTCGATCTGTATCTTCTTTGTATATGTTTCCCATTTCACTTCGTTACGGGCTTCCAGCTCTTTGCGGGTCATGACGCCTGTCGACTCGAACATCTTGATGCTACTTTCTTTCAGGTAGTTGTCGAAAATGACCGGTACACTGGTTTCACAATCCAGGCCGCGACGTTTGGCCTCTTCTTTCCATTCATCACTATAACCATTACCGTCGAAATGGATGGCTTTACATTCTTTGATGTCCTTGCGGAGCACTTCCAGGATGGCTGCATACTTGTCTTTGCCGGTTGCGATCTTTCCGTCTACCTCTGCTTTAAATAGCTTCAATTGTTCGGCAACGGCGGCATTCAGAGCCAGCATAGCCGAGGCACAATTGGCTTCGGAACCTACGGCGCGGAATTCGAAACGGTTTCCGGTGAAAGCGAAAGGGGAGGTACGGTTACGGTCGGTGTTATCGATCAGTAATTCGGGGATACGGGCGATATCCAGTTTCATTCCCTGTTTGCCGGCTAGCATGAGATCCTCCGGTTCACTCTTTTCCAGATGGTCTAAAACCTGTGATAACTGGGTCCCGAGGAAGCTGGAGATAATTGCGGGAGGTGCTTCGTTGGCTCCCAGGCGGTGGGCGTTGGTTGCGCTGGAGATACTTGCTTTCAGTAATCCGTTATGACGGTAAACGGCCATCAAAACATTTACAACGAAAGTGATGAAGCGCAGGTTGTCTTCCGGAGTTTTCCCCGGGCCCATCAGGCCGATGCCAGTGTCGGTCCCCAGCGACCAGTTGTTGTGCTTACCCGATCCGTTCACTCCTTTGAATGGCTTTTCATGCAACAGGACACGGAAACCATGCTTGCGGCTGATCTTACGCATCAAGGCCATGACGAGCAGGTTGTGGTCGTTTGCCAGGTTGCATTCTTCAAAGATAGGAGCCAGTTCGAATTGGTTGGGAGCTACTTCGTTGTGGCGGGTCTTCAGTGGGATACCCAATTTGAGGGATTCGATCTCCAACTCTTTCATAAATTCCATGACACGGGTAGGAATGGCACCGAAGTAATGATCTTCCAATTGCTGGTTCTTGCTACTTTCGTGGCCCATTAGCGTACGACCGCTAAGCAACAGGTCGGGACGGGCGGCGTACAGACCTTCGTCTACCAGGAAGTATTCCTGTTCCCATCCCAGATAAGCATATACTTTCTTTACATCCGGATTGAAATAGTGGCATACGTCGACGGCAGCTTTATTAACGGCTTCCAATGCTTTCAGCAAGGGAGCCTTATAGTCCAGCGATTCGCCGGTATAAGCGATGAAGATGGTCGGTATGCATAAGGTATCGCCAACGATAAAAGCAGGGGAGGAAGGATCCCAGGCCGAATAGCCGCGTGCCTCAAACGTATTTCGGATACCGCCGTTCGGAAAACTGGAAGCATCCGGTTCCTGTTGGATCAGGAGTTTGCCGGCAAATTCTTCAACCATTCCGCCTTTGCCGTCGTGTTCTACGAAAGCGTCATGTTTTTCGGCGGTTCCTTCGGTCAGAGGATGAAACCAGTGGGTATAATGGGTTGCTCCCATTTCGATCGCCCATTTTTTCATACCGGAGGCTACGGCATCGGCCGTTTCCCGGTCAAGAGGAGTTCCGTTATCGATAGAATCGACTAGTCTGGCATAAGCCTTTTCCGGAAGATATTTAAACATCTTCTCACGGTTGAATACGTTCTTTCCGAAATATTCCGACGGACGTTCTGCCGGGGTAGCTACTTCGGCGGCTCTTTTCTTGAAGGCCGATTCTACAACTCTGAATCTTAACTTTGACATACTATTTGATTTTAAAGTAAGTGTTTGTTATTATTTATCTTCCGGGAAGGGAGAAGGTACCTTCCTTTCCGTATCCTATAGTACCTCATCCCGATGCGGTAGGTAGCCTCATCCCGATGCGGTAGGTAGCCTCATCCCGATGCGGTAGTCACGTATGTGGAGGGATTGCTGCCCTATAAAAAGGAGTATAGAGTTACCCGCCATAGTTGGGGCTTGGCATTGCGGTATAACATTCTATAAAATCGAAAAGCTGCGGCCGGCTTCTCTATACGGTCCTTTTCATGAGATAACCTGAATTGATACATTGTTTAGCTCTTTTGTTCCATCCTGCTTCCTACATTGTCAATTGTTAATTGTCAATTCTCAATTTTCAATTATTCAGAGCCACTTTTTCAGCCTGGCCATTGCTTCCAAAGTGTCGTCCCGGTCGCCAAAGGCGGTGAGTCTCAGATAACCTTCTCCACTCGGGCCGAATCCTACGCCCGGTGTACCAACGATATTGACTTCGTAAAGCAATTTATCAAAGAATTTCCAGGAGGAGAGACCTTTCGGAGCTTTTACCCAGAGATAAGGAGCATTTTCACCACCCCATACCTTCAGACCGCAACCCAGGAGACCTTCTTTCATAATACGTGCGTTAGTCATATAATAGTTGATTGTAGCCTTCACTTGTTCTTTTCCTTCCGGGGAGTAGACCGCCTCGGCACCTCGCTGGGTGATGTAGCTGGTCCCGTTGAATTTGGTCGTTTGACGGCGGTTCCATAGCTTGTTCAATTGTACCTTTTCGCCTCCCAACGTAAAGCCGTTCAGTTCTTTCGGCACAACCGTATATCCGCAACGTACTCCGGTGAAACCGGCGGTCTTTGAGAAGCTACGAAATTCGATAGCAACCTTTTTCGCCCCTTTGATTTCATAGATCGAGTGGGGGATATTCGGGTCCTGTATGTAAGCTTCGTAAGCTGAATCGTACATGATCAGTACATCGTTTGCCAGTGCGTAGTTTACCCATTTCTTCAACTCGTCTTTTGTCAGGCTTGTGCCTGTCGGGTTATTGGGGTAGCAGAGATAGAGGATATCCACCCGGCGGCTCGGAAGTTCGGGAATGAAATCGTTTTCTTCCGTGCAGGGAATGTAAACGACATCGCTCCATTTCCCATTTTCCAACACTCCGGTACGTCCGCTCATAACGTTGGAGTCTATATAGACGGGGTAGACCGGATCGAGTACCCCGATACTGTTATCGTGGCGGAGAATATCGCCTATATTTCCGCAATCGCTTTTGGCACCGTCACTGACGAAAACTTCGCCCGGCTCCACAAATATCCCGCGGCTGGCATAATCATTCTTGATGATAGCGTCGATCAGGAAAGGATAACCCTGTTCGGGACCGTAGCCGTGGAAATTCTCCTGGGTAGCCAGGTCGTCGACGGCTTTGTGCATCGCTTCGATAACGGCTGGTGCCAGCGGTTGTGTTACATCACCGATTCCCATGCGGATTATTTTTTCTTTAGGGTGCGTTATCTTGAAACTGTTTACTTTTTTCGCAATGTCGGAAAACAGGTAACTGTTCTGTAGTTTCAGGAAATGTTCGTTAATCAGTGCCATATTCGTTCTGTTGTTTTATGTTGTTGTCTTGTGGAGACAGGGGATACCTGTCTTTTATCCTTTTGTTATACTTCTATTGTCCCTTCAAATACGGTAACTGCTCCTCCGGTCATATAGACTTTACCATTGTCTTTATCCCAGTGGATGGTGAGCGGTCCGCCGTCCATAATCACTTTTGTTTTACGTTGGGTCTTACCACATACGACTCCTGCGACGGCCGTTGCACAAGCACCTGTCCCGCAAGCCTGGGTAATCCCTGATCCCCGTTCCCATACCCTCATCCGGACTTCATCGTCTTTTAAAACCTGTACAAACTCAACATTTGTCCGGTCGGGGAAGAGGGGATGACATTCCAGCTTAGGTCCGATAGCCGGCAAGTCGATATCGTTTATATTAGTAACAAAAATAACCAGGTGAGGGTTTCCCATCGACAGAATAGTGCCGGTATAGGTTTGTCCGTCGACTTCCAGTTCAATGGATGGTTCAATTATTTCCGGGGCTCCCATATCGACCGTTACTTCGGTTACGGTCCCGTTGGAAACCGTTAGTTGCAGAATCTTGATGCCTGATAATGTTTCCAGTGTGACTATCTCTTTGTTGGTCAGTCCTGCTTCATACACATATTTACCTATACAACGGGAAGCGTTTCCGCACATCCTGGCTTCGGAGCCGTCGGCATTGAATATCCGCATACTGAAATCTGCTTTTTCCGATGAACCGATTAAAACCAATCCATCCGATCCGATACCTGTATGCGATGCGCTCAACTTAATGGCCAGCTCTTCCGGATTTTCCAGCGGATAAGCCATCGAGTTTATGTATATGTAGTCGTTACCGGCCCCGTGCATCTTTGTGAATCTAATTGGATTTGTCATTTCGATTGTTTTACTCCTTTGAATATTTCTTTTTGTTTTGTTATAATGCAAATATACGACGTTTTGGTATTTTATATACGATAAATGCATCTAAATGTTCTATAAAACGATGTGTGGCGATAAATTGTTTCAATAATCCCCTTTGTTTGTTATGAATTATAACTATATAACAGTAAATAGGAGCATATTGTAAGTTGGCGTAAGTGAAAACTTGTTGAAATATCGTTAAAAGGACATTTGTTATAGCTGGTAAGTATGACTATTTGTCAATGAAAGGAGATGAAATAGACGCCATTCTGAACGAAAAGTAAGTGAATCGTTCAAAATGACGTCTATTTGTAAAAAGAACGGGAACTAAAAGATTACTCTTAGCTCCCGTTTTATTTAGTTAGTTGAAAAGGTTGTTTTTATAAGCCGGCTTGTGGGTCGAATGTACCGTTTTCCCATCCTTTTGTTTGTTCCAGGTTGGGGTTATTGCTCATTTCGCTACGTTTCATCGGTAGGAAATACATATTTGTATTGGCAATCATCGGGGTATTATCGCGATCGAACAAATAAGTCGTATAGCTACCGTCGGCTTGTTTATTCATCACCAGTGCATGACGTTTATCTTGGCCTACCATAAGCTTGTCGTAGATCATCCAGCGACGCAGATCCCACATACGCTTCTGTTCGAACAACAACTCGATGAAACGTTCTTCACGTACTGCTTCACGCATTTCATCCTGATTCATATTCGGATTTAATCCGTAAAGCATGCCTTTCAATTCAGGATCGGAGCTTGTCTCATTGATACCTGCACGTTCGCGGATTTGTTTCAGAACATCGAATGCTTCACTTAGTTTACCAACTTCAACGGCTGCCTCTGCATAGTTCAGCATGACTTCTGCCAGGCGGATATCGATGTAGTCAGTACCGGATTTCTGACAATCGGAAATGGAAATGCTTTCATCGATACCTTTCTTTGAGTAATAACCCGTTTTGGAACCAACGTTTTTACCGTAAGCATAATCGTTTTGTGCATTCTCATTTAGTTCCATAACGGTATTGAAATAAGTAATACCCTGGTATACTACTGTTGCATAGAAACGTTTGTCGCGATTCTTCCATAAGGTAAAGATGTCATTGTTTCCCTCTTTTTCCCAGTCGGCATAGGTATACGTTTTTCCATCTACGGTAGGGAAACGGTCGATCACTTCCTGAGTAGGATGATCACCTCCGGAATTATTCATAGAGAATGTGATCGGACGAACCTTTGCATCTCTGGTATGCGTGCGTGTCGGGTTTTCGTAGCGGATAGAGAAGATCACTTCCTGGTTCATTTCTTCCAGGAACAGTTTTCCATAATCACTATAAAGTGCGTGTCCCTGACCAATCAGATAATTAAGCGTTTCTTTGTTGTAATCATAAGCCGTCTGCCAATGTTCGCTATTCTTATTCGGGTTGAATTGCGGGCTGGCACGGAATAAGAGAACACGACCCAGAAGCCCTTTTGCCGCTCCTTTTGTTGCACGTCCCAGATTATCACCAGAGTAGGAAGCTGGCAGACTTTCGGTACAGGCTTTCAGTTCGCTGATAATGAAATCAAAACAATCTTTGGTGGAAGCACGTTTTACGTACAGGTCGTCTGTCAATGCCTGCGGAACGGTGATCAGAGGAACACCTCCGTAACGTTTTACCATCTCAAAATAAATATACGCACGGATGAAGCGAGCTTCAGCGGTCAGACGATCCGCCAACTCCCGGTCGATTGTACAAAGGTCCGTATTTTGTGCATTCTGTATAAAAGTGTTGCAATTACGGATATCTTTGTAGGGCCAGTACCAGGTTGGTGCAGAATCCCAGCTGGGTTTATTATCCCCGGCTTTGCTCATATTATCGGGAGTAGTTGTTCCGTTTGTCCAGCCTCCTCCTCCTGTTGCTTCATCGCTGGCATCAGCAAGGGCCGGATCCCAGCTGGGGATGGAAATATATAATGCGTTCAAAAAAGCGGTGGTCAGGGTTTCGTCTTCCCACACCTGTTCTTCTGAGATGGAGCTCAGGTCTTCTTTATCCAATATGCTGGAACAGGAAGAAAGTAATGCCAGAATAGTTGCGCATGTAATAAATATCTTTTTCATATCGAATTACTCAAATTGTTAGAAACTTACATTAATTCCAAAGTTGAAGCTCTTAGTGAGCGGGTATTGGTAAGCACCACGGTCACCACTATTTTCAGGATCGTAGATACCGATGTGATCAAATACAAATAAGTTGGTACCTGATACATAGACGCGGCAACGATCTACACCGATTGCACCCATCCATTGTTTAGGCAACGTATAACCGATTTCGATGTTCTTGCAACGGAAATAGTTACCGTTCATCAGCCAAAATGATGATTCCTGTCCATTAGCACCTTTTGAACCTGTACCACCGACACGGGGATATTTACCATTGATGTTATCGGGAGAATAAGCATCTGTCCATATATTCAATACCGTCTGTTCCGTCCATGTGTCGCCACGGTTCGGGAACATGATCGCGCGATGGCCAACTCCCTGGAAGAAGGCGGTGAAGTCAATGCCTTTCCATTCGCCTCCCAGGCTCATACCGTAAATGATTTCAGGATCCTTACTATACAGGGAAAGAACGGTTTTATCGTTTCCGTCGACAATACCGTCAGGACCACCGACACCACCTGCTCCGTTGATGTCTTTCAGGATAATATCACCTTTCGACCAGTCGAATCCACCGTTATATTGCGGCAGGCCAACCAGGTCCGCATCTGTGCGTGCAATGCCGTCTGCAAGATAACCAGTGATGTATTTGATAGGCCGGCCGGTTTTTAATTCCCATTCGTAAGCATTTGCCGACTCGTCGATCTTTGTATAATGGTTGCGTGCGAAAGAGAAGTTTCCTGACACATAATAAGTGAAGTTTCCTATTTTATTATCATGACGCACTAAGAACTCACAACCCTGGTTTACCATTTCCGCATAGTTTTCTTTGGGAAGCGTAGCTCCGAATGTTCCCGGGATGGTACGGACACGATCCATCAGGATATCTGAAGTCTTTTTATGGAAATAGTCAAATTCAAAACTTAATAAACCATTCCACAGACCTAAGTCGAAACCGACGTCGGCAGTAGTTGTTGTTTCCCAAGTAATACCCAAGCTGGGGTAAACACCTGGAAGGATACCTGTTGCTCCGGTACCGAATACGACATTGGTTGGGATTTTATCTGTTTGTGTTGTGAATTTACTGAGATATTGATAGTAAGCAACATCGTCGCCACCATCGTTACCTAATGTACCATAAGATGCACGGAGTTTCAGGTTATTGATAAAGTTCAGTTTCTCATTGGCTTTGAAGAAGCTCTCTTCCGTAATACGCCAACCGGCAGATACTGACGGGAAGAATCCCCAACGTTTGCCCGGAATCCATTTTACTGATGAATCATAACGGAAGTTTGCTTCCAGTAAATAGCGGTTGTCGAATCCATAATTGATACGGCCTACATAACCGATACGTCCGATTTCCGATTCATTTCCATCGGCGTCTTTCCATTGGCTATCGGCACTACCTGCAAACAATTGTTCCAAGGAAGAGGAAAGTAACTCTTTGCGTTGTGCCCAGAATTTGTCACCCCATTCTTCATATTGCTCATACAGGAACATGGCACCGATATCATGTTTGCCGAATGTGCGGTTATAGTTCAATTGCAAATTCAGTGTATAAGCACTGGTTTCGTTGAAATCTTTCCGGACGAAGTTACCATTTTCTGTTCTTGTACGGGTACCAACTACCGGAGCGTCATCGCGGATGATATGATTATGTCCGCCTGTTGTTTCATGAATATATAATGTATATTTCTTTCCTGCCTGTTTTTCATTTTCATAATACCGGCGGTAGTTGAACATCGCATTGGCCGTCAGACCTTCTACCCAGGGAATATCCCATTTAGCACTCAGTTTTGTATTCAATGTACTATGTTTCTTTGATACATGACCATTCTTGATTGCTTCCAGGATGTTCCAGTTATAAATAGTTGCGTTTGGCTGGCCATTGATATAAGCCGGTTCTGTCGACGGGAAATTTAATAAGGCACGATACATGTCATTCATCAATTCCTTATCTGAATCATGAGGCCAATACGGTGTGCGCTGGTCGCTCATATTACCGTCCACATCCAGTCCGATTGTAAAGTTGTCGGCAATTTTGGCATCCACGTTGGAACGGAAGCTATAACGTTTGAAATCCAGATTGTCGAATGTACCGCTTTGCTGGTAGTAACCTGCAGACATATAGTAATTAATACGGTCGCTACCACCATTTACGCTGAGGTTATGTTGTGTGGTGAACGGATTTTTCCAGGCAAGGTCGAACCAGTCTGTACTATGTGTCTTGAAATATTCCTGTTCGTCGGCTGTATAGTAACGAGAGTCTGTTTCAGGAATACCATTGTACATAAATTGATTATTTAAGTACACTGTTCTGTCATAGGCATTCATCACTTCCGGTGTACGGGTAGGGCGATCTGTACCGAACAATCCTGAGTAACTGAATTGTGGTTTCTGGTTCTTACCGCGTTTGGTCGAAACAACGATTACACCGTTGGATGCACGCGAACCGTAAACGGCGGCCGATGCAGCATCTTTCAATACGGAGATGTTTTCGATTGTATTCGGATCCAAAGCATCGAAGTCGGCTTTTTCGCGAACGACACCGTCGATCACATAAGTAGGATTCGTATTATTCGGGGTATTGACACCACGAATGGTGATGGGGGAAGATACACCCGGCATACCGGATTTGTTGTAAGAGAAGATACCCGGCATACGTCCTGCCATTGCATTTGAGATATTAGACACCGGGATAGTGGCAATATTATCAGCGGAGATAGTGGCAACAGATCCGGTCAGGTTCATTTTCTTCTGCGTACCGTAACCGATAACGACGACTTCGTCCAGCTTCTGCGTATCTTCCCGTAGGTTGATAGTAAAATCGGTTTGTCCTGCCACTTTTACGGTCTGAGTCAGGTAACCGATAAAAGATACTTGTAATGTAGCATTTTCCGGAACCTCCAAAGTGAAGCGACCATCCATGTCGGTGATTGTGCCAATGGTAGTACCGTCGACAGATACGTTCGCACCGGTGATAGGACCGAATTGATCGTTGACTACTCCTTTGATTGTTTTTGTCTTTTGTTGTGTAGCTTCTGCTACCATATTTTTCGGACGTAGAATGATTTGTTTGTCATTGACGCTATATTCAATGTTTGCGGCTTTACAAATTTCATTCAAGATAGTTTCGATGGATTTTTCCTTTACTTTAATGTTTACTTTACGGTCAACATTAATAAGCTGACTATTATACATAAAATAAAAGTCGGAACTTTCTTCGATTTCCTATAAGACTTGCTCTACAGAAGCATTCCTCATGTCTAAAGAAATTCTGGCAGACTGGGAGTACAATGAGCTTGCACTTGCCGTGCTTAAAAAGCAAGTCAAACATAATGCTGCAAGTTTCATACGCATTGGAATTTTTGGTAATAAGTCAAAATTTGACTTAAAACCTTCTGGGTTTGATAAATTCTTCATAAATTCACATTATCAAATTTAATTAGGTTTGAAAAATAACTTGGTTGGGGATTACCATTCGTCAGGTGAGATTTTCGGATTGGTAATTCTTTTGATTGAAGCAGGAAAATGTGACCAGCATTTTTCTGCTTTTCTTTTAGGTTTCCATTCTCATACAATACTTTTTTAAGTTAACAATTATAACATTTATCTTTATTTTGATATTAGACGTAACGTGTGGGCAAACACCCTATGAGAAAATGAACTTTTTTCTTTTTTTCTTTTTTGTGGTTCTTACTTTACTGTTTTTATGATAACTATACGTCGTGAATATGTAAAATCAGACGTTTGCTCCGGTTCTATAACTGTACATTTTATAGGAGCCGTTTTTTCTAACAGAAGTAAAACCTCATGAAGGGTCTCCGTCGTAAATGTGGCAGAATACTTATAATCATATAATTCTTCTCCTTCCAGTTTGATGTCAACATTAAAATGTCGGGCAAGACGTTGTACAACTTCATTCATGTTGGCACGTCTGAATATCATTTTTCCGTCTTTCCATGAAGTTTCTACTGCCAGATTGACTTTGTCGACTTCCATTCTGCTGGTATTTTTATAATATATCACCTGTTCGCCCGGGTGTAATGTTCTGGATACCGGTTGTCCAATTTCTGATACTTCTACATGTCCCTTTGCCAAAGTTGCTTCTATTTTATCCTCATCTTCGTAGGCTTTTACATTGAATTCAGTACCATAGGCACTGATTTGCAATCCATTGGCTGTTGTTACATCAAAACGGTTTGATTTATCGGATGTTACTTTGAAATAAGCTTCGCCAGCCAGTTGCACACTTCTTTTATTCTTGGTAAAGCGTTTAGGATAGGAGATGGAAGAACCGGAGTTCAACCATACTTCAGAACCATCGGGAAGTGTGATTTTGGATATTAGGCCATAAGCCGTATTCAGTTCCACTTGTTCTACTGGTATATTGTTCCATTCCCTTACTGTGTTGAATAAGGTATACGTTGCAAATAAAACCGGAATTAATAATACCGCAGCTGCTGTCCGGATAAAACTCAGAATTTTCTTTTTATATTTATCTGTAGCAATCTGTTTTGAGATTTTTTTCCAGTTCTGTTGAGTGTTTATCTGTTTATGTAATTTGAGTTCGGCCGTGGTTTCCCAGATGAAACGAATGTCATCTACTTCTTTTTTGAAGTCGGGAGAGGATTGCATTTGTTGATCGAAAGCTATTCTTTCTTCTATGGAAAGTTTACCTTCAAGATATGCTATTATATGTTCTGTATGAATGTCCACTTTTGCTTTTTATAAATTAGACGTATAACCTATGGGAGACCCTATGTTAAAGAGTGTTTTTATTACCAGAGCAGCAAAATCATCAGCGGTAAATAATCCTTTAACTCGATCCGGAGATGTTTTAATGCTTTTGTCATATAGGCTTCAACTGTCTTAACCGAGATATTGTGTTCTGCTGCAATCTCAGTATAAGTCATACCTTCGAACCTGTTTTTCTCAAAGACGATCCGAATATTGTCAGGAAGTTTAGCTAGTGCAGCAGAAAGCATCTGTTCCAGTTCTATGGTTGAATAGATATCTCCTGAAGTATATTGTAAGGGATTATTTTCGATCTCTTTTTGTTGCCAGTTGAGCTCTGTTTCCTGTTTACGAAGAAAATCAATACAAGAGTTTTTGACGCTTGTGATAAGAAAGTTACGGCTAGATGTATTGATTTCAATATTCTTTCTGTTTTTCCATATTTTGAAAAAGGTTTCCTGTACGATATCCTCACATGTTTCCCAACGATCGATATATCTATGAGCGAAAACACATAACGGAGAGAAAAACTGAAAAAAAAGAGTGCGAAATGCAATTTCATCATCTTTGATTGCAATCTTCCAAAATAAACCGTCAATAGAACTTGTCTCCTTTTCTTTCATTTTGTTTATAGCGGGGAAGCTATGATTTTTAAATAGTACGTAGTTCTTCAAGAACTGATATCAAAAGATGCAATTTTATTATCAAATACACGATAATAAAATTGCATCTTTTATGAATATGAAACAAATTGCTTATTTACTTACTCGTTTCATTACCGGAAGCCATTTGGCATATAACTCCTTTACAATTTCGATTTCGTCCCCTTGCGGTGCATTCGGATAGGTTTCTTTATTGAAGGCCCATTCATATTCCCAATTAGTCAGACGGGTATAGAAATCGCTCGCATCCAAAGCCGGGCGTTCAGCCAATGATTTACGGATATACTGTTCATCATAACGCCATTCGCCTTTAGGCTGGACTTTCAGATAACTGATGAATTTTTCCCAACGAGGTTTATAATAACTTTTCATTAAGCCTGCCCATTGGCGGTTCGAGTATTCAAATAGGTGGGCAGAAGGATGTTTCGGACCCCATACCGTTACTAATGTACGTGCATTCCATTCATATAAATCTTTTTCTTCGTCGGTTGTTCCCCATTGACGCGCTTCTTTTATCCATTTACCCAGCAAGAACGTGGAACGGGTTCCCAGTAACCGGTCGAAGTCATCGATTAATGTGAGGAACTGATCTCCTGCCTGTTGTAATTTCTCATTATCCCCAGACTGATAAGCCTTTGTTATTTGTTTTTGTAAAGGCAGAGAAAGATCGGAAAGACATTGGCGCATGACATCGACCAGGTCATATCGGTAGGTGTCGCTTGCTTTCAGGTCATCGGATGCCTGGAGAAAATAATTGACGGCATCCCATAAACGGGAAGTAGAATAGGGGCGGCTTAAGTCGCCATTGGCTGCCACTTTTTGAATGTTTAAAGCTGGGCGGGCACACATAACACTTTCTGTACTAGGTAATCTGCCTGCTTTATCGCTATATACCGTTTCCAGTAATACTCTCCAGCCTTGTTCGGCTCCCTGAGGTAGTTTTCCGTAACGGGCACGTGCATAATCCATGACCCACTGTTCTAATACCGGAGCATCCTGCATCCAGGTTATTTCTGTAGATAGTTCGTAAACGACCGGATTATGTTCGATCGCTTCCGGGAAGAGACCGATACCTTGTATATTCCCTCCTTTAGGGTTTTTCTTCAATTCATGTGCATTTTTGGCATATAATGGCAGATTTCCTCCCATATAAACACGTCCGCCGTAATTATGCAATACACCCGCTACATACGGGTAGTTCCAAAAACTGTCGAACTTCTCTACGTTCCAGCCTCCTAAATCCAATAAGAGCAGACGATCTTGCGGGAACGTGCGGGCAATAGCTTCACGTAACGACCAGGTTTGCATCGCTATGATGGCTTCGGGGTCGAAACCGGAGGCAACTTCCCATATCACTTTTCCTACTGCTTCAAGATATGACTTCTCATTGCTGGGAGCAGCCCCTTCGTGAAAAGGATCGGCGGCATAAATATGGTTTGTGCCGTATAGCTTTTGCTGTTCTTCCAAAAAGGCTTGTCCCATTTCTTTGAATAAAGGATCCAGCGGGTCCAGTTGTACGGTGGCGGTAAACGCATTACACCAACGATTCTTGTCTTTGATGCGGGCTTCGGGATATTTCTCTTTTAGTTTGATCGGTACGAAACCCGTGAAACTTTGCAGGATAGGAGTCATTCCCAGTTCACGCTGACGTTCCAGGATTTGCTGTCCGAGTTCTTTGTGGGAATCAATCCACGATTGTGGCAGCGGACCTCCGTATGTTTCAATATTCGTCATCCATTGCCATGCCTGGAAAGCCGGACCGACCAGGAATGTACGGATCTCATCGTCATTCATTTTAAACCGGCGTAAAGTATTTTGCCAGACAGCTTCCTGCCCGATTACGGCCAGGGGCATATTGATACCGTGCATGGCCATCCAGTCAATTTCACGTTGCCAACGTTCCCAGTCCCACCAGGCCATTGTGTAGCTGACGGTACAATAATTCAGATAGACACGATGGTCGAAAGCGGTCGGACACGCCACTTTTTCCGGAACTTTTGGAAGACGTGACGGGAGATTCAGATTATCCCCGTTCCATGACATATGCGCGTTACAATAATATTTCAAATAATGATAAAGTGCAGACGCTACAGATACACCGTTGTTTCCCCGTAATATAATCTTACTGCCTTTGGATTCGATTTCGAAACGATCTTTACCGTCTTCCGCTTGAATCGTTTCCACTTTAAACGAGGCTGCCTTTTCAGGGATAACCCGTTTGATCAGAGCCTCGGAGGCTTTTCTTACATCATCTTTTGCCCATATACTTCCGAGGGATAGTAAAAGGCAACATAAAATCAGTCGCAATTTCATTTGATAAAAACTTATTTAGTATTCAATATATAATGTTTTTCATGTGTAAAATAATTAGTGGTATTCTAATATACCGGATAATTGACGTGTAAATATAGTGAATACCCTATGGATATTTGAAAAAACTACATTATCAGTTATCTTTACGCATTGAACAACGAATTAATGAAAAGGAAATTATGAATCAGGAAAGTGCTAATTTTCAATTTGAAGAAAAGATAGAATGGCAAGACCTCGGTGGAGGTGTGCAGCGTCAGATCATGGGATATAATGATGATTTGATGATGGTAAAGGTGAAGTTTGAGACCGGAGCAGTCGGGGCACCTCATACACATCCGCATACACAGACTACTTATGTGGCCAGTGGCGTGTTTAAGTTTACGACGGACGGGGAAACAAAGATCGTCAGGACAGGAGATGGCGTTTATATGAAACCGGGTGTTTTGCATGGATGCGAATGTGTGGAAACCGGTGTGTTGATCGATACGTTTAGTCCGGTTAGGGAAGATTTTTTATAACTGCCGGAATGTTACCCGGACGACTATAACCTTGAAAGTGTTTCATTAGGTAGAAACAAGTGTTTCAACTAGGAGAAACAACTGTTTCTTCCCAGTGAAACACTTTTATTGTCACGGTCAGTAAGCCGCTTCATGTACTCCTTTGATAGAACGTCCGCTCGGTTCGTTCATATTACTGAAAGTAGCATCCCACGCCAATGCTTCAGCTGTGGAGCAGGCGACGCTCGGAACGGAAGGAACGCTGCGTGCGGCACTTTCGCTGGGGAAATGCTCTTCGAAGATAGTACGGTAATAATACTCCTCTTTGTTTTGAGGCGTATTGATCGGGAAACGTTCTGCCGCATGTTTCATCTCTTCGTCGGTGATCAGTTCGTCGGTGATCTTCTTTAGGTTGTCAATCCAGCTATAACCTACACCGTCGGAGAACTGTTCTTTCTGACGCCAGGCGATTTCTTCCGGTAACATGCCGGCAAAGGCTTCGCGGAGGATTTTCTTTTCGATGGTCTTGCCCTGGCACATTTTGGCTGCTGGGTTCAGGCGCATTGCCACATCCAGAAATTCTTTGTCGAGGAAGGGGACACGGCCTTCCACACCCCAGGCACAAAGGCTTTTGTTGGCACGTAGGCAATCATACATGTATAATTTGCTTAGTTTACGTAAGGTCTCCTCGTGGAATGCTTGGGCATCGGGTGCCTTGTGGAAATAGAGATAACCACCGAAAACTTCATCGGCTCCTTCACCGCTCAACACCATCTTGATACCCATACTTTTGATCACGCGGGACAAGAGATACATCGGAGTAGAGGCGCGGACGGTCGTTACATCGTACGTCTCGATATAATAGATTACGTCGCGGATGGCATCGAGACCTTCCTGTACCGTATAGTTGATTTCGTGGTGGACGGTGCCGATATAGTCGGCTACCTTCCTGGCTGCGGCCAGGTCAGGGGCACCTTTCAGGCCGATAGCGAAAGAGTGGAGTTGCGGCCACCAGGCATCGGCTTTGTTATCGGTTTCGATACGTTTGGCAGCGTATTTCCTGGCAATGGCTGAAATGATGGAAGAGTCCAGGCCGCCGGAAAGGAGGACACCGTAAGGGACATCACTCATCAGTTGACGCTGGACGGCGGCTTCGAGGGCATCGTGCAATTCTTCTACACGGGCGGGGTTCTCTTTTACATTTTCATAATCCATCCAGTCACGGACGTACCATCGGGTGAGGTCGATATCTTTGCTATAGAAATAATGGCCGGGTTTGAACTGGTCGTACATGGTGGCGAAACCTTCCAGACCTTTCAGTTCGGAAGAGATGAGAAGATGGCCGTGGTCGTCGTAACCCATATACAGGGGGATGACGCCGATAGGGTCGCGGGCAATCAGGTAGGTGTCGTTTTCTTCGTCGTAGAGGGCGAAGGCAAAGATGCCGCTGAGCCGTTCGACACAACCGGTACCGTACTTACGATAGAGGGCGAGGATGACTTCGCAGTCGGAACCGGTCATGAATTCGTATTCATCTTTTAATTCCTGACGGATTTCGCGGTGGTTATAGATTTCACCGTTCACGGTCAGGATCAGTTTGCCGTCTTTGCTTTTCAGAGGCTGACCACCGGAGGCTGGGTCGACGATGGAGAGGCGTTCGTGGGCAAGGATGGCAGTGCGTCCCTGGTAGATGCCGCTCCAGTCCGGTCCGCGGTGACGGATTCGTTTACTCATTTCCAATGCCTGGCCACGGAGGGCGGAGGCGTCTTCACGGATGTTGAAGATTGCTGTAATGCCACACATAATCGTTATTGTTTTAATGTTCGTTTTATCCGGTTTGCCACCGGGCGGGCCTTCATTTCTTTTGGCTTGATCCAAAAGAAACGAAGCAAAGAAAAGATCAAGGCTGCACCGGCTTCGCTACTCCGGCGAAAGACTACGCTGAAAAATCCGAAACTCGCTGCGCTCAAACAACGGATTTTTTTAATCGCTCCGTCTTCCTCCTTCGTTTAACGCTCATCCGCTGAGGCCTTTCAAGAACGCAAAGCGTTCTCTTGGGATGGCCGATGCCGACTGTTTTTAGGTGTTGCTGTCTGGTTGCAGATAACAATCTATTGCTTTTGCCGTTTCCCTGCCCGAAGCCATGGCGCGAACGACCAGGCTGGCGCCACTGACGGCATCGCCGCAGGCGAATAGTTTGCTGTCGGCTATCTGGTGCTTATGGTCGACGACAATGTTTTTACGGGTATCTACTACCAGTGAAAGCTCTTTGACAAGACCTTCCTGTTCGGGATGGACAAAACCCATGGCCAGGAATACGAGGTCGGCTTCGATGATCTCTTTCTTTCCCGTCAGTTTCATTTCGGGACGGCCTCCGTTTGCAGATGAATGCCATTCTACTTCCTCTACTTCTACGCCTTTCAACGTATTTTTATCTCCGATGAAACGGCAGGAAGCGAGATTCCACCGGCGAAGGCAACCTTCTTCATGGCTGCTGCTGGTCTTTAGTACCTGTGGATACATGGGCCAGGGAGTTTCAGGGTTATGACCGATAGGCGGTTGCGGCATGATCTCGATCTGTGTCACACTTGCTGCACCGTGACGATTGGCTGTTCCTACGCAGTCGCTTCCGGTATCACCGCCGCCGATGACAAGAACTTTCTTGCCTTTACAGTTGATGATGCTTTTGGGAGGGATGACGATACCCTCCAAAAGACGGTTTTGCTGTCCCAGCAGTTCGAGGGCGAAATGGACGCCTTTCAGGTTGCGGCCTTCGATCGGCAGGTCACGGGGTGTTTCAGCTCCGATGGCGATACAGACGGCATCGTATTCCTTTACTATATCATTGGCAAGGATTTCTTTTCCTACCATGGTGTTGACCCGGAACCGGATACCTTCCTTTTCCATCAGGCGGATACGCCGGTCGATGATGTTTTTGCTCAGTTTGAAGTTCGGAATGCCGAAACGGAGCAGGCCACCCGGCAGTTCGTCTTTTTCAAAGACTGTGATTTCGTATCCTTTGCGGTTTAACTGGTTGGCGACGGTCAGTCCTGCCGGACCGCTGCCTATGACGGCGACGCGTTTTCCGTTACGTACGGGGGTGACCGGCTGAACAAAACCTTCGCGGAAGGCTGCTTCGATGATGGCCACTTCATTTTCACGGATGGTAACGGGTTCATCGCAACTCAGTTTCAGCACGCAGCTTTTTTCGCAGAGGGCAGGGCAGATGCGGCCGGTGAATTCCGGAAAGTCGCAGGTCTGTTCCAATACGTGATAGGCTTCACGCCATTGCCCTTTATAAAGGAAGTCTTGCCATTCCGGTTGTTTGTTTCCGAGCGGGCAGACCCAATGACAGAAGGGAACGCCGCAGTCCATGCAACGGGAAGCCTGACGGCGGTGGTCGCTGCTGTTGAGGGTTTGTTCTACTTCGCTGAAATCGTCGATACGATCTTCTACAGGACGATAGCCTGCTTCTTGTCTATGTATGGTGAGGAATGCTCTTGGATTTCCCATGATGTTTAAATGTCTAATGTCAAAAAAAATCAGTTTAATAATCTCGCTGCATCTCCGCAATCTTCTGCTGCAACTTTTTCATCTGTTCTTCCTGTAGGACTTTCTTGTATTCGATCGGGACGATCCGGATGAATTCATCTACCTGTTTATCCCAGTTGTCCAGCATCTTTCCGGCCAGATGGCTGCCTGTGTAGTGGTAGTGCTTACGGATCAGTTCATGCAATTCCTTGCGGGTGGCACTGTCTTCGATCAGGGAGAGTTCGACCATTTCCATATTGCAGTAATAATCGAAATCGCCCGCCTTGTTCCATACATAGGCCACACCGCCGCTCATTCCGGCAGCAAAGTTGCGGCCTGTTTGTCCGAGCACGACCACGCGGCCTCCCGTCATGTATTCGCAGCAATGATCTCCTACACCTTCCACTACGGCTATGGCTCCGCTGTTACGTACGCAGAAACGTTCGCCGACACGACCGTTGATGTAGACTTCTCCACCGGTTGCCCCGTATAATAAGGTATTGCCGGCAATCGTATTGTCTTCGGCAACGAAGGTGGAGCGCACCGGTGGCATCAGGCTGATACGTCCGCCGCTAAGACCTTTTCCGAGATAATCGTTCGCTTCTCCTTCCAGGCGGAAATGAACACCGTGGGCAAGGAAGGCACCAAAGCTCTGTCCGGCCGAACCTTTGAATTTTATATTGAGCGTATGTTCCGGTAGTCCGGTATTTCCGTAACGTTTGGCTATTTCACCGGAAAGCATGGCGCCGACGCTGCGGTCTGTGTTGGCGATGGCATAATCGAGCGATACTTCCTGCTGCTGTTCGATGGCTGCCTGTGCATGACGGATGATGTCCACATCTTTCACATTCTCTATTTGATGTACCTGGCTGGTCACATGATGGATAGCTGTGTGAGCCGCTTGTTCCGGAAGATGTAACAGGTGCGTGAAGTCCAGTAAATCATATTTGGAATTAGTTGTTTTCTGGTCCGCGCCCGTCTGCGTATTCTGCGTCATCTGCGTTCCTTTTCTAATTATAAAATCTGTCCGTCCGATAATATCATCCAGTTTGCTGTAGCCCATTTCTGCCAGATATTCGCGCACCTCTTCTGCCAGGAAAGTAAAGAAGTTTACCAGATACTCATGCCGTCCGTGGAAACGTTTCCGCAGCTCTTCATCTTGTGTCGCAACGCCGACAGGGCAGGTATTCATATGACATTTGCGCATCATGACACAACCCAGGACGATCAGGGCAGAGGTGGCAAAACCAAATTCTTCGGCTCCCAGCATTGCCATCAGGACGATGTCGCGTCCGGTCTTCAGTTGCCCGTCGGTTTGCAGGCGGACTTGTCCGCGCAGATTGTTCATGACCAATGTCTGCTGCGTCTCCGACAAACCCAGTTCGGGGGGTAATCCCGCATAACGGATCGAACTGATCGGTGACGCACCTGTTCCTCCCTCTGCCCCGGAGATGACAATACGGTCGGCCTTCGCCTTGGCAACTCCGGCGGCGATCGTTCCGACACCGCTTTCCGATACCAGTTTGACACTGATCTCTGCTTTCGGATTTACATTCTTCAGGTCGAAGATCAGTTGTGCCAGATCTTCGATCGAATAAATATCATGGTGGGGAGGAGGGGAGATCAACGAAATGCCCGGTATGGAATGACGAGTCCTGGCAATGATATCATTGACCTTATATCCCGGTAACTGACCGCCTTCTCCCGGTTTGGCACCCTGGGCAACCTTAATCTGTATCTCATCCGCGTTGACCAGATATTCCGTAGTAACGCCGAAACGTCCGGATGCCACCTGTTTGATCGCGGAGCGGAGTGACGAGCCATCTTTACGTGGCGTGAAACGTGCCGGGTCTTCACCTCCTTCACCGGTATTGCTTCGGCCGTGTATCTTGTTCATCGCCATGGCCATCGTCTCATGTGCTTCTTTGCTGATGGAGCCGAAGCTCATGGCGCCTGTGACGAAACGCCTCATAATTTCGGAGGCGGGTTCCACCTGTTCGACCGGAATGGATTTTTGTTTCTTGAAAGTAAGGAAGTCACGCAGGAAGATGGGCGATTTTTTTTCGTCCACCATATGGGTATATTCTTTGAACTTCTTGTAACTGCCCAGGCGTGTAGCCAGTTGCAGGGTAGAAATGGTTTCCGGGTTCCAGGCATGTTTCTCCCCGTCTTTCCGGAAGCTGTATATCCCTTTATGTTCCAGCATATCATCAATTGGAAGGTTAAAAGCCTGCTGATGCAGAACGATCGCATCACGGGCGATCTCATCCAGGCGTATACCGCCGACGTTGCTGGTCGTACCGCCGAAATAGGTGCGTGCCAGTCCGGCATCCAAACCGACGGCTTCGAACAGTTTGGCTCCGCGATAACTGCGGATAGTACTGATCCCCATTTTACTCATCACTTTGAAAAGCCCTTTGCAAATGGATTTTACATAATTCTTGCGTGCCGTTTCGTAGTTCAGCTGGATTTCATGTTTCCCCTCCAACTCTTTCAGGATGGCAAAAACCATATACGGATTGATGGCACTTGCTCCGTACCCCAGCAGGAGGGCGGCATGCATAACCTCGCGCATCTCGCCGGTTTCAACGACCAGAGCTGTCTGTACACGTTTTTGTACGGAGATCAGGTGATGATGTACGGCGCTGACGGCAAGCAGCGACGGGATAGGTACCCTTTTTTCATCTACGTTCTTATCACTCAGGATGATGTAGTTCACGCCGTCGGTAACGGATTGTTCCGCTTGTTTGCACAGCTCGTCGAGGGCTGCTTTCAGGCCTTCCCGTCCTTTTTCCACTTCAAACAACATAGGCAGTTTGACTGCATTGAATCCTTTATAGCGGATGTTGCAGAGCAAATCTAATTGCGTGTTGGTCAGGATCGGATGATTCAGCCGTACCATTTTACAATGGCTTTCACTCGGCACAAGGATATTATTGCCTACTGCTCCTATATATTCTTCCAGACTCATGACCAGTTCTTCACGGATCGGGTCGATCGGTGGATTGGTCACCTGGGCAAATTGCTGACGGAAATAATTGAACAATAACTGCGGACGATCGGATAGAACGGCCAATGGCGTATCATTCCCCATAGAACCGACTGGTTCGGCACCTCCGGTACACATCGGCATGATGATCTTTTCCACATCTTCGCGGCTGTACCCGAAGGTGCGTAACATTTTACTGTAGTTTTCGACTGTATGGGGTACTTTACGTCCTGATTTCAGTTCGTCCAGTTCCACGCGGTTGTTTGACAGCCATGTCTTATAAGGTTTTGCTTCGGCAAGTTGTTTTTTCAGTTCGCCGTCATAATATATTTCGCCTTTCTCTGTATCGACCATCAATATTTTTCCCGGTTGCAGACGGCCTTTCTCTTTGATCTCGTTTGCTTCAAAATCCATTACGCCCACTTCGGAAGCTACCAGCATCATGTCGTTTTTCGTGATCAGGTAACGTGCCGGACGCAAACCATTACGATCCAGCATACCTCCGGCAAACCGTCCGTCGCTGAATAACAGAGCTGCCGGTCCGTCCCACGGTTCCATCAGGATAGAATGATATTCATAAAACGCTTTCAGGTCATCCGATATCGGATTCTTCTCATTTGTACTTTCCGGTACCAGCATCGCCATGGCATGAGGCAGACTCAATCCGGAAGCGACCAGAAACTCCAGTACATTGTCCAGTGAGGCACTATCGCTCATCCCGGGCTGAATGATCGGACGGATACTTTCTATATTCCCGATCGTAGGTGAGGTGAGTACGCTTTCCCGTGCTTCCATCCATCCCCTGTTTCCACGGATCGTATTGATCTCCCCGTTATGTGCCAGCAGACGGAATGGTTGGGCCAGGCTCCATGTCGGGAACGTATTCGTACTGAAGCGGGAGTGAACTAATGCCAGTCCGCTTGTGAAATAATTATTTGTCAGGTCGGGAAAATAATGACGAAGTTGCATCGACTCCAGCATTCCCTTATATACAATATTTTTAGTGGATAACGAGGTCACATAGAAGTCATTTCTGCCTGGCAGATCAGAGGTTGCTACTTTATTCTCAATACGTTTACGGATAACGTACAACTTCAATTCCAGCTCTTGTTGGTTATCGCATCCAGTTACGAAGAGTTGCTTGATATCCGGTTCAGTTGCCAGGGCATCCTTCCCCAATATATCACTGTTGACCGGAACTTTCCGCAGGTGCATCAGGGTAAGTCCTTCCTTTTCAATCTCTTCGATCATAATACTGAGGATAGCGGATCGCTGTGCTTCGTCTTTAGGAAGAAAGACCAGACCTGTACCGTATTTCCCTTTTTCCGGTACGGGAATCCCTTGCAACAGAATAAATTCGTGAGGAATCTGCAATAGAATACCTGCACCGTCCCCTGTCTTGTTATCTGCCCCTTCTGCACCACGGTGACGCATATTTTCCAATACTTTAAGGGCTGACTCTACAATGTCGTGCGACTTTCCTCCGTGAATGTTTACCAACATTCCTACACCGCAGGCGTCATGTTCATTCGCTGGATCATATAATCCCTGCTTTCTGTTCAAATAGATCTGTTCTTTCATTGTTTGTTGACCTTATGTTTGTGTAATGCCTGTTTTTGTTGTCAAATTGTTTGACAAATATAGAATGTTTCTTTCATTGTGATATATGTTGTGGTGTTAAAGTGTGACGTTTTTTTGCTTTATCTGAATGAATGGTTCCTGTTTGATATAATAATTGCCGTTTTGGTGTCAATATGAAATGTGTATAGTTCTTTTTGCTTTTAATCTGAAAGAAGTTCTTTTTGAAATGGTCAAATAAATAACAAAAAAGCCTTCCAGTTTTCCTGAAAGGCTTTTATATAGAAAATAAAGTGATTAATGTTTCTCTTAGATCTGTAATACCAGAATAAACCTGCATCCTTTTTTGTAGTCTTTATCAATCGACAGGTTTCCATTCAGTTTATTGGCGATCAGAGCACAGATTGGCAATCCGAGTCCGTCGCCATCTGCCAGGTCTTTGACTTCGTTGAATGGCTTGAACAGGTTCTCTTTTTGTTCATCAGGAATTCCTGTACCGTTATCTGTTACGATAAGATGGCAAAGATGAGCTCCTTTTCTCTTGAATTCCAGCCATATTTTGCCGGATGTCGTGTATGAAGCAGCATTATTCAACAAATGTAGTAAGACACGTTCCAGCTGTTCCGGATTTGATTTTACTTCCAATTGAGGAGCATCTACGATCACTTCTACATCAGGGTGTATTTTATCCTTTACTTTATCCATCGCTTTTTTGCAGAAACTTCCCATGTTGAAGGATTGTGTCTCGTAAGTCTCCATTAAAGAACTTTCAAGAGAAGAAAGTTCCTGAATGTTCAGGCTGAATTGTTTCAAAGCATCTACACGTTTCTGGATAGAAGCCGCTTGTTGGGGAGCTGCATTATGTAATTCTCCAGCCGACATATCAAGCATATTGAGTGTAGGCTCCATTTGTTCGGAAATACTTTGAATAAATTTGGTTTGCTGTTCACTATGCTCGTTGGTTGTGTGGATAATGTTTTTCAGCTTTTTGTTGAGTACAATGAAACGTAACAACAGGAAGGCAAGTAAAGCCAAAGCCGCGATAAGAATAACCACCAATGTGCAGAGACCTACTATCATGTATTGTTTGCCCGATAGTTTGTCATCTTTTTCCTGTATGGTTTTCTGGCTTTCATCATATTTCAGTTGCAATGCTCCCAGTTCATCTTGTGCATTGAGTGCCTTTACTGAATCGGTCCAGACGATATACTTTTCATAGGTACGTTCCATTAACGGAGCATTATTTGCCGTACGGGCAATAGAGATCAGATGTCTGTAACATTCACTCACTTTGTCGTATTCTTTTTTGTCTTTGAACTGATTGATCAGTTTGTTAAAACTGGCGTCTCCCTGATCGTTTTGTCCGAAGGTATAATAATAGTTTGCCTGGGTATATAATAAATTTTCGGCGAGCTTGTCGCTACCGGCTTGACTGACCAGGTTATTCAGAGTATTCAACTGAAGTTGGGCCTGCGCTGCATTTTTGAGCTTGATGTACATTTGTAGCCGTTCTTTTGTCAGTTGGAAACGCTGGTCGTAGAATGTTTTCTGTGCTTTTTGTTCTTCGGTCAATAGAAACTGGGTCATTTGCCGGCAAAGCTCAAACGCTTCCTGATAGTAGTTTTCGCGGTAATAAAGATATGTCGCTTTTGTTCCACAATCAATGGCTTGCGTATAGTCTCCTTCGTTCGAGAAGGCTTTGTAAGCTTGGATATAAAGATAACGGGCTTTGGTAAAGTCCTTTTGTTCCAGGCTGTTCTGTGCCTGTTTCATTAAATCGTTTGCTTTGTTCTCCGCAAAAAGCGAAGTACAAAAACAAATTGCGAGGGTGATAATAAAATACGTGATTCTCATAAACTTTATTTTTATTAGAAGCAAATATATGTATTTATTCAAAATCAAAGCATGAAGTTTTACCGAAAAATTTAATTAATGTATCTTTTATTTGTTGGAATTATGCTTTTATTTCTATTTCGTATATCCGTGATTCGTCTTCCCAGGGATGGTATCCTTGTCCTATATATTTGAATCCCAGCTTTTCATAGAAGCCTATATGCTCAGTGCTGAGGTATAATTTGTTAAAACCAGCTTTAACCGTATCTTCTTTGGCTTTCTCCAATAAAAGACTGCTGTAAAAATTTCCTCGTTGGGTTTCGTCTATATACACTGCGCAAACCCACGGATACAAGTCCATCCGGCTGATAAAATCGTTCGTGATCAGTCCAGCACAGCCGATGATCTGATCATCTTTCTCCAACAAATACCACTGTGGAAAAGAACTCGGAGAATCTATACAATGATTGATGCTATCCTCATACATGACAGGATATACAGAAGGCCATTTACTTTGCAGATAGTTGATCGCTATGTCTTTGTAGGCCGGATTTTCTTTTACAGATATAATTTTCATGATGTTGTATTTAATGGGGTGAATGAATGCTTTTCCTGTATACTATATATTCTATTAAAGTGATTATCCGCAAGAATCTTAAATTTTATTCTTACGGAAATACAAAGATACTCTATAGAATTTAATTTTTCGTATATTTGACAAAACCAATAAATAATCAGATCATGGATATAAAGGTATTTCTCAATAATTATCGTGAAGCATTTGGTGAAAAAGTGGATCTTCCAATCGTCTTTTGGTATTCGGAGCAACCGGTAAACTCTGTTGATAAAATCGGAGGATGTTTATTCAAATGTATGAAGGATGTCAGGGATGGGCAAACGGTTACTTTGAGTGTGGAAAATATCGGTTGTGGCGGCGGGAAATTCTATACCGGCTTTACAGAGATGCCCGAACGGATTCCCGGATTTGTGTCTTTAAAAGAAAAATACAAACAAACCCCTGAAGGCGTTTCTGAGTTTTTGGAGGAATTGCAAGTTCCGAGAGCAAAGATGGATTATCTGAATTTTGCCCGAATGGATAAAGTTGAGAACTTCGATAATCTGGAAGGAATTCTGTTCCTGGCAACACCCGATATGCTTTCCGGCTTGGCTACCTGGGCGTTTTTCGATAATAATTCACAGGATGCCGTTACTTCTTTATTTGGCTCCGGTTGTTGCTCTGTAGTCACACAAGCCGTTATTGAGAATGCGAGAGGGGGAAAGCGCACTTTTATCGGATTCTTCGACCCTTCTGTACGTCCTTATTTTGAACCGGATATTTTAAGTTTTATGATACCTATGTCACGTTTCAGGGAAATGTACGATACAATGCGGAGTAGTTGTTTGTTCGATACGCATGCCTGGGGAAAGGTCAAAGCCAGGATGGAATAAAGAATTTCTGATATTGTATAAACCTCTATGCATTGTATTTAAAATGATTTAGTAATTTTGTTGGTGGTTAATAGAAACAGCTAACAAATAATACAATGCCAGATTATAAACATATACTTTCCTGTTGGCACAAACTGGAACATTTTTCTCCGGCTCTTCTTCCGAAAGATAATAGTGTAAAACGATTGGGAGAGGAGCTTCCATGGATGCGTCCGTTGGAAGCAAAAGATCCGAGAAAGACGATTCAATACACTATTTATCTGGGTGTCTTTTCTCTGACATCTGTTTCCGATTTTGTAAAAAAATTCTTTAAGGATGAAAGCGTCAACCCGAATCCGGTTAATGCCAAGGTTTGTTATGCTTCTTTTAAACTGGATTGTCAGGGTATATACATACAAAATACATTTGGCCTTTCTACGATGCCCTGGGCATTGAAACAGCTGGAAGAAGATAAGGTGGAAACCGATACCTGGTCGGAGGATTTTAATCAGTTAAAATATAATCTGTTTGAACAATTAACCGAGAACCGGAAAGAACTGGCTGAAGACTTTCTGAGTTATTTGTCAGATACCCAGACTCTCGAAAATCTACAAGATATTCAATCATTAATCATACGGAAACTGAAGTGGAGTACTTCTCTCGAAACGGAAATATACATCCGGACAGAAGAAGTTTTCAAGAAAAATAATCCTTCAGATCCGGATGAATCGAATGCTGATATATTGAACAGTTTCTATATCGACGATTTGGAGCGGATAATTGCTTCTTATGAAAAAGAAGGTTATAATACAGCATTTAAGAATTATTTGACTGCCTGTTTGAATGAAGATTTCGCTCATTCAGACCTATCCCTGCATCCTGAGATTTTGAAAGAAAGCCTGGTGCCGGAAAATTATCCGGATGGTTGTTGGCCGTCTCCTTATGGGGCAAGTTTGATGCAACAGTTTGCTGTAAACACTGTTAATAAAGAGTTGGCCGGCGAGAAACAAGAGGGACTATTTTCTGTAAACGGACCTCCCGGAACAGGAAAGACAACCTTGCTAAGGGATATTATTGCTGCAATTCTGGTGAAGCGTGCTAAAAAGATGGTTGGTTTTACTGATCCGGCAAAGGCTTTCCGTAAAATAGGTGAGGTACAGGTCAGTGATAAATATACTCCGTTTATTTATGAACCGGATCCTTCCATCAGTGATGGAGGTATTGTTGTTGCTTCTTCGAATAATGGAGCGGTAGAAAATATCTCAAAAGAACTACCCTTAAAAGGAGAAGTAAAAGGTTATTCTGATCAGGTTGGATATTTCCGGCAGGTTAGTGAGGAATGTCTGGATGAACAATATTGGGGAATAGTCGCTGCTGTATTAGGAAATAAAGAAAATCAACGAAAACTGATCGGTAGCATCTGGAATGGGAATTCGGAGAAGGAAACCTATACGTTAAAGCAACAGTTAGCCGATTATAAACCCACAGAAGAAGAATGGTTAAATGTTGTATCGTCTTTTAAAAAGAAGCTCCATGAAGTCGGGGAAGAGAAATCCCGTCTGACCGGTTTTATGAAAGATGAGGAAAACAGAGAGAAGATTCGGATTCAGTGTGAAGATACAGAGAACCGTTTGACTTTTGATAAGGAAGAATTGAATAAACGGGAAAATGCATCTGCTCTGTTGTCTGCTGAAATAGAAGAGGGTACGCGAAGAAGGGATGAAATAAAGAGTGAAATGCAACTGTTGCAGTCTACTCGTCCCGGATTTTTTACATATTGGTTCAGCAAGGAAGTACGAACTCAATATAAAAAGGCTGTGGCTTCTGTTTTGTCGGAATACAATAAGCAGACAGAGACTATTGCAGAGCAGAAAGCCCGGTTACAGGCGCTTTATTCAGAAATAGAGAAGCTGAAAAAGAGACAGGAGAAGAGTAAAAAGGATTATGATAAAGTAAATGCATTATATACTCAGCTGGTAGATTCTACTGAAAAAGCTCGTCAGGAGTTAAAAGGAGCCTATGCTGATGCTGAGTTTTGGAAACAAATCGAATCGAAGGAAACACAAGAAACCTCTCCCTGGTATTCTCAGAAACTGAAGCAGTTGCAATCCGAATTGTTCATCGAAGCAATGAAGGTGAACGAACTGTTTATACTCCGGGCAAATGCAACATCGAGTCGGATAAAAACGACATTGGATGGTTTCTTCAATTACCTGAAAACGGGTGGCGACCTTACCGAAAAGGAGATACAGGCGATGTGGAATACGTTTTGGTTGGTTGTTCCTGTCGTCTCTTCTACTTTTGCATCTATCCAGCGTATGTTCAGTACGTTGGGTGCGGGTTCTATTCCGTGGTTATTTGTAGATGAGGCAGGACAGGCCGTTCCACAGGCGGCAGCCGGTGCTATCTGGCGTTCGAAGCGGGCCGTTATTGTAGGTGACCCTTTCCAGATAGAGCCTGTCGTAACGATACCGGAGCAGATCATCAATAATTTTAGTCGTTATTTTGGATTGGATAAGACGCAGATACATACTTCACTTTCCGTTCAGTCGATGGCTGACCGGGCGAATCCGTATGGCTGGATTACTAATGATACCTGGACTGGTTCACCTTTACGGGTTCACCGCCGTTGTATCGATCCGATGTTTTCCATTGCTAATGAGATCGCATATAATAATATGATGTATAATTCGACTCAGGGAGGTTCGTCTGATTTGATGATGCAGAATGGATTTGTACAGGTTGAGGGTCAGGTGCGTGGTCGTCATTATGTGCCGGAACAAGGAACTGTCATCAAACTGATGATTATGGATGAGATCCGTCAATTACAGGATTTACCGGATTTGTTTGTCATCTCTCCATTTTCGGAAATACCATCTGTCCTAAAAAAAGAATTGCGTCAACCGATAAAGCAAGCACTTGCCCCCTTTAAACCGATCGGAGATGATGAGCTAAAGAAATGGCTGGATGCTCATATCGGAACGGTCCATACTTTCCAGGGAAAACAGGCTGCAGGTGTCATTTTATGTTTGGGACTTGATGAAAAGACAAAAGGCGCTGCTGCCTGGGCTTCATCCAAACCCAATTTGCTGAATGTGGCTTTGACACGTGCTAAATTACGGTTTGTAGCTGTAGGAGATGGAAAGGTTTGGTTGGGGCAACCTTATTTTTGTAAGTTGAAAATGTAGAACATTTAGATTTTAGCATTAATTACTAAAGTTATTGAATTGGTTACTTATCTTTGTTTGTATTATTGATAGAGACTGCTTATATATTATGAATGTAATTTATTATTTATAAGCTATCTCTATCACAGATTAAAAATATAATTTATTTATGTTTGTACATTAAATAATCATATAGACAAATCAATTTACGAAAATGAGTGCCATATCTATTATTATCTATCAAAAATATATTTTCTTCCATATAGAGGCGCAAATCTTCTAGATCTATTTTTTCAATAGATAATAATGGTGTGTACATCATTATATGTAGATGATTATCTTTACATTCATTTCTTAATTCTAAGAAAGAATTATATGTCTTGTTTATTTCATCTTTCTTTTTGGTGTAAGATTTTGAGGGATAGAAATTCTTGATTTTTACGCTGTTGACTTTATTTATGAAGCTGGGTGTGAATTCTATAATTTCAGTATCTTCATTGATTTGACCTTCTGGATTTAGTAAATTAGCATTTCTTAGATATTTGAAATAAGGAACATAAGTACTATTAATCGCCATCATGGGGAGTGCTAGTTTAGAAACAGTGGAGGAATCCCATTTACTATTGTCATTTAATATGACATTTTTTAGTATATCTTTTAATTCAATGCCTTTTACACCTTGTTCAGCAAGCTTATCACGTAATCCTACTCCCCATACGAACTCTGCTTTATGAATATCTTCTATATTTTCGAGATTATCAGTGACAAATACCTTTTGCTTGGAATTATTTGTTTTTACAAAATCGTATACCATACCTTTCATTTGTCTTAAAACCTTGGTTGGTAGCTTTTTCTTGTTATTTGCTAATACAGTGTATAGATCAATAAAATTATGTAACTGTATTAATTTTATAGGTATAATTGTTTCAGATATAAGCATTGTACTGTCTGTTATACTTGGAGTTATTGGTAAATCACTCCATTGGCAAAAGATTAGTCTTTCTTTCAGTTTTTTTACATTATCTTTTGTGAGACATTTTATTATTGATTTTAATATGTTTTGTATATTTTTATCGTCAAGACTATATCCGATAAAAATAATGGGATTTTCAATAAATATAGTTAATAATTTTGCTGCTAAATATGAATTTCTTTCCTGATAGTTTTCGTAATCATCTGTAGTCAATATCAAAGAATTTGGAGATGAAGTGCATCCATGAATTTTGTATATTTCACTAATTGTGTATAGATCAGAAAATATTAATTCTTCTTGACCTATATACCTGTTAAAGTCAGGAAAAAATCTTTCTATTAAATTATCCCAGTTAGTTGTAATAATACCATCTATATTTATTTTTTTTAGTAAACGTATTTCATTTTCAAGAATATTATCATTTATTAAAACTGAATTTTCGTTTATTCTTTTACAAATCTCATATTTTAGAGGTGAAAGTTTTGTCTTTGCCTCTTTTTGAAAATGAGTTCTACTGTCTTCAAATAAAGAAGAGGTCCACCAAATATTATTAAAATCTAACCCCATAAGATTGGCTACTTCGGGTAAATCAGAATTTGCATTGGATTTATAATATTCGTATGGACGAGGAAGATTTAATCGATTACACATTTCTACTAAAAGATATTCCCATGTAGGTAAATTAATATACTGTCTTGAAAACCCCGAACCAATAAATAGAAATGGTGACGTTGTAAATTGTGCTATATGTTGTGTGAATTCTTCTTGAAACATAAATCTATTATAAAATCATATGATTATTGTAATTGTTACAAATTTAGATAAAAAGTAGATATATCGTTTATGAAATGTAGAAAAATCATTTATTTGAAATTTTCTATATGCGATAATTTTTTTACTCTTATTTATTTTCTAGACAGTTTAGAGAGTTCATATTTCATTATATAGTTGCTTTGACCACAATTCATCTTGTTCAGTTGTAGTGAACTCTTTGCCAGTGATATCACATTTATAATAATAGGATGTCACTGTATATTTTGAACCATTAAATTCGATTTTATTCGTTTCATTTGCTAAAGTTGCGTTACCTTCTGCAAATGGGCTTTCAATCACTTTTTTCATGAACAATTGTTTTTTATAATTGACATTATCTTTAGTTTTGTATTTGGAGGAAGATTAAAATTCCCCATGTAGATTAAGCTTACCATAGCGTTCCATTCCCCAGAATTGATTTCTGTCACGGAGATAATCTGGAGAAGTGGCAACCTCTTGTCTTATGAATGAAATATCATCGTCTGTACTTACTTGATCGTTGTATAACATAGCTCTTGATACAAAAGTCTTAGCTTTAAGGGCGGTCCTGTCTTCTGTGTGTTCTCCGAAAATAATACCTTGGTTGTAATATCCGATGAAATTATCACCAGCAGGAGAGAAGTCGTAGGAAGGCATTGAATTGTTTACGAAGAAATGTTCGATTCTTTTTCCAGCGTCAGTAATATTATAGTTTTGCGGAGTGATATATCGATCATGATATCGACTGAAAAAATGAGGTGTATAATTTATGATGAAGAATGACCTGTCTGTGATAGGTCGCATATAAACAACTCCCATTCCGTATGTTTGGTATTTGGCAAAAGGGATAACGGCAGGTTCATTGACATATTTCTTTTCCCTGACAAGTAAAATGACTGTCCATTCATTGTTGGTCACGTATGATTTCCAGTTAATAAATTTATAGACTGGAAAAATTTTAGATTTCAAAAAAATACGACGAGTCTCATCTTTAAAATGATAAATGCGGCGAAAAAGCGGATCATAATCTTTTCCAACTTCTTTTTGCATTTCTGCCAAAGTCATTGTATCGGTAAGCATAAATGTATTGTTTAAGTTAACACTGCGTACACAAATGTAATAATAAACATTGATTAATATTCAAAGTCTGAGGTGTATTTTTATTTTAAATGCTTCCGAATGTATTTATTCACCGGTTTTTCAAAATAGCGGTACGACAGTAGGCTGCAACAGATGGTAATCAGGAGTAAGATTGGGATTACTATTTGCCACGGATAATTCCAACCGGTGCTTTTGTATAATTCTATAATAAACAGGTGGATAAGGTACATGGCGTAACTTATGTCGCCACCAATTACAAGATATTTATTACTCAGAAAACGGGAAATCATTCCTTTGTTTATTGCAAAGACGTAAAGAAGCAAAGAGACAGGTAACCAATAATATACCGAATACCGATATACTTTAGGTAGTACACCGGCTGAACCACAATAATAAAATGCAATGAATAATGCTACCGCCCCGATTTCAAACCATGTCGCCCGGTTTATACTCCAATTTCCTGTACTCTTGTCATACAGTTTGAAAAGCAACATTCCTACCAGGAAATCCGGTAGTCGAGTCAATGGATTCACATACCAATAAGCCCGTATCTGTTCTTCAGGAGTAAAATACATACCACAGACGACTATTAAACCTGTTGCAATCAATATCCAAAATAACTTACGGGTATCGCTTAGCCATAAAGCTAAAAATGGAAATAAGAAATAAAACAATTGTTCGCATCCCAAACTCCAGGAGGGGGAGTTGAAAGCAAAGAAGTAGTCCGTCTGCGGAATGAACGGGTGAACCAAAAATAATTGTGACACAAGTTTTAATACCGTGTCCCAGTTCATAGCCAATAGAGCCCCTCCGACTAGAGGATACAACATAAGAGTGGCGATATGCAATGGATAAACTCGTGCGAAGCGGGCTATCCAAAACTCACGACGAGATATACTTTTGGATTCAAATTTTCGTTGATAATTATATGCGATGATAAAACCACTTAATACAAAGAAAAAACTTACCCCGACAAACCCTTCTTTATATAAAAAATGGGAGAAATGAGGATCGATCACATAACAATGTGCGACAAATACCATCAATGCAAATATAAACCTTAACGAGGTAAGAGGTTTTATCATGTCTGAATTTTTATTTCTTATTAGGGCTGCAAAGATAATTTAAAGTAGTCTCACGTCCTAACGATTCGTCTAATCATTACAGATTGTTATTTTGATAATTATCCCTTCATTTTCTTGCTTTGTATGGAGAAGGGTAGGTGAGAAATGCTCTTGGGAGGCCTCAGCAGAGGTTGAGGTTTATCATAAAGATTTTTGTAGGAGATAGAAAAGAAATTTAATAAGACAATAAAACAATCATCGTGATGATTTCAGGGCTAGTGACAGGGAAAAAGCAAAATTTGCTGCAATCTGTCAACTGAAAATGAACTGTTCAGAAAGAGCTTCTAACTCTCAGAAAGACACGTAAACCTGGTTTTAGAGTATAATCCCGAAGATAATTTCCTTATATTTTGTAGTGTTAAATTTTCATCACAATGATTGTTCCGGTTCATTGTGATGAGTGCGTGAAGTCATTGTGATGACTCCGTCCGGACATTGCGATGATAGGGAAGAATCATTGCAATGATTTCCGAAAGGAGAGGTTATGAAGAGTGGAAAACAGGCTGATAAGGCGGGTTTTTCTTCCGGAACGGGTATGTGACTGAAAACCGCTGTTAGCCTGAATAGTAAAAATCGAACATTCTGAAAGCAATGAATGTTTATCTTTATCTTTTTGATTAATCCGAATAAAATGGAGAAAGAGTATGAAGAAAAGAAATTTTTATGGACAGATGCTGTTGCAGGAAGAGGATAAACGTTCCTGCGGCGATGAAAGTACGGCTGATCTGTATCGGGTAGTGCGTAATCATTTTTGATCTGTTTTTAGATTTGCAGCAAGATCGGTACGCTTGGCGGGTATCTTGGCAAAGATGAGATTGCCTATGAAGGGGTATTTAGATAACTCATCTATAAATCTATTTATTTGAATTGGCTTGGTGTTGTATGAAAATGTTTGCTGAAGAACTTGTTGAAGGCACTTTGGCTCTCGAATCCTAACAAAAAAGCTATTTCAGCTAATGGTATTCTTTCCCGAAGGTATTTCCGAGCTAATTCTATACGCAAATTATCAAGAATTTGTTGGTACGAAGTTTCCTCTGATTTCAGTTTTCGCTGGAAATTTCGTTCACTCATATTGAATCTCTCTGCGATTGTTTTAAGACTAAGGTCAGACGTTAAAAGGCTATGTGTAAGATATCTGCGGACACTACTCGACAGCAAGTCCTTGTTTTGCATATGTTTCATTTCTGCCATCATTTCTTCAAAGATCGGCAATAACTCTTTGTTTGCAGTTCGAATAGGAAGATTCAAGATCGTTTTTTTGAATGCCATACCCATCCGTTCTTTTTCATAGAATACAGGGCAATCCAGATACTCCTCTATCAGCTTGTCATTGTTGTCTTCGCTATAAATTGTATATGCAAATTTAGGTCGTAAGAATCTACCGGAATAACCGTAAGCATATTGAAGTCCAATACCAAACTGGGCTTCGTTCCATTGTCGTGCGGCAACGGGGTACTTTTCTGTAAAACTTTCGGAGGAAATGATCTGATAATGAAAATATTCACCATCAGTAAATGTCTTGTGACGTGTTATTGAATCAACGTCTTCGATATTCTCTAATTTATCGAAAAAATCGGCGACCGTTTTGCAATCATGGTATAAATTGAAGTAGGTGGTAGTCACCATAAACGGGATCATAAAACCTGCTTCAAAACCAACATGTTGATTCCCGGATAATCTTACAATTTCTTCCATATAACGACCGAAGATTCCCATATCTATTTGGTTGATTGGATTGTCGAGTACACTTCGATTTGTTTCGAACTCATTTAAAATCCGATTCAGATCAATATTTAACTCTCTAAATTGCGTTAAGAAAATATTAAGTAATCCTACTGAGACATTCTTCATGTGAAATCATTTTTGTCGTAAAAGGACAAAAATATGGCTTTATTTTCAATAATCATACTATCGGCCTTCCATATCTTTGCATTATGATTAGCACTCAATTTATCACAACAAAATTTAAATAATAAGTTATGCTGAAACTTGGAGGATATATTAATATTTTAATAGCAATCGGGCATGTAGTCAGCCTTTTGTGGGCTGAGCAAGTATTTGAATTGACAGGTGTTGCTGATGAGATGGCATATCTAATGCAAATACATTCAACGCTGCCATATTTACTGACTATTTTAGTTGTGGTCGCTTTTCTTATTTTTGGATTATATGGTTTGTCGGCTGACGACAAATTCAGGAAGTTACCATTTTTGAAACCGGCTATTTTTATAATTGCGGGAATCTATTTACTTCGAGGTATCGCTGGATTTATTCCCATAATTGCAAGTCAATCAAAATATCCTACTTTAGATACTTGTTATTCATTGATCGCTGTTTTCGTTGGACTATTATATCTGATCGGCGGAATTAAAAAATGGAGAATAAAAGAGACTGTAAGTAATTAGAAATCAATAAATCAAAGAAATGAAAAGGATGATCTTATTCGGAGGAATATATAATGTTATTCTTGCCTTGTTTCACTGCGGATTTTGGAAAATATGGAGCTGGGACACTGAATTAGAAAAGTTATCATTTATCAATAGGTGGATTATGCAGATTCTAAACGTTCAGATAATCTACTACTTTATCTTTACTGCTGTTATTTGCTTTGTGTTTCCGAAAGAACTCCTGACAACAAAACTTGGAAAGTGTTTCCTGATAGGTAGTGCAGGGTTTTGGTTTGTCAGGGCAGTTCAGCAATTTGTATTTTGGAAACAGGGAGAAGTTTCGACAATTATTTGGACTTTATTTTTCTTATTGGGGGCAGTCCTGTTCCTTGTTCCGGCAATGCGAAAACATGTCTAACTAAAAACCGAATAAAATATTAAATATATTCGGAAATAGTTTTAACTTTGTAGCCAACAAAAACGTTAGGCTATGAAAAATAAAGGAGAAATCATTCTTTATCATCCCGAAAATACCCTCGAAATAGAAGTTCGTTTAGAAGACGAGACTGTTTGGCTGACTCAGGCGCAAATGGTGGAATTGTTCCAGTCCACAAAACAGAATATCAGTTTACATATCAATAATGTATATAAAGAAAATGAGTTAGAAAGAAGTTCAACTGTCAAGTATTCCTTGACAGTTCAAAAAGAAGGAGATCGTTCTGTTAAGCGAAAGATAGAATATTATAATTTAGATGTGATAATATCTGTTGGTTATCGTGTTAAGTCTAAACGTGGTACTCAATTTCGTCAGTGGGCCATGAAAATAATAAGAGATTATTTGTTGAAAGGGAGTTCTTTTAATAAGCGGATAGAGCATATTGAAGAACGCATGGATACTAAATTTTCTGAATATGATCAGAAGTTTGACTTTTTTATTCGTACTTCTCTTCCTCCTGTTGAAGGCATCTTCTTTGACGGTCAGCTATTTGATGCTTATAAATTTGCGGCAGATTTGATAAAGTCTGCTCGCAAATCAATTATCCTCATAGATAATTACGTGGATGAAAGTGTATTGATGTTGCTAACTAAACGAGATGTAAATGTTGCAGCAACAATTTATACAGCACAGATATCGAAACAACTGACCTTGGATTTGCAACGGCACAATGCTCAATACGAACCTATCATAATCAAACAATGCAAACAATCGCACGATCGTTTTCTGTTGATCGATGAAAAGGATATTTACCATATTGGTGCTTCTTTGAAAGACCTGGGAAAGAAATGGTTCGCCTTTTCAAAACTCAATCTTGACATGAATGATATAATGAGAAAGATTGTTTGATTTTTACCGTTTGTTCCATGCCGGATTCTTTTCCAGAATCTTTTGATATATGGGGCAATCCGGTGTATGGGCCCCTTCAAGATAGCCGGTACTTAGCAGAAATTCGTTGACGATCTCACCACCGGTGAATTTGAATGTCTTTTTGAATAATTTGGTCCATTCATCTTTGGTTTTAGGGTGATGATGGTCCAGCCAGTTTTTGAATGAGCCGTATTCGTTTTGCAGTTGTACAATGACTTGGGCATTGTGGATGGCTGCTTTTATTTTTAATTTATTCCGGATGATGCCGGAATTGGATAAAAGTCTGGCTTCATCTGTTTCCGTGTAATTTGCAACCTTTTCAATATGGAAATTATCGTAAGCAGAACGGAAGCTCGGTTCTTTCTTTAATATCGTCGACCAACTTAGGCCCGCCTGATTGATCTCCAGGAGAAGTCTGCCGAATAGCTCGTTATCGTCTTCGATAGGGAAACCGTAACTTGTATCATGATAGGCTTTATTAAGCTCGACGGCTGAATCCTTAGATGTTTTTACATATTCGCAATAGGACATAAATTCTGTTTTGTTTGTTATGGGAGATAAAGATAATTGTTTTTCTTGTAACTTTGTAGTTTTAATAAAAATGAACCGTTGATGCCCGAAAATCAAATATTGATCATTGCGTTAAGTAACCATCCTGTTTTGGGACCTTTGCTTATTCCTTATTTTGCCAGAACTGTATCGCCGGAAGTGATCAGCGTGGAAGAGCAAGCCACGCACGCCGGAAATGAAGCTAGGTTGTCTGATCTGGAGAAACGGGCAATCGCGATTGCACAGAGTTACTCGGAAAAGAAACTGATGCAGGTGTATTCCCGGCAACAGACAGTTACCGGCTTTCTGAATTTGGTGACACTGGAGATGCTGAAGAAACAACTCCGACCGTTCATCGATAAAAAGATAAGGGAGATGGTCCGGTTGATACAGGCAAACCATTTGTCTGTATATATAAAGGAAGCAGGAAGTAAGTTGCTTTATGAACATGACCGGGTGCGCTTTTCCGGGGAGGAGGCTGAGATTTCTTTTCGTTTCGAGATAACAGACCATTCTTTTCGGTACACAGCCTTATGTCACATGAATGGAGTGGAAGTGTCTTTGTTGAAAAAGAGGCGGTTTCTGTTGTTATCATCAAAGCCTGCTATATTCCTGCTGGATGACCAGTTGTTAGTATTCAAACGAATAGAAGCGGCGAAAGTTACACCTTTCCTTTCACGGAAATACGTGGAAGTTCCGTTGGCTGAGACTGAAAAATATCTGGAACTGGTGGCACTTCCTTTGATTAGTGATTATCCGGCCAGTTCTTCCGGATTTGATATGATCCATGAGCCTCGCACTTGTGTCCCGGAATTGTCAGTGGAGCGTTCTATCAATGATGAACCGGCACTTCAACTGCGTTTCAGGTATGGAGAACGTTCTTTTACGCCGGGAAAAAGAAACCAGTTCGCTTATCCCCGGTTGGAACATGTCGAAGGGAAACCGGTCATTTATTATTTTACACGTGATTTGCAATTGGAACAAACGTACATCAGCTTACTTGAACAATGGCATTTCAAGCAGATAACCGATGTACAGTTCGTTCGGACCACAGAAGCGGGTGGTTATACATTTATCGATTGGCTGCAACAACATAAAAGCGAGTTGGAAGCCTGTTTCTCTTTTGTGCAGACCGATACCTCTTTGCGGTTCTATCTGGGAGATATTTCGCTGACACAGGAAATTTCCCCTTCTCCCGATTGGTTCGATATTCGTATCACGGTTCGTATGGGTGATTTTCAATTCCCTTTTATCCGTTTCAGAAAACATATTTTGGAGGGGAAGCGTGAGTTTGTTTTACCGGACGGGCAAGTCGCCTTATTGCCAGAAGATTGGTTTGAGAAATATAGCGATCTGTTTGCTTTCGGCGATGACCGGACCGGGGAGATCAGAGTCCGTAAGATGCATTTGGGAATTGTCTCTGCTTTGGAGCAGGATGAATCCGTATCGAAGGAATATGTGCAGAAAGAATCGGTTGCTATTCCACCAAAGATAAAGACGACGTTACGTCCGTATCAGCAGGAAGGTTTTTCCTGGTTGGTCCATCTGGCGGCGAATGGTTTCGGTGGTTGCCTGGCGGATGACATGGGATTGGGGAAGACATTGCAGGCTATTACTTTACTGCAACAGATATATGATCCGGAGCAACCTAAAGAGGCCACGATTTCTCCATCCGCTTCGGAGAATGTTACAGTCGATCAAAGCGGGCAACTTTCCTTTTTCGGAACAGATTCGCCGGATGACAAACCCTATGAGGAAGTGAAGGACAGACAGGAAGAATCAGCGGTTATTCCCGCTTCTCTGATTGTTGTGCCTACTTCTTTATTGCCTAACTGGAAACGGGAAATCCGCAAGTTCAGTACGTTGAGTGTCTATACTTATACCGGAGATCAGAAAAGGAAAGATCCCTGTAAAAACTTCAACCGGTATAATATCGTGCTGGTCACTTATGGACTGTTGCGGCGTGATATCGAGCTGCTGGAGAAGTATCGTTATACTTATGTGATACTGGATGAAAGCCAAAACATAAAGAATCCGGCTTCCATGACCTATCATTCGGTGGTCCGTCTGCAATGTGAACACCGGCTGGTACTGACCGGAACACCTATCGAAAACTCACTGAAAGATCTATGGGCACAATTCAATTTTATCAATCCCGGTTTATTGGGGTCGGCAGACGGCTTCCGGAAACATTTCATCCATCCGATTACCAGGGAGGGGAATGAGAATGCCCGTAAACGTTTACAACAAATTATCCGTCCTTTCTTTTTGCGACGGACCAAACAACAGGTGGCACCGGAACTTCCGCCATTGACGGAAGAGGTCGTATATTGCGAAATGACACCGGAGCAATGCGAAGTGTATCAGAAAGAAAAGAATGCGTTGCGGAACACGATCTTGCAGGAACGTTACAAAAATTCTTTTGTCGCCTTGAATGGTATCACCCGTTTACGTCAGCTGGCTAATCATCCGCAGATGGTTTTACCGGAATATACGGGTGGTTCGGGAAAGATGGAACAGGTGCTGGATGCTTTTGAAACACTGGTGAGCGAAGGGCATAAAGTATTGATCTTTTCTTCTTTTGTCACACACCTGAAATTGTTGGCGGATGCTTTTACGCAACATGGATGGCAGTATGCGATGCTGACCGGCAGTACATTGGACCGGGAGAGCGAAATTGCCCGTTTCTCAACTCGCCAGGATGTGTCCGCCTTTTTCATCTCGCTGAAAGCGGGTGGGGTAGGACTGAACCTGACGGATGCCGATTATGTATTTATTATCGATCCTTGGTGGAATCCGGCGGCTGAGATGCAGGCGGAAAGCCGTGCCCATCGCATCGGGCAGGATAAACAGGTCTTTGCCTACCGCTTCATCACTGCCGATACGATCGAGGAAAAGATCCGCAACCTCCAGGAATCCAAGAGTGAGCTGGCTGAAACATTTATTACGGAAAACGACCCGTTCAAGTCGCTGACGGATAAGGATTGGGAAGAGCTATTATAAATAAGTGTTATTAATTATATCGTATATCCCCGTTCTCCTTACAAATTTTATGTCGGGAGTGGTTTTCGGCTATGTAATTGTAACTTTGTCGAAACAATACGGAAATATATAATATTTTAACCAAATGCCGGATAAAATGATTATTTCTATTAATGTGTCAATTATTTTGCATTAATATGAACATTGTGTTTGATAAAGTGCGTATCTTTGTGGTCGAAATAAACAAGATAGAACCAGATGGAACAACTTAAACATGAGTGTGGAGTCGCCATGGTCCGGTTACTGAAACCTTTAGAATATTATCATCAAAAGTATGGTACCTGGATGTATGGGCTGAATAAACTCTATTTACTGATGGAGAAGCAGCATAACAGGGGACAGGAAGGAGCCGGTTTAGCCTGCGTGAAGTTAGAAGCAACCCCCGGTGAAGAATACATGTTTCGGGAAAGAGCATTGGGAACAGGAGCTATAACCGAGATATTCGCCGCCGTTCATGAACATTACAAAGATTTACCGCCCGGTAAATTGAATGATCCGCTTTTCGCAAAATCAAATCTTCCTTTCGCCGGAGAGCTTTATATGGGTCACCTCCGTTACAGTACGACCGGTAAGTCCGGTATTTCCTACGTCCATCCTTTTTTACGCCGCAACAACTGGAGAGCCAAGAACCTCGCTCTTTGTGGAAATTTCAATCTCACAAACGTAAACGACATCTTTAAAGAAATTACAGCGATCGGCCAGCATCCGCGTAAGTTTGCCGATACGTATATTATGCTCGAACAGACGGGACACCGTCTGGACCGGGAGATCGAACGTTTGTACCAGAAGTATGAAGACGAAGGACTGAAAGGGATGGATATAACCCATGCGATCGAGGCACATGTCGATCTGTCGAACGTGTTGAAACGTTGTGTACCGACCTGGGACGGCGGATTTGTGATCTGTGGTCTGACCGGTAGCGGCGAATCGTTCAGCGTGCGTGACCCCTGGGGAATCCGTCCGGCGTTCTATTATGCGGATGATGAGATCGTGGTACTGGCTTCCGAGCGTCCGGTCATCCAGACGGCGATGAACGTGCAGGCCGAAGATATAAAGGAATTGCAACGTGGCGAAGCGATGTTTATCAGTAAAGACGGCCGTTTCCGCACTTCGCAGATCGTGGAGCCGAAGGTGAATAAAGCCTGCTCTTTCGAGCGTATCTATTTCTCCCGCGGTAGCGATGTGGATATTTACCGCGAACGTAAGAAGTTGGGAGAGAATCTGGTTCATCCGATACTGAAAGCTGTCGATTACGACCTCAAACATACTGTCTTTTCTTTTATTCCCAATACGGCGGAAGTCGCCTATTTCGGTATGCAGGAAGGACTGAACAACTATCTGAACAAACTGAAAAAAGAATGGATCGCCGACCGCAGCCATCTTTTGCAGGAAGAAGAACTGGATCAGATACTTTCCATGCGCGTTCGTGCTGAAAAAGTAGCGATTAAAGATATAAAATTGCGTACCTTTATCGCCGAGGGTAACAGCCGTAACGACCTGGCAGCCCATGTGTACGATGTTACTTACGGAAGTATCGAACCATTCGTCGATAATCTGGTTGTAATAGATGATAGCATTGTTCGCGGAACGACCCTGAAACAAAGTATCATCGGTATCCTGGACCGTCTGCATCCGCGGAAGATCGTGATCGTATCTTCATCTCCGCAGGTGCGTTATCCGGATTATTACGGGATCGATATGTCGCGGATGAACGAGTTTATCGCTTTCAGGGCAGCGGTGGCTTTGCTGAAAGAGCGGGGAATGGAGTCGGTGATAACGGATGCTTATTGGAAGGCCAAGAAACAACAGGCACAGGAGGACGGTACGATCGTGAATTTTGTAAAGGAAATTTACGCACCGTTCACTGATGAGGAGATTTCGGCCAAGATGGTCGATTTGCTGACTCCGGTGGGTACACGTGCCAAGGTAGAGATCGTTTACCAGACATTGGACGGCTTGCATGCTTCCTGTCCGAATCATCCGGGAGACTGGTATTTCTCCGGTGATTATCCGACACCGGGCGGTGCACGGATGGTGAACAAGGCTTTCATCAATTATATGGAAGAAGAATATTTAATCAGATAACTGTCAACTCAAACATAAGTTTATGCAAACAGAAAAAACAGCAACATTGATCTTAGACGACGGGACTGTTTTTCGCGGTCTTTCTTTCGGCTGCGAGAAGGAGGTTACAGGCGAAGTAGTGTTCAACACAGCCATGACGGGATATCCGGAGAGTTTGACCGATCCTTCTTATGCCGGTCAGCTGATGGTTCTGACTTATCCGCTGGTGGGTAACTACGGTGTACCTCCCCGTACATTCGGTCCGGACGGGATCGCCACGTTTATGGAAAGTGAAAAGATCCATGCGGAGGCGATTATTGTAAGTGATTACAGTCATGAATACAGTCATTGGAATGCTGTCGGAAGCCTGGGAAGCTGGTTGAAAGAAGAGGGTGTTCCCGGAATTTACGGAATCGATACACGTGCGCTGACCAAGAAACTGCGTGAGCACGGTGTCATGATGGGAAAGATCGTGATCGGTGATGCAAAGACCGACCTTACGGATTTCGGACAATACGGAAATGTGAATTATGTAGACAAAGTGTCTTGTAAAGAAGTCATTACTTACGGGGAAGGCGAAGGAAAGAAACGGGTTGTCCTAGTGGATTGCGGCGTGAAACATAACATCATCCGCAGCCTGCTGAAACGGAATGTGACCGTGATCCGGGTCCCCTGGAACTATGATTTCAATACACTGGAATATGACGGCCTGTTCATTAGCAACGGTCCCGGCGACCCCGATACCTGCGACGCAGCCGTTCAGAATATCCGCAAAGCGCTGGCAGGCGACAAACCTATTTGTGGTATCTGTATGGGAAACCAGTTGCTGGCAAAAGCAGGAGGTGCTTCCATCTATAAACTGAAATACGGACACCGCAGCCACAACCAGCCGGTTCGGATGGTTGGAACGGAGAAATGTTTCATCACCTCGCAGAATCATGGATACGCGGTGGATAACACGACGCTGGGTGCCGATTGGGAACCGCTTTTTATCAATATGAATGACGGTACGAACGAAGGTATCAAGCATAAAACGAAACCTTTCTTCTCGTCGCAGTTCCATCCCGAGGCTTGTAGCGGACCGACGGATACGGAGTTTATGTTTGATAAATTTGTAGGGTTGCTATAGTGAGAATTGGGTGAGGGCATGTCAAGTTGCTAGTTGGCGATACATCATCGCTCGGTCAGGCGAAACACTATCGCTCGGTCAGGCGAGGCATCATCTCCCGGCCTATCGAAACACTATCGACCGATCGGTCGACATATCATCTAGAAATAAGTAAATAAGAAATGAAGATAAAAGAAGATATAAAGAAAGTCCTGATACTAGGCAGCGGTGCCCTCAAGATCGGTGAGGCAGGCGAGTTCGATTATTCAGGCAGCCAGGCGTTGAAAGCCATCAAGGAAGAAGGCATCCGGACGGTGCTTATCAATCCGAACATTGCAACGGTACAGACTTCAGAAGGGGTTGCGGACACGGTTTATTTCCTGCCCGTTACTCCTTTCTTTGTAGAAAAGGTTATCGAAAAGGAACGTCCCGAGGGGATCCTGCTGGCATTCGGCGGACAGACGGCTCTGAACTGCGGGGTGGCTCTCTATCAGAGCGGCGTGCTTGAAAAATATAACGTGCGTGTGTTGGGCACTCCGGTACAGGCCATCATGGATACGGAAGACCGCGAACTGTTCGTCCGCAAGCTCGACGAGATCGATGTGAAGACGATCAAGAGCGAAGCGGTAGAGAACATCGTAGACGCACGCCGTGCTGCTCGTGAACTGGGATACCCGGTGATCGTGCGTGCCGCTTATGCACTGGGTGGTCTGGGTTCGGGCTTCTGCGATAATGAAGAAGAACTGGATGTACTGGTTGAAAAAGCCTTTTCTTTCTCTCCGCAGGTCTTGGTTGAGAAGAGCCTGAAAGGCTGGAAAGAGGTGGAATACGAAGTAGTGCGCGACCGTTTCGACAACTGTATCACGGTTTGTAATATGGAGAACTTCGACCCGCTGGGAATCCACACCGGCGAATCGATCGTGATCGCTCCTTCACAGACACTGAGCAATACGGATTATCACAAACTGCGCGAACTGGCTATCCGCATCATCCGCCATATCGGAATTGTGGGAGAATGTAACGTGCAGTATGCCTACGACCCTGAAAGCGAGGATTACCGCGTGATCGAGGTGAATGCCCGTCTGAGCCGTTCATCGGCATTGGCATCGAAGGCAACAGGTTATCCGCTGGCTTTTGTCGCTGCTAAATTAGGTTTAGGCTACGGCTTGTTCGACCTGAAGAACTCGGTAACGAAAACAACCAGTGCCTTCTTTGAACCGGCACTCGATTATGTGGTCTGCAAGATACCGCGTTGGGACCTGGGTAAATTCCATGGCGTTGCCCGCGAACTGGGTTCCAGCATGAAGTCGGTAGGAGAGGTGATGGCTATCGGCCGCACATTTGAAGAGGCTATTCAGAAAGGTCTGCGCATGATCGGTCAGGGTATGCACGGCTTTGTGGAAAACAAAGAGCTGCTCATCCCGGATATCGATAAGGCGCTGAATGAGCCGACCGACCATCGTATCTTCGTAATAAGCAAGGCTTTCCGTGCCGGCTATACGATCGACCAGATCCATGACCTGACAAAGATCGACAAATGGTTCCTTCAGAAACTATATAATATTATCCAGACCGCAGGAGCTTTGGAAAGTTTTAGCCGGATAGTCGATATCCCCGACAATCTGTTCCGTCTGGCGAAGAAGCAAGGTTTCTCTGATTTCCAGATTGCCCGTGCTATCTTCAAAGATCAGATGGAAGACGGTGAAAAGGCGATCCTTCAGGTTCGTCAGGACCGTAAATACCGCGGCATCCTTCCGGTGGTGAAACAGATCGATACACTGGCTGCCGAATATCCGGCACAGACCAACTATCTGTACCTGACTTACAGCGGTACGGAAAGCGATGTGCATTATTTGGGAGATAAACGCTCCATCGTGGTGCTGGGTTCGGGGGCTTACCGTATCGGTAGTTCGGTAGAGTTCGACTGGTGCGGTGTGCAGGCGCTCAACACGATCCGCAAGGAGGGTTGGCGCTCTGTTATGATCAACTACAATCCTGAAACGGTTTCGACCGACTACGATATGTGCGACCGTCTTTACTTCGACGAGCTGACATTCGAACGTGTAATGGATATTCTCGAACTGGAGAATCCGCACGGTGTGATTGTCTCTACCGGAGGCCAGATACCGAATAACCTGGCGATGCGTCTGGACGAACAGCATGTCAATATCCTCGGAACATCGGCCAAGAGTATCGATAATGCGGAAGACCGTGAGAAGTTCTCAGCCATGCTCGACCGTATCGGGGTGGATCAGCCTCGCTGGAAAGAGTTGAGCAGTATGGAAGATATCAATCAGTTTGTGGAGGAAGTAGGTTTCCCGGTATTGGTTCGTCCGAGTTACGTACTGAGTGGTGCGGCCATGAATGTCTGCTCCAACCAGGAGGAGCTGGAACGCTTCCTGCAACTGGCGGCTAACGTCAGCAAGAAGCATCCGGTGGTAGTAAGCCAGTTCATCGAACATGCCAAGGAGGTGGAGATGGATGCCGTAGCCGATCATGGGGAGATCGTGATGTATGCGATCAGCGAGCATATCGAGTTTGCAGGCGTACACTCCGGTGATGCAACGATCCAGTTCCCGGCGCAGAAGTTGTATGTGGAAACGGTTCGCCGTATCAAACGTATCAGCAAGCAGATTGCGAAGGAATTGAATATCTCCGGCCCGTTCAATATCCAGTATCTGGCTAAAGGCAACGAGATCAAGGTGATCGAATGTAACCTCCGTGCTTCGCGCAGCTTCCCGTTCGTGAGCAAGGTCCTGAAGATAAACTTTATCGAGCTGGCTACCCGTATCATGTTGGGTTTGCCTGTCGAAAAGCCGAATAAGAATGAGTTCGACCTCGATTATGTAGGTATCAAGGCTTCCCAGTTCTCTTTCAACCGCTTACAGAAAGCTGACCCTGTACTGGGTGTGGATATGGCTTCGACCGGTGAGGTGGGGTGTATCGGCGATGATGTCTCCGAAGCGATCCTGAAGAGTATGCTTTCCGTCGGTCTGCGTATCCCGGAAAAGAATATTCTGCTTTCGACCGGTACGCCGAAACAGAAGGTGGCGATGCTGGATGCTGCCAAGATGTTGGCGACAAAGGGTTACAATCTCTTTGCGACAGGCGGAACACATCGTTTCCTGAAAGAGAACGGCATCCCGAGCACCCGTGTTTACTGGCCGAGCGAGGAAGGTAAACAGCCGCAGGCACTCACCATGCTCCACGAAAAAAAGATCGACATGGTAGTAAATATCCCGCGTGACCTTTCCGCCGGTGAGTTGGATAACGGCTATAAGATCCGTCGTGCCGCTATCGACCTGAATACGACACTTATCACAAATGCCCGTCTGGCAAGTGCCTTTATCGAAGCGTTCTGTACGCTGACGGTAGATGATATACAGATTAAGAGCTGGCAGGAATATAGGTAACAGATAATTATGAGGATATAAAAAAGGGGCTTTTATGGCCCCATTTTTATATCCTATAATCTTATCGTAAAAAAGATTGTAATTTCTCTGGATCTTGACGGGTATTGAATAAGAAAGCAACCCTTATATATTCTTCTTCTTCTACAGAATAGATTATTTTGTAATGACCTTCTACCAATACACGATATAGAGGATTCTCAACAATTAGTATACCTAAATAGGGGAATGTTGTAAGGCGATTGGTAGAGCAAATAAGTGTTTCCAGTAAGGTTTTAGCCGCGGAGAGACTGACTTCTTTAAGATAATAATCGATTTCATTGTTAAGTTGTTCTTCTGCTAATGCAGACCAAATTACAACCATCCTCGTTGTTGTTTGATTTTATGTAACAGATCGGTTGCTGTGATATACTGTCCATTCGCAAAATCAGTTTCTGCTTTTTCAACCAGATTATTGAATGTGTTAGAAGATATTCCTAAATCGTTAAGGGATATTTTTTCAGTTACGGCATAACTTACCACAGGTTCGGAAACCTTGTCGGATGGCTTGTTCTCATTTTTGTAAGGCTTTGTTGTCATAAAGATTATAGATTAAGTTGTTTATACTATGCAACAAATGTAAGTATAATATTTTACACCGCATGAGATATCAAAACAGAATTACAGCAAATGGTTTATATAACTTTATGGAAGCTGAATCATCTTTTCGGATGGTGTGGAAACCGATGATATGGGTTTGCATATAAAATTAAAATATCCATTTAAATTTATTAGCTTTAGTTGCACAAATATATGGAGAATAGTTAAGAAGTTATTTTAATTTTGTAGTTCGTTGGAAAACATATCTTAAGAGAGAACAGTTATACTTATGTTATAATTCAACCAATATGAAGATAGGACTATTTATCCCGTGTTATATCAACGCGGTGTATCCGGAGGTTGGCGTAGCCTCCTACAAACTCTTGAAGCATTTGGGCCTGGACGTCGATTATCCTTTAGACCAGACTTGCTGCGGCCAGCCGATGGCAAATGCCGGTTTTGAAAACGAATCCCTGAAACTGGCTCTCCGTATGGAAGATTTATTTAAACAGTACGACTATGTGGTCGGACCGTCTGCCAGTTGTGTTGCATTCGTAAAAGAGAATCATCCCGGCATCCTGGAAAAGGCCGGACATGTTTGTCAGAACAGCAGTAAGATATGCGATATCTGCGAGTTTCTGCATGATGTAGTGAAACCGGAAGAACTGCCTTCTGTTTTCCCCCATAAAGTGAGTATTCATAACAGTTGCCACGGGGTGCGCGAGTTGCATCTGTCATCTCCCAGCGAAATGAATATCCCATACTTTTCCAAACTGCGTGATCTGTTGCAGTTGGTAAAAGGCATCGAGATACTCGAACCGAAGCGCATCGACGAATGTTGCGGTTTCGGAGGAATGTTTGCCGTCGAAGAGCCGGAAGTCTCTGTTTGTATGGGACATGACAAGGTGAAAGACCATATGAGTACCGGGGCCGAATATATCACCGGAGCCGATAGTTCCTGTCTGATGCATATGCAGGGTGTCATCGAGCGTGAACACCTGCCGATAAAGACCATTCATATCACTCAAATATTAGCCGCAGGATTATGAGTACGAAACATTCAATAGCAGCTGCCCGTTTCATAGCTAACAGGAAACAGGAAGCCTGGCACGATGAGACCCTTTGGATGGTACGTGTCAAAAGAGATAAGATGAGTCATTCGCTTCCCGAATGGGAGCGTTTGCGTGAGTTGGCCTGTGATATCAAAATGTATTCCAACAGCCATTTGGATACGTTGCTGGAAGAGTTTGAAAAGAACGCCATAGCCAACGGAGCCATCGTACATTGGGCGAAAGATGCGAAAGAGCATAATGAGATCGTCGAAAAGATCCTTCAGCAGCATAATGCGCATACGCTGATCAAGAGCAAATCTATGCTGACGGAAGAATGCGGTATGAATGAGTATCTGTTCAGTAAGGGGTATGACATCGTCGAGAGTGATCTCGGTGAACGTATCCTTCAATGGATGCACCTTCATCCGAGCCATATCGTGATGCCTGCTATCCATATTAAACGCCAGGAGGTTGGCGAGATGATGGAACGTGTGCTGGGTACGGAGAAAGGCAATTCAGATCCAACTTATCTGACACATGCTGTTCGTAAGAATATGCGTGAAAAATTCCTGACGGCTGATGTTGCTATGACGGGAGCCAACTTTGCCGTTGCTTCGACCGGTGAAATTGTGGTTTGTACCAATGAGGGAAATGCAGATATGGGGACTTCATTCCCTAAAGTCCATATCGCTACATTCGGGATGGAGAAGATCGTTCCCAACCAGGAGGCTTTGGGCGTCTTTACCCGCCTGCTCGCCCGTTCCGGTACCGGACAGCCGATAACCTCTTATACTTCTCATTACCGTAAACCTCAGGATGGCGGTGAGTTTCATCTAATCATCGTAGATAACGGTCGTAGCGATATTCTGGCAAAGCCGGATCATATCCGTACGCTAAATTGTATCCGTTGCGGCGAATGTATGAACACCTGCCCGGTATATCGTCGGACTGGCGGTTATTCCTATACCTATTTTATACCCGGTCCGATCGGCATCAATCTGGGCATGTTGAAAAATCCGGAAGAGTATTCTGATAATGTTTCGGCTTGTTCCCTGTGTTTATCCTGTTCAAATGTCTGTCCTGTAAAGATAGACCTGGGCGAACAGATTTACCGTTGGCGTCAGGATTTGGACAAGATTGGAAAGGCCAGCTCGGAGAAGAAAGTAATGTCGGGCGGTATGAAGTTCCTGATGGAGCGTCCGGCACTGTTCAATACAGCGTTGAAGTTTGCTCCTCTGGTAAATAAATCACCTCGTTTTATGATCTATAACGGATTGAATGCCTGGGGAAAGGGGCGTGAGTTACCGACCTTTGCCAAAGAATCGTTCAATGATATGTGGAAGAAAAACAAGATACAATAACTGTAGGGGTAGGGTTTGCCTGCCTGTAAAAACATAGGAAAGAATGAGTAGTAAAGAATCTATATTATCCCGTATCCGTAGTCATACCGGTACTCGTTACGAGCAGCCGGAAATCACATTGGATGCCATTCATTATGAAGATAAAACCGGACAGTTTTCCGAATCGTTAAAGGCTGCGGGTGGTGCGGCCGTTGTTCTGCAAGCGGGGGAAGATATCAATGAGCTGATCCGGAAACATTTTCCTGACGCGAAACGTATTGCGTCGAATCTGTCTGAAATAACTTGTGCCACTTTCGATCCTGATTCGGTATCCGACCCCAGGGAATTGAATAATACGGACCTTGCTATTGTGGAGGGTTGTTTCGGGGTTGCCGAGAATGGTGCCGTATGGATTACGCAGCAAGTAAAACATAAAGCACTTTATTTCATCTCGACCGGATTGGTAATCCTTATCAATAAGGAAGATTTGGTTAATAATATGCATGAAGCTTATAAGCGGGTGGAAGGAACCGATTATAAGTATGGCTTTTTTGTCTCCGGTCCGTCCAAAACAGCCGATATAGAACAGGCATTGGTGTTCGGTGCACATGGACCGATGAATGTCTTGGTTGTATTAAAATAATACTCAATATTCTTTTACCATGAGCAACATAAAAATGATGAACAGAAGAAAATTTATCCGGACAGGTGTTGCCGGAGTAGCTGGTTTGTCGCTGGCACAGGTTGGTTGGGCTGATATGCAGCGGGTACTTCCTTCCGATGTGACGGTCGATAAAGTGAAGTTAGGTAAAACGGGACTGGAAGTTTCCCGTATCGCTTTGGGTACCGGAACAAAAGGATGGAATTATGAATCCAACCAAACCCGTATCGGAATGGATAATTTCCTGAAACTGGCTCATCATGGCTATGAACGGGGAATCCGTTTCTTCGATATGGCCGATATGTACGGTTCCCAGCCTTTTGTGGGTAAGGCATTGAAAGAACTGCCTCGTGAAAAAGTAACCCTGATGACAAAGATGTGGACGTATGACGATGGATCGGAGAAAAGAGAACCAGTTAGGAAAACCCTCGACCGTTTCCGTCAGGAAGCCGGTACCGAATATTTCGATATCTTACTGATGCATTGCATGACCAGCGGTGACTGGCCTGAAACACGTAAGTTTTATATGGACGGTCTTGCCCAGGCAAAAGAAGAAGGTATCGTGAAGGCTGTCGGAATATCCTGCCATAACTGGGAGGCCATGAAGGAAGCAGCCGATAATCCGTGGTGTGATATTATTCTGGCCCGTCTGAATCCTTTCCAGAGCCATATGGACGGAACACCTGAAGATGTGAATGCTCTTTTAGGGAAGGCCCGGGAGAATGGAAAAGGTATCATGGGAATGAAAATATTCGGTGAAGGAAAGCATGTTGCAGATGATGAACGCGAACGTTCGATCCGGTTTGCTGTTACCGGGAGCAATTTACACTGTATGACGCTTGGCCTGGAGTCGATCGCCCAGATGGATGATGCCATTGAAAGGGTAATGAGGAATGTAAAAAATATCCGATAGTGCTACGCATTGTCTTGTTTAGGGGCAACGGTGACAAATAAAAATCTTCGATATATATTAGCAGGAATCGCATTGATCCTGCTGATAATATCGTGTATTTTACGGTTTTAGTGCAGAACATTCTTGTTATTTCAAAAAAACGCCTATCTTTGCCCCATAATTTTATAAATAGTCCGATGAAAATATCCAAGTAAGCCGGTTTCAGAACATATTTATGAGTAGCTCCCGATCTAAACGGGAGTAAGTTTCTGTATAACCTTCCGGCTATGTCCTGCGCTGTATCCTGGCGCATTTTTTATTTCCAGATTTTAGTTTCTAACATTTTTAAAGCAGATAGACTATGTGCATATCAGTACAACAGCTTTGCTATATCCATGCGGATAAAGAACCACTATTTCAAGATATCAGTTTGACGGTAAACAAAGGGGAGCAATTATCATTAGTGGGAAATAACGGTTCCGGTAAATCAACTTTGTTACGTATTATTGAAGGAAGTCTGAAACCCTCCTCCGGGGAGGTCGTTTGTTCTTCCAAACCCTATTATGTGCCGCAACATTTCGGTCAATACGATCAGTTGACTGTGGTACAAGCCTTGTTGGTCGAATCCAAAATCAATGCATTACATGCCATTATAGCGGGAGATGCGTCGGCCGATAATTTTACCGTTCTGGATGATGACTGGAATATTGAAGAACGAAGCCTGGCCGCCCTTTCCTCCTGGGGATTGGAACATATCCGGCTGAACCAATCGATGAGTACATTGAGCGGCGGTGAAAAGACGAAAGTGTATTTAGCCGGTATTCAGATACATTCTCCTGAGATCATCCTGATGGACGAACCGACCAACCATCTGGATGTAAATAGCAGAAAGAAACTTTATAGCTTTATCGAGTCGAGCCGTGCCACCATGCTTATTGTCAGCCATGACAGGACACTGCTCAACCTGCTGCCTTACACCTGTGAACTGGAAAGAAGTAAGATTACATTGTATGGTGGAAATTACGACTTTTATAAAGAACAGAAAGAGGTCGTATTGACAGCCTTGCAGAATCAATTGAGCGAGAAAGAAAAAGAGTTGCGGTTGGCAAAGAAGATTGCCCGGGAAACACTTGAAAGAAAGAGCAAATCGAGTGTAAGAGGGGAGAAAGCCGCCATAAAGAAAGGCATTCCCCGGATAATGATGGGAGCCATGAAACAGCATGCCGAACAAAGTACCGTTAAATTGAAGGATATACACGATGAGAAAATGGGTTCGATCAATTCCACCATTACGGATATCCAGAACACGCTGCCGGATATGAAACAGATGAAGACGGATTTCAATTCCCCCAATCTTCATACCGGTAAAATATTGATCACTGTAAAGGATATGAACTTTGGCTATGGTCAGGATGGTTTATGGAAAGAACCGTTGAACCTGCAGGTTCGGAGTGGCGACCGTATCCAGTTCAGCGGAAATAACGGAGCGGGAAAAACGACATTGCTGAAGTTGTTGCTGGGCGAATTGGAACCGACTGAGGGAACAATTACCCGTGCAGACTTCAAATATGTATATATCGACCAGGAATATTCGATCGTAAAACCTCACCTGACGGTTTTTGAACAGTTGGAGCAATTCAACCTGTTCGCCAAACCGGAGCATGAGTTAAAAATGATCCTGAGTCGTTTCCTTTTTCCGGTCGGTACATGGGATAAAAACTGTTCAAAATTAAGCGGAGGGGAGAAGATGAGGCTTGCTATTTGCTGCCTGATGGTCAGTAATAGCACGCCGGATATATTTGTTTTGGATGAACCAACGAACAATTTGGATATCCGGAGTGTTAGTATAATAACAGCGGCCATCAAGGACTACAATGGTACAGTGCTTTTGGTTTCGCACGATCTTTACTTTGTGAAAGAAATAAAAATAAACAGGTTCGTTGAACTTTTTTCTTCAACCCCTGTTATTAAGATATAGTGTTTTTCATGGTATTAGAATTAAGTTAGATTAGGTTATCCGTCTTGTTCGTGAGAATAGGGCGGTTTTTTTATGTCTTATGGTTTATATTTGGATAGAGTCAGTATATCCTGTGCATTTTCGTTTTTCATCAGTGCTTCGGGGGTTGCATTGGTTTCATTCATATACTTCAGAATGATTTGCAGTCCTACCCAGCTTCCGATATTGCCGGGAGCATCGCTTGCCAGGAATTGTGCGGGCATATCTTCAAAATATTTTGTAGTAGCCATCTGATCCGGTGTGTACAAATGTTTACGTTCGACAATCGCTTTCCAAAGATTTGCTTCATTGTTTTTGCACCATTCCCATGCTTCGTCCGTGTAACCGAACAATTGGGCGGGAGACATATCCGGTAAGGCAGATAAAACCAGATATTTGATCTTACCTTCATAGACCATCCGGTCGAGTAGTACATTCTCTTTGCCGGTGAAAGGATATTCGGACATCAGCCAACCTGCGACATAATCGGGAACTATATGTGACGGTTGCATTTTGCGAAGTTGATAATCATAGAAAAAATCCTGGTATAGCGGATAATCCTGCCCCATATATTTATCGATGGAAATAGACAATAGGCTATCTCCGACCAACACGTTCTGATTTAAACCGGAAACGTGCATATATAAAGCCGGAATCTGCATTGCCGGAAATTTTTCATGTACCCAGGCAAATGCATTACCAAGTGATTGTTCCATTTCTGTTATCGATTCGTATTTTGCAATAGCATCCGCATAGAGCTTTTTCAGGGTCGGCTCCGAATAAAAGTTTTCCAACTTGGTGAAAAAGCCGGGCAGATCCGGTGACTGCATATTCAGAATACCTTTCCCCAGAATCTCTGTCATTTGAGGATATTGATTTAATAACTGCTGATTGAGCGTGGTGTCATCGGAACAAATCAGTTCATACAACGCTTTATCGAACCGGTTAACAGGCATCGGAGTCGCATCCGTGATATTGTTTGCGTTCGTATTTTGTCCGTTACAACTACAAAAGCAGACGATCATAAGGAATGTCAGGAGTGTTTTACAATTCATTGCTCTATCTTTATTATGTTATATGGTCAAATGAAGATGTGAAGATAGTATTCCCAAAAGTGTTTCACCCTAATGAAACAACTGTTTCTCCTAGGTGGAACAACTGTTTCATTAGGGTGAAACACTTTTTATGTAGGGATATGACTATGCGTTACATCGAATGCTTACATGACTAAATTGGTAAACGGATATTTATCCGTTATATTGTGTGGAAAACTTCTTATTACTACCTTTGCAATCCTTTTGAATATCCTTTATGCAATTTACGAATAAACAAATCTGGCAGATTACCTATCCTGTACTTATCAGTTTGCTGATGGAGCACATGATCGGGTTGACCGACACGGCTTATTTGGGTCGGGTAGGAGAGGTTGAATTAGGTGCATCGGCTTTGGCCGGTGTGTATTACCTGGTTATTTATATGTTGGGGTTCGGTTTCAGTGTCGGAGCGCAGGTTCTGATTGCCCGGCGTAACGGTGCTCACGATTATACACGGATCGGTCCGGTCTTCATGCAAGGGACACTTTTTCTGTTGTTACTTGCGGCGGTTTTATTTACCGCATCTCATTTGTATTCTCCGTTGATCCTTCGGAAACTGATCGGTTCGGACGATGTGTATCGGGCTACCATGAGTTATGTCGACTGGCGTGTGTATGGCTTTTTCTTCTCTTTTATTGCCGTCATGTTCAGGGCATTTTATGTGGGTATCACCAAGACAAAGATATTGACTGCCAATTCAGTCGTGATGGTATTGACCAATGTTGTCCTGAATTATATCCTGATATTCGGTAAGTTCGGTTTTCCAGCATTGGGAATTGCCGGGGCTGCGATTGCTTCCTCTATTTCAGAGGCGGTGTCGGTCTTGTTCTTTATTATTTATACCTGGAAGAAGATCGATTATAAGAAATATGCGATGTTCAGTTTTGTGGGGATCGATTTCAGGATGCTCAAACAAATATTGAATGTGTCTGTCTGGATTATGGTACAGCATGGTATTGCATTCGTGGGGTGGTTTATCTTCTTTGTGGTGATGGAGCATCAGGGAGAACGTCCGTTGGCTGTTACGAATGTGGTGAGGAGTATTTCTTCTTTTCTTTTTATGTTTGTGAATGCGTTTGCTTCCACATCCAGCTCGCTGGTAAGTAACCTGATCGGTTCCGGTAAATCGGATCAGGTCCTGGGATTATGCGGACGTATGATACGGCTTTGTTATTTCTTCGTGCTGCCGTTAGCTATATTGATCGCCTTGTTCCCGGATTTGGTTTTGCGCATCTATACGGATAATCCGAATCTGATCCAAAATTCTGTACCCTCGTTGTGGGTGATGCTTTCTTCTTATCTGCTAGCCGTACCGGCGTTCATTTATTTTTTCAGTGTTTCGGGTACGGGGAATACGCAGGTGGCTTTATGGATCGATATGGCAAGTATCTTTGTGTATGTGTCCTACACGTTTATGGTCGGTATCTGGTTACATGCCGATGTTGCCGTTTGCTGGACAACGGAGCATGTTTATAATATGATGTTGCTGATTTCTTTCTTTTATTTGTGGAAAGGAAACTGGCGAAATAAAAGGTTATGATATAAATATTATCGTTTTATCAAAACCGTAAGCCGCAATGAAAGATCGAAAAAGACCATCTTGGCATTCACATTCTGTGTGATGTGGCGTTCCGCTTTAGCCAGTTCTTCCATGATGTCGAACACATTCCGTTCGTTTACGAAAGGAGCGAACTTGACGGCGAAGCCGGCTTCATCCATATTCATATAGTTTAAGTCGGGCGACTGGAAACGGTACATGAAGTTTTCGCGGATCAGATGCTGGCAATATTGCAGGAAGTTCTTTTGGCGTTCGCGTCCGATGCCGGCAAGGATATCTCCCATTGCTTTCATTCCTTTTACATTCCGCGCCCAGGAGTTGCGCATCATCGTTTTGAATTGCTCCAGGTAGAAGCTGTTCTCTTCACTCAGACTGATCGCTTCCACGGCTTTCAGGTAATTGCCGTTTGCCAGATGAGCCACATGCTTGGCATCGTCTGAAGCCAAACCGAATTGTGCCATCATAGCAGCCGTTATCGCTTCGGGGTGGATGGAACGGACATTGATCCGCTGGGCACGTGACAGGATAGTGCCCAATACCTGATCGGGTATTTCCGAAACCATCAATATGACGGTGTTCAAAGGAGGCTCCTCTATCACTTTCAGGAGTTTGTTTGCACAGGTCGGATGTAATTTTTCCGGCAGCCAGACCATCAGGATGCGATAAGTGGCTTCATATATTTTCAGATTCAGCTTGCGGATGATCTCGTCGCTTTCCTTTGAATAGATGATCGCTTGTGAGTTGCCGGCATCGATATAGTCGAGCCATCCGTCTATATTGAAATAGGGACGATCTTTGAGGAAACCACGCCATTCGCTCAGATAATCGTCGCAGACTTCTTTTTTCTTTTCTTTTTTGGCAACGATAGGAAAGACAAAATGCAAATCAGGGTGTGCCAGTTCATTATATTTCAGGCAGGATGGACAGGTTCCGCAAGCATCCGTCTCTGTCCGGTGGGTGCAATTCAGGTAGCGGGCATAAGCCAGAGCCAAAGGAAAAGCACCTGCACCTCCCTGTTCCGTAAATAACTGGGCATGTGGTACGACACCTGTATGTGCCGAATGGATAAGTTGTTTCTTTATTTCTTCCTGACCGATTATATCTTTGAAATACATGAATGTCCCTTTTGTGTTGTCAGAACAAAGGTACGAATAATCGGGAGAAATAAGAAATAGTCATTAGTGTATCGGTTGTATTTTCTCAAAGATACATTTTGCGACATAGAATAACAATAGGAAAGGATATACTGCAAGGTCCATTGCAATAAATAATACGTATTTCATTTTTGTCTTCTTTTAAATTTTATCTGTAAGACAGAGATCTTTCAAAAACCCCTATCGGTATAACAGATTTTTATACATAAATGACGCGCAAAGGTATAAAAAAGCTGCATTAGGATTTGAGTCAGGCATAATTATTAATGATTTAGCCGTTCTGTGTGTTTGTCATATTCACTTTTTCTTAACTTTATGGTCTTATTTCAAATCCATGAGACTGACAATATGATGAACAGACGTTTATTTCTAAAAAGAACCTGTGGAGGAGTGTTGCTTCTGGCTGCTTCTCCTTCTTTGATTTCCTGCGATCAGCAGCAACGGCCAGTCCGTTTTGGGGTTGTTACCGATTTGCATTATTCGAGGCGTGAACCTTACGGAACACGTTATTTCCCTCAAACTATGGAGAAGTTGAAAGAAGCTATAAAGGTCTTTAATAACTCAAACTTGGATTTTGTGATAGAGCTGGGGGATCTGAAGGATCAGGACAATGTTCCTCAGAGAGAGCAGACAATTACTTATCTGGATGAAATAGAAAAAGAGTTCCAAACTTTCCGGGGACCTGTTTATCATGTGTTGGGTAACCACGACATGGATAGTATTTCCAAGGAAGACTTTTTACAACATACCTCCAATCATGGTGATGCCGATAAGAAAACATATTACTCATTTACCTGTAACAATATAAAATTCATTGTTCTGGATGCAAATCATAATCCGGACGGAACACCTTACGATAAAGGTAATTTTGATTGGACAAAAGCTTTTATCCCTAAAGACCAGATCCAATGGCTGCAGGAAGAATTAAAAGATAAAGATAAGCCGATCCTGATTTTTATACATCAGTTGCTGGATAGTTTCTCTGATATAAGTAAAGCGCTTTGTGTCGGCAATGCGGATGAGGTCGTTCCCTTGCTGGAAGAAAATGGAAATATACTTGCTGTATTTCAGGGGCATCATCATCCGGGGCATTACAGCTTCCGTAATAATATCCATTACTGGACAATGAAAGGGATGATAGAGGGAGAGTTACCCGGGAATAATAGTTTTGCTGTTGTTGAGATTGGTGTGAACAACAACATTCGTATTGACGGTTTTTTTAATTGCGAAGATAAGGAGTTAAACCGTACTGTTTAATAAAACTATCCTGTTTGTTTTCAGATAGTTTCTCAATGATTTTTTCAGATAGTTTCGAACAATCTGCCTTTCGATAGCTATGGGAAGGCTTTTCGACAACTATGGGAAGACTTTTCGAAAGCTATCAAAAGGTCTTTCCATAATTATCGAAAGGCGGATTATTCGGATGCTCAATAGCGTTTTTTCCTATTGTTTAGTAAATTTCTTTCGCTACTTTATAGACACTGTCCGTTGCCATCATCGTATAGAAATGCAGGCTTGGAACTCCGTGAGCGATCAGATCTTTACATTGCTGGATACACCATTCTACACCAACGGCTTTTACTTCGTCGTCATTTTTGCATTTGCGCAATTCGGCTGCAAAAGGTTCCGGAATGTCTGAGCGGAAGATCTTCGGTAATACAGTCAGCTGACTTTTTAATACGACCGGCTTGATTCCCGGAACAATCGGAACCGTAATGCCTTCTGCCCGGCAACGATCCACAAACGAAAAATACTTTTCATTATCGAAGAACATCTGCGTAACCAGATAATCAGCCCCGTTCTTCACTTTTTCTTTCAGATAAAAGATATCCGACTCCATATTCGGAGCCTCTTCATGCTTTTCCGGATAACAAGCCATACCGTATGAGAACGGCGTTTCGTTAGCCTCAAAAGTAGAACCGTCTATAGCAATCCCTTTATTGAAATCATTCACCTGCTGTTGCAGGTCGGTAGCATGCTCATGATACAAATCGGTGTTCTGTCCGGCTTCCAGTGTTTTTACGTCTCCGCGAAGCAATAACAAATCGTATACGCCCAGGAAATTCAGGTCGATCAGTGCATATTCCGTTTCATCCTTCGTAAATCCCTTACATATAATATGTGGAACCGCCGGAATGCCGTATTTATTCTGAATGGCGGAAGCAATAGCCACCGATCCCGGTCGCTTGCGGATATTCACTTTCTGAAAACTTCCGTCGGGAAGTGTTTTATAAATGTATTCGCTGTGATGGGAGGTTATATTAATGTATTTAGGATCGAATTCTTTCAGTCTATCAATCACATTGTACACTTTCTGTATGCTGTTCCCTTTCAAGGGCGGAAGTATTTCGAATGAGAAAGCAGTCGTTTTACTGCCGTTGATCAGATCAATTACTTTCATATTTTAATTATTTTTGCTGCAAAAGTAACAATTATCATCTGAAATAGCTTACTTTTGCGTTCATAATCTAATTACGACAATGATATGGAAAATATGAATTGGTCTGATCTTGCATTCGGTTATATGAAGACAGACTACAATGTACGGTGTTACTATCGCGATGGTAAGTGGGGTGAATTGGAAGTTAGCTCTTCTGAAATTATTAATATCCACATGGCAGCAACCTGCCTCCATTACGGACAGGAGTCGTTTGAAGGTTTGAAAGCATTCAAGGGGAAAGACGGGAAGATCCGTGTATTCCGTATGGATGAAAACGGCAAACGTATGCAAGCTTCCAGCCGTGGCATCAAGATGGCTGAACTTCCTGTAGAAATGTTTGAAGAAGCAGTTCGCAAAGTAGTGAAATTGAACGAACGTTTTGTTCCTCCTTACGAGAGTGGAGCAGCCCTATATATCCGCCCGCTGATGATCGGTTTGGGTGCACAGGTTGGTGTGAAGCCGGCTCCCGAGTATATGTTTATGATATTCGTAACACCGGTAGGACCTTATTTCAAAGGTGGTTTCAAACCGTCGAAGGTTTGTATCATGCGTGAATATGACCGTGCAGCTCCTCAGGGAACAGGTACGATCAAAGTCGGTGGTAATTATGCAGCCAGTCTCGTTGCTGGAGAGAAAGCGAAAGAAAAAGGCTATGCAGCCGTTCTTTATCTGGATCCGAAAGAAAAGAAATATCTGGACGAATGTGGTCCGGCAAACTTCTTCGGTATCCGTGGTAATAGCTATATCACTCCGCAGTCTCATTCTATCCTGCCTTCAATCACCAACAAGAGTTTGCAGCAATTAGCTGCAGATATGGGACTGACCGTTGAACGTCGTCCGGTTCCGGTGGAAGAACTCGCAACATTTGATGAAGCAGCGGAATGTGGAACAGCAGCCGTTATCGCTCCGATCTCACAAATCGACGATCTGGACATCAACAAGTCTTATGTAATTGCTAAAGATGGCAAACCGGGGCCTGTTTGTGAAAAATTATATCATAAACTGCGTGGTATCCAGTATGGTGATGAACCTGATACATACGGATGGGTAACGATAATTGAATAAATAAGATAAAGGTTTGACAGTTAGTGGTTATTTCTAAAAAATACCATTAACTGCCAACTCCGAATTCTCAAACGTCAATACGCATTGTTAACTTTGGATTGCCAACTGAAAATAAAATTGCTATCTCGGTATTGCAAAGTAGCGGATATTTTCTATCTTTGTGGCCTATATAGTAAGACAGTAAGGTGGAAGCATTCTTTAAAACACATAAATACCTTGTAGAACATTTGCATGCACCGGTACGCCGGGGGCTGATGGATGAGATTAACTGGAATGACCGGTTGATCGGTATCAAAGGCTCTCGTGGGGTAGGAAAGACTACTTTTTTACTGGATTATGCCCGCGAACATTTTGGTGCTGATAATAAGGAGTGCCTATACATTAATCTGAATCATTTTTATTTTACGGAACGTACTTTAGTCGATTTTGCTTCTGAGTTCAGGGCGAAAGGAGGGAAGGTGCTGTTGATCGACCAGGTTTTTAAATATTCCGGATGGTCGAAAGAGTTACGTTACTGTTATGATAATTTTGAAGATCTGAAGATTATCTTTTCCGGTTCGTCTGTAATGCGGCTGAAAGAGGAAAATCCGGATCTCTCAGGTAAAGTTGTTTCTTATAATTTACGTGGTTTTTCTTTCCGTGAGTTTCTGAATCTGATGTCGGGAAATAATTTTCCGGCGTATACATTTGAGGAAGTGATCGAAAAGCATCAGGAAATTGCCCGTAATATCTGCTCGGTAGCCAAACCGATGGCTTATTTTCAGGATTACCTGCACCATGGTTTTTATCCTTTTTTCCTGGAGAAACGTAATTTTTCGGAGAATCTGCTAAAGACAATGAATATGATGCTGGAGGTAGATGTCCTTTATATTAAACAAATCGAGCAAAGTTATCTGCCGAAGCTCCGAAAATTATTATATTTGCTGGCGATCAGTGCGCCATGTACGCCAAACGTCAGCCAGTTAAGTAAAGACATAGAAACTTCACGGGCAACTGTGATGAATTATATTAAATATCTGACCGATGCCCGTTTGATGAATATGCTGTATCCGGTAGGCGAATCGTTTCCGAAAAAACCCTCTACCGTATATATGTACAATTCGAATCTGATGTACCCCATCCGTCCGATGGAGGTGAACATACAGGCTGTGCGCGAATCTTTTTTCTATAACCAGCTTTTGAAAGACAATAAACTGAACGAAGGAATTAAGAACGCTCACTTTTTGGTAAATGAAAAGTATAATTTCAGGATAGAAGAAAGTATGAAGGTGAAAAATAATCCCGATTTATACTATGCAATAGACAAGGTTGAAGTAGGAGATGGCAATATGATCCCGCTTTGGCTTTTTGGCTTTTTATACTAATAAAATTCTTTTAAATACTAATAGTAAGAGTCTATGACAAAACAGAAGAAATTTTTGACCTGTGATGGTAACCAGGCTGCTGCTCATATTTCATATATGTTCAGCGAAGTAGCCGCTATTTACCCCATCACTCCGTCGTCTACAATGGCAGAATATGTAGACGAATGGGCTGCCGCCGGACGTAAGAACATTTTCGGCGAAACGGTTTTGGTACAGGAAATGCAATCAGAAGGTGGTGCTGCAGGTGCAGTTCACGGTTCTTTGCAAGCCGGTGCCCTGACTTCAACTTACACAGCTTCTCAGGGATTGTTGCTGATGATCCCTAATATGTACAAGATCGCTGGTGAGTTGCTTCCTTGCGTATTCCATGTGTCTGCCCGTACACTGGCTTCACACGCTTTGTGTATCTTCGGTGACCATCAGGATGTTATGTCTGCACGTCAGACTGGTTTCGCAATGTTGGCAGAAGGTTCTGTTCAGGAAGTTATGGACTTGGCAGGTGTAGCTCATTTGGCTACTATCAAGTCTCGCGTTCCTTTCGTGAACTTCTTCGACGGTTTCCGTACATCACACGAAATCCAGAAGATCGAAGCGTTGGAAAATGATGACCTGGCTCCGCTGATCGACCAAAAGGCGTTGGCTGAATTCCGTGCACGTGCATTGAATCCGGAAAAACCGGAAGCTCGCGGTATGGCTGAAAACCCGGATCACTTCTTCCAGCACAGAGAATCTTCAAACAAATACTATGAAGCAGTTCCTGCTATCGTAGAAGAATATATGAACGAAATCTCCAAGCTGACAGGCCGTAAATACGGTTTGTTCGATTATTACGGAGCAGAAGATGCAGAACGCGTAATTATCGCAATGGGTTCTGTAACGGAAGCTGCCCGTGAAGCTATCGACCACCTGACAGCTCAGGGTGAAAAAGTTGGTTTGGTTTCAGTTCACTTGTATCGTCCGTTCTCTGCTAAGCACTTCCTGGCTGCTGTTCCTAAGACTGCAAAACGTATCGCAGTTCTTGACAGAACAAAAGAACCGGGTGCAACAGGCGAACCTTTGTATCTGGATGTAAAAGACTGCTACTACGGAACAGAAAATGCTCCTGTTATCGTGGGTGGCCGTTATGGTTTGGGTTCTAAGGATACTACTCCTGCTCAGATCCTTGCAGTTTACGAAAACCTGGCATTGCCGATGCCTAAGAACCAGTTCACACTGGGTATCGTAGACGACGTTACATTCACTTCTCTTCCTCAAAAAGAAGAAATCGCTTTGGGTGGCGAAGGCATGTTCGAAGCTAAGTTCTACGGTTTGGGTGCTGACGGTACTGTCGGTGCTAACAAGAACTCTGTAAAGATCATCGGTGACAATACAAATAAATATTGCCAGGCATATTTCTCTTATGACTCTAAGAAGTCTGGTGGTTTCACTTGTTCTCACCTGCGTTTCGGTGACCATCCGATCCGTTCCACTTATTTGGTAAATACTCCGAATTTCGTTGCTTGCCATGTTCAGGCTTACCTGCGTATGTACGATGTAACTCGTGGTCTGCGTGAAAACGGTACATTCCTGCTGAACACCGTATGGAATGGCGAAGAGTTGGCTAAGCACCTTCCGAATAAGGTAAAACGTTATTTCGCTCAGAAAAACATTACTGTTTACTACATCAATGCTACTCAGATCGCATTGGAAATCGGTTTGGGTAACCGTACCAATACAATCCTTCAGTCTGCATTCTTCCGTATCACAGGTGTGATTCCTGTTGACCTGGCTATCGAACAGATGAAGAAATTCATCGTGAAGTCTTACGGTAAGAAAGGTGAAGATGTAGTTAATAAGAACTATGCTGCTGTCGATCGTGGTGGCGAATATACTCAGCTTGCTGTCGATCCGTCATGGGCTAACTTGCCGGATGATGAGGTTGTAGCAAACAACGATCCTGCTTTCATCAACGAAGTAGTTCGTCCTATCAATGCTCAGGATGGCGACCTGTTGAAGGTTTCTGCATTCGAAGGTATCGAAGACGGTACATGGCATCAGGGAACAGCTAAATACGAAAAACGCGGTGTAGCTGCTTTTGTTCCTGTTTGGGAACCGGACAACTGTATCCAGTGTAACAAGTGTGCGTATGTTTGTCCTCACGCTTCTATCCGTCCGTTTGTGTTGGATGCTGCTGAACAGGCTGCTGCTCCGTTCAATAACTCTTTGAAAGCTACTGGTAAACAATTTGAAGGAATGCAGTTCCGTATCCAGGTAGACGTTCTTGACTGTCTGGGTTGTGGTAACTGTGCCGATGTTTGTCCGGGTAATCCGAAGAAGGGTGGTAAAGCGCTTAAGATGGCTGCTTTGGAAACTCAGCTGGCTGAAGCTCCGAACTGGGATTTCTGTGCAGAAAAGGTTTCAAGCAAACAACACCTGGTTGACATCAAAGCTAACGTGAAGAACTCTCAGTTCGCAACTCCGTTGTTTGAGTTCTCCGGTGCTTGCTCCGGTTGTGGTGAAACTCCGTATGTGAAGTTGATAACTCAGTTGTTTGGTGACCGTGAAATGGTAGCTAACGCAACAGGTTGTTCATCTATCTATTCAGGTTCTGTTCCTTCAACTCCGTATACAACAAATGATAAAGGACAGGGTCCGGCTTGGGCTAACTCATTGTTCGAAGACTTCTGTGAATTCGGTCTGGGTATGGAACTGGCTAACGAAAAGATGCGTGCTCGTTTGACGAATGCAATGAACGAAATTATTGCTGGTGAAAATGCTCCTGCTGAAGTAAAAGAAGTACTTAAAGCATGGGTTGAAAACCAGAACGATGCTGATAAAACAAAAGAACTGGCTCCTCAGATAATCGCTATTGCTGAAGAAGGTATCACTCACGGCTGTCCGCTTAGCGCACAGATCAAGGAACTTTCTCACTTCCTGGTAAAACGTTCACAGTGGATCATCGGTGGTGACGGTGCTTCTTACGATATCGGTTACGGTGGTCTCGACCATGTAATTGCTTCCGGCAAGAACGTCAACATCCTGGTTCTGGATACCGAAGTTTATTCTAACACAGGCGGTCAGTCTTCTAAAGCTACTCCGGTCGGTGCAATCGCTAAGTTTGCAGCTGCTGGTAAGAGAGTACGTAAGAAAGACCTGGGTCTGATGGCTACAACTTATGGTTATGTATATGTTGCTCAGATCGCAATGGGTGCTGACCAGGCACAGACATTGAAAGCTATCCGCGAAGCTGAAGCTTATGACGGTCCTTCATTGATCATCGCTTACGCTCCTTGTATCAATCACGGTTTGAAGAAGGGTATGGGTAAGAGCCAGCAGGAAGAAGCTGATGCAGTAGCATGCGGTTACTGGCATTTGTGGCGTTACAACCCTGCATTGGAAGCTGAAGGCAAGAATCCGTTCACTTTGGATAGCAAAGAACCGGATTGGAGTAAGTTCCAGGACTTCCTGAAGGGTGAAGTACGTTTCGCATCTCTGACAAAACAGTTCCCGGCTGAAGCTGGCGAATTGTTCCAGGCTGCTGAAGACAACGCTAAGTGGAGACTTAATAACTACAAGCGTCTGGCTAAACAGCAATGGGGTGTTGAGGAATAATTGATTAATGATCATCTAAATAGTAAAAGCGGAATCTTCGAAAGAAGGTCCCGCTTTTTTTATAGAGTAAATAAATCATCGTATCTTTAACGGACTAAACAAATAAGCAAATGGCTAAGAAGAAAAGTAAACCAGCTCAACAGCAGCAACAGCTTTCACCTGAAAAATACATTCGCCTGAAAGCCAGGAATCTATCAATAGACAAGTGTTTTGTTTCAACTGATTGGCAAGAGGTCGGATTAGCAGAAGTTCTTGTTTCCCGTCGTCATACCGGTGGAAATTATACATTCGGGATCTATTTGGTCGATACTCTCTGTCTCGGATTGAAAGATTCTATATTTAAGTTTAATATAACACCGGCTGATTTTGATTCTATACTAGAGGATCTGATGGTGGAAAATCATACTGAGATAAGTTATGATGAGGCTCATAATATTATTTACGGAGCGATTTCTTATGCGGAGGATCTGGGGATTAAAGCAGATAAGAGTTTTGATTTGACACAATATATATTGGAAGAAGATACGGATGATATTCCTTTAATCGAATATGAATATGGCAGGGATGGTTCTCCTTATCTGGTGGTAGAGAGCAATTTGGAAGCAAGCAAATATCTTCCTGCTCTGGAAAAGAGTACGAATGGTAATTTTAGACTAATGATAGCAGATGAGGAGGAAGATGATTTTTCTGATTTATTCCCTGATTTTAAAGAATATCCGGAAACACCTTATACTTATGATCCTCCGATGTATCCGTCTGAATTGAATCTGTTTCATCAGGAACTGCAGATTCTTTTAGGTTCACACAATGATTTTCTATTATCGACGGAGGATATAAAGCAAATCCTTTCCCTTCCTCGTGAAAGTCTGATAGCCGATTTGCAGCAAATGGTATTGTATATGATCGGACAGAATAATGGGGATGTTGCGTTGATCCATGCTCTTTTTTTCCTGGGGGAATTGAGGGCGGAAGAGGCTTTGGACACAGTCCTCGAAGTGATGCGTCAGGATTCTGAGTTTATGGATATCAATTTTGGAGATTCGACCGATGATGTTTTGGGTTTGACTCTTTATTATGTAGGGCGTAACAAATTACCGGAGTTACTGGCATTTGCCAAGGAACCCGGACTGTATATGTATTTCAAATTCGTCGTGTTCATAGCAATGAATTTGATATCCGATGAACCTGGAAGGCGGGAAGATGTACTGGAGTGGTACCGCGAGTTGATGCAATTTTTTAAGGAGAATGCGACCGATCTTTCAATCTATTCAGCCGGATTGGGTGGCTTGATGATAGCTGAGATGCTGGATATTTGCCCTGAGGAGTTATTGCCGGAGATCGAGGACTTTTTTGAAGTTTGTGATGTGGATGAAATGTCCTGTGGAACTTTGGAAGTCGTGAAAGAGGATATACTCGCTAAAGAAAAACCTCTCAGAGAAAGAAAGTTGATCGATATCTATGAACGTAATCAGAAGTATTATAGTTCTTGGTGTAAGAGGTTGGAATAAGAGCGGAAGGATCAGTTTTGAATGTAGGGGCGGTTCGCGAACCGCCCCTACAGGCGCCGTCACAATGGAACAGGCAGGTTCGACCGTAGGGGCGGGGTCACTATTTTCTAAAACTGAATCTGTGCATTCAGGAACGGGAATTGTGCCTGATGCCAATACGGGTAAACGGGAGTGACCTGGCTGGCTTCATCTAAACGTTTTACCTGTTCCGGTGTCAGATTCCACCCGACAGCTTCCAGGTTTTGTTTTAATTGTTCCTCTGTGCTGGCTCCAATAATCAGGCTGGAAACAGTAGGACGTTGCAATAACCAGTTCAACGCACATTGTGCAACAGTATGTCCCGTCTCTTCGGCTATTTCATCCAATACATCCATAATATTGTACAACCGTTCGTAAGATGTCGCTTCGTCAGGAATAGGACTGCCGCCGCGAGCTACACGTCCGTCAGCCGGTATCGGATTGTTTCTTCTGTATCTCCCACCTAAGCGGCCGGCAGAAAGCGGACTCCAGATGATAGAGCCAACCTTCTGATCGATACCGAGCGGCATCAACTCCCATTCGAACTCCCTGTTCAGCAAAGAATAATGAACCTGCTGTGCCACATAGCGGCTCCAGCCATATCGTTCGGATACTGATAAAGCTTTCATCAGATGCCATCCGGAGAAATTGGAACAGGCGATATACCGTATCTTACCTGCCGTGATCAGATCGTCCAGTGCACGAAGCGTTTCCTCTACCGGCGTATTGGCATCGAATCCATGCATATGATAAATATCTATATGATCCGTGTTCAGCCGTTTCAGACTGGCTTCGCAAGCTTCGATCAGATGAAAACGGGAAGAACCCATCGCATTGCGGCTTTCCGGGTTTAGGTTGAATGTCGCTTTGGTTGAGATCAATAATTTGTTTCTCAGCCCTTCCATTGCTTTGCCCAATATTTTTTCAGATAATCCGTCAGAGTATGCATCTGCGGTATCGAACAGATTTACGCCCGCATCCAGGCAGCGGTTTATCATGCGTCTGGCTTCTTCCACCTGGGTATGGCCCCAACCTTCAAAGCCGTTTGTGCCTCCAAAAGTAGCAGTCCCTAAACAGAGTACGGGTACATATAGCCCTGAACCTCCTAATTGTCTGTATTCCATAGCTTACCTATTAAATTGTTATTAAGATCTTACTTACAAAGGTATATAAAATATGCATGTATTTATTTATTCTTATCTTTGTATCAAATTTAGGTTATAATAAAAAGTATGGTTAAGGCAGTTTTTTTCGATATAGACGGAACATTGGTCAGTTTTAAAACTCACGAAGTACCGCAATCTACTATCGAAGCGTTGGATCTTTTAAGAAAGAAGGGTATTAAGGTTTTTATAGCTACGGGGCGGCATTTCAGTTCCATAAATAATCTGGGCGATTTGAACTTTGACGGATATGTAACGTTGAACGGTGGATATTGTTTTGCTGGTGATAAAGTCATTTATAAGCACAGTATCCCTGACCGGGATGTCGAAGCCCTGATCCGGTATATGGAGACGGAAGAATCTTTCCCGTGTGCCTTTGTCCGGGAGAAAGATATTTATATGAATTATAAAGATGAGACAGTAGAAGAGATATTCAATATGCTGAACTTCCCGGAACCGCCGATCCGCCCGATGAGTGAGATACGCGGTGAGACTGTTTACCAGCTTGTCTCTTTCTTTACTGCCGACCAGGAAAAAAAGATCATGCCGATATTGTCGCATTGTGAATCCACTCGCTGGAATCCTTTGTTTACAGATGTGGTGCCTGCCGGAAGCAGCAAGCGCATAGGGATCGATAAAATGCTGGAATATTTTAGGATACCGTTAAACGAATGCGTGGCATTCGGTGATGGTGGTAACGATGTGGCCATGCTTGAACATGCCGGGATAGGAGTGGCTATGGGCAATGCAGAGGACGATGTGAAACAATATGCCGACTATGTAACCGATTCTGTCGATGAGGACGGAATATTCAAAGCTTTAAAACATTTGAACATTATCTGATCGTAAGTTGTTTCTATACTAAGAAGTGAGCATATGATTGACGAATTACTAGTATTTAATAAAGAGTTCGTAAAGAACAAAGGATACGAAAAGTTTATAACGAATAAGTATCCGGACAAGAAAATAGCGATCGTATCCTGTATGGATACCCGCCTGACAGAACTTCTTCCTGCCTCACTGGGGGTTAAGAACGGTGATGTGAAAGTGATCAAGAATGCCGGTGCTGTTATCTCGCATCCGTTTGGTAGTGTGATACGCAGTCTGCTGGTCGCTATTTATGATTTGGGAGTTACTGAGATCATGATCATCGGGCATTCGGATTGCGGGGCACAACATATGGACAGCGATACCATGATAGAAGCCATGAAGAAGCGGGGTATTCCGTCAGATCGTATCGATATGATACGTTATTGCGGAGTCGACTTTAAAGAATGGCTGCATGGTTTTGATTCGTCCGAAGGCTCTGTGAGGAATACAGTAAACCAGGTTGTCAATCATCCGCTGATCCCCTCCGATGTAACGGTTCGAGGCTTTGTAATTGATTCTGTTACAGGTGAATTGACAGAGGTAAAACAGAATGTTTAGCATCTAAAAAGATCTGACTATAAATTAAATAAATGTAAGGATAGAAATTATTTATATGTTTTATAGCATAGTTTCAAATAAAGTGTCTATCTTTGCATTGTAAACAAAAAGAAAAGATTAGAGTTTAGGTTAATTATTAATAAGTTTCCCAAGCGTGGGAAACATAAAAATGTAAAGATTATGATGACAAGTAGAAATGAAGAAAATCTTCGTGCTTTAGCGATGTTGCGTTATCAGGCTGATCGTTATCAGTCAATGAGAAATGGTACAATGAGTCAGCGAGTAAATGCTGAAATCCGCCGCCTATTAGAAGAAATGGGCGCTAACGCAAAAAATTAAACAAAAAGATTAGTATATTATTAGATGTTTTCTCTTCACCAAAGTCTTTTAAAGACTGGTGAGAGACAAAAGATGGGCATTCGACACTGGTAGATCAGTGAAGATTAGCCTTTTTTTATTTTATAGCCCTTACAATTCTTCAATTTATCTTCTATCTTTGTGCACGGAACAAATCTATAAAACACAATCATACGATGAAAAGAGCAGGTTTATTTGTAGCATCCGTCATGCTATCTACAACCCTTTGGGCACAGTCGCCTATTGAAAAAGGACTGAATGTAATCAATAAAGAGAATGCTGAGGCATATATCGGTTTTTTGGCCAGTGATGAACTGGAAGGGCGTGAAGCCGGTTTTCAGGGAGGACGTATTGCCGCTGAATATATCGTTTCCAATCTGAAGACCATGGGGATTGCCCCTTTGAATGATTCTTATTATCAGCCTTTTGAAGCTTATAATAAGGAACGTCAGAAGAGAGGACGTTTCCAAGTGCATCCGGATTCGATCACGCAGTTGAAACAAGGCGTACATCAGAAATTATCCTTGCGCAATATCCTGGGAAAGATAGAAGGAAAGAATCCGAATGAATACGTTATCATCGGAGCACACTATGATCACCTGGGTTTCGATCCGATGCTGGAGGGGGATCAGATTTATAACGGTGCCGACGATAATGCTTCCGGCGTATCGGCAGTTCTGCAGGTAGCGGAAGCTTTTCTGGCATCGGGCCAGCAACCGGAACGTACCGTGATCTTTGCTTTCTGGGATGGGGAAGAAAAGGGATTGCTGGGTTCCGAATATTTTGTACAGAACTGTTCTTTCCTGAAAGATATTAAGGGATATCTGAACTATGATATGATCGGCCGTAACTCGAATGAATCAGTTCCCGAACAGGTCGATTATTTCTATACGGAAGCCAACAAGGCTTTCGGCGACTGGCTGAAGAATGACATCAAGAAATACGGTCTGAACCTGAAGCCGATCTATCATGCCTGGGACAAGCCGGTAGGAGGGAGCGACAATGGTTCTTTTGCCAAACGTGAGATACCTATTATCTGGTATCATACCAACGGCCATCCGGACTATCACATGCCAAGCGACCATGTCGAAAAGATTAACTGGAACAAGATTGTCGATATAACGAAAGCCTCTTTCCTTAATATGTGGAATCTGGCGAATGAAAAGAAATATTAATGTTGAATTTAATCATGTGAGTAAAGAATGAAATCAATTTATGTGGCCCTATGTTGGGTGGTGGTGATGATGCTCGGTTTACCGGCTTGTAGTGATGACGATGGGAAAACAATACCGGCCCATACGGAAGAAGAGAAATTATGGATTGCTGATAATCAGAAATATTTTCAGGAAAGAAAGGAGTACTTGGAAGATGATGGGCAATTGTTGTATAGCCGATTGGTAGTAGAAGAAGACACACTCTTGTATCGTATACTGGAAACTGGCCAGGTAGATTCTTTTCCGACTTTAGATTCTAAAGTAAAAGTTTCTATGTTGGGAATACTTCCGGTTTCAAAGACGATTATCGTGGGCACCGAAGATGGAAATCCGATAGATGAAGAATTAGATTTGGATAGTCCGAATCTTATTAAAGGTTTATCTGCTCTTTTACTAAAAATTCGTAAAGGAGAGAGGGTAGAAACTATAATCCCTTATCAGTTGGGATACGGGGAAAAAAATTATTCCAATCCATATATACCCTTGTGTTCAACGCTTCAGTTTACTTTTACAGTGAAAGAGTTTAAGTAATTGGAATTCGATATAGAATAAAAAACGGGTGACACTGTGTGCAAGCAGCGTCACCCGTTTTTTATTTAACCTGATTATAATCCCAGGCAGTAATTAGCAAGAGTGATGACATCCTTTGCATTCTTCATGTCTGTCTTCGTCTCTTTGATATAAGTTTCGATGAGGTTCTCTTTGCCGGGAAAGAGTTTTAATAGCGATTTCTTATTTTTGAATTTGAGCGGAGTGCCATCACGGAAAATACAATACTCATTCTGATTGGCGAGTTTGTAAACTTCAGTGTATTGATTTTCGTAAGTGCTATAGTTTAACTGATTCGTATTCAGAGTTTCCACTTTAGCCTGTTGCGTTACGCCGAAAGCATTTTTATATCCCTGGGATGCATTCTTCAACAACCAGTTTATACCGATAAGACCATTCGGTATCTGCAGTATTTCATAGAAACCGGATCCGGTCGGAATGAATCTGGCATTCCCAATATAGACTGTATCGATCTGGGCAACGTTGGTAAGGAGCATTTCTTCCGAACCGTTTTTGAACATCATCTTCTGATTGCCGGCATCGTAGTTAAGCTCTGCCATTGTCTTGGAGTTGTTCTTCATTAACACGACACCTTTCGAGTAATCTTCAAAAAGCATCTGACGTTTCTTCTGTGCATTAACACTACCTACGGTTGCTATACAGCACAGGATGGTGATTAACAGGTATGTTCTCATTGTAGTAGAATATGGGAAAGAGTAGTTACAGAATTTGTAACTACTCTTTCGAGGTTATTAATAAAAGAATTAATTCTTTGGTCCTTCACCCCATTGCGGAGCACCCTGATCCTGCCAGGTACGTTCTGAGTTCAGAATAGATGTGTTTGCATCGCCGGCACCTGTAATGGTATAACCCTGTGCTGCATAGGCATCTCTCTGGATCTGATACAACTGGCTCGTTTCGTTAGGAACACCTGTCTGGAAACGACGAGGGAAATTGGTCACAGGAATAGATGCAAAATTCTCACGGCTGATAAACTGTGAATTGAATTTAGGCAAGCCCGAACGGCGGGCTGTAACAAACTGGTCATAAGGATACATGGTGAAGTTGATCAACTGCTGCAAGTATACTTTTTCCAGTTGTTCGCTGGTTGAACCGGTCAGCTGATAATCGGCTGATGCCAGCATCGCTTCGATCTCTCCGCTTTTCAGTTCGATGGAAACTTCGTTCGGGTCATAATCGTACGTAGTACCATAGTAAGCAATCTGGTTTAATTCAGCTGCTTTATCGTATTCCTGAACAGACAGTTTGACACCCTGTGTGAAATAGCTTTCAGCCGTACCAGGCAGGTTGGCTCCCAATAATTTGAACTCTGCCAGATACAGGTTTACCTCACCACCTCCTAAGTACAGTCCGTACCAGGGACGGCTGTCGTTTTTAGTGATTACAGGACCGCCCGGAGGAGTCGGCATTGTAAAGTTATAGTTACGTCCGATAACCATTTGATGCTGATACATGGAGTAGGGGCGATACGTTTTTGCACTTTGACCGTTTTCGTCAGTAATTTTGTAGCGGTTGCTATAGTCAAACCATTCACCGTAGACAGCAGTATTATTGCTGGCATTATATTCAACCGGAAGACCGTAATAACGTACCCAAGGTTCGCCCATTCCTTTCCATCTCACGAATGTTTTCTTTCCGCCAGTGGTTGTATATTCAACGTTTTCCTCGATATAAGAAGGAATCGCCTTTCCTTGATCGTAGAATTCCTGAACGATTTTAGAGTTCCAGTCGTTTTTACGGTATTGGAAACGAACGCGGGGGTCTTTGTTTTTAAGCATGAAATTGACTATGCGCTGATTGGAAGCCATTCCATCCATAAAGCCGTTGCTCCAGTGGTAAATGTAATCATTATTGCTTGAGTTTACGATACCTTTATTGAACAGCATGGCATCAGCCAAAGAGTCGATATAGCCACAAGAGGCATTGGCCACTTCCGAAGCAATCGTCAGTGCGCGTGCCTTATCTTGAGAAATCAGACGGGCTGCGATTTTCAGTTTCATTGAATTGGCCGCTTTTGCCCACTTGGCACGGTCACCTTTGAAGACAATATCCTGTTCGCTTTCAAAAATCTGGTCGGTAGCAGAAGCCGTAGTGAATACGGTGATGGCATTGTCCAGCTGACTCAGCCACAAGGTGTACAAGTCGGCGATTCTGTCGTAAGCCGGAGTCAGCGTACCGCCATGCAGGGCATTACCCGCTTCCGTAAACTGAATATCCCCGTTGATATCACTGCTGGAAAGAGCCAGATAGGCTGTCAGTACATCCACACAAGCGGCTGTTGTCGCATGTTTGGCTGCATCTTCTTCGCTCATGTTGGAGCGCAAGTAGGTAATTTCGTGAGCCAGTTTCAATACTCTCACATAATTAACGCCACCGGTAACGGTTGTCAGTGCAGAACTTTCTGTGAAGCTGCCTGTCGGTACCGCCATCTGCGTCCATGATGTCAGCATCGGTGCGTCGTAGAACCAGTAGGTGTAATCAAACGGATCGAAATCCATCACAGCCATTGCAAACAGATAGGAGGGATCACCCACAGTCACCTGCGAAGGGCTGGAGTTGATATCTGCGAAATCGTCACGGCATCCGGTCGTGCACACTAAGGCTACACCCAGGCCGAATCCCATTAATATATTACTATATTTGTTCATATTTCAATTAATTTAAAGTTTCTTGTTTAGTTAGAATCCGACATTAATAGTAAATGTGTAGTTAGCAGTCAAGCCGTTGAAAGAACGGATACGGAACTCGGAAGCAGATGTACCGCGGACAGATTCCGGGTTGATCTTATTCGGCATCGTGTTCAGCAGGTAGCCCAGGTTGCGTCCGGACACCGACAGATTCAGATGCTGTGCCCCCAGTTTATGCGCAATCTTGTTAGGCATTCTGTAGGATACGGTGATTTCACGTACTGCGATGTAGTTTAGTTTCTTCACCCAGTCGTCGTTTACTGTACCGGTTCCCCATGCATTGTTCCAGTAGTGCCATGCCGAAGCGTGTTGCGGGTCAACAAGTCCCTGGTCGTACAGCGCCTGGTAGGTTTCGCCACCGTCGGCTACCGTATAAGAACTTCCGTTCGGCAGAGGAATAGATGTTCCGCCTTCGATCAGACCAACAGGGATTAAACCGTCGTTATACTGCTGGCCGTCCCAGATGGAAGTATAGCTCATACCGCCGTTTTCTGCGTCACGCCATTTCAGAGAGCTTTCCGTGAAGCCGTATGCCAGACCATAACGGTTTGCATAAGACGCTACATAACCGCCGAAGCGCATATCAAACAAAGCGCGCAGGCTCCAGTTCTTATACGTAAGCGAAGTACTTACGGAACCCAGGAAGTCGGGAACCATCGAACCGATTTTTTCTGCTTCGCCGCTACGCTGGTAGTACATGGCATGCATACCTCTGTCGCCACCGTAATAAGAAGTCGCGTTCAATATAGGCAGACCGGTCTTTTCGTCGATCTTGGCTTTCGAGTCACTCATCAATACCCCGTAAGATTCACCCACCTTGGCAACTGAACCGACACGGTAGTTACCGTAAGCCACCTCACCACTCAACGTGATATAATCGGCTACGTTCGGGTGCAGTTCAACGATTTTGTTGTTGTTCTTGGTGTATGTGAAGTTCAAATCCCACTGCCAGTCTTTGTTTTTGAACGGTGTCGTGTTCAAGGCAATTTCCAACCCCTTGTTTTCGATATTACCCGCATTGATATACTGGCTGCTGATACCGGAGATACCCGGAACGCTGATCGACATGATCTGGTCTTTTGTATTTTCCTTATAATAAGTCATGTCGATACCGATACGATTATTCAGGAAACGCCAGTCTAAACCGATCTCCCAAGCGTTCTTACGTTCAGGTTTCAGATTTGTGGAATAAGCCGTTGATGGGATGCTCAGCGCGTATACGTTGCCACCACCTTGCAGCTGGGCTGTCAATAATGAATAAGCCGAATTGATTGTATAAGCATCCGTGTCATTACCTACCTGTGCCCATGATCCGCGCAGTTTGGCGAAAGAGATCCATTCCGGAAGCTGTTCGCGGAACGTTTCGTGAGCCAGCCAGGAGGCCGAAATAGACGGATAGAAATAGGAGTAGTTACCATGTGTATCCGAATAAACCAGGGCAGACGACCAGTCGTTACGTCCGGTCACATCCAGGAATAACTGATCTCTCCAGCTTGCACTTGCCTGGAAGGATATGGACAACATACGTTTTTCCCCTTCTATCTTACCGCTGTAAGACGGTGTATTGATAGAGTTGGCAATAAAATACTGGTTAGGAACAACCAGACCACCGTTTGTATTTTCAGCCATAGTCTGTTGTATATTGTTGTAATACTCACCGCGGATAAACCCGCCGAATGTGAAATCACCTACGCTCTTGTTGAATGTAAATGCAGCATTCAGGTTGGTCTGTTCTTTCGAGTAGAGTCCCATTCCGTAATAACCGCTTCGCTTGTTTGCATAGTCTGTTCCCGGCTGTTTCTCTTCATAACGTCTGTAGTAATAGTTGTAGTTACCTTCCGCGCGGAATTTCATCCAGTCGGTCAGCTCCACGTTCAATACCAATGTCGGACGTACGGAAGTCTCTTTCTGACGATAGTCGTTTTCGTAGATATTCCACCAGGTACCTCTTCCCGGGTTATTACCATATTCGTCACCATAGCCGGAATTGGCCTGACCTCCGTGAGTACCTTTGTAGCGTTTGCGGAAATACTGGGTATCATACGTACGTCCCCAGGTACCGTCTACGAACAACTCTCCGATATTCGGCTGTGCATTCTTTGGATTTGAATTGGCGAAGGCGATGGATGCTTCCACCTCAATCTTGTCGGTTACTTTGTGCGATGCTTTAGCCAGGAACGATGTACGGTCGAAGCTGTTGTTCGGCAGTGTACCGCTTGCATACTTATAAGACAGAGAAGTATAGAAAGAGGTCTTTTCGCTGCTACCGCTGACAGATACGTTGGTATTGCTGTTGAATCCCAAATTGTATGCATCCTTGAAGTTATTCTCTACCGGGCTATAGGCGATAGTTGAATAGTCATAGTTTTCAATGCTGCTTCCGTCGAACGCCGGTCCCCAATGACGACCTGTTCCACCGGTAAGGGTATGATTACCTGCCGAGTTCAGATAGAACTGGCCGATGTTGTCGTACAGGTAGTAATTGCCGCTGGCATCCGTCTCACCATAACTGACATTACCTGTGTACTGTCCGCGTCCGTACTTGTTCTGTAACTTCGGTTGTTTGAACATATGGTCGATACCGAATGTCTGTGAAACATTCACACCGATACCCTGCTTGCCTTTACCCGATTTCGTCGTGATAACGACCGCACCGTTCAAACCGCGTGAACCATACAGGGCGGTAGCGGCTGCACCTTTCAGTACTGATACCGTTTCAAAGTCATCCGGGTTCAGGTTCTTCAGCTCATTACCGTAGTCGTAGTTGTTGGCATTCCAGTCTGCATCACCGTCGCGGATGGCGTTATCCAGGATAATACCGTCTACTACATAAATAGGCTGGTTGTTTTTACCCAATGTAGATGCACCACGGATCTGAATCTTGGTCGCACCGAACATACCACCGTCGGAACCGGCAATTTCAACCCCAGCCACTTTACCCTGTAAAGCAGAAACCGGGTTGATTGCGTTGTTCAGCAATTCTTCACCTTTCAATTCGGTAACGGCATATCCCAATGCTTTCGTTTCGCGTTTCATACCCAAAGCGGTAACAACCACTTCATCCAGAGCTTGTGAATCTTCCTTTAACGACACGCGTAGGGAGGGCTGTCCGGTATACCGGATGTCCTGTGAGGCGTAGCCGATAAACGAGACCTGGATAGTGGCTCCGTTTTGCACGTTTTCCAGTGTAAAATTACCATTCACGTCGGTAATTGTACCATTAGTGGTTCCTTTCACAACGATAGAGGCTCCGGCAACGGGGCCGAAGCTGTCCTCTACTACTCCGGTGACTTTCCCATTCTGTTGGGTAATCCCGGGACTTTGCTTACTTGGCATCAGATCTGCATATACGCTTCCGGAGAAACCGAGTGCGCCAGCGATCAGAATTAAGCTGACAGGCTTTAAGTTTTTCAACATAATTGATAGTTTTTAGATTACTGAAGTGTTATTTTGGCGAATAAGCACTTCTTTATTTAAAATGATAATAATGTATTAAGCTATGTAATTTAACGTCTGTGTAAAAAAATCATTAGTGATCCTCATAGTTCTAAAAGAACAATGGTGATATTAACAATTTAAATAACTGAATTTCAATGATTACGTAAAATTATTAAACACTTATTTGCATTTAAAACAAGCGCTGTTCATACCTTTTTTGCAGCTTTTGAGAACATTTTGTTTAGTAAATATTTATTAAACGATTTTTGGGAGAAGAGGCAACGTCCGGATTTTCACTATTTATATAAATTTCACTTAATTGGGCGTCACCCTTTAATGAAGTGATTTTAATGTCTTGTAATATAGTGAAATGGGTGGTGACGCCCTGGTAGAAAGCAGCGTCACCCCTCTTGTTTTATAAAAGCTCTGTCACATGATAGTAATTGCCTGTTTTGGTATGTTTTTTGGTCACATTGTTTTTTAGCAGTATTCGTCCGAACAAAGCCATATTGCGGATACCCGTTTTTATTTTGCTGCGTTGTTCGATCCGCCTTAATATTTCAGCGGCAGGAAGAAGTTCACCCTTTTCTCCGACCTCCGGCTGTCGGAAATACTGGAAGAAGAGCTGTTCTTCAATCGGGATCTGCTGGAACTGGTGGTTATTGCGGATAATGGCTGTCTCTTCTTCGGATGTGAACCAATACCGTTCGTTAGTACGTAATGCGGCAGCCGCCTGGGCATACAGCTGGCTATGATTAACCGACAGGCTGTGATCGATAGTCCCGTTCAGTTCGATACAGATGAAACGGCGGCTTCCGGTCGGGTCGCTCAGTAGGTCTGCATTGTTGGAGGTCGCAATGAAAGAGGCGTATCTCTTCATCGACTGGACACTGCGCTTGTAAGGCCGGCGGGCATTGATGACCGGTTTTTGCAGGATATTTCGCGGTATTCGACATCCTCTTTCAGGAGGTTGTATCTGAACTCATACCTCCGCTTCATAAATTCATCCGTCTGCATGGTCAGTGCCTGTTCCGGGCGGATGCAGGGCTTTCTACCGAAACCGGAAGAAAGTCGGTAAACATTCCGGATCGTAGTCCGTATCTCCGTTTCAAAGATCCGGAAATGAGAATGGATGGGGAGCCATTTGATCACTTCTTCTTCCGGTATACCGCTGCGGAAGCAATTTTCGGCCAGGCAGGTCAGAAAAGGCTTGATGTCTTTTTCTTCCCTGTGGTAGCCGCTTGTCTCCATCGCTTGCTGCAATGAATTTTCGAAGAGCAGTGAGATGATGCGGCTTCGTTCATGACCGGGAGCGAGCCGCTGCAACGGGTCTTTTACGGTATGCTCCAGGGTAGATACGGGTAGCTTTTCCGGTAGCTTCCATGGTTGTTCGATCCGGATAGGCAGTGCGTCCGGATTGTAATAAATATCCGGATCGAAAGAGAGGCGGCAGGCAGCAGCCAATTCGCTTTCTTCGACGGCGATATCCTGTTGCAAAGCTTCCCTGTAGTAAGCGGCAGCCCTGTTATATGCTTCTTCATGGAAGAATCGGATCAAGGTATCATTCTGAGGGACAGTATTATCCGATAATCTGAAAGGTATAACGATTTTGACACTTTTCCCGCCCGAACCGATAAAGGCGATCATCGTTTGCAAAGAAGCGGAAGCCTGCCGGCGTACCTTTTCCGCTTCATTACGGTTGGTCAGATTATTTATTTTAAGCAGAATTAACCCGTTATATTCTTTTCTCACCAACTTCTTTTCCTGCTTTCTGAAAGTAGAACAGAAGTAGACCACCGGTATCCGGTTGGCTTGTTTGACGGAAACCCCGTGTCGGGTGTGGCATAGCTCTTCGCGCAGAGCTGTCACCTGCTTTGCTTTGTACCCGTTTCTGATCAGTTCGATCAGTTTTTCCATTCCGATCGTTCGTTGTGCTTTCATGTTGGCACTGAATAATGTTGTTTTCATAGGCTCTTTTTTTATTGATTTTTTCTCAAAGGTAAGTGCCGGAGTGTCGGTTTGAAGCATGTTGGGACCGATAATTATCAAGTATATTACATTTATTTCATCTATTGTAAATAAAGGGGAGAACTGTTGTTTATGTACTTATATTTTGTATCTTTGGTCATATGTTCTTAACTGTTCGATCAGGGGCAAACATATAGTTGACCTAGGTCAAATTGAAGTTCTACCTAGGTCGAATATATGGTTGGCCCGGGTCGAAAACTTAATGAGTCACTTCTTTAGCCTTAAAAGTATATAGTATGAATGATAAAAGTTCACTAGTATGACAGCAGTTTACAAAATGGAGAAGAACCCGCCGAAAAAGGGCTCAGGGAAAAAAGTCGTATTGCATCCCCGTATAATACCCTGGGATACAGTGAGTACGGATCATTTGATCAAGGAGGCTTCTTCACGTTCCACCTATACCGGAGGGGACTTGAAGGGGGCGGTCCGGCTGATCGCCGATCTGTTGAAGGAAAAATTGAAGGAGGGATATAATGTGAATCTCGACGGGATCGGTTATTTCAGTGTCTCCCTTCAATCGCGTCCGGTTGAAGACAAGAAAGAGCTACGCAGTGAATCGGTACATTTCAAGAATGTGAATTTCCGTTGTTGTGCTCAGTTGAAGTGGGAGTTGAAGACGATGCATCTGGAGCGTTACCGGGAACCTAAAAAGACCGACTTCTCACTGGAGGAGAAGGAGAGACGATTGTTACACTATTTGGAACGTCATGCTTATATCACGACCCTGGCATATCAGGGATTGAATGGCTGCACGCAATATATGGCGCGGAAAGAACTCCGACAATTTGTGGCTGACGGTGTTCTGATAGAGGACGGGACCCGACGGATGTGCATCTATACCCGGCGACCGGAGCCGGTGGAACTGCCGGATACGCTGGTGGTGGAGTCGAATCTAAATATGGGAGAAGAGAAACAGGAGAATTAATGAACTGGTGACGCCGTTTTATTAAGATGGCGTCACCAGTTCATCGTTTGTAAATCAATTGTTTGTTATACATAAAGATTTACTTGAATCTAGAGATGAATAGAGAAATATTATTTCTTCACTGTAAATGCTATAAATCCGGATTTTATTTTTAAATATATTATTTTGGTGAATGTTGAACTTATAATCCCAAACAAAAGTTTACTAAAGTGATTACGTCTTTAGGGGCATTCATATCTGTCTTTTGTTTTTTCATGAAGTCATCAATTTGTGTTTCTTTATTGGGGAAAAGTTTCAGGAGGGTTTTCTTGTTTTTGAATTTGAGAGGCTTGCCGTCGCGGAAAATGCAGTATTCATTCCGATTGGCGAGTTTATAAACTTCCGTGTATTGATTTTCGTAAACTCCGTAATTCAACTGGTTGGTATTTATGCTTTCCACTTTTGCCTGTTGTGTTACGCCGAAAGCATTTTTATATCCTTGAGAGGCATTCTTCAACAACCAGTTAATACCTATCGTTCCGTTGGGGATTTGAATTATTTCATAGAAGCTTTCTTTCGTTCCTGCAGGAATGAATTTTGAATTACCGATATAGACAGTGTCGATCTGTGATATATTGGTAAGTAGCATTTCTTCTGTCCCGTTTTTAAACATCATGGCTTGATTACCTCCGTCATAATTAAGTTCGGCAGGTGTTCTCGAATTGTTCTTCATCAGTACAACGCCTTTGCTATAATTTTCAAATAACATCTGACGTTTTTTTTGTGCATTAGCACTGCTTATGGCAGCTAAGCAACAAAGAATGATAATAAACGAATGTGTTCTCATTGTAATTGGATATAAAAAAGAGTAGTTACTTTAAGCAACTACTCTTTTGATGTTATTAATAAAAGAATTAGTTCTTTGGACCTTCACCCCACTGAGGAGCACCTTGATCCTGCCATGTACGCTCTGAATTCAGAATAGATGTATTTCCATCTCCGGCTCCGGAGATCGTGTACCCCTGAGCTTTATATGCTTCCAGATCTATCTGATACAATAAACTCATTTCATTCGGTACACCCGTATGGAAACGGCGTGGTATGTTCGTTACCGGAATGGAGGCAAAGTTTTCACGACTGATCAAATCAGAGTTAAACTTCGGCAGGCCGGAACGGCGAGCTGTAACGAATTGATCATAAGGATACATCGTGAAGTTCAACAGCTGTTGTAGGTATACTTTCTCCAATTGTTCTGCTGTAGAACCTGTCAATTGATAGTCGGCAGATGCCATCATTGCTTCAATTTCACCATCTTTCAGTTCGATAGAAACTTCATTCGGATCGTAACCGTAAGTAGTACCGTAGTAAGCAATCTGATTTAATTCAGCTGCTTTATCGTATTCCTGTACTGACAATTTCAAACCTTGATTGTAATAGTCTGCTGCCGTACCCGGCAGGTTCGCTCCTAACAATTTGAATTCAGCCAAATAGAAGTTTACTTCAGCACCACCTAAATACATACCGTACCAAGGACGACTTTCTGTTTTTTCAATAACCGGACCACCTGGTACTGTAGGCATCGTAAAGTTATAGTTTCTGCCAATAACCATTTGCCGTTGATACATAGAGTACGGGCGATATGTCTTTGAACTCTGTCCGGAAGCATCCGTAATCTTAAAACGATTGCTATAATCAAACCAGTCACCATAAATACCGGTATTGTTACCTGCATTGTATTCAACCGGCAGACCATAGTAACGTACCCAGGGTTCGCCCATTCCTTTCCATTTTACAAATGTTTTCTTTCCATTGGCATCTGTTGTATATTCGACATTTGCTTCGATAAAAGCAGGAATAGCCTTGTCTTGATCAAAGAATTCCTGAACAATTTTAGAGTTCCAGTCATTTTTCGCATAAAAGAAACGGACACGCGGGTCTTTGTTTTTGATCATGAAATCTACTACACGCTGATTGGCTGCCGTACTTTCCATAAAACCGTTGCTCCAATGATAAATATAGTCATTATTACTTGAGTTTACAAGACATTTATTAAACAGCATAGATTCATCCTGTGAATTAATATAGCCACAAGGTTCGCTGGCAACTTTTGCTGCAATTTCTAACGCTTTTGCTTTATTTTGGGAAATCAATCGAACTGCAATTTTTAGCCTCAAAGAGTTTGCCAGTTTGGCCCATTTACTGACATCACCCTGATAAATAATATCCTGGCTAGTTGAGAATATCTGATTTTCAGCAGTAGTAAATACTTTGATGGCATTATCCAATTGAGTTAGCCATAAGTCATACAAATCAGCAATCCGATCATAAGCCGGAGTTAATGTTCCACCATGTAATGCCTGTCCTGCTTCTGTAAACTGAATATCCCCATTTATATCACTACTGGAAATAGCGAGGTAAGCTGTAATAACATCCACACAAGCAGCTGTTGTAGCATGTTTGGCTGCATCTTCTTCACTCATGTTTGAACGTATAAAATCGATCTCATGCGCCAGTTTCAAAGTATTTACATAGCCTACACCACCCACGGCTGTTGTCAGTATGAAATTTTCTTTGAAACTACCGGTCGGTACTCCCATCTGTGTCCATGCGCTCAGCATTGGAGCATCATAGAACCAATAGGTATAAGAAAAGGGCTCAAAGTCCATTACAGCCTGTGCAAACAGATAGGAGGGCTCAGCTTTTGTTACTTGAGAGGGGCTGGAGTTGATATCTGCGAAATCGTCACGGCATCCGGTAGTGCACAGCAGGGTAACACCCAAACCGAATCCTAATAATATATTATGATAATTATTCATATCTTTATCAGTTTAATATTTCTATGTTTAGTTTAGAATCCTACATTAATAGTGAATGTGTAACTGGCCGTCAAACCGCTAAATGAACGTACGCGGAATTCGGAAGCTGCTGTACCACGAACCGACTCGGGATTAACGCCGCTAGGCATTGAATTCAGTAAATAGCCCAGGTTGCGGCCTGATACAGACAAATTCAGGTTTTGTGCTCCCAGTTTGGATGCAAACTTCTGAGGCATTCTATAAGATACGGTAACTTCACGTACAGCAATATAATTTAGTTTTTTCAGCCAACTGTCATTTACGGTACCTGTCCCCCAGGCATTGTTCCAGTAATGCCATGCTGAAGCGTGCTGTGGATCAACCAACCCCTGGTCATACAATTGTTGGTAGCTTTCACCACCTTCTGCTACAATGTGATTTTCTCCATTAGGCAGAGGTATAGATGTACCTCCCGGTATCAAACCGACAGGAACAATACCGTCATGATATGTCTTGCCATCCCAAATAGAAGTATAAGTCATGCCTCCATTTTCTGAATCACGCCATTTCAGTGATGTATCTGTAAAACCGTAAGCGGTACCATAACGGTTTGCATAAGAGGCTACATATCCTCCAAAGCGCATATCGAACAAAGCACGTACACTCCAGTTCTTATATGTCAAAGATGTACTGACAGATCCCAGGAAGTCAGGAACCAGTGAACCGATGGCTTCCGGCTTATTACTGCGCTGATAATACATGGCGTGCATACCTCTGTCGCCTCCATAATAAGATGTAGCGTTCAATACAGGCAATCCGGTTTTTTCATCGATCAACGGTTTGGAGTCACTCATAAGTATACCGTATGATTCACCTACTTTAGCAACTGAACCGACGCGGTAGTTACCATAAGCAACGTCACCACTTAATACAATATAGTCAGCTACGTTAGGATGTAATGCAATGATCTTATTATCATTCTTTGTGTAAGTGAAGTTCAGCTCCCATTCCCAGTCTTTCGTTTTGACCGGAGTTGTATTCAATGCGATTTCAATACCTTTATTCTGGATATTACCTGCATTGATATACTGGCTATTAATACCGGAGATGCCCGGTACACTGATAGACATGATCTGATCTTTTGTATTCTCTTTATAGTAAGTCATGTCAATACCGATTCTGTTGGAAAGAAAACGCCAGTCTAAACCAATTTCCCAGGCATTCTTACGTTCAGGTTTCAGGTTGGGAGAATAGGCGGTCCCCGGTATACTCAAACTATATACATTACCGCCATTCGCCAACTGAGCTGTCATTAACGAGTAAGCCGAGTTGATTGTATAAGCACCCGTATCGTTACCTACCTGTGCCCATGATCCGCGCACTTTGGCAAACGAAATCCACTCGGGAAGTTGATCGCGGAAGGTTTCATGAAGCAACCATGATCCGGAAATAGATGGATAGAAATAAGAGTAGTTACCATGTGTATCCGAATAGACCAATGAAGAAGACCAGTCGTTACGTCCGGTTATATCCAGGAATACCTGATCTTTCCAGCTTGCACTTCCCTGGAAAGCTACAGACAGCATACGTTTTTCTCCTTCAATCTTACCTGTGTAAGAAGGAGTCTTTATAGAGTTTTCAATAAAATACTGATTAGGAACAATCAAGCCATCGTTTGTGTTTTCTCCCATCGTCTGTTGGATATTGTTGTAATATTCACCGCGGATAAAACCTCCGAATGTCCAGTCACCCAATGTTTTATTGAAGGTGAATGAAGCATTGAAGTTGGTCTGCTCTTTTGTATTCAATCCCAAACCGTAATAACCGCTATTTGTATTGGCATAGCCGGTACCAGGTTTTTTGCTTTCAAAGCGTGTATAATAATAGTTGTAGTTTCCTTCAGCACGGAACTTCATCCAGTCGGTTAGTTCGATATTCAACATTAAAGTGGGGCGGACTGATGTTTCTTTCTGTGAATAATCATTTTCATAAATATCCCACCAAATACTTCGTCCTGGGTTATTACCATATTCGTCTCCGTATTTCGTTTCTGCAAGACCTCCATGATTCCCTTTATAACGATGACGGAAATATTGTGTATCATATGTACGTCCCCATGTTCCATCTACAAAGTATTCACCAATATTAGGTTGTGCATTCTTGGGATTTGAATTGGCAAACGAAATAGATGCTTCCAGTTCTATTTTATTTGTAAGTTTATGTGATGCTTTAGCAAAGAAAGAGAGGCGGTCGAAACTGTTATTGGGTAATGTTCCTGTTGCATGCTTATAAGATAAAGAAGTATAGAAAGAGGTTTTTTCACTTCCTCCGCTAACGGCTACATTCGTGTTACTGTTGAATCCCAGATTGTAGGCATCCTTAAAGTTGTTTTCAACTGGGCTATAAGCGATTGTGCTGTAGTCAAAGTTCTCTATATCGCGACCATCAAAAGCAGGTCCCCAGTGACGACCGGTGCCACCTACTAAAGTAGGGTTACCTGCAGCGTTCAGGTAAAACTGACCTAAGTTATCATACATATAATAATTGCCGTTTTCATCGGTTTCGCCATAGTCTAGGTTTCCGGTATAATTTCCGCGCCCGTACTTATTTTGTAATTTGGGCTGTTTAAACATATGGTCGATACCTAATGTCTGTGTTACATTCACACCAATACCTTGTCTTCCTTTACCTGACTTTGTTGTGATAACGACAGCACCATTTAAACCGCGCGAACCATAAAGGGCGGTTGCTGCGGCACCTTTCAATACGGATACCGTTTCGAAGTCGTCCGGGTTCAGGTTCTTCAGTTCATTACCATAGTCAAAGTTGTTAGAATTCCAGTCTGCATCGCCTTCTTTGATTGCATTATCTAAAATAACGCCGTCGACAACATAAATAGGTTGATTGTTTTTACCTAATGTAGATGCTCCACGAATCTGAATTTTTGTAGAACCGAACATACCACCATCAGAACCGGCAATTTCTACACCGGCAACTTTACCTTGCAGGGCTGAAACTGGATTGATCGCATTGTTTTGCAGTTCTTCGCCTTTCATTTCGGTTACAGAGTATCCCAGTGCCTTTGTAGCACGTTTCATACCAAGAGCAGTAACGACTACTTCGTCTAGTTTCTGAGTGTCTTCTGTTAATTTAATTTGCAAAGACGCTTGCCCCGTGTACTTAACTTCCTGTGTGGCATAACCGATAAAAGAGATCTGGATGATATCTCCGTTTTTAACTCCCTCCAAAGTGAAATTGCCATCCATGTCGGTAATATTACCATTGGTTGTTCCTTTCACTACTACAGATGCTCCGGCTACAGGTCCGAAATCATCTTCTACTGTACCTGTAACTTTCCCGCTTTGCTGGGATAAGTTCACTTCAGGCCTAACTACTGTTGTTTCTGCGTATGCCTTAGAAAAACATAACACACCAACAAACAAAATTAAGCTAACTGGTTTAAAGTTTTTCAACATAATTGATGGTTTTTAGATTACTCAGGTGCTATTTTGGCGTAAAAAGCACCTTTTGACTTGTTTTGATATAATTGCAGGGAGACTTTAAGCCAGAACGCTTGTATGATTTGGCGTTTTTGAGCGTTCATAGTACTAAAAGAACTATAGTTATTGGGGAGGAAAATAAAAATATGGATATAAGTACTAAAAGAACTTTAGTACTTATTGCTAATTATATAGAAATGTGTTTGTTGTGCAATATGCTGTTTTGTAGTATTATATAAATTCCGTCTCAAATATTGTTTTACGAACAGATTTAGCTTTTGTCTGATTTTTGAGTAAAACAGGGTGGCTTTATAAATGTTAATAAAGAAAAGCCGGGTTATTTCAATGCGGTATTCTCGTAAATTTATATTAACATATGAGCCATGATTCAACTGTTCTATTAACTTAATTACGATGGATTATTGTTAGCCAATGTGTTAAAAACGTAATCTCATGATAATTTCTTGACGAAAAATAACACTGTGTAATAATTATTTCATATATTTGTCGCGGATATAAAATGTACAGAGTTCTTTTAGAACTAAGGTTAACGCCAACTAAAAACGCCAGTACTATAAGGATTTCTGCGAATTATATCTAAAAGAGATTTTAGAACAGAACATTGTTTCGCCAAAGCAGTGTCTATTTTATGTTCAATAAAAACCATCAATTATGTTGAAAAACTTTAAGCCTGTAGGTTTATTGCTGTTAGCTGGTACCCTGGGTTTTCCGGGATATATGTTTGCGGATACGGTTACAGCGATGCCAAGTACTAACATTTCCCAACAAAACGGAAAAGTTACGGGAACAGTAGAAGATGAATTCGGCCCTGTTGCCGGAGCGTCTGTCGTAGTGAAAGGAACGACTAATGGGTCAATTACCGATATGGACGGTAATTTTACATTGGAAGGAGTAAAGAGTGGTGATGTTATTCTGATTTCTTTTATTGGGTATGCTACCCAGGAAATCAAATACACGGGTCAACCCTCATTGAAAGTAAAATTAGCTGAAGACGCTCAAAAATTGGATGAGGTCGTTGTAACAGCTTTGGGTATTAAGCGCGAAAAAAAAGCGTTAGGCTATTCTGTAAGTAGTGTGAAAGGTGAAGAATTGACTGAAGCTGGTACGCCGATGAATGCTATGCAAGCTTTGTATGGTAAAACTTCTGGTTTGCAGTTACAATCTACTGCTTCCGGTCCTTCTGGTGGTATGAACATTAAAGTTCGTAATGCTATTTCTTTGACAGAAGATTCTTCTACTCGTCCATTGATTGTTGTGGATGGTATTCCTATTCATGATGAAAATACAGGACAGTCTACTAACAGCCGTACCGGTGGTGACCATGGTACAGGTTTGAATGACATTAATCCGGAAGACATCGCTTCCATTGAAATCCTGAAAGGTGCGAAAGCGGCCGTTTTGTATGGATCGGAAGGTGCTAATGGTGTTATGTTGATTACTACCAAAACCGGCGGTAAAAAAGGATTAGGTATTGATTTTGGTATCAATCATTCTTGGAATATTGCTGCTTATCTGCCTGAATTACAGAATGAATTCGGTACAGGTTCGAGTGCAGGTACTGCTGCTTTAAAAGAAATCTCCAAAGATGGTTTCTATACAATGACCGATCCAAATACCGGACAAACAGTTGAGTCATTGTGGAGAGGTTCCAGTTATAATTTTGGTCCGCGTTTGGATGGCCGTCAGTTATTATGGTGGGATGGACAGTATCATTCTTATTCTGCTCAGAAAAATAATCAGAGGGATTTGTACCGTACAGGTGGTCAGACTAATGTGAATTTTGCATTGAGCAATGGAGGTGATTTGGGATCTTTCCGTTTGTCATACAACTATCGTGATTACAATGCTATCTCTTATGGTGCAGATAACAAAGCTCACTCATTTAGTTTTGCTGCAGACCTGAAAGCAAACGATTGGATTAAGGTGAAAATGAACACCAACTTTTCGAATACGAAGGATCATAATGCTCCGTACGCCATGCAAAGTTTTGCAACCTATGGTTTCCCGCGTGAACAGGATGTCAACCTGATCAAAGATATGTATTTGACAGATGAAGGTTACAATTATTTCAGCATGAATAATTCAGTTACGCAGATGGCTCCTTATACTAGTTATTTCTCTGGTTATTATTGGTCACAATTACGTAATTCAAATGACTATGACCGTAATCACTTGATTCAGTCATTGAACGTTGATGTTACATTCAATGATAAGTTCTCCTGGACTACGTTGGGAGGTATTGACTGGACGGTCTCTGATCAGGAAATTAAGCAACATGTCAGCAAACCGTTGTCTTATGAAAATAAGCAAGGTTGGTATCAGATTGCAAGTAAACGTAATATGATTATGTATGGCCAGTCTTCTTTTAATTACAATCAGACATTTAATGATGTTTGGGATTTGTCAGCTATGGTCGGTGGTGCTGTTAAGTATAATAAAGAAGAATATCAGGAACAATCTGTGCAGGAAACTTTCGCTATTGAAAACTGGTTTTCTTTGAGTAATACTCGTGAGGATTTTGGTCCTCGTTCAAGTCGTACCCGTGGAAATGATTTGTTGTTAAGTGTGTTCGCTTCTGCTCAATTAGCTTATGCCAACCAGGTTTACTTGGAAATTCAGGCTCGTAATGACTGGTCTTCTATTCTTCCTCCTGAAAATAATCATTATTTTTATCCAGGAGCCAGTTTATCATGGATCTTCACGGAAGCATTCGATATTCCAAGCTTGAACTTTGGTAAGGTACGTGCTTCTTGGGCCGATGTAGGTCGCCCTGGACCTCGTTATTATGGAAACGTAGACTTCTCGTTAGGTGCGTATGGTGGACAGCCTACCATGTCTTTACCGGATTATTTGCCACCTGCAGACTTCGCCTCTGCCAATGGCGGATTCCCGGTTCCCAATTTGAAACCTGAACGTAAGCGTGAATATGAAATTGGTTTGGAAGGTGCATTTTTACCAGGTAACCGTATCGGCGTAGATTTCTCTTTCTTCCATAATAATACCTATGACCAGATCACAAAGTTAACAGTGCCTTCTTCTTCTGGTTTGACAGAGGTTCGTATGAATGCTGGTGATATCGCTCAGAGTGGTATTGAATTTTCTGTAAATACAAAGCCGATCATGACTAAAGACTGGACATGGGAAGTCGGATTTAATTTGGCAAATTATTCAACAAAAGTAAAGAAGTTAGGTAAAGGTATCAATCAGTTGGATATGTGGGGGGCAACGGGTGCTTCTGTTCGGAGTATTCCTAATGGTGAATATGGTGAAATCTATATTTATCCATATCAGCGTGACGAAAATGGCAACCGTATCGTTAATCAGGGAACCGGTGTTTGGGACTTTGATAAAACACAGATGATCAAAGTTGGAAAAATTACTCCGGATGTTGTTGGTGGTCTTACAACTAGTCTTTCATATAAAGATTTTTCTTTGAGTGCTGTATTTGACTTCCAATTCGGGGCAACCATGATTTCTCAGACAAACATGTTTTTGTTGGGTAATGGTTCCGGTGTTGAATCATTAAAGTATCGTGATGAAGCACGTGGCGGTCTGCCTTATTATGTGAATACTGCTGGAGAGCGTATCCTGTTAGATAGCCACTCTGCAGCTGTTCCTGCTGATTCATTTTATCCATTCATCCTGCATGATGGTGTAATCACACCGGGTGTAACGAGTGATGGAAAACAGAATGAAAAACTGATTACTGCTGAACAATATTATAGCCAGTTATACTGGCAAGGAGGTATGGATTTGTCAGAAGATCAGATTTATAAAAGTGATTATATAGCTTTGCGTTCTTTGTCGTTTAATTACAATTTACCGAAAAGCTTCTTGTCAAAATTCAAGATTCAAAGTGCACGTATCAATGCTTTTGCAAACAACTTGTGCTATATTTATAAGGCAATTCCGAATGTAACACCGGAATCTACACAAGGTACTAACTCGTTTACAGAGGTTAGTAGTATCCCTGGTGTCCGTAGTTTTGGTTTGGGTCTTAATGTTTCATTCTAAATCAGTATAACAAAGTATGAATACAATCAGAAAATATATAACCAGTTTAGCTTTGGGCGTTGCCGTAACTGGAGCAATGGTGTCATGTGACACGCTGGATGAAAAATTTTATAATCCGGATAAATTGACAGAAGCTGACTTCAGTTTGTTGTTTGCATCTGCTCAAACAAAAGGGCATTTGTTCCGTTATGACTATGGTGCGACTTACCATTATATGAGAGGCTTTGGTAAGATGTTGGGATTAGGTGTCAGCCCATTATATTTGGATAAGACCCAAAATAATACGATTGTTCGTCCTTGGGATGGTTGGTCAGGTACTCCATTTAATGAGTTTATTTTTACGCAGACTTGTACCAATTATAGCAAAGAACTCAGTGGCATGAAATTATTATATGCAGACATGACGGAGGAGGAACAGGAACAAAACAAAGTGTATATGCTTTGTAGTGATATCATCCGTTCTTATGCATTCCAGCGTGCAACAGACTTGTACGACGATATGCCTTATTCGGAAGCCGGTGGTGCTTTTCAAGAACTGTTTTATCCTAAATACGATACGCAGGAAGAGATTTACATGAATATCATGGAAACTCTAAAAAGTGCAGCTGCCGACTTAACAGCTTTCCAGTTTCAGACTGATGCACAAAAGTCGAAGTTCTCATCCGTAGATATTTTGTGTAATGGTGATTTGGACAAATGGATTCGTATGGCTAATTCTTTGCGTTTGCGTATGGCAATGCGTCTCTGTCATGTGAAATCGGATGTAGCTCTTTCGACTATTAAAGAGTTGGTTGCCGAAAATCGTATGTTGACAGAATATTCACATGATCTTGGTTTTGAAGAACAAGATAAGACACATGCTTTCGAGGTGACATTCTTCCGTGGGTTGGATGAACGTGGATATGAATCAGGGGCACCGGCAACAATTATTAAAGATATCATGAATTATGAATATCAACCGGGCGATGAAAATGGTATCACTCGTCACGATTTTGACCCACGTCTGTATGCCATGTTCCAAACTGATATTCATGGACGTTATATAGGTTTGCCATTAACAATGGAAGAAGCAGAAGCAGAGCTTCCTAAATATTATACAGAACAGGAATTGACTGATATGTATAATTTTAACGATGTGGTTACGAATCCGTGGAATCCGGAACGTATTCCTACGATGTATAATCGTCGTACTTATTTCAATTTTGATATGAAATTTCCAGTGATGGGTTCAACGGAAACAAACTTGCTATTAGCTGAAGCCGCAGTGCGTTGGCCGGGTGAGTTTGGTAGTATTGATGTTAAAGGATGTATTAAGAAAGCTATTGATGCTTCTACTCGCTTCTATTACAATGTGAATAAAACAATGAGTTATAATGAATCTTCTCTGCCAAGTATTTTGTACGTTCAAGCAAAGGCTAAGGCTCCGGAGTTGGATGAAGAACATTTGGCTGATTATGAAGAATTCGCAGCTAATAAATTTGTTGCTTTGGCATCAACAAAGGATAAACTAAAATTTATTTTCGACCAGAAGTTCTGCCATATGAATATCATGAATCCATATGAAATTTATAATGAAGCACGTCGTTTGGTGAAAGACTTTGACGGAGAACTGCCATTTGTTGCTACTCCTAACGTTGTATTCCAGGAACGTATGTTCTACCCATCCAGTGAGTTGACTAATAATGCAGAAAATTTTGCAAAGGTTGCTTATAAAAATACGTATGACACACCGGTGTGGTGGACAGGGCGTACAACTGCTGCTGAGAATCATAATGGTAATGCATTGTAATAAACATTAGCATAATGCTATATAATAACAAAGGCTGTCGAGAAATTTTCGGCAGCCTTTATTTCATTATATAAATGTGATTTCAATCTATAATATACAATGAAAACAATATATTTTCTTTTCAAAACGCTCCTTATTTTGTTTACATTCCCTTTCATTTTAAGTGCGCAAGAAACAGTAGAAATGTCTTCGGATGTTTTCCTGTTCGATCGGTTTATCAATGGAAAGATCTTGTTGACCGATAAGAGCTATATAGAAACTCAGTTCAATTATGATTGTGAAAAACAGGAATTATACTACAAAGACGGTAATGAATACCAAATGATGTATAACACTTCGAATATAGATACTCTCTGGATCGGGAACCGGAAGTTCGTCCCGGCTCATGAAGGTGTCCGTTTCTTTGAATGTATTCCCGCTGGAGACCGAATATTGCTGGTCGATTGGAAAATAAAGTTATATTATAAAGGTAAACGTGGTGCTATGGGAGTAGTCTCTCAAGCCGGAGGACAAGCATCTTTTGATATGTCTTTGATGCAAAACAAAGGACTTAGTAATCCGGATAACAGTGTATATAAAAAGGATTACCAAAATACCTATCGAATTTATCTGGATGGACAGCAAGTATCTTTCAGTAACCTCAAATCATTCTTAAAACTCTATCCCGATACTCATCGGAAAGCCATCCGTCAGCTGGTAAAAGAGCAATCCATTCATTTTGATGATCCATGGCAAGTTGCTAAATTGATAGTTCTTTGTCAGACTATGTAGGAAGAAGGTTCTTTCTTCTTTATTTTCACAAATCCATTACAAGTATTTGTGATTAAAAATAAAAAAAAGTTATGCTCTGATTGAGTAACCAATAAAAAAGAGTTCTCATCCTCCTTTTGATTTATAGCTTGTGCCTTTCGCCGGGAAGGCTTTTAGGGGGAACAAATCCCGTTGTTCCCCAATGTTAATCTTGCAACAACGCTTGTTTCTTTCTGTTTATATTACCAAATGACGTTGGTTGACGCCAAACACATTTAATCTAATAAATTAAACAAAAAACATCAGTATGTTGAAAAGATTCAAATCTGTCAGCATGATTCTCCTGGCGGGCGCGTTGGGTTTCAACGGAAACGCCTTTGCCAATCCGAATACCGGGAATCCTGCTATTGACATTTCCCAACAGGATACGAAAGTAACGGGAACAGTAGAAGATGAGTTCGGACCCGTCGCAGGGGCTTCTGTTGTAATAAAAGGTACTACCACAGGTACCATGACCGATATGGATGGTCATTTCACTCTGGAAGGCGTAAAGAAGGGAGACATTATCCAAATCTCTTTTATTGGTTTTGCCACACAAGATATTCCTTACACCGGACAAGCTACATTGAATGTTAAACTGGCAGAAGATGCCCAGAAGCTGGATGAAGTCGTTGTGACCGCTTTAGGTATGAAACGTGACAAGAAAGCACTGGGTTACGCGATGCAGGAACTGAAAGGTGACGAATTGCTGTCGTCACGCGAACCGAATCTTGCCAATTCATTATCAGGAAAAGTCTCCGGTCTGCAGATCGTGCGCTCCAGTAATGGGGTAGGAGGTTCTTCTAAAATCGTTCTGCGTGGTAACAACTCCCTGACCGGTAGTAACCAGCCGCTGATCGTAGTCGACGGTACGCCGATGGATAACTTCACAGGCGGCGTCGATGATGTATGGGGTAACTCCGGTGCCGATATGGGTAACGGTCTTTCCGATATCAACCCCGAAGATATCGAATCGATGACGGTACTGAAAGGTGCTTCTGCTGCCGCTTTGTACGGGTCGCGTGCCGGTAACGGTGTGATCCTGATCACCACTAAGTCGGGAAAGAAGAACGAAGGTTTGGGTATCACGGTCAATGCCGGTATCACGACTGAATCTATTTTCCTTAAACCGGATCTGCAGAACAGCTTCGGACAAGGTTCGGTCGGCGCTTACGATAATCAGTCGCGTTTGAGCTGGGGACCGAAAGCGGAAGGACAGATGGTCTCCGACTGGCTCGGACGTCAGGTACCTTTAAAGACTTATGATAATATAGATGCCTTTTTCAATACCGGGACTTCCTTCAATGAAGGTGTCAGCTTCCAGCAGAATATAAAAGGGACATCGGTATTTTCTTCTATCAACCGTTCGGATGATGCCGGTATCACTCCCGAATCAAAACTGAACAAGACGAATATTACTTTGCGTGCAACCACTTTCCTCGATGAAGCCGAAAAGTGGAAGATCGATGCCAAAGTGAATTACATCAATATGAATGCCCACAACCGCCCGATCCAGGGTGTCAATCCTTCCAATGCGTTCAACACGATCTACAATTTGCCACGTTCACTGAATGTAGCTGAGTTCAAACAGGATGTGGATGAACAAGGAAACATGATCTGGTGGGATGCCTCGAAGAATCCGCAGGAAAACCCGTACTGGGTAACCAAATACCGGCAAAACAACGATACCCGTAACCGTTTGCTGGGTAATATTGCATTGAAATACGCTCCAACGAACTGGTTCGATATCGAACTCCGGGGTGGTACCGACTATTATACGACTACTAAAAATGAAAAAGTATATGCCGGTGGGAATACAACGCCAAGCGGTTTGTACAACGAAGGTTCTGAAACATTCTACGAAAATAACTACAGTTTCCTGGCTACGGTCCGTAAGGATAACCTGATCGATCGTCTGGGTGGATTTGTTTCTTTCGGCGGTAACCTGATGATGCAGAAACGAACGAAGATGAATGCTTCGGCAGGCGAACTGCTTGTCCCGAACCTCTTCTCCCTGAACAATGGTATCAATAAACCGACAGTCACCTCCGAACTGACCCGCCGCAAGATGAATTCGCTGTATGGATCGTTGCAGTTGAACTGGGACGGTTATCTGTTCCTGGATGTGACGGCACGTAACGACTGGTCGTCTACTATGTCGAAAGCCAATCGTTCTTATTTCTATCCGTCAGTCAGCTTGTCGGGCGTTATCTCCGATATGGTTCCGAAGTTGGGTGGGCAGATGCCTGAATGGTTTACTTTTGCCAAGGTGAGAGCTTCTTATGCAGAAGTAGGTAACGACCTCGATCCGTATCAGTTATACAATAACTTTACGGTAGGAAAAGATGAGAATGGGAATACGACGGCTGCTCCGGGTAATGTGCTCTTTGATTCTACGGTACGCAGTGAATTGATCAAATCATGGGAAGCCGGTTTCGATGTCCGCTTCTTCAATAACCGTTTGGGATTGGATGCTGCCTGGTATAAGACAAATGCCACCCGTCAGTTGCTGAACCTTCCGATGGACCCGTTCTCCGGTTATAGTTCACGGAAAGTAAACGCCGGTAATATCCAGAACGAAGGTATCGAAATCTCATTGAACGGTGCGATCCTCGATAACCCGAAAGGGTTGAGCTGGAATTCGACGGCACAATTCTCTCTGAACCGGAACAAGATCATCGACCTGTATCCGGGTGTTACCCTCTATGATATAAAAACATTGGATGCTATCCAGATCGTAGCCGTACAAGGTAGTTATTACGGTGATATCTACGGACAAACATTCCAGCGTGTAGAAGATAAGAACGATCCTGACTATGGTAAGATCATTGTAGGTGAAGACGGTCTGCCTCTGATCACGACCGGTAAATCGAAGGTCGGTAATCAAAGTCCCGACTGGATGCTGGGATGGACGAACAGCTTCTCTTATAAAGGTTTCAATCTTAGCTTCCTGGTAGACTTCCGTATCGGTGGCGATCTGTATTCGGCTACGGCTTCCAACCTGTATGTCCGTGGTAATGCCGCCGGAACAGTAGTCAACGGCGATCGTCAGGACTTCGTGGTTCCTAATTCTGTCGTACAGACCTCTAACGGTTATGCGGAAAATAAAGTCCCAGTAACTCATCAGAACTATTGGGAACGTATCGGTTCGACTGGAAACTACGGTTTGCCTGAAATGTTTACGTATGATGCTACCAATATCCGTCTGCGTAACATCACGCTTGGCTATGACTTTAACCGGGCCATGTTACAAAAGACACCGTTCCAGCGTCTGCGTCTGTCGGCCACTTGTAACAATGTATGGATGATCCATTATAACCTGCCGGGTATCGACCCCGAATCCGTATCGGCAACCAATACGAATGCCACCGGATTTGAAAACGGGGCTGCACCGACCAGCCGCTCATTCACATTCAACGTAACGGTAGGATTTTAAAGATGGTTTAATAAGAACAATAAAGAAATAAAACAAGATGAACACCAAGAATATATTACTGGCAGGCATGTTCTCGATAGCCGCTTTGTTTACATCCTGTAATGATTTTCAGGAAATAAACGAAGACCCTAACCAGGTAGGTGAGGACAAAGTGAAGCCTGAATGGTTCCTGAACGGCTCTATTGTCGGAGCACAGATGAACCCGGAGATTGCCGAACGTATCTTCATTGCCGAGTGGAACCGTGCTTCCCGCTTCAACCGGGGTAGCGGTTTTACGATCGGAACGGACAATAACGACTATATTACCTTATATCTGAGTAACTCATATGCTGTCGGTTGGTTGAACAAAGCCACCAAGGCGATCGAACTGGGTGAAAAGAAGGTTGCCGAAGGCGAAGCCGAACAGTATCCTTATTATAAGAATGTGATACAGATGGCACGTATCTGGCGTGCTTACCTGAATGCGGAAGTATCGGATGGTTTCGGACCGATCCCGGCTTTGTCAGCTTTCACGGGTGTGCCTGCCGAATATGATAGCGTGGAAACTATTTACGGCTTTATCCTGAAAGAGCTGAAAGAAGCGGAAGCTGCCCTCGATCCTTCCATCAATATGGAACCGATGGCTGGTGAAGATGCTTTCTATGCCGGAAATATCAATGAATGGAAGAAATATGCCAACTCTTTGCGTATGCGTTACGCCATGCGTATTTCGGCTGTCTCTCCGGAACTGGCAAAGACTGAGTTCGAAGATGCAGCGGGCAAGACCTTTATCTCTTCACTGAACGACCTGGCTGGCGTACAGGAAAAAGATGGTTGGAACGATTTGACAAGTGTCATGTCGCGTACCTGGAATGCACAGGCGATGTCTGTCACCTTCAAGAATCTGGCAGAAGGGTTAGGCGGTATCGAATTTCCTGTTCCCGACTCACTGAAGAGTCATCTGAAAGATCCTCATACCTATATGGGGTTATATCTGGACAAACATTTCCCGTTGAAGACGAACGATCCGTGTGCCGGATTCTATTTTGATGCGATCCCTCAGTATGTCGATCCGCGTGGACCTAAACTGTTCAGCGTGGTAGGCTGGAATGACGGGGTGGTTTATTCCGATTATATCGGTGCGGCGAGCGAAGTACAGCCGGTCGAATTGATGGACCCGAACGATAATGCTAAACCGATGCTGACGGTCGATCCTCGTTATACCTGGGGTACCTGGGTAGCCGGAGAATGGAATAATCTATCCGGTCTGGTCAGTGCATTGACAGGAAAGAATTATAACTATCCTTCCATGTCGAAGCAGTATCGTATGAATACTCAGAAACGTGTTTTCTTCGGTCCGTGGGAAAGTTATTTCCTGTTGGCGGAAGCTGCCCTGAAAGGTTGGACGGTTCCAGGTACCGCCAAGTCGAATTATGAGAGTGGCATCACTGCCAGTTTCGAATATCATGGCTTGCAAAATCAGGTTGCACAGTATTTGACATCGACGGATTATAATCGTGTAGGTACCTCTGTCAGCTTCGACCATACGACAGAAGCGCAACCGTACACAGTCAATTATGTCGATCCTTATACAAAGGAAAATAAGACAATGACATATAATTATCCGAAGAATTCCATCTATCGCGGTGGCTCTTACAACAACGATGCACTGACGAAGATTATTACTCAGAAATACATTGCACAGGTACCCTGGTTACCGGAAGAAGCTTGGAGCGATCATCGCCGTCTCGGTCTGCCGTTCTTTGAGAATCAAGCTGTAGAAAAAGACTACAACCCATTGAACCAGGTTCCTCTGACCATGGCAACAGCCAAAGAATGTCGCTGGGATTTCTACCCTAAACGCTACCGTTATCCTGCCAATATCCAGACAAATAACCTGGAAGGGTATCAGAAGGCATTGGAATTGCTGGGGGGACCGGATCTGACGACAACCCCGCTTTGGTGGAATCAACATTAACTACTTTTGGCTTGATCCAAAAGTAGACAAAAGATCAAGAGAAAAGTGAAATTAAACAAAAATATGGTACATAAATTATTAATCCGCGACCTCACCCTCCGTGACGGGCAGCAGTCAGCATTTGCAACACGCATGTCGCAACAACAAATCGACCGTGTATTATCTTTCTATAAAGAGGTTGGTTTCTACGCAATGGAAGTGTGGGGTGGGGCAGTTCCCGATGCTGCCATGCGATATCTGAATGAAGATCCCTGGGAGAGACTGGAAAAGATAAAAGCAGCCGTAGGTACGACAACCAAGCTCGCCGCCTTATGCCGTGGGCGCGACCTGTTCGGCTACAATCCTTATCCGGACAATGTCGTCAAAGGTCTTTGCCGTAACGCTGTCGAGTCGGGCATTAATATTATGCGTATCTTCGATGCTATGAACGATGTCGACAATATGAAGCCGGCTATCAAATATACCGATCGTTATGGAGGAATGGCCGATTGTGCCGTCTGCTATGCCATCGATCCACACCATTCCGCTTTGGAACGGATAGAAGCCGCCCTGCATGGCCGCCCGTTGCATAAGCCGATCTTTAAGAATGACTATTTCCTGGAAAAAGCCCGGCAAATGGAAAATTATAGTGCCGACATTATTACTCTGGAAGATGCCAACGGCCTGATCACTCCGGGAAAGACAGCCGAGCTGATACGTCTTTTCAAGAAGAATCTGAAGGCTCCCGTTGACTTCCATACCCGTTGTATTGCCGGATACGGCCTACCTTCTATGCTGGCTGCTATTGTCAACGGTGTGGATATCGTCGATACGAATATCTGGTATTTTGCCGGAGGTTGCTCTGCACCCGCTATCGAATTGATCTATGTCTTCTGCAAGAAGATGGGAATAGAGTTGGAGATCGATATGGAAGCCGTCGCCCGTATCAATGCTGAACTTTTCAAGATACGCAAGGAGCTGCGGGCTTACGATTCCGCCAAAGAACTTCCTAATCCCTTTAACCCTCTGACCGATAAATTACCTACCGAAATAGACCGTTTCTTCAATGACGCAATCGAAGCTGCCCGCCATGACAAGGAAGACGACCTGATCATTTTCTGTCGCGCTATCGAGGAATATTTCAACTTCCCCGAACCGAATGAATTGGTTCAGAAGTCTCAGATCCCGGTAAATATGTATAATCAGATTGTAGCTTTGTTGAAGCAACAGAGACATCCCGAATTGTTGGAGAAAGCGATGTCCCTGATTCCTCAGGTACGTATGAATGCCGGTTTACCTCCTTTGGTTACCCCGGTAAGTCAGGTGATCGCTTCGCAGGCTGTTGCCTGTGCATTGGATGAGCTGAATGGTCGCCCTCTCTACAGTAAACCTGTATATCCTTTTATCTCCCTGATCCGGGGAGAGTTTGGAAAAACACCTTTACCGATAGATCCGGAATTTCGTTTGAAAATAACTGGTAAACGGGAAGAACAATGTTATGATGCTTCGGATTATGAGATGCAGGAAAACCCGATGATAGATGAAGTCGGTATCCTGGTAGCCGAAAATGAGAAAGAAGTCTTGTTGCTGGAACTCTTTCCGATGTCGGCCCGTAATTTCCTGACGAAACGTAAAAAGGAAAAGTTCAAGGATAATATGTTTTCCTAGGTACAAAGGTCTATGGAGCTGTTGGCACTATATACCTATAGGTATCAGCCCTATAATCCTACAACTGTTAATTCTATAGTGTCACAGGGGTTGACACTAATATAATAATCCCGTTGTTTTTACAACGGGATTTTGTTTATTCTTCGTATATGCCGACCGCCTTCGAAAGGAGTGTTCAGAAAGGCTTCGACAGCGCGGGTAGCTTCCTCCTGACTGATAAACCGACCGGGCATGACAAGTATATTGGCATCATTGTGCTCACGAGCCAGTCGTGCAATCTCTTCCTGCCAACATAAAGCGGCCCGTATTCCCTGGTGTTTGTTTAAAGTCATCGCAATACCGTTTCCTGATCCGCAGATCGCTATTCCGGGATATACTTCCCCGGCTTCTACAGCGTAAGCCAACGGATGGGCGAAATCGGGATAATCGCAACTTTCTGTTGAACAGGTTCCGAAATCCTTATAGGATAATCCTTTGGAGTCCAGTATTTGTTTCACATACTCTTTTAGTTCGTAACCTGCGTGGTCACAACATAAACCTAGTGTTTTCATCTTTATCTGTTAGAGGTAGACAAAAAGGGGCTGTTACACCCCTTTTTACTAATAGTTTCTTATGCTAATAATTCTTTTACCTGATTGTATACATTCTGTCCGGTGAAGCCCAGTTTTTCGTCCAGAACCTTGTAAGGAGCGGAGAATCCGAATGATTCGAGTCCCCATACCTTACCGTTGGCTCCGACCAATCCTTCCAGGTTGACCGGCAGACCGGCTGTCAGACCGAAAATCTTGCTTCCTGTCGGAATAACAGATTCCTGATATTCCTTGCTCTGACTGCGGAACAGTCCTTCAGACGGAACGGATACGATACGAACCTTTACGCCATCGGCGCGAAGCAGTGCCGCTCCTTCAACCAATGTGGCTACTTCCGAGCCGGAAGCGACCATGATAACGTCCGGGTTTTCATCGCTTTCTACAATATAAGCACCCTTTTCTGCCTGCAGAGCTTCGTCGTAACGGCTTCCTTTTGCGGGCAGGTCATTAATGTTCTGACGGGAAAGGATCAAAGCGGTAGGAGTGGCGGTATTTTCCATTGCCATCTTCCATGCAATTGTCGTTTCAATAACATCGGCCGGACGGAGAACCAGCATAGAGTTGTGTCCCTTATGGTTCTTCAGTTTTTCCATCAGGCGGATCTGTGCTTCCTGTTCAACCGGTTCGTGAGTAGGTCCGTCTTCACCGACACGGAAAGCGTCGTGCGACCAGATGAACTTAACCGGCTGCTCCATCAATGCTGCCATACGGATGGCTGGCTTCATATAATCGGAGAATACGAAGAAGGTACCGCAAGCCACGATCACACCACCGTGCAGTGACATACCGATACATACACATGCCATGGTCAATTCGGAAACGCCAGCCTGGAAGAAAGCTCCGCTGAAATCTCCTTTTATAAATGAATGCGTTTTCTTCAGGAAACCGTCTGTCTTGTCCGAGTTGGAAAGGTCGGCAGATGAAACAACCATATTTTCAACCTGGGTTGCCAATACGCCTAATACGGTAGCGGATGCGGCACGTGTTGCCTGGTTTGCTTTTTGTTCGATAGCTTCCCAGTCCAGTTTAGGAGCTTTGCCGGAGAACCAGAATTGCATTTTCTCTGCCAGTTCCGGATTGGCTTTCGCCCATGCTTCTTTAGCAGCATAACGTTCGGCTACGATAGCTTCCAGTTCTTTTGCACGCTTTGCATACAGTTCGGCAACGTCTGTGAATACAGTAAACGGATTCTTAGGATCGCCTCCCAGGTTCTTGATTGTCTCTTCGATCGATGCACCTGCAGCAGACAGGGGTTGACCGTGTGTGGAGACTTTGTTTTCGTAGCTGCTGTCGTCGGCTCCGCGGGCACCTTTACCCATAATGGTATCACCGATGATCAGGGTAGGACGTTGAGTTTCAGCCTTCGCTTCATCCAAAGCCTTACGTATTTCATTTACATCGTTTCCGTTGATGCTGATCACTTTCCAGCCCCATGCCTCGTATTTCATAGCAACATTTTCAGTCGTTACTTCTTCTACGGTTGTAGAAAGCTGGATGTTGTTGGAGTCGTAGAACATGATCAGGTTGTCCAGTCCCAGTGTTCCGGCAACACGTCCGGCACCTTGTGAGATTTCTTCCTGGATACCACCATCGGATATATATGCGTAAATAGTCTGGTTCATTACATCTCCCAGGCGGGCTTTCAGGAACTTGGCAGCGATCGCAGCACCTACTGCGTAAGTATGGCCTTGTCCCAGCGGACCTGAGGTATTTTCGATTCCTCGCTTGACGTTTACTTCAGGATGGCCCGGAGTAGGACTTCCCCACTGGCGGAACTGTGACAGTTCTTCCATCGTGAATTTGCCGGTAAGGGCGAGGGCTGAATAAAGCATCGGAGACATGTGTCCCGGGTCCTGGAAGTAGCGGTCCCTGCCTTCCCATTCCGGGTTCTTGGGATCATAGACTAAATACTCTGAAAATAGTACATTGATAAAATCAGCACCACCCATTGCACCGCCCGGATGACCGGATTTAGCCTTTTCTACCATTGACGCTGCCAGGACGCGGATATTATCCGCTGCTCTGTTCATTACTTTGATATCGTTCATTTTGATGAATTATTTTAATTTTTGCACAAAGATAGGGAATCTCTTCTTATAGACCGCTATATCATACAAACAATTCATTTTCTGTAAAGTTTCCTAATTAGCGATATTTCTCATAGAGAGCCGGATATGCAAGGCGATTTTCGCGATTCGGATGGTATGTTACAGGGAGAAATAGAATCCTTGATCCAGTAAACGGTCGTATTTCTCTTTATTGAACATATAATAGAAAGCGCCTCTTTTAGAACTCTTTTTATCCTTCTCGTCCAGTTTTTCGAGAATGTCCATCGAGTTTAACTTCTTACGGAAATTACGTTTGTCTAGCGGGGTCTGATAGATCGCTTCATATAGGCTTTGAAGCTGGGGGAGGGTAAATTTTTCCGGAAGAAGGTTGAATCCGACAGGGCGTGTCGCTGCTTTTTTCTTCAGGAGCGACAGGGTGTCGTCGATCATTTGGTTGTGGTCGAAGATCAATTCGGGAATATCGCTGATTTTAACCCATTCGGCATTATGTTCTTTCAGCAACTCCGGATTGAAATCGTTCATATTGACTAATGAATAGTATGCTACGGAGATAACCCGTTCTCCAAGATCGCGGGTAACATCTCCGTAAGCACCTACCTGCTCCATAAAAAGATGATCGATACCGGAACATTCGGTAAGAACGCGGGAAGCCGCTTCGTTTACACTTTCGCCCGATTTGATAAAGCCGCCCATCAGAGACCACTGTCCTTTTAGTGGTTCAAAATTCCGTTTGTAAAGTAATACGTTGAGTTCACCACTGTTGAATCCCAGAATAATACAATCTACTGCAACAAAAAATTTGACTTCGTTCTGATAAAATGCGGCTGTCATGATATTTTATGGATATTGAATTAATTTATTATGCGAGTTTGCGTGCGCCGTCGCTGATTACTACTTCGTAAACTTTAGGTTCGTGACCGAATTTCTTTGTATAAGACTCGAATGCTTCTTTGATGAAATCATCATGCAACTCGTCTTTTACAAGGTTGATCGTACAGCCGCCGAAACCACCGCCCATCACACGTGAACCTGTTACGCCACATTTCTTGGCTACATCGTTCAGGAAGTCCAGTTCTTCGCAGCTCACTTCGTACAACTTGCTCATGCCGTGATGAGTTTCGTACATTTTCTGACCTACAGTTTCGTAGTCGCCTTTTTCCAGAGCTTCGCAAACGTCGAGTACGCGCTGTACTTCTTCGATTACATATTCGGCACGCATATAATCTTCTGCGCTGATATCGCCTTTCACTTCGTTCAGCATGTCCATTGTAGCGTCACGCAGGAATTCTACTTCCGGGTGATTGCGACGGATAGCAGCTGCTGCATTTTCGCAAGACTGGCGACGTTTGTTGTATGCAGAAGAAGCCAGTTCGTGTTTAACTACGGAATCCAGCAATACTAACTTATAGCCAACCGGATTGAACGGGAAATATTTATATTCCAAAGAACGGCAATCCAGACGGATCAGGCTTCCTTCTTTACCGAATACAGAAGCGAACTGGTCCATGATACCACAGTTAACGCCACAATAGTTGTGTTCTGTAGACTGACCGATCTTAGCTAATTCGAATTTGTCGATACCCAGAGAGAAAAGGTCATTCAAAGCAAAAGCATAGGTACTTTCCAAAGCGGCTGATGAAGACATACCGGCACCCAGAGGAACGTCGCCTGCAAATACGGTATCGAATCCCTGGATCTGACCGCCACGTTTGATGATCTCGCGGCATACACCGAAGATATATCTTGCCCAGCTTGCTTTTGGTGCATCTTCTTCGTTTAGTCCGAATTCTGCATAATCGTTCAGGTCGATAGAAAATGCGCGAACTTTACCTGTGCCGTTCGGTTTGATCTCAGCGATCATGCCTTTATCGATAGCACCCGGAAATACGAAACCACCATTATAGTCTGTGTGTTCACCGATCAGGTTGATACGGCCCGGAGAAGCATATACACTACCTTCTGTATTAAATAACTCCTGAAATTTATTTCTAATTTTTTTCTGCATGATATTATTTCTTTTAAAGGTTATAAATGAAGAAATTATCCGGTTATAAGGTAAAACCGGATAATTTCATAAATTGGCATATTGTTTATTTTATTCTGATTTTTTCGATGGTTTAGAACCGATAGCCGCATAGAATAAAATGTAAGCAGCACTGAAGAGTACAACCCAGTAGCTGGTCATATAATCAGTCATATCGGCAACCCAACCCTGAACAGCAACCATTACAGCGCAACCGAATACCATTGTCATAAAGATACCGCTGGCAATAGCTGTATATTTTCCTAATCCTTCTACAGCCATGTTGAATATACCACCCCACATTACGCTGGTGCAAAGACCTACGAGAAGGAATGCCAGAATACCAACGGGAACTTCCTGCCAGATCACACTTAATGAAGCCCAGTCTACACCAGGAACTTCAACTGTATTTGTTTCAGGTGAGAACATACCGAAGCTAACCAATAGAAGAGTTGCAATCGATACGATGGTGATCATCGTACGGCTGGAAACCTTACCTCCGATACTAGCTCCTACGAAACGTCCGATAAGCATCATAAGCCAGTAAACAGCTACGATAAGCCCCACGGTGCTGGCCGGTATACCTTTTGCTGTAAGGTATTGAAGAATATAAGTAGGAGTACCTACTTCAACGCTCATGTAAAGGAAGATAGCGAGTGCTCCCAGTGCAAAATGGCGATGGCTCAAAGCGCCCTTGATCAAACTGGTGTCAACAGGTGCCTGTTCAGGTTCTTCAATTTTAGTAAATACGATAACAACAAATGCGATAACGAAGATAGCAAGAGCGATCATCAATGCCGGTGTTGCGTCGGCAATATGTGCTTTGGCTGCGTCACCGATAAGAGCTCCCATCAGGATGTAGCAGGCAACGGCTGCAGTACTGTTGAATACACCGCCGAGCTGGATAAGCTGGTTACCCTTGTTACCACCGCCACCGAGCAGGTTAAGCATCGGGTTAACCACACAGTTAAGAATACACATAGTGAAACCGCTGATAAATGCTCCGACCAGGTAAACCAGGAAAGCGCTCTCCTTGCCCACATGACCACTCAGCCATTGAACTAAAATACCTACGATACCTACAACAAGACCGATAAGAGCTGTTTTCTTATAGCCATATTTGGCGATAAGCATACCGGCAGGAATACCCATTACCAGATAGGCAATGAAGTTACCATAGTTTCCAATTTGGGCAAGAACATTGCTAGCCCCGAAGTCGTTCTTTACGATAATAGCCATTGGTGAACAAAGGTTAGTCACGAATGCGATCATTGCAAACAGTGCAATCATAATGATGATGGCACCCCATTGTTTTTTTTCTTGAGTCATTGATTGATATTTTTATTATTATTGATATATTAATTTTGTTATTTGTTATTCAGCAGAGAATTTATAAATGGTCTTGCTTTCAAAAACTTCTCCCGGACGGAGTACGGTAGAGGGGTATTCCGGTTTGTTCGGGCTGTCGGGGAAATGTTGTGTTTCCAGGCATAAAGCAGCTCTTGCCGGGTAACGCTGTCCGTTCTTTCCTTCGAAATTACCGGTCATCCAGTTACCTGTATATAATTGTACACCCGGTTCGGTTGTATATGCTTCCATGATAATACCGGTCTTCGGCGATTGACAACGGGCACAGAAACCCAGTTCGCCTTCTTCCTTATTTAATATATAGGTATGGTCGTAGCCTCTTGCCCAAGTTAACTGGTCGGTCGGTTCGTCTATGCGTGCACCTACCAGATAAGGGGTACGGAAATCCATCGGGGTACCTTCCACCTTTTCCAGTGCTCCGTAAGGAATGGCTGTTTCATCCGTAGGAAGATATTTATCGGCATTGATTGTCAGTGTATGATCTGCTACTGACGGATCGCCTGCTCCTGATAAGTTGAAGTAGGAGTGGTTGGTCAGGTTCAATACGGTCGGTTTGTCTGTTACGGCATGATACATGATTGCGACTTCATTGTCGTCTGTCAGATGGTATGTAACAGTCACTTTTAATGTTCCGGGGAAACCTTCTTCACCGTCTGCTGACGTATATTTCAGTTCTACGGTCTGGTCATCGGTCTGATTGGCATCCCATACAACAGAATTAAAACCTTTGAGTCCTCCGTGAAGGCTGTTGGGACCATTGTTGATGGCCAACTTATCGTACACAACGCCGTCGAGTGTAAATGAACCCTTGGCGATACGGTTCCCGTAGCGACCGCAGATAGCTCCGAAGTAAGGCTCTTCAGAAACCAGATAATCATCGATTGAATTATGTCCGGTAACAACATCGGTTAACTTGCCGGACCGATCCGGTACCATAAGCGATACAATTTTTGCACCGTAGTTGGTAATGGTAAGTTCTGCTCCTTTCTTATTGGTCAGGATACATAGCATCGTCTCCTTCCCGTCTATTTGCTTGCTGAAATTAGCCACAGTCAAGCCAGACAGTGTATTCTTGTTCTTCATGTATGTAATGTTATCAAAATTGCGTGTAAAATTAGCCTACTTCTTCGTAAATAGGATGCACGAAAAGATGTTATAGAGCATAAAGCCGCTTTTTGTCTACCAATTTAGTGTATTAGTCCACCTTTTAAATATGTATTTAGTGTACATTTGCAACTAAATAAATCTTTTATTTACGGAAAAACACTTGATATGAGAAGAAGCATGAAAAACGCTATCTCCCTGTTCCTCTTAAGTATGGGGGTAAGCAGTCTGATGGCACAGACCAATGAATTTAAAATAGACGTGCAGCAAACGGGGGCGCCTATCCAATCCACCATGTACGGTATCTTTTTTGAAGATATCAACTTCGGAGCAGACGGAGGATTGTATGCAGAGTTGATTAAGAACCGTTCTTTTGAGTTTGAAAATCCTTTCGGGGGCTGGGTTCCTTTTGGAAATGTAACGGTACAGACCAAATCCCCCTGTTTTGACAAGAACCCGCATTATGTACGTCTTTCTTATAATAAAGAACTGACCGGTACAGGACTGGATAACGAAGGTTTTAAAGGCATTGGTATTAAGGCAGGGGAGAAGTATGACTTCTCTTTCTATGCCCGTACGGTAACTAACGGTCCGATCAAGTTTCGTATAAATCTGGTAAATAGTGGGCATGACATTTATGAAACAAAGGAAGTTGAGATAAACGGTAAAGATTGGAAAAAGTATTCCGTTGTCCTGACTCCTGCGGCAACAGAAGCCCATTCCCGTTTACGTATCACGATGCTTACACAGGGAACGGCTGATCTCGAACATATATCTTTATTCCCTCAGAAAACATTCAATAACCGTCCGAACGGTATGCGTGCCGATCTTGCACAGGCACTGAAAGATCTTAAACCGGGTGTATTCCGCTTCCCCGGAGGTTGTATCGTGGAAGGAACGAACCTGGCCACCCGTTATCAGTGGAAAAATACGGTTGGTCCGGTTGAAAACCGTCCGATCAATATCAATCGTTGGAATTATACATTTCCTCATAAGAAGTTCTCCGATTATTATCAGTCTTACGGTTTAGGTTTCTTCGAATATTTCCAATTGAGTGAGGATATCGGTGCCGAGCCGCTTCCTGTATTGAACTGCGGTCTTTCCTGTCAGTATGAAAATGATGATCCGAAAGAAAACTGTCCGGTCGATAAATTGCAACCTTATATTGACGATGCCCTTGATCTGATTGAGTTCGCCAACGGTTCTGTAACCTCTAAATGGGGAAAGCTGCGTGCCGATATGGGACATCCGGCTCCTTTCAACCTGAAGTTTATAGCTATTGGTAATGAGCAGTGGGGTACTTTGTTTACCGAACGCCTGGAACCTTTTGTAAAGGCTATTCGTGCCAAATATCCGGATATCAAAGTTATTGGTAGTTCTGGCCCACAGGCGGAAGGGGAGGATTTCGACTTCTTGTGGCCTGAAATGAAGCGGATGAAAGTCGATTTGGTAGATGAACATTTTTACCGTTCTCCCGAATGGTTCCTGAATGGTGCCAAACGCTATGATTCATACGATCGTAACGGCCCTAAGGTTTTTGCCGGTGAATATGCCTGTCATCCGAACAATCGCGAGAATAATTTTTTGACAGCATTGGCTGAGGCTGCTTTTATGACTGGCTTTGAGCGTAATGCGGATGTAGTACATATCTGTACTTATGCACCTCTGTTTGCCCATGTGGATGCCTGGCAGTGGCGTCCGGATTTGATCTGGTTCGATAATCTTTCTTTGGTGAAGACACCGAATTATTATGTGCAGCAACTTTACGGTCATAATGTCGGTACGAATGTCGTGCCTTTGACTATGCAGAACGAACCGGTTACCGGACAAAATGATCTGTATGCAACAGCAGCAGTCGATAAGAAGACAAATGAATTGATCATTAAGATCGCCAATACCGGTATTCAAAACAGAAAAGTGAAACTGGATTTAAACGGCCTTTCCGGTGGAAAACATAAAGGTACAGTAACCGTACTTCACGCTTCTGACCTGGAAGCTAAAAATACAATCTGCAAACCGGATCAGGTAGTGCCTGTTGTTTCAGAAATCGAACTGGAAGCTCCGGCTGCAGAGGTAGTACTTCGCCCGTTAAGTTTCTCTGTTTATCGCATTGCGTTTTGATATTCCTATTTGTATGGTGCAGGTTTCTTCGGATTCCTGTACCATAATTTGATTTGAATAACCTCCAATTAACCTGTCCTTTTTTTGTAAATGCCGATCTTTGTTACGTACTTTGCGTAAAAGGTATTATTTCAATCAGATAAATTATGGCAAAGCTTTATCCTATCGGTATACAGAATTTTGAGAGTCTTCGTGAGGACGGATATATCTATGTTGACAAAACAGAGCTGATTTATCAATTAGTGAAAACTGGACGTTATTATTTACTAAATCGCCCACGCCGTTTTGGTAAGAGTTTACTTATTTCTACCCTGGAAGCTTATTTTCTAGGAAAGAAGGAGTTGTTTAAAGACTTGGCTATCGAAAAGCTGGAAAAGGATTGGTTGGAATATCCTGTACTTCATTTGGATTTGAACGCCGAAAAATTCGACAGTCCCGAGCGTCTGGATGCTTTGTTAAGTAATCAGTTGACCCAGTGGGAAGAACTTTATGGTCATGGACCGGATGAAACGACACTTTCACTGCGCTTTAAAGGAGTAATTCGCAGAGCAGCCAAGCAGACCGGTCAACGCGTTGTAATCCTGATTGACGAATATGACAAGCCGATGTTGCAGGCATTGGATAATGATGAACTACAAGAGATATATCGTGATACTTTGAAGGCTTTTTATGGAGTGATGAAGAGCATGGATGGGGATATCAAGTTTGCTTTCCTAACGGGGGTAACTAAGTTCGGGAAAGTAAGTGTGTTCAGTGATCTGAATAATTTGGACGATATTTCGATGAAAGGACCTTTTGCCTCTATTTGTGGTATTACTGAAAATGAATTGCACGAATATTTTGATGAAGATATTAAAGCTCTTGCTTTATCTCTTTCCCTAACAAATGAAGAAGCCTGTACGGAATTAAAAGGATGTTATGACGGTTATCATTTTGTGCCGAATAGTCCTGGTATGTATAATCCTTTCAGTTTGCTTAATACCTTTAAGTATTTACAATTCGGTAGCTATTGGTTTGAAACAGGTACACCAACCTATTTGGTGAAATTGTTAAAGCACTCTCATTATAACCTGTATAACATGGCGCATACGGAAACGGATGCCGATGTTTTGAATGGCATTGACTCCACATCTGTTAATCCAATACCTGTGATTTATCAGAGTGGATATCTTACCATCAAAGGATATGATCGTGAATTTGGTATTTATCGTCTGGGATTTCCTAATCGTGAAGTGGAGGAGGGTTTTATGAAATATCTGCTTCCTTTCTATGCTAATACGGATAAAGTCGATTCTTCTTTCCATATTCAGAAGTTTGTTCGTGAGATACGTTCCGGCGATTATGATTCCTTCTTCCGTCGTTTGCAAAGTCTTTTTGCTGATACTCCTTACGAGTTGGTTCGTGATTTGGAGTTACATTACCAAAATGTCCTGTTTATTGTGTTCAAGTTGATTGGTTTCTATGTAAAAGCAGAATACCATACTTCGGAAGGCCGTATTGACCTAGTATTACAAACGGATCGTTTTATTTACTTGATAGAATTTAAACTGAACGGAACAGCTGACGACGCTCTGCGCCAAATCAATGAAAAAGGCTATGCGCTTCCTTTTGCTGCCGATCCTCGTCAATTATTTAAGATAGGAGTGAATTTTAGTGCAAAGATGCGCAATATAGAGGAGTGGAAAATAGAGTAGTTCATAATAAAATTTGATAGATAGAATGCATATCAATCTATCAGAAGTATCTGGATTTGTAAAATAGGAACAGACAAAAACAAATAAGAGATAAGATGATATTATCTGCTTCTTCTTTATGCATTGATGTAATTGGTAAAACTACGGAAGCTCTTATTCTATATAACTGAAACTCAACAGAGGAAAATAGCAATGGTACTAAAAAAGTTAAGTGAAGAATTATGCAATGATGCTGATGTGATGAATTGTAGGAGGAAAGAGAATCTGAAAACTGAAATCATCGATTTGATAAATACGTAGGTCCATATACTTTGATTTTACTCTACTGTTTGACGGATGATATAATAATAGGTTAGTAGCCTATTGTTTGGAGTATGGAAATTTGTCAGGAAAAGAGTATTTAGACCGTATTTTTATTTTTTTATCGGATAGAGGATACTTATAAATCAAAGTATGAATACTAATATCGGGCAACTCTTGGAAACAAATGCTAAGTTTTATGCTATTCAGGTAAGCTTATCGGAAAAGAGACTACATACGATGTGTAATACAGGATAAGAACGGGTAGAAGTTATAAAATGCTATATTTGTGGGGGGATTCTTTAATATACTAAGAGCTTTTAATACAGAACTATATGTTACAGATATAAATTTTACGGTAAGATACATATCCGTATTAGACTAAAAGTTGTGATTTTGGAAATTGTCTGTTAATCAATGAGATAGCTAAATGTTGGTTTTGCTTATATCTTTTGTTTCATAAAGAGTTGACTTATTTTCTGATTTCAAAAATAAAAGCTTAAAATGAAAAGGCGAGGGTTATAAATTAGAAAGTAGTAATATGATGATGAATGTTCCAATAAAAAAAAATGTCTATAAATAATCTAATATGATATTTTATATATATATTTGTTTTGATTATACTTAAATTAAAGAAAATGGGAAAGATTTCATGCCTTCATATAGCAGATGTCCATCTTGGACATAATAGATCTAGATCAGTGGAAGATTTTTATTCAACTATATGCCGAGATCTGAAAGATAAAAATCAAAAAATTGATTTAATAATATGTACAGGAGATTTAATAGATGGAAAATCGGAAAAAACAAAAGAATTATCTTTGAAAGTTTCTGTTTTTTTTCATAATTTACTAGATCGTATTAATAAAGACAAACTATATGCTCATAAAGAGTTAAGTGTAATAGATGTTTTATCTTCTCCCAAATTCAAATTCTCAAAACTTAATTCACTAATCCATTCAGAATCCTGTTCAGAGAGTTCTTTTTCTCCCATACAAGAATTTAAACCTACAAATACAACTTTTTCATCATTATAAAGTTTTGTTATGTAGTAAAATTTATTTTCATCAGAATACAACATCTTTTTTTTATTACCATAAAATTCAGATAAGAAGCAATCATAAAAATCATATTTACGTTCATCGTTTCTATCAATATCATGATTACCAGGAACAAATAAAACATCTATTACACTTAACTCTTTATGAGCATATAGTT
>OOCU01000015.1_pt1 | contig 240784 bp, 222 predicted proteins | sample 1671781 | NCBI WGS metagenome assembly OOCU01 (sample SAMN06348192, study PRJEB24527) | human gut metagenome | reverse complement strand
AGCCGCCGTTTTATTCAGGCGAAAGCTGAAAGACAGAAAGGAGTTCACTCGAAAGAGTGAACTCCTTTTTTTGTTTTATTCTCCCCGAGAATATTAACTCTCTTCTAATTGCATGAATCAAATAAGATATTTATCTTCGCTATCTAAATCAGTATTTATAGAAAAACATATAATGAAAAGAAGAGCCTTTCTTAAATCGTCACTATTAGCAGGTGCAGGAGTTGGATTCAATCATTCTGCCCAATCTGCCGTTTCTTCCTTAAGTGAACAAAATAATGAACAAAAGGAAATAAAGAAGAAACCTCATGTCATATTTATTATGACTGACCAGCATCGTGGAGATGCATTAGGCTGCATGGGAAATAAAGCTGTAATCTCTCCTAATCTGGATAAACTGGCTGCAGAGGGAACATTGTTTGTAAACGGCTATTCTTCAGCTCCCAGTAGTACGCCCGGACGTGCCGGTTTGTTGACCGGTTTGTCTCCCTGGCATCATGGAATGTTAGGCTATGGCAGAATGGCTGAACAATATAAATATGAAATGCCTCAGATGTTGCGTAATCTGGGTTATTTTACATTCGGCATTGGAAAGATGCATTGGTTCCCACAGAAAGCTCTTCATGGTTTTCATGCCACATTGATCGATGAAAGTGGTAGAGTTGAATCAAAAGATTTTATCAGCGATTATCGGGAATGGTTTCAGTTGAATGCTCCGGGCAAGAATCCTGACCTGACGGGAATTGGCTGGAATGATCATGGAGCCGGCATTTATAAATTGGATGAACGCCTGCATCCGACAACATGGACCGGGCAGACAGCTTGTGAACTGATTCGTAATTATGATAATGATAAACCTTTATTCCTGAAGGTCTCTTTTGCTCGTCCGCATAGTCCTTATGATCCTCCTAAGCGTTATCTGGATATGTATAAGAATGCAGATATACCTAAGCCGTTTATCGGAGACTGGTGTGGGCAGTATGCAGAGCGTCTTGATCCTGAGAAGGCAGCTTCTGATGCTCCTTTTGGTAATTTTGGAGATGAATATGCGGTTAATTCCAGAAAGCATTATTATGCCAATATTACTTTCATTGACGATCAGATAGGGCAGATTATTACTGCATTGAAAGAAAAAGGAATGTATGATGATGCAGTAATCTGTTTCACGGCTGATCACGGTGATATGCTGGGCGACCATTATCATTGGAGAAAAACTTATCCGTATGAAGGTTCTGCCCATATTCCGTATATTGTAAAATGGCCCTCATATGTGGAGAAATCTGTGCCTGCCGGAACGAAGATCGAGCAGCCTGTTGAACTGCGTGACTTCCTTCCAACTTTTATTGATCTGGCTGGTGGCGCAGTTCCTCCTGATATGGATGGTAGCTCGTTACTGAAACTCGTACAGGGACATGGTAATGAATGGCGTAAATATATCGATATGGAACATGCAACCTGTTACAGTGCTGACAATTATTGGTGTGCCTTGACGGATGGTAAACTGAAATATGTGTGGAACCTCCATAATGGAAAAGAACAATTGTTTGACCTGGTAAAAGATCCGGGTGAACTGGTCGATTGCTCTGCGAACTCCAAATATGGTAAACAATTGAAAGAACTCCGTGAAGAAATGGTTAAACATCTTTCGGAACGGGGAGATGAGTTTGTGAAAGATGGCAAGTTAATGACATTGGAGAAGACAGTGCTATATAGTCCGAATTTCCCTCAAAAATAATGGTTCTTATAAATTCTTTAAACAGTGTAGTGTATGATCAGAAAATGTGTGCTCCTGCTTGTTGGGGCAAGTTGTTTAATAGGTTCAGTTATGGCACAAGATAATCCGATCCTGTTGTTTCCGAAAGGAGCACCGGGTGAGACTACCAAGCTGATAGAAAAGGCTGATACCGACGGAGGAAAAACCGGTGGTGAAACTGTTCTGCGCGTAACTAATGTGAGCGAACCGACAATTACGGTTTATCCGGCTCCCGATGAAGTGGCTACAGGTGCGGCAATGGTTGTATGCCCTGGTGGCGGCTACAATATTCTGGCTTACGACCTGGAAGGAGATGAAGTTTGTGAATGGTTGAATAACCTGGGAATAACAGCGGTATTGGTTAAGTATCGTGTTCCGCGCCGGGAAGGTCGTGAGAAACATGAAGCTCCGTTACAGGATTTGCAACGTGCGATCGGTTATGTCAGAGCTCATGCAGAAGAGATGAATGTGGATCCGCTGCGTATTGGCGTAATGGGCTTTTCTGCAGGGGGACATCTTTCTGCTATGGTTAGCAATAACTTTGAAAAAAGAACCTATCCGGCAGTCGATGCTGCAGATAAGGTTAGCTGTCGTCCGGATTTTTGCCTGTTGGTATATCCTGCTTACCTGGATGGTGAAAACTTCCAGTTGGCATCGGAGATCAAGGTAACTCCGGCTACACCTCCGACTATGTTGATTCAGGCAGAAGACGATAAGTCATATATCAACAGCAGCCTTTTCTATTATTATGCCTTGAAAGAAGCAGGTGTGCCTGCCTGGATGCATTTGTATAGTAAAGGCGGACATGGTTATGGTCTGCGAGATACCGGGGCAGCAGTCAATGAATGGCCTGACAGAGCTGAAGACTGGTTCCGTGAAATTGGCGTAATAGAATAAAAAAACTAAACAGAGTACGGAGATACGGAGATTCTTCGTATCTTTGTACTCACAAATCATGGGGCTGACCGGTTTTGACAGCGGGCAGAAGTGGTTTGTAAGCATGTAGTGCGTGGTTGGCTTGCACTTAAATCTCAGACAACGAACAATTAACTGGCGAAAATAATTACGCTCTCGCTGCTTAATCGAAGTATAGTAGATTCAAGCTTAATCCCTGCAAAAGTTGTGGGGACGTGACATCACCCGGATGCTGTTGCTCCGAAGCTTTCCGATCAGGTGGTGCAGCAATATCGGAGATAGTCTGAAATGAGCCTCGGGTCTCAGGCGAAAATTTAGAGGATAAGGATTAAGTGGGTGGCTTCGGTCTTGCTTGATCTCGACAATCGAAGGCGAAGATAAACATGTAGAAAGCAGATTAGTTCCTCGTTTGGACGAGAGTTCGAATCTCTCCAGCTCCACAAAAAAAGCTTGTAATCATTGTGATTGCAAGCTTTTTTTGTTTCTATGCTGTAATTGTTATAAGTCTATTTTTTTATTATTCTTGTCCGGGACCGGAACGCCTGCATAAGAATATCGATATTCGCTTTCTTGCTGGTGAGGAAGTATATCAATCGCTTTTACGGCTATATTTCTTCCTGTTTTAGTAGCAACGAGGCAAGTATTTTGCAATTTATGCTTTTCCATATCGAACACTTTGTTAGGGTTGAAGTGTTGTCCGTTGATACGTACTTCAAAATGAAGATGCTCGGTAGTTGCTCTTCCGGTCCGCCCTGTTAATCCTACAGGATCGCCAGCCTTTACACGTTCGCCGACTTTTACAAGATTCTTTGAATTGTGGCTATAGACCGTTTCCAGTCCGTTATAATGGCGGATAACCACAACATTTCCATAAGCAGCATAAGGTTTAGCCATACGGACAATACCGTCGAATGCTGCGACAATCGTATCGTTGGCACATGTTTTCAAGTCAACTCCGGAATGATGTCTTCTGCGGCCAGCATAAGGTGAAATGACTTTTGCTCCGGGTAACGGAAATGCATAATCATCTCCAGTCATGAGAGCTAAATCGATAACCAGCGAATTTTCATCAGCCAGTAGTTTGGGATCGGGTACTGCTATATCTGCTTTTTCCCGCGGGGAAAAGTTTTCTGTAATATCTTTACGGGCATATTCTGTTTTTTCTAGTTCAGGTGTCGGGGGAAGAAATATGTAATCGACTTTGGGTAGTGGAACTTCGCTAGTCGGGGGAGACATCACGATTTCCTGATCGGATACTGAGGGTGGCGTTTGCACTGATAGTACCGTTGAGCAGGTAGTTAGTGTTATGAGTATAATTAATGATAATATGTAACTATAGATCTTAGGCATTATGAATAATATTTTTTAGCTGGACAAAAATAGGAAAAACAATCCAGTCTAAAAGCCTAATCCGGAATACTTTATAGTTCTTTTTCATTTCTTTATGCTTTTCAATGGCATGGGACTGAGCCCGGTAAGTGATAAAACAGGAAAAGGTGCCAACCGAAATTGAACACCTTTTCCTTTATAAATCAATAAGAAATGAAATATCAGTCTTTGTTATTCCTTGAAAAGAGACTTGGCAATACCCATCTCCAGACCGCGTAGTTCAGCCAAACCTCTCAGACGGCCGATGCAGGAATAACCGGGATTCGTTTTCTTTTTCAAGTCGTCGATCATCTGATGGCCATGGTCCGGGCGCATAGCGATCGAACAGCCGCGTCTTTGTTGCAATTCGAGCAGAGCTTTCATTACACCATACATATCGACATCGCCTTCCAGGTGGTTTGCTTCGTAGAAGTTTCCTTCTGCATCGCGCTGCGTACTGCGGAAGTGAACAAAATCGATACGATCACCATAACGTTCCATAATTCCAGCGAGGTCATTATCGCTGCGAACACCGAATGAACCAGTGCACAGGCACAAACCATTGCTTTTATTAGGCACGGCTTCGATCAGTTTTTTGAAATCCTCTTCCGTACTTAGGATACGTGGTAAACCAAGAATAGAATAGGGAGGATCATCCGGGTGGATCACCAGCTTAACACCGGCTTCGTCGGCTACCGGAGCAATTTCTCTTAGGAAATAGATCAGGTTGGCACGCAGTTTCTCTGCATCGATATCCTTATAGCGATCCAATGCTTCCTGGAATTGTTCTACTGTGAAACTTTCTTCTGATCCGGGCAGTCCGGCAATCATATTGCGGGTAAGCAACTGGCGATCATCTTCTGTCATGATGTCGAAACGGGCTTTCGCTTTTGCTTTTTCTTCATCCGAATAGTCGTTTTCAGCTCCCGGACGTTTCAGAATGAAAAGATCGAATGCAACGAAAGCTGCACGTTCGAAGCGAAGCGCTTTGGAACCATCCGGCATTGTATAAGCCAGGTCGGTACGTGTCCAGTCAAGTACAGGCATAAAATTGTATGTAACGACGTTGATCCCGCATTTGCCCAGGTTACGCAAACTTTCTTTATAATTATCGATGTATTTCTGGAAATCGCCGGTTTGTGTTTTTATGTGTTCATGAACAGGAACACTCTCTACAACAGACCATTTCAGACCAACAGCTTCGATCAATTCTTTCCGTTTCATGATCTCTTCCACTGTCCATACTTCCCCGTTGGGAATATGATGCAAGGCATTTACGATACCGGTAGCTCCGGCCTGTTTGATATCCCAAAGGCTGACGGGGTCATTCGGCCCGTACCAACGCCAGGTTTGTTCGCATAAATACATAGGAAATAATTTATTAATTTATCAATGTGCCAATATGCCAATTGGCTGCGTTATATGCTAAAATAATTGGCATATTGGCAAATTAGCTTATTGGCATATTATTTTAGATTGAGAATGCATCGAATCCACCGTCTACAATCGCAATTGTTCCGGTTACGAATTTGGATGCGTCACTGATTAAATACTGGATTGTTCCGAATAATTCATCCGGGGTACCCAAACGTCTGAACGGTGTATGCGCAATAACTGATTTAGCACGTTCCGTATAAGAACCGTCCGGATTAGTCATCAAGGTTCTGTTTTGTTCTGTCAGGAAGAATCCCGGAGCGATTGCATTGACACGCAGGCCTTCACCGAATTTGATAGCCAGTTCACCAGCCATATATTTTGTCAGGTTGGAGATCGCGGCTTTGGCAGCACCATATCCGACAACACGTGTCAACGGACGGAGAGCAGATTCGGAAGAGAAGTTTACGATAGCACCTTCTTTTTGCTGTGCCATTACTTCTGCAAATACCATTGTAGGAAGTACGGTTCCGAACAGATTCAAATCCACGACTTTCTTGAAAGCATCGACCTGCAGGTCGAAGATATTGCTGTCCGGACCGATTGTTGCACCGGCCATATTACCACCGGCAGCGTTCAACAAAGCATCGATACGACCGTATTTAGCAAGGATATCTTTTTTATTCTGTTCAAGTGTTTCTTTATTCAGCACATCAGTCAGGAAGAAACTGGCTTCGCCACCTTTTGCTTTGATATCGGCAACGATCTTTTCACCGGCTTCCACTGCTCGGTCGAGGATTACAACTTTTGCACCTTCTTCAGCCAGGTGACCGGCGATTCCGCTACCCAAGATACCGGCTCCACCGGTAATAATGACAACTCTGTCTTTAATACAAAATAAATTAGCCATTTTATATATGATTTTTTATTGTGATATTTTCATTTTATATCCAACATGTGCGCGAGCACACATCGGATGCAAATGTATGCTATTTATTTGTCAAACAAAAAAAATATCGAAGAAAAATAATTAATTTATGCCTTTAAATATAGTTGTTGTAATACTTAATGTTCTCTTTGATAAGTATATCAATAGGCATATAGTTGATTTGTTCGATTTTTTCTTTCAATACCAGGTGACGGAATAATGCACGAACACAATTGAATCCCTGGACTTCCGGACGCTGGGCTATCAGGTGAGTGATATACCCATTGTTCAGATGGCTCAGGTTTGAATCGATCACATCATAACCGATCAGTTTGAAATGTCTGTCAGTATCCTGGTGTTGGAAATAATCTCCCAATACATGCGCCCTGGAATTAAAGATGATTCCGGCCTTGATTTCTTCATGTGTCGCGAAGAAAGAGTCGAGTATCTCTTTGTTTTCCTGTGAATCATCGGCATGGATGTGTACCGGATATATTTTCCCTAGAAAATCGTGTCCGTACAGGTAATCCCGGAAGCCTTCTTCACGTTTCATCACTTGCGTTGAATGCATATCCCCTTTGCGGATAAAGCGGAAAATGGCAATGTTATCTTCCGGATGTATCTGTTCAAAAAGCAACCGTCCGGCAATATATCCGGAATCATAGGAGTTTGTACCGTAATAAGCAATGCAGTTTGTGTTTTCGATAAAGGCATCGATCAGTACGTAAGGGATCTCCAGTTTATCGAGTTGTTGGGTGAGCTGAATGACACTCTCCTTGAAAAGAGTAGCAATGATCACTCCCTGACAATCCGCTTCTGCTATTTTGGGTATCAGATTGTCGAAACTGCCTTTGTCATACTGGTTAAAGTACATCCGGTCGACTTCGACATTATAGCTGAACAACTCCTGTTCTGCCTTATTGATCCCTTCAGACAGTTTACCCCAGTATTCTCCCTGGGCAAAAGAAGGTATCAATGTGATGAATTTATATTTCTTCTTGAGTGCCAGTGAACGGGCTATCAGATTCGGATGATAGTCTATCTCCTTCAACACTTTTTCAACTTTCTTCTGTGCTTCTTCCGATACTTTACCGCGGTTGTGCAATATACGGTCGACTGTTCCGGTAGATACACCGGACAGTTCTGCTATATCCTTAATTCTATACGTCTTCCCCATAGGGCCATTCTGTTATTTATACTTCTTCAATAATCTGCAAAGGTGCATTTAATTTACGGAAAACATAGCCATACATCATATATATAAAAGGTATTGCTACAAAAATACCTATCCCCAGTATGATCAGTCCCAATAGGATGAAACCGATCATAGCCAGCATAAGCAGGAACAACGGCATCCCTTGTCCGCGGGTTATTTCCCAACTGCGTTTCAGTGATTCCATGATTCCCGCGTCCTCTTCAACAATGAAAGCGGTGAAGAACTGTAGCCGTATGGCCAGATATAAACCCGGGATAACGAACAGGCAAATACCGAATAAAACGATGATCCCCATAAAAAGATTAGCTACAAAGTAAGTGATGATTTTACGAGCTTGTTGTCCGTAAGCTGAAAACTGCGGTTCTTCTCCGTCCAGAGCCTGGAATATGTTTTTCATGTATCCCAGGGCAAAAATACAAGAGATAATGCAACTAATCAGATTAATAACGATCGTACCTACGACAGATTTCTGCATAGGCATGGCAAATGCACTCAAGGTGAAAGAAATTATGGTCATACCGATCAATAATCCGGACAAAACCCATATCTGAGCTTTGAGCCTTTGCCAAGAAGTGCTACATACTTCTGAAATTGAAAACTTTGGTCCCATCAGATTGTAGATTAATTTAGTTTATAGATAGCTGTAAATTTAAACTAAATTATTGAATAAGCAAACCTCCTGTTAAGAATATATGCAAATTTGGACTAATTTACTTTCGATCCGTCAAAATATTGGCTATCTGTTTGATCTCTACATATAAATAAAGCTATTTTTAAGTATAAAAGAATGTATAAACGGGAAAAGTACAATAAAAAGATTTTACATTTGTACGTTTTTTAGGATATAAGTCCCCTGTTGTCGAGCCTGATAATACAAGCCTTCAAATAAAAAGTATGAAACTATTAATAGGCAGAAATATATTAAATTATAATTATGAATAAACAAATGTTGAGAACTACTATTACCCAATTAAGGCAAATTGCGTTATTTGCAGTGGGAGTGTCTTTATTAACCGCCTGTGGAAACAGCCAGGGGGGGATGAAGTTAGGCGACAGCGAATATGCTGTATTGACCGTTAATTCTTCTTCTTCCGACCAGACAACCTCTTATCCGGCTACCATCAGAGGTACGCAGGATATCGAAATCCGACCGCAGGTATCAGGGTTTATTGTTAAGTTATGTGTTGATGAAGGGGCGACAGTTCGTAAAAACCAGCCCTTGTTTGAAATCGATCCGACTCAGTATAAAGCCGCCTATAACCAGGCGAAAGCTGCGGTCGAGATGGCACAGGCGAATGTCAGTACGTTGGAGTTGACCGAGAAGAATAAGAAAGAGTTATATGATAAGGCTATTATCAGCTCTTTTGAGTATCAGACAGCTGTCAACCAGTTGGCATCAGCCAGAGCTACTTTGGCACAATCGAAGGCATCTATGGTAAGTGCAAAACAAAATCTGGATTTTTGTACCGTGAAAAGTCCTTCCAACGGTGTAGTCGGAACTTTCCCGTATCGTATCGGAAGTTTGGTCAGTCCGTCTATCTCCAGTCCGATGACGACAGTTTCGGAGATCGGAGAGGTATATGTTTATTTCTCCATGACGGAAAAAGAATTGTTGCAGCTGACGAAGGCTGGCGGCACTTTGAAGGAACAATTGGATAAGATGCCGGCCGTTCAGTTACAACTGGCAGACGGAACTATGTTGGAAGAAAAAGGGAAGATCGATGCTGTCAGCGGTGTGATCGACCAGTCTACCGGTTCGGTGAGCATGCGTGCCGTATTTCCCAACGACAAAAAAATCCTGAGAAGCGGTGGTACAGGTAATGTTATATTCCCATATACCATGGACGGTATTATTATGATCCCGCAATCTGCTACGGTTGAAATCCAGGACAAGAAATTTGTATATGTACTGCAATCGGATAATACGATTAAGAATACGGAAATTCAGATATCTCCTTTAAGCGACGGACAGACTTATCTTGTAACCAAAGGTCTGAAAGGTGGCGATAAGATCGTTATCGAAGGTGTTCAAAGCTTGCATGACGGTCAGGAAATCACGCCGATCACCAAAGCTGAACAAGATGCAAAATTTCAGCAGGCGATGAAAGATCAGAATGAAGGAAATTTAAAAACAGCTTTTAATTAAAGGTATAGAGTGGATCGGGTTTCCGCCTGATTGCTTTCGTATATAAAAAAGTAAAATATGAAATTAGATAGATTTATTAACCGTCCGGTGCTTTCTACGGTGATTTCCATCGTAATTGTCATCCTGGGTATATTAGGCTTGCTCACATTGCCTGTTACCCAGTATCCGGATATTGCACCTCCTACCGTGTCGGTAAGAGCCACTTATACAGGTGCCAATGCGCAGACTGTATTGAATAGTGTGATTGCACCTTTGGAAGACCAGATAAACGGAGTGGAGAACATGATGTATATGACCTCCAATGCTTCGAATAACGGTTCTGCCGATATCTCCATATATTTCAAACAAGGTACAGACCCGGATATGGCTGCGGTAAACGTTCAGAATCGTGTGTCTATGGCTCAAGGTCTGTTGCCGGCCGAAGTAACAAAGGTCGGTGTGACAACTCAGAAACGCCAGAACTCCATGCTGGTGGTTTTCGCCGTATATGATGCGGAAGACCGTTACGACCAGAAGTTCCTCGAAAACTATGCAAAGATCAACCTGATCCCTGAAGTACAGCGTGTGCCGGGGGTAGGTGATGCGAACGTGTTGGGTACCGACTATTCTATGCGTATCTGGTTGAAGCCGGATGTGATGGCACAATACAAACTGGTTCCGAACGATGTCTCCAATGTTTTGGCAGAGCAGAACGTGGAAGCAGCTCCAGGTTCTTTCGGTGAACAGGGTAACCAGACTTTCCAGTATACGATCCGTTACAAAGGTCGTTTGCAGACTGCGGAAGAATTTGAAAATATTGTTGTGAAGGCATTGGCTGACGGTGAAGTTCTGCGCCTGAAAGATATAGCTGACATCGAATTAGGGCGTTTGACCTATAACTTCGTCAATAAAGTAAACGGACATAATGCCGTTGCCTGTATCGTTTACCAGATGCCCGGAACGAATGCGACAGAGACTATCAATAACATCCTGGAATTGTTGGATAAGTCAGAAAAGACAATGCCGCCGGGCATGAAGGTTGAAGTTTCCATGAATGCCAACGACTTCTTGTATGCTTCCATCCATGAAGTATTGAAGACATTGATAGAGGCATTTATTCTGGTATTTATCGTGGTTTATATCTTCCTGCAGGATATGCGTTCCACATTAATTCCTGCCATTGCCATTCCGGTGGCCTTGATCGGTACCTTCTTTTTGTTATCCTTGATCGGGTTCAGTATTAACTTGCTGACACTTTGTGCGATGGTGCTTGCCATTGCGATTGTGGTCGACGATGCCATAGTCGTCGTCGAGGGGGTCCATGCCAAGTTGGACCAAGGATACAAATCGGCTAAACAAGCCTCTATCGATGCGATGAGTGAACTTGGCGGTGCTATCGTTTCTATTACACTGGTGATGATGTCCGTATTTATCCCCGTAAGTTTTATGGGAGGTACGGCCGGGGTGTTCTACCGTCAGTTCGGTGTAACAATGGCTATTGCGATCGGTCTGTCTGCATTGAATGCCTTAACGTTGAGTCCGGCGTTGTGTGCCATTTTCCTGAAACCTCATGATGAACACGCAGAAAAGAAAACGACATTCGTTTCCCGGTTCCATACCTCTTTCAATGTAGCTTACGATTCATTGCTGAAGAGTTATAAGAAGCGTGTCCTGTTTTTTATTCAAAAGAAATGGCTTGCTTTCGGAACGGTTATCGCTTCTGTTGCTTTGTTGGTATTTTTCATGCAGGTAACGCCGACCGGTATGGTACCGAACGAAGATACGGGTACGATTATGGGAGCTGTAACACTGCCTCCCGGAACTTCACAGGAACGTACACAGGAAATCATGCAACGTGTTGACAGCCTGATCGCTTCCGATCCTGCCGTTAAATCACGTACGGCTATTACCGGCTTCAGCTTTATCGGTGGTCAGGGACCTTCTTACGGTTCATTCATCATCAAGTTGAAGGACTGGGATGAACGTTCGATGACACAAAGTTCGGATGTGGTTTATGCCAGTTTGTTTATGCGTGCTCAGAAGGTAGTGAAGGATGCACAGGTATTGTTCTTTACTCCGCCTATGATTCCGGGTTATTCGGCATCCAGCGATATCGAGTTGAACATGCAGGATAAGACAGGTGGTAGCCTGGAAAGATTCTTCTCCGTTTCCAAAGATTATATGGCAGCATTGACCGCCCGTCCGGAGATCAAGTCTGCACAGACTACTTTTAACCCGAACTTCCCGCAGTATATGATCGATATCGATGCGGCAGCTTGTAAGAAAGTCGGTATCAGCCCGAGCGATATCCTTATGACGTTGCAAGGTTATTACGGAGGTTTATATGCATCCAACTTCAACCGTTTCGGTAAGATGTACCGTGTAATGGTACAGGCCGATCCTTCTTTGAGGGCCAACATGGAATCATTGAAGAATATTAAGGTTCGTAACGGTAACGAAATGGCACCGATCTCTCAGTTCATTACGATTGAGAAAGTATACGGACCGGATATCATCAGCCGTTTCAATATGTATACGTCAATGAAAGTGATGGTTGCCCCGGCTGAAGGATTTACCAGCGGTCAGGCATTGAAGGCCCTTGAAGAAGTTGCCAGCACGACACTGCCTGCCGGTTTCGGTTATGAGCTGGGAGGTATGGCACGTGAAGAAGCCGAAACCAGCGGTAGTACGACCGGTCTGATCTTCGTGCTCTGTTTCGTGTTCGTTTACTTGTTGCTGAGTGCACAGTATGAAAGTTATGTATTGCCGTTGGCCGTATTGCTTTCCATTCCGTTCGGTTTGATGGGTAGCTTCCTGTTCGTACAGGGTTGGGCTGCATTAGGCAGCATTCCGGCATTGAAGATGATATTGGGTACGATGTCAAATAATATCTATATGCAGATCGCCCTGATCATGTTGATGGGGCTGTTGGCAAAGAATGCTATCTTGATCGTAGAGTTCGCCCTCGACCGTCGTCGTATGGGTATGAGCATTACCTGGGCCGCCGTGTTGGGAGCTGCAGCCCGTCTTCGCCCTATCTTGATGACCTCACTGGCGATGGTAGTCGGTTTGTTGCCGATGATGTTCGCTTTTGGTGTAGGTGCTCACGGTAACCGTACGCTGGGTACTGCTGCGATCGGCGGTATGTTTGTCGGTATGATCTTCCAGATCCTAATCGTTCCGGCTCTGTTCGTAGTATTCCAGTACCTGCAGGAAAAGGTTAAACCGATCGAATGGGAAGATTTGGACAACAGTGATCTGAATACGGAAATAGAACAGTACGCTAAAAAATAAGTGAGAAGACAATGAAGAAAAATCAAGTTATATATATGATGTGTGCAACCGCTCTGCTGAGCAGTTGCCACATTTACAAAGCATACGACCGTCCTGACACGATAGAGACTGCCGGTATTTACCGTGATCCGGTATCGGTTACGGACACCCTGATTGCCGATACGACCAATATGGGGAATATATCCTGGAAGGAGATTTTCCGTGATCCGAAACTGCAGTCTCTGATTGAAGAGGGATTGGCTAACAATGTGGATATGCAAGCTGCAATTCTCCGTGTGGAAGAGTCGAAAGCGCTGTTGACCGCCGCCCGTTTGTCTTTCCTGCCATCTTTGAATCTGGCTCCTCAAGGAAGTATTACAAAGATGGAAAATACAGGTTACAAGCAAGCATATACCTTACCGGCTGCAGCAAGCTGGGAAGTCGATCTGTTCGGTAAGCTGCTGAATGCAAGCCGTGATCAGAAAACGATCTATCTGCAAAGTCAGTATTCGCAGCAGGCAGTACGTTCACAGCTTATCAGCGGTATTGCCAATACTTATTTTACTTTGCTGATGCTCGACCGTCAGGTAGAAATCACTACTGAAACTGTCGATATCTATAAAGAAAATGTACGCGCGATGGAGGCTATGAAGGAGGCTGGTATGACCACCGAAGCAGCTGTTGTACAGATGAAAGCTGTATACCATCAGGTATCCTCGTCACTGATTAACCTGAAACGTCAGGTTCGTGAAGTAGAAAACTCATTGTCGGTACTGTTGGCAAAAGCACCTCAGCAGATCGAGCGTGGAAGACTGGAAGATCAATATATTCCGGATGAACTGATGGCCGGTGTTCCTTTGCAGTTGCTGGAAAACCGGCCGGACGTGAAGATCGCAGAAATGTCGCTTGCAAGCGCTTATTATACGACAAACAAAGCGCGTGCTGCCTTCTATCCGGGACTGAACATTACGGCAACAGCCGGTTGGACAAACGGTTCGGGTATCACAGTATCCAATCCGGGACAATTCATGTTCCAGGCATTGGCATCTCTTGCACAGCCAATCTTCAACAACGGCAAGCTGATGGCTAACCTGAAAGTATCGAAAGCGGAAGAGAAGATCGCCCAAATGAATTATCAGCAAGCTATCCTCCAGGCCGGAAAAGAGGTGAGCGACGCATTGCATCTGTATGATGCAACCAATAAAATGCTGGTTCAGGATAAAGAGCAGATCCAACAATTGGAGAAAGCTGTAGAATATACGAAAGCGTTGTTCCAGTCGGCTCAGTCCACTTATCTGGAGATTCTCTCGGCCCAGCAGAGCCTTTTGAGTGCACAATTGACAGAAGTATCCGACAACGTTCAGCGTATGCAGGCTGTTATCAATCTGTATAGTGCTGTAGGTGGAGGAAGAGAGTAATAACCATTAAAACTTAGATTATTATGATTAGTCCGTTAGCTTATGTAGATGCCGGTGCCAAACTGGGAGCGAACGTTACTGTTCATCCTTTTGCATACATCGATAAGAATGTCGAGATCGGCGATAATTGCGTGATCATGCCTCATGCCAGCATCATGAGTGGTGCACGTTTAGGTAAGAACAATCGCGTGTTCAACGGGGCAGTGATTGCAGCAGAGCCTCAGGATTTCAAATATAAGGGTGACACTACGCTGGCCGTTATCGGCGATGACAATGTGATCCGTGAAAACGTTGTGATCAACCGTGCTACGAATCCGGAAGGACAAACGGTTATCGGTAATGGTTGTTTTCTGCACGAAGGCGTACATGTTTCGCATGATACCCATGTCGGCAACCATTGCGTATTCGGTTACGGCAGTAAGATCTCCGGTAACTGTTTCTTTGAAGATTATTCGATCTTCGGAGGCAATGTGTTGGCAAGCCAGGGAAGCCGTATCGGAACCTGGTCGATGACACAGACCGGTTGCCGCTTCCGTAAGGATGTTCCTCCTTATATCGTGGCTGCTTTGGAGCCGACTACTTATTATGGCGTTAACTCCGTTATCCTGTCACATCAGGGAGTAAGCGAAAAGATCATTAAGCATATCAGCCATGCTTATCGTATCATCTACCAAGGCAATACAAGTATTTTCGATGCCTTGCTGATGATTAAGGATCAGGTTCCGATGAGCGATGAAATACAACATATCATTGATTTTATCAATGACTCGAAACTGGGAATTATCGGAAGATAATAAACAGGCTATATAAGTAAACGAGGGTATCTGCAGAAGGTATCCTCGTTTTTTATGCCATAAACAATTCGCCGACAAACAGAAAAGTTTCCCCCGGAGCTTTTATAGATCATGGATTACTTGTTGTGTGGTAACTTTAAAGTAATTCTTTCTTTGATATTTCCAATGGCTTTTTCCTTATTTAAGGAGACTTTTTCTTAACTTGATGACATTGAGTTAAAACTGCCGGCAAATGAACCTGTAATAGCGAAGTAACATTGATAAAGGATAGCTCATATTTAGAAATAATTGAGCTAGTTTGTAATATTCTCATTACTTTTTGAGAAGATAATAGATATGTAATAAATAATAATTCTAACTTTGTAACAAACAAAATCATATAGCTATGAAAAGTCAAGGAGAAATTATTGTTTACCAGCCGGAAAACACTTTACAGCTGGAAGTCAGAATGGAAAATGAAACAGTTTGGCTGACCCAGGCGCAGATGGCTGAATTGTTTGAGACAACCCCTCAAAATATTACACTACACATTAAGAATGTTTATACTGAACAGGAGTTAGATGCAGATTCAACTTGTAAGGATTTCTTACAAGTTCGTGAAGAAGGAAATAGGAAGATAAAAAGAATGCAGAAATTTTATAATCTTGATGTTATCATCTCTGTTGGTTATCGCGTTAAATCAAAGCGTGGAACTCAATTTCGTATTTGGGCAAATTTAACGATTTTAGTTGACTGCTTAGGGTCTGATATGTAAAAGCGGTTGACTTTATTTTATATTTAGTAATAAAAAGGGTTGTAGTTTAGCACGACTTCAGTTGGCGAATGTCGGTCTTGTACAAAAAAGAGGTTTCACCCTGTGTTGTTTAATATTCAAGGTGCATAAGGTGGGTGAAAGGTGTGTGCTGATTATTTACTGTAGAGAAACTTTTTCAGTTGACAGTGGACAAGGCGGTCAAACGAGCCACACGCGGTGGTGTCATTATTAAGTTTACTCATCCGTGTTGAGCCATTAGAATTAATTCATAATCGGCAACGTCGAGCCATTTGTCGAACTTCCTGCCAACCTCATGAAAATGGGATACCTGTTTGAAGCCCAGTTTCTCATGGAGTTTTACGCTCGGTTCGTTGGGGATAGTGATGCAGGCGACCAGGGTATGGTAGGAGCGTTCACGGCAGTCTTTGATCAATTGCTCCATTAATATTCTTCCGTATCCTTTCCGCAGATAATCCGGATGCAGGTAAATAGTCGTTTCTGCCGTTGCACTATAAGCTTTCTTTGTTTTCCATTCATGGGCATAACAGTAGCCGGCTATTTTGCCTTCTTCCACACATACCCAGGCTGGGCAGTTCCTGATAATGGGCTGTAGGCGTTCGCACATCTCTTTTTCAGACGGAACCTTCGTGTCGAAAGTTACCACTGTATGGGTTACGTAGTGGGCATAAATACGGGTTATCTCACTCACATCGTTCAATGTCATCGTGCGTATCATGTTGTTTTTGCAGTAAAGTTAATGATAAAAATAAAAAAGAGGATAACTCCGTGGAGCTATCCTCTTAAGATATAATCAATCGAGTTTGTTTACTGATTATAAAGCACCTACTTCTTTCAATGCTTCGTTTGTTTTCTTAACAGCTGCAGCGCTCTTAGCGAACAGTTCTTTTTCTTCAGCTGTCAGTTCCAGTTCAACGATCTTTTCGATACCGTTCTTACCCAGGATAACAGGAACACCGATACAAAGATCTGATTCACCGTATTCTCCTTCCAGGTAAACTGAACAAGGAACCATCTTACCCTGGTTGTGGATGATAGATTCAACTACATAAGCTCCTGCTGCACCCGGTGCATACCATGCAGAAGTACCCAGCAGTTTAGTCAGTGTAGCACCACCTACCATAGTAGAAGCAACTACTTCCTGCAGTTTTTCAGCACTCAACAGTTTGCTGACAGGGATACCTTTGTAAGTAGCCAGACGAGCCAACGGAATCATTGTTGTATCACCGTGACCACCGATTACCATACCTTCTACTTCGTTAGCATTGCATCCCAGAGCCTGAGACAAGAAATATTTGAAACGTGAGCTATCCAGTGCACCACCCATACCGATGATACGGTTTTTCGGCAGACCCAGAGATTTCAATGACAGGTAAGTCATTGTATCCATCGGGTTAGAGATAACTACGATAATTGCATTCGGAGAATATTTCAGGATGTTTTGAGCTACACTTTTAACGATACCAGCGTTAACACCGATCAACTCTTCACGAGTCATACCCGGTTTACGAGGAATACCTGAAGTGATAACCACAACATCAGAATTTGCAGTTTGAGCATAGTCGTTAGTGCAGCCTACGATAGTGCTGTCGAAACCCAGCAGCTGAGCTGTCTGCATCATATCCATTGCTTTACCTTCGGAAACACCTTCCTTAACATCAAGCATTACAACTTCGTCTGCCACTTCATTGAAGGCAAGAACATTTGCGCAAGTAGCACCTACATTACCGGCGCCAACAACTGTTACTTTAGACATAATAATAAGTTTTATATGTTATTACTTATAAAAATACTTCCTGTTTTTAACGTGGACAAAGGTACAATGTATTGGCGAATAAAGAAATATTTCCGTAAATAATTTAGTTCTCCGGTTTATTAATTATCGCTAAATGGAGGGAGAGCGGTTTTCTTAAAAAACATTACCGGAATCATGAACAATCGCCATTGATCGATAGTTTTATTAAAAAGGGGGTTACTAATCTTAAATCTGTGTGCATATGAGTAAGTTATTTCACTCTTGTTTAACGATATATCCGATCATTTTATTCTTCATTTCCGGGCAGGAAGGGCTGGCACAGGTCGCCCCGTTGTTGCCGGATACGTTCAGAACGGTTGTCCCTGACACGGTGAAGCTGGACGATGAGATTGCTGTCGGATATGCTACAGGCAGTCGGCGGACCATTTCCGGTTCTGTCGATAAAGTTTCCGAAAAACGTATGAACAAAGGCTTTGTGTCCAGTTCGTTGAATGCTTTGAGCGGACAGGCGGCGGGTGTCAGTATTTCTACCGGGGCGAACAGGGCGGCTGCACTGAGTTCCGTCCGGGTCCGGGGGACGACTTCACTGACAGGAGGTAACGACCCGCTGGTTATTATCGATGGGGTTTCTTCCGACCTGAATACGCTGAGTTCTATCTATCCGGCGGATATCGAGAGTTTTACCATCCTGAAAGATGCTTCCGAGACGGCACAATACGGTTCACGTGGTGCTTCGGGTGTCATCGAGGTAGCTACGAAAAAGGGGAAAGGCGGAGCTTTCAGTATCAGTTACGATGGCAGTTTTGGTATCGAGGCGGTCTATAAGAATATGAAGATGCTGTCGGGTGATGAATTTCGTGCAGTGGCGGCAGAACGTAGTATCGATATACTGGATCTGGGATTCAATACGGATTTCCCGGACGAAATAACCCGGACCGGGATTGTGCAGAACCACCATATCGCTTTGGGAGGAGGTTCTGAAACGTCCAACTATCGTGCTTCCCTCGGGGTGATGGACCGGGATGGAGTTGTGCGGACGAACGATTTGCAGAATTTCACCGTTAAGCTGGATATTGCCCAGCGTGCGTTTAACGATCGGTTGAAGATCGACCTGGGTGTTTTCGGTTCTCTGCAAAAGAACCGTTACCTGAACGATATTCAAAAGACGTTTTATTCGGCTGCGGCATTCAATCCGACGTTTCCGAATCATCGGGATGAACAGACCGGCGGATGGAATGGGGTAACCAACGCCAGCCAGATCACCAATCCGTTGGCGTGGTTGGAAGTAAAAGACGATGATTCGAATGCCCACTTCAATACGCATATGAAGTTTACGGTGAAGCTGAGCAAGCAACTGAAGTTTTCAGCTTTCGGCTCCTATACATATAATATAATAGATAACTCCCAGTATCTGCCGACTACGGTATGGGCACACGGACAAGCCTATAAAGGCGAGCGGAAAATGGAAGACCTGCTGGGTAACCTGATGCTGAGTTATTCCAATGACTGGGGAAAACATCATTTGGATGCGTTGGGGCTGGCAGAGGCACAAAAGAATATACTGACCGGATTTTATACGACGGTCACTAACTTTTCCACAGATAAGTTCGGTTATAATAATCTGCAGGCGGGTGCCGTACGGTTGTGGGAAGGAACGAACTCTTATTATGAAGATCCCCGACTAAGCTCTTTTCTGGGGCGTGTCAATTATGTGTATGCCGGAAAATATGTGGCAACAGTCAATGCCCGTGCGGACGCTTCTTCGAAAGTGGGCAAGAATAACAAATGGGGATTCTTTCCTTCTGTTTCGGCTGCCTGGGTGATAACGGAAGAGGATTTTATGAAGCAGTTCACTTTCCTGAACAATCTGAAACTGCGTGCCGGTTACGGTTTGTCCGGTAATCAGGATGCGATAGACAGTTATAACTCCCTGCAGCTGGTGAAGCCTAACGGTGTTGTATCCGTAGGAGGAACTCCGACGGTGACGATGGGAGTGATCCGGAATGCCAATCCCGACCTGAAGTGGGAGGTGAAGCGTACCGTGAATGCCGGTATCGATGTCGGCTTTTTCCGCAACCGCCTGTTGATGACTGTCGATTATTATAATTCGAAAACCAGCGATATGCTTTATCTGTATGATGTGAGTGTTCCTCCTTTTGCCTATAATAAATTGTTGGCAAACCTGGGCTCTATGCGGAATAGCGGAGTGGAACTGGGCTTTGGAGTTACCCCTTTGCAGACGAAAGATATGGAGTTGAGTGTCAATGTGAATGTAACATTCCAGCAAAATAAACTGTTATCGCTGAGTGGTATGTATAAAGGAGAACAGATGTCGGCTCCCGAATATACCAGTATCTCTGACTTGAACGGTGCCGGTTTCCACGGTGGATATAACCACATCGTCTACCAGGTGGTCGGACAGCCTTTAGGTGTCTTTTATCTTCCTCATTGTACCGGATTGACTCAGCGGGAGGACGGAAGTTACCAGTATGAAATAGCCGATCTGAATGGTGGCGGTGTGAATCTGGAAGATGGCGAAGACCGCTACATCGCCGGGCAGGCAACCCCCAAGACGATGCTGGGCTCGAATATCAGTTTCCGTTACAAGCAATTCGATGTCTCTTTGCAGATAAACGGGGCGTTCGGGCATAAGGTATACAACGGAACATCCCTAACCTATATGAATATGGGTAGTTTTCCGGATTATAATGTCATGCAGGGGGCTCCCGAACAAAATATCAAAGATCAGACGGCTACGGATTACTGGCTGGAGAAAGGAGATTATATCAATTTTGATTACCTGACGGTCGGTTGGAATGTTCCGTTGGGTAAATGGAGGAAATATGTGCAGAGCCTGCGTTTGTCCTGTTCCGTCAACAACCTGGCGACGATTACCGGTTATTCCGGTTTAACACCGATGATCAACAGTTACATTGTAAATAATACGTTGGGAATAGATGATAAACGGAATTATCCTGTTTACCGTTCTTATACACTTGGATTGAGTTTTCAATTTTAATAATCAACGGCGATGAAGAAGTTAGTTTTACTTTCCTGTATACTATATGGCGTGGCTTTTCTTTCCTGCAGTAAGTTCCTGGAAGAGAATCCGAGGGATCAGATTTCAGAAGAAGATGCGTATGACAGTGCGACTGCCGTTTACTTGAATACGGTCGCAACTCTTTATAATTATGTAGGCGGTTACAGCGACAGCCAGGGGTTACAGGGTACCTACCGGGGAATATATGACCTGAATACGTTTACGACCGATGAGGCTATTCTGCCGACACGTGGCGGTGACTGGTATGACGGCGGTTTTTGGCAGGGACTTTTTCTGCATAAATGGGGGGTGAACAGTGATGCGATCCGAGCAACCTGGGAGTATCTGTATAAAGTGATCGTCTTGAGTAATAAGTCACTGGAGCGTTTGGACGAGTTTTATAAACAGACCGGCAATAAATATATTCCGCCCTATATGGCTGAGGTACGGGCTTTCCGGGCGATGTATTATTATTATTTAGTGGATCTGTTCGGGCGTGTACCTCTTGTGTTGTCATCTTCCACTCCGATGAAAGAGGTGAAGCAAAGCCCCCGGCAGGAGGTTTTTGAATTTGTAGTCAAAGAATTGCAGGAGACTGCTCCTTTGTTAAGTCCGGAGCGCAGTAACCGACTCGGTGATTATTATGGGCGTATGACTCGTCCGGTAGCTTATTTCCTGTTGGCTAAACTGGCCTTGAATGCAGAGGTGTACACGAATAACAATTGGACCAGCGGTGGTCGTCCGGATGGTAAGAATCTGTTTTTTGAAGTGGGTGGTCAGCGTTTGAACGCCTGGCAGACAGTAGTGGCTTATTGTGATTCCATTACTGCATCGGGTTATCAGCTAGCCCCTGCTTATGAAGATAATTTCTCTGTATTCAACGAAACGTCGGTAGAAAATATCTTTACCATTCCTATGGATAAGAACTTCTATACGAATCAGATGCAATACCTGTTCCGTTCCCGTCATTATAATCATGCGAAGGCGTATGGATTATCCGGAGAGAACGGCTCTTCTGCAACCTGCGAGGTACTCCGTACTTTTGGTTATGATACGGATTCGCTTGATGCCCGTTTCAGTAAATGTTATTTTGCAGGTGTCGTACTCGATCTGAATGGGGATACTGTCCGGCTCGATACCGGAGAGGTGCTGGAATATCTGCCTTGGTTGGTGGATGTCGATATAACCGGCAAGTCCTATGAAAAGGTAGCCGGTGCCCGCATGAAGAAATATGCGATAGATAAAACGGCAACTAAAGACGGTAAGTTATCGGATAATGATATTGTGCTGTTCCGTTACGCAGATGTCCTGTTGATGAAAAGCGAAGCCAAGGTCAGAAACGGAGAGAGCGGCGATATCGAATTGAATCAGGTGCGTTCCCGGGTCGGCATGGCTGACAGACAGGCAACATTGGAGAATCTTCTGGCGGAACGGCAGATGGAGTTTGCCTGGGAAGGGTGGAGGCGGCAGGATTTGGTTCGTTTCGGACTGTTCACACGTGCTTATAGCAGCCGTCCGCAGTTACCGGATGAAAGTAATGGGTATACGACGGTTTTCCCTATCCCGGAAAATATATTGTTGCTGAATGGTAATCTGACACAGAATCCCGGGTATTAGCAATCGAATAAAAAAAGGATGTTCTCTCTTCACAGAGAACATCCTTTTTAAGTATAGCCTATATGGATTTATTTTATAACTGGATCCAGCGAACATATGCGAAGTCCATACGATGAGGCAATTCTTTATTTTCCGGGTAAACACGGAAGCCCATCTTATGAACACCGGCTTCGCTTGAAGTCGTTTTCAGTTCGAAGAACAGTTTGGAACCTTCTTCTTTCTTCAGTTCGAACGGTTTTGTGTAAAGCAATTCGAGTTGATGATTTTCTGAATTTTCTTTGGTAACCACCACTTCAGCACCTAACATTCCCTGAAGGTCTTTACGGTCGATCACAAGGTTGAAAGAGTATTCTTTACCAACAACCGGTCCGTCGATAGACAGGTCTCTGCTGCAGGTGAACGATTCAACCTGGAAGCTGTCCCAGTGTTCAGCCACTTCTTCTTTCCAAGCTGCGATCTCTTTTGCTTCGGCGAAGTTTCCTTCACGTAAATGAGCGGAACGAGTTGCCAGCTTGTTGTAGAAACGGTTGATATAATCGTCCAGCATACGTTTCATTGTATAGTCAGGAGCAATCTGCGACATCGAATTCTTGATATACTGGATCCATTCCGGAGAATATCCCTTACTGTTTTTAGCATAGTAAGTCGGGATGATCTCTGTTTCCAGGATATGGTAGATTGTTGCAGCGTCCAACTGATCCTGATACTGTTGGTTTTCATAAGTACGCTTGTCGGTCAATGCCCAACCTGCACCTTCTTTGTAACCTTCGTACCACCATCCGTCAAGTACGGAGAAGTTTAGTACACCGTTCATTTCAGCTTTTTCGCCGGATGTACCGGAAGCTTCCAACGGACGTGTCGGAGTGTTCAACCAAACGTCGACACCGGCAATCAGGTGACGAGCCAGACGCATGTCATAGTTTTCGAGGAAGATGATCTTACCCAGGAATTCCGGACGGCGTGAGATTTCAACGATATGTTTGATCAATCCCTGTCCACCACCGTCAGCCGGGTGAGCTTTACCTGTAAATACGAACTGGATCGGATATTTTTCATTGTTTACGATCTTAGCCAGACGGTCGAGGTCGGTAAACAGCAGGTGAGCACGTTTGTAAGTCGCGAAACGACGTCCGAAACCGATCAACAGTGCATTCGGGTTGATCTTTTCAAGTACGGAAACAACCTTTGAAGGATCGCCCTGGTTTTTCAGCCAGTTCTGTTTGTACTGAACTTTGATATATTCGATCAGCTTTTTCTTTAATGTTTTACGGAGATCCCAAATATCATCGTCGTTGACATTCTGGATAGCTTCCCAGTATTTTTTGTTCGACTGGTCGGTGAAGAACTTCTTGTCGAAATGTTCGTAGAAGAAACGTTTCCATTCCGTAGAAGCCCATGTCGGCATGTGTACACCATTAGTAACCCAGCTAACGTGAAGTTCGTCCGGAAAATAACCCTTCCATACCGGAGCAAACATCTTCTGTGAAACTTTACCGTGCAACCAGCTTACACCGTTTGCTTCCTGGCAAGTATTCAATGCGAATACGCTCATGGAGAATTTCTCGTTTGAACCTGGATTTTCACGTCCCATATCGATAAATTCCTGCCAGCTGATACCCAGCTTGCCTGGGAATTCACCCATGTAGCGACCGAACAGGCCTTCGTCGAAATAGTCATGTCCGGCAGGAACCGGTGTATGTACTGTATAGAGAGCAGAAGCACGTACAACCTCCAACGCCTGGTTGAAAGTAAGTCCGTCGTTCTGAATAAAGTCTACCAAACGTTGAGCATTGATCAATGCTGCGTGACCTTCGTTACAGTGGTAAATTTGCTTTTTGATGCCTAACTTGTTCAACATCATGATACCGCCGATACCTAACAGATATTCCTGTTTCATACGGTTTTCCCAGTCGCCGCCATATAACTGATGAGTGATAGAGCGGTCCCATTCGCTGTTCTGAGGAATATCCGTATCCATCAAATACAAAGGCACACGGCCTACGCTTACTTTCCAGATATGTGTATATACGGTTCTACCTGGATAAGGAACTTCCAATACCATCGGTTCGCCGTTTGCTTCCATAACCTGGGTAAGAGGTAATGAGTTGAAATTCTGCGGTTCGTAGTTAGCAATCTGCTGTCCGTCCATAGACAGTGATTGAGTAAAATATCCATAACGATACAGGAAGCCGACTGCTGTCAGGTCAATATTGCTGTCGCTGGCTTCTTTCAAATAGTCTCCTGCCAAAACTCCCAAACCGCCGGAGTAGATTTTCAGTACGTTGGTAAGACCGTATTCCATACTGAAATAAGCAACAGAAGGTTTCGTAGCATCAGGTTTCGTATCTACGTATTGTCTGAAGCTTGTATAAACTTCCTGGATTTCAGCCATCAATACTTTGTCGGCCTGAATTTCCTCAATGCGTTTGTAAGATAAGCTTTGGAGTAAAAGCACTGGGTTACCTTCAGTAGAAACCCAAAGATCCTTGTCGATTTTTCCAAATAATTTAGCTCCTTCATGATTCCATACCCACCACAAGTTTGTTGCCATTTCGTGTAAGGGTTGTAATGCTTCAGGAAGCATCGAATGTGAATAAACGTCCTTCCAGATCGGACTGTTTGCGTTATTCGCTTTGATTTTCATTATTGTGAGATTTAAAATGATTCAACTTTAAAATAAGATGTAAAAAACTGTGGCAAAGATAGAATTATCTCGCTAATTATGAGCCATATTTAACCATTTCTTTTGGCTGCAGCAGCTAAAGCATCGCTGAAAGCCTTTTGGTAAAATACGATAAATTTGCTCCATTCAGCCTGCTTTGCCAGTTTGAAACAGCGTTTGCGTATTTCTCCAATTTCCTTTTCGTCTTTTTTTACGAGTGAGAGAATTGAAGTAGTGATAGCGTCGGCAACATCGAAATAGTTGAAGTCTGTCCGTTCGATAACGGCAACTCCTTCGCTGATGTTCTTGCCGGATACACTTTTCTCTGCCCACAAGCCGAATCCGGCGAGGTTGGTAGTCACTGTCGGTATGCCGAAGGCAACACTTTCCAGCGGAGTGTATCCCCATGGTTCATAATATGACGGATATACAGTAGCATCCATACCGATCAGCAGATCGTAGTAAGGTTTATTGAAGATTCCGTCGCGTCCATCCAGATAGCAGGGTACAAAGATGATTTTGAGCTTTTCTGAAGCCTGGTTTGTAAATCCTGCGTGAGAGATATAATTTAATACCTTGTCCTGATCCATCAGGTTCAGCCAGTGGGTAATAAAAGGCATTTGCATGGGAGAGGTCGTCTGAATATTCTTTTCAATAACCTCTTTCAGATCGGCACGTGCATCGCGGACCCAGGCAGGGACCATCAGGAAAGCGACGACTTCGCGCTGTAATTCTCCTGAGTTGCGCACACGATTCATGGCTTCGATGAAAACATCGATCCCTTTGTTGCGGTATTCGTAACGTCCGCTGGTCGACACCAGTAAGGCATCTGGTGAGATGGAACATCCCAAAAGCTTCTCGGCTACGTTAATCAGTGTCTTGCGGGCTTCCGCGCGTTTCTTTGTATATTCTTTTCCTTCAGGTACAAAATTCGGTTCGAAACCGTTCGGAGTCACAATATCCGGTGCTTTGTCCAGTAATTGTTTACACTCACAGGCTGTGATATCACTGACTGTCGTGAAACAGTCTACATGGTGTGCTGCTTGCTTTTCGAGCGAATGTTTGGCTTCCATGTTCAGTTCTTTCGCCATCTGGTCGCCGTTGTACCCGTCCATATAAGCATATAATGCTTTGTTGTTGCCGGCGATGGAACGTCCGATAGAGGTGGCGTGTGTGGTGAACAGGGTGGCAATGGCAGGCAGTTGCTTTTGAACGTAAAGCGCTCCCATACCCAGCATCCATTCATTGAATAATGCAGTTACTTTTTTGTCGGAAAGGTTGTAGAAGTTGTAGAAACTTTCTATCACTTTTCCTACGGCATAGGCAAAAATACAGGATTCGTCATAATCGCCGTAAGCGTGCATTGAATCTACCCGGAAATTTTCCCACATAGAATAGAAGAAAGCATCTCTTTCACTGAAAAAAGGCTTAAAATCGACCAGAACAACCGGAGGTGTACCTGGTACATTCCAGCGTCCGACTTTCATTTTCAGCTTATCAGTGGTTCTTGCGTGTTTTTTCCAATCAGCAAACAGAGTATCATCTTCGATAAAGTCCGGAGCATTTGCGGGTCCCCACACATCCGGTCCGATAAAAATTACTTTATCATTGAACATCTGCTGCAGAGTATGTGCCTTTGTAGACAGCACAGTGTAAATACCTCCCACTTTATTACAAACTTCCCAACTGCTTTCAAAGAGATAATCTGGCGTTGTTGTCTTTGTATCCATAAACGATTTTGTTTATAATCAGAGAATTTGAAGCTGCAAAGATACATTATTTTTATCTTTTTTCCTGTGGTATTTATCTTTTTTCCCGTGGTATGTGTTATTTAATAAAGGATTTTGTAGATTTGTAGATAATTTAATTTGAAAATTATGGCTAAGAGAAGAATTTTGAAGAAAGAAATCAGCTATGTAGCAGGTGAACTGTTTTCTGAAGTATTGGTTTGTAAGCTATTTATACCTGGAGTAGAGGAAGATAAGGCTGATGTTCTGTTGGCTAGAATATTGGATATGCAGGATGAGTTTATCCGTCGTGCCGGTACTCCGGACGCCAAAGACAACAAAACGCTGGTAAAAGAGTATTATCGTAAATTGCGCGTCGATTTGCAGACTGAAGTAAATGCAATCGCCAACGAAATAGGAGAGCTAAGCAAAGAAAAGTAAATAATGAAGAAAGCTATTAGTAAGGCACTTCTTCGCATGGCAGGATGGAAAGTGGGTCCTATGTGCGAAGATGTGCCTAAATGTGTGATATGCGTTGCCCCGCATACCAGCAATTGGGATTTTATTGTCGGTAAGTTGCTTTATACGGCGTTAGGACGCAACGCCAGTTTCCTGATCAAAAAGGACTGGTTCTTTTTCCCCTTTAATTTGTTCTTTTCGTGGTTGGGTGGTGTGCCGGTCGACCGGCAGAAACATACTTCGGTGACCGACCAGATGGTTGAGGTATTCAATAAACGTAAAATATTTCAGCTTGCTATAACGCCGGAAGGTACACGGAAAAGGGCAGAGGAGTGGAAAAAAGGTTTTTATTATATTGCACAGAAGGCGCAGGTCCCTATTATGATCGCTTATTTCGATTATGCAAAGAAAGAAGCGGGAATCAAGGGATTATTCTATCCGACAGGGGATGCAGAAAAGGATATTCAAACAATCCGTGAATATTATAGAGGTGTGACAGCTTGTCACCCGGAAAATTTCGTACAAGTTTAATTTACTATTATGGCAGACAGTTTACGTATCAGTATGATCCAGTCCCATATCATTTGGGAAGACAGGGACGAGAATCTTGGTTATTACGGGGAGTTACTCCGGCGTGTAAGTGGTAAAACGGATATTGCCGTATTGCCTGAAACTTTTACGACCGGTTTTTCCATGGAGGTGGAAAGGTTGGCTGATACGATGGACGGGCCAACTATTCCGGCCATAAAAAGCTGGGCTGGTAAATATAACCTGGCTGTTGCTGGCAGTTTTATTGTGAAAGACAATGGAAACTACTTCAACCGTGCTTTTTTTATCACTCCCGAGGGGGATGAGTATTATTATGACAAACGTCATTTATTCCGTATGGCGGATGAAGACAAGCATTTTACTGCCGGGAATAAACGTACGGTCATCAGCTATAAGGGCTGGAATATCTGTCTGCAGGTATGTTATGATCTTCGTTTCCCTGTCTGGAGCCGGAACCGGAATAATGAGTATGACTTATTAATATATGTAGCCAACTGGCCGGAAGCACGTAAAAAAGTATGGAAGACATTACTTCCTGCCCGTGCGGTTGAAAATATGGCGTATGTCTGCGGGGTCAACCGGGTGGGAATCGATGGGAAAGGTTTTACCTACCGTGGCGATTCGATGGTCTTTTCTCCCAAAGGAAAAAAGCTGGCGGATGCCGGTAAACGGGAGGAGATTACCCGTACCTGTACCCTGAACAAGGAGGACCTGGACGAATTGCGTGCCAAGTTTCCGGCATGGAAAGATGCCGATGCTTTCTCGATAGAATAATTTGAAGGATTTTCAGAACCGGATTTTATAAAGGCAGGGCTATTGTAAAGCAACTGCCTTTTCCTTTTTCTGACTGAAGCCTGATCTCTCCTCCGAAACGTTTTACAATGACCTGGCAGATTGCAAGTCCTAGTCCTGTCCCCTGTGCGAACTCATCCAGTTTGCTGAAGCGTTCGAATACAGCTTGTTGTTTTTCTTTCGGTATCCCTATGCCCGTATCTTTCACGTAGATTTCGACAGTCTCTTCTATAATGTCACAGGTGTAGCCTATTTGGATGTATCCTTTATGTGTGAATTTGGATGCATTGTTGATGAAGTTTGTAATGACTTGTGTCAGCCGGAGAGGATCCGTTTCTATCACAACCGGTTTTTCCGGCAGGTCTATCCGTAATTCTACTTCCGGTGGCATCAGTACTAGGTGCGTATGGTAGATGTTCTTCATCAAATCGGTTAAATTGCAGGATTTGAATGAAAAGTCCATTCTCCCTGATTCAATGCGTGAGAGATCCAGGATATCATTGATCAGTTTCAGAAGCAACTCCGAATTGGTATTGATCAGCCCCAGGAATTCATTCCGTTCTTCTGCGGACAGTTCGACCTCTTCCTCTTCTGCTATTATGTTTGAAAAACCGACAATAGCGTTTAAAGGCGTACGTATTTCATGGCTCATATTGGCAAGAAATGCGGATTTCATCTTATCCGATTCTTCAGCTTTCTGTCGGGCATTGATCAGCTCCTGTTCTGCTTCTTTGCTCTGTTGAATATTCAGACAAAGTCCGTTGAAAATATCCTCTTCCTTGTTGTATGTATAACGAAATTCCCACCATTGATAGCCTTTTCCGTCGAAGTTACATCGTATCTGTGAGATGTTCTTTTGATATTTACCTAGCCGTGCATTTATGACATCGTCATTAAAACTTTCCTGATTCTTAGGGTGGAGGCAGGCCTTGAATTCTTCAGTAGGAAGTATTTTTTCTTCTATTCCGGCATCTATATAGAATTCCTTGTCGAAAGAAAACTTGTTTTCTCTGAGTTGGAAAGCATATACTTTACCTCCGGCAAGTGCCAAAGATAAAAAACGTTCCCCTTTTTTCAGGTTTTCCTGTGCGATCTGCTTATTCCGGTTTTCCCGAAAATAAAGATATATCAGATAGAAGATGATAAGAATAATAGCTATGCCTGCCAGGATACCGATAATGATGAGTTGTAGTTTGTATCGTTCATAAAAAGGCATTTTTATGATATGACAGTAATCGGGAACATTACTTTGAGATATATTCCAGCGATCCATTTCTGTCCAGTCCAGCAGATATTCTTTAGGACTGGGAGTGATAGGTATATCTTTTACCTTTTTACCATGTAGAATTTCTGTTGCCAGATTGACGGATTGGCTTATTTGCGTTTCCGGTGATGTTAAATAGCCTCCCAGGATGCCTTCTTTCAATCCGAATCCTTCATTGACAACAGACAATGTAGGACCATTAGCAAATAAGCCCAGTCGTTTTGAGGCAAAATCTCTTTTACTCTGTACAAACAGGGTATAACGAGCCAATCCGGAAAGTGACCATAATAAACCGCTGGAAGTGGATTCGCGAGCATCGATCAGTCTGAAGTTTGTTTTTTTAGGTTTTTGGAGTATCCGGCTTTTATCTTTTATAGTCGTGATACTGTCCAATGTAAATGAATATGCACCGTTTCTGTCGATGGTAAAAAGTTTTCCACTCACTCTTTCTACCCCTATGTTTTTGGCTTCCTCTAAAAAAACTTTTGTTGTTTTTCTTCCGAGAAATGTATTGTCTGTCCATATATTGAAGTACATAGGACCAAATATCATTTCTCCTAGCTGAACTGTTTTCATATATTCCGGTTTATCCCAAAAGCCTGTTATATTCGGGTAAAGTTTTAGTAATTCCCAGTTTGGGAAATTAACTCCGTCGAAAACGACAGGGACTTTTTGTATGAAACGATGATCGCAGGCCATTATTGAATATGCAGCCTGATCGTCATAAACAAGTATTAGTTCAGGATTCCAGTAAGCGGCAGTATCGAGAAAATTATACATTCTGTTTTTTTCTTCTGCGTCCAAATAGGAGTCGCAATCCAGATAGAATGTTTTAATATCGGCATCTATGCCGTGTTTCTTAAATTCCTTATATATTTTATCTTTTTTCCCTTCGTAGCCTGTATATTCAGGCTCAAAAGATTCAATGACCAAAATTCTGTGTTGTTCTTTCTGGCGATTTTTGTTACATGAGGTGGTAATTATGATTAGTAATATCCACGTGATTTTAATAATATGTCGAAAAAAAGGTTGCTGCATATATTTGCTTGATGACCGCAAATATAGGAAAGACTATTTGAATCTCAATGCTTCTTTGTTGGTTTATTTTGAAGACATGCAGAATAAAAAAAGCGACTGCCGGATTTGGATCCGACAATCGCTCTTATCTTATGTGGAAAATGTATTTTTATTATTTGACTTCCTCGAAGTCAACATCTGTAACACCACCGTCTTTGTTTCCGCCGGCGTTGTTGTTAGCTTGCTGCTGTCCGAAGTCAGGACCCGGCTGTGCGCCACCCTGAGCATTCTGAGCGTTGTACATTTCCTGGCTTGCAGCCTGGAATACTGTATTCAGTTCAGTCATAGCAGCATCGATACCGGCAACATCCTGTGCTTTGTGAGCTTCTTTCAGCTTGTTCAATGCAGCTTCGATAGGAGCTTTCTTGTCAGCCGGAAGTTTATCTCCCAGATCTTTCAACTGCTTTTCAGTCTGGAAGATCATACTGTCTGCCTGGTTCAGCTTGTCGATACGTTCTTTTTCTTTCTTATCGGCTTCTGCGTTGGCAGCAGCTTCGTCTTTCATACGTTTTACTTCGTCGTCACTCAAACCACTGGAAGCTTCGATACGGATACTTTGTACTTTACCGGTTCCTTTGTCTTTTGCAGATACATTCAGGATACCGTTGGCATCGATATCGAAAGTAACTTCGATCTGAGGTACGCCACGCTGTGCAGCAGGTATTCCGTCCAAGTGGAAACGACCGATAGACTTATTATCTTTTGCCAAAGAACGTTCACCCTGCAGGATGTGGATTTCTACAGACGGTTGGTTGTCGACAGCAGTTGTAAATGTTTCCGATTTCTTGGTAGGGATAGTTGTGTTAGCTTCGATCAGCTTAGTCATTACACCACCCATTGTTTCGATACCCAGAGACAATGGAGTAACATCCAGCAACAATACGTCTTTTACTTCACCTGTCAATACACCACCCTGGATAGCAGCACCTACAGCTACAACTTCGTCCGGGTTAACACCTTTAGAAGGAGCTTTACCGAAGAATTTCTCAACGATAGCCTGTACAGCAGGGATACGTGTAGAACCACCTACCAGGATCACTTCGTCGATATCGGAAGTACTCAACCCCGCATCTTTCAATGACTGACGGCAAGGTTCGATACAAGCCTGGATCAAGCTGTCTGCCAATTGTTCGAATTTAGCACGTGTCAATGTTTTAACGAGGTGCTTTGGAATACCGTTCACCGGCATGATATACGGCAGATTGATTTCTGTACTTGTTGTACTTGACAATTCGATTTTTGCTTTTTCTGCAGCCTCTTTCAGACGTTGCAATGCCATCGGATCTTTACGCAGGTCGACACCTTCTTCACGTAGGAATTCTTCTGCCAACCAGTCGATGATCACGTGGTCGAAGTCATCACCACCCAGGTGAGTATCACCGTTTGTTGATTTTACTTCGAATACACCGTCACCTAATTCCAGGATTGAGATATCGAATGTACCGCCACCAAGGTCGAATACTGCGATCTTCATATCTTTGCTTGTCTTATCAAGACCGTAAGCCAGTGATGCGGCAGTCGGTTCGTTTACGATTCGGCGAACATTCAGACCGGCAATTTCGCCGGCTTCTTTTGTAGCCTGACGCTGAGCATCGCTAAAGTAAGCCGGAACAGTGATAACGGCTTCTGTTACTTCCTGTCCTAAATAATCTTCAGCAGTTTTCTTCATTTTCTGAAGAACCATCGCTGAAATTTCCTGCGGAGTGTACAGACGACCTTCGATATCCACACGCGGAGTGTTGTTATCGCCACGTACTACTTTATAAGGTACGCGGTTGATTTCTTTCTGAACCTGGTCGTATGTTTCACCCATGAAACGTTTGATAGAGAATATAGTCTTTTCCGGATTGGTGATAGCCTGACGTTTTGCGGGATCACCAACTTTACGTTCGCCGCCTTCAACGAATGCAACGATTGAAGGAGTTGTTCTTTTACCTTCGCTGTTTGCAATAACAACCGGTTCGTTACCTTCCAGTACGGCAACACATGAGTTGGTTGTTCCTAAGTCGATTCCAATAATCTTTCCCATAATTTGATAATATTTTAATTGTTATTATTCTTCGTCTTTGCTTTTTCTCTTGTCGAGTTGCACCAATTAGTATACAAAACGTATGCCAAAGTAACAATGAACAGTTCCGAATTGTTTTTGCTGTCAGAAATAATGACAATACGGCAGTTGTTAAAACGATATATTTTTATCTTTGTGCCATAGGAGGATTTATGCCTTAATTTATATGTAAAGAAGAGACTATTATCAATTAAATCATTTATAAAATGAAAAACTATCTAGTTTTTACCATGGCTACACTTTTATTGGGAACTTCCTGTTCCTCTAAAAAAGAGCAGACTGAAGGTTTTACCGGTGCTCCGGGTGAAGTTAGGCTTATTACGCTCGATCCCGGACATTTTCATGCGGCGCTGGTGCAGAAAGTATCTTATCCGCAGGTTTCCAAAGATGTTTTTGTGTACGCCCCCACCGGTTTCGATGTGAATGAACATTTAAAACGTATCGAAGGATTCAATGCACGTGCGGAGAATCCGACAGCATGGAACGAGGTCGTTTATACGGAATCTGATTATCTGGAGAAAATGCTTGCCGAAAAGAAAGGTAATGTGATGGTCCAGGCGGGAAATAACGGCAAGAAGACCGAGTATATAAAGAAAGCGCTGGAAGCCGGTATTCATGTGCTTTCTGACAAGCCGATGGCGATCGACAGCCGAAACTTCCAATTGCTGGAAGAATGTTTTGATATCGCCAGGCAAAAGAATATTCTGTTATATGACATTATGACGGAAAGGAATGAGATTACAACGATGTTGCAACGTGAACTTTCAACGATCCCGACGGTATATGGCGAACAGTTGAAAGGTTCTCCCGAAGAGCCGGCTATCGTGAAGGAAAGTGTGCATCACCTGTTTAAACTGGTGGATAATAAACCATTGACCCGCCCGGTGTGGTATTTTGACGTGACTCAGCAGGGGGAAGGAATTGTGGATGTGACGACGCACTTGGTGGACCTGGTTCAGTGGGAAGCTTTCCCGGAACAGATCATCGATTATAAAAAGGATATCGAATTGGTCGATGCAAACCGCTGGACGACTTCGATCAGTCCGGAAGAGTTCAGACAGGTAACAGGAACGGATGCTTATCCCGATTTCCTGAAGAAGGATGTCGTGAACGATACGCTGAAGGTGTATTGCAACGGTGATATCGTCTATAAGATCAAAGGTGTGACTGCCAAAGTTTCTGTTATATGGAATTACACTTTCCCGGAAGGTGGCGGCGATACGCATTTCTCTGTCATGAAAGGAAGTAAGGCTGATCTGGTGATCCGCCAGGGACAGGAGCAGGGATATAAGCCGGAGTTGTATATAGAAGCATTACCGGATATCGATTTGGGTACGTATGAAAAGGGATTGGAAACGGCAATGTCTGCTGTTGCGGATAAATATCCGGGAGTTTCTTTAAACAAGATCGCAGATAACGTATGGCAGGTTCAAATTCCTCCAAAATACCGGGTAGGGCATGAGGCTCATTTCGGCCAGGTTACGGAAAATTATCTTCAATATTTGCAGGACGGAAAGTTACCGGACTGGGAGGTTCCGAATATGATTGCCAAGTATTATGTGACAACGCATGCGCTGGAGATGGCGAAAGCGAAGAACTAGGGTGAGGTTGACTATTTAGGGGATGTAGAATGTTTCTACCTTCTGCGTCCCCTAATAGTCAATAGTCTGCTAATTTTCCTTCTTATTACAGATATAATAATTGTATTTATAATAAAGATATATTCCTGAAATCTTTTAATGCTTGGTAGCCTCGGATATTGATTTTACTATAAACCTTTTATCTGACTGTGACAATTTATCTCAATTTTCTTGTGGTTGTGAAGAACTGGATTTATTAACCAGACTAATAGTGACTGCTTCAATTCAACGAGAAGAATGTTTCTCCCCTTGAGGGTTTATCAGGAATTGTAGAGATTATCGATTAAAGCGTGCTTTCGTTAATAGTGAAAAGAAGTTTCTCCGTTAAATAGAACAAAAAGCCCCGAAGCTGTCAACTTCGGGGCCTTCCTTACTTCATTTCTTTTTCCTCCATCATGTCGAGTTCGTTCTTGTCGGAATCGATAAATTTGTATTCCAGAAAACCCAGACTTTGATTAGGAATAACTTTCATACCCATGGAGTATTTCAGTTTCCATTTCATACTAAGGGGATAAAGCCCCTTGTTTACGAATGCTGCTACGTAGGGATGTACGTGCAAAGCGAATTTCTTCACATTGTGTTTGTTTACCAGACAGTCGATCTTTCCTTCCAGATTGTCGGTGAATAAGATCGATGGTTTGATTTTACCTGTGCCAAAACAGGTGGGACATGATTCTGTTGTATCCACATCCATTGCCGGGCGTACCCTCTGGCGAGTGATTTGCATCAAGCCAAACTTGCTTAAAGGCAGGATGTTGTGTTTAGCCCGGTCATTTGCCATTGCTTTGCTCATGTGTTCGAACAGCTTCTGTCGGTTGGCGGCTTCTGCCATATCGATGAAGTCGACAACAATGATACCGCCCATATCGCGGAGACGAAGCTGGCGTGCGATTTCGTCGGCGGCGGCAGTGTTTACGTCGATAGCTGTCTTTTCCTGGGCGTCGCTCCCTTTGGAACGGTTACCGCTGTTCACATCTATTACGTGCATGGCCTCGGTGTGCTCGATGATCAGATAGGCTCCACTTTTATACGTAACCGTGCGTCCAAACAACGACTTGATCTGTTTGGTGATGCCGAAGTTGTCGAAAATAGGCAGTTCACCGGTATATCGCTGTACGATCTCTTCCCTCCCGGGAGCGATCAGGCTGACATAATCGCGTATGTTATGGAAAACATCCGCATCGTTTACGTAAATGTTCTGGAAAGACGGATTGAATATATCGCGGAGTAAGGCAACTGTACGGGCTGTTTCCTCATATACAATTGACGGTACTTTTAGTTTTGGGACTTTTACGATATTTTCTTCCCATCGTTTCACTAATGTCTTTAATTCATGGTCGAGTTCAGCCACGCGTTTACCTTCAGAGGAAGTACGTACGATCACACTGAAGTTTTTGGGCTTGATACTTTGGATTAACTGCCTCAAACGGGCACGTTCTTCGCTCGACTTGATTTTTGTGGAGACTGAGACCTTATCGGCAAATGGTATCAGAACGATGTATCTTCCGGCAAAAGACAGCTCGGAAGTCAATCGCGGACCCTTTGTTGAGATCGGCTCTTTGGCAATTTGTACCAACACCTCTTGTCCGACTTTAAGCACGTTACTGATACTTCCGTCTTTTTCAATTTCCGGCAGTATCTGCATTTTTGCTATGGCAGGCATCTTTTTCGGATCGCCAAGTGCTTGTTTGAGGAACTTCTGTTGGGTGTTGAAGTTCGGACCTAAGTCCAGGTAGTGAAGAAATGCGTCCTTTTTATACCCTACATCAATGAAAGCAGCGTTCAGACCCGGCATTAGTTTTTTCACTTTGCCAAGATAGATATCGCCTACGGCAAACGAGACATTGCGGGCCTCCTTTTGGAGCTCCACAAGGTTTTTGTCTTCCAATACGGCAATAGATACCTCTTTGGGTTGTACATCAACTACTAATTCACTTATCACTTAAAAGAGGGTTTTTTAATTCAGACCTTTCTAAATACGCAAAGAACAAACTTAAAAGGTCACTTATTAAGTTTGTTCTTTAGAGTTTCTTGATAGACTTATTTCTTTTTATGTCTATTCTTTTTCAGTCTCTTTTTGCGCTTGTGCGTAGACATTTTATGTCTTTTTCTTTTCTTTCCGCTAGGCATTGTTTCTAAATTTTAAATTAAACTATAATTACTAATTACTTAACTTCGTTCAGGAAAGTTTTAGCCGGCTTGAATGAAGGGATATTATGCTCCGGAATGATGATCGTAGTATTCTTTGAAATATTACGAGCTGTTTTCTGAGCTCTCTTCTTAATAACGAAACTTCCGAATCCTCTCAGGTAAACGTTCTCACCTTGAGACAAGGAACTTTTCACGATGTCCATGAAAGATTCTACAGTATTCAATACCGTTTGTTTATCGGTACCGGTACTTTTTGCAATTTCGCTAACAATATCTGCTTTAGTCATGTCTATAAATTAATTAATGATTTGGACCTATTAATTTTTTGGAATGCAAATATATAGCTTTTTATTTAAGTGGAAAAAGAATTGCCCGGCATTTTTTAATAAAAAAGATTCCTTACAATTCATTATATCTGTGTATGTTTGCATTAATCAACGAGTTGAGAGTGTCAGAACGAACAAAAACCGGACGAAATATAGTAAATGGAAAACGAATTGGAAGTCAGTCATATTTTATTGGACTGGTATAAAACAAATAAGCGGAACCTGCCCTGGAGGGAGTCATCCGATCCGTATATAATCTGGATATCAGAAATTATTCTTCAGCAAACCCGTGTCGTGCAGGGAATGGATTATTTTCTCCGTTTCACCGGACGTTTCCCGAATGTCGCTTCCCTGGCTTCGGCCGAAGAGGACGAGGTGCTGAAGTATTGGCAGGGACTGGGCTATTACAGCCGTGCACGTAACTTGCATGCCGCTGCTAAGGAGATCATGGAAAAGTTTGGCGGTGTTTTTCCGGAAGAATATAAAGATATATTGTCATTGAAAGGCATCGGAGAGTATACGGCTGCCGCTATCGCCTCTTTTGTGTGGAATAAGCCTTATCCGGTTGTCGACGGAAACGTGTTCCGCGTATTGGCACGTTTGTACGCATTGGATGTGCCTATCGACACAACGCAGGGGAAGAAGCAGTTTACAGAACTGGCTGGGATCGTTATGGATCCCAAACGGGCGGGACAGCATAATCAGGCAATTATGGAATTCGGGGCTCTGCAATGTGTTCCCCAGAGTCCCGACTGCGAAGTTTGTCCGTTGAAAGATCGGTGTGCGGCATATGCATCCGGAACGGTACAATCTTTGCCGGTCAAACAGAACAAGACAAAAACGCGTGCCCGTTATTTTCATTACCTATACATTATATATAAAGGGCAGACCTGGCTTTCCCGCCGGGGTAAAAAAGATATTTGGGAAGGGTTATACGAATTTCCCCTGATCGAGACGGGAGAACCGATGGATTTTACCGGATTACAGGAGACGGAGGCATTCCGTAAATTGTTTGCCGGAGCGGGGCGGTTGGATATATCTCCCGATAGGAAAGAGGTGAAGCATGTCCTTTCGCATCAGGTACTGTATACGGCTTTTTACCGGATCGAGGTTGAAAAAGTGCCGGAAGCATTGGATTCCTATCTGGCTGTTCCGTATGAATATATCGAGCGTTATGCCGTTCCCCGGCTGATACATATTTATTTAGAGAAATTAAACGGAAATTTGTCTGAATGATCGAATTTATGTTTCTTTGTAAGATATTAAAAGAATTACAACTATGTCATTGAATAAAGTCATATTGATCGGTAACGTGGGTAAAGATCCCGACGTTCGTTATTTCGACAGCGGTACGGCTGTTGCAAACTTTCCCCTGGCAACATCTGAAAGAGGTTATACACTGGCTAACGGTACGGTTGTTCCGGAACGGACGGAATGGCACAATATCGTCGTACGTCGCGACCAGGTCGCTTTTGTAGAAAAATGGGTGAAGAAAGGTTCCGGCGTTTACGTGGAAGGAAAGATTCGTACCCGCAGCTATGACGACCAGAGCGGTGTGAAACGTTATGTCACTGAAATTCATGCAGACCGCATCGAGTTTTATAATACAGGTACACGACCGGCAGACGGTACGACTTCGAATGCCGGAAACGGTTTCCAGCAGGGAGGACAGGCACAGCCTATGCAGCAGACTACGTCTTACCAGCAGCCGGCGCAGCCAGATATGTCATCAGATTCAAACAGTGCGGATGATCTTCCGTTCTGATATTGTTTAACTAATACGGTTCCCCTTGGACTCAGACTATTATTTATCGGGCTTATTTGATCAGATAACTATCCAGGCGCTTACAGCAGGTCCTGTCATAGCATTAAGCCTCGCTTGTTTACTGCTGTTGGTGTCCGGCTTCGTGTCGGCTTCGGAAGTGGCATTCTTTTCTCTTACCCCGGGTGATATCAACGACATCCGGGAAGAGAATTCGTCTTCAGATCCGCTTATCCGCAAATTGCTGGACCGCTCCGAATATTTGCTGGCGGCTATTTTGATCGCCAATAACTTTGTGAACGTGGCCGTGGTTATGTTGTGTACTTACGGCATCAATTCTTTGATCGATTTCTCGGCTGTACCCGCTTTGGGATTTATCCTTGAAACAATCGTACTGACCTTTTTACTTTTACTTTTCGGCGAGATCATGCCTAAGATCTACGCACAGAAGAACTCGCTCCGTTTTGTACGCCGTTCGGCTTCTGTGCTGAACATGGTGGAACGTATCTGTCGCCCGCTTTCGACGGTGCTGGTAAACTCTACTTCCATTATCAACAAGGCTTTGGTCAAGAAGAAATACGACTTGTCGGTCGACGAGTTGTCGAAAGCCCTGGAGTTGACATCCAAAGAGATACCGGAAGAGAAAGAGATGTTGGCCGAGATCATCAAGTTTTATAACAAGACTGCCGATGAGATTATGACACCGCGTCTGGATATGGAAGACATCGAGATAAAGACCAGTTTCCGTCATGTCATCGATTTCATCATCCAGTCCGGCTATTCGCGAATCCCTGTATACGCCGATTCGGAAGATAACATTAAAGGTATCCTGTATATAAAAGATTTGCTTCCTTACATCGAGAAGCCGGATACATTTCGCTGGCAGAGCCTGATCCGTCCGGCATACTTTGTTCCTGAGACAAAGAAGATCGACGACCTGCTGGAAGAATTTCGTACCAACAAGATACATATGGCGATCGTTGTGGATGAGTTCGGCGGTACGTCCGGTATCGTTACGATGGAAGATATCCTCGAAGAGATTGTCGGTGAGATATCCGATGAATACGATGAAGATGAAAAGCAGTTTATCCGTCTGGCGGACGGTAGCCTGATCTTCGAAGCCAAGATATTGCTGACGGACTTCTTCCGTGTGATCGGTGTCGATCCGTCTGAGTTCGGAAAACTGACGGAAGATGTCGAGACATTGGCAGGACTTTTACTGGAGATAAAAGGCGACTTTCCGCGTCGCAGAGAGATCATCGATTATGGAAAGTATCGTTTCCAGGTGCTGGAAATGGATAACAGAAGGATATTGAAAGTGAAATTCAACTGTATCGGGGATACAGAAGGGAAAGGGAAGGAGTGATGAAGCGAATACTGTCTGCCGGACTTTTTCTGTGTCTCCTGTTCTGTGCATCCTGTACGGAATATACGCCGAAGCCGCGCGGTTATTTTCGTATCGAGCCACCGCGGGCGGATTATCAGGTCTTGTCGTTGGACAGTTTGCCCTATTCTTTTCGTGTTTCCCGGTTAGTTACCGTCGAGTTGCCGGAAGTAGGCAGTCCCGAAGGATGGATTAATTTATCTTATCCCTCTTTGGGAGTAAAAATCTATTGCAGTTATTTGCCGGTGACGCGGGCGACATTACCGGTTGCGGAAAACGAATCCCGTTCGCTGGTTGCCCGTCAGATAAAACAGGCGGAAGCGGTGAAGGAACAAGCTTATAGCAATCCGGAAGAACGGGTGTACGGCTCTCTTTTCCTGTTGGATGGGGAGGCGGCTTCACCGGTCCAGTTCATGTTGACCGACAGTGTTTCGAATTTCTTCCGGGGTGCCTTATATTATGATTGCGTGCCGAATGCCGATTCGCTGGCTCCGGTTACGGACTATCTGCGGAAAGATATTATTGAGTTGATACAATCTTTTACCTGGAAAAAATAATGCCTCTCCTGTTCAAACATACGGAGCCGTTGCTGGGAGTCTGGAAGATGGATGAAACTTCGGATGAACTGCTTGCCATGTTGGAGCTGCAATCTGAATATCAACCTTTTCTGCAGCAGATAAAAACGGAAAAACGCCGTCAGGAATGGCTGGCATCGCGTGTTCTTTTAAAGGAGTTGGCAGGAGAGGAGTTACAGGTTGCTTATCATGCTGATGGGGCACCTTACTTGCCCGGTTCGTCTTTCTCCCTGAGTATTTCCCATACAAACGGTTATGCGGCAGTGTTGTTGCAGGATCGGGGGGACGCCGGTATAGATATTGAATATCACTCTAATCGGGTCTTAAAAATACGGAGTCGCTTCATGTCTCCGGAAGAAGATGCTTCTGTCTGTCCTGACCATGTAACGGAGCATCTGCTTATCCACTGGTGTGCCAAAGAAGCTCTGTTTAAAATGATCCGCCAGCAGGATGTCGACTTTATCGGACATCTGCATATCGAACCTTTTACCTATGCCGAGTCCGGACAGATCCGCGCTTACGAAACCCGTACGCTGCACACCGCGTCTTATACCTTGTACTACGAAGTCTATCCCGCCTTTATACTTGTTTATAGCGTCTTGCCGTAAATAAGTTTGCTTCCTCCTTTTGACAGTGTTTTGCCATGCTGTTGGCAGAGTTTTGCCATCATATTGGCAGTGTCCTGCCATCATAATGGCAATGCTCTGCCAATACGGTGTCAAAGTTGTGCCAATACGATGGCAAAGCTTCCGTCTGCCTGAGAAGCTAAACATAATATCCGTTATCTTGTTTTAAATTATAGAGTCTTTGCTTTATCGGATAATGTTTTAGTAAGATATGGGGCGGAAAAAGAAAATAGCAAAATATATATTCCCGGCAATCGGATTGCTGGTCGTGCTGCTTACAGTCCTGAACCTGTATCTGAGTCACCGGCTGGAACGGTATCTGAAGAAGGAACTGAGCCGCCGTACGGCTGAAGCGACAGACGGCTTTTATAACCTGACGTTCGATGACCTGTCTATCGGTTTCGTGAAAGGAGAGCTGAAGATCGAAGGAGTCAGGCTGCTGCCCGATTCAACCGTGTTCAGGCAGTGGAAAGCTAACGACAGTCTTCCCCGCACCTATGTGAAGGCTGAAGTCGGTGTGATAGACTTCAAAGGCGTGAACCTTACCTGGCGGTGGAGTTATAAAGAACTGCATTTTAATTCATTCGAGATAAAAGACCCGCGGATAGAAGTTTTTGATTCTTATTATTCGGGGCGCACGGAGAAAAAGAGCCGGCATGCCGAAACGAAATCTTTGTATGAAGTAATCTCTCCCTATATCAATGTGTTGAGTGTAAGGACGCTGAACCTGTCTGATGCCAGCGTATTCTATACGGTCGAGAATCCTGTCACGCCGATTGTTTACGCGCTGGATGATGTCAGCTTCCGTGCATATGGTTTCCTGTTGGATAAAAACTCGTCGCAGAGCGGCAAGTTGCTCTATTGCGATAACTTCGAGTTTGTCACGCACCAGCCGCAGACCCTGCTTGCCAACAACGACTTTCTTCTCCGTACGGACAGTATAAAACTCAGTACGCAGGATTCGATTATTTATATAGAGAAGATCCGTCTGATCCCGCAGGACAGTTTGTGGACGGAAAATAAACAACGTCCGGACAGTTATGTCGATGCACAGGTCAGAACCGTAGAGATTGACGGCATTCATTTTAAGCGGGAGGAGGCTTTGAATTATCTGACGGCACGTTCGTTTGAAATATCCTCTTCGGATATTCAAATATTTAACCTGGCGGGCAGCGATCCGCAGGCGGATAAACCGGCTGACCCCACAGTCCGGATCGATACCGATTCGCTGGTACAGGCGTTGTCGCTTTATGATATTATTTCGCCTGTGCTGCACAGTGTTTCCATCGGGACAATAGGGATCGATACAGCCAAAGTTGCCTATTCGCAAGCTGTAAACGATTCGGTGGAAGTCTATCAGCTGGATAATTTTAATTTCCGGGCAACCGGTTTCCGGATCGATTCGCTTGCCGAAGAGAAACACGGGCTTTGGTATTCCCAAAACTTTGCTTTTGAGGCAACCGGCATCAGCGGTAATATGACGGCACGTAACCATCGTTTCGATATCGAACGTATGGCGCTGGATACGGAGACGGGTGATTTCAGTATCGGGAATATCCGTCTGAAACCGATATCCGTCAACTCCCGGAAAGATTATATGTCCGGCAGTATTGACACATTGGCTATGAAAGGTTTGCTTTATGACAAAGGAATCAGTACAGACCTGTTCAAGATAGACCGTCCGGTAATTTATTATTATAAATCACCGTCTTATGCGAAAAAAAATAAAGAAGTGAAAGCGCCGGTCGATCCGAGGGCAGATGTTGAAAGTATCCTGAATCCTTTATTACAATATTTGTCTATCAAGCGGATCGATCTGAATCATGCCTATGTTACGTTAAATGACCGGAGTGTTCCTGATCCGGTTGTCTACAAATTGAAAGATTTTAATTTTTATGCAACCCGTTTTCTGATGAATGACAGTACAAACCGGAGCGGCTGTCTATTCTTTGCCTGCGATCATTTCGGTTTTAGTTTCAGCGATTTCGATAATTATTTACCGGGTAAAGCCTATCGCCTGGCTGTGAGGAAAGGAAATTTCTCAACATCAAAAGGTGTATTGAGTTTGCAGGACGTGAAACTGCTTCCACAGGATTCTTTATGGCAGCTGGGGGCGAATTCATATATTAGTGTAGAAACTCCGATGGTCTATGCTACAGGATTGAGCCATTTGCCTCAAAAGTTGCTTCAACATCTGGATGCAGCCTCCCTACATGTCGAATCGCCTGATATACGAATGTTGAAAAAGGATGGTAGTTTATTGCATCTCACACTCCATGATTTGGAAATTGGTAAGATCGCCTGGGATAGCTTGCATTTTTCTGTCGGTTCGATAGATCTGTCTGAACCAGTTATCCGCTATCAGGCCGGAAACTCACCTGATACGATAAAGGTAAAAAAGAAATCTCCTCTGATCATATCGAATGATATCTATGAAGCAGTCTACCGTTTCACTCCCGATCTTTCGTTGGGGAAACTGGCTGTTTCCAATGCCGTTTGGAACGGCGATACGGCAAGCCTGTTCCTGGAAGGACTGCATATCAATGCAAAAGACCGGACTTTCGGGTTGAAAACCGTCCGGTTCGACACCCGCGACCTGGCATTCCCGTTGGATAATGGTTCTTATACATTGAAGATAGGAAAGGTTCATTTGGATAATACCGATCTGAGTCTGGAAAATATCCGTCTCGTTTCTGCCTGGCCGAAAATGGAATTTGCATACCGGCAGCCCAAACACCAGGATTGGTTTGATGTGAAGGTCGGTAAGCTGGGATTGTCGGGAATCGATTTGCCGGCTTACTTCTCGGATCAAACTGTCCGGATCAGGAATGTACAGATCGACGATGCGGAACTTCAGAACTTCAAGAACCAGCAGATTGCCGTTCCCCGCCATATCGTTCCGATGATTTACTCCGGTTTGCAGAAAGCACCGGTGAAAGTGGCGGTCGACAGTCTTGTCGTGAATAACCTTACCGTCGTTTATGAAGAATTATCCAAGAAAGGGACGGAACCGGGTAAACTCTTTTTCACGGAGATGAACGGGCAGTTTTCCGGCTTTACCAATATCGTTTCCCGTCCGGACCAGTATATCCGTTTGGACGCAAACGGTAAATTGATGGGGAAAGGGTATTTTACTGCCACCTGGATGCTCCCGGTCGATTCCCTGAACGACCGTTTCCTGCTGGATGCACATCTGACTGACTTTGACCTGACTGCGCTCAACGAACTGATCACTCCCCTGGCTTTTGCCAAGGTGGAAAGCGGCAGGCTGACGGACTTTACATTCAGTACCGAAGCCTCTTCCAAAGGTGCCACTGTCGGGATGCTATTCCTTTACAGGGACCTGAAGGCGGAAATCATGAAGGAGAAAAACGGCGAGGTGACCGACAATAAGTTCCTTTCCCGCCTGGCAAATCTGGTACTGAAACATGATAATCCCGATCATCCGGAACGGGGAACGCACCGCCCGCGGTATTCCCGTCTGAGCATCGAACGTGATCCGTATCATTCCACATTCAATTACCTGTGGCAGATACTTCGTCCGGCACTGACCGAATCGGTGGGTGTCTCTAAAAAGACGCAGGATATGGCTAAGGAAGTCACCGGCTTTTTCGCCAAAGTGAAGAACTTTTTCCATCCGAAAAAGAAAAAGCGGCAGGAGGATAAAGTTTCCGGACAAAATGCTCCGGACGGTGAACCAAACCCGGACTAAACTGTTTTAACAATATAGGGTGTTGTATTGTCGATAAAAAAATAGAATATGGAATATAATATTATTCACTGTCCTGAAAAGTATCGCTTTGAATTGAAGCAGGATGGTTTAACTGCCTTTGTGCAGTACAGACTTGCAGGCAATAATCTGGATATTATTCACACGATAGTGCCGGAACCTCTCGAAGGTCAGGGAATAGCCGCCTCGCTGGTGAAAGCGGCTTTCGACTATGCGTTAGAAAATCAGTTGAAACCGCGGGCTGTCTGCTCCTATGCAGTCGCCTGGCTCAAAAGACATCAGGAATATGCAAGATAATCAGTTTGAAAATGAAGACTATCCTTTGATAGTCACCCCCAGTAGATGGGCTAGTTCGAGTGCTTGTAAAGAAGTGACGGTAGCTCCGCGTAACTCACAACCTACTATGGGACTTATTCGGATGCCGGATATGTCGCAGTTGCTGAAGTCGGTGCCTTTTAAAGACGTACGATAAAATTCCGCCTCTTTGAGGTCGCTGGCATTGAAGCTGACGCTGGCAAACTGGCAATTCTCAAGAGAGCTGTTTCGCAGGTCGCACCGGTCGAAGTCGACATATTTGAGCTTGCTCATGGTCAGATTCAGATATTCGGCTTTGCAGTTACTGAAAACCAGGTGGTTTAATGCTGATTCGGAAAAATTAGCTCCGATCAGTTTACATTCGATAAATTCGATCCGGTGAAAACCTGAACCGGAGAAATTGACATTTGATAAGTCGCAGTTTCGGAAGATAATATCACTGAACTGCGACTTTTTTATGTGGCAACCGATCAGCAGGCAGTTCGAAAACACACAGGATTGCATGCCGATATTTTCTGTTTTAACCTCGAACAATCTTTGGTTCCTGAACGAGTATTCCGTCAGGTCTTCTCCTGTCTGCAGGAGCGTTTCGTCGAGTGAACTGTCTTCTTTCAATACCTTGGTTATGCGGGGAGATGTTATCTTCATTGTATTTTGTTTTTATAAGCGGATAAAGATAGCTATTTTGATCCGTATTTTACGATGCTTGTATCGATATCGGTTTATCCCTTGCCGGAATAATATTATTGTGTTATTGGAATATTTGTTTTATTTGTATCTAGTTTATTTCTGTCGGATGATTTTATTAAATAATACAGTTTATGGAAGATAAAAAGAATGGATACAAGAGCAAGCGATATGATTTCCCTACCAAGCGTTATTGTCAGACGCTGGATTTGAAAGACGATCCGGAATTGATCGAAGAATATAAGAAAAGACATGGACAAGCATGTTATTGGCCTGAAATAGGTGAAGGAATCAAGAGCGTCGGGATATTGGAAATGGAAATTTATCTGTGTGGGAACCGATTGTTCATGATCGTGGAGACTCCGGCCGATTTTGATTGGGATACAGCTTTCGCTCGTCTGGCGGGTTTACCGCGACAGGCTGAATGGGAAGAATATATGTCGGTTTTCCAACAAGCTGATCCGAATGCCAGTTCTGCCGAAAAATGGCAGTTGATGGAACGTATTTTCCATTTGTATGAATAACTTATAATTTACTTTTATACATGACGGGAGTCAGCCCCGTGTATCTTTTGAAAAGCCGGTTGAAGTAAGATACGTTCTCGAAAGAAAGTGTATAAGCAATGTCTTTGACTGGACGATTGTCGGTAATGATTAACAACTGGGCTTTTTCTATTTTCTTTTGGTTGATGTATTGCACCGGAGTGATATGCATTTCCTCTTTGAAAAGCCGGATGAAATGATCTTTAGAGAGGCAACAAATCTCGGTCAGTTCATCGATGGTTATGTTCTTGTCGATGTTTTTACGGATATGCCGGATCGTTTTTCGTATCCGGTTATCGGTAATCTCGTATTTGTGTGTCGCCTCTTTCATAAAACGTGACAATAGTTGAAGCAAAATTCCCTGTGTTTCCATCATGGTATAGGTTGGGTTTTTAGTGTGAAGCAGGATATTTTGCATCAGGGTGGATGAATTGTCGTAATTGGAAGGATCGTATTCTTTCAGGTTTCTTCCGGGATTGATGACGGCCAGTTGTTCCACCAGTTGACTGTCCAGCGGGGTCGCATCCACTTCCACCGGAAAAATATAATCTTCCAGGATACGTTGGTTGGATAGCGGGTTCTCATAAATATGTATATAATATAATGTATAGAAATCGTCGCATTCATAACTATGCAGCGTGAATGGAGGAATCAGGTAAAGATGTCCGGGGGTAAGAGACTGGACCTGATCCTGTAAATGCAGTTTGGCAATGCCTTGCCTGACCAGATAAATGCGGGCGAACGGGCTGTTTACATTTTTGTAATTCCAGTCGGCACGATGAACCGCATATCCGATATTCAGCAGGATCAGGTCTGTATTCTCTTTTTCTTTCATATTTCTTTGACTATAAACCGATTAATCCAATAACTTGCCGGGGATAACTATTTTGTTTTCTTTTTGTGTCCGGAAGATAATAAATTCGATATCTTTCGACTTATCGATCTTCTGAAGAGCATCCTGCATTTCTTTCAGGTTGTTGACGGTGACAGTTCCTATTTCCAGGATCACGTCATTCGGGCGGATATAATCCCGTAGTTTACCGCCTAGAGCATTGACCGATACTACATATACTCCCCGTTCTGAGTCCATTCCTGTTGCCGACCGTTCTCCGAGCGTTTGCAGGCTTTTGATCGTTGCTCCGCTCCAGTTGATTATTTCGTCATCTGCATGAGTGGCGATGATGATGGGAGTAGGCATTTTGGGAGTATGTGCGATCGCTTTCAGACGAGAAGAGACCACTCCGAACTGGTCCATAACAAAATTGCGGAAGCCGCCTTTGGTTATGGCTTCGGAATCATCGGCAACGGTAAAATCTCCTTCTGATGGATTACTGAATTGTACGGAAGTCACAATGGAGTGTTCATCCGTATTGTTTTTTCGGGCGGTAGCACAGGAGAGGCTATCAGTGAAAATATTATAGTCTACCATCAATCCCCATTCCCGTACACCGATCGGTTTGTATTCTGTCATGACGATATTGCGTGTAAAGACATCGCCGCTGTTTATAAACCAGACATGCGGATGGAAAGAGTTATTGACCATGATGTTGTTTTCTACTACACGGTAAAAACCTTCCCGTAGCTTGATTCCTCCGTTGAGGCATAGGTTGTTATATATGTGGTAATTACTGGAACCGTCGTCCAGATCGATATCCCAACCCCTGTCACAGCGGAAACGGTTATTTCTGATTACGGTCGTCCGGACAGCATCCGCCAGAATAAGGGCCGGGTCTTTGGCTACGATGGATTCCATTGTTTTGTAGCTTGGATGCCAGTAACGGTCACGTCCCCAGGAATTGAAAGAACCATGGTCGCCGGTTTCTTTCACCGTATCGAAAATGTCGTTGAATTCCAGGATATGTCCTCCCCATGTTCCCTCGCTGATATTGATTCCGGCGCGGGGGGTGTCGTAGATACTGTTGTGGCTGACGGTGATAGCTTGCGACATGGATAGTTCAACTCCGGTGATCTGTTTTTCAAACAGGCCGATCGAGTGGATCAGGTTATCGTATACCAGGCATTGAGCCGGATAGTTATTGCTTTTGGGGCCTTTGGCATGATCCAGTTGTTCGTACGGAATAAATTCTCCGTATTCAAAACTCGGTGAACGGACCGCATCCGGATCACCGACAAAACAAATGGCACTGGCACCGATCCGGGTGAGATGAGAACCGGAAACTTCTGAATGACGGTTATAATTGGAAAAGAAAATAGCATTTCCTCCCAGGTTATGCAAGTAACAGTTGCGTAATGCACAATGCTCGGTTCCTTCAAAGAATACGGCAGCCCCCCGGTAGACCGTCCAGTCCGAGCGGAGCAGTTGTTCATACGGTTCCATGAACGTACGCAGTGTTTGTGTCAATTCCAAACCTTCCAGTGTGATATTCTTTACCGGGGTGGCTTCTGTTCCCCGAAATTCGATCAGGTGTTTGAGTTGAGGGGATTCGAAAAGTACTTTAGATACATTTTCGTCTTCCAATGGATAGTAATATAATGTATGTTCACCGGCAGCATAATACCATTCGCCCGGTGCATCGAGTTCTTCAAATATATTTTCCACCATCCGGTTATCCGGGTGAAGACCGGACTGGCGGTTATTTTGCCAGCCTCCTTCCATCTCTAATTCTCCTTTCTTATTTTTCCCCGTAATGCGGTAATGGAAGTCACCCCAGTCATGATTGTGCATGGCGTGCAGATATCCTCCAGTGGGATTTTCCCATTTTTTGACCCGTTCGGGAGCGGTAGCCTGAGCTGATGTTCCATTGAAACGGACTGCTTTTTCATCGAAGTTCGGGTAACGGGCCATGTGGCGGAACTGGCCGTCTGCAACCAGCATATCCATTACGGGGTTACCATCTATTTGGGCTTTCATAATTCCTTTTTTATAAGGTTCCCATTTTAGGGTTAAAGGGATACCTGAAGAGAGGATTACTTTTTCTCCCGGGTAGGCTTTTACGGAGAGTTGTCGGCTGTCGTTTCCATCCTGTGGGGTGAATATGACCGGTTTGTCAAGAATATATTTCCCTTCCCGGATATAAATGACCACGTCTCCTTTTTCCGTCCGAGCCTTTTCCAAAGCGGCAGGGATACTGTTCAACGGATTCCTTATACTTCCGTCGCCTGTGTCTTTGCCTGTCTCGGCAACGTAAAATTCTGATTGTGCCGATATCGGTAATGTTATAAGGGTCAGTAATATTACCGACAGAGCATTTAGTACTTTACTCATCATTGTTACTTCTTAGATTTAAATTGTTATGTAAGTGTGTTCTATCTCTTTTCTTTAACGTTTGCAAGATAGAGTTTTTTTATGAAAAATAACTATACTATTCCGGGTATGAATGATAAAATGTCGAAATCGTGTTATTCCTTCTCTTTTTTGTATCACTCATTTCATATTAATAATAGTTCTTTTGTATATCTAATTTAATCTGTTAATCTTATGGGCAAACACACTTCTTTTCTATTCATTGCATTATCCTTACTTATGTCATGCAAGCAGGCCGGTACACCGGCAAAAGATGTTCTTTCGGTAGCCTCTCCGAAGGGGACAGCTGTGTTTCTGGATAACTGGGAAAATATGGGTGAGAATTACCAGTTTCCTGCATGGTTTTCGGATGCAAAGTTCGGTATATTTATCCATTGGGGTGTTTATGCAGTTCCGGCCTATGTAAATGAATGGTATCCGAGAAATATGTATCAGAAAGATTCTAAGGAATATAAGTACCATATTGAAAAATACGGCGATCATGTAAAGTTCGGTTATAAAGACTTTATACCGATGTTCGGGGCGGAGAAGTTTAATGCGGATGAATGGGTGTCGTTGTTCAAGGCTGCCGGTGCAAAATATGTGGTACCTGTTGCGGAGCATCATGACGGTTTTGCTATGTATGACAGCGATCTGAATCCGTGGAATGCCGTAAAGATGGGACCAAAGAAAGATATTATCGGTTTGTTGAAGAAAGCAACCGAGAAGGAAGGACTCATTTTCGGCCTGTCGAGCCACCGGCTGGAAAACTCCTGGTTTTACAATGGAGGAATGGAGTTTCCTTCGGATGTGCAGGATAAGTCGGTCTCTCTATATGGCTGTCGACTGGAACAGGAGAAATATACGGATGAGGTCGGTTTGGACTTCTTGGCACATACTCATGAACTGATAGATAAGTATCAGCCTCAGTTGATCTGGTTTGACTGGACAGTGAATAATCCGGTTATACGTCCTTACTTCAACAAGTTTATGGCTTACTATTATAATAATTCGATAGATTGGGGAAGAGGTGTTGTGGTAAATACCAAGCATGGTTACCCGACAAATATCCAGGTTGGCGACGTAGAGCGTGGTAAATTGGATAAGATGCGTAAATATCCCTGGCAAACAGATACTTCCGTCGGTAAGCATTCGTGGTGTTATACCGATGGGGAAGAGAATAAGACCCCGGAACAGATTGTACACGACCTGATCGATATTGTCAGTAAAAACGGTAACCTGTTGCTGAATATCGGTCCCCGTGCGGACGGAACGATTACGGAAGAACAAAAATCAGTGTTGCTTTCTATCGGTGACTGGCTAAAAGTGAACGGAGAAGCGATCTACGGAACTCGTTGCTGGATAAAATCAGGAGAAGGAGATATTGCCGGTACTGCCGGTACCTTCACGGATAATGAAGCGACCGCTTATACCGCCCGTGATATGCGTTTTACAACCAAAGGAAACGATCTTTATGCGATTGTTCTGAATTGGGATAAGGCCGGTGTTTTAATAAAATCGCTGGATAAGACTACTGTTGCCGATGCAAAGATACTGGATGTGAAGTTGTTGGGATCCGATGCGAAGATCAGCTGGAAGCAGACCGACCAAGGTTTGAAACTATCTGTTCCGGCAGAGAAGCCGTGTGAATATGCTTATGTTTTTAAGATCAGTTTCGATAAGAAAGCAGGAAGCCATTTGGAATCGGAGATGATCGACATCCCGTTTAAGCACGGGGATGAATGATCTACATGGAAGCAACCTGTTGTTTGGATAAAATAGGGCTGTAGGCGAGGTAGTTTTGATTATTGGCATAGATAAAGAGCAAAGAACCGCCTTTGATCGTGTTGATAATAGGCTTGCTTACAGCTTGTGGCAGTGCCGGACAACCGAAACTGCGTCCCAGACGACCGGATGAAGCTATGACAGAAGGGTTGGAGTAGGCTGCTCCGTGGATCACGATTGCCCGTTCTTTGGCACGGTCGTTGATCCCTTTTTCCAGTCCGTTCAGGACAAGCGAATAACCGTTTTTTCCTTGATAGGTATTCTCCGTCAGAAAGAATCCCAGCGAACTTTTCAGCGAACCGTTCTCGTTGGAGAAAGAGGTGGCGTAATTTCCGCCGCTGTTCTTTCCATGTGACACCAGGGAAGAGAATAGCAACTTTTTATGTCTCATATCGAATACATAAAAACGTTCTTCGGTAGAAGGCTTGCTGAAGTCGACCAGGGTCAGTATCTCTTTTGACTTTTCTTCGATTTTATTATATCCGGCGATTGCTTGTTCGAATGCCGTGAAGTTGACGATCCCTTCCAGTTGCATCTCCTGGTATAATTGCCGGCAGCTTGAAACTTCGCGCATGACAGGTTCTGAACTTCTCATTTGGGAGAATTTCACAGGTATGAACAGGAGCAGCAGGTAGATGAAAATTTTGTGCATGTCTGTGTGAATCAGACTGCAAAGTTAGAATTTTTAATCGAAAACAAAAACGAGTGCCTCATAAACTGGTGCCCAGTCGTAAATAAATTTAGCATGCGAAGTGGCGTTCCGGACACACATATGGGAGCGGGGAGTCGTGCCCAGCGATGGGCTGTATTCGATAAATGTTTTGCGTGGGGCATTGACCGGTACGCCGTGGATATACCCTCCATTCGTGAAGCGGCTGGCGTAAGGCGCAAATCCTCCGGTTTCAGTTGTCCCGTCTACCAGATAGATCATACGGGGTTTCTTTTCCTGGACCACATATACGCCGGGAGGTGTTTCCTGGGCGTAAGGTGGTCTGTGTAACCCGGTAGTTGCCGGATTCATACTTCTAACCAGCCACTTATCGCCATCCTGTTCCAATGTGGCGATGTTTTGATTCTTTGTATCGACGAAGATGGCTTTTCTGAATATGATTGTGTCGGGAATGGTCTTAATATATTTTTTAGGGATCATCCATTCCTTTCCGGTATGTACGGAGGCTACTTTCGTGAAATTCGTATAATCTTCCAAATGTTTAACCAAAGCACCGTCTCTGCCATAGAGTTCAGGTACGGAGGTGTCTGCCGTCAGGTAAAGAGGAACGCCCTGGAAACGTTCGACACCTAAAGAATCTGCAATACGCCGGTAGGAATCCCTGTGATAGTTTTTTACCAGTGGGGCTTCTCCGTTTTTATTCCTGTAATTCTGCAGGACTGACCAGGTCGCCGGTTTCTTCTGGATAGATTCCAGCCAGGAGAGACGTTCTTTTATTTTATCCCATTGAAATTCCCGGGTGGTATCTTTATAAGGGTATGTGTCCGCCAGGGTATGCTGGTCGTAAAGTAACTCTTTTTCCAGGATGATCTCTTTAGGGACCGTATCGATCTCTTCCACTGTTACTATGGTCGTCGAGTCCGGGAGAGCTTCTCCGCCGGAGACCGCTCTGTCCGTTTTTGTCGTACAGTAGCTAAACAGAATAAGACAGAATACCGGAAATATAACAGCTCTTTTCATCCCAATTATCTTTTTTGTGAATATACGGTTTTTTATCGGAATAACCGCGAATACCGTCAGAAAAAGAGGTTATCCCGGATGGAATAACCTCTCTACTTTTTACTCTGTCAAACGGTGAGTGGTCCATCCTCACTTAATCATATTTAATAACGCTGACCGGACAGCTTTCTGCAGCTTCTTTGATCCCTTCCTCAAAATCGTTGAAGTTTACTCCTTCATTTACATGGGAACGGTCGGTTACATGAAAAACTTCCGGACATATACCTTCACAAGTACCGCAAGCGATGCAGTCTTCTTCTATCCAAACACTTTTAATTGCCATACTTTATACATTTAAGATGATTATATTCTAATAACAGATATAGTAAAGAAAATGTTGATGTGTCCGGTACAAAGACAGTTGTCCGATTAAAACTAATTTAACGCATTAAACCCTCTGATTTAAAATTATTTTACTACGTTTACAGCATAGATAAAATCATTGATTAACCATTCATAAACTAAAACAACATGGATAACGCTATTTTTAGATTTCCTAAGCCTGGTAATGAGCCGGTAAAATCGTATGCACCCGGATCGAGTGAAAAAGCAGCATTGAAAAAGACATTAGCGCAATTGTCGGATGAAGAATGGGATATCCCATTAATCATCGGAGGAAAAGAAGTTCGTACCGGAAATACCGGTAAAGTGGTTATGCCACACGATCACCACCATGTATTGGCAACTTACCATAAAGCTGGTGAGAAAGAGGTACAAATGGCCATCGATGCCGCTATGAAAGCGCACAAAGACTGGTCGGAACTGCCTTGGGTCGAACGTGCTTCCGTAATGCTAAGGGTGGCGGAGCTTTTTACTACAAAATATCGTTATCTGTTGAATGCCTCTGTCATGCTGGGACAAAGCAAGAATCCGTTCCAGGCGGAGATCGACGCTCCTTGCGAACTGATCGACTTTCTGCGTTTCAGCACGTTCTATGCGAGTCAGGTGTATGCCGACCAGCCTTATTCTGAACCGGGCATCCTGAACCGGATGGAATATCGTGCCCTGGAAGGTTTTGTGTTCTCGTTGACACCGTTCAACTTTACCTCTATCGCCTGCAACTTGAATATGGCTCCGGCTATGATGGGGAATGTGGCTGTATGGAAACCATCTACAACAGCTATCCATTCGAATTATTTGTTGATGAAGGTGTTCCAGGAAGCCGGGCTTCCGGACGGGGTAGTCAATTTTATTCCGGGACAGGGCAGTGTGATCGGTAAGGTGGTAACAGGCAGCCGTGATTTGGCTGGTTTCCATTTCACGGGTTCTACTGCAACATTCAATACGCTATGGCGTCAGATGGGGGAAAACCTCGGCCATTATAAATCTTATCCGAAGATTGTCGGTGAAACAGGAGGAAAGAACTTTATCTTTGTTCATCCGTCTGCTCCGGCTTTGGACGTGGCAACGGCTATCGTTCGCGGTGCTTTTGAATATCAGGGACAGAAATGTTCTGCCGGATCACGTGCTTATATTCCTGCTTCCATGTGGAAAGAAGTAAAAGACCTGGTAGGGGATATGCTGAAAGAGATCAAGATGGGAGATGTACAGGACTTTACGAACTTTATCAATGCTGTTATCGATGAGGCTTCGTTCGATAATATCATGAGCTATATCAATTATGCGAAACAATCACCGGATGCAGAGATCGTCTTTGGCGGTAATGGTGATAAATCAGTAGGCTATTTTGTTGAACCGACTGTTATCAAGACGACTGATCCGATGTTCAAGAGCATGGTGGAAGAGATCTTCGGGCCGGTCATTACTATTTTTGTCTATGATGACGATAAATATGAAGAAACGCTCGAACTGTGCGACCGCACTTCTCCGTACGGTCTGACCGGTTCAATCTTTGCACGCGACCGGTATGCGATCGACACAGCTTTCAATAAGCTCCGTTATGCGGCAGGTAACTTCTATATCAATGATAAGCCGACCGGTGCCGTTATTGCACAGCAGCCGTTCGGCGGTTCGAGAGCTTCCGGCACGAACGACAAGGCTGGTGGTCCGTTGAACCTGATCCGCTGGACGAATCCTCGTTGTATCAAAGAGGCTTTGGTCCCGCCTACTTCTTACGGTTATCCGTTCTTAGGAGAAAAATAGTTTACAAATTGAAAATTGAAAATTGAGAATGGATAATTAGAAGAAATACTAATCCCGGTTCTTAATTTTCAATTTTCAATTCTCAAATTTCAATTAACTCAAATACTATGTTAGACTTTAATAATACCGAGATTGCATTTTCATCCAAATCGCAGTCTGAACTGAAAAACGCTTACTTACTATTCAACACAATCAAATATCCGTGGTTGGTAAAATGTGCCAGCTTCGCTAGTAATATCGCCTTAAAAATTCATTTTCCCCTTGCGTGGGCAGTAAAGCCAACCTTGTATAAACAGTTTGTCGGTGGTGAGACCTTGCAGGATTGTACGAAGGCTATTGACCATCTTCGCAAGTTCAATGTGCGTTCTACGCTCGATTTCTCTGCCGAGGGTGAACAGACTCCCGAGGGGATTCAGGCAACCTTTGAAGAAACGATACGTTTGATCGACTTTGCCAAGGGAAACGACAACTTGGCTTATGCCGTATTCAAACCTTCTACTATTATAACGGATGAATTACTGGCAAAGGCTTCCGAAAAACGCAGCGAACTGACTATCGAGGAGGTGGTGGAATTTCGTAAATTCAAAGAACGTTTCATGGCTTTTTGCCAGCGGGCGTATGAGAATGATGTTCGTTTGATCGTCGATGCAGAGGATTACTGTTTCCAGGATGCCCTGGATGAACTGACTGATGAAGCGATGCGGAAATTCAATAAAAAGAGGGCGATCGTATTTGCCACTTTGCAAATGTACCGCCACGACCGTATGCCTTATCTGCGCCGTATCCTGGATGATGCCACGGAAAAAGGGTATATTGCCGGAGTCAAGTTTGTGAGGGGTGCTTATATGGAAGCCGAACGTGCACGTGCAGCTGCTTTAGGCTATCCCGATCCGATCTGTAAAGATAAAAAGGCAACGGATGAGAATTTTGATGCAGCCGTGCGGTTTACTATGGATCATTTGGATCATATGGAAATGTTTATGGGGACACATAATGAGGAGAGTAATTATAAATTGGCAAAACTGATAGATGAAAAGGGGCTTGACAGGAATGATTCGCGTATCTTTTTTGCCCAGTTGTTGGGAATGAGTGATAATATCTCATTCAATCTGGCACATGAAGGATATAACGTGACGAAATATGTACCTTATGCAGCGGTAAGGGAAGTTTTGCCTTACCTGATCCGCCGGGCAGAAGAAAATACGTCGGTAGCCGGACAGACCAGTCGTGAACTGAAAATGTTGCAGTCTGAGTTGAATCGCCGTAAAAAAGTAAAACAATAATCAGCCGTCATAACTAGGAAAGACTGATAAATTTATTGATGGATTAAACGGTTGCTATGTTGCTAAAAGTGTTTCACCCTAGTGAAACAGTTGTTTCATTGGGAAGAAACAGTTGTTCCATTAGGGTGAAACACTTTTTTGAAAGTATGTTGTACGGAATTTACTTGCTTGCTTTCAATCCTTTGATCACAGATGAGGTGAAGCCGGACATTTCCATTTCATTTAAACCTTTGATCGTAATGCCGCCCGGAGTAGTCACTTTATCTATTTCCATTTCGGGATTACTTTTATTCTCCAGTAACAGGTCCGTAGCCCCTTTTACCGTGTGAACAACGATCTCCTGTGCCTGTTTCGGGTAGAAGCCGAGTTCTACACCGCCTTCGATCGCAGCACGGATATAACGGAGGGCAAAAGCAATACCACTGGAAGCCAACGCTGTTCCGGCACCCATCAGACGTTCTTCCACCAGCATGGCATTTCCCAATTCATTAAATATATTGATGATCAGGTCACATTGCTCTTTCGATGCATTGTGTGCAGAGACAAAGGTCATGCTGCTCAATACTTCGATAGCCGTATTGGGCATGATGCGGAAAAGCGCCGGTGTCACCCAGTCTTCGTAACTGGTTTTCTTCGTAAGATAGGCATTCAGTGTCTCGAAAGTGATTCCTGCAGCTACTGAAACAATGATCTGTTTGTCGGAATCGAGTACGCCTTTTATCTGGTCGATAATTTCTTCCACCCGCCAGGGCTTTACTGCTATGACAATGATGTCGGCTCCTTTCACGGCTTCGATGTTGTCGGATAATACGACAAAATCAGGATTGGCAGCTTTGATCTTATCCAATGTTGCTTGCGACTGTGCCGTACAGGTGATATCCGATGCTTTGAACATATTTCCTTTTGCCAGTCCCCGGGCAATAGCACCACCGATATTTCCGGCTCCGATAATAGTTATTTTCATGTCTCCGTTTATTTATAATTGTAAAATCATGAGTTGCAAAAGTATGGAAAAAAGGAATAAAACCCGTACTACGGCATAGAAATTATTTATTATCTAACGCTGTTTGCGAAAACCCTGTGTTAATGAGGGTTCTGAAGGATTTGAGTTTTTTTCATTTAAACTCAAATATAGGATAATTTGATTAGAATTTACTTTGTGTTTTACAAAAATCGTACAAAAATATGGCAACAATATCATGGGTGGTTTTTAAACACCACAAAAAAGCAGACGGGACATTTAACCCCAAAATTAGAGTGACACACAACCGGACAACGTCGTATATGTCTACGAATATTTATACGCCGTTTGTCCGGTTTAAACGAGGTGCCTCAACCGGTACTATAACTAATGGTGAGGTTGAGGATAGCTTAAATGATAGGGTAAGCATGATCCGGAAGATTGTTAACACGAATCAAGATGCCGTTGATTTGTGCGAGAATGCTGGAGAGCTTGTAGGATATATAGATCGGTATATAAATAGGCAAAATTTGAATATAGACTTTATTGAGTTTGCTCGGGAATATATTTGCTCTATACCCAAAGAGGGGACACAGTGTGTACAGACAACAGGGATAAACATGCTCTGTCGTTATTTAATGGAAACAACAGGAAAGACCTTGTTTCCCATTAAATCACTTACATCAAAGTTCCTTATGAAATATGAAGCATGGTTGCGGACTGATAGAATATTTATTATAAATGGACGAACATTTAAATCCCCGGCTATGGAGAATACTGGGATTGTTAATTACATGGTGCCTATCCGCACTATATTTAATCGGGCTAAAGATGCGTATAATGATTATGAATTTGATGATATTATAATAAAGGGTGATCCATTTAAGGTATATCACATACCTGAAGTTAAACGACCACCTAGAAGGGCGTTGTCAAAGGATATACTGCTTAAAGTGTTTAATTATAATCCTCCTAAAGACTGGCGGAGCGATGCACTAGCATACGACTTATTTAAAATGTCATTCATGCTTGCGGGAATGAATGCAGTAGACTTTTATAATTGCACTACTTATAAAGATGGAAGGATAGAGTATTTTCGTACAAAAACAACAGACAGGAAGTCATCGGGCGATGCGTTTCTTTCAATTCGAGTTAGACCGGAAATTGAGCCTTTGATTGAGAAGTATAGGGATAAAACAGGAAAACGAGTGTTTAACTTCTATCAGAATCATAAAAATATTAAAGCTTTAAATCACGCAATATCTCGGGGACTCAAATACGTAAGGGAGGCAACCGGTATACCGAAATTGCAATACTATTGTGCCCGTCATAGCTTCGCCACTATCGCCAGAACTAAATGCGGGAAAAGCTTGGATGATGTTGCTTTCTGTCTGACCCACTCATCTGGCCATGATATTACAGAGATTTATGTGGATCCAGATTATGGTTTGGTAGATGAGGTAATTGATAAGGTTGTGGAATATGTGTTTAACACAAAGCAGGAGTAGTGTTTATCTACTCCTGTTAAAAGTTCTATAGAGTATTGAGTTCTTTGGGTAACTTGTTTTCGTTTAATAGGTACAATGGATTTTATGCAATTACATTATGTATTGTAAAAAAGCAATGTGAGATTATATTGTTTCTTTTTTACGTTATATGTCCGCTGTTTTATTGTATCCATAAAGTATTTGCCGTCTATAGGAAAACGTTATAATGCTTATTATATCAATACTGATACCTTTTATATTTGTTTATTGTTGATCCGATTTTTTATTGATCTCATTAGATTCTGACGTTGTATTTTTAGGTAATACTGTCATGGCCTTGATTGTTCCTACTAAGGATTTATAATCAGGAATATTAATTTCTTCTTCTTGATGCGCAATAAGAGAAGGGTGAATTTCACCTCCCAAACTTAATAGTTTAGACATTTCAGAAATAGAAACTCTCAGTCTTTCTATTCTTTCATTGTCAGATTCTGGATAAAAATCTTTCTCAATATGTTCGGCTAATATTCTAGCATCATAGGCTATGATTTTCTCATTAGTTTCTTTGATTTGTTTTAGTATTTCGGTTCCCATATTATATCGCTCGTATTGACTCAACATCATTTTTATTCCGGTGTATTTTTGAGCGATTTTGAATGCCGCATTAGCTAGTGTGGTAATTAGTTTGGCAGCAAGAGCTGTTCCTGCAGAAATAATAAGCCACGAAGATCCGTAATCTAAATGTTTAATTTTTAATTCACCTCCAATTTCAGATATAGCTTGTCGCATTGATTTATTTATTAGATCACTTGAATTTATTAAATCTTCAACCGTATTTAATGTAGGTAGCTTTATGTTGATTGTAGATTCATCTTCAGTGTCCGGTAAATATTGGTTTATCCAATCATATAGATGTTTTATTGTAAATTTTAAGGCAGACATTTTAAAGTCACAAGAAGGGTGTGATGATGGGTCAATTATAATTGTATCAGAAAATGTTGCAGTAAAAAGTTCGAATGGATCTTCGGTTTTCTTTATGATACCTATTTCCATTAAAGAGTTAAGGGCTATTCTTGTATCATTAATTCCTTTATACCGTAAATTTCCTCCCGAAAGATTTTCTACGGAATATTTGAACTTTTCAAAAGCTATATTTATATGTTGTTTTATATCTATTAATCTCATTTATCTATTGATTTTAAATTTGTCTTTCAGTTCTAGTGTATTTAGATTAAAGCTTGCGTTGTTTATATTTACATCCTTAACAATCCAACGACTAAACTCATTGAATATATTTCATTTTTGCAGATTGAGAAATCTGGGTATTCTGGATTATATGATGTGCAGCGTATCTTTTCACCATCTTCATACACCCTTTTTATGATGATACCCTGAGCTGTGTCCATAACGTGAACTTTTCCCCATTGAATGAAGCTTGTGCTATCTACTCGCTTGCAGGCAACCTCATCACCTCCTTCATATTTAGGCTCCATACTGTTACCTTTGATGATTATGGTAAAGTCATAGTTTGGGAAAGCCGTAATACGCGGGATTTGTTCGCACAGGTCGGAGGTGACACCTTCGACGGCACTTGTAAGGGTACCTGCTACGGCTGTGTAGGGGATACGGGGACGAGTTTCAGTTTTTTCTGTAACTATCCTCGTTCGATCAAAAGGGATAGGTTCATGTTTTTTTTCTCCGATAATATCATAAAATTCTTGTAAACTCTTAGAATTTTTAAAAACATCTTCTACTTGCTCTTTGGGAACTCCTTTTAGAATGTTATCCAGAAGTTTGTAAAGGTTAGGAGTTGATACGGATGGAACGTAATTAATGGTAGAAATCATTTTTTCTAATTGTTCTTCAAATTTTGTTTTGCTAACATCAAACTTGATAATACTATCTTTTTGTAACATATCACCATCTCCTGATACTAACCATTTCTTGTTTACATTAAATGCTAACACAAACTTATTGAGTACATTATCTCCTATGGGTCTTTTCCCTGCTAACATTGATGACAAGTTAGGTTGCGTAATACCTACTGATTTTGCAGTATCTGATATGTTTAAACCTTTGTATGCCATTAAGTCTCTTATTCTCTGGATTATACCGTTCATATTTGATTCTGTATTTACATTATTTATATTTCATTTGAAATGTTTATAGTCAATAATATTTCATATGAAATATTATGATATATATTTGCACTGTGGTTAAGCAAAAAGGTACAAAAATGGCTGTCACGACTAAAAGCCGTAATGCACATACCTTCAAAAGCAAAAGTAGTGACAGTCCATTTAATATCCAACTAAAACACCGGAAAACTCAAATGTTATTCGGCAGAAAAAGTGGTTTCGTGACGGTTACCGGAATAAAAGACATTTAAAAAGGCTCTCTCGGAGTAATCATTCAACCGTCACTTTAGAATGATGAAACGTGGGAGCTTTAATTTTTAAGAGTATGGATGAATTAGTATTTAAAGGGAATGCCGGGCAGGCATTAACCAGCAGCTTGTTGGTAGCTGAAAAGTTTGGTAAGAGACATGCCGATGTACTTAGAGCAGTCGATGATCTTTTAAGTAAACTGTCTGAAAATGAATGTGAACGCAATTTTGCGATACTTGAAACACGACAAATTACAATGCCTAATGGTGGCGCAAGAGATGAAAGAGTTATGGCTATGACGCGTGATGGTTTTACTCTTTTAGTTATGGGGTTTACAGGTAAAAAAGCATTGAAGTTTAAACTTGACTATATCGCAGCTTTCAATGATATGGAAAAACAACTCAAAGAACAGCAAAAGCCACTATCGGCTGTTCAGATGTTTGCCTTGCAAGCTAATATCAATCTGGAACATGAAGAACGCTTATCAAATGTAGAACAAAAACTTGAGGTACTTTCAAAAGAGAGGGAAGAAAACACCAAACAACTTCTTTCAGTTTCAGTGTCTGTTGAAAGTGTGCCAGAGATCTCTTTGCGTGATAAAATCCGCCAGTTGGTGAATAAGTATTCATCTGCAACCAATATTGGTCAACGTGATGTTTGGCATAAGGTTTATGAACAACTTTACTATCGTTACCACATATCAATCAACTCGTACGATAAAAAAGATAAGCGAGAAACAAATTTGGATGTCGCAGAACGTAAGGGGCATCTGGGAAAAATATATACAATAATTTCTGATTTAGTGAAGCAACAACAATAAAAATAATTGAATCATGGAAAAAGAAAACAGAGAAATTGAAGTAGGTTATGGCAGTAATGACAAAGGAGAGATGGTTTTTGGTCTTTCTGTAGGGGACTATAAGTTGAGTAACTTATCTCCAGTTGAAACAAAACAAATTTATGAATGTCTGCGTGACTTTGGTGGGTTATTTAATGAATCAGATGAGAAGAGTACCGATGTAGATGTATCAGATTTAATCAATTCAGATTATATGCAGACGATAAACATGGAATCTGACGAAGAGATCGAACAATGGGAGAACGATAATTCAGGTTGTGTGGTCTTTGATGACATGGAGAGAAGAATGGAACTGTACAAACTCGAATGGTTGCATGGAGTCGAAGAAACAAATGAACTTATTCCCACAGATAATGAATTTTTGAATGTAGCCGTTTGCGACGATGTATGTGAGGCAGAAGTTCTTCTAACCTTCTCTTCTATGGGTGATATCCGGAAGCTTCGTGATTATTTGAATAACTATCTAGAAAACAATTTTGAAAAAAAGTGAAGTATGAGAACTATTGATTTTGAACAAAGAAAAAATCAGATTTTATCTGTGTTTAAACAGTCTCAAAATGACCTGTTAGAACTGAATGCAGAGATTGAAAAGACAGTTGAGGTGAACCTGCAGGAGTTTGAAAAAATCCGACAGGAGAATGAAAGCTTACTGAACCTAAAAAGTGACAACCAAAAGGCTTTGAAGTTCTTTGGAAAGCTCTTTAAGTAAAAAAGTTTGAGATATGGAACTGAATAATAACAATCCTGTGTCTGCCTTGCTTCAACAAGCATTGTCATTGACTGAGAGATCTCCCGGTATTCCGGTTATAGTTGATTATGATGCAATCACTCGGGCGGCCATAAAAGTTGCTAGGGAAGAGAGGGAAAAGATTGCGGCCGATCCAAAAGTTTTGGTAACACAAAATGAAGCTCATACACGCTATGGCAAATCTGTAATTATAGCTCTTGTTCGTCGTGGATATTTACAACAGTATAAGTTTGATCTTCGGGAAGCATATGACGAAGAAGGTAATCTGATCAAGAAAGCTAAGGGAGTAGTTTATTACCGAGTAATTGAAATAGAGAAAGCTCTGGAAGACGGAAACGTTCTAAAAGGGACAAGGAGAATTAAATCTTAAAAAGAAGTGAGATATGAATGATTTAAGTCAAAACACGATTTTAATCCTACTGTTGATCGGGACAGTTGTTGCCTATGTGATAGCAGGTGTGGAGGAACTTGATCAGAAAGTAATTGATGTAATTGGCTCTATGCCAGATGAGGTTTACCAGGAGATTGTAAATGATCTGGGGCCTGGGTGTACTAATCAGGAGGTAGTAGCCGAGTACAAAGAAAACAGAGAATACTATAATTCAATCGCAGCGATATGGGACAAGTGATATTAAGTGCGGTACCGGTGGGTAAACGGGTGATGCTGGGTGATATGAAGTTGAAAGTGACCCTGACAGATACAGGGTGTAAGGGGTGTGTTTTTGAGAAGGAAGAAGGGGCTATATGCTGCCAACTAACGGCCTTTTGCTTTGCACACAATCGAAACGATAAACAACCAGTGAAATTTATAAAAGTAAAATAACCGAAAGCGGGCACACCGTGAAAGTTTGGCGACCCGATCGGTGCGCTTGCTTTCGATAAAATTAGAGGAGACAAATATATGAAAAATTATTCAAGAACAGCAATGTTTATTCCTTTTACGGAATATCAGAAAAAAGTAGCAGAGAAACAACAGTCTGACAAAGGGTTAATACTGAATCCGGACGAGTTTAAAGAGAGAGTACCTGGGGCTGTAATAGGGCAGATGTATCCAGATTTATGTTCTCAGGCGGCCTATATCAATAAGGATATAGATGATACAAAAACAAAAATAACTGAATCGGTAAAAGAATTATTTTTTGAGGTTGGGGAGGATGCCATAAAGATGGCAATTGATTCAATGTCTGATTATTTAACAGACTTCTTTCAGGATTTAGATGAGGATGATAATAGTTATTCTCGGAAAACCTTGATATCTGTTCAGGGTGATGTGTATGTTCGAGGAATCATAGCTAAGAGCTTGTTAGATCTCTATTTGAGTAATAAGCGTATGAAGGAATTAGTTGATCGGCAGAAATTAGCACAACAAAATATTTTACTCTAAACAAAATAATTATGGCAGATCCGGTAAGAATCAGAAATATCCCTCACGGTATAACGTATCGTGAGGCAGAGAGTACAAACGGAGATTTATCCGGTGTTTCTACTGCCAAGTTGAAGCAATGTGCATTTCGTAGTAAAAATGCGGCCTATCGAGCTGAAACTAGCGAAATAAAAGCACTGGCTAGTTTGTATGAAGATGCTTATAACAGTTGTATGGATGAATTGAAAAGAAGACATGAGTACAGGTGGATGGATAAAGATTTATAGAAATATTGTTGATAACCAACTGTATTTCGCAGAGCCATTTACGCGTATGCAGGCCTGGATTGACTTGCTTATTCTCGCAAATTATGAGGATGGTTTTATCTATTTGCGTGGATGCAAAGTAGCTGTTAATCGCGGACAAATCTGCAAAAGTCAAGACTCTTTAGCTGAACGTTGGAGGTGGTCAAGAGGTAAAGTTGTGCGTTTTTTGGATGAACTTCAAAAAGATGGATATATAGTACAACAGAAAAATAGGTTAACTACTTTAATATCAGTGTCTAATTTTGATTTTTATCAACAGGCAGTACAACAGATAGATCAACAGATAGATCAACAGATAGTACAACCATATATTAAGAAGAATAAGAAGAATAATATAATATCCCCCTATAATCCCCCAGAAGGGGATCTGGGAGAGTTTGGTAAGTCAAAAAAGGAGGAGGATATAAATTATCAGGGTGTAGCTGATTATTTCAACAAGACTTTTGAGGGAAAGTTATCTAAGGTAGAAGTGTTGAGTGACGGCAGAAAAAAAGATATCAAGGCACGAATCTCCAGCTACGGGAAAGAGTCGATAGCTAAAGTCTTCCAGAACATCTTACAATCTTCTTTTCTCCTGGGTGATAACGACCGTAACTGGAAGGCTAATTTCGACTGGATATTCAAAGCATCCAATTTTGTAAAGATCATGGAAGGTAATTATTTAAAACAAAAAAATGAGACGACAGAAACAAAAAGATATGACAACGGGGATTTCCTTCGATAGGATGGCTCCGCAGTGCCATGAGGCAGAAAAGGCCGTTATTGGGGCGCTATTGATACAGGCAGATGCTATACATGAGGTGTATCACCTGCTAAAGAAAGAATATTTCTATTCAGAGCCGCTTGGTGAGATCTATGACGCAGTTAAAACCATCTGGGAGAACAACGGCAAGCCAGATATGATCTGTGTTTTAGAAGAGCTTAAAAAGCGTCAGAAATTAGACGAAGTTGGCGGCTCGTACGGTTTGGCAGTTTTGTCCGGCAATGTTGGTACAACATCAAACATTCAGGAACATGCCGAATTTATTCATCAGAGCTATTTGCAGCGTCAGTTGATCCAGTCGGCTCAGGAAATTATTGTATCTGCAACAGATGCCAGCATAGATGTTGCAGATGCTATTGAAATGGCTTTATCAACGATAGAGAGTTTAGCCACAAACATGGAGTATGGCAGTGGTGCAAAACATATCAGTGAGGTTGCCCGACGATGCCTAGAAGAGTACGAGGAACGTGAACGGCTACAGAAAGAAGGAAAAAGCGTAGGTATTACAACCGGTTTGAAAGTCTTGGATAAGCATTTGAACGGGTTCAGAAAGAAACAATTGATTATAATCGGGGCCAGACCTGCCGCAGGGAAAACCGCACTCGCCTTACATATGGCGAAACATGCTGCACTAACAGGTGTTCCGGTAGCTGTGTTTTGTTTGGAAATGGAGGACGCCAGACTTGCGGATCGTTTGATTTTATCATCAGGTGAAATACCTTCTATTCCTTATCGGGGTGGCTGGCTTTCAGAATCGGAAAAATCTCTCATGTTTAACTCTGTTGGTTATGTTGAACAATTACCCATCTACATTGATGATTCGCCCAACCTTAGCATAAAACAGATAAAAGCCAGATGTGTAAACCTGCAAAGAAAAGGTAAATGCGGTATGGTGGTTATAGACTATCTAGGGCTATTAAACATGCGCTCTGATAACAAGAGCTATGGACGTGAACAGGAAGTAGCACAAGCCAGTAGACAGGCTAAAATGTTAGCGAAGGAGCTGGATATACCGGTAGTGCTCTTATCCCAGCTAAATCGAAGTATTGAAGGTAAAATTAGTACTGTAGAAGATGCAAAGAATATTATACCTGGTTTAGCTGATTTGCGTGAGTCTGGAGCGATCGAACAAGATGCAGACGTTGTTCTTATGCTTCATCGGCCGGAGTACTACCACTCTGGAGCCGAAAAAGGTGTAGGCATTATCAACATAGCTAAACAACGTGAAGGAAAGACAGGAAAGGTTGAGTTCTGCTATAATGAAAGCCTGACGGTTTTCTATGATCGGGATGAGGTACAACAAGAACAAGGTAATCCGTTCTGATGATGTTTACAAAGATTGTAAAGTCAAGTACCGGCCTGGACGTAGAGAAGGAGTACCGGTTCCATCCTACAAGAAAATGGCGCTTTGATTATGCTATTTCTGCTATAAAGTTAGCGGTAGAGGTTGAGGGAGGTGTTTGGACTGGCGGCCGGCATACTTCTAGCAAGGGGTTTCTCGGTGATATGGAAAAGTACAACGAAGCTGCTTTATTAGGTTGGTGCCTGATCCGTACAACACCTGATCGGTTATTGACAAGTAAAACAATAGAATTAATTAAAAGGAGACTGAAAGAATATGAGCAAAACAAAGAAAATCATAGAACTTGAACCGGATGGACGGAATTATTACGAATCGTTTGTTTTAAAGGATTTCAAGTGTCCGAATTGTTCTGGGCGTGGTTCCTTCGTGGAAGAAGTGGGAAAAGGTCAATTGAAAGATATTGATTGTCCCTTTTGTAGCGGAGCCGGAAAGGTTAAGTGTACGATGGTAGTCAAATGGGAACCGCAGAGCAATGAAAAGGAAAAACGGTAAAATAGTTGAGGCAACAGAGAAGGAGTTGCAGGGATTGTATAAGGGGGCTGTCCGCCGTGCTTATAGGTCATTTGCAGAGTTTGAACTTGCCTTTATAATGGATGGGGGAACAATCATAGAAACAGCAGACGATAAACAATAAAATTTATTTCACATGGTAACAAAAAGATTAATTATTAAGACGGAAAGTATAGAACGCTTTTTCAAAGAGTTCGGCAGTGGTCAATCAGAAATAGCCCACTCGATGTATCATCTTATGCAGGATGAGGTAGTAATAAAGAAGCCAGATGGTTTAGGTATTGGTGATATAGTTGTATTTCATATAGCGGGCAAAAGTCCGGAAGGACGATTTGCAATAGAACATGTGTATGAGTATAGTGTGTATGAATATGATGATCTGTCTTATAGGCTTGTATTGAAAGATTTTAATGTAGTTCGAATTTAAAATAACTTAGTCATGAAAGTAATAGAATCAGGATTTATTATAGCAATAGTCATAATGATTATTTGGCTATTGTTGGTCGGAAATGTATCAATTAGTTTCAAACCATTTAGTTTTCATTTTCCATTTTGGCATAGGTCATTAGGCCTATTTCTGGCTGTCGTAGGCTTCTTAGTCTACAACATAGGAGAACGTACGAAAGGATATTCTGACGGTTTGAAAAAAGGCGAAGAAATGACTTGGGATGCTATAAACAAAGTCATTAAGAAACATCATGAATGAGATATGGCATAATACCAGAGAACCCAATTACAATACTCTTGTAGTCATAATAAACGGCGAAGGTCGAATTGTTTACTTTGGATATTATGGACCCCACTTGATTGAAAACAATGAAAGATGGACTTATATGACAGACCTAGTAAATAAGACAACTAAAAAGGATGAAAGCCAAAGGAAGAAAACTCTTATTGGTGAAAATCAATTAGTAATAAGAACTGAATCATGGAAGAACTAAAAAACTGAGTATGGATATTTTCAATTTATATTTCAAGGTACCTATCAAAAGCCTTGAAGAACGGGAAAAGATAGTTAATCACCTACGGGAGGCTGGTTTTTATTATCCGGATGATGATATTGATAAAAGTGATGTCGTAGGCATCCTGGTTGGAAACGCCTATATTGGAGAAATGACAACAGAGACAGGATATAGTGATTGTCAACACTTAGAATTTACGGTAGAGAAAGTCCTGAACATGAGGTTTAATCAGGATCATAGGGGAAAAATCTGCGGTGATTGTGATGCTTATTGCGAATGTAGTATGACTGGAGCTGATCACAACGACGTAGCCTGTCCTGGATTTGATGATTGCTCTCTAAAGCAACTGAAATAATTCAAATCACGCAAGACATGAACCTTGTATGTAGAATTTGTGGTCACTCTTACAGGATATGTAGCGGAATGGTATATTGCATTAGGTGTTATCACGTTCCGGAGTCTCATAAAAAATATAGAGATATAAAGCCTCCGGTAAGGAAGAAGCAAACAGAATAGAAAAGCAAAGCCGTTCGGCGGCAATCCGGACGGCTTTAGTAAAGCTAAAATATCAAATGACCTTGCGGTTCAACAAATATAATAAATTATTAGATATGAATATGAAAAGATTAAGTAAGGTCGAGTATATAAAGATATTCTCTAGGGTTTCAAAGACCGACTACGAACGTCTGTCTGTTATACGCAAAAAATACGGGTTTAAGAGCAATTATGAAATTGTTCAATACTTAATGCATTGCTTTCTCCGTATAGCGGATCCGGACAATGACGATCAAATAGAACCTATCCCGTATGAGATAGAACAAATGTTTTCAGAACTGTCAGAAGCAGATAAGAAGTTTATGTTTATCAAACCGAAGCGTAGATGTCCGCATAAGACACCGGATAAGCCATGAGTAGAAACCCTATTTACATAAAGCAGATCAACTCAAAAGAATGGAAAGATCTTCGGAAAAGGAAGCTTACAGATAAGCCGATATGCGAAGTCTGTGAAGGTGTAGGTAAAAGTACATTAGCAGAAGAGGTACATCATAAGATTCCAGTAGAGTCTGTCACAACGGAAACTCAGATGAAAAGATTAATGTTCAGCTATAACAACCTGATGAGTGTATGTCATGTATGCCACGCTGAAATTCACCGTCAGATGTTTAGCCATACCAAAGAAGCAGTGAAGGATAATAGAAAAAGAGATACAAAGCGGTTCATAGATAAATATCTGAAATAAATAACAAAAAAGTTATTGGATTATTTGTTTAATAACAATATTGTTATTGACATTTGTAATGTCAAAAAACAAAAGCGATATGTCAGAAAAAGTAATTAGTAAAGAAAGGAGTTGGAGAGGGAATTGCTGTTTTACCTCCGATACTACAAAGAGCTTAAAAGCAGAGAACGTTATCAGGCAGAACTTGATTATCAGATTGAAAGACTGACTGAGAAACTAAAGCAAATGGATTAATAAACGGCCTCTCCTCAGTAGGGAGAGGCTTAACAAAGATATAGTTATGAAAGAAGATATTGAAAAATTGAAAGAACGTTTTGTGAATGCTGGGAGTGATGCCGAACTTGAAGCAATTGACAAGGAAATGAAGACTTTATTAAAAAAGGACATTGACTCCTTCGCTGAAGGGTTGATTGAATGTGCTAAAGATACCAATAAGAAAGCGGATGAGTTACTATTGAGAGATAAGTTAGAGGCTGTATTGCCTTTCATATCTGTATCGGCACTATCAAAGACTTACTTTAGGAGATCACCCCAATGGTTCTATCAGCGTCTTAATGGTAGTATTGTGAACGGTAAACCGATGAAGTTTAATACTAGTGAGCTAAAGATCTTATCTGCTGCATTGGTTGATATAGGAAAAAAGATAAGTCAAGCTGCTGCTTTTGTTTTTTGACGATTACTGAGTAATAGCTTGTGGCCCTGACAGCGTTATGTTGTCAGGGCTTTTTTTATTGTTGTTGAAGATGTTTTCGTGGAACATAGGCGTGCTTGTTTGAGATGTTCCACGGGGGTGCCTTTTTTTTGAATACCCGGCCTTCCTCGCTAAACCCACCCTTGCTCCCTTCTACACACGCAGAATAAATTTGGTCTGTGGGGGTAAGGCTTTTTGCCACCAAAAAACCTCCTAACATCGGTATTGCATAACAAGTGCGATATGGACTGTAAGAAAATTGAAAGTAAAATACGCTCTGCTATGAAACAGCAAGGTACATATTCAAAGGCGATGGAGATATCTATCAGCCTGGCTGCTGGTGCTTATATGGCTTACTTGCTGGCAAGGGATGATGTTGAAAAATTGGCAAAGTGTTGTGATGTGAGGATCAGTAGAGAGGGACATGCTTATAAAGTCGCTCATCCTGAATTTAAGGTCATGGCTGATATGGCAGAGATTGCACGTAAATATCTCCGGGAGCTTCGGCTTACTCGTGCTACGATTGAGGGAGGAGCCGATGAGGATGAGGTGGATGAATTGATTAATGATGTGAACGCTGAAGATGCTAGAGAAGAATGATCTCATAGAATTAAAGCGTATCACTGCTGAAAAGTTGAGGCAAATAGATACGGTCGGTTATCATCTTGAAAAGACAGATAACCGGCTCAACTTGTATATACGTTCAGTTATTGACCACCCAAACGATCATAATCTTTATGAGTTACTATCAATTTGTCGCTTTTTCCGGTTTTTGGATACTTATATTTTCAAACCTAAAGAAGTTCGTAAATATATAGTTTTCTATGAACGTTTGAAGTTCTCTGGTTTGAAAGGCAGGACCAGATATAAGTTGACTCCAATACAGGTTTTTCAGTTCGCCAACATTTTGGGATTTTACAAAACAAAGACAAAACGCCTTTGCCGGGATGCATTGCTTTTTGTTCCTCGTAAGTATTCAAAAACGACATCTGTCGCTTCTTTGGCTATTTATGACATGTTGTTCGGCGATGCCAATGCGCAAGCGTACGTTGCGGCCAATAGTTATGACCAGGCACAGATATGTTTTGGAGAAATAAAAAATATTCTAAAATGTCTGGATCCCAGATTTCGCCATTTCAAGATAAATCGGGAACAGGTTTTCAATAAACGTAAAGGACGTACATCTTTTGCACGTTGCCTGGCTTCAAATCCAGATAAGCTGGACGGTCTTAATGCTAGTACTGTGATCCTTGACGAGTTTTCTCAGGCTGATAGTGCCGCCTTGAAAAATGTATTAACCTCATCAATGGGAGCGAGAGTAAACCCTCTGACAGTTGTAATTACGACGGCAAGTGAGAAACTGGAAGGACCATTTGTTGATATGCAGAACTCATATAAAGCGGTACTGCGTGGAGAAATGGAGAATGATAGCATTTTCGCGCACATATTTGAACCGGATGTAGAAGACGCCGAAGATGATCCGCATACATGGGCAAAGGTCCAGCCTCATCTGGGAATTACAGTCCAGGCTGATTATTACGAGAATGAGTATCGGAGCGCTCAAATGTCTGCAGATAACATGTTGACATTCCGCACTAAATTATTGAACATGTTCGTCCAGAACTCTGCTAAGGCATGGTTTACATCCAATGAAATCGAGTCCATGTTTAAGGATATTGAAATAAAGAAATTAACGAACCGACCGCCGGCAATGTGTGCTGTCGACCTTTCTGTATGTGATGACTTTTCAGCAGTAAGTTATACTGTCTATTTCCCTAAAATCAGGTCATTCCATATTCATACAGATTATTATTTCCCTGAAGGCGCACTGAAAGACCATCCGAATAAAGAATTATATATACGGTGGGTAGAAAAAGGATTCTTAAAACTTTGTCAGGGATCAGTCATAGACTACCGTATGATTTGTAATGATATACTGGAAGCGGATAAATATATTCAGATTTTAGGAATAGGATATGACCCATACAAATCAGCGGAGTTTGTCAACCTGATAGCTGCCTCTGGAGCAAAAAACGTTATTCAGCCTGTGAAACAAACATACGGGACCTTTACAAGTCCGGTTGAAACCTTTGAAATGGCCGCTAAGACCGGGCAGGTAACATTCAACAGTAACGATATTAATTCCTACTGCTTTGGGAATGCAGCCATGGATGAGGATAAACTGGAAAACCGTAAGCCTATAAAGCGAACGCAAACAGGAAAGATTGATGGTGTAATTACTGCACTGATGACATTTCATTTATTCAATAACTATCAACCCACATAAAGACATGAATATAAAGTTTTGGGAAAAAGAAAAGGAGAGTCCGGCTTCTGTTGTAAAAGAATGCAGCGTCCCGGAAAAAGTGATGGCAAAAGAACCGGAAAAGCGAGGTTATTTTGATACAGTAGCCAAAGCGGAGGCTTCTGTTCCTGTTTATAGCGTAAATACGCCTACACAGATAGTCACAACCCCTGATTTGGCAATGAAGGTGGCCACGGCCTTTCGCTGTGTGTCTATTCTAAGTGGAAGTATAGCGGCTTTGCCATTAGGGCTGAAACGTAAAAAAGGACGTTATTTCGGCATTGACGAAGACGATCCGATCAATTATGCTTTAAATGTACGCCCTAACCATCGGTTATCCGCATTCGAGTTAAAGCGCAATACAATAGCCTTGATGCTGAATTATGGGAATGCCTATATTTATCCAGATTGGGTTGGCGGTGAATTGAGGCTTATCCTGCTTTCTCCTTATAGTGTCAATTATGACAAGATAATGGATGAATACATGGTGAATGATACAGTAAATAATATCTATACTACTTTGTCCAGTGATGAAATAATTCATTTAAAGGGCTTTAGTCTTGATGGTGGGTATACAGGAGTCAGTGTAATTCATTTTGCTGGTCAAACATTAGGTATTGGAACAGGCATTAATAAAAAATCATTATCCGATCAACAACCGGGAAGTTCATTGAGGGGCTTTATCTCTGGAGATTATGATAGTACACCTGGAATAAGCAATTTTCAGGATAACCAAATGAAACCGGTAGTTGACCGTATTAGGGCTGAATTACGCTCCGGTGAAACCGTCACTTATTTACAGGGCGATTTGAAATTTAATCCTATGTCGCTTACTCCAGCAGATTTGCAGACATTGGAAACGATGAAACTTAACGTTTTGGAACTTTGCCGTTTTTATGGGGTTCATCCAGATAAGGCCTTTGCAGGGCAGAGCCAAAATTATAAGGCGAGCGAAATGAGTCAGGTGCAATTCATGGCTGATACCCTCAACCCTTTACTCCGGCAAATAGAAAATGAGTTCTTCATGAAATTAATACCGAAAAATTTATCATCAAAATATCGAATGGAGTTTGACTTGGAATCGTTTTATCAAACAGACTTGGAAAGCTTATCTACATATATGGAAAAAACTGTTCAAAACGGATTGTACACAGTTAATGAATGGAGGGTTAAAAGAAGCATGCCACCTCTGGAAGGTGGGGATGTTCCATTTGTCAGTTGTAATACGGCTCCGATCGATAGTCCAAAAATAAAAGGAGAAAATTTATCTCAGTCTGCTCAAAATTTGCCACCAAAAAACGATGATACTCAGGTTGGGTAAAAAGTACTGTATGGAAATACGAAGTTTTGGAGAAAATGCGGCACCCAAATTGGTTGCTGAAAGAACTATTGAAGGACATGCCGTTGTATTCGGTCAGGAAAGCCGAGTCATATTTGACAAGACTACCAGACGGTGTTTCGTGGAGGTCATTCAGCCGGGGGCAGTAACGGAAGAAATGCTTAGAGGTTGGGATATTAAAGCTCTTTGTGAACACGACAAAGGGCGTATGTTGGCCCGATCTTTTAAGGGAGTGGGCTCTTTGTCTTTGAACGTGGATGATTATGGTGTCAAATATCGTTTTGAAGCTCCGAATACCCATGATGGCGATTATGTTGTCGAAATGATTAAAAGAGGGGATATGTTCGGATCGTCCTTTGCTTTCCTTTCAGATGAGACAAAAAATGTGCGCTATACAAGACGTTCTGACGGAATGTTACTTAGGTCGGTCATGAAATTAGATTTTATGTCTGATGTTTCTATCGTGTCTGATCCTGCCTATATGGGTACGGACGTAAGTGTACGTAGTTTGGAAAGTTATTTTACTCCAGAGAATACCGATGAGGCTTACGTAAAGCAAGTATTAGAGTTAAGGAATTTATCTATTAATAATTAATCAATTTATCATGAGTGTGAGAAAAGAAAAGAGAGGGATGATCCAGCGTATTCAAGAGATCAATACCCGTTTTAAAGAACTTGCGGATGTGTTGGAAACAGATAAACGTTCGCTGACTTCAGATGAGGTAGAGGAACGCAATGCCCTCACCCAAGAGAAAGAGATCCTACAATTGCGACTGGATCGTATGAATAGTGCTAACTGGGCACAATCAGACCAGCAGATGACAGCAGAACGCGCTTTTTGTGATGCTTTATGTGCTTTGTATAAAAAACGTTCAGTTTCGGAAGATGCAGAGAGTTTTATGGAAGGCTACAATTTGTTAGTTCCTGCTACCCGTTCTATTCAGGATAGTACTACGGTAACACCGTTGGTGCCTATGACGATTGCTGAAATTATTGAGCCTCTCGAAAAGGGCTTGATTTTGGATAAGATAGGGGCTAAGATGCAGTATGGCATGGTTGGAACATGGCAGTTCCCGATTGTGGCGGCTATCGAAGCCACGATTGAGGATGAAAATGCAGAAGTAGCTGACACAACTATCGATATTACGAAGATTAGTCCGTCGCCTAAACGCGTCGCTTTGTCTATTCCAGTTTCTAACCGTGCGATTGATCAGAGCAATACGGCTATTTTGGAGGTTGTACGTAAACAGTTAACGATGGGATTGGCCCGTTTACTTAACAAGTGGATGTTCAACAAGGAAAAAATTACCTCAAAAGCAAGTGAAGGTTGCTTTGTTAAAGCGCATGCTTCTCCTGCTGTTACATTTGCTACCGCCGTTCCAACTTGGGCCGAGGTGTTACAGGTTGAAGCGGAGGTTTTAGGTAAGGGTGTCCCGATGGATGGCTCTGCCTGCTGGGTTTGTACAGCCTCAATGTTGGCAACATTGAAGTCGGCTCCGAAAGATAAGGGTAGTGGTCGTTTCATCGTCGAGAATAACACGATCGACGGATATCCGGTCTATGTTACTGAGTATGTAGATAAGGATATGCTAGGTTTTGGCGTGTTCTCTTATGAATTGGTTGGCCAGTTTGGTCAGATGCGTGTAACCTTTGATCCGTTTACCGGTGCAAAGAAAAACCTTGTGTATTTTGTATTGAACACCGATTTCGATATGCTGACTCTTCGTGATGAGGCATTTGCTATCGGTAAAACTCCTGCCGTAGGCGGTTAATAAATTAGGTTATGGATTTGTGCGTAAGCATACCAGAGTTAAAGAGTCAGCTTAATATGGTTGAGGAATATACAGGAGAAGATATGTACTTGACTGGATTATTGGAAACGTCTCAGATGAGCGTAGAGTTTCATATCCAGCAGCCATTGAGTACATTTGTCGATAAAGAAAAGAGCCTGAACCCAATGCTGAAACATGCAATCCTCATACTGGCATCGCATTTCTACGCGAATCGCGAACCGGTTGCTTACGTACAACCTAGAATAATTCCTTATACGTTTGAATATCTTTTGCAACCATTTAAAAAATATACCTGATGAGAGCGGGATCATTGAGAGAACCAGTAGATTTTCTTGATTTAAAAGAGAAGCAGAGTGCTTCCGGATTTGTCAAGAAAGATTATGAAGTTGTATATTCTTGTAAGGCTTGTAAGAAGAGGAATACAGTCAAGTTGGATGACGAAATGAATGCTTCCGAGGCGTTCAAGGAAACAACGATTGTATTGCAGGTTCGATTTCACCCGGTGATAAAAGAAGGTATGCATATTCGCTATAATGGCTCTGAATATGATATCAAACTTATCGATCCTCAAACCGATCACAGTTATTTGATAACATGTAAAAAGATCAATCTATAAAATGGCCGCTATCGAAATAAAAACTATTGACAGAGATACAATTCTCCATTTGGTAGATGGATTGGATAGCTTTGAAAAAGATCGTGCTATTCGTGCAGGACTTGTGGCCGCTGTAGGTGTTTTCAGGACAAAAGGGCGGAGTAACTTACGTAATTGGATGGGGCAACATGATCATCCAAACGGCGTGACTGGTAATTTATTAGCATCATTCAAAAACAGAGTGAAGAAAAGTAAGCCAGGTGCGTTAGCCGGCTTTGAGTGGCCTAAAGGTGCTCATGTTTGGTTTGTAGATCAAGGTACTGGATTCCGTCAAACAAAAAAGCATGATACCGGCATCATGCCAGCCTCTCACTTTTGGGAGGATGCTAGACGATCGGAGGAATCGAAAGCAATGCAACGATTACAGAATGGGATTGAAAAAGCAGTTCAACGTATTAATGAAAGGAGAAACTAATGTTACCAGCAGGAAATAAATTAGGAATATCATCTGTCATTCGCAATTTACTCTTACAAAGCGAAGAGCTAAAGAGTTTAGTATCCGGTAAGATTTATCCCTTATATGCACCTGAAAAAACAGAAGGTGATTTTGTACTATACAAACGGGATGGGCATAAATCTGATTTTACAAAAATGGGGAAATCTAGTACAGAATGCAGGATATTCATAAATACCATATCGGATGACTATGACCGGGGCTTAGATATAGCTCAAAAGATATGCGAGATACTGGAAGGTAAATATTCAGACGGTATGGAAATATGGTTAGAAGATTCTACCGAAGCGACTACTGATAAAAAATACATACAAGTACTCTTATTTTCAATAGAATAACAATTTAAAAATTAATTGATATGGCATTACCTATTAAACATGATTCAAACCAGGACATAGAAAGAGGTCAGTTCTTTTTGTTCCTGAATGATATGCCTTTGGCATTTTGTTCTGATTGTTCGCTTGAAATGACAACCGAAGAAGTCGATGTATCTAATAAGATGTGCGCAGGGAACTGGAATGTTTCGCTGCCAGGCAAAAAGGGCTTCACCATTTCGGCAGAGTCTTTGATAACCCGGCTGGACGGAGCTATGAGTTTCGATACTTTGCTTGAGAATCAGATAACAGGTGATACATTGGATTTCTTTTTCGGGATGGCAAAAGCAACGGAACAAACGGAAACCGGCGGCAAGTTTGAAAAAGACACAACCCAGAAGAACTACACAGGGAAGGTGATGATCACTTCTTTGTCTCTGAAAAGCACGAATGGGCAGATAGCGTCTTCCTCTGCTTCTTTCAAGGGTGTCGGCGCACTAGCGCCATCTACTGGGACTAGTGCTGGCGCATAAAAGTTTTTTTTCTGATTTACAAATAACGGAGGGCGGCAGGTTGGCTGCCCTCTTTTTGATTTAATAGGTATGAAATATAATATCAGATTGACGATAAAATCAATTATCCGGGCAGAACAGATTTTGTCAAAGCCCTTTACCGATATTGATTACACGAATATAGAAGAGTTGACAAAGCTGCTGTATTGTACTGTGCTTGTAAATAATCCTGTTTTATTCACCTTTGAAGAGTTCCAGATGATTGCAGAGAATGGAAAACAGTTTGCTGCTATGATAAAGGAGATTGAGAAAGTAAATAAAGTCTTGGAACAGTTTACGCGATCGGATAAATCAGTATTCGGAGAAGCGTCTGAAGAACCTCTATATTTAAAAGATATCGCAGGGATGTTGATAATGTCGGGACTGGACGCAAACTATGTGATGAACGAGATGGAGATATCCGATATTCCGGTATTCGTAGAGGCTTATGAAAAGAAGAGACGTGAAGAAATGGAAGCCTCCCGGCTTTGGACATTTTTGTCTATTGTCCCACATATTGACACAAAGAAAGTGAGGAATCCACGAGATTTAATGATGTTCCCCTGGGAAGAAGAGGAGGCACAACAAGAGGCAGAAGCCGTTTTGCTCCTAGACAAGGAGGCGGCAGAGAGATTCTTTAACGGTGAGTTTAACCCATTAAAAAATTGATTATGGCAGGAAAATTATCATTCAGTATAGCACTCAATCTTTTAACAGAGAATTTCAAACGCGGAACAAGTTCTGTAAAGAATGCTTTCCGATCTATGCAGGCGCAGATTCTTACGTTTGCGGCAGCTATGGGTTTTGCCGGGGTTAGTTTGTCTAACTTCTTTTCTCAGTTGATCCAAGTTGCCCGGGAAACGAGTAAAGCGGTTACCGCATTAAAAAACGTGTCGGGTAATACAGCTCAGTTTGCAGACAATCTCCGGTATACTACACAACTTGCGCAAAAATATGGAGTTTACGTAAACGATATAACGAGCAACTATGCCAAATTCACGGCCGCAGCTAGTATTGCCGGTATGGCAATAGCTGACCAACGGAAACTATTTGAATCTCTTTCCCGGGCCGCGTCTGGCTTTGGAATGTCTGCCGATGATACGAATGGCGTTTTCTTAGCCATAACGCAGATGATGGGTAAAGGCAAGATTCAGGCGGAAGAGTTACGCGGCCAGTTAGGTGAACGTTTACCGATTGCGATGCAGGCAATGGCGAAAGCAGCCGGTACGACGGTGGCTGGGCTAGACAGTATAATGAAGAAAGGTAAGTTATTGTCTGCTGAGGTTCTTCCCAAGTTCGCTGACGCTCTTAATGAAATGATGCCGAACGTGGACACAGACAACATAGAAACGTCTCTCAATCGCCTGAAAAATGCCTTTCAAGAGTTTACGCAGAATACCGGCATTCAGGATGCTTATAAAAAGTTGATTGACGGTTTGACAAGTTTTGTCAATTATGCAAAAGATAAAATATCCACATTGGTCACTTTTGTGATATCCTTGATATCAGGGAAATTACTGGCTAATATAATTTCTTATTTTGCAAAGAGCCATTCCGTACTTAATAATTCCGTTAAAAAGCATGAGGTTGCACAAGCGCAAAAGCAGTTGGCCACACAAAAGCGTATTGATGCAGAGAAACTATACGAAGCAACCTTAACGGCTTACGAAACAAAAGAAAACGGCAAACGTTTGGCTAGTAAAACTGAAGTAAGTCGAGCAAAAAAGGCTTTAGATGTAGCGGCATTAACCGAAAGAAAAGCGATTTTGGCAGCTCAAACAGCGGCTGAAAATGCGGCAGCTGTCCAAAGTATGGGATTTTGGAAACGTACAGGAGCCGCAGTTGTTGCTTCTGCCAAACGTGCAAGTACTGCATTAAAAGCGGCGTTCTCTGCCACTTGGGTTACAGCTTTACTTACCGTTGTTTCAGCAGTAGTCGCTAAAATGGTGGAAATGTATACAGAAGCAAAGCGCGTTAGAGGCATTTTTGATGAATATAAGAAAGCTGCATCTGATATATCCACATCATCAGAAAAAGCACAATTGGACGTACTCAAAAAGATAACAGAGGATACAACTCGATCGGTTAAAGATCGTGCTAATACTTGGGCAGAATTGGCCTCTAGGATGAACGTTACCCTGAAAAAGAATGAAACCGAACTTGATTATCATAAACGCATAAATGAAGAGATTGCTAAACGTATTAAACTGTTAGAGAATACCGCAAAAGCTGATTTTTATGCATCAAGAAAAGTAGAGGCGGAAGATAAATTCAAAACGATACAAAAAGATCTGGGGATTCAGGGCATGGATCCTATGGGTACTGAATATCTTATGCAACAAATGTCTGCTTATGGTAAAACTGGTTCCAAGAAAGCACAAGTTGAAGGATTGCAGCGCTATTATCAGGAGGTTTGGAAAAATAATGGCAAGTTTGTTGATGACTATGAGAATAAACTTATCGAAATGTCCGGTTACTGGGCCATTATGGCTGACGCAACCAAAGAAATGGAAAATGCGACTGTAGGATTGTTGTCTGATAAACCTAAACCATTAACAGAAGAACCAGAGAAATCAAAAAAGAAAACCGACCTACAAAAAGCAGAAGAAGCTTATGTCCAATCGACTAAAGAATTAACTAATAAATTAGCAAATCAGGTTATTACAGAGAAGGAATATGATCGGGAGCTAAAGAAATTGAATAAGGCAACATATGAAACCTTGTCTGGTCTTTTAACCCCAGAGCAGGCAGAAAAAAATAAAACGTTTCAATTAACAAAGGCAGGTAAACCTGATAGTAAAATATACGAATCAGAAATAATTTATAAAGATGAATTAGAGAAATACACTAAACAGTTCTCCGAGAGGCTAATTACAGAGAATGATTATAAGAAGGCTCAATATGATTTGATCGAAAAGACTTTGAAAGAAATATCCGGCATGGATGATATTGGCGAAGCCGGTAAAACTTTTGTTGATGCTTTGAATGAGTCTGCTGATACTTTAAGGAAAGAGGTCTTTAAGGTTCCCGCCTATAAGGAGCGTGATAAAACTTATGACTACAAGAAAACGGATATTGAAAAGCTCCAGGCTGAACGTGACTCTAAACGTAGTTATGCAGATAGTATTAAAAGTAAAATAGGTGGAGATACAGATGATCTGGAGGAAAAGCTGAAAGCTGCGAAAGGAAACCTAGAGGCTATCAAAAAAGAGTATGATAAAAATGCCGAGGATTTCATCGTTGCCCTAAATGAAGCCCTAAACAATGTAACGTCTTTGGATGAGGCTTTAAAGATTGCTCAAGTAAAGAAGGATGTGCAGGACTTTACCAAAGAACTAAATGAAGGTATGTACTCGGGAGTGAAAGAGATTGCTTCAAGTTCTGATCGGCTTGTCTCGGCATTTTCTTCTTTGCATGATGTTTTTGGCGATGAGGACGCAACTGCGTGGGAACGTATAATGGCTGTCTGGAATGCTATGATCAATACCGTTGATGCTTTTATGAGCATTGTTAAAACGATTGAAGAATTGACCAAGATTACAGAAAAATTGTCAAAGGCTAAAGAGGCAGAGGCGGCTATCGATACTGCAATAACAACTCAAAAAGTGACAAACGCAGGGATCCAAGCGACTGCAGAAACTGCAACTGCTGCTACAACTGCTGCCGCCGCAAAAACAGAAGTGGCTGCCAATACAGCGGTCGCAGGATCTGCAGCGGTTAAATCGGTGGCAGGTATTCCCTTTGTTGGTATTGCAATGGCGGGGGCAGCTTTGGCCGCAATTATAGCAATGATGGCCTCATTACCGAAATTTGCCAATGGGGGGATAATTGGAGGCGGCTCTCGTACAGGGGATAAAATACTAGGGCGATTCAATGCTGGCGAAATGGTTCTTACTACAGGCCAACAAGCCACATTATTTCAACTAGCAAACGGAAGAGGCATAAATACAAATAATGGTAATGGCAAAGTAGAGTTTGAAATTCGCTATGACCGGTTAGTCGGGGTATTGAAAAACGGGGATCAAAAGAATAGGAGAGGGCGATAATGAATATAAAGTATTATCATGATTTTATTGGTGCAGACAATGTTGTCAACCGTTTTGAGATATTACAAAACTTGTCTACGACCCCGGAGATTATCGAAGCTGCTCCGGATGCATTTACTTTAGAATATCTAGAAGTGAAAAAACTGGAACCAGTGCAGGGATCACAGGCCACGTTAAAGTTGATCAGTGAAAGGAACTTTCAATTTCTCGACTTGCATACGGACGATATGCAAAAATACTTGATCAAGTTTTATCGAGCAGGTCAGTTATATTGGATCGGTTATCTGGACTCAGAATTATACAATGAAAACTTGACAGATTATGCTCCTTATACCGTTGAGTTTTCGGGGGCAGACTTTAATATTTTGGAACGACTCAAATTTCGGAATGAGAGTGAAAAGGCCTACCTTGATATTGCCTCTTTCATAACTCAGCTAAAACGATGCTTCAATAAGTTGGGATTGCCATTTGAAAAATTGTACATAGGCTGCTCGACGGTTCCGGAAGGGGGAATCTTTGCCTCAGAAACAGCCTTACATAAGCTCTATATACAGTCTGCAAATTTTTATGATGAGGATAAAGAGCCGATGTCTTGCCGTGAAGTGGTTGAGTCAATATTGCAACCCTTAGGGCTTATGATGGTACAGCGGGATGCCTCTGTCTATATCTATGACCTAAATACAGTTAAGTCCGGCGGAGTGATGAAGTGTTACGATTTTAGCACGCTGTCTTATATCGGTGATACAGCTGTTAATGTCCAGTTAGGTGATATCGGTGATATCGGAACCATGTCGACAGATGCCAGCTTGGGCTTTAAGGAAATGATTAATAATACAACAATCACAAGTTCGTTGTATGCTGATAACCTGAAAGAAAGTACAGAGCTTGATATCAAAGAATTATCAGATAAAATAGAAATAAGCAGGCCACCTATCAATAGTTACTTTTATAATAAATCAACCCAAATAGAGAGCCTGAACGGTGGAATTTTTGCAGTGTATCGTGGTCTTATGTCTGCACCTTATGAAGAGGGAGAAACTGAGCTAGGGTGCTATGCAAAATATGAGCCTACTCCGGCCAGTATCTTACCGCTTTTTAGAATAAAATCAAGCAAGTACATTACAAAGGTTGAACCTAAAACAGAAGGCCGATATGAAATATACCCCTATATTATAAATTTAAGTATGTCTGTTTATGCGAGCTCTACATCACAACCGATTATGCAAAAAGGGGAGGAGATCATAAAGAATAGCGAAGTATTAAAGCTTCACTGCAATTTATATATCACTAATGACCAAGGTAAGATAACAGCTTATTACAGTACATTATCTGGTAATACATACGGCTGGGTTCCGGTTTCTAATGGAGTGATTGAACAGGGAAAGTTCATTCTTTGGTTTAGTAAAGAGAAATCAGAAGGTTCAATGTTGGATAATTGGACCATTAATTCAAATATTTCGGTGATTAATGACCGGGCTACAGGGTACCCATATGCTTCTGAAGCCGAGAAAGGGATATTAGTAAAACCGGATGTGTCTGGCAATTTAATATTTGAAATTACTAATAAAAGTCAGATATATAATCCTTCCTCAGGGGATGAGGTCGCGACCGGAAAAGTCATCATGTTATTATTTGATAAGATTGATGTCGATATCAAGGATCAGAACGGTAAATCACCATCGACTGATGATTATGAGTTTAAATCTTATATCAACAAAAAAGTTTCAGCGGACTATGATGAAGTAACCCTTAAATGTATATCAGCCAATGAAGATCGTCTTCCTGTCGGGAAAGGTAACATATTAAAAAAAATCGGTGATCATTATGAATTACAGTTGTCTTACTCTCGTGCCGGTCAAACTAATATACTTGAACGGCTACTGATGTGTACAATCCATTCAAATTTTACCACCAAAAATAAAGCTATCTTGGTAGATGTAAAGATGACTGACAATCCAGCGCTTAGATATGTGACATATAACAATGTACTTCAATCTGACGGTATGTATATAACTGGTGCAACGCTGGATTTTAGTAAAGCAAAGACAACGATCAAAGCAGTTGAGTTTTCTGCCGATGTCGATAAATTAAGTGATATACCATATGAATAGATAATGTCCGACAAAATTATGGTTAGTGGGTATGAGTAACGTTGTAAATAGATCGATCCGGAAAAACTCCCTGCCGCGTACAGGTAGGGCGTTGGATGCTATGCCCGGCGGCGTAGCATCTGGGAGGGGAACAATCATAGGGGAGGGCTCTGTTTCAGTAGAAGCGGAGTTTGATATATTGGAAGGTGAAGCCATTAAAGTTGAAAAGCAGTCTATATCGAATAGACTTACTTATACAATCAACCATGCGGATACTTCTGAGGGTGAAAGCACTGCTAATCAGGGAATGTATGTTGTCAAAAATGTATTTGTTGATACGTTTGGACATGTGACAGGCTTTGAGAGTGAGGATTTTTCTATTACGTTCGACGATAAATACCTTCGTAAAGACAAGCCGGATTCAACAGAGTATCCAATCGCCTTTAAAGGAGGTGCCACCTTTGGCAATTATGTTGGCGGCTTTCATGGCTCCGGTGCCAGGATAAATGAAAAAGGGGAAGGCGAAATGCGTAGCCTTCAACTATGGGAGTTCTTGGAAGTACCTGAACTGCGTTTTAACCGTATCGATGTTGTGTCGGGTGAACTTTGGAATGCTATCGCTTTCGGTTTGATTGAGTCTGTCGATACAGAGAATAAAATCGTGAAGCTGAAACTGGAAGAGGGGGAACTTGCCGGATTACATGTGAATGATTTTTGTCGTGGTATATTCCATAACCTGACCGGTAATGCTACTACTTCCGGTGTTGACAGTGCCGGTTTCGATGTAGTGGTGGGATTCTCGACTGCCTACTTTACGCCTACAGAAATAATCGATAATGCCCATTTCAGATATGAGCTGAAACCCGGAACAACGGTTCACCCCTGCACGGCTATGAAGTTTGCCGTGTACGGTAATCCTATTGAGAAGAACCGGCAGCATTCCGCTTATTCAACAAGGACTTATCAGCGATATCTTCGTAATGTCAGTACATGGGAGATCAATCCAGGGAAACATATTTCATCACAATGGGGTGATCTTTCAAACCTGGTCATAAATGGGGAATCTCTAGCCGAAGGATCAATCTATTTGAACAATGTTTATTTCGGAGGAAACGTTTGGAACGTTCCCGGTCTGGAAAACAATTTGAAGGGACAGGATGCGTATTCTGTAACCTTATCAACTTATAGTGCAGTATATAATACGAAAGATGGATTGACGGAACAGGTCAATATCGTTACAGGTGATAAAAATGTTGTGACGGGAACGGCTCAGGTTGTTGCACAAAACTTTCGTATATCAACCAAAATCCAGGTTTCGAAAGGTGCGACTCCATTACGGTACAGTACTGTTATTGGAGAAGGTAAATATCTGGTTACTTCAGTGGGTACAGGATGCACATATACGGTCACTGATGGTCTTTTAGTAGTTCATGGTGTAACGGAAGAAAAGGCAGAAATAAAACTGGAGATTAATTGTGAGGGGCTGGCCGTTTACGAACAGGTATTTACTATTGTCCGTGTGATTGATGGTATGGACGGTACAGATGTGGAGTGGATATTTCAGCGTTCTGTTACTGAGGACGCAAAACCAGTAAGGCCGGAGGTTTCAGAAAATGTTGCGGATTTTGTTCCTGCCGGTTGGACGGATGATCCAGTAGGGCCGGACATAACGAATCAGTTTGAATGGAGCTGTAAGCGTGAAAAAGAGAATGGTGTTTGGGGATCATTCTCCGAAGTATTCCTATGGTCCAGATGGGGTAAAGATGGTACTAGTACCGAATACATCTATGCCCTTTCAAAGAATTATGCGCCACCTGCGATAACTAACAGTCAGGAGGATGGGTATGTTCCGATGGAATGGCATTCTGCGCCTCTTAGCGTTACCGCAGAGTATAAAGTATTATGGGTGTCTCAAAGAGTAAAAAAAGATGGAGTCTGGAGTAGATTTTCAAATCCCAGTATATATGCCAAATGGGCGGAAGATGGTAAAGATGGTGATCCCGGGAAAGACGGGAATGCGACCTATATGGTATATAAACGATCAGAAACGCAACCGGATACGCCTAAAGCTGGATCAATGCCTCCATCAGGGTGGTCATTAGATCCTCCCTCTGGTACTTATCCGTTGTGGATGTCTGATGCAATTTTTACAGGAGATAATACTTTGTATCGTAGTTGGTCTGTACCTACAAGGATATCTGGCCCTGATGGAAAGGATGGGAAAGCCGGTCCTTCATTGACATTCAGAAAAAAATATGATGCTTCAAAAATCTATACCGGAACGGAACAACATGTTGATGCGGTTTATACTGAAGATACTCCAGGAACTAAAGTGTTTTGGATGGCAAAAACATCAGCCGGTTCATTCAATAATAAATATCCGAGTTCCGGGTCTGTATATTGGGAAAGATTTCAAGGTCAATTTGAGAGTATAGCAACAGGGTTAGCGTTGATAGAAGAGGCAAATATTGCCGGTTGGTGGTTCTCGGACTTAACGATACAGAGCCAAAACAGGAATGTGGTCATTGATGGCAATGCCGATACTCATCCCCGTATAGCGTTGGGAGCCTCCTATGAAAACAGGGATACTGCTCCGACCAGGCTTTATGAGGACGGTTCTGTTTATTTTGAGAAGGGTACTTTTGGAGGTAAAGTCATAAGTTCACTTAATGGCAATAGAATTATTATTGACCCTGACGATCAGACTCTAAAGATGATAAATTCATCAAATAATGAGGTTTTTAATATTTCATTTCAGAATACAGTAGGACAACAATCATTTCCAGAAATAAACATGTATATGCACACTGTCGATGGTGGTTTAGCACGACATATAAAATTACATGCGGGAGGACTTTATATGCTGGGGACTGACAGTTCTAATACAGTATCAATAACACCATCTTCTTTGACATTTCCAAATCTTTCATCGATTGATCCCAAAATCAAAGGAGCTTTTTGGAGGGATGGAACAACCGTAAAGGTTTCGCAAGGATAGTACTATTAAATTATAAGTAATATGGCAGGAACAAAGGATATTAAAGAATTTACAAAGTATCCCAGTCTATCGGATAACGATTATTTGTTGGGGACTAAGACCGATTTAGGTGGTACGGATGCCGGTATAACCGTTGCCGACTTTAAAAAGCTGGTAGCTCAAGATGTAAAGCCAATCATCAAGAATGGGTATTGGTGGGTAAACGGTGTGAACACCGGTGAATTGGCAACGGGTAGGACTCCACAGTTCCGTTATACGGTCAATGGTATGGAGATGAAGTATAACAATGAAGATGATACTGCTTTTCGGGTCATTATCCCTATTGAAGATTTGCTATTCACTTTTGATGATCTTACCCCGGAACAGGTAGAGTTATTGAAGCTGAAATTCTCAGACTTAACGGAGGCTGAAAAGAATGAGCTCCGAGGTAAAGCTTTTACTTATGCTGATTTTACTCCGGAGCAATTGTCTGATCTTCGTTTGACATGGGATAAGTTGACTCCAGCACAAAAGAAAGAACTGCAGGGGGAACGTGGATATAGTGCCTTTGAGGTATGGGAGCAGCAGGAAGGGAATACCGGTAAAACAGTAGATGATTATCTTTCCTGGCTCCGTCTACCGGCAACGAGTGTTGCATTGGCTATTCGTGAGGAAATGGATCAAATAGCTGAAGAAGCAGAGGAAGTAAGAAGAGAAACAAATGCTGCGGGAGAACAGGCTGATAAGGCGGCTGTACGGGCGAATAATGCCGCAGAAGCCGCGGAAGGTATTGTTGCCGGTATAGTACCGACGAAAACAAGTGATCTGGAAAATGATAGCGGATTCATTACAAAGGTTGTTGATGACCTGGCTAATTATTTACTCAAATCAGAAACATACACCAGAGAAGAAGTTCTGAATCTGATATCTCAAATCAAAGGTGTTGGTATATTGCCTGTTGAAGTTCTGCCTGATACCGGGGAAACTAATATTATCTACTTTCTTCCCAAAGAGGGGGCAGAGGATGATGTGTATGACGAATATATTTGGATAAGTGGGAAATGGGAACGAATTGGTTCTACTTCTATCGATTTATTGAAGTATTATACCAAAGAAGATGCAGATAACCGCTATGTATTGAAGATGCTCGGAAAACGTCTTATGACGGATGAAGAAGGGGAAAAGTTAGCAGGTATCGAAGCCGGAGCAAATAAGTTTGAGTATCCGGCTGACCCGGTAGCGGATCAAGTTCTCACATGGGGAGAAAGTGGGGCTGTTTGGGGCGATGTTTCGGGAGGGTCTGATATATTACTCATGGGTAGTTTCAGAACAGTTGGAAGTTCTTCAACTGCTGAACAAAAGGCACAGGTTCTCAATGGTCATACTTATGACGAAATATTAGACGCTGTTTTAAGCAACAAGCCTATATATACCATGTTTAATGCAGCAAATTCACCTATGGGATATGCTACTGTAAAATCGGCTACGAGACGAGTGGACGGAACAAATACATACATATACATGGTTGCTGAATACTATAACGGCTTTGCTATACCTACTGATTACTGTTTAGAAAAAAGGTTGTTAATGATTTTCGACAATACAACCGGGGTTCTTACTGGAATGAGTGCGCTAGGAAAACTTTTGTCAGGATATGATTCACTCACCTTTTCGAGTATTCCTTTTAATGGCGGCTCTGTTTTTGGCTTTATCAGCGACAGTGATGGAACTTGGACACCTAGATTAACTTTTCCACATGGAAATCCAAACGAGGGAGACGAGACGAGCGTCATTATGGTAAATTCATATATTATGATGGCTTGGTCAAATTTTACTCTAGGAAGTGACGCTCCGGCAGGTACAAGGTTGCTGATGATTGATGACTTTGTAAATATAGAGAATGGTCAAGCGGTGGAAATAAATATTAAATACATGAATAAAGTATTTAATGTTAGAGTATCCGAACCTTTTAATTATAGTAGCTAGCCATGAGTAGACGAAGAGCCTTTTTATTTGGTGGTGGGTCCATCCCGTCAGACTTTTTTCTGCCGGAAGACTTACCCGCAGAAAACAATGTTTATGCTTTATTTGAGACAAGAAAAGGCAATCAGTATTTATGTTCTTATAGGTTGCTCAATCCTGATTATTTTACTGATTATACTTTTATTGCACCTGTCTGTGTGGCGGCAAGATCAACAGGAGGATACGCTGTTTTTTTAGTACCGGATGCCAATAGGGTATTTTCAGCACGTTACAAAATAAACACTACAGGAACAGTTGTAACACCGGGGGTATATGCCCCAACAACTGTATCAGGGGCTTTATCCGATTTTTTAGGTAAAGCTAATATGAAACAAACTTTGTTTTATTATACTGGAGTAGTTGGACGTCCTGAATCGGAATTTGAAGCAATGGTGATGGCAAGGGAAGTAATTCTCAACGGACAGGCTTGTTACCCTGCTTCTATGGGCGAACTTATGATTCTTGGTAGTAACATATCGAATATAAATTATATACTTAGTTTGGCAGGTCTGCAAACTTATGCGACTTCGCTTGCTGTTGCTTCTTCAACCATTATGTCTAGTGCAAGCTATTTGGTTAGAAGAAATACTTTAGCAGGTTCGCCGGTGTCAGGTTCTAAAACAACGGCTTATAATATTATACCTATAACGGAATTAGATGTAAAATTTACTAACCCTAATATAAAGGACAATGCAATGACTATTACTTCTGACGGTGGCAGCGGAAGTTCTACAGTTTGGGAACTGGACGATGAAGGATGGTATCACATGCCGGAAGGTCTGGCTTATGGCGCAACAGCTGTAATAAGATTTACTCTTGGTGCTCCTCAGTATTCGCGGTTTAGGGTAAGTTGGGTTATTGATTCTTTGGCTAACAATGAGAAAATTTACTTTAGTAGGATTAATACTGCATTTTCTACAACATCATATTATTTAGGAGTAGGAGGAACAGTTACAGGTGTGGAAGAATCATACGATTATGTTAATACTGTAAAGGGTACTAACTATGTTGAAATTGGTTTTAGGAGAATGACTTCAGGAGTTAGTAATACAAATTTTAAAATTAAAATTGAACCAATTGTATAAATATGGCAGATAATAAAGAACAAGTAATATTAGAAGTTATCATAAAAAATGATGTTGTATTAATTCTTGAAATAGAGAACTGATGGAGAACTACACAGATAAATTCCTTTTTGGACTGATCGAGTTTTTCGCCTGGGCGAAATGGCTTTTCTTCCTGGCTTTAGTTTTGACACTGGGTGATCTAAAGTTTGGTATTGCAGCATCACGATATCGGAAGGACCCAATCAAACGATCACGGGCGGTTCGACGTACAATGGATAAGATCACAAGTTATATCATTTGGGTTGTAATGGCTTATTCATTTGGCCAGGCATTTGGGCAACCTTTTGGAATCGACTTGTTACCGCTCATAATCTTATTGGTTATATATGGGGTTGAGTTGGAAAGCATATATGTAAATTACTTTGCTGCACGTGGTAAGCATGTAAAAGTGAAGTTTCTGAATTTCTTTGGAAAGAAAACAGATATAATAGAAATAGAAGGAGATAACAATGAGACAGATAAATAAAATCATAATACATTGCTCTGCATCACGGGAAGGGCAGTCTCTTACCGTTGCAGATATTGATAAAATACACCGGGCACGCGGATGGAATGGTATCGGTTACCATTATGTTGTTTACATCGATGGATCTGTTCACGGAGGAAGGCCGGTGGAAAAAGTAGGAGCGCATGTTTCGGGGCATAATGCAGGCAGTATAGGCATTTGTTATGTCGGTGGACTAGATGGGGCGGGAAATCCTAATGATACCCGTACCGAAGCGCAAAAGGCTGCCATCCGTGAATTGGTGAATGAGTTGTGTCGGAAATATCCGACTGTTGTAGAGGTAAAAGGGCACCGGGATTATTCACCTGATTTGAACGGTAACGGAATAATAGAATCTAGTGAGTGGTTAAAGGCTTGTCCCTGCTTCGATGTACAAAGTGAATTTACTTCGTTTCTCCCCAATGTAAATGTAAAACCATGAAAGGAATTGTATTACTCTGGTGTATGTTCCTTTTGTTTGGATGCGGAACAAAAAAGCAAAACTACAAATCGGAAACGGTTAGTACGGCTGTCAGCAGTCAAAAGGATAGTGTACATATCACTGAATCTGTTCAACGTACAATTACGGAGTTATTGGAGTGCCAGGGAACTGGTATCATAACTATAATAGAGTTATCCAAGCCGGACAGTATAGGTAACCAATATATTGTAAAGACAACCCAGAAGGATATCCATACCGAACAAAAACGATCGGTGGTAACGGAAGAGAATAGTGATAAGCAGGAGACTGATATATCTATCCAGGTAAAGAATGAAGGTATAAAAGAGATCGTTACGGATGATGTGCTGATTGATCGGAGGTTTGTTTTACCGAATTGGGTATCTGGATTGATTGTTATTCTGTTCGGTTGTTTGGGCTTATGGATAGCCAGGAATATTAAATAGTAATTTTTCTCATAGTAATTTTAGTTAGTAATGCGGACCGCTTTGCCTGAGATGGGTAGGGCGGTTTTACTTTGTTAAATGTGCATATTAATGAGTATAATTGATGATTAACATATTTTGTATATAAATTATTTACAAAATAGTCTGAAAAATATTTATCTGATAAATAAAAGGTCTATCTTTGTACCAAAGAAAAAACCTCCAAGTTGGCGGACTTGGAGGTTAGTATTAATTTTTAATTTTAACAGGCAATGGAAACGGGAAAGAATCCATTTTTGAGCCCTCTATTGAGGTGCAAAAGTAATTCATTATTTTCAGATTGGGAAATAATGCCGCGAAAATCTGTTACTCAGTCTGATTTTGAGAAGGAATTTGAACCTTTTGCTTTTTCTGTAGTGAGTGCTGTAGAGCAGGGTTGGGGCATGTTATCTGATTTTTGTCGCAATTATCCAGTCTCTAGTAGAAAAAGAAATGTAAAGCCGACGAATTTGAATGCCTTTATTGTAGAACGACTAGCTTTAATAGAAGGTTTACAATGTGGTGAACTTAGGGGAAGAGAAAGACGATCTTATGTGCGAGTAGGCGATAATAAGTTATTTGTTAAGAAGATTAGGGATGACTTAAGACCGTCTACATTTCTACAAAGACAGTACGAATGTATCATAATCAGGAAACATTGGATTTAGATGATGATTTACCTATTACTTATCTTGGTTATCAAACGGATAGGGCTTGGACTCATATAACAGGTATATATGCTGTTCACATGATAGGAGATAGGATTGAATGGTTTTCAGATATTGCAGATTTAGCATATAAAGGGCAGATTTTATATTCAATTAATCAAAATGAACAGATTGATAAGGATGTAGAAGTAACATTGAAGGTTTCTGTACAGAAGAAACTTATTGAGTAAATGAAAGCAAAGGCTCTTTACCAGCCTTTGCAATATAATCATGAAATTTGTATTATGTTATGAATATCAATTATAGAAATATAACTCTAGCAAGAGAAAGCAGAGGTTATACCCAGAGTGAAATGGCTTCAGCTATTCAGGGGTTAACTCAAGGTAATCTGTCACGAATGGAAAAAGGGTTGTTGTCTGTTTCAGATGATGTAATACAAAGAATATCGGCGTATTTAAATTATCCACTTACATTTTTTAGTAAAGAGTACAATTGTATTTCTGGAAGCTCTATGTTTTATAGAAAAAGAATAAGCATGCCTAGAAAGCAACTCTCTAAATTAGAAGCTCATATAGACATAACAAATCGTATAATTGATGATTTATTAGAGTCTATAAGTATACCGGAATTTAGGATTCCTCATTTTAATGTAGAGGATAATATTACTCCGGAAAATGTAGCATTTCGTTTGCGGAATTATTTGGGTATACCGGGTGGTCCAGTGGAAAATCTAGTGTCATTGTTGGAAAAAAATGGGGTTATTGTTGTTTTTTATGATTCCGATTGTGAGAAATTTGATGGAGTAACAAAGTTTACTTATAATTCTCAGCCAGTTATTTGGGTAAATGAAAATATGCCTAATGATAGGAAGAGATTTACGTTGGCGCATGAATTAGGACATTTGGTTATGCATTTGAGAAGACCTGATTTGGATTTGGATGATGACGTAATGGAAAAACAAGCAAATAGCTTTGCTGCGGAGTTTATGTTACCTTATGTTGAATGTAAGAAAGATTTTTATAATATGAAATTTAATGATTTACCTTCTTATAAATATTATTGGAAGATGTCTAAGGCTGCAATTCTTTATAGAGCTAAGGATATTGGAGCAATAACGGAAAAGGTTTATACATATTATAATATTTCTTTAGGAAGGAATGGTGAAAAGAAGAATGAGAGAGAAAAAATAAATATTGATAGCCCATCTATTCTTTCTAAAATGCTTAATTTGTATATTACTGATTTAGGGTATAATAAACAAGAACTGGCGGATTTGATTGGTTTGTCATTGAATGATTTGAATAAATACTATTTTTCGCCAGAAATAAAGCCTAAATTTAAAATAGCATTATGATATAAGCTATCGGGATATTTATGTAAAATGAAGATTTTTTAAATAGAAAACAATGTTATAGCAAAAGTAAAGATAGGAGACGTAGTGATTAGCTGTGAGTTTAAATATGCTTTGAAAGTTACTATTGAAGAACATTTTCTAGATTAGGAATTTGATGATATTGGGGAAGATGTACTTGGTCTGTATGTGAAGGAAGATTGAACAAGCTAATTATATTAGTAATTTTGTATAAAGTCTGATAGTTAATACTATCGGACTTTTTTTGTTAAATATGTGAAATAACTCACTGAAAATTTGTGTAATAATCAAATGATGATTATATTTGTATTGTCTTGAAGAGACAGAGATGATTGATTTGATGGAAGGTTTCAAAGGCCGAGAGGAAATGCTTGATTATTTAAGATTCCTCTTCCGAAATGAAAAGGAGCTCATTGAAGATGGGTGGTTTTCAGAATCGGAATTCTTTGAAGAAGTTTATTCAACAGTAGTTGTACTGGCGGAAGAACTAAACAAAGGATGAAAGTTTTAGGTGACCCCTTCGGGGGCACCTTTAACATCCGTCAATCTTTACATCTCTGCGCTCTTTGAGTTTTGTCGAACATATATTTTAAAGTTATGACCGAAGATTTGAGAAATGGAATAGATGAAATGATAAAAAGCATGCATCTGTTACGAACGAAAACTGGTTCAGTAGAATTTGACAAACTGTTTGACTCTGTAAAAGAGTTGACTACAACTTCGGAAGAACGTAGGGAAGCTGGTATATATCTTCGGGAGCAGATGCGCATGCGTCGGAAGAGACCCGATGTCGATATAAAAAAAATGGTCAAGGAAGCACAAGATGTTGTTTCTTTGTCGTATATTGCAAAACAATATTTTAATAAGGATAGGAGTTGGCTCTATCAACGTATCAATGGAACGTTAGTAAATGGTAAACCAGCTACTTTTACAGAACAGGAACTGACGATTTTAGCCGATTCTTTAAAGAATATAGGTCTAAAACTTTCGGAAATATCAAAATCAATCAATCAAAGTCTTTAAGACGGAAGGGCTTCCACGGGTTGGAGGCCTTTTTTCTAAGGTATTAGCCAGGTTCAAATACGCTTTTGATTACACAATTGTATTTAGTCTGGCGGACCCGGAGTAGGGTTTCCTTCTCCGGGTTTTATTTAATCGTACAAATGTTTTACAATTGGTAATTCATAATCTATGTAATGTTCTTATTGATAAGGGTTGATTGCTAGATTGGAATAAAACCCGTACATTTGCCTCAAAATGTATAATTGCTAATATAATCGAAAACAAAAGATGAAGAAACTTATTGCTGCCAGCCTGATGCTGGCTTGTGCGTTCTCTACAACAAATGTCGGAGCACAAGAAAAAGAAGGAGAAAAAGAAGAAGGTTTCATTTTTACGACCGTAAAGGAAAACCCGATTACATCCATTAAGAATCAGAACCGGGCAGGTACTTGCTGGTGCTACTCTAGTATGGCTTTCCTGGAATCTGAATTGCTTCGTATGGGAAAGGGTGAATATGATCTTTCAGAGATGTTTACCGTTTACCATACTTATCAGGATCGTGCCGATATGGCTGTCCGTACTCATGGCGATGCTTCATTCTCGCAGGGTGGGTCTTTCTATGATGTGATTTACGGAATGGAAGCTTTCGGTTTGGTGCCGGAAGAAGAAATGCGCCCCGGGGTGATGTATAGCGATACATTGAGTAACCATGGAGAGTTGTCTGCCCTCACAGATGCTATGGTAGGTGCTATGGCCGGCGGTAAAGTAAAAAAATTCCAGTATGACGAGGATTACAATTTGTTGTGGAAAAAGGCAGTGGCTGCGGTACATGAAATCTATCTGGGAAAAGCTCCGGAAAAGTTTACTTATAAAGGAAAAGAATATACTCCGAAGTCATTCTATGAATCTACAGGATTAAAACCGTCGGATTATGTATCGTTGACTTCTTATACGCATCATCCGTTCTATACGCAGTTTTCGCTGGAAATCCAGGATAACTGGCGTCACGCACTGTCTTACAACCTGCCGATCGACGAGTTCATGGAAGTGTTCGACAATGCGATCAATACAGGCTATACGATTGCCTGGGGATCCGACGTAAGTGAGTCCGGTTTTACCCGCGACGGTGTAGCTGTTATGCCTGATAACGAAAAGGTACAGGAACTGAGCGGATCTGACATGGCTCATTGGTTGAAGATGAAACCGGAAGAAAAGAAATTGAATACGAAACCGCAACCGCAGAAATGGTGTACGCAGGCAGAACGCCAGTTGGCTTACGATAATTGGGAAACTACCGACGACCATGGCATGCAGATCTACGGTATTGCCAAAGATCAGGAAGGAAACGAATATTACATGGTGAAAAACTCTTGGGGGACATCTAATAAATATAACGGTATTTGGTATGCTTCAAAAGCATTCGTACGTTACAAAACGATGAATATTGTTGTTCACAAAGATGCACTGCCTAAAGCTATTAAATCTAAATTAGGTATCAAGTAATTATTTGTATCATAAAATGTGAAAAGAGGCGTTCCCGGTAGGAGTTGGGGCGCCTCTTTTCTATTTATACAAAGATGTGCTTATTTAAAGATCTGCTTATTTACGGAACTAATATCAGGGTATAATTCAGATCGGATGCTGCTTTTTGCAATTCCTGATTCAATAGTGTCAGACTGTCGCCCTCTGCCTGGAAATAGAATGTCATACTTCCGTCGCTGGGGATCAATTCATAAACAACAGCTTCTGAATCGTTCGGTGTGCCATGTTTTACCTGGCGTTTACCGGTAGAAGAGAATGTCTTGTCCTGTCCGTTTTCGGCTTCCAGGTAAGTGGCATCCATTTCGTAAACACCGTCGTCGCTATCCTGCTGATAGAACAAAGTCAGGTCATAAACGATACCTGGACCATCTGCTGCCGGGAATGTTCCCTTGTATTTTTTCTGAATAACAGTTCCTTTTTTAGGGTCAACCTTCAGCGAATCACGCATATTCACAGGCTTGGTTGTTTTCCCTGTTATTTCAGGCAAAGCCGGTGCATCAGGTACCGCTTCAGCTACTGTTACGCTTTCTTCTTCTATTAAAGCGGGTTCGGTTGTTTTCTTCCCGCTACATGCAGCTAATAAAGCCAGAGCTGCTACTGCGATAAAATACTTTTTCATTATTCTGCGTTTTTATTTATTAGTGACTTTGCCGTTATAACAAAAGTCCCCCTGCATTTTGTTTTGCAGGAGGACTTTTTTAACTATATGACAGGCTGTTTCTTATTTTTTATCCGGACTGTCCGGCTTCTTCTGATACTCAGAAGGAATCGTGATGGCACTTCCGTCACGTTCTGCATAATAATGAGGCGACATGATCTCTATGCCCGCTTCATTGAATATATCCTGTATGTTCTGATGCAGATCGGAATATATCTGCGATAATTGATCAGCTTCCTTTATATAGGCATTTATTTGGTAGCAGGGATAATAGTCCTGCAATTCCGTTTCCAGAACGAAAGGTTTCGGGTGTGGCATAACACCCGGAGTGGAACGTGCCGCATCGATCAGTAATTGGTGGACCTGGCGCCAGGGAACATCATATCCGATACTGACGGTCGAGTGAATGATCAGGCCGAACTGACGGGCGGACGCGCTGTAATTGACTGTATGTGACGACATGATGAATGAGTTCGGAATGGTAACCACTTCATTCTTCGGTGTGCGGATACGGGTGACGAACGGTGTTTTTTCGATCACATTCCCTGTTGTCTCGTTTAACTTGATGCGGTCACCCAGTTTGAACGGACGCATATAAGTAATGACCAGACCTGCGATGATATTTCCGATAACTGTACTTGATCCCAAAGAAACGATCAGTCCGACAAAGACTGAAATACCCTGGAATACGCCTGAGTCAGACCCCGGCAGATAGGGATAGATCATGGCGATCATAAACGCATACAGCAGGAAACGTATAATATTGAAAGAGGGCTGTGCCCAGTCCGGATAGAATCCGGTGATTTTCAGTTTCTCGCTTTCGATCTCATTCGCTATATACTGAATACCCTTAATGATATATTTTACGCAGTAATAAATGACAATGATGATGAACAGATTAGGAATATATTCAACTACGGATTTAAGAACCATTTTGATCGGTTCGATAATATAAGTGAATAATCTCATTGCCAGGTTCTCTGTTTGCGGGAATATGGCAAACAGCATCGGGACACTGAACATGAGTTGTATCAGCAATACTATATAACGGAGGATGTTGTTCAGGAATATAAGTATCCTTCCTTGCCGATGGGTATTCAGAAATTCGTAATCCCGTATGGTGATGGACTTGAGTTTGTTCTGTTTCAGCCAGATGATACGACGGCGTAGTTTTCTGAACAGATAGTTGGTCAGCTTGAACAGGAGATACTGGACAACCAGTACCAGGATAAACAAGGCAACTCGTTTGGTAACCTGGAGAATACCATGTTCTTTTTTCAGTGACTGTATTTTATCACTGACGATAAACCGGTATGTTTTGGCTAGTTCATCCCTTTCCGTGTTCAGCCAAAGAGCATCCTGGTCAGTGACACTTAGTATCACCTTTTCCCCATACATGATATCCGTTTGGTATTCGCTTCTGAACAAATATACGGAGTCGTTTTTCAGGCTGAGGTCTTTGCCGATCTTCAGGATCATATTGACGGCATTCTCTGCCCGGTCATAGGCGGATACACCCCCTCTTTTGGCATAGAAAGTAAGAAGTGTATCACCGTCGATAATAAGAGGAACGCCGGGTGTCAGTGTCCTCAGTGAATCGATACTGCGGCGTTGCTCTTCTTTTTTCAGCGAATCGGTTGTGATATGTTTGTATAACGCATCATCCCGTTCGGAGCGGAGCATGATTTCATTCAGCTTCATCTCCTGTAACTGAAGTTCCAGCTCCTGCATCCTGATAGAATCCTTGCGATGCATTTCTGCCAGGATAGATAAAGAATCGGCTGGGATCTCATCTGTCTTATTCTCTGCAATAACAGCATTCAGTAATCCTTCGGCCTTTTCTCTGATCTGGGATGCAGCCCGACCCGGCATAAGGAATATAACCGCAAGGGCGGCAAAACATAACACCAAACGTTTCATAGCGCTTTTACTCTCTACTTTTAATTAATTGTATTTTATTTACCTCCGGCGGGCAAATGTTTTAACCAGTAATCAGCCATACTTTTCCGCAGATGCAGTGTCGTACCTTCGCGTTCGTAGATACCGTGGCTACGCATCGGATAGCTGATCTGGCTGAATATCTTCCCGTGTTTGACCAGTTCGTTCACTACCATTTCGCAGGCTTGGTAATGTACGTTGTCGTCACCGGTGCCGTGTATCATCAGTAAGTTTCCTTTCAATCCATCGGCATAGGTGATGGGCGAACCTTTGCGATAGCCTTCCGGATTGTTTTGTGGCGTGTTCATGTAACGTTCCTGATAAACGGTATCGTACAGACGTTGGTCGGCAACAGCTGCGATCGCAATACCGGTATGGAATACTTCAGGATAACGGAACATGCAGTTCAGGGTCTGGCTGCCGCCGCCGCTCCATCCGTTGATGCCGATGCGGGACAGGTCGATAAACGAATATTGCCGTCCCAGGTCTTGTATGCCGCGTGCCTGGTCTTCGGATGCGAATGTGCCGACTTCTCCATAGATACATTTGCGCCATTCACGTCCGCGTGGTGCATTCGCTCCACGGTTTTCGATGCTGACATAGATATATCCCAGGTTGGTCATATATTGATTCCAAAGGTCACCGCCGTTCCATACGTCCTGTACGGTCGATCCCGCCGGTTCGCCATAGACTTCGATGATTACCGGATATTTCTTTGACGGATCGAAACCTACAGGTTTGATCATGCAGGCATCCAGTAGCAGGTCGCCTGATTTTACTTTGACAAACTCTTTCGGATTCAATCCCAGAGCTTCATATTGTTCTTTAGCCTTTGCATTGTCTTCCAGTATACGGACGGATTGGTTTTTGGGGAATGATACCATATCGATCATCGGTGGTGTCACTGAATTGCTGTAGGTGTGTACCGCCCATTTTCCCGTCGGTGACATGTTATAGCGATGTTGTCCCGGCTGGCTTTCCGGACTCAGACGTTTCACTTCTCCTTTACCGAACAGGTTAGCACTGTACAGGTAACGTTGGGTATAGTTTTCCGGTGAAGCGATAAAATAAACCAGTCCCTTTTGAAGATCGGTTCCAACCGGCTGGATATAGTCGAAATCACCTTTGGTAATGGGTGCTATTTCTTTTCCGTCACGACTAATGCGATATAAATGACGCCATCCGCTGCGTTCACTTTCCCAGGTGAAAAATTGGTTATTCTTCAGCCACAGGATGTTGTCGTTCGTATCCAGCCATGCGGCATCTTTGTCGGTAAAGATATTTTCCGGTGTGGCGCTGCCGATTCGGGCGATCCATACTTTGTTGGTATTCTGTTCCCGGTTCAGTTGCTGGATGAACAGTTCATTGCTTTCCGGGATAAAATCCATGCGGGGGATGTAATTGTTGCGGGGATCTCCAGGGATATCGATCCAGGTAGTTGTTCCTCCTTCAGCCGGGATGTATCCTACTTTTACGGCAGAATTGGCAGTACCGGCTTTCGGATAGGGAAAATGCTGGATGGTTGGATAGATGGAGTCTATATTATTGATAATATCGAATACACCTGTCCCTTCCGTATCGCTTTGCCAGTAGGCTATGTACTTACCGTCCGGACTCCAGCGGAAACCGTCGCGGCAGCTGAATTCTTCTTCATATACCCAGTCGAACGTGCCGTTTACAATTGTTTGACTTCCATCGCTGGTTAACTGTGTTCTTTTGCCGGTATGGATGTCTTCTACATATATATTATTCTCAAAGACGTATGCTACCCGAGTTCCGTCGGGGGAGAACTTGGCGAACATCATAGACGATTCGGGCAGTCCTTTACCCAATTGGCGAAGACTTTTATCGGTGAGGTCGAGTACCCAATAATCGCCACGGGTGTTATACCGCCAAACCCGTTTGGTATTGTTAAATATCAGTACCTTGTCGTTGTTATTACTCCAGGAGAGGCTACCCATTCCAATACGCTTTCCAGTTAATGGGTCTATAAATAGGGTGGAGGGGATGATCACTTCACGGGCATTATCTTTGGCCCGGTAGGCTACCACATCCATACCGCCGTCTTTTTTATTTTGCTCCAGGCGACTGTACCGTTCTCCGTCTTTCATCCAGTTCATGGCTCCGACCCCTTTGGTTTGGATCAAACGTCCGGTAAGTACATCTTCCAGGTATAGTTTGCCTCGTATTTCTGTCTTTTCATTGGAGGCAAGTGAATACTCGTCTGTTTCCGTCCGGTTTTCCCAAGGCATGATTTGTGCGTTGCTTATGTTTCCGGCTAACAGGAAACAAGCTACCGGAAAGATGAGTTTATAAAGTTTCATATATATTTGTTTATTAAATGTTTTATATCTACAAAGAACGGAATGTTTTATGAGATGGTCAAACATAAACGAAAGAAATCCACCGACCGGGAGCCCGGAGGTGGATTTCTTATATAAAGATGCAATTAAGTATTTATTTATTCAGTACTTTTTTGAAACGGGCAAGGAATTCTTTCGCTTCATCCATTGTCAGGCAAAGCGGCGGAAGCAGGCGGATTGTATTGGTTCCGGCAACCCCGGTGAATACTTTTTCTTCGAAAAGAAGCTGGCTACGTACTTCTTTGATCGATTCTTCAAACTCGATACCGATCATCAGACCGCGACCACGAACTTCCTTGATTCCCGGCAGTTTGTGTAACTCTTCGATCAGGAATTCTCCGACTTTGGCTGCATTGTCGACCAACTTCTCGTTTTCCATGATATCCAATACAGCGATAGCAGCAGCACAAGCTAGATGGTTACCTCCGAAAGTCGTTCCCAGCATGCCGTAAACAGGTTTAAACATCGGACTGATCAGCAAACCGCTCATCGGGAAACCGTTACCGATCCCTTTGGCTACTGTAATCAAATCCGGCTGGATACCAGCATATTGATGGGCAAAGAACCTTCCGCTTCTACCGTAACCGGACTGGATTTCATCCAGGATCAAACATGCTTCATATTTGGTACATAAAGCACGCAATTCCTTCATGAAGTCGTCTGTCGGAAGCTGGATACCGCCGACACCCTGGATACCTTCAATAATAACGGAAGAAACGTCCCCTTTCTGCAATTCGGCTTCAACAGCTACCGCATCGTTTAACGGCAGGTAAGTAACAGCCAGGTCTTCGTTGACCGGAGCGATGATCTTCGGATTATCAGTGACGCGAACGGCAGCAGAAGTACGTCCGTGGAAAGCGTGCTTGAAAGCGATTACCCGTTTCTTCCCATTGTGGAAGGAAGCCAGTTTCAACGCATTTTCGTTTGCTTCGGCACCGGAGTTGATCAGGAACAAGGAATAATCGTCATAACCGGAAGCTTTTCCCAGCTTGTCAGCCAGTTTTTGTTGCAGGCTATTGATGACGGAGTTGGAATAAAATCCCAATTTGTTCACTTGATCGGTGATAGCAGCTACATAAGTAGGATGGCTATGACCGACGGAGATAACGGCATGGCCGCCATACAGGTCGAGGTATTCTGTACCTTCGCTGTCCCATACATGGCATCCTTTGCCTTTTACTATTTCTATATTAAATAAAGGGTATACGTCGAATAAATTCATAATTGAAAATTGATAATTGAAAATTAGTAACATGGAAAACAGGAAACTGAAAATAATTTTCAATTTTCAATTTTCCATTATCAATTAAAAAGCCGAAGGCTTCAAATGTAATCCTACAGTCTCTTCCAAACCGAACAGCAAATTCATATTATGCACAGCTTGTCCGCTGGCGCCTTTCAACAAGTTGTCGATCATAGATACGATCAGCAATTTGTTATCATATTTCTGGAGATACAGGAGACATTTGTTTGTGTTGACTACCTGTTTCAGATCCGGATTCTTATCTGTAATGAAAGTGAACGAATGATCGTCATAATATTCTTCATAAATACGGCGGATCTCATCCAATCCTACTTTACAGTCGACATAAGTCGTTGCAAAAATACCGCGTGAGAAATTGCCCCGTACCGGAATAAAGTTGATATTACTTTCGAAACTATTCTGCAACTGGCGCAGGCTCTGGCCAATCTCAGCCAGGTGCTGGTGTGTGAACGGTTTATAAATTGAAATGTTATCGTTTCGCCAGCTGAAATGAGAAGTCGACGAAGGCTTAACACCGGCTCCTGTCGATCCGGTGATCGCATTCACATGCAGCTCTGAATTCAACATCAGGTGTTTAGCCAGTGGCAAAACGGCTAACTGGATACAGGTGGCAAAACAACCGGGGTTCGCAATGTGTCGGGAATTGCAGATACGTCGTCGGTTCAATTCCGGCAGACCGTAAACGAAATCATGCTCGTCGCTTTCGATACGGTAATCCATGCTGAGGTCGATGATCTTCACGTTCTCGGGTACAGTATGGCTTTCCATGAACTTCTTCGTGTCGCCGTGGGCGGTGCAGAAGAACAGAAGGTCAATGCTGTTCAACGGCAACTCGTCGGTAAAACGCATTTCGGTTTCGCCGAACAGGCCGCTATGAACGTCAGTGATCAAATTTCCGGCGTTACTGGTACTATTCACAAATGTAATCTCGGCGTCCGGGTGATTAAGCAGCAGGCGGATCAATTCGCCTGCCGTATATCCCGCACCACCTATAATTCCGATCTTTATCATATTTCTTCGTCCTTATGGTTGTTATAATAAACACGTAACGGTGTAGAAGTTACTTTGATAAAGCCTTTGGCATCTTCTGCCGTCCAGCCTTTTTGCATTTCACCGTATTCACCGAATTTAGTTTTCACCAGGTCGTCTTCCGATTCAACACCGACGGTTGAGAAAGAAAGCGGGCGGAGTTCGAGGATAGCCGTTCCGTTTACGTTACGCTGTGATTCTTGCAACATGGCTTCGATGTCACGCATAACCGGTTCCAGATACTGGCTTTCGTGCAGGAACATGCCGTACCAGTTCGCAACCTGGTCTTTCCAGTACTGCTGCCATTTGCTCAATGTATATTTTTCAAGGAAGCGGTGTGCACCGATGATCAGCATAGGAGCAGCAGCTTCAAAACCGACACGTCCCTTGATACCGATAATTGTATCACCAACGTGCATATCGCGGCCGATACCGTAAGCTGCGCCGATCTCTTCAACTTTCTGGATGGCGGCAATCTTATCTTCGAATACTTCGCCGTTCACAGCATGAATTTCACCCTTTTTGAACTCGATGCGTAATTCTTCACTGCCGGTCTTTTCCACCTGTTTCAGATAAGCACTTTCCGGTAATCCCTGAGCTGAATCCAGAATTTCGCCTCCACAGATGGAAGTTCCCCACAGGCCGACGTTGTAAGAATATTTCAGTTTTGTGAAATCGGCAACGAAGCCGTGTTCTTTCAGGTAGTTGATTTCATAATCGCGGGTCAGCGCCATGTCGCGGGTCAGTGTGATGATCTCCACGTTCGGGGCCAGTACCAGGAAAGTCATGTCGAAACGAATCTGGTCGTTACCTGCACCGGTTGAGCCGTGGGCGATCGCGTCGGCACCGATCTCGTTGGCATAACGGGCAATAGCCAATGCCTGGAAGATACGTTCGGAGCTAACGGAGATAGGATAGGTACCGTTACGCAATACATTGCCGAATACCATATATTTCAAGCTCTTTTCGTAATATTCTTTTGTAACGTCGATCGTTACATATTTGGTAGCGCCCAGTTTATAAGCATTTTCTTCGTTCTGCTTCAACTGTTCTTCGCTGAATCCACCAGTGTTGGCACAAGCTGCATATACTTCGTAGCCTTTTTCTTTGGCAAGGTACATCACTGTGAAAGAGGTATCCAAACCTCCGCTGAATGCAACTACTACTTTCTTTTTCATTGTCTGTTTGTTTTTGTGGGTTCCGGTAAGGGCGTTTCGCGAAACGCCCTTACCGGAAAGCCCCGTATGATTTATTTATTATTATTTTTTTCTCTTTCGTCTGCTTCCCGTTTGGCACGATGCGGATCGGCCGGGTCGAACAACATCGCTGTACAGATACAATATTTCCGGTTCGTACGTTCCAGAATATCATGGTTTACGCAACCGATGCAACCGCGCCAGAACGATTCGTCGTCGGTCAGATCGGAAAAGGTTACAGGTACATAACCTAGTTCGGTGTTCATCTTCATCACCGCTGCACCGGAAGTAAGACTGAATACCTTCGCTTTCGGCCAACGCATGCGAGCCAGTTGAAACGTCATATCCTTGATCCGTTTGGCAATACCCAAACCTCGGAAATCCGGGTGAACAATTAACCCGGAGGTCGTTACATACTGTTTGTTCCCCCACGATTCGATATAGCTGAAACCGGCAAACTGATCTCCGGCCAGTGCGATGACTGCTTTCCCTTCTTTCATTTTTTGGGCCACATATTCATGCGTACGCTTAGCGATACCAGTTCCGCGCACTTTGGCAGCCTCTTCAATGGTAGTCAATATCTTGTCTACATATATTTCGTGAGAGGCGTCAGCAATCATTACATCGATTTCTGTTTCTTGTTTCATTTTACGATTGTTCTTAATCTTCTTTTGTTTATAAACGGAAGAACTGTTGTCTCCCTTAATCGCCCTTATATAAAATGTGATAATGCTTTTACTATCCGGTCCCTGCTGATCCCTTCGCGGGGAATGATCAGGATCGTGTCGTCTCCGGCAATCGTTCCCAGTATCTCGTGCGGAGCATGGGTGTCGATATCGGATGCAATCCCCATCGCATATCCCGGACGTGTCTTGACTACTGCCAGGTTTCCGGAAAATTCAATGTTCGGATGATGTTGTGTCTGCACCTTGTTCGGCTGTATCAAAGCTGAATAATCTGGCAGACAATATACATAATCGCCGTTCGCATCATGTACTTTGGCTACTTTCAGTTGCTTTATGTCGCGTGACAAGGTAGCTTGTGTAACCTGAAATCCGCTGGCTTCCAATTCTTTCAGCAGCTCTTCCTGGTTACATATCGCCTTCGTTTGTATGATGCGGCAGATAGCGTCCAATCGTTCCTTCTTTGTACTCATGTTTGTATATTTATGCAAAACGGATGCAAATATAAATCGAATAATTGAATAAATATACATTGTTGCCTTGTTTTTTTGTATAATTATTTGTCTTATATCTCTATTGAGCAAAAATGCCTTTGGATTTGTTCTATTCTTATAAAGAAATGATAATTTTGTATTCGTAAAAACTAAATGAGAGAGATGAAAAAGATTACAGGTTTATTAATGGTTATGCTTCTGATGCTGAGTGCTTGCGGAAGCGTTCCTTTGACAGGAAGAAAACAGGTGTTGTTGGTTTCCGACCAGGAGGTGCTGACTTCCAGTTTAACGCAATATAGCGATTATATGAAATCAGCCACAAAATCGACAGACAAGAACGAGAGTGCAATGGTGACCCGTGTCGGTAAAAAGATTGCTGCGGCTACGGAGGCTTATCTGAAAGCCAACGGGATGGAGAGCGAAATCAAGAATTTCCAATGGGAGTTCAATCTGGTAAAAGACAACCAGATCAATGCTTTTTGTATGCCGGGTGGAAAGATCGTCGTGTATGAAGGTCTGATGTCTTTGGTTTCGTCGGACGATGAACTGGCAGTTGTAGTGGGGCATGAGGTGGCTCACGCTGTCGCAAAACATAGTAACGAACGAATGAGCCAGCAACTGATGGCGCAGTATGGCGCAGCTATCCTGGGACAGGCGGTAAGCAATAAGAGTGCGGCGGTTCAGAATCTGGCAAATACGGTGTATGGAGTGGGAGCACAATATGGTGTTATGTTGCCTTTCTCCCGCAAACATGAATCGGAAGCGGATTATATGGGACTGGTATTTATGACAATGGCAGGATATAATCCGGATGTTGCTGTAAACTTCTGGCAGAAAATGTCTGCCGGAAAGAGTGGGGCGACTCCGGAATTTATGAGTACTCACCCGAGTGATGCGACCCGTATCTCCGAGATACAGCGGGCGCTGCCGGAGATCAAGGCAAAATATAAGAGTAAATGATGGTTAGTAAATAAAAGGTTGTGTGTCAAATTCATTTTGTCATAGTGAGCTTGCCAACCTCGCATGTTAAATGTAAATTATCAGCATAAAATGAGAGCTTGGGACAAGCCCGAGAAGACTAGATAATGAATTTTGACACACTTCTATTTAGTTATAATTTTCAGGGAAGATAAATCTATTTTTTGTTTTGAAAATAATTAGAAAGATTCATATCAATGTCTCGTTTGACTTCTTCTATTGAAAAAGTTTTCATAGGATAGACTGTCAGACTATCTCTTGTCCCTGCTCTATTTTCTGTAATGTTAGTATGGTTGACTGAAGTAAGTGACTCTGTGAAGTCCCTTAATCTATTCATATCCTCTGGAATGTTTACGTGTACTTTTAGATAAGGATTCTCCGGATGAATTTTTATCTTTTCTGTTTCAAATTGTTTCATCTTAAATTGATTTTAATGGAGTATTATAGTTTTAGTTTATTTCTTTTGTTTCCTACTTGTACAATGTAAATTTGGTTAGTAGGAAGATTGATCTCTTCTTTGTCAGATTTGGATATCGTAGTATAGCGTAGGCGACCGGAAATGTCATACACATTAATCCTTTCTCTATGCATTGTATTAGCTACAATGATTTTATCTGCGGATGTATATATATGACAAGTATTGGTTGGTGTTATATTTTCTGTTGATGTACTTCCATTGTAAGTGTAGCTGTAAATATCAACAAAATATGTATACCAATTGTCTCTCTCATCCCCGTTGTAATGCGTTTCTTCTATTAAGTCGTTGTTTTCATCATATACGTATTTTACTTTACGTCGGGTATTATCCCAATAGTTGTAAGAATATCTTTCAAACTGGTTCTTTGAGTAAAAATATTCTTCTATTAGTTTTTCTTTCTTGTTTTCTTGTTTTCTGTAGATTCTTGTTAAACGGTCGTTTTTGTCGAATTCATATAAATCTTCCAAATCCTTTATATAAGAGCCTTTTTCAATGTTGTATCTGAATATTTCTTTTTTATATCCTTTTGAATTATAACTGATAATGTATTTTTCATTTTTGATGAATTTTTCGTACCGATCACTGTAAAACCAACTAGCGAGAGAGTCTACACCTGTATTTGTATAATAACATTGTATCTTATGAAAAGATGATTCCATCGATAATAATTTTCCATCATCGGTATATGTATAAGTGTCATTAGTGTTACTACTTGGTACGATATAATTTTTTAGTTTTCCATTGGGATAGAAGGTGTAGGTCATAATAGGTTTATTATTCCCGTTGTGAGAAAAGACTGTTAATCCGTCTTCGCTATAATTGTAGAAAGTTGTATTTGTATAACTAAGGTTCACTCCTGCTTCATAATTTTTACAGACAATTTTGTTTGCATTTATTTTGTTTCGTTCCTCTATGGGTAACCAGTCGGCAAAAGGATCTTTAGGTGTAGGAAATCTAGGTACACCATGGTTTTTACAAAAGGCAAGTGGTTTCATGCTGAATAAACAGAAAAGAAGAAGTATGAAAGTTCTCATAATTGATAAAAAATTTCTCCTCCCTGTCCCCATCGGTAGGTGTTATAATAAAGAAGCGTGAGGACCATCGTCTATCACTGCTTTGAGGCTCTCGACTGCCCACCGTACAATAATAGAACAATGATCCCACGCTTTATGTAGGTATATAATCTACCCGTTACTATGAGTAGGTATATAACAAACACAAGCGTAGGAGTCATTTTGTCTATTATCTTGTACGGTTGAAATTGTCGAGATTTCAAAGCAAGATAATATCGAAACGCTTCTACGTTATTTCTAATACGTTACAAAGGTCGTATTTTGGGATGATTACTGCAAGAAATTTTATCAAATTTTATTTCTTTACTACACCGTTATTCCCATTTTCTTCATCAGGAAGCAAGCATTCATATTCTGGGCAATGCCTTCCCTTAATTGATAGGAGAACGTTAGTTCTTCGTTTTTGATATCTGCTTCAAAACGGTAGTTTTTAATCTGATCAGGAAATTCCTTTTCCAGTTCACCTAATACCAGGTCGTGTGTGGCGATGATGCCGCAAGCCTGATAAGAAACAAGCTGTTTCATCAGGGCGATCGAACCTTTCTGCTTGTCGATGGAATTGGTTCCTTTCAGGATTTCATCCAGGATGATGAATAATTGTTCGCCTTGCTGCAGGCGGTCGATGATCATCTTCAACCGTTTCAGTTCGGCGAAGAAATAAGATTCGTTGCTGACCAGCGAGTCGGAAGTACGCAGGCTGGTCACCATCTTTGCCGGATAGACGGTTAAAGCCTCCGCACAAACCGGAGCACCGATACAGCCGAGCAAGCCAGCAAATAATTGACCCCGATAGTTCGCAGGTAAGTACTTTTTCCTGCCATATTCGCTCCGGTAATAATCAGGAACCAGGGATTTTTCTCGATGGATATATCGTTTCTTACACAGACTTCCCGACGAAGGAGAGGATGTCCCAAAGCCTTGCCGCTCATCTTGAAGTAAGTGTCTGCTATTTCCGGATAAATGTAACTTGGATGATTGAATGCGAAGCCGCCCAGCGAACTATACGCATCGAACTTCTCCAAAGCGTCGAACCACAAAGGAATATCTTTGACATGTGCCTGTATCCAGCGTTCCAGCCTGATTGCTGTCCGGGTATCACGCAGGATGAATATGTTCAGGATGATTCCCATAAAGCTGATTCGTTGGTCGAGGGCTCCGATACAGCGGGATAACTTTTTCAATGAACGGGAAGCTGTTCCCTCCGGTCCGTTGAATCGACTGCTGATCGTTGCCAGTTCGGAGGATTTGAAAATATCACCTTCAATACTTTTGATCAGTGAAGAATAGGTGTATAGTATTTTTTCCATCTTATTCACTGAATTGTGAAGTGTGCTGATCTGTTTTGCCCGCAGGTTGGAAATAAGAAATGCAATGGCGAAGAATATGCCTAACGGAGCAAAAGGGATTGAGCCGACCGATGCTCCCACGATCAGAACAATCCATATGGCCGGAATGATCCACATCAGGCTTTTCCAAAGCAAACTGGTGATAAACGCCGGCTGATAGTCCGTCAGTGAGATCAGCGTACGAATATCTCCTTTTTCTCCGGGATGCAGCATGCCGGTAACATAGAAATGTTGTCTCAACTGCGTCATTTCGCTGAGTTCGAGGATCGCTTCCTGCCGTTTGAGAATTTCCTCTTTATCGGTGAGAGGATTGATAAACCAGTCGGCAAGCCTCTCTTTTCCTACGGAAGTGACCGTACGGTTGATCGATTGGAAGATGGAACGGTTGCCGAAAAGGTCCAGGTCCAGGCTGAAAGAATGTTCTCCGCTGCTTTTTTCAGGTGCTCCGTCGAAAGCGCTGAAGTCATAATCCAGTCCTTTCAGCTCATTGTTGCAGAGTGATATAAGAACATCGGCATACGATTTTTTCGATGACAAAAACGTATGATAGACCATCAGCCCGACAAAAGGAATAAGGAACAGAACCACAGCTCCTGCCAGCATCATCCAGTTTTCAGCTTTTAAAAACCATATGGCGGCAAGAAGTCCGGCTACGAGCAGCAGGCGTATTGTTCCTATCAAATGTATTTTCTTTCTTAGATTGTCCGAGCGGCGTGTGTATGCTGCTATTGTATCCTGATAATATTGATATACTTTTTCCATGCAGACAAAGATATAAAAAATGAACTTACCGGATAAGAAATGGTTATTAATAAAGAAAAGGTAACTGAATTGACCATAATTCAGGGAATCGGGGAGAATTGTTTGATGGTACGCTTGTTATCTTTGCTTTGTTTTTATTGATTTTACATACAATAATATTATATATGAAAAGGATAACTATATTTCTGTTTGTCTTATTTCTGTCCGGCTTTGTCTCCGTTTTCTCCCAGGTATTGGTTCAGGATCCCAAGCTGGAATATAATGCAGACAGTGTACGTGCGGTATTGGATAAAGCTCCTTATTTTACTTTGTTTAAAGATAATTATTTCATTGGAGGAACGACGATCGGGCATAAACCGACTGCTGCCAATTCGGATGTCAAATTTCAGTTAAGTATTGCGCAACGTCTGACCAAGAGTAAGTTACCCTTCGATACGTATCTTTTCATCCAGTATACTCAGAAAGCTTTCTGGAATGTTTTTCAGGAATCTCTTCCTATGCGCGACCTGAACTTCAATCCGGGGATCGGTTTGGGACACCTGATCATTCATCATAATAAGTATATCGGTAAGGGATATTTAATGCTAGAACATGAGTCGAACGGGAAAGATAGCACGGCTTCCCGTAGCTGGAATAAGGTCACATTTGCAGCGGCCGTTGTCCTTAATAAGAACTGGGAAGCTCAGTTCAAAACATGGATACCGATCGTCGATGGAAAATATAATAAGGACTTACTGAAATATAACGGTATATTCCAGGTGGCAACGAATTTCCGAACAGATAATAAACGCTTTAACTGCGGAGTGATTCTGACGAAACGTAAAACATGGTTCAGCTTTAATACCCAGGTAGAACTGAGCTATAAATTCAATAATAACGAAAACCAATATTTCTTCCTTCAATATTATAATGGCTACGGAGAGAATTTGCTGGAATATAATCAGTTCAAAAGCATGCTGAGGATCGGGTTTGTGATAAAGCCGCAGGATTTCAGTATATATTGAGATACGGAGTGAAGATGCGGAGCGAATCGGAATGGGGGATGCGCTCCTGTTCAAGACGGAGGTTATTCTCTTGAAGATGTTGATAGAGAGAATATTCGTCGGCAGTTAGGTTGGGGAGGAATTGTAATGGAGCCGGTGTTCCTTTTTTGAATAGGTGAGTGTATCGGTGGAAAGTACCCCAGTTCATCAGTAAAGATATAGTAGAAGGGTAGTAGCTGCGAAACTGGTTAAGAATTTGCAAGCCTTGTGCATCCAGATCTCCCCAGTAGAAACTTTGTACGTTTTTCAGCCAGGGAATATCTTTAAGATAACTGACGTTGAAACCGCCTCCGCTCCATAGTGCAATACTGTCGGGTAGTTGGGGTAACGTTAGGAAATTCATCTTATTTTCTGTAACAAACAGACGTTTGCAAGGACAATTTAATCGGCTGAAAGTTGTCAGAGGAATGGATATATCTGTCAATATTTTATTGTAAGCTAATGAGGTATCTAAGAAACGGATGCGTATCAGTGGTTCTGCTATTTTCAGGCCATATCGCTTCTCAAAGGTTTTTTCTTCCGAATTAATAGCCGATTCGGGTAAGATCGTGTCAAGCAGGGAACGAAGCAAATCCTTATTCTCTTCAATATATTTTGTATGAACGTCGATCGGTAATTCTCGGATGTATAGGTTAGGACGGGGATTTCCGATGAAATATTGGCAAACCTTTACAGTGTCGCTCCATGTATTGTGAGAGATAAGTCGGAGCGGATTGTTTTTTGCCCAGGCTAAAAGTTGTGGCATCGCTGTTTCAATATAGTGTAGATTTCGGGTGAAGATATCCAACTCCGATCGTTTCCGAGTGATGCGTAAGTAGACGTCCAATGAAGGGATGACGATACTTGAAGGGATTGTCTGAAAGCCGATCTTATCGAAGTTTTTCTCGCTCATTTCTATGCTATACCCATAGGTAGCAGCACCTTTCTGTAATTCGGCAATGGCTGCTTTATGCTCGGTTAATTTTAAGAGAATATCTTTGGCTGTGATCTTCCCTATGCGGGTGATAGCCCTGGGGAAGAACTCTTCTCCAGCCATGACAGACAAGAGTAGTTCTCTCCACCAGTTGAGGCATTGTTTTTTTATTTCTTGCGGTGTAATCATGAAACGATTTCTATATGTAAATTATGCTGCGTTTTTTCCTTTCTGTATTCCTCTATGCTCAGGTTACGTATCTGTGAGTCATTACCTCCCGGGTTGGAGACGTAGTGAACGGAGCGGATATAGTTTTCTATCACATGGATCTTCTGCATAGGAGTAACGATCAGCAATTGCAGGTTCAGTTTTTTGAACAGGTCGAGGCCGAACTGCGTACTTTCATCGTCTCCCCGTCCGAATGCTTCATCTATTACCACAAAACGAAACGATTTGCTACGTTCTTCCTGATAGTTTAATCCGAACTGGTAAGCGAGGGCAGAGGCGAGGATAGTATAGGCTAGTTTTTCCTTTTGTCCACCCGATTTACCGGAGGTTCCGGCATAAAACTCTTTCTCCATATCATCGGCGCGATAGCGTTCGCTGGCATTGAAGAGGAACCATTGGCGTACGTCGGTTACTTTACCGGTCCACTCGATGTCACGGTTTTCATTGCTTCGGAAGCGATTCAGTATCTGTTGTACCTGTTCGAAACGTTCTTCGGTGTAGGCATCGTCGGTGTTGAGGATATTACTGTAGCATGCTTTCAGGTTTTCTTTGAATTCCATGATTTCGCAGTCGGGATTGGTGACAGCCTGGAGTTTAATATAGGTTCCTTTGTTGAATTCTATGGCTTCCAAATGGGTATTGATGATGCCGATCTTTTCCTGGATCTGTTTGGCATGCAAGTCTAACTTGCTGTCGAAAGTGACAATGCTTTGTATGGTATCCTGGTTCAACATTGCTTTGAGCCGGGCTTCGTGGGCGGGCAATCCTTCGGTGACGACACGATGATAGATATTCAGATACTCTGCGCATGCTTCGACATCTTCAGCCAGTTCGAGGGCATCGAAAGGGAAGGCGTAGCGGTATTCGCGCATGATTTTAGTGATCTTGTCACGTGTAGATTCCGATTTCTTCTGAATATTCAGGCGTGTTCCTCCCAGGCTTTTAATGAGTTCGCCTTTGAGATTGTCGATAGAATGAAGTGTGTAAGACCTGTTTTGTAGTAACAGGTCTATCTTCGGGTAATATATTTCCTTGTCTTCTTTCGACAAGGATGCTGATAGTGTTTTTTGCTCCGGCAGCTGGTTGGTAGCCAGTTCTATCAAGGTATTCTGGCGCCCCATATTGTCTCTGAGCTGATTATATTGTTCTTTCAGTTCTTTTTCCTTCTTTTCGGCCTGCTGTTGTTGTTCTTTGAGCGTATTGATCAGGTCGTTGCTGTCGGTGATCTGCCGTTCTTCTTCCTGTAGACGGGTTATATTCTCTATTTCGCCTTGCCAGTTCAGTTCGTTCCAGTTTCGGAATCGTTTGATTTCCTGAAGGTAAGATTGCGTCGTGTTATAGTGGTTGACCATCTGAGACAGATTATTGATCTCGGCCTCCTCTGTTTTATATTGTTTCTGGAGTGTTTGCAGGTACGATTCGATGGCATGTATTTTTTCTTTATTGTTCCAACCCAATATGAAGTTTCTACGGTCCCACAGATCGCGACGGTCGTCTTTCACATGGCGCAGACGTCCGGTTTTGATCTGCCCCTCTTTCGTGATACCGTCGCAAACCGACCGAAACTCTTCCAGAGAGACGCATTGCAGGTCGAAACGGCGCACCAATTCTTTTTCCAACCAGTTATAAAACGGCGTATTGGGCTTAATGTCTATCTTATTGATGACAGATTCCGAAGAAACATCTTCTATCTGATATAATTTATTTTCTGCCGGAACACGAAAATATTCCAGGCGAACTCCTTTCTGAAACTTGTCCTGCAGTCTGTTCGTATTCACAAATCCCGAGACCAAATGATAGTATCGGTCAGGGACTAACATGCTGATCCCGAAACCATGCAATAGGCGTTCCAAAGCACCTTCCCACTCCTTATCTTCGCTGCGTACCTTCAATAGTTCCCCGACAAAGGGGATTTCTTCCTCCCGGATACCCAAATGCCGGACGAGCTGGTTGCGTATATCGAGGATGCCGGAGGGAAGTTGGTTGGAGCGTTTCTGTAACGATTCTATTTCTTGTTTCTGCAGTTCGATCTCCTGCTTGGTTTGCAAGTGTTTTGCTATCTTTCCACCTTGCAAAGTAGTTGTCTTTTCCCGTTCAGCAACCACCTCTTCCAGCTTGTCTTCGGCTGTTTTCTGGTTGCGGAAGAAGGTCTGTTCGGTGTTGGCGGCAGGGATTCCACAATCTACGGTCAGTTGCAGATATCGTTCGTGTTGTCTTTTTTTCTCTTGTTGGGCAACGGTCGCTTGTTCGATTTCTTTCTTGATTTGTTCAAGGCGGTCGCCACCGTTTTCATGGATAGCCTGTCGCAGATCGTTAATGGAATTACGACAGTTATCGAGTTCCTGTTCGGCCTGGTTGAACTGGCTTTCCAACTGGGTCAGTTTGCGTTGGCAAGTCGCGATTTCCTTTTGCAGCAGATGAAGTTTCTTGTCGGCAAAATAGGTTGGAATGGCATCCGAGAGTAAGAACTCTATTTCCTGCAGTTGCTGCCGGGTTTCTGAATATTCCTGGTCCAATGTAGTCAAGGGCGACAGTATATCCCGTTGTTTGCGAGCCTCCATAACGGCGGCATGCGCTTGATGAAGGTTGTCGAACCGCTTTTTCAATTCCTCGATCTGTTCTTGGATATTGGTGTGTTCCAACATCTGTTCACGAACGAAGTTGGTGAGGCTACTTACTGATTTCATAGAGACAGTCTGGTAGAACAATTCGATCGCTTTGTCGGAATTCATGCCGAATAACTGGCGGAAACGCTGGCTGTATCTGGCGAAGTTGTCATCGAATATCTCGATGCTTTTGTTAGCACGCAATCGCTTTTTCAACTCTTTTGCGTCTGTAAAGCCTGAAAGGTGCTCTTTGATTGTGAGCGGCTCGTTGCCAATCAGCAGGAGCTTACGTACACCGCCGTTTTCTATCCAAAAAAGCTGTGCCAGTGATATGTTTGTTTCGTACCCGGTGTTCCGGAAGTTGGCGACGATGGCGGTGAAAGTAGCCTCTCCTGCTTTTGTGTAGCGTAAGGTGACAGCTTTGCTACCGTTGGTCAATTCGTCGCTCTTCGAACTGTAATTTCCTTTGATATAGGATGCCAGATTTCGTTCCCGACTTTCGGCGCCGGCCGCTTTATTAAACGTAATGCGTTGATGAGGAACCAATAACGAGGTCAGCGCATCGACCACGGTCGATTTACCCGAACCGACAGCCCCGGTCAGTAACGAGTTTTCACCTTCCGGCGTGATTCTCCATATTTTACCGTTGAATGTTCCCCAGTTCAATAATTCCATATATTGTAGGCGATGGCCTACCTGCTGAATTTCGTTATTCATTTCTTCGACTGTTTTACGTATTCTTTATAACGTTCCAACCATTCGCTCACCTGATCGGCATTAACAAAGGCTTTGATGATGCGGTTCACTTCATATTGCTCCTGTTCGGTTTTCATTCGGCGCAGGAAGCCTTCGTCTTCAACCTTTTTGATCGCAGCATCGATTTGTTTATTGACAACCGCTTCGTTGGTACTCTCTTTCATATACAGTTTCATCTGACTGTTGATTTCTTCCCGACTGAGTATTGCTCGTGTCGATTCGCCGGTCTGGTCGTTTTCAATCAGATGTTTGCGAAGCAACAGGCAAAGTAGGGAAACATGGAAGGTTAGTGCACGTCGTCGGATCAGTTTCATCGGCGTTTCCTGTTCATTTTCCCCTTCATCGGCGGAAGTTTGTTGCTGCTTCAGATAGGCGTATCCTTCCGATTTGTCGATAATGAGATCCAAATGAATATCGGCGAAATAGTTTCGTACATCCCGCTCGTTTTCAGGTAGGATCAGTGTGTTCCAGATCTCTTCCTGATGACTGTAAACAATGCCTTTCAGTAAGGCTATCAATACATTTGAATAAACCTTTTTCATTGATTAAAGATGATTTTCGGAATTTTTACTTGAAAGCGTTGTCCGGTTTGAGCGTTCAGGATTAATATTTCGTCCTGCTCATTATGAGAAACGGTGCACCGCTTTTCGTTTTTACTTGCAATATCCAGATAAGCAACTATTTCGGCTACTCCTTTCTCAATCGGATATTCCCGGATTAACTCCGGCAGAGAGACAGGACCGTGCTTCCTGAGTAACAATTGTTTGATATGATCCTTTAGTTTGGGTATATTAATTTCAAACTGCTCATACAGCAACTCGTTGCCGCCCGAAGCCTTGCCTTCCTGCATCGGCTGTTTTTTGAATTTAACCTGTTCGGGAGGCATATAGAGCGGTTGATCGGCTATCAGATTGATGCGAATAGTTTCATCTACTTCCAGTGCCGGAAGTTTTGTGAAGTCGATTTCCGGATGTTCGAATATCACTTTGAGTCCTTCGCTGATTTGCTCGTGTATCCGCTTGTTTTCGAAGAAGGATTTATGTTCCAGATACTTCCGGAGTTGTCCCCAAAGCGAGTTGGTCGTCTTATTTGTCCGGTCGCCGGCCTCGATCAGATTGTTTCTCAGCAGTTCCATACGGAAATTTTCGTTCCTTATTTGTTGTACTACCGGGATTTCGAGCATACGGGTAAGTAATTGTTCGAACTCCAGTTGTTTGGATTGCGAGAGTAGGAATTCCCAAAAAGCCGTGAAACTTTTTCCTTGATCAGTCTGTGACAGAAAATCCTGCTGCTCAAATAAATCGGACAATACCTCGCCTTTCGACTGGCTGGAGGTGATGATCTGTCTTTTGAAGTTACGGTCCAGGTCTCTGAAATTTTGTTCTACCTCTTTAAAATCAGCCAGTAACGATTTTGCCGTATCTTCGATCAGGAAATATTCTTCTTTGATCTGTCTGTCGTCCATCGTTTCCAGCTTGCCTTCTTTGATATTTTCAATCTCCTGCTCCAATGCCTGCTTCTGCGCTTCCAGACGAGCCAAACGCTCCGTCACATCCATTTGCGTTTTACCAACCAACTCCTGCATCCGTTCGAAAAGGTATTTCAGGCGTGATTCGGTACCGATAAATTCTCTTTTATCCAGGCTGTCGATCCATTTGAATACAAGTTCGGTGGCTGGTGTCAGTTCGTAGACAAATTCGTCTGTTTTTCAGGGATATTTGCGAAGGAAACCAGCATTAGCCCAGTCTGTCAGGTATTCGTTGGGTTGTTTGGGATAGATCTTGTTCGAATCATTCAACACATAAAGCATATCCGCCAAACGGTCGGCAAGTTCTTTCTCTTTTATCCCTCCTTCGCCTTGATTCGTAAAGTTTTCCTTAAATGTTTCGAAAAGAAAACTGATGATGAGAGGAGCATTGTCCGCTTTCAATAATCGGATGGAGGTATGGCTTTTTAGTAATTGGCTGATGTATTCGAAGGTCATATTCGCTGTTGGTTATTGATTTTAATGGGGTAAAGGTAGTATTTCTTTTTGAGAAACAGAATGATGGACGGACATTAAAATTTCCCCACTATTTTTTTCAACGTGGGGAATTAGTCCCACTGCAGTGGGGAATAGTACCCATCCATGTGGGGAATATTACCCATCCGAGCGTGATTTTAAATTGATTGCGACCTGAAGGGTGAACGGTTTATTACCAATCGTATTGCTCTATATATTTATCGAAAAGCGGATCGGTATGGATGCCATGTTGGATAAAGATCATACGGATGATATTTTGTTCGTCAGGGGTAATCAACCGTTCTTTTTTCTGGATGCGGTAAATGGTCCCTTTACTAAAATTGGCTTTCATTGCCCTTTTAATGTCAATCGCTTTGTTATGAGGGAGATCATCCAATAGATAAGTAATCCCCAAAGCGTATCTATCCATTTGGTCAGCTTTAAAAAAGGGACAGCTATCTGCTTGCGGCGTTGTGCAAGCCGGATTTACGATTGAAAAAATTGTCTGTTCCGGTGTAAGTTGTTTCGAAGCAAGATAGCGCAGGCACTTCGCGGAATGCTTGCATTGCTTATTCAGGCAGTAAGCAAAACTTTGGGGGACGGATTCGTATTTAGATTCAGGTTCCATGTGTTGAGTTTTATAAGTTAACAAAGCTACGGTTAATATTTGAATAATGATATGAAAGTGAAGACTATTTAAAAGTCGTATTTGATTTTTACCAGAAATTCTTTTGAATGTAAGGTGAAGTTAAGGGATAATCTGTGGAGAATGTTTTAATCTTTTATGATTCCCTCAAACTCCCCAATGATTCTAAAATCTTCAGCGTCTTCTTCATTAATAAAGATAGGATTGTAATCCTGATTTTTAGGGGTTAAAACAATTTCTTCATGTTCCCAATTTCCTAACTCATCAAATTTTTTCTTACTGTTGTATGTTTTAATAGAATAACCTCCTGCATAATCGGCATCATAAAAATTATGATGTTGGATTAAAACTATTTTGCCTTGTCGACTTCCTGCCGGATTTGCTCTGAATACACAATAGTCATTATGGCATATAACAGGTTCCATCGACCGACCTACAGCTTGTACGACATACATGTTTCTATTTAGTTTTCCTAATCCTTCTACTTTTATCCAGCCAAGTTCATCCACTATTTCTCCTTCACCAAAATATCCACAAGCAGCTTTAATAGAATATAGTGGGAGAAAGTCTATGTATTTGACGTTGTCGTTGACTTCTGGTTCAATTCGAATCTCCTTTTTTGTTTCTTGTTGAGGCTGCAATTGACTCATGAAATGTTGAGCTAAAGCTTGGTCGCAGAAATAAACGTAGCAACCTTTCATTCCTCTGGTCATTAAAGTTCTGTAAGTATTTTTTATTATCTCATCGGCATCTTGCAAAGCCCGCTCTTTGTCTTTTTTTAATAAAGATTTGAAGCCTTTTACGGACTGATCGTGCTTGGAACGTTGAGTAACATCAGTGATTACTTTATTATTTTCATATCTCATATCTTTACCGACTATGATACCAATGTAATCTAGTTCCAAACCCTGGCAGGTATGGATACATCCAATCTGATCGATAGACTTTTCCCCGATAATCCAAGGTGTTTTTTCTGAATTCAGATTCCATTTCTTTTTGAAATTGAATTCTGAAATAACGATATCGAAACTATCGGAATCTTTTTTACTATTCCAATCCCAACAATAACCAGCTACAACCCGGGACTGATTATTCTTTTTATTTTTTGTTTTTATTGTTTCAAATAGTTCATTGGGATCTGAGAATATTTTGAAATCATAATCTTCCGCAGAGAGGTGTATATTGGCAGTCTCTTTGATTTGTAGTGTATTATCCAACCAGCTAAGGTAACCGTCTGAGCCATTACAACGGAACTGAGAACTTAGTTTGGTTGTGTGCACTATAGCACCGAATGATTCTGCATACTTCTCAATGGCTCTTTTAGAACCTATATCTTTAATATGTATTCTCTGTCTGTCATCGACAAAAAACACAGAAAATTTTGCAGCACGTATAATTTCAAGTATTTGGTTTTCCCCTTCAGTACCATAAAATCCGCTTTTCAAGTTTAATCGATGTGCCTCGTCGACTATTAAAGTATCGAATATATCAGCTTGAACATCATAAAAACGGCCACTTCCTACAAAAAGGTTTTTGATACGTTCCTTCTGATAATCACCACTCAGTTTTATTGTATAAACTTCTCGTGGAGCGGCATTTTTTGAAACATACTGAGTTAAAAAATTTTCTTTTGTTAATTGTACTAGGAGATTGATAGCAACGACACTTTTTCCTGTACCCGGACCTCCTTCAATTATTAATACTTGTTTTTTACCAGTCGATATGGAGGTTCGAGCCAGTTCTAACGCCGTTTCATATACAATCTTTTGATCGTCCAGTAATACAAATTCCTGATTGCCTTGTAGCATAGAAGTTAAAGCGTCTGCTAATTGTTTGGATGGTCTTAGTTTCCCTTTATCTACCATCCAGACAATATCATCTTTTGCACCATATTTAATATGTTTTTTGATAAAGTCTTGCAACTGTTGGGCATTTGACTTTAAGAAAACAGGTGCTTTTTGAATGAACTCTTCATAGCATGGATTTGTAATGATATTATCCGGACTGTAGTTATGTAAAAATGCACATGGGGAAAGTATTATTTGCCGTTCCCTGACTAATTCGTTATAGTTGATTAGCATATAAGCATATGACCATGCTTGATATGATGGATGTGCTGTTTCGCTTTCTCCATGTTGGAAACGTGTTTTTACAATTCCAGATTTATTAGATAATTGGGCTTGTTCCCATTGTTTTAATTCAATAATGACAATATTCTCTTTTTTGTTTTCATCAAGTCCGGCTATGATAAAATCAATACGTTTTGAAGTCAGTGGTATCTGATATTCGATGGCTATATTGGATGAGTCAGGAATGTTTGGCGTATTGATCACTTTATACATATGCATCATAGAGTTCTTCCATGATTGTACCTCATTAGGAGATGTGTGTCTACCCAAGTGAGTAACAAATGCGTGATCTATCTCATCTGCAATAGTTCCATTAAAGACGTCTTTTAGGAATCCTTGTTTAGAAGCATGATAGACTATCATAACTCATTGTATTTTTTAGCGTTACCTTTGGATTTATTTACCGGGTATTTTTCTGCATTCTTTGCTAATTTAGTAAGAATGATATCTTTAATATCCAGATTATATTTGTAAGCAATCAGAAAGGCATAATTCATGATGTCTGCTAATTCTTCTTTTATTTTATCGACATTGGCTCTATCGGCTTCTTTCCATAAAAAAGCTTCGTTAAGTTCTGAAGCTTCGATAGACAGAGCCAGAGCTAGATCTTTTCCATTATGGAACTGATCCCAGTCTCTCTCCTTTGTGAACTTAACAATTTGTTCCATAATTTCTTGTATATCTGATTGATTATTTTTCATTACTTTTATTTTAATGGGTTTGATTGAAAGACAAATATATAAAACTATCAGAATAATAGCAAGAGAAAATTTACGGGGAAATTGTATTGTGACTTATTTTTCCTCTTCAGCAAAATATCATAATGTCTTATTGTATTTTTTCATTATTCCTGTTTTTTGAATTACAAAACTAGGAATTTGTTTTAATTTACAGTTTCTTTATTTAAGCAAACTGCGAACACTTAACCTTTAATAGTAACCTAACGCCTATTTTTTGTATCTTTGTCCGGCATTTAAAGCATAAAAGGCAGTATGATCAGTTATTTACAGATAGACGGACTGACCAAGAGCTTCGGCGATTTGGTTCTTTTTGAGGATATTACATTTGGTATTGCACAAGGTCAGAAAGTGGGCCTTATTGCAAAGAACGGTACAGGTAAAACAACTTTACTGAATATCATTGCCGGAAAGGAGGATTATGATAATGGGGCAGTTGTGTTCCGCAACGACCTGCGTGTCGGTTATCTGGAGCAGACACCTGTTTATCCGGAAGGGTTGACTGTGTTGCAGGCTTGTTTCTATTCTCCCAATGAGACGGTACGTCTGATCGCTGAGTATGAAGAAGCTATGGCCAGCGATGATCATTCCAACCTGCAGGATATCCTGATGCGTATGGATAACCTGAAAGCCTGGGATTATGAACAGCGTGCCAAACAAATCCTATCACAACTGAAGATTACAAACTTCGATCAGAATGTGGAACATCTGTCCGGTGGGCAGTTGAAACGTGTGGCATTGGCTAATGTTCTGATCACCGACCCTGAACTGATCATTCTCGATGAGCCGACCAACCACCTCGACCTGGAAATGACCGAATGGCTGGAAGGATATCTGAGCCGTGCGAATATCAGTATCCTGATGGTTACTCACGACCGTTATTTCCTGGATCGTGTCTGCAGCGAGATTATCGAAATAGACCGTCAGCAAATTTACCAGTATAAAGGTAATTACAGCTATTATCTGGAAAAACGTCAGGAACGGATGGAGACGATGAACACAGAGGTGGAACGTGCCAACAACCTGTTAAGGAAAGAGTTGGAATGGATGCGTCGTCAGCCGCAGGCACGCGGTACGAAAGCTAAATACCGTATCGATGCTTTTTATGAGCTGGAAAAGAAAGCCAAGCAGCAACGGGACAACGGTAATGTGAATCTGGATGTGAAAGCATCCTATATCGGATCGAAAATATTTGAAGCGGAGCATGTTACGAAAAGCTTCGGCAGTATCAAGATTGTAGAAGATTTCAATTATATTTTTGCCCGTTACGAAAAGATGGGTATCGTAGGTAACAACGGAACAGGGAAGTCTACCTTTATTAAAATGCTGATGGGCGAAGTGGAACCGGATAGCGGACGCTTCGATGTCGGCGAAACTGTCCGTTTCGGCTATTACAGTCAGGATGGTCTGCAGTTTGACGAGCAGATGAAGGTGATCGATGTCGTGCAGGATATAGCCGAATATGTCGATCTTGGAGACGGAAAGAAGTTGGGTGTTTCTCAGTTCCTGAATTATTTCCTGTTCACTCCCGAGAAGCAACATAGCTATGTCTACAAACTGAGTGGTGGAGAAAAACGTCGTTTATATCTATGTACTGTCCTGATGCGCAACCCGAACTTCCTGGTACTGGATGAGCCGACCAATGATCTGGATATCGTGACCTTGAATGTATTGGAAGAGTACCTGCGTAACTTTAAGGGGTGTGTAATCGTTGTTTCGCACGACCGTTACTTTATGGATAAAGTAGTCGATCACTTGTTAGTATTCCGTGGTAATGCCGATTTGAAGGATTTCCCTGGTAATTATACCCAATACCGTGACTGGAAAGAGGTGCAGGATCAGTTGGAGAAAGAGGCTGAAGCAGCCCGTCAGCCCAAACAAACACCGGCTCCTGAAAAGAATAACCGTCCGCAGCCTGAGCAGAAAAAGAAACTTACTTTCAAGGAGCGGAAGGAGTTCGAAGCTCTGGAAGCGGAAATACCGCAGCTTGAAGCCGAAAAAGCTGAACTGGAAACGGCAATGAGCAGCGGAACTCTTAGCAACGATGAACTGATGGCTAAGTCGGAACGTATTGCGAAAGTAATTGAAGAAATAGACGAAAAGACAATGCGTTGGCTGGAGCTAAGTGAATTGGCTTAATACGATATTACATATATAATATAATGTACGGGTGGGAGTATTTCCATCCGTATTTAATTACTAAAGATATGAACGAAACGAAACCTGTGCTTTGGAACCGGAATTTCATTCAGTGTTGTATCTCTTATTTTCTGATGAACTTCTCATTCTACATGTTGATGCCAACTATGCCGGTTTACTTGGTGGAAGTTCTGAAGATTAACCCGTCGGAAGTGGGAATCGCCCTTTCCAGTTATTCGATCGGTCTGTTATGCGTTCGTCCGTTCTCCGGATATCTGGTGGATTGTTTTTCCCGTAAACCATTATATTTGTTTGCCTTTATGGTTTTTGCCTGTATGTTTACCGGTTATTTGTTTGCAATGACGGTGTTGACTATTATGGCAGTTCGTTTTATTCAGGGTGGGTTTATGGGAATGACTTCCGTTGCCGGAAATACCATAGCGATCGATGTGATTCCTTCCAAACGAAGAGGGGAGGGAATGGGCTTCTATGGGTTGACGATCAACCTGGCGATGTCGCTCTCGCCGTTGGTGGCCGTGTTTATCTATGACCGGTTCGGTTTTCATCCTGTGGTGTTTGCTGGATTGGTAATCGCTTTGGTGGGTGTCGGTTCGGTTTGCCTGATCCGTTATCCGAAGCGGGAGAAAGTGCCGAGACCAACTTTTTCACTGGATCGTTTTATCCTGGTGAAAGCATTGCCGACAGCCCTGGCCTATCTGTTGAGTGCGATTCCTTATGGGATGGTGACCTCTTTTGTGGTGTTGTACGGAAAAGAAATCAATGTAGCAAATCCGGGTTATTTCTTTATTTTCATGGCGATAGGAGTCGGAGTGGCCCGTCTTATTTCCGGACGTTTGGTCGATCACGGAAAGATTCATCTGGTGTCGATCAGTGCACTGACGTTCCTGACACTCTCGTTTGCCGTTTTTGCTCTTTTCCATAATGAGATTGTTTTCTTCGCTTCTGCCTTGGCTATCGGTATCGGATTTGGTGTTTGTGTACCGGCTATTCAATGTCTTTTTGTGAATGTTGCTCCACATCATATGCGTGGGACGGCTACTTCCACCTATCTGACTTCTTTCGATTTCGGTGTGGGGATCGGTATGCTTGCTGCCGGTTTTATTGCTTCACGTGCAGATCTGGCAACAGCTTATTTAGTCGGTTCGGGTTGTTGCCTGGTGTCGCTTCTGGTTTATCTGCGCTGGGTACGGTCGTCGTATGAGAAGAATAAACTGATAGACTGATTACTATGGATTTAGATCGTAAAGATTTGGTTGAACAATACGGGAGACTGGTTGCTACCATCGCTCACCGGATGATCCAGAATAGGGAGATTGCGAAAGAGGCAGCACAGGAAGTCTGGTATGAAGTCTTTAAAAGCCTGTCTTCTTTTAATGGAGATTCTGAATTGTCTACCTGGATTTACACGGTTGCGAAACGGACTATTTTACGGTATGCTCAAAATGAAAAGGTAGCGACACTGCTGAAGCTGGAACAATTCAGAGGATTGGAGGAAATTGAATATTCCGGCTCTGACGAGGATCGGAAAGAATGGGTGAAAGAAAGGTGTGACTGGTGCCTGACTGCATTGAATCACTGTTTGAATAATGATGCTCGTCTGATCTTCATCTTTAAGGAAAATATAGGTCTTTCCCATAAACAGATCAGTCGTATTATGGAAATGTCGGTGGAAAATATCCGACAAATATCCTCTCGTTCTATCAATAAGATCAGTCATTTTATGAATGATACCTGTCCGTTATATAATCCTGCCGGGACATGTAAATGCCGAATTTGCAAACAAGTTTACCATATCGATCTGAACAAAGAATATTCTACTGTAGCGAAAATGATACGGCTGGCCGATCTGTATCAGAAATTCGAAAAAGATTTACCAAGAAAGAATTATTGGGAAAAATTTTTGGACTGAGTTGTCACATATCCTGCTCTTCTGTTCACTAATGATTAATGTATAACTTAAAAAAGTAGACATTATGAGTAGAATTGAATTTTTGAGAGAACAGATCATTGAAGCAAGAAATTTTGTCAATCGCCTGGTTTCGGAACTCCCCGAAGATTTATGGTTTGTCATACCGGAAAATACGGATTCAAACTTCGCCTGGCAGATCGGACATCTGATCGTTGCCCAGAACTTTCACGCAATAACTGTGATAACGGGATTGAATGAAAAAGTAAAACAGGTGATTCCTTTGGCGCAATATAATAAACAGTTTAACGGGATGGGTACGTTGCACCGGTCTGTCAAAGAGGATGTTGTAACAGCTTCCGTATTGAAAAGCCAGCTGGACGCTGTTCATGAAATTTGTATTGAAAACCTGTCGGGTTTAAGTGATGATATTTTATATACTCCGTTAGAACCTATTCCTTTTAGACATCCGGTTGCTGAAAACAAATATGAGGCATTGTCCTGGTGCTTCAAACATGAAATGTGGCATAGCGCGGAGATGGAAGAAATCAAGCGGAGACTGGGATATCCGATCATTTGGATGAATAAATAAACCTGTTTGTGAACAATGTTATAAAACATGCTGTTATATAGATGAACGCAAAAAGAGAGATAGATAGGAGGCAGCGGCCTCCATGTTTAGGTTTATTAATTAAATGTTTAGGTATTATGAGACGTTTTGGTATGGCTGTAGCAGCCATTTTATTATGTGCAACAGTAGGTTTTGCACGCGAGAACCGTAAGATGAGTAAAGAACCGTTTGCTATTAACTTTGAAAAACTGAGTTATTATTTACAATTAACTCCATCTCAGACAAATGAAGTAGCAAATATAAATGAATATTTCCTTGATATGCAACGTGCAAGCCTTCGTTCAAGCGAAAGCAAACAACAGAAGAAAATGCATCAGGCTGTATATGGGAACTTGAAATTGATGAAACAGGTTCTGACTCCCGATCAGTATCGCAAATATGTAACATTGTTGAATGTAACAAATAATAATAACCGCGCATTGAGCCTTTAATAATAAAAGGCACCGGGTTACTCCGGCAACGGTTATTGTATCAGATAAAAGGAGATTGCGCAAATTGTTTGCGTAGTCTCCTTTTTTCAATTTTAGATCATCTAAAATAGCAAATTATCATTGTCTTTCGGTAAATTCATTTTATGATCAGCAAAGTACTGAACATGCTACCGGCTGTTATGTTTGGGATTTGAGGTGTACATATCAATATAATTTTCGACATTTTGAAGTATACTTATGTAAAAATGCAATTAAATCTAATTATACTTAGACTAAATCGCGTGCTTAGTCTAAGCATAGTTCTGGATTGTATTGTCCTTCATTAATCAAAATCGCACTCCCGGATGTAGTTCAAGGGGGGAATACCAGATTATATTATATTTTGTTTTCAAAATCTCTTTTTTTAGTTTCCATACCTCGAAACATGTGTCATATTCCAATGAATTTGAACAAACTTTAGAGGGTAGTAAATTGTTGACCTTAAAGCTGACTCTGGCTGACAATAGTGCTCCGAAAAAATTACACTCGAATAGATTTATACGGGTATAGTTCTTTTCTATTCCACCTATACAAAATATTTTAAAGCATATAGGACAATAAGCGTATATTTTGTAAACCCTATAACTTTCCCCTATTCTTTTTGAAACGGGGATTACTACATCCTGTACAATGTGATAAAATGTAAGCTGTTTATATTGATCCGTATTTACTGAATTTCCTAAATCTTCTATCAGATGTTCTGTATGTGGGCAACAAGCCGTGTCAATGTCTGAATTCAGGGAATTTATTTCGTCCCATTGTGTAGAAACTAAATCCCAATTATATTTTACTACTTTTTTGCATGGTCTGAAAAAGGATTTTATGGATCTTTTCGAGGTAAATATCCACCATCCCTTTTTCTGATTATCAAGAAAAGACGAAGCTGGTAACTCTGTTGGATAACTAGAACGTATATATTTAGCAGATCTATCTACTAAATAGTTATCTGTTTGTATTAATTCATTCAAAAATTGAGTACAGTCATCCATGTTGTTGCTTTTATTTTGATACAAAATTTAGTTAATCTTTGTGAGTTAATTCTGATCCTTGTTGTTTTTGTTACTAAACATCTCTTTTGCTACTAGAAATATTAGGATGTTGACAATAGCTCCAATGATAATATTCCCTATTGATACCGGCTCTGTCTCCCAGTAATTACTATCTCTAAAAAATAAAAATATTAATTCTATCATATTTGATTATTTTGGGTATTATTATGAGTGTATTGCTTTTAAGTTTATATTCTTTGTTTTTTATGTAGAATCAAACACATTTTATAGCTTTAATGAATTTAATATTGCCTATTTTTATTTTTAAGTACTAATATGTAAATCAAATAACCAATAAGGGTATAAACTATAAATTCTGACAGATCGTATCCGTTTAATGGATATATCGCACGAATATATTTGTCTCCAAGTGTAGTATACGAGCCAACGTCTGCGTGACCTAAAAATATCATTTTATTACTTATATCAACAATTCCCTTATTGAAAGGCCATATTGTTTCAATAGAGTAAGGAGATATACAATACTCCTTATTGAGATTTAATTCGTCAGAAACAGATAAAAGTAAAAAAATATAATTAATTGAAAACCATATAGTAAAAAAGCGTACTCTGTTATAATAGGAATATGTTATAATTACAGTAGGAATAATTGATATTAATAAAAAATAGAATATAATGTTGTTAAAAATTTTTGCCCAATAAAAACCAGCTTCGTATCTAAATGCCATACCACAAAAAATATCAACTTTAAAATATTCATTACCATAATTTTGATGACCTCTAAAAGTTGTGTCCGCTGAAAAAGTTAAAGTATAATATTTTTGATCACGAGATAGCTCTTCTATCAAGTCACCATTGTATTCTTTAGCATCTTTTTGATCCAATTCTTTCTTGTAATAATCCCAGGCTGATTGATATATTTCATGAGGAGAGTTGTCTTCTATTTGTTCTATTCTTTCTTTATATCCACTTCCTTCCAGATGAGGGAATCCATATTGATCATATTGGATTTCCCCAATATCATAATAGCTTTCTGTCTTAAATTGACTTTTTAGATATGTAATTTCCCCTACATCGTAAGTTTTCAAAATTATTTGATATGGTTCAAATATTGAAAATTCATATACATACATCCAAAATCCTTTACCTTCATATTTCCCAACACCAGGGGTGAAATATCTTTGTATTTTATCAACTCCGGCGTAAAAGTCTTTTTTATTTTTGAACATAGAGTAAAGAGTAGAAGTCCCTTCAAATTTTTCTTTTAAATGAGTTGATAGTTTTTCTTTGTCTATATGAGCCTCCCAACTAACAAATACAATACTAAACGCAAGGATTAAAATCAATGAGAATAGATACTTGCCTAAAGTTATCTGTTTTATCATAACTATAAAATTAAGATCCACCTTATTCCCATGAGTGATTTGTTATATTATAAAGAAGCGTGGGAACCATCGTCTATTATTGCATTGAGGCTCTGGACTGCCCATCGGTCAATAATAGAACAATGATCCCACGCTTTATGTAAGTATATAGTCTATCTATAAACAGATAGGTATATAACAACATAAGCGTAGGAACATTTTGTCTATTATCTTGACCGATCGAAATTGTCCAGATTCCAATGCAAGATAATATCGAAACGCTTCTACGTTATTTTCAATACGTTGCAAATGTATTGCTTATAAGTTAGAAAACAAAGGATGTTATGGCTGTTTTTATGAAATTTCATCGAAGTATAAATTTTGAATAAAATAAAGTAACCATATTCTTCCGGAAATATCATTATATTTCTGTGGAGATATAACGATATTATACGGAGAATATGGTTGCTTTTTTCACCTCAGTATATAAATAACTTGGGGAAGAAGACAAAAGGACAATAGGACATAAGCTATTTATCCTTTTGTATATACCTCTTGTGCTTTAGGATTCCGAGGCTGCTTCCGGGCAATCTGCTTTATAATAGCATCTATGCTCTGACCGGAGTCTGCCTTTGGAGACCCATTTTTTTAGAACTCGCTGGACTGTCTTTGGGCGTACATCCTGGATAATCTTGAATATCTCTGCTGCCTGACCAAAGGTAAACTTGCAGGGGAGTTTTTCGAATATATACGCATATGTGGTTTCATAACTATCTTTGTTTACAGGGATATCCGGCAAAGATGATAATAAACGCACATGCTGATCGATCCAGAAGTCGTTCCAACTGATTACGAGTGCTATGATTTCGTCGGGGATATCATGCTTTCCCGTACGGATTCCCTTTTCATACAGTCCAAAAACCGTTAGGATCATCGCTAGATTGACATCTTTCTTTGTTAATCGTCTGATGAAGCTGTCAAGTGAATCACTTGAAAAACGAGCATAACGCATCTCTGCATCTTTGATGTAGGTGTCTAACATCCCGCGCGAGCTTTCTGTCAAGTTAAAAGTTAGCTCTGCATTCATTGCATATTGGCTGAATGTCTTTGCTCTTTCTTCAAATGCTTCTTGATGAGCCTTGTAGGTGTTATAGTCTAGATCGCCTTCGTCTTTCAACCCTTGGTAAGGACTTTCCGGTAGATAGTTATTCAGGCAACGACTGGCTAAACCGTTTTCTTTATTTTTTAAAAAGTTAGCCAACTGTGCAGGTGTACCGGCCGCCAGTATGGCAAGCTGAGTTTTGTCTTTGTAGACATCTCCGCGTATTTGTGTATAAGAGGAGATAGGTTCGCCTTCATATGTCGCCCTTAAAGTAGGGGAGAGAGGGTTTTCTTTCATATCCAGATTGGAATCGATCTCTGTGGTATAGAGCAAGCAGGGGAGGGGACCGTTGTCCACTGTTTTTTGGATCAGCCTGCTTGATGATATATTGAGAGATAAGTCAATTTTGACAAGTGCCGGTATGACAGGTTCGGCACCGCATCCACAATCCCCTTCTTTGCAATTCTTCTGGCACTTTTCCCAGTTTTTATGTTCTTCTTTTTTCTTTCGAGCCTCTTCTTTCGATTCGTTTTCGATGTGTTTAGCATGTATCCGGAAGATTTCAAATCCCCGACCGATACAGCTCTTTCCTGACGCTGCGGGGCCACTAACAAGATAGTAAAGTTTTGCTGTTGCCACTTCATCCCGTTTAATCAAGCATCTTACAGATTTAAATATAGCTCCTACTGCCGTCAAAAAGGCTATCAATGTCGTAAACTGTATCTCTTTGCTGCGTTTGGGATTAATTATATATTTGTAGAAAAAGTCGGGGACATATTTTCTGGCTTCTTCTACATCCGGACATTCCGCAGGGAGTAGCTTGTCGTCGTCAATCAGTTCTTCTTCGTTGTCTGGCAACGTGCCTTTGTGTCCTTTTGTCCCTTTGTCCTTTTGGGGGGTAAAAGACTTCTGGTTTTTGCCGTGTTCGGATGAATATCTACGGTAGACATCTCTGACGGTCTTTTCGATCTCATCGGTATCGAAATCAGATTGTGCATATCTTGAAGTGCACTCTGCTACGACGTCTTCTTCGTCGAAGCCGGCTTTGTTTAGTACACTTGCTAATGATATTAATGTAGAGTGTCGATTTCCGACACTCCAGTTTAAATTACTATCAGCTGCATTCAGGTATGCAACTAAATTATCTTTTTCTTTCATAATTATTGAAATTAAAATTATTAATGTTATTTCTTTCAAGCCAAAGAGCCGCATCTACGTTTAATGGAGTTGCCTCCGGATTGTAATACGCCTGTTCGTCGTGATTCAAAAACATAAATCGACTGATGGTGCCAACACTTCTATCTGCCTCTATGTCTAAATCGCTTTCTACAATGCGTGTTGTAACTTCAAAGACCTCTTTGAAATTATCGTCGTTTATACCACCTTCTACCTCTACTCTGCTAAGGAGATGTACCCCCTCCCCTCTGACGCTTTTACACGCAAATAGAACATACGTAAATTCTTTTGTTTTGTGAACTATCTTATCAGCTAGTTCTTCGGATATATGGTCTATATCTGTAAATATGGTATTGAGGTAGGTATGTGGGTCTGAGTCTCCACGCCCTTTTTCGAAGTAAGCATGAGCACTTATGGCCGGCAATAGCATCTTTGCTAGCTTACAAGATTTCTCTAAGTCCTTCAGCTCCTTTTGGCAAGTAGCGATCGTTTTCGGGTCGCTGTCTTCCTTATTGGTTATTTTGTCTAAAAGGGCCAAATGTTTTTTGCATTGAGCATGAAGATTCCGAACCTTCTCGGTCTTTTGTTCGAGTATCTTGCTGTGTGCAGTTTTATTAGCTAATAAACTTAGAGACATATTCCATTCTCTTTCTTCTCCGTATCCGTTTTCAAAAACAGATAAATTTAAATTATTTAACATAATAATCTAAATTAAATGATTAATAATTTCGTCATCCGGTTCTCCTACATGGTCAATAATGCAGTCGAACTGTTTAGGTGTAAGTACCTTTTGATAAGGTTTCCACCCCAGAAGCTCCAACTTTCGTCGGAGAGGTTCTATTCTCAGCCACTTTGCAAATTTTTGCTGGGCTGTCTTTGGCTTATCGCCGGGGAAGTAGGCTAATGCCAGTTCCCGTAATTTTATCTTTTTCATATATTTTTTTTAAAAGCATATTGCAAAGCTATATAAGCTTTCTACAAGGAACAAATCTGATTTAACTGAAGTTAATCATTGCGTATAGAGTTAAAAGTGCTAAATATTCTCATAAAACTGTACCCACGGTATAACAAAAAATGAGTTTTTTTGCCCCTGATTATTTATTATTATTTAACTGATATATTGTTTTGTTGTATTTTTACATCCACGTAGTTCCATCTCATGTTATACCTATTCCGTACCTTTATGTTGTAATCAGAAAGAGAAAGGGCCCTGTTCTGATTGCGATAGTATTAATAATAAAGATTGTTTAGGTTATGGCATTGAAGTATAAATTGGTCCAACGGAGGGACATGAGTAAAGATGCAGTGGAAGGTGCAAAGAAGTATTATGGGAGTGTGTCTGCAACAGGCACTCTGGGTTTTGATCAGATTTGTTCCAGCATTTCTGCTTATAGCACGGCATCTCCCGGGGATGTGAAGCTGGTGTTAGACGGATTGGTGTTTGTGGCTTCGGAAGCGTTGTTGCGTGGTGAAGTGGTTCAGTTTGGGGAACTAGGTAATTTTCAGTTGAAAATAGGTAGTGGAGGAGTACCGGATGTAAAAGATTATGACGCGTCGATGTTTAAGAATCCGCATATTGTTTTCCGTCCGAGTCTACGTTTGAAAAGGGAAATATCTAAGGCCAGTGTAGAAAAATGGCCGATGGTAACCGCTCCTGGTTCCGGCTCCGGTTCCGGTTCGGAAGATGACCGGCCGGTGATTGAGTAGAAAGTTAGTTTAAGTAGAAAATGAATTTGAAGAGATTGCGCAATTTGTTGGTGCAATCTCTTCGTTTTTTATATATCTTTGCGACACTTAAAAAACAAATAATGGTTAATCTTTTATGAAACAACTAAGTCTTCCTTCTAATGCTACTTTGAAAAGTGCTGTCGTCGACTACTCTTTTATCGTGGTCGGGGCTTTTCTTCAGGCACTGAGTTATGTGCTGTTCCTTGCTCCTTTTAAGATTGTTCCGGGAGGGTGTTATGGTATTTCCATTGTGATACATTATGTAACGAAAGGGGTTTTCTCGATTTTTCCGGATGGTTTGCCGATGGGTGCTACTGCTTTATGCTTTAATATCCCGTTGATGATCCTGGCAATGAAAAAGATCGGTCTGTCGTCCGGCCCTAAAACGGTTGTGACATTCCTTCTGATATCCATCTTTACGGATACCCTGTCGTATTTCTGTGGAAATGAACCGTTGGTGGAGAACGATACTTTTATAGCCTGTTTCTATGGTGGAGCAGTTTTGGGTATCGGTGTAGCCTGTATTTTTAAGGCGCAAAGTACGAGTGCCGGAACAGATGTCCTTGCCCGCGTGATAGCCAACAATTCTAATCTGAAAGTCAGCAACATGATCATTCTGCTGGATTCGGCAGTCGTATTGCTGGGATTAATCGTCTTTAAGGATTGGGCTGTTCCTTTGTATTCCTGGTTCACTATTTTCGTATATGGCAAAGTTGTTGAAATGTTCCAGACGGAAAACCCGAACCGTGCCGTATTTATCGTGTCGAAGAAAACACAGGAAATAAAAGACCTGATCGTCGGCAAGATGGGGATGCGCGGTACTTTCCTGCATGGACGCGGAATGTATGAAGGACAGGAGAAAGAGATTATTTTCACTATCGCTGAACGTAAGGATATGCCGCGTCTGAAAGACGAGATTAAAGATATTGATCCGCATGCGTTTATCTCGACGATGCATGCCAGCAAAGATTCACCCCGTCCGGGAATTTGAGGAATTGAGAAATGATTATTGAAAATTGAAAATTAAATGAGGGGAAAACATGCAAACCGATATTAATTTTCAATTTTCAACTTTCAATTTTCAATAATTTCCTATCTTTGCCGAACTTTAAACTAACATACAGAAAAGTAATGCCTAATATCTCACAGCGGGGTGTCAATATGCCGGCTTCCCCCATTAGAAAACTAGTTCCGCTAGCCAATAAGGCTAAGGCAAAGGGTACCAAGGTGTACCATCTGAATATCGGTCAACCGGATTTATCTACTCCTGAGGTCGCGATGGAGGCGATGCGCCGTATTGACCGTAAGGTTTTGGAATATTCACCCAGTGAAGGGATTCGTAGTTTCCGTGAGAAATTGGTTAAATATTATGCGAAATTCAATATCAATGTCGATGTTGACGATATAATCATCACAACTGGTGGTTCGGAAGCTGTGTTCTTCTCTTTTATGGCTTGTTTGGATCCGGGGGATGAAATTATCGTTCCCGAACCTGCGTATGCCAACTATATGGCATTTGCCATTTCGAGTGGGGCTGTGATCAAAACGGTTCCGTCCACTATCGACGAGGGTTTTGCTCTTCCATCCGTAGAACGTTTTGAGGAACTGATCACACCGCGTACAAAAGCGATTCTGATTTGTAACCCGAACAATCCGACCGGTTATCTCTATACACAAAAGGAGATGGATCAGATTCGTGATATCGTGAAGAAGTACGATCTGTTCCTTTTCTCGGATGAGGTGTATCGCGAGTTTTGTTATACCGGAGCACCTTATATCTCTGCTTTTCATTTGAAAGGGATAGAGAATAATGTGGTCTTGGTCGATTCTGTTTCTAAGCGTTACAGTGAATGCGGTATCCGTATCGGTGCGCTGATCACGAAGAACCAGATGGTGAAGGAAAATGTTATGAAATGGTGTCAGGCCCGTTTGAGCCCTCCATTGATCGGACAGATTATTGCCGAGGCTTCATTGGATACGCCTGAAGAGTATATGCTGGAGGTGTATAACGAATATGTGGAACGTCGTAAATTCCTGATCGACGGCCTGAATCGTATTCCGGGATGCTATTCTCCGATCCCTATGGGAGCTTTTTATACGGTTGCCAAACTGCCGGTGGATGATGCCGATAAGTTCTGTGCCTGGTGTTTGGATGAATTTGAATATGAAGGGCAGACAGTTATGATGGCTCCGGCTTCCGGCTTCTATACAACGCCTGGTCTGGGTAAGAATGAAGTGCGTATTGCTTATGTACTGAAAAAAGAAGATCTGGCAAATGCGTTGGTTGTGTTGGCTAAGGCGTTGGAAGCATACCCGGGAAGAGTCATTTAATAATTGAAAATGGAGAATTGAAAATTGAAAATTAGAGAGAGAGGAGGCTGATTCTTAATTCTCAATTTTCAATTTTCAACTTTCAATTGCTATGCGCTTAGAATTATTTATAGCACAAAGAATTCATTTCAGCAAGGAGGGGGACCGTCAGGTTACACCTCCTGCTGTTCGTATTGCCATAATTGGGATTGCGCTCGGGCTGGCGGTGATGATTCTTTCGGTAGCTATTGTAATCGGGTTTAAAAAAGAGGTCCGTAATAAGGTGATCGGTTTCGGTTCTCATATCCAGATCACCAATTTCGATAATAACAGTTCATACGAAACGACACCGATAGCAGTGAGCGATTCATTGCTTCAGGCGCTTCAGGAGTTCCCCGGTATCAAGCATATGGAAGCATATGCCACAAAGATGGGGATTCTGAAAACAGACAGTGATTTTCAGGGAATCGTATTGAAGGGTGTCGATACGGATTATGACTGGAGTTTCTTCCGGAATAATTTGAAAGAGGGTGAGATACTGACGATAAACCCGGATAAGAGTTCGATCGATATCATTGTTTCCCGATATTTAGCTGATTTATTAAATCTGAAACTGGGGGATTCTGTTCGGACTTATTTTATTCAGGAAGATATCCGTGCACGCAAATTCAATATTGCCGGGATTTACGAGACCGGTTTTATGGATTACGACAAGTTATTTGTCCTGGCGGATATCAAGCAGATACGTCGTCTGAACGGTTGGGAGAAAGATGAAGTCAGCGGGCTGGAATTGCTTGTCGATGATTACGACGATTTGGATCAGATAGCGGAAGACCTGTATTTCAATTTAGTAGAAAAGCAGGATCGTCATGGAAATACCTATTTTACCCGTTCGATCAAGGAGATGAATCCGATGATATTTAACTGGCTCGATGTGTTGGACGTGAATGTGGTCGTTATCCTTATCCTGATATTTGCTGTTGCCGGTTTCACCATGATCTCCGGTCTGCTGATCATTATTTTGGAGCGGACCAATATGATCGGAATCCTGAAAGCGTTGGGAGAGAACAACGCCAGTATCCGTAAGATATTTCTTTATATCTCTTTCTTCCTGATAGGGAAAGGGATGCTTTGGGGGAATGTGATCGGAATTGCTATTTGCCTGATACAGTCTCATTTCCATGTCATAAAACTGGATCCGTCTACGTACTATCTGGATGCAGTGCCTATCGATCTGAGTATACTTTCTTTAGTTCTGCTGAATATCGGAACATTATGTGCATCCATGCTGATGATGCTCGGCCCGTCTTACCTGATCACCAAGATCGACCCGGCCAAGAGTATTCGGTTCGAGTAATATTTAAAGCCTGAATGTATAGTCGTTCTTCCCTCTGAATATACGGTATATTCTTACGTACAAATTGAACAGGGGCAAGATCAATTCCAATAAAAACAGCCAGCCTGTTACAGGTTTCTGCTGCAGGAGCTTGGCGGATTTATGCAGGATGGCAGCTTTACTGGAAAACTGGATTATGTAAAGTAAGCCCGCCAGTATGGAGATTAACCAGTTCCCCAGGATACCGAATACGATACTGGCAATCACCGCGATAAAGAACAGGAAATAACTTAGGCTCTCCATTCTGAAGAAGGTTAGGTTCCAGCCCTTATAATAACGCTGGGTCGCAGCTCGCGATACTTTCATTTCTTTCCACATACTGAAACGGTCTATCTTTGCCATTTCAGTGATGCTTTCCGGCGAGTATTCCACCCAGGTGTTTTGTTTGGTGGCGGATTCATTGATGAACAGATCATCGTCTCCGGCATGCAGACTGAGCGATTTGTAATAACCTTTATGGGCAAAGAACAAGTCTTTCCGGTAGGAGAGGTTACGGCCGTTTCCGGTATAAGGGTTTCCGGCAAGGGTGGACGAGATGTATTGCAGTCCGGTTATCAGGTTATCATAAGCGACCAGTTTGTGGAAAAATCCTTTATGGGGACCATATGCACAAAAGCCTAAAATAATGCTTGTCTGGGATGTATAGTTGCGTGCCATGGCAGATATCCAGTTTTTACCCATCGGTTCGCAATTGGCTTCGGTGAAAAGGAGGATCTCGTGTTTGGCCGCTTTGATACCGACGGTAAGTGCCAGTTTTTTGCGGCTCAGGTATTTTACGTCTTCCGGGATATAGGTATGATAGAGGTGGTCGTATTCGTTCTTGAATGTTTTTAAAACCTCGTCACTCTCGTCTGTAGAGCCGTCGTTGACGACGATAATTTCGTATTCCGGATAGTTCTGATTCAGCAAAGCCGGAAGATGTTTCCTAAGATTCTCCGATTCGTTCTTGGCATAGACAATCACGGAAACGGCGGGTTTAGCCTGTCCTGCCTCCATTTGTCTCCTTTTTGCCTGTCTCAACGGGCGGGCATAGGTGACAAGATAATACAAAAGCTGGATGATGAAAAGACCGGCTGTTGTAGATGCCAGGATTAATTCTATATGGTTGAAAATAAGTAAGTCGTTCATTATTGAAGATGTAAATTTAAAAAACGTACAAATGTACATGTTTCCTGCCTAATTACCACACTCATAAAAGAAATATCCCGTTTCGTCTGTTTTTCTGAATGTTCCCATTTATACCAGTAAATGTGCAATTAATGTAAAAGGCGGACGGAAGGAAGACAGTACTTTTGTCGCGGTAATTTTAATAGGTATAATGTGATGAATAGAAAAATGGGAATCGTGGTTCTGGTCCTTTCTTTATTAGCGGCACTGGAACCTTTGAGTATAGACCTTTATCTTCCGGCTTTTACGGATATTGCTGAAAGTCTGCAGGTTTCTCTGAGTGAGGTACAAATATCCTTATCCATCTTCCTGGCTGGTTTTGCTATCGGGCAACTGTTTTGGGGATCGCTTTCCGATTATTACGGACGGAAAAATCCGATCTTGCTGGCGACTGCTTTATATACGGTCAGTTCGTTTGCTTCCATCTATGTGACTTCGATTGAACAACTTTGGGTGATCCGTTTCTTTCAGGCTTTCGGAGGATGTGCCGGTGTTGTGGTCGGACGTGCAGCTGTGAACGACCTGTTTGTGAATGAACAACGGACAAAAGTATTTTCTTTGTTGGTGATTATTTCTGGTATTGCTCCTGTCATTGCTCCGACTATCGGCAATTTGCTGTTGAAACAATGGCATTGGCACGGAGTGTTTAATACGATGGCGTTGTTAGGCGCTTGTACTATCCTGCTGAGCTGGGCGTTTCTTCCGAAAAGTAAGCCGATGCCTTTATCCGAAGGTGTGAAAGCGAAGAAACTTTCGTTGCGGGAGATGGTGAAAGGGTATGTACGGGTGATGAAAGTATGGCCGTTCATGGTCTATACGATTATTGGCTGTATGGCTTACGGCGGTTTGATGGTGTATGTTTCCAATGCTCCGTTCCTGATCATGGAAAAGGGCGGAATGTCGGGAGATACGTTTGCCATTATTTTTGCAGTCAATTCGTTGGGGTTGATGTTCGGTACCTATATTATTAATTTCTTCCTGAAATATATGACGTTGAAGAAGTTGGTGAGATATACGCTTGCCTTTCAACTGCTGATCGGGGTATTGCTGGTGGTGACTTCGTTGGTGTCGACTTCCGTTGTGCCTTTGCTGGTGTTGGTGTTCCTGAATCTGATACCGATCGGGTTGTTGCTTCCGGCAACGACTTCGCTTGGACTGGCTTATTTTAAGGAAGACAGCGGGGCGGCTTCGGCATTGATGGGATTCCTGCAATTATTGTTTACCGGAATACTGTCGGCTGTAGTCAGTTTCCTGCAGAATAACTCGGTGGTGCCGATGATGTGCGGGCTGTTCGTTTGCGGACTGACCTCTTTTGTGCTGTTGTTCGTCGATACACGGCGGCGGCTGGCAGTGATCAAAGTCCGTTCATGACAGGTCTTTTTTCAATAATAACCGGAATTGTTCGGGGGTACAGCCACTTTGCTCCTTGAAGAAGCGGGTGAAATAAGATGCTTCGCTGAATCCCAGGCTGAACGCGATTTCCTTGAAGCTCGAAGCTCCGGAACTGATCATGCGTTTGGCTTCCAGTAATAGCCGTTGGTCTATCAGTTGTTTGACTGTGTGGCCGACGGCCTTTTTTGTCAGCTCGTTCATCCGTTTGTTGCTGAGGTTTACTTCACGGGCGTAGAAGTCGGTGGAGCGCTCGTTGACATAATGTTTGTCTATCAGGGACAAGACCTTACTGACGCGTATATCCTGGTCGACCCGGGTATCGGTGTATAATAATAACAGATGGGTGATCAAAGAGTGCATGTATGAGTTGAGCAGGCTTTTCCGGTGCAGTCCTTCATGTTCGGTGTAGATCAGACGGGCGATCTGGCGTATCGCTGAGATTTCTTTCTCCGGGAGAAGAAGCATGTTTGGAAATGTATGATCTGCATAACTCTCGATATGGAGGCAGAGACGCTCGAAATAATCGGGATTGATGGCAAACAGGAATCCCATTTGTCCTTTTAGTTTCATCGTATGTACTTGTCCCGGGCGGAGCAGGTAAAGCTGATTGGACTGTAAAGAATATTCGACAAAGTCGATGCTGTGGCTCTCGTCTGTTCCCGTTTCCGTGAAGAATAACAGTTCGTAGAAATTATGCCGATGCGATCCTCTGAAATTCAAAGGCGCGCAATTCTCAATCCGTTCGACGACAAAGAAGTCCGTTTCATCCAGGTTATGTACGGGAATATTATCTAAGAACATTTCACTCTGTTTTATCGCAAAGATAGCTTTTTAATCCTTATTTTTGTGTAGTATATCCTCCTGAAATATGAATGAAACTGTTCTCGAAAAACTGAAAATATTAGCAGAATCAGCTAAGTATGATGTATCCTGCGCGTCAAGCGGCACAACCCGTTCCGGAAAGAAAGGAATGGTCGGAAGTGCGGCTGGGTGGGGGATTTGCCATAGTTTTGCGGAAGACGGGCGATGTATTTCCTTACTGAAGATCATGCTGACCAATTATTGCATGTATGATTGTGCCTACTGCATCAACCGCCGGAGCAATGACCTGCCCCGGGCGACGCTTTCCGTGACGGAGCTGGTCAATCTGACGATCGAGTTTTACCGGAGGAATTATATAGAAGGGCTCTTTCTGAGTTCGGGTGTGGTCCGTAGTCCGGATTATACGATGGAGCGTTTGGTGCGTGTCGTGAAAGACCTGCGTCTGATACACCGTTTCAACGGCTATATCCATATGAAGAGCATTCCCGGAGCCAGCCAGGAACTGGTGAATGAAGCCGGATTGTATGCCGATCGTCTCAGCGTGAATATCGAGATACCCAATGAGAAAAGTTTGCAGGCTCTTGCTCCGGAAAAGGACTTTAAGAGCGTCTTTACCCCGATGCGTTACATTCAGCAGGGGGTATTACAAAGTGCGGAGGAGAGGAAACGTTTCCGGCATGCTCCTCGTTTTGCTCCTGCCGGGCAAAGCACGCAGATGATTGTCGGAGCGACAGCCGATACGGACAAGGATATTCTCCGTTTGTCGTCCGCCCTTTATCAGCGTCCGACGATGAAACGTGTTTATTATTCAGGGTTTATTCCTGTGAATGATTATGACAACCGGCTTCCGGCATTGAAGCAACCGCCTTTGGTGAGGGAAAACCGCTTGTATCAGGCGGATTGGTTGTTGCGTTTTTATAAGTTTAAGGTGGATGAGATCGTGAACGATGCTTATCCGGAACTGGATCTGGAGGTCGATCCGAAGTTATCGTGGGCACTGCGGAACCCGCATATGTTTCCGGTCGATATCAATAAGGCGGACTATGAATTGCTTCTCCGTGTACCCGGTATCGGGGTGAAGTCGGCGAAGATGATCGTTGTCTCCCGTCGCTATTCCCGTTTGGGATCGGAGCAACTGAAAAAGATCGGAGTCGTGATGAAGAAAGCGCAATATTTCATCACCTGCCATGAGCTGGCGATGCGGACGGTAAACGAACTGACACCGGAGAATGTACGCCATATCCTGACGCAGAAAAAAGGCAGGAAACTGGACGACCGCCAACTAACAATTCAATTTCAGGATGTATTGTGAACGTGATGTAGAGGTAGAAATGTTGCATTCTTTACGGATGCGTGAATTGAAACAGGACATATTGTGATTGCTTTTATATATGACAAAACTTTCGAGGGATTACTGACTGCCGTCTTCGACGCTTACGTCCGGAAGTCTTTTCCCGATGTGCTGCTGGCGGAGGGCGAGCCGTTACCTCTGTTCTGCGAGGAAACGGTGACGATTTATTCCGACAAGAAAAAGGCGGACCGGGTTTGGAAAGGACTTGAAAAGAAGGTGTCGAAACTATCCCTGTCGGGGCTGACAGTCTCCTGGCTGTCGGAGCTGCCGGAGGTCGACATGCTGTTGTTCCGTTATATCCGTAAGGCGCTTGACCATTCGAAATCCATTGAAATGAATTTCGGTGATCCTGATGTACTGCAGATTTCCAAAGTCTGGAAGAAAGTAAGCAACGAACGTCTCCGCATCATGCAGTTTCTCCGTTTCCAAAAGGCATTGGATGGCACTTACTTCTCTGCCGTCGAGCCTATATATAATGTATTGCCGCTTGTCCTTCCGTATCTGAACGATCGTTTCGGCGATCAGAAATGGCTGATCTATGATATGCGCCGGGAGTATGGCTATTATTATGATCTGAAAGAGACGATCGAGGTTCGTTTCGAACAAAAGGAAGAGCATCTGTTATCCGGCTTCCTCAATGAGAGCCTGATGGATAAAGATGAGAAACTGTTCCAGCAGATGTGGAAAGAGTATTTCAAGACGATTGCAATCAAAGAACGTATCAACCCGAAGCTGCACCGTCAGCATATGCCTGTCCGTTTCTGGAAGTATATGACGGAAAAGCAATAGCATCCTATCTTTTTAGCCTGAATAAAGCTGTTTTTTTCGTGTAAATAGCTTGTTCTTCTTGTTTAGACCTCCATTTTGCCCTCTTTTACATCCGGATGTGAACGATGCTAAGACCCGGGTGTGAAGGGTATAGAGACCCGGGTCTCAAGAAAGATATCTAACTATGTTGTTAATAATAAGATATATACATCACCAACTTTGTCGGGTAGTTTTGTGATAGTATGATGGTTGAAAATAGTACTATCATACTAACTATCATTGGTTTTATCCTTTAAATATCAAAGCGTACTTGACTGTTTGTGATAGTATGATAGTTGTTTTTCAGTTTTTTATTTCTGCCAGATTTCCCAGCCGGCAAATGCCTGCAACAACAGCATCTCAAGTCCGTTTTTGACGACAGCTCCTTTTTCTTTTCCTTTCTTCATGAAAAGTGTCTCATCCGGATTATACAGCAGGTCGTATAACAGATGGTCAGGGGTGAGCAGATCGTAAGGAATATCAGGGCAATCATTGATATTAGGGAACATTCCGAGCGGAGTCGTATTGACAATAACCGTGTATTGTTCCATCGTTTTGGCTGTGATCTCCTCATAGGTAATGCAGAATTCTTTCGGCTTGCGTGAGACTAAAGTAGCGCCGACTCCCAGTTGTTTCAATCCCTGGAAGACTGCCTTTGAAGCTCCGCCTGTTCCTAGGATCAGGGCTTTCCGGTGCGTTTCGTTCAGGAAAGGTTCGATCGATTGCTTGAAACCGATGATATCGGAATTGTAACCGATCAACTTTGTTCTTCCGAAAAGACCTTTTGTAAACTTGATCACGTTGACGGCACCGATCAGGCGTGCATCTTCATCCAGCTCGTCCAGATAAGGGATCACCTGTTCTTTATAAGGGATCGTAACGTTCAAACCTTTTAATTCGGGATTCTCTTTCAGAACATTCTTTATCTCTTTGATGTTCGGAATCTCGAAATTTACATATTGAGCATCTATCTTTTCCGCCTCAAACTTCTGGTTGAAATAAGTTTTGGAAAATGAGTGCCCGAGTGGATATCCCAATAAACCATATTTCTGCATAACCTTCTTCTTTTTATGTTTAAATTGTAGGGGCAGTTCGCGAACTGCCCTTACTACTGCCCTTACTGGGCGAACTGTCCTTACTGGCTGTATATAATGAACAAATTCCAAAGGTAAAGGTGCGTGCTTTCGCCTGTGTAAAACCTTGACGGGCGAGTAGTTCTTCCATAACCTTTCCTTGAGGAACGACCTTGATGGATTCCGGCAAATAACTGTATGCCGCTTTTTCTTTTGAGAACAACCGGCCTATAAATGGAATAATCGTCTTTGAATAAATAGGGTAGAGCTGTTTCATCGGAAAATGTTCCGGGGTGGAAAGCTCCAGGATCATGAGATGGCCGCCGGGTTTCAGGACCCTGAACATCTCTGCTATCCCTTGTTCTATATTTTCAAAGTTACGTACTCCGAATGCGGCAGTAACGGCATCGAACGAATTGTCCGGATAAGTAAGCGCCGTACAGTCTTGTTGTTCGAACGAGATATGCTCCGAAAGACCGGCACGGGCTACTTTCTCACGTCCGACCTGCATCATACCTTCCGAAATGTCGGCGCCGATGATCCGGTCCGCCTTCAGTTTCTTTTGCATGGAGATGGCCAGGTCGCCTGTTCCGGTTGCGATATCCAGTATCGACTTCGGAGAAAAAGGACGCAGGAAAGCGATACCTTTCCTGCGCCATATTTTATCAATTCCGAACGAGAGCGTATGGTTCAGCAGATCATAGGTGCCTGCAATCGAGTCGAACATACGTCTGACTTGTGTGCTCTTTTGTTCTTCCCTGTTGTAAGGTAAAATCTGTTCCGAACCGTACTTCATACATTCTTATTTATTGTTCAGATAATCTGTAACGTTCTTTTCGATACGTGCAAGCAAGTCGTCTGTATCGCCTTTCACGAATTTTTCGCCGGTGATATGTTCGAACAGCTCGATGTAGCGGTCGCTGATACCTTCGACGATAGCCGGAGTCATTTCAGGAACCACCTGGCCTGCTTTACCCTGGAAGCCGTTATCCATCAACCATTCGCGAACGAATTCTTTAGACAGCTGTTTCTGCGGTTCACCTTTGGCGAAACGGTCTTCGTAACCTTCTGAATAGAAATAACGGGAAGAGTCCGGTGTATGGATCTCATCGATCAGGTAGATCTTACCGTCACGGTGACCGAATTCATATTTGGTATCGACCAGGATCAGTCCGCGTCCGGCTGCAATCTCTGTACCACGTTTGAAGAGCTCCATTGTATATTTTTCAAGAACGGCGTAGTCGGCTTCAGAAACAAGTCCCTGTTTCAGGATTTCTTCTTTGGAGATATCTTCGTCGTGAGCACCGATGGCAGCTTTCGTTGTCGGGGTGATGATAGGTTCCGGGAAACGCTGGTTTTCGCGCATACCTTCCGGCAGTTTCACACCGCAGATTTCGCGTACACCGCTTTTGTAAGCACGCCATGCGCTACCGCAAAGGTAACCGCGTACGATCATTTCAACAGGGAAACCTTCGCACTGCACACCAACGGTAACCATTGGGTCGGGTGAAGCCATTTTCCAGTTCGGGCAAATGTCGGTGGTTGCGTCAAGGAATTTGGCAGCAATTTGGTTCAACATCTGGCCTTTGTAAGGAATACCTTCCGGCAATACTACGTCGAAAGCTGAAATACGGTCGGTTGCGACCATCACCAATACTTCGTCATTGATATTGTACACGTCGCGTACTTTACCATGATAGACACTCTTTTGTCCCGGGAAATTGTAATCTGTTTTAACTAACGCCTTCTTCATGACCAATTTATTTTTAATTGTTTTCTGATAGTTTGTTGTTCTTTTCTGTTGTTGTCTTAGCGGCGGCATGCGCTGCTTTTTTCTTTTCGTCGAATTTATCGTACGCTTCGACGATGCGTTGCACCAGTTTATGGCGTACGATATCTTTCTTATCAAATTCAATCTTACCGATCCCTTTTACGCCTTTCAGTATCTGCATGGCCTGCACGAGTCCGGAAGTCGCTGTGGGAGGAAGGTCGATCTGCGTTACGTCACCGGTAATGATCATCTTAGCATTCATACCCAGGCGGGTGAGGAACATCTTGATCTGGTGCGTAGTCGTATTTTGTGCTTCATCGAGGATAATAACGGCATCGTTCAGCGTACGTCCGCGCATAAAAGCCAGTGGAGCGATCTGAATCACGTTATTTTCCATATATTCTTTGAGTTTCGCTCCCGGTATCATATCCTGCAGGGCATCGTACAACGGCTGGAGATACGGATCGAGCTTGTCTTTCATCTCTCCCGGAAGGAATCCCAGCTTCTCGCCGGCTTCGACGGCAGGTCGGCTCAGGATGATCTTCCTTATTTCTTTGTTCTTTAATGCTTTTACGGCCAGGGCGATGGCTACGAAAGTCTTGCCTGTCCCAGCCGGACCGGTGGCAAATACCAGGTCGTTCTCTTCGAACGCTTTCACGAGTAATTGCTGGTTTTCGGTACGGGCAACGATCGCCTTACCGTTCATCCCATGAATGATCAGGTTCTCCTGTTTAACGACGGTCGGAGTTTTACCTTTGATAATGTCGAGTATGACATCTTCGGTCAGGGAATTGAACTCCTCGCAGTATTTCTCGACTTCCCGGATTTTCTTCAGGAACAGTTCGGATTCATCTTCGTCTCCGATTACTTTCATCACATTTCCTCGGGCAACGATGCGAAGCTTGGGAAACAGTGTTTTGATAAGCTGCATGTTCGCATTGTTCACTCCGTAAAAAATAACCGGGTCTACGCTTTCCAGAATATATATTCGTTCTATCATCCGTTCTTTTCCTTTTTCCTTATAATTTTTATGTTTTTATCCCATCTATTATTTAGGTACGCAAAATTAGTAATATTCTTTGTCTCCTAAATAGATTCGGGCTTTTTTTTGAGAATAACTATCGGAACATTTCTTTAAGTTTCCAGTCGTCTTGCCTGCAATCCCATATGGCATGTATTTCGATGAGGTCGGGGCTGATTGTATAGATCAGCTTATAATGTTTTTCGACAACAAACGAATGAAAATTCTGTGGAAAATCCTTTAATAAAGGTTCGAGAGGTCCTGCGTGAGGGAATGTCTTTAACGGTTCCGCAGAATCAATGATTCTGTTATATAAGCGAACGGCAGAGCGTTCACTCCTCTTACTGTAATAACCGTAAATATTTTCAAGTAAGGTAATAGCTTGTGGTAACCACTTTAATCTTGTTGGCATAGAGGATGTCTTTTTCGTAATTCATCGGAAGTCATACCTAACCCTTGTTTGGATTCTTCTATAGATTTCTTCAACACCTCTTTCAGCTCATCTACCGTCATTTGTGCCGGCAGGCGTTCGGCTTTCTTGCCTGTGTGCTGGCTGATAAGATTTTTGATCTTGTGCAACAACTGCTCATCATCGATTTGAGTCAATTGTTCAATCAGTGAAAGTCTTAGTTCTAAAGTACTCATATCCATATTCTTTTATTTATGCTGTTTACAAAAGTACGAAATCTTTTTTCTCTTATCCTGTTAAGTCTGTTATTTTTCTTATTTTTGTTTCCCAAAATCAAAAAGGATGAAATTATTTATAAATACAATAAGTTTGGTGGCCGTATTGCTGGCTGTTTGTGCTTTTTCTTCTTGCAAGGAAAAGCGGGGTGAGTTGAAAACTATTTGGTATAATGGTAGCTATAACCGGGACTTTAATGACTTGAATGATGTTCAGTTGGCGGTAGCGCAGAAAATAGGGATAGAACCTATCAGTAACCGGGATGATGCCGAACATGCTTCTAAAAAAATGAAAGAGATCAAGACCTGTGATTATTATGAAGTGGAAGAATTGAAACATTCCATCCCTTATCTCATTCCCGAAGCTGCTACATTACTGGAAGATATCGGACGTAATTTTCAGGATTCCCTTTATAACCTGAATGCTTCCATCTATAAAGTAAAGGTGACAAGCGTTACCCGTACGGTCGATGACGTGAAGAAATTAGGAAAACGTAACTATAACGCTTCCATGAATTCAGCCCACCGCTATGGTACTACTTTTGATATATCTTGGGTTCGTTACACCAAAATAGACGAAAAGGATACATTGAATATCGATAGCGACCGTCTGAAAATGGTACTTGCGTCTGTGCTCCGCGATCAGCGAAAGGCTGAACGCTGTTATATCAAGCACGAACGCAAGCAAGGCTGTTTTCATATCACAGTCCGTAAATAACAGACTGTGTGAATCTTATTTCAGGATATTTTCTTCAATGATCTTTTTTAACTCATGCTTGGGCATTGTACCGAGCATGAATTCTTTTGTCCCGTCCGGTTTACAGATAAGAAGTGTCGGGATGGTACGGATATTGAATGCCGTCTCCAGAGCTTCCTCATTATCTACATTCACTTTATAGATAATCAGTTTTCCATCGTATGTTTCTGCGAACTCATCCAATATTGGATCCAGGCGTTTGCAGTAACCGCACCACGGTGCCTGGAAGTCCACGATACAAGGTTTGTCTCCTATATATTTCCAATCTTTCGGATCTGCTTCAAAATAACCAACTTTCTGAATGAAATCTGCTTTTGTCAATTCTACTGGTTTCATATGCTCATTGTTTTTATTTACAGTGCAAAATTACACAAGATTCAGAAGCGATGAGATAGCAAAATGTCTAATATGTTTGTCAATTTTACCGGATTGCTTTACTGCCTCTGTATATTAAAATAGCTGTATAAGGAGTAAACCTAGCATTACGGAAACTCCTGTCGCGATCAATCCGGGGATCATAAAAGAGTGATTCAGGATATATTTTCCGATATGGGTGGTTCCTGTACGGTCAAAATTGATCGCAGCTACGACTGTCGGGTAGTTCGGTATGAAAAAGTAACCGTTCACGGCAGGGAAAAGGGCGATCAACATATAAGGAGATATTCCCAAAGCGATTCCCAGCGGCAATAAAGCACGTACGGTTGCCGCCTGGCTGAATAGCAGGATAGACATCAGAAACAGGGCGATCCCGAATAACCAAGGCATTTCGGTAACGATTTGTTCAATCGAGCCTTTCAGCTCCGCCATATTCCCTCCGATAAACGTATCGCCCATCCAGGCAATACCGAAGATGGCGACAACAGCCTGCATACCGGCAGAAAAGACCGAACCCTGAACAGCTTTGATCCCGTCTGTCCGGGTTGCCAGCAGGATAATGGCGGCAGCCGACAACATCAATATCTCGATAATGTAAGCCATCGACAGAGACTGGCCGTTGAATGTCGGACGGATACTTTCGATGGAACCGAACAGGATGATACCGATAGTCGCCAGGATAAATATGATAACCGACCAGCCGGCCGCTTTCTGATTCTTTACATCTTTCAACTCATACTTTTGGGTTGTGAATTCACCTTCTGCAATACGTCTTTTAAATTCAGGATCGTCTTCCAGCTCTTTACCGACACGCAGGGAATAGAAAGCACCAGCCAGCACGCCTGCCAGCGTACAGGGTACGGAGATCATCAGAATATCGAATAGAGTCACATTGAACCCTTGTCCCACCAGCATACTCAACAGAGCCACGGTAGCCGCAGAGATCGGACTGGCTGTAATAGCCTGCTGTGAAGCGATCACGGCAATACCCAGCGGGCGTTCCGGACGTATTTTCGTTTCGGTCGCCACTTCCGCGATAACGGGTAAAACCGAGTAAGCCACATGCCCTGTCCCGGCAATGAACGTGAAAACATAGGTAACCAGCGGACTTAATATTGTAATTTTGGAAGGATTCTTACGAAGAAGTTTTTCTGCCCATTTCACCATCAGATCCAGGCCACCGGCTGCCTGCATGCAACTGGCTGCAGCAATGACGGCTACGATCATCAACATCACGTCGATAGGAGGAGAAGTTGGTTCGAGGCCGAAGACAAAAGTCAGTACGGCAAGCCCGAGCCCACCTAAAACACCAAGCCCAATACCACCAAGGCGAGCTCCGATTATAATTGCAATTAATACGAATGCTAGTTGAATTAACATATTCAGTAACTTGTTATTGTAGATTTAGTTTGTGAAAGCTGCAAATTTAGCTATTTTTGTTGCGCTAAGAACTACAAAAACATTAAAATGCGCATGAAAAGATTCAATTTAGTTATTTTAGTCGCGTTATTCGGACTGCTGACCAACCTTTCAGCACAAGTACGCAGTGAGTTCCTTCTGGAGAAAAACTGGAAGTTCACTCGTGAGGATAACCCCGACTTTATCAAACCCGCTTTCGACGACAGTAAATGGCAATCGGTGACAGTCCCTCACGATTGGGCGATATACGGTCCGTTCAGTTCCCAGAACGACAAGCAGGAAGTAGCCATTTCACAGGATGGCCAGAAAGAGGCAATGGAACACGCCGGACGTACAGGTGGTCTGCCTTTTGTTGGTGTGGGTTGGTACCGTATCGAGTTTGAAGTCCCCCAGTTCGCTGAAGGTAAAAAAGCGTCCATCCTGTTCGATGGAGCGATGAGCCATGCGAAAGTGTATATTAACGGAGAAGAAGTAGGGTATTGGCCTTACGGATATAACTCGTTCCATTTCGATATTACGAAGTATCTGAAACCGGGACAGAAGAATACATTGGCTGTCCGCCTGGAAAACCTGCCGGAATCATCCCGCTGGTATCCCGGAGCCGGTCTGTATCGGAACGTACATGTGATTGTTACGGAAGATGCACATATCCCTGTTTGGGGAACGTATGTGACAACTCCTATCGTAAAGAAAGAATTTGCCAAAGTGAATGTAAACACGAAGGTGAACCTGCCGGCAGGAGCTGACCCGAAACAATATGCAGTAAAAACAAGCCTTCGTAATCCGAACGGACAGATGCTGGTAGAGACAATGCTTCCATTGACCGACATTAAATATAATAACGGTTCGGTCGACCAGGAGTTTATTGTTCATACTCCGACACTTTGGTCACCGGATATGCCGGCCCTGTATGTGGCAGAAAGCCGTTTGTACCGGAACGGAACCGAGTTGAAAGACGAATACACGACCCCGTTTGGTATCCGTTCCATCGAGATCATTCCGGGTAAAGGCTTTTTCCTGAACGGTGAAAAGACCGTGTTCAAAGGCGTATGTAACCACCATGACCTGGGGCCGTTGGGAGCAGCTGTGAATGATGCCGCTATCCGTCGCCAAATCCGTATCCTAAAAGAGATGGGGTGTAATGCGATCCGTACTTCCCACAACATGCCTGCCCCTGAACTGGTGAAGGCTTGTGATGAGATGGGTATGATGCTGATGGCTGAAAGCTTCGACGAATGGAATGTCGCTAAATGCAAGAACGGCTACAATCTCTTCTTCGATGAATGGGCGGAAAAAGACATGGTAAACCTGGTTCACCATTTCCGTAATAACCCGAGTGTGGTGATGTGGTGTATCGGTAATGAAGTGCCGAACCAGTGGAACGAGGGAGATGCCAAGATTGCCCGCTTCCTGCAGGATATCTGCCATCGTGAAGACCCGACTCGCCCGGTAACCCAGGGTATGGATGCACCGGATGCGGTCGTAAACAATAACTTTGCAGCCGTAATGGACGTAGCCGGTTTCAACTACCGTCCGTTCAGATATCAGGTCAATTACAAGAAACTACCGCAGGAAATTATTTTGGGAAGTGAGACGGCTTCAACGGTAAGTTCACGCGGTGTCTATAAATTCCCGGTTGAACGCAAGGCGATGGCTGTCTACGACGATCATCAGAGTTCTTCTTACGACGTAGAGCATTGCGGCTGGTCAAACCTGCCGGAAGACGATTTCATCCAGCATGAAGACCTGCCTTATTGTATCGGCGAGTTCGTATGGACCGGTTTCGACTATTTGGGTGAACCGACTCCGTATTATACCAACTGGCCGAGCCATAGCTCCCTGTTCGGTATCATTGACCTGGCCGGTATTCCAAAGGACCGTTACTATCTGTATCGCAGTCATTGGAACAAGGCTGAAAAGACGTTACATATCCTGCCTCACTGGACATGGCCGGGACGCGAAGGTGAAGTAACTCCAGTGTTCGTTTACACCAACTATCCTTCTGCCGAGCTGTTCATCAACGGAAAGAGCCAGGGTAAACGTACGAAAGATCTGAGCATCGGCATCGACAGCAGCTATACCGAAGCGGCTCAGAAGAGTTTCGAACGTCAGAAACGCTATCGCCTGATGTGGATGGATACCAAATATGAGCCGGGTACGCTGAAAGTGGTTGCTTACGATAAGGATGGAAACGCCGTTGCCGAAGAGGAAGTACATACAGCCGGCAAACCTCATCATATCGAGCTTTCTGCCGATCGTAACAATCTGACTGCCGATGGCAAAGATCTGTCTTTCATTAATGTACGGGTAGTGGATAAAAACGGTAACCTTTGTCCGGATGCCACCAACCAGATCAAGTTCAACGTTCGTGGAGCCGGTACATATAAAGCGGCTGCCAACGGTAATTCGGCAAGCCTCGAATCTTTCCAGGCTCCGCAGATGAAACTGTTCAGCGGACAGCTGACCGCCATCGTACAAACGGAAGAGACTTCGGGTACGATCTACTTCGAAGCTTCTTCACCGGGAGTCAAGAGCGCACGGATTGAGTTGATAAGTAGATAAGATTATTTCAAGGTATAGAGAAAATCCCTTTCGCACATCATTTTGCGAAGGGGATTTTTTTATGGATAGATTCGGATATTGTTCTATTTGTATGTTACTTTTCTCTTGAAAGAAAAGTAACCAAAAGTTCAAGGCTGCACCTGCCTCGCTACTCCGTATCCTGCGTTCGCTGTCGATAGGTAAGGGTCGTTCGCGAACGACCCTTACAGCGGATGCTCCGGACGCTCTCTCCGGCTGCTACGCTTTACGCTCGCCAGCTGAGGCCTTTCATAGAACGTAAAGCGTTCTCCTGTGATTGCCGAAGTCCCAAGCTTGTCATTCCGGGCTTGACCCGGAATCGTACAAAAAGCAAGCGGTGTCGGCAATCCTAAGAGGAAGCTCCGCTTCCTATGAAAGGCCTAAGCGGGTGAACGTCCGCGGAGGGGAAAGACGAAGCGGTTAAAAAAATCCGTTGTCTGAGCGCAGCGAGTTTCGGATTTTTTAGCGTAGTCTTTCACCGTAGCAGTGAAGCCGGTTCAGCCTTGATCTTTTGACTGCTTTTCCATCAAGGGAAAAGTAGGTTTAAAATTACTTATTGTACGATATTTCCGATCGCATCGAACGTAACCTCCGTGCTCTGCCCGTTGTGATCGACGGTAAAGGTATAGAATGTGCCGTTTGCATCGATCTTTACCAGGATCGATTCAATCGTGTCTCCGGCGTAGCCCGTAGATTGGAAACTATCCATGATGATCTCAGGTACATCCTGCTCCGTGATCTGGTAGGAAGTGCTTTGCCATAAATAATTCTTATTCAACTGAGCAATCTTGTACACCTTTCCATCCAGCATATTCAGAATATACCCGTCGGCATTGCTCTGTATATCCAGCAAGTCGCAGGTAGCAAAGGTGAATGCCATCAACGTATGTACCTCTGCCGGTATCACGATCGGGGCATCCTCATTCCCTTCATCATTTACAGCCTTGATAAGATTGCCGTACAGGGAGTAATACAGATCCATATCGCTGTTCCCTTTTTCGGCATCGATCTTATAAACGACCGTCATGCTATCCCGGTTGATCGTATAGGAATCATCCACTTTCCAACCGGCATAAAGTCCGTTATCGAATGCGGCGGTCACCGCTTCCGGAAGCTGGTTGAAAGGCGTATCCGCTTTGTCCATCATCCACTTGCCCTGTTCGGTCAGCCACGCTTCGGTAGAGACACCGTTGTTCGTGAATTCCGCTACGTAGTAATTACCCTCTATCGTAAAGATCGGGTTGGAGGCATTCGGATATTTCTTGTTGAAAGCCTGCATGACCGGTTCGGTCGGTTCGATTGCATTTTTGTGATCGTCGTCGTTATTGTCGCAACTGGCGAGAAATAATCCCAAAACGGCGAAAAGGGATAGAAAGATTGACCTGATGTTCATATTCTTATTGTTTTAGCGATTAATAAGTGCATATTTCTATTTGTCGATAAAGAACAAGCCGGACGTAAGGAATGTTTTCCGTAAAACCGAACACACTGTCCGATATTGAACACCCGTTCATCCTTCCTTTTTGCACATAATCAGCTGTTTAGCTTTTTGGCACGGAGTTTGCCCCTAGGAGGACAGAAAATAAAAACAATACTAAATATGGACAGAGAGATATCGAAAGAGGTTCGGAGAAAAGAACAACGCAAACAGATCATCAAGATCGGGGCAGGGGTAGGGAGCATCGTTCTCGTCGTTGCCGTTGTCATCTCTTTTCTGCAAACCAGCCTGAATCGTAAAGACATTACTATTTCGAAAGTGGATAAAGGGGTGATTGAAGTATCGGTCAGCGCATCCGGGAAAGTGATTCCCGCCTTTGAAGAAATAATCAACTCACCGATCAATTCCCGCATCGTCGAGATCTATAAAAAAGGCGGTGATTCCGTGGATGTCGGTACCCCCATTCTGAAACTGGACCTGCAAAGTGCAGAAACCGAATACAACAAGCTGCTGGACGAAGAACAGATGAAACGCCTGGAACTGGAAAAGCTGAAAGTCACCAACCAAAGCAAGCTGTCTGAAATGGAAATGAAACTGAAAGTGTCCCGCATGGAACTCGACCGGAAAGCCGTGGAACTCCGTAACGAGCGCTATCTCGACAGCCTCGGTGCCGGAACGACCGACAAAGTGCGCCAGGTAGAACTCGACTTCAACGTCAGCCAGCTCAAACTGAAGGAAGACGAACAGAAATACATCAACGAACAAGCTCTTTCCGAGGCTGATCTGAAGGTAAAAGAACTCGAACTCAACATCTTCCGCAAAGGCCTGGCCGAGACCAAGCGTACGCTCGACGATGCCCAGATCCGTTCGCCGCGTAAGGCTATCCTGACGTATGTGAACAACGAGATCGGTGCCCAGGTGCCACAGGGAACGAAAGTCGCCATCGTCTCCGACCTGTCCCACTTCAAGATCGAAGGAGAGATAGCCGACACGTATGGCGACCGTATCGCCGCAGGCAGTAAGGCGGTCGTTAAGATCGGCAGTGACAAGCTGGAAGGTACCGTCAGCGACGTCACCCCGCTTTCAAAGAACGGCGTGATCTCCTTTACCGTGCAGTTGGAGGAAGACAACCACCGCCGTCTCCGCTCCGGCCTGAAGACGGACGTCTACGTCATGAACGCCGTAAAAGACGACGTCATGCGCATTGCCAACGCTTCCTATTATGTAGGTAAAGGTGAATACGAACTGTTTGTCATCAACGGCGACCAACTGCTGAAGCGCAAAGTCCAGCTCGGTGACAGCAATTACGAATACGTGGAAGTGGTCAGCGGCCTGCAGCCCGGCGACGAAGTCATCGTCTCCGACATGAGCAGCTACAAGGATAAGAACAAACTCAAAATCAATTAATATCAAACATCATGATCAAGTTAACAAACCTCGAAAAGATCTACCGCACGAAGGAGATTGAAACAGTTGCCCTGGAAAATGTAAATTTGGATATCCAAAAAGGTGAATTCCTGAGCATCATGGGACCGTCCGGTTGTGGAAAATCGACCTTATTGAACATTATCGGCCTGCTGGACGCTCCGACAGGCGGTATGGTGGAAATTGCCGGTACGAATACCAGCAATATGAACGACAAGCAGCTGGCTGCTTTCCGTAATAAGACGCTGGGCTTTGTCTTCCAGTCGTTCCATCTGATCAATTCACTGAATGTCCTGGATAATGTGGAGTTACCGTTACTCTACCGCAACGTCTCTTCCTCCGAACGCCGCAAGGCAGCCGAAGCTGTTCTCGAAAAGGTCGGTCTGAGCCATCGTATGCGTCACTTCCCGACGCAGCTTTCGGGTGGTCAGTGCCAGCGTGTAGCCATTGCCCGTGCGATTGTCGGTAACCCCGAGATCATCCTGGCGGATGAGCCGACCGGTAACCTGGACTCGAAGATGGGTATCGAGGTCATGGAGATACTTCATAAACTGAACAAGGAAGACGGACGCACCATCGTGATGGTAACCCACAACGAAGCGCAGGCACAGCAGACCAGCCGTACGGTGAGGTTCTTCGACGGACGACAGGTACAGTAAGGATGAGCCCTCATGCATTGTCTGTATCGGGAAGGGCGGGCAGATGGCTTTTACTGACGCGTAGCAATACTCGGGCCGGTGTGATGCCTGATAATTGCGATTTGGGTAGTTCCTTATCCATGACTAGTGTGATTTTAAAGTTTGAATAACAAAGATAGACATTATGTATAAACAATACCTCAAACAGGCCTGGCAATTGATGAAGCAGAACCGCTTCTTCAGTTTCGTTTACATCCTGGGGACGGGGCTTGCCATCTCGATGGTGATGATCATGGCCACGGTCTATTACATCCGCACGGCAGACATTGCTCCGGAGGATTGCCGGAGCAGGCTGTTGCAGCTTAACCGTGTATCGGTGAAGTCGAAGGATGAGAATGGCGGAACGCACAACTGGTCGCTTTCGCTGCATGCTGCCCGGCAGATATTGGGTGAATTGTCGGAGGTGGAGAAAGTTGCCTTCGCGATCAATCCGCAAGCGGTGGATATATTGATGGGAACCGTCTATTCGCAGTTGCCCGGAAGTCCCGACCGCTATAAGACGATGGTTGAGGCTGTCGACGGTGCGTTCTGGCAGATTTTCCGGTTTCGTTTCCTCAGTGGTAAACCCTTTACCGGTGAAGAATTCGAAAGCGGCGTGAAGCGTGTCGTGTTGAGTGAATCGTATGCCCGCCGCCTGTTCGGAACGATAGAGGCGGAAGGCAAAGCCGTTTTGCTCAATGGGCTGGAATACCGCGTCAGCGGGGTGGTGAGGGATGTATCATCGGTTATGTCGATGACTTGTGCCGATATCTGGATACCGATCACCTCGGTTCCTGTCCTGGCGGAAACGGCCAATGCCGAGAGGTCTGCCGGCCCTGTTGTCGCCTACCTGCTTATCTCCGGTCCCGCCCGTTTCGAAGCCGTCCGCGATGAGGTGAACCGCCGCCGGCTCCAATACAACGCTACTTTGCAGGAGAGGTATGTGGATACATTGTGGCTATCCACCCCGAAGCAGACGGAGCTTCAGAAACTCGACTACGGTTCTTCGCTGTCGGATATCATCCGCCGTTACTTGCTTATCGCGTTGGTCTTCATGCTGGTTCCCGCCATCAACCTGACGGGGCTTATCTCTTCGCGGATGCAGGAACGCACCGAAGAGATGGGACTGAGGAAAGCCTTTGGTGCCGGCGCACGTACGTTGGTGTCGCAGGTGCTGACCGAAAACCTGATGTTGACCTGTATCGGCGGACTGGCCGGTTTGCTGGTGTCGTGGGTACTGGTTGTCGTGTTGCGTAACTTCCTGCTCGGCAGCGTCGGATACATGGCTGCGACGGGTGATGTACAACTCACATTCGGCATGTTGTTCAACTTCCCGCTTTTCTTTTCGGCTTTCGGGCTTTGCGTGTTCCTTAATCTGCTCTCGTCGCTGCTGCCCGTATGGAAAGCCGTGCGCCGGCCGATAGCAGACTCGATCAACGATAAATAATGATATATTATGATAAGACATCTATTTAAATTAATATGGACACAACGCCGTTTCAACCTGTGGATCGTGCTCGAATTGTTTGTCGTCTCCGCCCTGATGTGGTATATCGTCGATTTCCTGTCTGTCCTGACCATTACCGCCTCTACCCCGACAGGCTTTCATATAGATAACACCTATAAGCTGACCCTTGCCGTCCGTCAGAAGAACGAAAACGGGTATATTACTTACGAAGAAGATAGTCCCGAGCCCTGGCTGAATATGCAACGTATTGCCGAACGTCTTCGCCAGCACCCGGATATAGAAGGTGTGAGTGTCGGTTCCTGGCATTTTCCTTATTGCCGCAGCAATATGAGCAACCAGTTCTGGCACGATACGTTGAGGGTGAATGCCGATATTCTAACTGTTACGCCCGACTACTTCCGTGTGTTCCGTGTTGCCGGCTCCGACGGCAATCCCGAAACGTTGGCGCAGGCTATGGCTGAGGGCTATGTGATTTCTTCCGCCGTGGAAGAACGGCTCTTTCCCGGTTCTTCGGCTATCGGGCAGACCATCCTCGATAAAGGCGATAGCCTGGAGATGCGTGTGACGGGAGTTACGGGGCTGATGAAACGGACGGAGTTCGACCGTCCGGCACGTTTCCTTTTTGTCCCGTTGAACGAGTCTTTGTTGTCCGTTGAGAGTGAGAACGATCTCTGGAGCTCTGTCGACATTTGTTTCCGTGTGAAAAAAGGGGTGGCGAAGAACGACTTTGCCGAACGTTTCGGGCGGGAGATGCGACAGCAGTTGCAGGCCGGCAATTTCTATCTGTCGGAGGTCACGCCTCTGAGTAATTACCGCGACGTGCAACTCCAAAAGGCTTATAATATATTGAATTACCGGATTGGCTTTGCCGTCTTCTTCCTGCTAAACATATTCCTGGGAGTGATCGGAACATTCTGGTTGCGTATCAATAAACGTAATTCGGAGATAGGCTTACGTATGGCGGTCGGCTCTTCCCGGCGTACCATCCTGTGGCAGATGGTGGGAGAAGGGATGATCCTGTTGTTTATCGCTTTCCTTCCGGCACTGGTCGTCTGCCTGAATCTGGTACATCTCGACCTGCTCCCGAAGCAGTATATGGACGTAACGCCTTTACGTTGCGGACTGACTACGGTGATCACGCTGGCTTTGCTGGTGTTCGTGGTCGTGCTCGGTACCTGGTATCCGGCCCGCCGCTCTTCCCGTATCGAACCGGCGGAAGCATTACATTATGAATAAAAGACAGCGGGGGATATGTTCAAACAGTTAAACCAACTAAACCTGCAGTGTTCGATACCGTGACCACTGTTCGTTATTGAACACTACGGTATTTGCTCTTGGGACTTACTATCAGTTAGTTATGTTTGTGGCACGGCATTTGCCTTTGCAGAATCAAAACAAATAATATTGCACCATGTATAAACAATACTTCAAACAAGCCTGGAACCTGATGAAGCAAAACCGCTTCTACAGCGCGGTCTATATCATCGGTACCGGATTGGCTATCTCGATGGTGATGGTCATGGCGATCGTGTACCATATCCGTACCGCCGACATTGCCCCCGAAGTGCATCGCGGCAAATACCTGTACATCGACCAGATGAAATATGAGCGGGGCAAAAGCAACACTACTTTCTTCTGGGGCATCCGTTCTGCTAAAGAATGCCTGATGCCGTTGAAGTCGGCGAAGGAGGTGGCACTGATGACCAACACGGCCATTACAAGCATGCTTCATGGCGATACCTATGTGCAGATTCCTGGCGGAGACGATCCGCAGAAGGTACAGGTGATGGGGACGAACAATAGCTTTTGGCGCCTCTTTTCTTTTTCATTTATCGAAGGGAAGCCGTTTAGTGAGGAGGAGTTCCAGTCGGGTTTCCCCCGTGTGGTCGTTTCCGAATCGCTGGCACGCCGTATTTTTTCGACGACGACCGGTGTGACGGGAAAAAGCATTCTGCTCGATGATACCGAATATTCTGTCAGTGGTGTGGTAAAGGATATCTCTGCCGTTACACCGTCCGTTTATGCCGATATGTGGATGCCTTATACTTCCATACCGCTGATTATGGGGGCCTCCAATGAACGCGATGTGTCGGTCGGCTTGCTGACGGTCTGTATTCTGCCTGTCGACGGGATGGGAGCCGATGAGGTGAGCCTTGAACTGGAAGAAATGATCGACCGTTATAATACGACCCTGGCCGACGGAAAGCTCAGTATGATGAACGGGGTGGAGACGCATCTGACGCATGTGGTCCGCCAGTTTGTGATGGGCGGCTCCGTGACTGCGGTTTACCTGATACTCCTGTTTCTGATCCTGCTTTTCATGCTGATCCCGGCTCTGAACCTGTCCGGACTGAACGCTTCACGGATGCAGGATCGCATCTCCGAACTGGGTGTGCGGAAGGCTTTCGGGGCACGTAAGAACCGGCTGTTGACACAGGTACTGATAGAAAACTTGTTGCTGATGCTGCCGGGCGGATTGGTTGGACTACTGGTCTCTTATGGGATGGTTGCGCTTTTCCAGCAGTTGCTGCTTACTCCGGGTATCATCGCTATGGTACAGGGCAGTGTGCAGACGGAACTGACATTCGGAATGCTGTTGAGCCCGGCCGTGTTCGGCTATGCTTTCCTGGTTTGCTTCGTCTTGAACCTGATGTCGTCGATGATCCCTGCTTGGCGTGCGATCCGTGTGAATATAACTGAGTCATTAAACCACAATTAAAGAGATAGATATGCTGTTACATATACTGAAACTGATCAAAACACAACGCCGCAGCAATACCTGGGTGTTTATCGAACTACTTGTCGTCTTCGTACTGCTTTGGTACGCCGTCGACCGGATGATGATGAACCGGATAACACAGGCGCAACCGATGGAATATTCGTTTGAAAATGTCTATAAGGTGACGCTGGCAGTACGTCCTTCAAGCAGCGCTTCCTATATTGCCTACGAAAAGGGAAGCCAGGAGGCGGGAGAGGATTTCATGCGTATCATCCGCCAGTTGGAGGCACATCCCGACGTGCAGGTGGTAGGTATGGCGAACGGGGCTTCGATGCCTTATACATATATGTCCAATTCGGAGACTTACTTTCAGGAGAAAGATTCTCTTTTCCGGAATGCCTTTGACTTCAACGTTACGCCCGGTTATTTTCGTGTGTTCGATATACATACAGCCGATGGCGATTCGTCGGACGAGCTGGCTGCAGCTATTCAGGAGGGTATCCTTATCAGTGAGCCGATGGCAATGGAATGTTTCGGTTCGACGAAGGTGGACGGCGAGGAGTTGCTTATCCTTCAGGATGATACCTTTCGTTTCCGTGTAAAGGGAGTAACGAGGGCCGTGAAACGCGAAGAGTTCAGTCAACCGCCTTCGATTGTCTTTAAAGAGATGAAGGAACGGAGTATCCTCAGGATGGGTGAACAGGAGCTGGGGAAGATGCAGATCTGTTTCCGGGTTCGTCCGAATGTCGCGGCGGAAAGTGCTTCCGAATATGCCGTCCGTTTTAAGAAAGAGATGAAACACCGGCTAGCGGCGGGAAACTTCTGGCTGGCGAATGTTCAATATTATCCCGATGTACGTACGAACTATCTGGCGACCTCGATGAATACGGGTGGGCAGAAGCTGGACGTTGCCATTAACCTCTTCCTGCTGATCAATGTCTTTTTGGCTGTAATCGGGACATTCTGGTTCCGTGTGAACCGCCGCCGTAACGAGCTGGGGATTCGCATGGCTGTCGGTTCTACCCGTCTCCGCCTGCAGCAGTTGCTGATCGGCGAGGGATTGATGATACTGACTATTACTGCCGTACCTGCCTTGCTGATCTGTGTGAATGTAGCCTTCGCCGGCCTGCTGAGTTCGGAAGTGATGGAGGTTACTTTCGGCCGTCTGCTGACCGTCAGCCTCCTTACCTGGGGAATCCTGGCCGGTATCATCACCCTTGCCGTCTGGTACCCGTCGCATAAAGCGGCACACCTGGAGCCGGCAGAAGCTTTGCACTATGAATGATCCCCGTAAGGGCGGTTCGCGAACCGCCCCTACACAACACAAAAAACTATGTATAAACAATATTTCAAACAAACCTTTCACATGTTGAAGGAGAGCCCCTGGCTCAGCTTCATCTCGATCTTCGGTACGGCATTGGCCATATCGCTTATCATGACGATTATCATCGCTCACCAGGCGATGTATAAGAACATGCCTCCCGAGACGGCCCGCGAACGGACGCTCTATGTCAAGTGGGTCGGTGTGCAGGATAAACTGACCGAAAGCACCCAGGCCAACGGTTACCTGTCGCTAAAGACGATCCGCGAATGTTTTCAGTCGTTGGAGATACCGGAGGCGGTTTGTATCACCTCCCCGGCACAGTCGCGCCTGGCAACCATACCCGGTGATCCGGGCGAACGCTGCTTCGTTCTCTTCACCGACGATGTGTTCTGGAAGATATGCTCCTTCAATGTATTGAGGGGAAACCTATACACCAAAGCCGAGTTCGATGCCGGTATCCGGAAAGTGGTGATCAGTGAAAAGCTGGCACGCCGCATGTTCGGCTCGATCGACGAGGCGGTGGGGAAGAGCATGCAGCTCAGCTTCGTTCCCTATACGGTCTGCGCTGTGGTGGCCGATGTCACTCCCCGTACTACATTTTCCTATGCCCATGCCTGGGTACCTTTCACTTCGGCTAATATCCCCGAGATAAAAGGATCGGAAAATATCATGGGACATTACAAATGTATGATCGTGGCCCGCTCTTCGTCCGATTTCGACGAGATACGCGAGGAGATCGACCGACGGACGGAACAATATAATAAGACGCTGGTCGATCATAAGGTCTATTACTATCGACAGCCGGATACCAAATATGTGGAAGAGATGCGTTTCGGTCCCGGTATGCCGGATATGCGAATGGTCTATCTCAATGCTATTATCCCGATCCTGATCGCTTTATTGGTGCCTGCCATCAACCTGTCGGGCCTGACTTTATCGCGGATGAAAGAACGGGTGAGCGAACTGGGAGTGCGTAAGGCGTTCGGATGTACCCGGGCCGGGTTGCTCGGACAGATCGTTTACGAGAATATCGTGTTGTCGGTAGTCAGCGGGTTTTTGGGGTTGCTGTTCTCCTATTGGTTCCTTTACCTGTTGAAGGATTGGGTGTTCACCTCTTCCACCTACTTCGGTATGGATGTGACGGCGGAGGTGCCGTTATCGATCCTGTTCCGTCCGGAGGTGTTCCTGATCGCTTTCCTGTTCTGTTCGCTGCTGAACTTATTGAGTGCCTGTGTTCCGGCATGGCGTGTGTCGTCGATACCTATTGTTGAATCATTAAAAGGGGAATAAGGAGGAACGTATGATGATAAAGCACCTGTTTAAAATAATATGGAACCAGCGTAAGAGTAACGTCTGGATACTGACGGAATTGATGTTGGTCTCTGTCTGCCTGTGGTACATTATCGATTATATGAGCGTACTGTCCACGATTGTCCGTACTCCGCTGGGATTCGACATAACCGATACTTACCGTGTCGATATCAACGAACGTACTCCCGATAGCGACAACTACCTCGACCCCGCTACCAAAGAAACGACTACCGGCCAGGATCTGTTGACCATCATGGAGCGTATCCGGCAATACCCGGCTGTGGAGGAAGTATCGTTGTCGATAGGCTCTCAGCCGTATGCCGCAACACATTATACCAACCAGATCTATTATAACCGCCTGTTCTATAAAGATACGGTAGGGGTGACTATGCAACGCTACAAAGTAACGCCTTCCTTCTTCCGTGTCTTCCGTATAGAACGTGAAGGTGGAAACGGGCCGACCCTGGCCGATGCGCTCGATGTACGTTCGATCGTTTTGTCGGCCAATGGCGCCGCAGAACTGCTGCCGGGCGAGAATGCGGTAGGTAAAAGTCTACAGATCGGTAAAGACGGCTACTTTAAGGAGGTAAAAGCCCTTTGTACCCCTATCCGCTGGACGGAGTACGAGAAGAGCAGGCCTTGTTTTTATACCTTACTGCCGGAAGATGAAATAGCCGGTGAAATGAGTTCGAACGACCTGGCGAATATGGAGCTCTGCGTCCGTATCCGTCCGGATGCCGCTCTCCGTTTCAGTGACGAGTTCCGTCGGGATATGGCGACGCAGTTGTCGGTAGGTAATCTATATATGATAGATGTCCGTCCCTCTTCATTAATAAAGAGGGCAGTCGTAAGCCCGGTACTGAGCGATATAAGGATGCGCCTGTTTCTTCTGTTTTTTCTGGTTGTGAATATCTTCCTGGGTATCTCCGGAACGTTCTGGTTTCGTACGCAGCACCGCCGGGGGGAGATGGGACTGCGTGTCGCCCTGGGTTCTACTTCACAAGGTTTGCGAACTTTGTTGATAAGCGAAGGACTGGTGATGCTGTTCCTGGCCATGCTGCCTGCCGTCATCATCTGCTTTAACCTGGGAGTAGCCGAACTGGTCAACATCTATTGGGCGGACTTTACCCTCCCTCGTTTCCTGATAGGAACGGTGTTGACCTGCCTGCTTATGTCGCTGATGATCATATCCGGCATTTTATATCCGGCCTGGCGTGCCATGAAGATGGAACCTGCCGAAGCCCTGCATTACGAATAACAGATCCCGTACGGGCGGTTCGCGAACCGCCCCTGCATAAACAACAATAAAGATTATGTATAAACTCTATTTCAAACAAGCCCTGGCCATGCTGAAAGAGAATAAACTCCTCAGCCTGATCTCCATTCTGGGAACAGCTTTGGCCATCTGTATGATCATGGTGATGGTGATCACTTACGAGGTGAGGGTAAATAACTATTCGCCGGAGGACAACCGCGACCGCACGATGTATGTGCGGTGGGGCGGGCGTGACTTTAAAGGTTCAAACTATGGCAACGGTTACCTCTCCCTGAAAACGATCCGGGAGTGTATCCAAACGATGGAAACACCCGAAGCAGTCGCTATCGTTTCCCCCTGGCGCAGCCAGTTGGCATCCATTCCGGGAGGACAGGAAAAGAAAGATTGCCTGATGCTGTTTACCGACGATGTGTTCTGGAAGATATTCAATTTCGACTTTGTGTCCGGTAGCCCGTATACGAAGGAAGAGGTGCAGTCGGGTATCAAAAAGGTCGTTATCGCGGAGTCGCTTGCCCGCCGGCTCTACGGAACTTCCGATGCGGCAGGCAAGACGATCATGATCAGTTATAAACCCTATACTGTCAGCGGCGTAGTGAAAGATGTGTCTACGATTGCCAAAGCATCGTATTCCGAAGTATGGGTGTCTTATTCGGCGCAGCCTTTCCCCGACGATACCTGGGCGGAGAGTATAACCGGCTGGTACCAGGCCATTATCCTGGCACATTCCCCTGCCGATTTCGATGCTATCCGGCAGGAGATGGACAGGCAACTGGTTCGTTACAACAGTTCGCTGACCGATTATAAACTCACGCTGTACGACCAGCCCGATACCCATCTGGATTGGGAGATCAAAGGCCTGGGGGCAATGGGGCCTGACAAGACAAAGACCATCCTGCAATATCTGCTGGTGATCGTTATCTTGCTGCTCGTTCCGGCTATCAACCTGTCGGGTATGACCTTGTCGCAGATGCGGAAACGTATGTCGGAAATAGGTATCCGTAAGGCTTTCGGGGCAACCCGGGGAACATTGTTGGTGCAGATCCTTTCGGAGAGTATGGTCTTAACCCTGCTGGGGGGCGTTATCGGGTTGTTTATCTCTTATATCGCGATCTGGCTGATGCGTACCTGGTTATTGAGCAACAGTTTTGCTTCTATCTCTTTGGAGGCACGCCGGCGTTGTCGGTGACGGAACTGCTCAACCCGGTGATATTCCTCTATGCCTTTGTGTTTTGCCTGATACTGAACCTGCTATCGGCGGGAATACCGGCTTACCGGATGGCTCGGAAGAATGTAATGGAAGCGTTGAACGAATACTAAACTCATACGAAGATGATCAATCATATATTAAAACAAATATGGAACCAGCGGAAGAGTAACGGCTGGTTGTTCGGCGAACTGCTACTTGTTGCCGTTTGCCTGTGGTACATAGTCGACTTTTTGCTGGTGACGCTGTATGCTTTCAATGCTCCTATGGGGTTTGATATCGACCATACCTATAAGTTCCAGTTCAGCGCACGCGAAGAAGGTGCTGAGGGATATCTGTCGTCCGAAGAACATCCGGCAACCGTAGGTGAGGACTTGTGGGATGCGATGAACAGGCTCAGGCTGCATGCGGGGGTGGAAGCGGTTACTTTGTCGAGATTCGGTGTACCGTACAACGATATAATCAATTATATGCCCTTGGGACGTGATACGGTGGTGGAGAAGACGGCTTGTCGCATCTATTACGTAACACCGGAATATTTCGATGTCTACCGTATCCCTGCGGCACCGGGAAGTAACCGGCAGCCGGGAGAGGGTGTGACTGCCAATAGTATTGTCCTGACAAAAGATGCAGCCGATAAGATATTCGAAGGGCAGGATGCTCTCGGAAAGATGGTCTATTCCGGCGATAATACCTGGACAACCAAAGTAGGGGCCATTTGTGGGGTAGTTCGTAGTTCTGAGTTTAAGCGTCCCAGACCGAATGTGTATCTCTGTATGGGAGAAGGGGATATAAAGACGATAGATGCCGGTTTTCTTCCCTGGGCCGAAGTCTCGGTAAGGGTAAAACCGGAAGCGGACAGGGATTTTGCCGAAACCTTTATGAAAGAGAACAGTAATCAGGTAGAGATAGGGAACCTTTACTTGCAAAGCATCACTCCTGTATCTACTATACGGGAGGACGGCATACGTGAAGGCAAAGGGGAGATGAATACCCGTTTGTCGATCCTGCTCTTCCTGTTGATCAATATCTTCCTGGGAATAGTCGGTACATTCTGGTTCCGTACCCGCCAGCGGCAGGGGGAGATGGGGCTTCGCATGGCATTGGGTGCTACCCGTAACCAACTGCGGAGTACTGTCCTGGGGGAAGGTGTCTTGCTGTTGACTCTTGCTTTTGTTCCGGCAGTAGTGATCTGTGGCAATATCATGTTTGCAGATCTGACAAATACAGTACTGATGGATAACACGGTCCTTCGTTTTGTCGTAGGCATGCTGATCACTTACCTGTTGATCGTTGGTATGATCATTGCCGGAATCTGGTATCCGGCCAACGAAGCAGCCAGCCTGGAACCGGCAGAGGCTTTACATTATGAGTGATTTATACATGGCACGCAGATGACGCAGATTGAACAGATTTGCACAGATCTTTTTTCTTTTAAATATATAATCTGTGGTTATCTGCTCGATCTGTGTCATCTGTGTGCCATCTAGAGACGTATAGACAAACATATTGTCAGAAGTTCATCGAGGCATAAATACCGAAATGTTTGTCACCGGCAAGCGGGCTGAGTGTCAGGTTATGCTTTTGGGCGAACGGACGGGTAAAGATATAGGCACTGCCGATACCCATAGCGGCTCCGGCTGCCACGTCCCACCAGTCATGTTTCTTAGCATACGTACGGCTCCAACCTACATAGGTAGCTACGGCATATGCCGGAATACCCCATTTCCAACCATATCTGCGTTGGATAAAGGCTGCTCCGGTAAAAGATACCGAGGTGTGCATGGAAGGGAAGGAGTGATTGTCGCTGCCGTCCGGACGTTCTTTCTTGATCAGATACTTCAGGGCATACGTCATTCCGACGGTACTTACACCAGCCAGTGCTCCTTGCTTCAATCCTTGCCAGTCCTGTAAGATCAATACCGTCGCCAGGCTGGCTGCCGGAGTCAGGCAGGCAAGTACGTCGCCCGAGGTGCGGACGGCTTTCCGGCTGCCGCTTAACTTGACTTCTTGTGCATGTCCGTTGAAACAGGCGATAAAGGCCAGAAGGAAGATAAAGAGATAGGTTGTACGTTTCATATATTTATTGTTAGTGCAAATATAGAAACGGAAGTTACCAGAACTTATTGTTTTCAGCACTGTATTCAAAGCCGGCAATAGCCAGTTTATGTACAAGCATATCCTTGTCTACATCCATCTTACTGCATAATTCATCGAGTGATGCATATCGGTCGCGTAGCTTCATGTTGATTACGCTAAAGAGCATCGTCGGGTCTTCGGGGAGTTTCATTGTTTTCATCATTTAAATTAAATAACTGTGATATATACTATTTTGTTCAAAACGGGCGGTTTTAATATAAAGCGATCAGTTTAGGGAAAAAGATGATTCCGCCTACGATTGCGGCGGCAATAGCCATGATCAATACGGCTCCCGCCGCCAGGTCTTTGGTTCGTTTAATGGCTTCGCTGTATTCCGGTGAAACGAAGTCCGCTATCGCTTCCAGTGCCGAGTTGACTGCTTCGGCTGCCAGTACCGCACCGATTACGATCACAACAGCGATCCACTCCATCTCTGACAGTCCCAGCAAAATACCGGCAACAACCACACAAACAGCAGCAAAACAATGTATCCAGGCATTATGTTCCCGGGTAATCAATAAGCGTATCCCATTAAAAGCATACCGGAAACTCCGTAACCGTTTGCGGAAAGTAAAACCGTCGTTTTTCATCTGTTTATCCTGTTCTCTTTTTCTTTATCAATAATGGCTTCAATCTGAGGAATAAGAACCGGTATAATATTTTTAGCAACATCCCAAACAATGAGATAATTAACGCCCATATAATCATGAATTAACTTATCTCTCATACCTGCCATTTGTTTCCATGAAATGTCATTCCATTCATATTTTACATCAGCCGGAATTTTCTTAGTCGCTTCACCTATGATTTCCAGGCTACGGGTAACAGCTCTTTTTAATGTTTCATCCGATAAGAACTGGTACATAGGCAAACTATCCGTTACAACAGATGTGACGTAGCAACATTCTTGAAGTATATGCTGTAAATAAACGATATGTGATTTAGACATATTCTACTTCATTGAGGATTTGTTTGCCAATGAAAGGGCTGAGACCTTTTAATGTGACTATATCCAGTTTATGTTTATGAAAGAAATTTTCCAGGATATCACATACTGAAATATAGTTTTGATAGGTTTCTTTTCCTTCCTGGAAATCTATCAAAATATCAATATCGCTATTCTTTTTGTTCTCACCGCGTATAGTGGAACCAAAAAGGCCGATCTTGCTTACCCCGTATTGGGACGAGAGCGTCTCTTTTAAGAATGCGAGCTTTTTTAGTACTATATCCCTTTTCATACGAACATGTTTACTGATACAAAGGAAATAATAATTCTTTATCTCTGCAAATTAGTATGATCTAAAATTAAGCCTCTATATTATCCTCATCCTCCGTCAACGGTCCCAATTCAGGAATGATCGCACGAGCTTCGCGGTCGCTCAGTGTATCGACATCTTTCAGCTTTCGCTGGATAGCGCGGGTACGGGTACCGAGTACTTCTTCTATCTGGCCGCTGGCCGTTTGCAGGTTCTTTTGTGCTTTCTCCAGCATGCCTCCCACCTTTTCGAACTCCTTTTTTACGGCACCGAGAATGGTCCATACTTCTCCCGAATGTTTCTGGATAGCCAGTGTGCGGAAACCCATTTGCAAACTGTTCAGGATGGCGGCAAGCGTAGTAGGCCCCGTTACAACCACTTTGTAAGTACGCTGTAACTCTTCCATTAAGGCAGAACGGCGTACCACTTCGGCATAAATACCTTCGAACGGCAGGAACATGATACCGAAATCGGTTGTCGCAGGCGGAGCCAGGTATTTGTCGGAAATATCTTTAGCCATCTTCTTGATCGTCGTTTCCAGTAACTTCCCGGCAGCCTCGATCGCTTGCGGATCAGCATTGTCGTAGGCATCCAGCAACTGTTCGTAGATATCTTTCGGGAATTTGGCATCTATCGGAAGATAAACGTATTCGCGTATATCATCCCGTCCCGGCAGCTTGACGGCAAATTCGACGACAGCATCCGAACCTTTACGGGTATGAACATTGGCCTCATATTGTTCCGGAGCCAGTATCTGTTCCAGCAACATACTCAGTTGTATCTCTCCGATATTCCCCCGTGTCTTGACATTGCTCAATACCCGTTTCAGGCCGCCTACATCCTGTGCCAGTGTCTGCATTTCCCCGAGTCCTTTCTGTACACTCTCCAGTTGTTCGGTGACCAGGCGGAACGACTGACCGATCCGGTCGTTTAATGTTTTTTGTAATTTCTCGTCTACCGTAACACGGATCTCCTCCAAACGTTTTTCGGTGTTCGCAACCAACATGCGCTGCTGTTCGTCCAGGTTGGCGAACTTTTCCCGTTGCAGGTTGTTAAAGGAAGCGATCCCCCGGTCGAAAGCTTCCCGAAATTCGTTCATGGAACGGGTCAGCTCTTCCCTGTTATCGCGGGCAACGATGCGGCCTTCTTCGCGGTTCAGGCGGAAGTCCTCCCGGAAGTTTTTTTCAATGCGTTCGAAAGAACGCTGCATTTCATCCAGCAGGCGTTTCAATTCGTTTTGTGTATCGGTATTGTCCTTTTTAGGACGGAATAAGATCTGTAAAACAATGATGATAAGTAATGTACAAATAATCAACCAATCCATGTCATTCAATTTTGCGTCAAAGATAGAAAAACTGTTCTCTGAACAAGTAATTAAAAAGAGTTAAAATGAAAAACATTATTCTTTAACTTTTGTTTTAGTCATACAAAGCCGCTTATATTTGTGAGCCGCTTTTAACGTAAAACATAAAATACTACAAAGATGGCAAAAATAACATTTAAAGGTAACTTGGAAGTAAATACCAACGGTACATTACCGGCAGTTGGAGCAGAGGCTCCGGATTTCAAAGGAGTAAAAAGTGATCTATCGGAATTATCCCTCAAAGAATTGAAAGGTAAGAATGTTGTAATTAACGTATTTCCCAGTCTGGACACTGCTGTGTGCGCCGCTTCGGTGAGACGTTTCAACAAAGAAGCCGCTTCTTTACCCAACACTGTGGTACTTGCCGTATCAAAAGATTTACCTTTTGCACATGGACGCTTCTGTACGACGGAAGGCATCGATAAAGTGATCACACTTTCTGCATTCCGGTGTTCATGTTTTGAAGATAAGTACGGGATGCTGATGGTTGACGGTCCGCTGAAAGGTCTATTGGCCCGTGGCGTGATAGTTGTCAACGAAGCAGGTAAAGTGGTTTATGAGGAACTCGTTTCCGAAATTACCAACGAACCGAATTACGAAGCCGCAATCGCTTCGCTAAAAAACTAATTAAGTAGATTATTGTTTTTCATTGGTTAAAGTTAAGGGTTAGTGTAGAAGGCTGTCGGATGTGAATCCCGCAGCCTTCGTTTTTTAAAGAGTTTGATAATTCGGATTTTATTCGTATACTTGCAGCAAATTAATCATCTTTTATGTGTTCAATAACTTCTAAATTTGGTTTCGTTTACTTTGTGTAACGGCAGATAAGAGCCTTCTTATCTTTTGAACCTTCATTTTTTACTTCCGGAGAGGCTTCGGGAAGTACATTTCTATACATATTTTATTTTAATTAAAAGAAGTTATGAATAACTGGAAAAAAGTATTCGCTATTATATGGACCGGTCAGTTCTTCTCTATCCTGACCAGTTCGATTGTTAATTTCGCTATCATCTTATGGCTTAGTTTTGAAACTAAATCGGCCGAGGTCTTGGCTTTTGCTGCCATAGCCGCCATGCTTCCGCAGTCGGTACTCGGGTTGTTTGCAGGTATATTTGTCGACCGCTGGAAGAGGAAGCGGGTCATGATCATGGCGGATAGCTTCATTGCTTTCTGTACGTTGATCCTTGCCTTCCTGTTCTATCTGGATGTGGCGAAGCTCGGACATGTGTATATCCTACTGGCTTTGCGTTCGGTTGGATCGGCTTTTCATATGCCGGCGATGCAGGCTTCCGTACCTTTACTGGCTCCTAAGTCGGAACTGATCCGTATAGCCGGGATCAATCAGATCATTCAGTCGGCCTGTAATATTGCCGGACCTGCTCTGGCAGCACTTTTTATTTCCTTTATGGAGATGACGAATATATTGCTGTTGGATGTGATCGGGGCGGCATTGGCTTGTACTTCGCTTCTGTTTGTAAAGATTCCCGATCCGGAGAATGAAGAGAGAAGTCAAAAGGTACAATTATTGAAGGAAACCAAAGAAGCCTATACGGAGGTGCGTGCGCAGAATGGATTGTCGTGGTTGTTTGTCCTGTCTATCCTGGCTACTTTCTTTATTATGCCGGTCGGTGTGTTGTTCCCTTTGATGACACTGAATCACTATTCGGGGAATGCTTATCAGATCAGTCTGGTAGAAGCGGCCTGGGGAATCGGCGCCTTGTTAGGCGGTACTTTTCTGGGGATCAAGAAGTTTAGGTTGAATGAGATATCACTGATCAACTGGATGTATATTTTGTTAGGGATCACATTCCTGTTATCCGGAGTATTACCTGTTTCGGGTTATCCTTTGTTTGTCGGGTTGACGGCGGTCGGTGGGATATCCGGTTCTCTTTATATGGCATCTTTCACTACAGTGATGCAGACACGCATCAATCCGGTAGTAATGGGGCGGGTGTTCTCATTTTATATGAGTGTCAGTTTGCTTCCTTCAATGATAGGATTGCTGAGTACCGGTTTCCTGGCGGATAATATCGGGATCGGGAATACATTTATAATAGGGGGAGTGTTGGTTGGAATGATTGGACTGGTTTCATTCTTTGTACCATCGATAAGAGAGTTGCGTAAGAGCTTTTGTAAATAAACTTCCCACAAACTATTGTGTATCTCCTTATATTTTATACCTTTAGTCCTTACTTAGTAATATCATCCTGTACACCCTGGCTGACTATCCTGTACACCTTGCCAAGCCACCCTGTACACCCTATTCAATTATCCTGTACAGGGTAGTATTACTAACTAGTGACTAAAGAGATAAAAGGTAGTAACCTTTGACATAACTAGTAGTAATATTAAATCTAAAAGAAAGGGAACCGCATGGCTGTAAGGTACAAACTCACGAAAATCAATGACAATATCACCGACAAAGAGCAGGTGAAGTACTCAGTAACCACCGTAAGTTACGGTAATGTAAATCTCGATGCCCTGGCCAATCAGATGGCTGATATGAGCACCTTCAACTACGGGGAGGTGAAAGGGATGATCGAAAACCTGACCCGTATGATCGCATTTCATCTGAAAGATGGTTACACCGTTACAATAGACGGTTTGGGCACGTTCAGTATCACCGCCCAACCGAACCGGGAGGTGGAAGTTCCTTCCAAGGTACGTGCCGAGTCCATCAAATTGAAAAGTATCAGCTTTAAACCCAGTCCGAAACTAAAAGAAAAGCTGAGTGATATAGAGTTTACGAAGCTGAAATAATCGTTTATACATAAAGTTTTGGGAAAGTATTTGTTATTTGTCATATTTTCCTGTAATTGTATGTACTTGAGTAGGATATACTATTGCAAACGCCTTGTTTGTTTGCAATGGCATTTGTCATCTGTCATCTGGAATTGTTGAACTTATAGGGCTAAGAATGAAAATTACACAAATAAAGGGCGATGGTAAGTCGTTGAAAAATATAGAATTATCAGCAGTTATGGCTGCAATAGAGACCGGTGAACAAAGCCGGGAAGTAAATTACCTGCGGGAATTATTATCTTCTTCGATGCCTTGCGACAGGAATATACATGCAGGTAAAATTCCGGTATTATTGTTTGCCGCGGTATTTCGGGGAAAACAAAATAATTTGGAGTTTCGGGCTTATAACGGATTGATCCTGGTGGAAGTCGACCGCTTGGCTGATCGGCAGGAGGTTGTGAAAATAAAAACATTGGCCTCGCAGGCTCCGCAAACGCTGGCTGCTTTTGCCGGTTCAAGCGGAAAGAGCGTAAAAATTCTGGTACCTTTCGTTTTGCCGGACGGCTCACTGCCGCAGACGAAAGAACTGGCTGAATATTTTCATGCGGCAGCTTATCGGCGTGCAGTGAATTATTACCAGGCTCAGTTGAATCGGGATATAGAACAGAAAAAGCCGGTACTGGATCAGGGTTGCCGGCATTCGTATGATCCGGAGCTGTATTATAATCCTCAGGCTATCCCACTTACACAGGAACAACCTTTACAAATGCCGGCGGAAGCGACTTACCGGGAAGTGGTCGGGGAATATGAAGATCCTTTGCTGCGTATGATGCCCGGTTACGACCGTAGTCGTATCATTTCCCGTTTTTATAATGCCTGTATGCAGGACGCTTTGGATAAAACCGGAGGACTGGATGAGGGAAAAGAGCTCAGACCTTTTCTTGTCAGGTTGGCTGAAAACTGTTTTCATTCCGGTATTCCCGAAGAAGATGTCGTACGCTGGACAATGGTTTATCAGTATTTGTCTATTTTTGAAGAAGAGGTAAGGGATATGATTCATACGACTTATCAGTTGTCGAAGAACTTCGGAAAGAAACCGACTGTTGCTCCCGAGCAATTATTGTCTGTGAAAACGAATGAGTTTATGAAGCGGCGTTACGAGTTTCGACGGAATATGCTGTCCGGCGAAGTGGAGTTTCGGGCAAGAGGTTCCTTTTATATTCATTTTGCCCCGGTTACCGAAACGGTATTGAACAGTATCGGGCTTAACGCGCAAGCGGAAGGGCTGGCTTTATGGGATAGGGATGTGAAACGTTATATCTACTCAGACCGGGTTCCGGTTTTCTATCCGCTGGAAGATTTTCTGGATTATCTGCCGGCCTGGGATGGTAAAGATCACATCCGGGCATTGGCAGATACGTTGCCGACAGATAATCCGGCGTGGCGTAATCTGTTTTATATCTGGTTTTTGAGTATGGTGGCACATTGGCGTCGGCGCGATCATTTGCATGCTAATAGTTCGTTGCCTTTGCTGGTCGGTCCACAGGGATGCGGCAAATCGACGTGGTGCCGGAATTTGTTGCCGCCGACTTTGCGTATGTATTATACGGACAGTATCGATTTTGGAAATAAACGTGATGCAGAGTTATTGCTTACCCGCTTTGCACTGATAAACATTGATGAGTTCGACTCGGTCAGTTCCGGTTATCAGAGTTTTCTGAAGCATGTGCTTCAGAAGCCGGTAGTGAATGCCCGGCAGCCTTATAAGCGAAGTGTTCAGGCTTTACATCGTTATGCCTCTTTTATAGCGACCTGCAATAATTATGATTTGTTGACCGATCCGACCGGAAGCCGGCGTTTTATCTGTATCGACATAACGGGGACGATCGACAATACCGCTTCAATTAATTACGAGCAGCTTTATGCACAGGCTTCTGCTGCTTTGGCGGCTGGCGAACGTTATTGGTTTACTTCGGAAGAGGAGTTTTCAACGACAAAAAGCAACGAGGCTTTTCAGCAACTTCCGGTAGAAGAGCAGTTATTCCTACAGTATTTTCGTGCGGCACATCCCGACGAGGTCTGTGAAAGTCTTTCTGCTATTGAAATTCTTCAATATTTGCAGGCTAAAAGTGGAGTGAAGTTGGGAAACAAGCGGTTGACTTACTTCGGTCGTTTGCTCCAGAAAAACAAAATACCTTCGCGGCGTACTATGAAAGGAACGTGTTATTCAGTTGTAAAGAATGAATGATGTATGACAGATGACAAACGGCATTGCAAACGAATAAGGTGTTTGCAATGCTGTAAATTATTGTAACATAGCTTTGTATGGTTTAGTATTGCAAATAACAAATAAAAGAATAAAACTTTGTGTATGAAAGAAGTTGGAGATGAAAATGTCTTTATAGCCCATGTCCGGAAGGATGAAGAATCTTTCAAAATTCAAACATTGCAGGAGCATTTGACAGGGACATCCGTATTAAGTGAATCTTTTGCATCCGTATTTGGTGCTTCCGGCTGGGGAAAACAGGCCGGGGTATGGCACGATTTGGGAAAGTATACCGCAGATGAATTTCAGCCGTATATTCGTAATGCCTCCGGAATGACCGGAGAGAGTAAGAAGCCAATGAATAAGCCGGATCATTCGACAGCGGGAGCTATTTGGGCGAAGATGAGATTGCCACATTGTTATCCTCCGTTGTCCTATTGTATTGCCGGACATCACTCGGGTTTACTGGATTGGGTTTCGGACGGAGATGCGAATATGAGCCGGCGTTATCAAAAGGAGTCGTGCTGCGAGGAGATGCGAAAGGATGCTCCGGTGGAAGTACTGGAAGAATTGCTACCTCTGGAAGCTCCGGCATTGAGTGATCCGGAAAAGGAGTTTCATCTGTGGATACGTATGTTGTTTTCTTGTTTGGTAGATGCCGATTATTTGGATACGGAGCAGTTTATGATGCCTGACCAGGCAGGGCGTAGAGGGAAGTACGATAGTTTGCAAGAGCTGAAAATTCGTTTTGATAAACACATGGAAGAGTTGTCGGTGAAGGCTCCCTCTTCTTTTATCAATGAGAAGAGAGCTTCTATTTTGTCCCGTTGTCGGGAGAAGGCAAAAGATCTCCCCGGCTTTTTCAGTCTGACGGTGCCCACGGGTGGAGGAAAGACGTTGGCTTCGATGGCCTGGGCTTTAGATCATGCGGTTCGTTATAAAAAGGACCGGATTATAGTAGTTATCCCTTACACCAGCATTATTGTGCAAACGGCAGCCGTATTACGCAAAATCTTCGGAGAAGAAAATGTGGTGGAGCATCATAGTAATTTGCAGGTGGATAGGCTGGATGAACGGTCGGCTTCTTTGTTGGCGACGGAAAACTGGGATGCTCCTATTGTTGTAACCACCAATGTACAGTTCTTCGAGTCATTGTATGCCTGTAGAAGTTCGAGATGCCGGAAACTTCATAATATCTGTAATTCTATTGTTATTTTGGATGAGGCACAGATGTTGCCGGTCGAATTTCTGCGACCGGTGTTGGAGGTTTTACAAGGTTTGCAATCTGCTTTCAAGGTGAGTGTTCTGTTTACTACCGCTACGTTGCCCGTATTCAGCGGTCGTATCGGTACGGGGCAAGAGGCTTTTAACGGATTGAAGAGTCCGGTTGAGGAAATAACTTCTGCCCATGAAAATCTGTTCGAAGCTTTTAAGCGTGTGGAATTACACTGGCCGGAGTCGACAACGACTTTCGATGATCTGGCCGACGAATTGACCGGGTACGAATGTGTGCTCTGTATCGTTAATACCCGTAAGGAGGCTCGGGAGCTTTATCAAAGGATGCCAAAAGGAACTTTACACTTGTCCCGTATGATGTGTTCCGTACATATAATGGAAGTGATCGGACTGATAAAGGAGAAGCTGAAGAACAATGAGCCGGTTCGGGTGATTAGTACGCAACTGGTGGAAGCCGGTGTTGATATCGACTTTCCTGTGGTATACCGGGCTTTTGCCGGATTGGATTCTGTCATACAGGCGGCAGGCCGGTGTAATCGGGAAGGTAAACTGAATCATACGGGTCAATTAGGTCAGGTTTTTGTCTTTAATTTAGAGAATACTCTTTTACGTGGTCTGATGGGGAAGGGAGCTACTGCCTTGAGAGAATTGCTTCGGGTGTCTGATCGTACGGATTTGTTTGATCCGGCTGTTATGGCTCGTTATTTTACGCTCTTTTATGGTGGTTGTAATACCTTTGATAAAGCAGATATAAAAGGTTTGTTATATAAAGGTTTTGCAGAAATGAACTTTATGTTTGCAACTGCTGCCGAGAAGTTCTGCCTGATTGATGATAAGAACTCTGTTTCCATCCTGGTCAATTATGGTGATGGCGCAGATCTTATTAGGGAGTTGAAAGAAAAAGGTCCGGAGTTTTGGCTATTACGCAAGTTACAGCAATATAGTGTCTCTGTGAAAAAGTGGGACTTTGAAGAGCTGGCACGGAGTGGCAAAGTCATCGAGTATTCGGGCGTTTTCATTCTGGAGGATCCGAGTAGCTATGATCCTCAAGCAGGACTGGTGTTGGATGAGGCTTGGGCGGAAGAACTGTTGCTTGTAGAATAAAGAAAGGACTGGATTTGTTTCTTTGTGAGGTGTTTTGTCATACTCTACGAAGTATGTGGATTGAAACATGGTAATAACCTTAAATAGGTAAATGAATTAAGTCGTACCTATATAAGTTACGACATAAAAGCGATACTCTCTCTTCCCTATTGTAGTTTCAATCCATGTACCCGTAAAAGATACGACTCATGAGTGATAAAAAAGACTTAAGTATTTACATTGTTTCAACCCACGTACCTACATAAGGTACGACTTATCGCTGGTGCCGGGATGACCCGGAGTTTAAAGTTTCAATCCACGTACCCGTAAAGGATACGACGCTAATTTAGCTGGTAAGCCTGTCCTGGAACTAGTTTCAATCCACGTACCTACATAAGGTACGACTTCGTAATCAATAGAGTGGGACAATAGCTGCAAGTTTCAATCCACGTACCTACATAAGGTACGACTTACAGAATCCCCGTTGCCCTCATTTTCTTTAATGTTTCAATCCACGTACCTACATAAGGTACGACTCCGCTAAAGGAGCAAGTCCCCTAACCATTTTAGTTTCAATCCACGTACCTACATAAGGTACGACATGCACGTGGCTGATTTCTCTTTGCTAAAGAAACAGTTTCAATCCACGTACCTACATAAGGTACGACAACGATGCCACCTCTTCCCACTGCCCGGGGTCCTTGGTTTCAATCCACGTACCTACATAAGGTACGACGAGGACTTGTAAACAACGTGGACCTTATCCAGGGTGTTTCAATCCACGTACCTACATAAGGTACGACCTCCAGCTTAATGATAGCGTCAGCCATAGCATCAGTTTCAATCCACGTACCTACATAAGGTACGACATAGTTCCGGATCCAGCCAGCCCATCCAATAGAGCGTTTCAATCCACGTACCTACATAAGGTACGACAAATTGGACGATATGGATGTTGTAAATTTGCTCTTAGTTTCAATCCACGTACCTACATAAGGTACGACATCCCTCACCCGGTGCCCCTTTCTGCCCTCTAGGTTTCAATCCACGTACCTACATAAGGTACGACGCATGCATTTCATCACAAATACCGCAATGAGGAGTTTCAATCCACGTACCTACATAAGGTACGACTCTGATCCTATGGATTGTTTTACATATCTAAGAGTTTCAATCCACGTACCTACATAAGGTACGACTTAATTGTGATACCTAAATTGGGGCACCAGCAAGGTTTCAATCCACGTACCTACATAAGGTACGACCCCATAATAAATAACACAAACATTTACAGCATATTAGATATGCTGTTATGCGAAACTTTATTTACTATCTTATTTCTTTATGGTGGAACGAAAGGTAAAGCATATAATATGCTGAAAATCAGAAATAGCGAACATCCTTGTATATCCGTTACCACTTCAGGTTCGCAGAGACTTAAATTATTAACTCATCCTCTACATTATAAGACGTGACAACTCCGATATACTCGACTCTTTTAGAGTAATTATTACCCAGGAAATAGAAACGGATACTATCTTTATTACTATCTATAATATCTAATAGTTTCAATCTTAATTCAGTGAACTGAGTAGGAGACACAGAACATTCAAAAACAGAGTTTTGAACACGTTGCCCGTAATTCATGCACTGTCGTGCTACTTGTCGTAACCGGCGTTGTCCCTGAAGAGTCATTGTTTCTACATCATATGTGACCAGAACATACATACTGCTATTTTATTAAAAAGACAGGATAATTATCTAAATCATTTCTCAGAAATCGGGCTAATAACATTGCCTGGATATATGGAATCAGTCCTATGGGAACAGATTCATTCAAATATGGATGAATAATAGTTTCCTTCTTTCTTTTTTGCCAGGCAGATAAAACTTCTTTCCTGACATCATCATTCATAACAATTCCATTATCTCCATGTTCGATAAAACCTTTGCCTGAAATTTGTTTGCGATTAATCAATGATAAAACCAATCTGTCTGCCATATAAGCTCGCAACTCCTCCATCATATCTAAAGCTAACCCAGCCCTGCCTGGACGATCTGTATGCAGAAAACCAACATACGGATCAAGTCCAACAGACTCTAATGCAGATTGGATCTCATGATTTAATAATGTATACACAAACGATAACAATGCATTTACTTTATCTTTTGGCGGTCTCCGGTTTCTTCCGCTGAAAGGAAAATCTTCACGCTGAGCAATAATCATCTGACTAAAGACAGAGAAATAGGTCGTTGCTGCTTCTCCTTCTATTCCTCTGAGGCTATCGGATGAATCTGCTATTAATGCTTGATTTTTCGATCTTTTCAATTTCTCAGAAGCTGATAGAAATACAGAAAGCTGTTCATCAGAAGATATATGATCCCTCTTGAATCGCTCTATTACAGTTCTTGAGTTCGCTATCTTTCCGGCTATACAGATACGACTGATCTCTAACGATTTGTTTGCATCATCTGCTATTCTGTACTGTGTTCTTCTTAAAAGCACATTCCCTTTTACCGGTCCCGAAAGCCGTCCCTGAAATTGTCCGTTAGCGCTTAAGAAACATAATCCTACGTTTCTCTCGGCGCACATCTTCATCAAAGCCGGAGATGCTCCCATATATCCAAACGAAACAATACCTTCTATATTCAATACCGGAATACGGAAAATATCCTTCTCTTTTACTCTGATTACAACGTTTTCCCCATCTTTGGTAAGATAGGCTTCCGGAGTTGTTACATACAACGTATTCAACAATTTTCTCATACTCTATTCGTATAATTGGGTAAGGTAAGAATTCACTTTTGGTGTTTTGGTCAGCACTTTAGGCATGCATACATCATTCAGGGAACAAGACTTGCAGTGTGCTTTGTATATAGCAGGCGGAAGAAGTTTCTGTTCATATAACTGATGCATTCTCGTGCACTTTTCTTCAACTAAAGTCCGTAACTCTTTTGTTAGCAGAACCTCTTCCCGATGGCGGGTTTCACCATAATATAAAAAGCCTTTTTCAATACAAATGTCATACATTTCTTCCAGGCAGATGGCTTGAGCACATAGCTGGACTTCGTCAATCTGATCTTTCTTTGGTTTTCCCCGTTTATATTCTACCGGAATTAATCGCCATAATCCCGGATATTTAGGATGCCGTATTGCGTTTTCTTCGGAAGATGACGCAACCATTTCTACAACGTCAGATATTCCATAAAGTCCCAGTCTTCTGGAAACAAGAGTTACGGATCTCAATGTTACGACCTCTTTATTGCGGTTCATTAACTGGGGATCATCTACCTTTTGATGCATCCAGTTACCTTCAACAGTGAGCTTGTTTTCAGCCCACTGTTGTTCTATATGTATAAGTGCCCATTGACGCTCGCAAAATGTAATATGCTGAATACCGGAAAGCATCAACAGTTCCTCATCTCCGTATTCTATCATATCATATCTAAAAGTTCTACTCCTTCGGGAAGTTTATCCTTATCGATAGTCACTATATAATCATTGAACGAGCGGGGAGGAACCGCTTCATTTTTCAACTTTACATCAATCAGATTAAACAACGTATGGGCAGAAGCATTTCCTAGTGCTGAACTATGTTTGAATACGATCAATTTACGGGCATTCATCATACCTCTTGCAGCCGAATGATCATGATCGAACATATTCTTTAATGACTCCCAGAATAAATTCAGATCATCTTCATTAAATCCGGTCTGGGTCGCCAAATGTGCAGAGATGAATCCGTTAGCTTTATATAATCCATAGGGTACTGTATATTTTCGTCCCATGGTACGGTTGTCACCGCTTTGTTTTTTAGCCTCGTCTTCAGTCGCTACTGCCATGCGGGTAATACTATGCTCTGCTGTCACAATAGGATCAATAGAACGAGCAAAAGTAAATTGGATTGGACCGCGAACCTGTCCTGCATTCTCTCCGGTACTCAATACTGCACCGAATGTCCTGATATCATAGAAATTCCGGCACATCCATTGACGGGCTGCCTCTGTCTTATCTCCTTTTTCTTTCGCTTTTACATCTTCCTGCTTATGGGCTTCTGCTATCTGGTTATTCAAAATAGCTTTTTCCTTAATGAAAATATCATAAGGTTTTTCACAGTCTTTTACTATCTGAATGAAGTTTCTGACTTTTCGCTTCAAACAAACATCTGATACCAGACCTTCACCGGTTTCGGAGTCTACTCTGGGTAAGTTACCTGCGTCAGGGTCTCCGTTGGGATTACCATCTTGTACATCAAATAAATAGACGAAATCATAACGGTTTTTTATTGCTGTTTCCATATTGTATAGAATTATTATTTTTATTCTTTATCTGTTGTTTCCTTTTTTGTATATAACTCTTCTCTCTGATGATAATAGCCTATCGCAAAGCGGGATTGATCGTCTATCGACAGATATTTCGGTAAGCCGTTACTATCCAAATCAGAAATTACCCCTTGTAGTAACTTCTCGTAATAGACACATTTGCCTGTATCTAATTTTGCCAGATGATGTCTGGATAAGGAGAGTAAACGTCCAAAGACGGTTGCCGGTGTTGTCGAAGCTGCACCGTAATAGCGTTCCTTTATGGTTGAATTAGCTCCGGGGATTGCATCACTCTGAATTTTTTCGAGGATAGCAAACAAGCGGCCACATAAGTATGCCTGATTTGTATTTGTTAAATCTAATCCCATGATAATATCTTTAGGTTTATTAGTACGATTTCTATATTTTCGATTTAAATATGCTTTGAGAATAGCAGCCCTTATGGATGTTATATTCCGGTCGGCCTTTATCCGAGTGAGACATTGCATTTGCAGTGTTGCAGGATAAGGTCCGTTATCCAGAATACTTTGGGTCAAATCACTTGCCAGATTGGGTGGAAGGTTTTCCATTTTATTCTGAAAAGAAATCTGAGTAAGCAAGTTAAAGAGAGAGTAATATTCCTTTTTGCTTTTATTTCTTACTATGTCCAGGTCTTCAAAATGTTGTCTGAAATAACTCGAAAATTCCCCTACTGTCCCCTGACGCCAAAATCGCACGGAGATACGAGCTGCATTAGGGGATAGTCCCAAAATATAAAAAGGAGTTTTATCTTTTTCATCCAATACCCCGGATTCCAAAGAAGATAAAAAGCTTTTAATAACTTCTATATTCTTATCCGGATCATCTTTGGGTGGAGCCGATACAAGGAAAGCAAAACTTTGTTCCAGTTTAGTTGGTTTTTGTGACCAGAAAACAACGGATGTATCATGTAGTCGGTATTTATTGGAAGAGTCTTTTCCTAAAAGCGTATTAAGCGCTGTTGTATAGGCATCTTCTGCCTCTTTTGAAATAGGGGCATTCATTCCCTGTTCTTTGTAATAAGAATCATACCCTGATTTCTTTTGGAAACCGACCAATTTGGCTCCGCTTTTTCCTCCGGGTATAGCAATAGCACTATTTAATAAAGCAATCGGTGCTTTTTTTCCGGTAATAAGACATATCCCCTCTTCTTCATTTTCCTCCGAACTGCATTCTATTAAAGATGTTATATCCGGATTTGCTGCAACAATAGACGTATTACCGATCACTTTGAAAGATAAATTTGTTCCGTCTTTCTTTATACATTCTTCCCATAAAGGATCTGCTTTTATCCGTTCGATATTTTCTGAAATATCATAAAATCGGGATACAGCCTGAATCTCTTCATTAGAAGGGAAAAGTGCTGCTATCCGTTTCACTTCCTGTACAAACGATTTATTTTGTTTGCGGGCATCCTCTAATGCTTTAGGCATTCCTTTTTCATCGGTGTTTTTGGGTTGTGCCAAAACGTAACCGAAATGATCCCATAGAATATTTACGGTTTGCCAACTATTACTACCAGGACGTCCTTTGCTCTTAACGACTAAATATTTCTTAGCGCGTTTTTGTTTTGCAGAACCTTCTGTTGTATCCTGTAATTCCACAAAAGTTCCATCTTTATCAATCAGAATAAGATAGGGGATTTCTTTCCATTCCAACCCTCTAGGGGCAATAGTACTATCCGGATCAGCCGCTTTACGTTGATAATAATCATATAATGCTTGTAAAATCATCGGCGTACCTCCTCACTGTTTATTGCAGGAACCTCTAAAACTCCTTGTTTCAAAATAGCACGAAAGAACATTGGTTTGGGATTCTTTTCATTTGTGAAATCCATATCATATAACATATATCCTAAATCGCGATCTTCCTGTATACCATTCCCTTTTATCGGATTATCTATATATGTGAAGTTAGCGGAAAATTCTCTACAGCCTAAATAGGGTTGATTGAAGCATTGTCCTTTTTTAGCTCGGCGTTCAAACATGGCGTTATACTTACCTGGGTTTTCATCGGCTTGCACTGATGTGTTTTTGTCTTTTTCTTCTGCATTCCTTTTTCTTGGTGGAATAAATTCTAGCTCTGCATATATCCTATAGTGAACATCTTTCAATAACAAACTGGACTTTTGTTGTCGGTTGTCTTCTATGAATAAGTCGGAAGCACGTGGACTCATCAAACTCCCTACTTCATTTCTTTTAAAAGAAATCCATTTTATTGGTTTCAAAACTTCTATCCGTGTTATATTCCATCGAATGGCAGGTTTCCAGAATATGGCTTCAAAGATAGCACGTGCAGCAGAAGGTGTAATAACATCATAACTGACTCGCTCGATCTTCATTTCAGGGCGGGTAAAACAGGCAAGCTTACCTTCAACTTCTAAACAATATTCTTTATTATGATATTCCATAATTGTCAGGTTAACTGTTGATTAATTAAAATATAGGAGTCTGTACTTAGAAAACAGAGCTTTATTAATTACCCCTATGGATACAAATCTACATTTTATTTTTTGATAAATAGCTATTCTCAGCCCTTAAATTTAAATGTGTGCTGGATTATTCATGTACCTGTGAGGATACGACATACTGGCTTGACCTATTCAAATTATCATCTTGGAATTTCACCCACGTACCTTAAGGTATGACGAAGGCGACGTGAACGATTCTATGGGCTGGTTTAAGTTTCAATCTACGCAACTGTAAAGGATACGACGATAATCGCTTACCCAGACGCTCAACCTTAACTATGTTTCAACCCACGTACCTAGATAAGGTACGACAGTTGTATCCCTTTTTTATTGTTTCATTTTTCTGGTTTTAACCTACGTACCTACATAAGGTACGACCGACAAACTCGCAGCCTTGAAAGAAAAGTATCAAGTTTCAACCCACGTACCCGTAAAGGATACGACTCTCTTCTTTGAAAACAATGTATGCAACTATGTTGTTTCAATCCACGTACCCGTAAAGGATACGACTGGAAGAGACACGCTAGAATTAGGGTATAAAAATGTTTCAATCCACGTACCCGTAAAGGATACGACCAAGTAAACGCAACAAAGCGCAGAATCTCAATGTTGTTTCAATCCACGTACCCGTAAAGGATACGACCTAAGTGTAGTGATCAAACCTTTATGTAGTTTAAGTTTCAATCCACGTACCCGTAAAGGATACGACCTAAATCAATACAGTTTTCCAGCTCAGCAATAGTTTCAATCCACGTACCCGTAAAGGATACGACATATGACGTAAGAGGCTTAGAGCTTAAGCCTTATGTTTCAATCCACGTACCCGTAAAGGATACGACAATTATTTTGATTATTATCACAATGCAAACATAATAGTTTCAATCCACGTACCCGTAAAGGATACGACTGTTTACCAGGTGGCAGAGGAAAATTGTTTAAGTTTCAATCCACGTACCCGTAAAGGATACGACCTTCATTTGATTAACACATTATTATAAGGGCGTGTTTCAATCCACGTACCCGTAAAGGATACGACTTTCCAGATTTAAGGTCCCCAAACAAAATGTAGCTGTTTCAATCCACGTACCCGTAAAGGATACGACGCGATCCGAAGTGCATGCTGCTGGTGGATCAACTGGGTTTCAATCCACGTACCCGTAAAGGATACGACCCGAACCGGTAACGCGGGAAGTCTTCATTGCTGTTTCAATCCACGTACCCGTAAAGGATACGACTGTACGCGCAGGAAATGATAAGGGGTTAATAGCTCGTTTCAATCCACGTACCCGTAAAGGATACGACATAACCCGGATAGAACCATAAAAACGTTACATATGGTTTCAATCCACGTACCCGTAAAGGATACGACGTGTTAGTTCTGCAACAGCTAACAAAATGTACTAGTTTCAATCCACGTACCCGTAAAGGATACGACTTAAGCCGGTTGGTTGCCCATTTTGTAATTCCAAGGTTTCAATCCACGTACCCGTAAAGGATACGACTTCAATTGTGGCGTATTATACAAAACATCAATAAAGTTTCAATCCACGTACCCGTAAAGGATACGACCTTGGCATCAATCGGGTCAAGGATATCCGAAAAAGTTTCAATCCACGTACCCGTAAAGGATACGACGTGGAGCAAAGAAAAGGCGAAATAAAGGCTGCTGGTTTCAATCCACGTACCCGTAAAGGATACGACGCTGCAGTCCGGATACAACGGATAGGGTCTGATTAGTTTCAATCCACGTACCCGTAAAGGATACGACTGCATGTTTACCAAAAGCTTTATTTATAACACTTTCAGCGAATGATTCTGCGAATAATGATATAAGACAATAAACAATGTCTGTCTTATTATCAATAAAAATGTAAACATCTGTATTACAAGGAGTGCGAATGTCCTATGTTTTTGTTATCACTTATGGTTCGCGTTTTATCTATAATTGAAACATCGTTGTGTAATAATGTTATATATAAAGTAATCTGTAATTTCGTCTACAAAAATAAGAATAAGCTTTTATTATATACAACACCATGAATAAAAAAATCTTCAACTAGCAAAACCTTCTATCATTTCGAATATAACGGTTCTTTTATTAGGTCTGATCGATGTTGCCATTGTGGGTATCCTAACCTGATAAAAGATTATGATCCATTATCAGTTAATCAATTATATGTGTCTGATATGGACAGAGTTGTACAGTATTGTAGCAAAGAATATCTCTATTTTACAAGGTATTGCGTGTTGCGCCAGTATGACAGAAAATAGAGATCACAGAGAGATTGCAATAGCCGAACATGTAAATGATATATTGAAAGAAGAATGGTTGAATAAAGAAATGATTACAACGCTCAGTCAGGCTCGTAATCTAGTAGGTGAAGTTTGGTATCTATAATAACCATTGTCCTTATCGTTGTGTGGATATGTGTGGAGCTTGTTGAGTTTACTTCAAAACATCCAGCGGATTCTGTCGTACCGTCCATAAACTTTGATTACTTACTACCAGCACCGAGATAATAGAGACTACGATGCCTGCTAATGCAAAAATCCAGAGGTCTAAGGATGTTTTATATACAAAATTACTTAGCCATTCATTCATAAAGTATCCGGCGAACGGGCATACAATAACAAATGAAATGAGTACCAGCCGGAGAAAGTATCTGACTATTAATGACCATATCTGAAAGTTTGTAGCTCCGTTTACTTTTCGGATTGCCATTTCTTTCTGCTTTCCCTGACAAAAATAGAAAGCTAAAGCAAAAACACCCAAAGAGGATATAAGTAGTGCGAATATGGTGAATACGATAATAATTTTGGTGTTCCTGTATTCTTTCTCATACGCCTTGTTTAAGGTATTTTCCAAGAGATAATATTCAAAAGGGAAAATGGAAGAATACTGTTTGTACACCTTTTCAAGTTCCGGTATCAAAGAGGTTAATCCGATAGAGTCAAAACGGATAAAGGCATATTCGGCCCAGTTATCAGTGTTGATCTTAGTGAAAATGACCGGCTTGGCTTCTGAATATAATGGTTCGAATTGTATATCCGGCAGGATACCTTTTATTTTGTATGTCATGGGATTCTCATTTACCATTATCTTGAGAAACTCTTCATCGGAAGAGACTTCCAGCATTTGGGATGCTTTCTTATTCAACCAACAGCTATTATCTTCCATGACAGAACTTTTAACCGCTATATTCATCAACCGGAAATAGGTGTCGTCTATTTCCATGTGTTCAAATTCGAAATTAGCTCCTTTGTAATCAAAGGTCATAGGGATAATACCAACGCCTGGCATTCCGTTGCAAAACGATACTTCCCGAACGCCTGACAATTGCTTGAGGCTTTCTTTGAGAGTTTCTGTTTTTCCTTTAAACTCACGGTTCAATGGAATATACAATGTCTCTTTGGCATCAAATCCTAAATCGAATTTTCGGATATATGCCTCTTGCTTTAACAGGATCAGCATACAGATAATTAATGTGGTGGAAACAAAGAACTGAAATGTGAGCAGTACTTTCTGGATAAGAGTAGTATTCAACTGAGCAACTTTTCCCTGGATGAGAGCGGCAGGAGAAAACCTGGTGAGTGTGAATGCAGGTACTATGCCGATAAGCAAAATGGTGATTACTGTCAGCAGTAAATAGATTCCCATGAAATCACCACTAATCAACTCTCTGATACCTATATGATATCCTGCTAAGTTATTGTAGAATGGCAAAGCAATCAAAACCAAAAGATAAGCCAGTAAGGCAGAAATAAGGCATACGACTGTCGTTTCCAGCATTGCCTGACGGATGATTCCAAAGTTTTCCGCACCGGCTATTTTTCGGATTCCTATATCTTTGGCTCTCCGCATGGATTGTGCAACAGAGAGATTAATATAGTTGATCGCAACGATCAGCAGTATAGCCAGTGCGATAGCAGACATGATAAACAGGCGGGTTTTGTTTCCTTCCCGTTCTCCGGTAGGGAAACCATATTGGGAAGGATGGAAATAGGCATCGGATAGAGGTTGGAAAGTAATACTTTTATTCAGACCGTTTTGCAATAACCAGTACCAAGGTTGGGCCAGATTGAATACTTCTTCTCCTTTCCGGCTCATGTCTACACCTTCCTCCGCCAATACATATAGTCCGGGCATAAACATAGGTAAGTCGTACTGTTCCGGATAGTTCTGTCCGAAAAATTCAGTCAGCAGATCGAATGAGAAAACAGCATCCGGCTTTCTGAAATGTGTATTTTCGCCAAAGTCTTTTATTATACCGGATACTGTTACGCTCAGTCTGTCGTTGATCCGTATGGTTTTACCCAAAGGGTTGTCATTTCCGAACATGGCTTTGGAGAAGCTTTCCGATATGGCTACATCATTTTTATCTTGAAGCGCACCGGATATGAAAGGGAAAGAGAATATTGAGAAGAAAGAGGTATCGACAAAGATACAGTTTTTCGTTTTCAATATGTTCTCATCATATTTCAGTACTGTTTCCATCTCAAATATACGGGTATATGCTTTGATTCCGGCAACATGTTCTTTCACATAGTCGGCGAAAGGAGGGGAGAAGGCGCAGGTGTTGTCGCGTAGTACCCGGTAGATATTTTCCTCCTGTTCATGAAACTTATCCACACTTGATTCAGTTCTTACATAAAAGGAGAGGAGGAGGACAAAGGTAAAGGCGATAGCCAGTCCTCCAACATGAATAAACGTGATCCATTTATTGTGTAATAAGCTTCTGATAAGAACTTTCAGGTGTAACATGGTAATGGGGTTTATTTATGATTAACGATGTCTTTGCTGCTAAAATTGTGCAGGAGTGTAAAATAAGGCTATTTTTGCAGGTAAAATAAAATAGAATGAATAAAAAGATACTTCAACTGGCAATACCCTCTATTGTCTCAAATATAACCGTTCCTCTATTGGGACTGATCGATGTCGCCATTGTGGGACACTTGGGATCGGCTTCCTATATCGGAGCGATCGCAGTGGGAGGGATGCTGTTTAATATAATCTATTGGTTGTTTGGTTTCTTGCGGATGGGGACGAGTGGGATGACTTCGCAGGCTTTTGGTAAACGTGATTTGAAAGAGGTGACCCGTGTCTTGTTGCGGGCGGTGGGAGTAGGGCTTTTTATAGCTTTATGCCTGTTACTGCTTCAGTATCCGATTCGGAAAGTTGCTTTTCTTTTGATAGATGCTACTGCCGAGGTTCGCGAGTTGGCTACGGTTTATTTTAGTATCTGTGTATGGGGAGCACCCGCTGTACTAGGGTTGTATGGTTTTGCCGGGTGGTTTATCGGCATGCAGAATTCCCGTTTCCCGATGTTTATAGCGATTACACAAAATATAGTGAATATCGTGGCAAGCCTGGCTTTTGTCTATCTGTTGGATATGAAGATCGAGGGCGTGGCATTGGGTACGCTGATTGCCCAATATGCCGGACTATTTATGGCTTTACTGCTTTGGCTACGTTATTACGGAAGACTGAGAATCCCTTTTCACTGGCGGGAGATTTTGGGCTGGACAGCTATGCATCGTTTCTTTCAGGTAAATAGCGATATCTTTTTCCGTACGTTGTGCCTGGTGGCTGTCACAACCTTTTTCACATCGACAGGGGCGCGGCAGGGGGATGTCGTATTGGCTGTCAATACCTTATTAATGCAGTTGTTCACCTTGTTTTCTTATATCATGGATGGCTTTGCCTATGCCGGCGAAGCGATGACAGGGCGTTGTGTCGGTGCACAGAACCGGAATGGATTACAAAGGATGATCCGGCTATTATTCTGTTGGGGCTGGGGTTTATCATTATCCTTTACAATTCTGTATATGATAGGCGGTCAAGGCTTTCTGGGCTTATTGACCAACGACACGACAGTCATAGAGGCTGCCGGAACTTATTATTACTGGGTGCTGGCTATCCCATTGGCCGGTTTTGCCGCTTTCCTTTGGGATGGCATCCTGATCGGGGCTACAGCTACGCGCCTGATGCTTTATTCGATGCTGGTCGCTTCAGGTACATTCTTCGTTGTCTATTATCTGTTTTACGAAATAATGGGAAACCATGCATTATGGATGGCGTTTTTGATTTATTTATCGTTACGAGGAATTATGCAATGGATATTGTGGCATCGCCGCTCTTTTGCCTCTATCTGAATATGCTATAAGGCAGGCCTATTTGAATAAGGCAGGCTTATTTGAATAGGGCAGGCCCTGTACGGGCGGTTCGCGAACCGCCCCTACCGTCGCCCCATCCCCCCTTTCATCTCCTATATTTATCCCTATCCCACCTCTCCGGATTCTCCAATATATAATTATATATATTCTGATATGAGTAATCATTGCGGATAATATGTTCATAATAATTGCGATGCCACAATCGTTGGCCTGGTGTGTTATTGATAAGATTGATGTTTTTGGTTGTGATTGTTTTGAATGCGCCGATGATGCGGCCGAGGGGTTTGGTGGGGCGGGAAAGGGCGGTTCGCGAACCGCCCGTACAGGGGGAGGTGATTTCGATGATGGCGTGGAAGTGGTTGGGCATGATGCAATAGATGTTGAAGCGGATGTAGGGGGATTGTTGTTCGATTTGTTGGCAGGCGGATTCGATGATTTGGCCAAATTGGTTTAATATCATTTGGCCGTTGGTGATGTTGCCGAATAGGCATTGCATATTATGCGTGCATACCGTTACGAAATACAGGCCTTCTTGGGAGTAATCGTATCCTTGTAGCCGGATACTATGACGGTGGTGTAATAAAGGATTGTAATTGTTCATAGCTAATACTGTTTGGTTGTTGGGACAAATGTAGAAATAAAAAATCCGGATATCAAACGATACCCGGATTTTCTTTTTTATGAGATGGTGGTATTACGCTTGTCTGTAATACGCCAGATCTTCGCGGTTGAAGTTGTTGATGAAAGATTCGATCTTGTCAACTTCTGCCTGGCCGTAGTTGATATATACTTCGGCTGAACGGCGGTAACTGTCGTCTTTGTTGGCATCCTGAAGTAACAGGTAACCGAAGACACAATGAGCGGCAGCTTCTACCATACGGCGTGCCTGGAAGTCGATGTATTCGTTGTCTTTGGTTTCTGTAACCGCGGCAACTACTTTTTCGTACTTGTCAGTCATTGCTTTCAGTTTGTTCTTCAGACCTTCCAGTTCCGGTTTGTATTCGATGGCTTCGTATTCACGGATCTGAGCCAGGTAAGTACCTGTGGTGACGTGGCGGATCGCTGCAACCACCTGCAACTGGGTAGTACCTTCGTAGATGTTTGTGATACGGGCATCACGGTAGATACGTTCGCAGGCATAGTCTTTCATGAAACCTGAACCACCATGGATCTGGATTGCGTCATACGCATTCTGGTTGGCATATTCGGTGGTCATACCTTTACCCATCGGGGTATATGCATCAGCCAGTTTGCTGTATTTCTTCATTTCCTGACGTTCTTCCGGAGTCAGCTTACGTTCTTTGGATATATCGTCCAACGCCTTATAAACATCTACGAAACGAGCAGTTTCGTAAAGCATGGAACGGGAAGCGTCCGCTTTGGCACGCATCAGGGCTACCATTTCATATACAGCCGGGAATTCGATGATCGCTTTGCCGAACTGTTTACGCTCCGTTGCATAGGTATAACCTTCGCGGTAAGCCGCTTCGCTCAAACCTACTGCCTGTGCCATGATACCCAGGCGGGCACCGTTCATCAATGCCATTACATATTTGATCAAACCTAGTTTGCGGTCACCGCAAAGTTCGGCTTTGGCATTCTTGAATACCAATTCGCAAGTAGGGGATCCTTTGATACCCATCTTGTTCTCGATACGGCGAACATTCACACCACCGTTGCGTTTGTCGTAGATGAACATGGACAAACCACGACCGTCGCGTGTACCTTCTTCGGAACGTGCCAGTACCAGGTGAATATCGGCATCACCGTTGGTAATGAAACGTTTTACGCCGTTCAGATACCAGCAATCGTCCTTTTCGCAGTAAGTAGCTTTCAGCATAACAGACTGGAGGTCGGAACCGGCATCCGGTTCGGTCAAGTCCATCGACATCGTTTCTCCGGCACAAACACGCGGGATATAACGCTGACGCTGGTCGTCGTTACCGAATTCATATAATGTTTCCGCACAGTCCTGCAATCCCCAAAGGTTTTCAAAACCTGCATCGGCACGCGATACCATATCGGCTGCCATGATGTAAGGAACGATCGGGAAGTTCAGACCGTCGTAACGGCGGGGCATTGCGATACCCATCAGGCCGGCTTTGCGTACGGCATCCAGGTTTTCCTGAGTACCTTTGGCATACGTCACACGTCCGTTGGCAACAGACGGTCCTTCATGGTCTACGCCCTCTGCATTGGGAGCGATGATCTCACCACAGATTTCACCTACAATTTCCAGTACCTTTTCGTAGCTGTCCATTGCATCTTCGAAATCCTGAGGAGCATAGTCAAATTTATCCTTGTCGGCATAGCCGCGTTCTTTCAGCTCAACGATCCGCTGCATCAACGGGTGATGCAGGTGATGTTTCATGCTGGGATTATCTAAATAAAAGTTAGCCATATCTTATTTACTGTTCTGTTTGTAATACTTGATCATCTTCGGGATCACTTCTTCAACCGAACCGTTGATCACATAGTCAGCGATAGTGTTGATCGGAGCGTTCTCGTCGTTGTTGATAGAGATGATAATACCTGCGTCCTGCATACCGGCAATGTGCTGGATCTGTCCGGAAATACCGCAAGCGATATAGAGTTTCGGGCGAACGGTCAGACCGGTCTGTCCGATCTGGCGGTCGTGGTCACAGAAACCGGCGTCGACAGCAGCACGACTGGCACCTACTTCTGCATGAAGTTCTTTAGCTAATTCGAACAGCAGGTTGAAGTTTTCTTTCGACCCTACGCCATAACCTCCGGCAACTACGATAGGAGCACCTTTCAGGTTGTGTTTTGCTTTTTCAACGTGACGGTCGATTACTTTTACTACATAATCAGCATCGGATACATATTTTGCTACGTCGTGTTTTACCACTTCGCCTTTATAATTGGCATCCAGGATCTCTTTCTTCATCACACCTTCGCGAACGGTAGCCATCTGAGGACGGTGTTCCGGGTTGATGATGGTTGCCACGATGTTACCACCGAAAGCTGGACGGATCTGGTACAACAGGTTTTCATACGTGATACCTGCCCGTTTATCTTCGTGAGGACCGATCTCCAATGAAGTACAGTCTGCAGTCAGGCCGCTGGTCAGTGCAGAAGATACACGAGGACCCAGGTCGCGACCGATAACGGTAGCACCCATCAGGCAGATCTGAGGTTTTTCTTCCTTGAACAGGTTGATCAGGACAGAAGAGTGGGGCAGTGAAGTGTAAGGGAACAGGCCTGGAGCATCGAACACGTGTACTTTGTCGACACCGTAAGGCAGTACCTGGCTTTCTACACCTTCGAGGCCGCTACCGGCAACAACTGCTTCCAGCTGGCAACCTAACTGATTCGCTAACTTACGACCTTTGGTCAGAAGTTCGAGACTTACATCGGCAATGGTTGTGCCTTCAATCTCACAATATACAAATACGTTATTCATAATCTTATCCGATGGTATGGTTAGCTAACAGTTCAACAATCATCTCTTCTATATCCTTATCCGCGCTGGTCAGCGTTTTGCTTTCCTTTGCCTGGAACACGATATTCTGTATAGTCTTTACCTTTGTAGGTGAACCGGACAGACCGCACTGTGTCAAGTCTCCGTTTACGTCGTTCACGCTCCATTCCTGGATATTCAGGTACGGGCGTTTTTCGTAAAGATCTGCATACGGCAGTTCGCTCGGAACATCAGGATGGCAGGCAGTCGGGTGGGCTGCTTTTTCCTGTGCACCCATGGCACGTTTGTATTTCTGTACCAGTTTGGCATTGCGCGGACGGCAGGGAGCTGCCGAGCCGTTTACTGTGATGACGATAGGCAGCGGACCTTCTACAGTTTCCACACCTCCGTCGATATGACGTTTAACGGTGATACGGCGTGCTGCTTCATCCACATTCAGGATTTCTTCAGCGTAAGTGATCTGTGTCAATCCCAGCTTTTCTGCTACCTGGGGACCAACCTGTGCTGTATCTCCGTCGATAGCCTGACGGCCACCGATGATGATGTCATAATCATTAATTTTTTTGATAGCCGTAGCCAAAGCGTATGAAGTAGCCAATGTATCGGCTCCGGCAAAGGCGCGGTCGGTTAACAAAAAGCCGCCGTCTGCTCCGCGGTATAAACCTTCACGGATAATTTCGGCGGCACGTCCCGGGCCCATAGTCAGCAATGTAACAGTTGATCCGGGGTAGGCATCTTTCAGGCGTAGGGCCTGTTCCAATGCGTTCAGGTCTTCCGGGTTAAAGATGGCGGGAAGTGCGGCACGGTTTACCGTTCCGTCTTCTTTCATCGCATCCTTTCCCACGTTGCGTGTGTCCGGAACCTGCTTCGCTAAAACAATAATTCTTAAACTCATATTAAATAGGAATATTAGATTTCTATTGTCTGAAAATTATTCGGTAATTAGTAAAAAAATTACCGATTGCAAAAGTAGTCAAACATTCTTTATATCAAACAACTTTAACCTGAAATGTGCACACTTTAGGGTTTTTTGAGCACTCTGACAGGTGCTTTTCCCCATGTTTAATTGGCTTTTGCTGCATCCAATCGTTTTACCACCTGACCATAAATAATCAGGGCAAATGCCGATACTAAAGCGATTGCTCCAAAGTAGTACCAGATATAATGGGCATTGGTACTGGCTGCCACCCATTCTTCATGCGTAGCGAACAGGGTCGGTTCCGGACAATATTTGCTTAGTAAGAAACCGGATAATCCGAATCCGAGAATGGACGACAGGAACGAGTGGAGATGACTGAAGCCTAGATATAACCCTTCTTCTCCTTTGGGGGCCTGCAATGAGAAATATTCGAGGAAACGGGGAGATATAAATGTCTCAGCCAATCCCTGGAAAACGATACCGACTACCATCATAAAGGCAACCGGATGCATACCCAGAATCGTTGTATTTCCATCGAGCATATTTCCCGAAGCCATACAAAGTGCGGATATCGGCATAATGAACATGCCGAATGTCATAGAGGTCAGCGCTGTTTTTTTACGCATTAACTGGGTAACCAAATTAACGGTCAGCACAACCACCAACGGGTTTACGTTGGCATACCAGGAGGGAGAAGCCCCTTCTCCTGCCAAACGTAAAACATACTTAGGCATGGTTGCATACAACTGGTGCTGAACCATCCAGAATCCGGAGATGATAAAGATCAGTATAATCAGGCGACCGTTCGTACATACTTTGATCAATGCTTTCCATATCTGTCCGAATGTCTTTCCTTCTCCTGAATGCTGGCTGCTTTTATAGAAGAACCAGATCGCGAGTAAGGCGAGAAAAGTCATCGAAGCGGAGAAATAGTTGAGGGTGATCAATCCTTCATTCCCTAATGCTTCGCGCAATGGTTTTACAATCGTTTTGCCGGAGAAAGCTCCGATATTTACCATTGCATAGAATATGGAGAAACCTTTGGCACGGGTTTCGGGAGTCGTTTCTTTGGCTACCGTTCCGGAGATCACACTCTTGATGAATGAGCCGCCGATAACGATCAGTATCATGATCGGGATAATCCCATAACGAAGATTACTTTCAAGCAATCCGGTAAATGTAGTCGTAGTCCCGTATTCGACCAGTCCGGCAGATTGAAGCCAGGTAGGATAAAGCCCTAGACCGGCATAACCGATGGTCAGTAAAGAAAAAGCCAGCAGCATGGAATTGCGGAATCCGATTTTATCGGCCAATGCACCGGCAAAAGTTGGAAGAAAATAAAGAAATGCAGAGAATGTTCCGGCGATAGTTGCCGCCTGTATGTCGTTGAACCCGAGGATGCGGCTGAGATAAAGGGTTATTACGATAAATACGCCGTAGTAGGCAGCACGCTCAAATAGTTCGACGGTATTGGCTACCCAAAACGCTTTACTGAATTTGATTTTCTCTTTCTTTGTCGTTGTATTCATATGATAGTTATTTGTTTTTAGAATATAGAATATAAAACGTAAAACGCAGGTATAGGCAGATGAGAAAATTAGAGCTGCGTATACCTGCGTGTATTTACATTTCGTGTAAGTCTTTTTTTATTTCTTTACAGTGTAAGTTTGATGAATAGCCTTGTCGAAAGCCTTCCAGTGTTCGTCAGTCATGCTACCAGGTGTGAACAGGGCTACACCGGCTGCACCGGCTTCCATCGATCCGCGAACGGCTTCTTCGATCTCCGACGGGATCAATCCGTGTCCTTCAGGATCTTTGATGTTGGCTTTGTTTTGCCAGTCACGACAGATGAACAGACCGCTGTAAACAGGTTTTTCCCCCTTGACAGAGTTCACTTCTTCTTTGGTCACTTCGCCTACCCAGGCAGCATCTTCCAGATAGAAATCGTTGTAGTTCATCGGGAAGAATGCATCGATATTCCATTTGTTCCATTCCTGGCGAACCATCCATTTGGCATGAGAGTCAGGACCGGGGAATACGGCAGCACTTACCTTCTTGCCTTTTGCGTGAACAGTATCGGCAATGCGGTCGACCAGCTTCGTGATCAGGTCGCAGCGGAATTGTGCCCATTCTTTGCATTTGGAAGGATCTTCAACCGATTTGATGTCGATGCCGGTAGCAGCTTTGAAGTCGGCTACACATTTATCGCAATAGCAATAGTCGGCAGTCGGATATTCTTCATCCATCACTAAGCCGTATTTTTCCCAAAGACCTTTTGCCAGGATCACGTCTACATAGCGGATGTAGTCTAGGTGGACATAATCCACTTCTGGGATATCAGCCACTTTGCCATACAGGTCAGTCAGGAATTCTGCCGTACCTTCATGGTTCGGACAAAGACATTTGTAATAAGGAACATATGCCTGTACTTCGTAAGCAGGTTCACCTTTACGGTTTACGGCATAAAGGGTTGAATCCATACCTCCTTGCAGCATGGCAGGGATCCAGGCATGATACTCCATACCGTTTGCATGAGCGACTTTCGCTGCACGCTGAATTTTCTGTAAGTCGTGTCCGGCATTATAGCACATACCGTCCAGGCCATGAGATTTCCATTTACTAAAATCGGCTTGTAAGGTCTCTTCGGTCGTGTTACCACCTTCGCCTTGCCAGCCGTACACTTTGATTTTTGATTCCGGTGCTTTCGTGCAAGCCGTTGCCAGAAGGGCAACGGCTGCTAAAGCGATAAATACTTTTTTCATTCAGATTTGTTTGTTATTAAATTTCACAAGCACAGAGAGTCGGGATCAGGTTACGGTCACCGTATGCATTGTCTACGCGTGCCACATTGATCCAGAATTTACTGTCATGCAACCATTCCAGCGGGAAAGCTGCTTTACTACGAGGGTATTCATGCTTCCATTCATCGGCTGTTACTTCGTATTCAGGATGCGGAGCATTTTTGAGCACATTATCTTCTTTGGATGCCTTACCTTCTTCTACTTCTTTGATCTCTTTCCAGATGCAGTCCATTACTTCGGCGAAGCGGTCGAGTTCGGCTTTGCTTTCGCTTTCGGTCGGTTCGACCATCAGGGTACCGTGTACCGGGAATGAGAGTGTAGGAGCATGGTAACCGAAGTCCATCAGACGTTTGGCGATATCGCCTTCGTCGATACCGGATGCTTCTTTTACGCCGCGGCATTCGAGGATCAACTCATGGCCGACACGTCCTGTGGCACCTATATAAACGATACCGTACGTATCTTTGAATTTAGAAGCTAGATAGTTCGCATTCAGGATGGCTGTTTTTGTAACGGTTTCCAATCCTTCTGTACCCAGCATGCGGATATAAGCGTATGTGATCGGCAGGATACCGGCACTTCCGTAAGGAGCAGCAGAAACCGTATTCAGATCGCTGCCCCAGACCACCGGATGAGAAGGCAGGAACGGAACCAGATGTTCGGCTACGCAGATCGGACCGACACCCGGGCCGCCACCACCGTGAGGCGATGCAAATGTCTTGTGCAGGTTCAGGTGGCAAACATCTGCGCCGATGGTTCCCGGATTTGTCAATCCTACCTGGGCGTTCATGTTGGCACCGTCCATATATAACTGACCGCCACAAGCGTGAACGATGTCGCACATTTCTTTAATGTCGGCTTCAAAAATACCGTGTGTAGACGGATAAGTGATCATGCTGGCAGCCAGGTTCTCCTTGTTGGCTTCCGCTTTGGCACGGAAATCTTCCAGGTCGATATTGCCGTTCTCGTCGCATTTAACGGTAACAGTCGTATAACCGCACTGGATGGCACTCGCCGGGTTTGTACCGTGAGCCGAAGCAGGCAGCAATACGATATTGCGATGTCCTTGTCCGATGCTTTCCAGGTAAGCACGGATAACACGGAGACCTGTATATTCGCCGGCAGCACCTGAATTCGGTTGTAAAGTAACACCTTTGAATCCGGTGATCTCAGCCAGGTAGCAACACAGGTTCTCGATCAGTTCTTTGTAACCTTCTACCTGTTCTTCCGGGGCATACGGGTGAATATTCATAAACTCTGCACGGCTTAACGGAAGCATTTCAGAAGCAGCATTCAGCTTCATCGTACATGACCCCAGAGAGATCATTGACTGAGCCAGCGACACGTCTTTGCGTCCCAGGCGAGTGATGTAACGCATCAACTCGGTTTCCGTATGATATTTCTTGAATACATCTTCTTGCAGGAAGTCCGAAGTACGGGCGAATTTCGGATCAAAATAAGTCTTTTCCGGGATCGCTTCTTCCAGCATATAATCTTTTCCGGCAGCACCAGCGAAGATATACAACAATACGCCTATATCGGTAGGCTGTGTTGTTTCGTCGATACTGATGCCTACCTGACCGCCTTCGAAGTAGCGAAGGTTCACCTTGCATTCCAATGCGATCTCGCGGAGCGCGTTGACGGATACGTTGGCAGGTAGTTCGATCTTCAAGGTATCGAAATAATCTTTATTCAGCTGTTTGTAGCCTAACTTTTCCAATTCGGCAGCCAGGAATCCGGCAGAAGCATGGATACGTCCGGCGATGTTGCGCAACCCATCTGCTCCGTGATAAACGGCATAGAATCCGGCCATTGTAGCCAGCAAAGCCTGTGCGGTACAGATGTTGGAAGTTGCCTTTTCGCGTTTGATATGCTGTTCGCGTGTCTGTAAAGCCAGGCGGTAAGCCGGGTGTCCGTAAGCATCTTTCGAGATACCGATGATACGTCCCGGGATAGCACGTTTGTATTCATCTTTCGTAGCGAAGAATGCAGCAGAAGGACCGCCGTAGAACATCGGTATACCGAAACGCTGGCTACTACCGAATACGACATCGGCACCCCATTCTCCCGGAGGAGTCAGCAATACCAGGCTCATCAGGTCGGCAGCTACGGCAACACGGGTTTCGTTCGCATTGGCTTTCGCGATGAATTCTTTGTAATCTTCAACCGAACCGTCTGCATTCGGGAACTGTACGATCGCACCGAATACTTCAGGGGTGAATGTAAATGTCTTGTAATTGCCGACCACAACATTGATTCCCTGCGGAACCATACGTGTTCGGATCACGGCCAATGTAGATTCAAAAACATTTTCATCTACAAATAAAGTGTTAGCTCCTGCCTTTGCCTGTGCGCGGCTGCGAGTTCCGTAAAACATCGTGGCAGCCTCTGCTGCTGCTGTAGCTTCGTCCAGCAGAGAACAGTTGGTCAGGGGCAGAGCTGTCAGTTCGCTGATGACAGTCTGGAAGTTCAGTAACGCTTCGAGGCGTCCCTGAGAAACTTCTGCCTGATACGGGGTATATGAAGTGTACCATACCGGATTTTCAAAAACATTACGCTGGATAGGAGCAGGACAAACTGTGTCATACCATCCCATTCCGATGTAAGAAGTGAATACTTCGTTTTTGGAGGCAAGTTCTGCGATATGTTCTGCAAACTCCCTTTCGGTCATTGGCTCCGGAAGGTTCAGAGGTTCTTTCAGACGAATATTGGCCGGAATTGTCTGGTCAATCAGTTCGTCAACCGATTTAACACCGATAGCTTCAAGCATAGCCGGAATATCTTCCTTTGCAATGCCGACGTGGCGGTTTACAAATTTATTTGTGTCCATAGTATTTAATGTGTTTTATAAATAAGGATTGTTTAATTTTTCGTCGATAACTCTCGTTTCCGGGCCATGTCCGGGGTAAATGACCGTTTCGTCCGGCAGTGACAACAACTTATCGTTGATGGCAGCGATCAATACATCCTGATTGCCGCCCCACAAGTCCGTACGTCCGATGCTTCCGGCAAATAAGGCATCTCCCACGATGGCGAAACCGTTCTTCTTATTATAGAAGGCAACGCTTCCGGGAGAATGACCGGGAACAGTCAGTACCTGCAACTCCGAATGGCCGAACTTGACCACTTCATTGCCGACCAACAATTTCTGAACCGGAATATGCTGATAATGTCCCGGCAATCCGAATGCCTGCGCCTGCTTTTCAGGTGACGGAAGCTGTTCCACATCGAGCCTGTGCGCTTGCGGTGACAGCCCGTATGTTTTGAATACGAACGGATTACCAAAGATATGATCCAGATGCAAGTGAGTACATAACAGATGCTTTACCGTCAGTTTGTTCTCTGCAATGAAATCACTTAATTCTTTTTCTTCCGATGGACGAAGGCATCCGCAATCGATAATAACCGCCTCTTTGGTATCATCATACAACACGAATGTGTTTTCCTGGAAGTAATTGAACTCAAACGCTTTTATTGTGATCATAATGGTACGTAAACTACTTTTTTAGTACTAAAAAATTCTTCTTTGAAATGGTCGCCTAACTCGACAACAATCGCTTGTTTCCGAAAAGCCTGTATTTCGTGTTCCAACTCACCGCCTTTCAGACATATTAAACCATTCGGCAGTGCGTTCTGTTGTTCCTTCCGTATGTTTTTGCGGGAAATCTTAACCAGGTCACCCAGCGGCATAACAGCCCGGCTGACAACAAAGTCGAACAGTTGCTTTTCTTCTTCAGCGCGGCAATGACGGAAAGTGACATTCTTCAAACCGATCGCTTCGGCAACGGCTTGCCCGACCTTGATCTTTTTCCCGATACTGTCTACCAAATGGAATTGTACTTCAGGAAAGAAGATAGCCAGCGGAATACCCGGAAATCCGCCTCCCGTACCGATATCCATTACGGTAGAACCGTTTTTGAATTTCATCATCTTGGTTAGCCCCAGCGAATGGAGCACATGATGCGGATAAAGATTCTCGATATCTTTGCGCGATATGACGTTAATCTTTGCATTCCAGTCTGTATATAAGTCGTACAGAGCTTCGTATTGTGCAAGTTGCGTTTCGTTTAGCTCTGGAAAATAAGTTTTTATCAGTTCCATAGATTGTATTTAAAATGCCAGATGTGCGATCGGACTCTCTTTCTTGAGCAGGTACTGTATCTCTTCATAGGGGAGATGTACACTCGTTGCTCCGACCACATAGGCTGCTATCTCATATTCATTAAATGTATAGGTAATCCCATTTTCGTCGATCAGAAAGTTGTTGTTCGGGAAAATCTCGTCGATACTGAAGAAACCGATGTTTTCCAGATCCTTGGCATTCTCCACGCTGTTCTGTTTGGCGATCCGGTCTACAAGAATCTGCGCCAGGTCGTCCTGGAAATCTTCGATGAAAATATCGGATTCCGTGATTGGGGCACCGGTTTTCATGTTGATGACATGGTTGGCGGTCGCATGCGAGCCATGCGCCCCCCCGGTATAGTTTTCTACGTAGATTGAGTAACTGAGGATATCGTTCTGGTTATAGGCAATATCGTTGGTCGACATTTCGTAATAAGAGAACCAGGCTCCGACCGGCGTTTCGTCGGCTTTTGCCACTTCTTCTTTGTATTCGCCCTCCAGGTCCTTATAATTATTCAGATAATCCTCCGTGTACTTGGCTACCGCTTCTTCCGGAGATAGCTTTTCGTAACTGTCCCCGAAGTATGCAGACACAAATTGCTGCTGTATCTTTTTCAGGATCTCTTTGTTGTCGTATTTGGCCGGATAGGTAAAGTTTATCTGAAGGTTACAATTCGGATTCTCCGGGTTTTCCAGAAGATGATAGGTCTTGTCCACATTGATCGAATCGAATGTAATATCATTATCCGCCGTTTTTTTTGTCCCGGTGTTACAACCGCTGACAATTATACTTATGAGAAAAAGAGCTACAAGCTTTTGGCATAATTGCGTCTTCATTGTGATACAGATTTAATTGAATACTTTAAAATGCAAATGTACATGTTTATCTCCGAATTACCGAATAGATAAACGAAATTAGTTCGTGCTAAATCAGTTTTCAGCATCCTGAAAAACAGAAACGAGGGAGGCTTAAAAAAAATCAACGTTCCGGCAGACAGATTCCGTTTGAGATAACTAAATGAGGTGTAGGCAGGAAGCCTGGTACAGGATGGAAGATATGTATATATTTTTTAGCGAAAAATTGATTATTTGAATCTTCTGTGTATCTTTGTTCCGCACATGAAATGCAAGGTGTTGCAACATGGGCGATTTGTTAGTTAGACATAAGCGTTTTTAAATATTATTTGACATTGAAATCTCGACAATTTCATCCCAACAAATAATAGTACTGTAAATGCAAATGTTCTTTTCTATTTATACACACCGAGAGAATTGTAGAAATTGATTCGTGTATATGGATAAGAGCGTGGTACTGTTATATATATTGTTGGGGGGCCTGTCGAGAGCCTCAATGTCTATATATCAACAGTTTCCACGCTTCTTTTGTTTAGCAGGCAACCGATAGGTTTCCTGAATATGATTGGTTATTACCTTTCGTCAGGTACGAATTTATTCACGTAATTTCATTCAAAAATAAGATAATTCTTTATTTCCTGAAACTAAGCCTATCGGATGCCTCCATCAGCATAAACTTCCTGATATAAATGAACAAATTCAAGGCTTACTTGTTATATAAACGAAAGAGTAAAATTTTCGTCTACCATTAAGGTATAAAAATTAGCAGATAAATTTACGATTAAAAAGTCATTCCGGATTCACTGCGTGCGTCCGGAAGAGGAACTTTGCTTATCCGGCCAGTATGAACCGGAGCACGACCCCTTGTATCATAAACCTAAATAATAATCAAGATATGGCAAAAATAGAAATAAAAAACTTATCCATCCTTTTCGGTCCTGAGAAGAGCCGGGCGAAAAAGATGATCCTGAAAGGAAAAAGCAAACAGGAAATACTAAAAGAAACAGGCTGTACCGTTGCCGTGCGTAACGCGAACCTGGAAATAGAAGAAGGCGAGATGTTCGTCATTATGGGTCTCTCCGGCAGCGGTAAATCGACCTTATTACGCTGTATCAACCGGCTGAACGAACCGACGATGGGAGAGATTCGGGTGAACGGGATAGATATAACCCGTTCGTCGGACAAGGAACTGTTGCAGATCCGGCGAAAAGAGCTGGCAATGGTTTTCCAGCACTTCGGGCTGCTACCTCATCGCACCGTCCTGAATAACGTATCCTTCGGCCTCGAACTGCAAGGTGTCCCTAAACAGGAGCGCGAAAAGAAAGCCCTGGAGAGCATCCTTCAGGTCGGTCTGAAAGGGTACGAAAACCAGCGGGTCGATGAACTGTCAGGCGGAATGCAGCAGCGCGTCGGACTGGCACGTGCCCTGGCAAACAATCCCGAGGTCCTTTTGATGGATGAAGCCTTTTCTGCACTCGACCCGCTGATCCGCGAACAGATGCAGGACGAGTTGCTGCTCCTGCAGGAGAAGATGAAAAGGACAATCGTCTTTATCACCCACGACCTGGACGAGGCGATCAAGCTGGGCGACCGTATCGCCATTATGAAAGACGGCGTCATCGTGCAGGTAGGAACGCCGGAAGAGATACTGACCGACCCCGCCAACGATTACGTGACCCGTTTTACGGAAAGCGTGGACCGCGGCCGAATCGTAACAGCCTCGTCGATCATGCTCAGGCAACCCATCGTTGTCAGAGTCAAAAGGGACGGTCCGGAAACCATCCTCCGGAAGATGCGCGAAAGACGCCTCTACGCACTGCCCGTCATCGGCAATGACGACCAATTCATCGGAGAGATACACTATAAAGATGTACTGAACCTGCGGAAAGAAGGCGGGAAGGATATCAGCCCCATTGTCAAAAAGGAAGTCCCGTCCGTCCTCGAAAACACCATTGTGGAAGATATGCTCCCTCTGTTGTCCAAAGTACGGCAGGCATTACCGGTAGTCGATGAGAACAACCGCTTACTGGGCGTTATCCCCCCGTCCGCCATCATCATTGAAATGACAGGAAAGGATGAAAAAGAAATAGAAGAAATAATTCAAAACGCAATAGATTTATGATCAATATCGGAAAATATATAGAAATCGTCATCAACTGGATGACGGAACACTGGGCGCATTTTTTTGATGTCGTCAATAACCTGATCGGAGGCTTTATCGATGCCTTCCAGAACGGCCTGCTATGGATACCTTTTTTTATAATGATTGCAGCCCTGACCGTATTGGCTTGGTATAAAGCCGGAAAAGGGACTGCCGCCCTGACACTGCTAGGGTTGCTTCTGATCTATGGAATGGGCTTTTGGGAACAGACTATGCAGACCGTCGCATTGGTCCTGTCCTCTACTGTGATTGCCCTGGTCCTCGGCGTACCGCTGGGAATATGGACGGCACGTAACCGGGTTGCCGCCAAGATAATCCGCCCCGTCATGGACCTGATGCAGACCATGCCCGCCTTCGTTTACCTGATCCCCGCAGTCTTGTTCTTCGGACTGGGTCCCGTCCCGGGCGCATTCGCGACCGTTATTTTCGCCATGCCGCCCGTCGTTCGTCTGACGGACCTCGGTATCCGGCAGGTACCGGAAGATATCGTCGAGGCGACTCGTTCTTTTGGCGCCACCTCCGGACAGCTGCTATTCAAAGTACAGCTTCCTCTGGCATTGCCGACGATCATGACCGGCGTGAACCAGACAATCATGATGGCGCTCTCGATGGTAGTCATCGCTGCGATGATCTCGGCAGGCGGTTTGGGCGAGATAGTCCTCAAAGGAATCACCCAGATGAAGATCGGCCTCGGTTTTGAAGGCGGTATTGCCGTCGTGATCCTTGCAATCATCCTCGACCGTATCACCCAGGGATTTGTCCGCAAGAAATAAGCGGCTCTTAGTTATTCACTCCATAAAAGAATTTATATGAAAAGATTATTTATACTTATCAACCTGATCCTGCTGCTGGCTGTCCTGATGTTTCTGGTCAGCTGTAACCGTGCCAAAGACCCGAAAGAGATTTCCATCGGCTACGTGAACTGGTCGGAAGGCATCGCCATGAGTTATCTAGCCAAGGCGATGCTGGAGGAGCAGGGTTACAAGGTAACATTGAAGAATGCCGACATCGCCCCGATCTTCACCTCGGTGGCAGCCGGGAAAGTCGACCTCTTTCTGGATGCCTGGCTTCCGGATACCCATGTCGACTACATGAAGAAATACGGCGACCGCCTGGAAACGATCGGCATCCCTTTTGAGAACGCCCGTTTAGGTCTGGCCGTCCCGTCCTACGTGACGATCAATACGATCGAAGAACTGAATGCCAATAAGGAACGTTTCAAAGGCGAAATTATCGGTATCGATATCGGTGCCAGCCTAATGAACCTGACGGAAGACGCTGTAAACGATTACGGCCTGCAACTCAAATTAATGCCCTCCAGCGGCCCGACCATGACCGCCTTCCTCCAGAAGTCCGTGGAGCATAACGACTGGATCGTCGTCACAGGCTGGACACCTCACTGGATGTTCGCCCGTTATGACCTCAAGTTCCTCGACGACGACAAAGGTGTTTATGGCAACACCGAGCATATCGCAGCCGTTGCCACCAAAGGCTTCTCCGAGACGCACCCATTCGTAGCGGCCTTCTTCAAAAACTTCAGATTCACCAACGAACAGTTGAGTGAACTGATGAACATCATGGAAGACTATCCGTTACGCGAACTGGAAGGCGCAAAAGTTTGGTTGAAAAAGCACCCCGAAATAGTTGATTTATTTTTATCTTCGCAGACAAATAATCTAACTCAACTGAACAGATATGAAACAGATCGCGAAAATAGCCTGCCTGCTGCTGGGACTGGCCATCAGTAACCCTTTTATGAAAGCGGAAAATAAAAAGAGTATGAATATCGTATTTATAGGAAACAGCATTACTGCCGGTGCATTGATCGCAGACCCTGCGCACGATGCCCCTCCGGTGAAAGCTGCCTTGTACCTGACCAAACAACCCTCCGTCACCTCGGTCAAATACTCCAACCAGGGAGTAAGCGGCTGCACGACCACGGATTATCTTCCGGCTACGGAAACCCTGTTCCCGAAAGCGAGAGCCGCCGCCGACAAGTTTGCCGATGAAACCTGGGCTACCCTGATCTTCTCCATTATGTTGGGGACGAACGACAGCGCCATCACCGGTCCGAACGGTGCACCCGCTTCGCCGGAGAAATACGAGAAAAACATGAAAGCCATCATCAACCAGTTGCTCGCCTTGTACCCGACTTGCAAGATCGTCCTGAACCGTCCGGTATGGTACAGTCCGAACACGTACAACGGGGCGATGTATCTGAAGGAGGGGCTGAACCGTTTGCAGAGTTACTACCCGGTACTGCAATCGCTCGTGGAAGAATATGCCAAACGTTTCCCCGGACAAGTGTTCATGGGCGACACAGAAGCATTCGATTATTTCAAGGAAAACTACCTGACCGACCTTTTCCCCGAAGACGGGAATGCCGGAACCTTCTATCTCCATCCCAACGAGAAAGGTGCGGCGGTACTGGGCGAGTTCTGGGGGAAAGCCATTTTGAAGGCTGTCGAATAAACCGGCAAATCAGTCTGAAAAAACGAGTAAATCAGATTCCTTTCATAGCAAAATAAAAACCCTTCCGAATGAAAATATATTTTCTACCGGAAGGGTTTCTTATTTCTCCCGGATGCAGCTTAATGGCAGAAAAGCCGCATCCGGTGCTTTCATATAAAAGTCTATAGTAAGTAATAGGATGTTGTGTCTCTATCTTTTGGCGAGATGATGATCCATGATTGCCACATGATGTTCGCCGTACAGCTTCAGCTTTTCGACGATGTTCTTGGCTGTAGCTTCTTCTTCCACCTGCTCACGAACGAATCCCCAAAGGAAATCCTGTGTTGCCTTGTCATTTTCAGCGTGGGCGATGTCGACCAGCTTGTCGATCAGCTCCGATACATGTACTTCGTGCGAATAAACATGCTCGAATACTTCCAGCGGTGTACCGAAAGCGGTCGGAACCACATTGACCTGATCCAGTTTCACCTGTCCGCCACGCTGAATGGAGTAATTGATCATTTTATACGCATGTTCCAGTTCTTCCTGTGATTGCTTTTTCATCCAATGTGCACAGCCGTCCAGACCGATCTGGCTAAAATGGATATACATGGATAAATAAAGATTGGAAGACCACATCTCTGCCAATATCTGCTCATTGAGAGCATCGGATAATTTTCTACTTAAAATCATAGTTGTATGTTTTATATTATGTTTATTGATTTTATAATAAAACAAACAGCTATCGGATTTGTTCCAAAAATAAGAAGTTCTTATCTTCGTTTCATATCTATAAACATCAGATCGTATGAAAAAGAAAATAGAAGCCATCATGATCCGTCTGCGTTCGGCAGTCAGACAACACCCGGTAGAAGTCTTCATGTCAGTCGTTTTCAGCCTGGCAGGATGTGTTCATTTCGAGAGCGGATATGAATACGACTTCCTCGTGGGACCGCTGTCCTATTTTCCGATTCTGTTTTTGGCGACCTATACGCTGAACGGCCTGACAAAGACCGGCAGTCCGGCTGCAGCTATCCGGTTACGTCCCATATATTATCTTTCCGCGTTCTTCTTTATACCGTTCCTTTGGATGACGGATACAGCCATTTGGACACCGACCTATCTGGTCTCGCTGGTCGTGATACAGCTCGTCTACCTCATAAGCGGTTGGAAACGAGACAATGACGAATTTGTCCGTATTGCCCTGCGCTATCTCAAAGCGATGCTGTCAGCCGGACTGCTTGCCGGAGTCGCCTATCTGCTGGCGATATCCATCAATACTTCCATACGATATATCTTTGAAATATGGGAAGACAGTTACAGATGGTTCTACACCGAGGCTGCGTATCTGATATTCATGTGCGGGATGCCTTTGCTGTTTTTAATGTTCAACCAGGAGAAAGAGGAGAGGGACGAGAGCCGCAACCGGCTGTTTGAAGTCTTGCTGAACTATGTCCTTTCACCCGTGCTGCTGATCTATGCGGTGATATTGTACCTCTATTTTATTAAGGTAGCCGTGCTATGGTCATTGCCGAAAGGAGCGGTAGCTTATATCGTAGTCAGTTTTATTTCGGCTACATTTATATTGAAAGGCTGTCAGGTGTTCCTTTCCAAAAGGTATTACGACTGGTTTTATAAATACGCCAGCTGGGTGGTATTGCCCGCGCTGGCGATGTACTGGATCGGGACTTATTACCGTATCAACCAGTACGGCTTTACAGAACCCCGCGTTTATTTGGTCGCCGTGGGAGGGATACTGACCGGACTGGTCGTGCTGTTCCTGACGAAGCGGTGGGGCAGGTATTTGTATGCCGCTTGTCTGTCGGTCGTCCTGCTGTCGGCGGTTACTTATATTCCGGGCATCACGGCGAAGGATATCGAAAGGATCTCGCAGGAAGGAAGGGAGAATGAGCCGGGGCATGAGAGACATTACGACCGGTATTCCTATATGGAGATAGACAACAAGTATCCGATCGATCTTTCCGGTTACCAGTTGCTGATCCCTGTGACAGGCTATCAGAACGATAATTGCATGTACACCATCAACAACAACGATACATTACGTTTATTTAACAAAGACAATGCTGTTATATACAGCGAAGCCCTGCCTTCTTTTTGGGAGGGACAATTAAAGAAAGCCGGAGTAAATCCGACGGATACGATACCGGAAGCCGCTTTCCCCAATCTGCTTGTTTTAGATATGGATTCGGCAAAGCTGATTTTCCAAAGTATTCATTTGTATCGTCCTTCCGTCGATTCGGCGTATACAATCTCTTATATGACACCTTCGTTTTATCTGAAGAAGAAAGACTGAAAACGGCATGCACATACAGTCATGCTGTTTTTCAACATCTTCGTTTATTCAATGAAAACCGTATCTTTGCAGTCCTTAAAAATGAAGTTATGAAAAGATATTGTCAAAAATAATCAGATGGAAAAGAAAAACAAACAAAGCTTATTCGCCGCCCCGAACGGCAAATCCTACCTTATCCCGTTTATCCTGATCACGAGCCTGTTCCTTTTATGGGGATTTGCACACGGATTGCTGGACGTTCTGAATAAACATTTCCAGGGAGCTTTCACCATGACGAAAGCCGAAAGCGGCCTGGTGCAATTCTCTACCTACATCGCTTATTTCCTGATGGCGCTGCCTGCGGGTATGTTTATGAAACGTTACGGTTATAAGAAAGGCATTATCCTCGGGTTGCTGCTTTTTGCTGCGGGTGCTTTTGCTTTTATACCTGCCGCTTTCCTGCATTCGGCAACCCCTTTTTTGGTGGCGTTGTTTGTTATCGCCTGCGGATTATGTATTTTGGAGACGGCTGCAAATCCGTATTCAACCATACTCGGTCCGGCAGAATCGGGTGCACAACGGCTGAATCTCTCGCAGTCGTTCAACGGATTGGGATGGATATTAGGCCCGCTGGTTGGCGGAGCATTGATCTTCGGTGGGGCGCAGGATGATCCTTTCACGTTGACAAAGCCCTATATATTGGTAGGATGCGTTGTGTTGCTGGTAGCTGTCCTGTTCTTCTTCACACGTCTGCCGGAAGTGAAGACGGAAGAACTGGAGGAGGCTGTCGACGATGCGGAACTTCCGGCTACTTCCATGTGGCGGCACGGACAGTTTGTGCGGGCGGTATTGGCACAGTTCTGTTATTGTGCGGCACAGACAGGTATTTTCAGCTTCTTTATTAATTATGTAACGGAGGCGAACCCGGAAATGACGAATGTCGAGGCTTCACGGATACTGGCATTCGGTGGGATGGCATTGTTTATGATCGGCCGTCTGTCCGGCAGTTTCACGATGAAATGGATGTCGCCCGGAAAGCTGCTGACCTGGTTTGCGCTGGCGGATGCGGTTTGCATGGCATTGGTGATTGTTTCTGCAGGAACGATTTCATTGTATGCATTGTATCTTTCTTTCTTCTTCATGTCGATCATGTTTCCGACGATCTTCGCACTGGGACTGGAGGGGATGGGGGCTTACACCAAAAAGGCTTCTTCTTATATTGTGATGGGCGTTGCCGGAGGTGCTTTCAGTCCGATGCTGATGGGATACATTGGCGAAAACAATATGGCGATCGGATTTTTCGTCCCACTGGTCGCATTCCTATACATATTATATTTCGCAATCAAATGCCGGAAATAAAAAGATTTCATTCTACGGCTGTCATGTATTTCATAAGATAAGGTGTCTAGTTCTTTGCGGTAATTGTATTTTGTGATCACGAACTTGTAGATATTATTCATAATCAGTAGTTTTAAGTATAAATATATTAAGATCACGCCTTAATTATTAATGTATGCCAATGAAATGAAATCGTGTCATAAAGTTTCTTATATTTGTATTGTATTTGTTACTGATTTATAGCAACAAATAATTTTTACAAACATAAAATTGAATAAGTATGAATGCCTTCCATTTCCAACAAAAACTAGTGAGCTTACAAGAAAACATGATGAATTTCGCTCTCATGCTCACTGCCGACCGCAATGATGCCGAGGATTTGTTGCAAGACACAACACTGAAGGTGTTAAGCAACCAGGAAAAGTTTGTTGACAATGTCAACTTCAAAGGATGGGTTTTGACAGTGATGCGTAATATTTTCATAAATAACTATCATAAAGTAGTACGTACACAGACGGTTATCGATTCGGGTGCCGATCTGTATAACTTGGATGTCACGAACGACTCCGGGTTTGAATCTCCTGATAAGGCCTATCAGATGCAGGAAATATCAAAAGCCATCGAACAATTGAACGATGACTTGAGAGTTCCTTTCTCCATGTATCTGAGCGGTTATAAATATCATGAAATTGCAGAGAAGCTGGATCTTCCGTTGGGAACTATCAAAAGTCGTATCTTTTTTGCCCGTCAGGAATTACAGAAAGCTTTGAAAGATTTTCGTTATGCATAAACCGGTATTTTCCCGATACAAAAAATGGAGCACCTGTAAAGATGCTCCATTTTTTATGGCGGATGAAATGCCTATCTTTGCAGGCAATCAATTAAACTTAGTATAGAATGGATAAGCAAGCGACTTTTCCCAGGAGGCAGATCATTGATATCGAATCGTGGGAACGGAAAGATAACTTTAATTTCTTCAGAAACTTCCTGAATCCCTGTATCACCATCACTTCCGAAGTAGAATGCAGTGCCGCGCGCGAAAAGGCGAAAGCGAACGGAGAGTCCTTCTTCCTGCATTACTTATATGCAATCCTGCGGGCAGCAAACGAGATCAAAGAGCTTCGGTTCCGCGTGGATAACGAGGGACAGATCCTCTATTTCGAGACAGTCGATGTGTTGTGCCCTGTCCGGATGCATGCGAATGGGAAGTTTTATACGGTCAGGATTCCCTGGAAAGAGGATTTCGGGGACTTCCACCGCGAAGCACGGCATATCATCGACTCCATTCCGGAAGACGGTGATCCGTACGCAACCGAAAACGGCTCCTCGGAGGACCAGCGATACAGCGTCATTCTGGTAAGTGCTACGCCCGACCTTTATTTTACTTCAATGACTCATACGCAGGAGCGGCCGAGCGGTAGCAGTTATCCGTTGTTGAATGTCGGCAAGGCGGTTGTAAGGGATAGCAGGCTGGTGATGCCTGTCGCCATCAACGTGCATCATGGTTTTGTCGACGGTGCGCACCTGGCAACCTTTTTTCAGAAGGTAGAAGCATATTTACAATAACCGGACGCCCCTCATAACTCTTTCTCCATCTAGCGACAGGAGTATCTTCCTGCCCTTTGGAGAGGGGGCAGGGGGTGTGTCAAATCCGATCACAACCCGTATTCCTCAATCTTCCTGTAAAGTGTAGTCAACCCGATCCCCAATAGCCGCGAAGTCTCCGTCTTATTCCCTTTCGTATATTTCAGCACCTTCTGAATATGCATCTTCTCAACGCCGCTCAGATCGAATCCGGCATAAGCCTCTGTCTCTATCGCATCCGACCGTTGTATATTCAACGGCAGAGAATCCGTATCCAGCGTATCGCCGTCGGCAATGATCAGACTGCGCTCCACTACATTGCGAAGCTCGCGCACATTTCCTTTCCATTGATTTTTTTTCAGCAGATCAATGTAATCCGGCGAGATTGTCTTGATCTCTTTTCCCATCCTGGCAGACAAGGCGGAGACGAAAGCCTTCACATGCAGCGGAATATCCTCCGCACGCTCTCGCAACGCCGGCAGATGAATTTGGAAAACCGACAGGCGGTAAAATAAATCCTCCCGGAAATGTCCCTCGGCAATCTCTTTCGACAAGTCACGGTTGGTTGCCGCTATGACGCGCACATTGACCTTGACAGGACGTGTATCGCCGATCTTAATGAACTCGCCGGTTTCAAGGATACGGAGCAACTTGGCTTGCAGGTCAAAAGCCATTTCCCCGATCTCGTCAAGGAAGATTGTGCCGTTATCCGCCTCTTCGAAAAGACCTTTTGTCTCTTTCAATGCACCTGTAAAGGCTCCGGCCTTATGTCCGAACATCTCACTCTCCAACAGATCACGGCTGAAAGAAGAGCAGTTGATGGCAACGAAGGCTTTTCCTCTCCGGGTACTGTGCTGGTGGATGGATTGGGCAAAGACTTCCTTTCCCGTTCCGGTCTCACCTGTCAGGAGAACAGGCACATCGGTTTGGGCAACCTTGCGGGCGAGGGCAATCGCTTCCTGGATGGCTGGCGATTTGCCAATGATGGTGTCGAACGAGTATTGCTTGCCGACCGACGAGGCGGACAGCTTGCTTTGCTGATAAGTGGCGGAGGCCTTTTCCATCGCCTTGGCGATCAGGGGGAGTATTTTGTTGTTATCATCGCCTTTGGTGATATAATCGAAAGCACCGTTCTTGATGGCTTGTACGCCGTCGGGGATATTGCCGTGCGCCGTCAGTAAAATGACTTCGGAGAGGGGGCGCAGCTTCTTTAGTTCGCTGACAAGTTCTACACCGCTGCCGTCGGGCAGGCAGACATCGCACAGGATTACTTCGGGCGTATGCTGCTCCAGTTGTTTCAGACCCGCCTTGCAGGTGGCCGCCTGGAGAACATCGTATCCTTCCAGTCCGATGATCCGTGATAATAAACCTAAAATCTGCTTTTCGTCGTCAATAATCAATACTTTTCCCATCTTGTCCGCTTTCTGATAACCATCGCAAATGTACGATGATTATTTTTTTCCGCAAGGGGATGCAAAAGAATAATATGAAAGGCTACAGCAGGTTTATCAGGGCTTGCTTGTTCAGGATCTTTACCTTTCCTCTGCTCAGATTGATGAATCCGCTCTCTACGAGCTTGCCGATTTCCTTGGAAAGGGCAGGGCGGGTGACTCCGAAGTATTCGGCGAGCTGCACCTGGTTGTGTTCCATCTCAACGGTAACTTCTCCTTCCTTCAGATGGTCGAGCAAATAATAGATGTAACGGCTGCGGATACCACGGAAAGATAAAACACGCAGGCGGGTCATTGTGCATTTGTTGCAGCTCGTACTGACACAAAGGAAGTTATGGAGTAAAAGAGGCATGGTATGCATGACCTTAAAGAAAGATTCTTTGGGTATCTTCATCAGGACGACATCTTCCTCGACGGAGAAGGTGGCAGGAAACTGATTCTTCTCAGCGAACACATGCGGAGTGGCAAAAGTTCTGGGTGCCTTAATGACCTCAACCCGTACTTCACCTCCTGAAACGTCGACTACATCTACGTTCAGCTTACCTTTCAGCAATACATGTATGGCATGACAGGGGGAGCCCTGGTGGATAATGGTTTTTCCTTTCGAATGCTCTTCAATAGTATATTCAATATTTTCCAGAAACTCGTCCTGCATCTTCTGCGTAAAATTCCGGAACAGTGGTATTTTAAAGATATCGGTTATATTCATTCGGCATTGATTTAGTATCGGAAATGTTCCATACAAAGATAAGAACATTTCCGATACTGCAAACTACCATTTGGCAGTAAATATTCTTGGATTAATGTTGATCGACAACCATCCCCAGTCTTGCCAGCTGTCTTTGCTGCCACCTTTGACGGCTTCCATCGTCGATGTTCCGAACATGGTGGAGTAACCGGCGGAGAGCTTCACGTCTTTCATGATCTGCCAGTCGATCTGCAGGTCGAGTTCGGAACCCAGACCGCGATCGAGCTCCTTGCTGTTTATGGTAAGATCACTGGTGGTCGAGAAGTAATGATACGTCAGGGCAAGGTTTACCTTTGAGGAAGCGTTGTAAGCTACTTTTACCTGGTTATCCCACAAGCCCGGATTTAAGTTGTCCTTGAACGGCGTGGCATAATAATAGTCCATAGCACCGTAGAACTTATGATGCGTTCCGTACAACGGATCGAAAGCCTTGTATTTGGCATCGGGACCGTCCGCAGTGCCTGCACCGCTCAGGTAATCGCTGCCGATACCCAGGCTCCACTGTGAATTGAATTTATAAGCAGCATTCAACGCCCAAAGGAAAGCGGAAACGTCGCGTTTGCCGGCATTCTTTCCGGACTGATAATAGAACGTACCGCCGAAAGTCCAGGCTCCCGGCTGGTAATAGAGGTTGGTACCCATCGTTTGCATAAACTGGGTATCGGATTTCTTTGTTTCAGCGTCGCCGCCTTCCAAACCCAGATTCATGAACAGGAAAGAGGCTTTGAACTCTTTGCTGGCAATATACTGGTACCATAAGGTCTGCATGTTCTTATAAGGCTGTGCACCCGGAGCATAATACGTACCGTCAATCTTTGTTTCGTCGTTTTGGTTAAAGGCGAGGATCAGGTGGAGCTTATTCTTTTTGTTTTCGTAACCGAGTTTGAGAGCGTCGTGATAACGACCGGCAATATTCCAGTCCAGTCCGCCGAGGATACGTTCGTCGTCATAGATCAGAGACTGGCGGCCGAGCTTGGCAAACAGGCCGTACCCGAAATCCAGTTGGGCCCACGCCTCGTTCAGGATGAAGCGACCGTTCTTATCTATCTGCGGGTCCTGTCCCCAGACACCGACATGCTGTGCGGAAAGGCCCAGCGAGAGGTTCTGTCGCTCGTAATTCATAGAAAGACGGGCACGGTTGTTGATAAAGCCTGCCGGTCCCTGTCCTTCGCTACGGGGATTTAATACTCCGTTGCGGTATTCCGCCCTGGGGCGTATCTGCGCACTCATCGAGAAGGTATTCTCTTTCTCTTTGGATGTTTCATTTTCATCTGCTTTCATCCACACCGAGCCTAGTAACAGAAGCCCGGAAAAAACAATCACCCGTTTCTTCATATCGTTTCTATTTAAAGTTGATATTTCTATTTGCTTGTTATTCCATGTTATATACGTGCACGCTGTTTCCTTGCGCCGAAGGGAGGTAGTTCACACCGAACCAGCAAACTTGCAGCAGGATAAAGGCGAACACCAATAATCCGAGAGCAACCTTATATTGTTTGTACCTGTGAAGCCTGAAATGAATATATAGCAAGTTGCCCAGCCAGGTTGCAGCCGCCCAGGTCTCTTTCGGATCCCAGCTCCAGTAATGCCCCCAGGCTTCTTTTGCCCAAAGTGCACCGAACAGCATGCCGATCGTCAGAAAGGCGGTCCCAACATAGACCAGGTTGTCGCAGAGACTCATCACCTTCCGGTCTATCGTTCTTTTCCGTGAGCGGACCAACAGATAGACCGCCACGATCGCCGCCGCTCCCAGCATCGCATAGGCAAACATATACACGATCACATGCGGTGCAAACCACGGACTCTGCAGGGCTGGCATCAGCGTCTTATTATGTATCTCCGGCTTGAACAGATTGATGCAGATAAAGACGAACGACAGCACCGTACTGAACGACAATATCCATTTATACCGCCAGCGGATATAAGTAATGATCCCTGCAACCGGCAGGAAGAACGAGTACCACAAGCGCGTCTCGCCCATCGTTCGGAGTGGCGGACGTTCCAACGACATCCACATGCCCACAATGAAAGCCATGAATATCGCCAGTCCGGCAACCGTCCACCCGATGACCCGTTCCGGCTTGTCCGTCCGGTACGCCATCGCTGCACCTATCGCCCAGCAGATGACGGACGGCAAAGCGAAATATATAAAATGACTCCAATCCATATTATTCATTTATTGTATCGTTAACCGCCTCTTCCTTTTCCTTGTTTCCCGGAGCCTGTATGAACAGGCAGACAGAGCCGAGCAACAGCATCAGGATGCCAGCGTATACTATCGGAAGCCACGGATCGCGAACCAGTTCAAAGACGCTGACAGTGCTCCACTTCCCTTTCGTCTCGTCATAGCTCAGCTGGTAAATCTTCCATCCGGCTATGCTGAAAGGCTTGTTGACTTCGATAAGCGCATCTGCCTGCTCCTTGTCCTGCGTATAGACGGAAACTTCAGACGCAAAGCGTTTCGGCTCCCGCCCCGGCATCACCAGGCTGATCTCGTCGTTCAGCTGTAAGGAGACGTACGGGAACATGAAACTGCCGCAACTCACCCAACCGCTCTTCTCCGCACCATCCTTCTTATTACGAACCTTGACAAAGACGGCGGAAGTCGCCCCTTCAGAATGGAACTCGACAAAGTTTACCGTATCTTTCCCATGAACACAGGCTGCCATCGGAAGCAAGCGGATCACTTCCACCTCCCAATCCAGTAAGGAACCCGATAAAGGAGTCTCTTCCACCAATAAGTTTTCAGGATTATTTTCCGGCAACGCATTTCCGGTCGTGTTGTCGATAGCCAGTAACTTCGGAGGATATTCATCGATCGTAAACGATTTCAGCTCGATCGCCAAAGGTAATTCCTGCATTTCACCGGTTTCATCCGTCGCCCGCCATTCGGGTTGCTCCAGCGGGACCGTCATACACATACGCTGCAAATCGCCGTTTCCCAGGATAGCCGCCAGCAGCGTGATGAACAATCCCGCATGATTCAGGATAAAAGGAATGTCTTTCTTTCTGAAATGAGCTATTTTACGAATAGTCACCAACCCCAATACCGAAAGAAAGTAAAGAAACAGCAACATAAAAGGCCACGAGAGCGTCATCTGCATGAAACCCAACCCAGACAGTAGTCCTCCGTGAGTAACCGTTACGGAGGGAGCCGCCTGCCGGGTCAGTCCCATGATGATAACCAAAACCATCCATGCAGTTAAAGACGTAATACTCGCCGTGAGGCTGTAAAACCACTGCAGGGCAGTAGCTTTACGGCTCGCGACATATACCATTATCAAGAAAAACAGGAACAAACCTCCCGTTGTAGCATTCAGGGGATACCGGAAAAGCGTCGGATCAACCTTTCCGGCTGTCAGTTGCAACACTGCTCCGGTAATGAACAATCCGATACAGATCGTCCATCCTTCCTTATATCCCCAGGGTTGTCTCCACATATCTTTAAATCTTATCAGCCAGACGTTTGTTTGCTTTCGCCTCTTTGATCCATTCCGGAACGACCGTGTTCATGAACTTTTCCTTAGCCTGACGTTCAGCAGCCATATCCAGGCCGATATATTGTTGTGCTTTGTCCTTTGTAGAGATGTCCGGCATCGGCACATCATCCGTATAGCCTAACTTCGACAACACTTTCGATACCGCTAGACGAGCCTGCATGGTCTTATCCAAGCCGTTGCCCAAAATACGCTGTATCTCCTGGGGAGCATGGAACGCGCCGCCATGAGAAGCAACCCCGAAGTCCCAACGCCATTGTGCCTGGCGGAGCAGTTTCAATACCGGAGCCATCTGATCTTCCGTAGCGCCCTTATCCCAGGCAAATTTAGCTTCGATATGAGCCTTTGCCAGTTCCGTTTCGAGGCGGTTACGCATTTCGTTCGCCTTGTTCTGGCGTTCGTAAACGTTGTTGCGGAGTGTCTCTTCGCTTTCGCGGTGGCAAACCTGACAGGTACGGTCGATCATGGCAAGCGGACTCATAATATGGTGGTCGCTATACTTCACGCCGCCTTCACTCTTATAAGGCATATGGCAGTCGGCACACGAAACGCCGCGCTGTGCATGGATACCCATCATGGATAGTTCGTAGTCCGGATGCTGCGCTTTCAATATCGGCGTACGGCTCAATTTATGCGTATAATCTGCAAAACCTTCCTCATCATAGTAAGCCTCCATATCTTCAACCGTAAAACCTTTGTCCCAGGGGAAAGTCAGATATTTGCCGTCCCCCTTGAAATAGTATTCCACATGGCACTGGGCACATACCAGCGAGCGCATCTCCTGTTGGGTCGCTTTATTGATATCGCGTCCCTGGCGCTGGAAGGCTTCGATCAAAGCCGGGCGGCTGATATGAAGATTCATGTTCTCCGGCTCATGGCAATCGGCACAACCGATCGGATTCACGATCTCCGTACCCATCGAAGCCCATTTCCCTTTATAAAAATTATCGACGCCGATAGCCTGCATCATACGCGGAACGTCCGGGCTTTTGCAAGTCCAGCAGGTTGCCGGCTGAGGACCTTCGTCCGGTGTCATCGGAGAACCGACACGCAAGGTATGACGCATATCCTCGATCGCATGCATATGACCGCGCGGAGTGGAGTAGTCCTTCGAGAAAGCATATCCTGCCCAAAGGATCACCATTTCGGGACGCGCTTCCAGCACATCGACCATCTGGTTGCCGTTAAACTGGCTCCGGAAACTGGTATCGGCAGTCTGCGTCCATGTTTCATATTCGCGCGGATAGTTCGGAGCGAACTTTTCATTCACCGCTTCGATCCCTTTGATCTCCACCTTCTTGTTATTCATAACGCTGGCAATTTCAGCCCGTCTCTCGTTGATAGAAGCGGCGAGTACACCCAGTACAAAAACGACGATCATTGTTCCCCCGAACAATAACCAGCCTTGCCATGATTTAAGTTTCTTTTCCATATTCGTTGATTTTTATTTTATTCGTTCTATTTAAGCATCTCTTTCAGCCAGTCCGGCGTGTTGGATTTCGGATAAGGGACGATTGCCGACGGAGTCGACGAAAGACTGTTCGATCCTCCGTGCGGAACCTCCCGGTGACAGTCCCAGCAGGCTTTTCCATCGCCTGCCATTGCCATTTCATGGTCGATGCGACCGGTATTGACAAACTCCGTATTCAGTTGCGTGTGGCAACGGATACAGTTGTTCATAATGACTTCTGCGCTCTCGTCGATGGCCTGAATCACCTGCGGTTCACCGCGCATCATGAATACAGCGGCATGACGCATACCGTCCATTCCTTTGAAGAACCATTTCTTCGCGGCGTTTTCGTGTGGCACATGGCAGTCGTTACAGGTGGCGTTCCGGCTGTGTGAGCTATGGTTCCACGTGGCATAATAAGGCCCCATGATATGGCAGTTCACACAGGTCGACGGCTCATCGGACAAGTAACTCCAGGCCCTCGATACATAAAATGTATAAAAGCCTAAACCACAGATCGCCCCACTGGCTACAAGAGCAAATAATTTACTCCGCCGGGTAGGAAGAATCCTGTTTATGATCTCTTTTATCTTCATACAGCCTTAATTAAAGTTTAATTGATTACAAATATCTTAATTCGGATACAGGTAAAATGTAATAAATATTACATTGCACGAAAATTATAGGTGAAATGAGGAAAGTTTTATTCATAGCAGTCTCCGCACTGCTGCTTTGCACTTCATGTGTAACGAAAAAGAAATACCTGGAAGCGGAAAACGGCCGTCTCGAAGCCATCGGCCGTGCCAACGCATTACAGGAACAACTGGTCGATTGCCGCGATACCGGCGACAAACTGAACGAGCGCCTTGCCGCCCTCCAGCGCGACACGGCACGCCTGGGCAGCAACATCCGTAATTACCAGACCATGCTCAGCTCGAACATGACGCAACAGGAGAAACTGAACAGCCTCCTCAGTCAGAAGATGGAAGAGCTGAACGAACGTGAACGGACGATCAACGAACTGCAGGACATGATCAACGCCCAGAACGAGAAAGTCCGCAACCTGCTGAACAGCGTGAAAGATGCCCTGCTGGGATTCAGCAGCGACGAACTGACGGTAACCGAAAAAGACGGCAAGGTATATGTCGCCATGTCCGACAAGCTGTTGTTCGAATCGGGCAGCGCGCGCGTGGATAAACGGGGGAAAGAAGCATTGGCGAAGCTGGCGGAAGTCCTCAACAAGCAATCGGATATAGACGTCTATATCGAAGGACACACCGACAGCAAGCCGATCAATACGGCACAGTTCAAGGATAACTGGGATTTGAGCGTGATACGTGCGACATCGGTAGTCCGCATCCTGACCAAAGACTATGGCGTGAACCCGTTGCAGATCCAGCCCAGCGGACGCGGCGAATATATGCCGGTTGCCGACAACGAGTCTGCCGAGGGTCGCAGCAAGAACCGCCGTACGGAGATCATCATGGCTCCGAAGCTGGATAAGTTGTATCAGATGCTCCAGTAATATATAATGTAAGAGGATATCTTACCGGACGCGGACGGCGCGGAATATGCAGAGGGACGCAGACTTTTTATTAATCAATATAGTCTGCGTCCCTCTGCATTATCAGTACCGTTTGCATCCGATACTTGTTCTTTTATTTATCGATCGAAAAGAAAGTCCATTCCAGCTCGAAAGGAGAGTGGGGATACCAGATATCCGCCTCTTTTCCGTTCTCATCTTTAAAGATATGGACGAGATAGGTATATAATTTCACGTATTTGTGTCCGTCCTTCGTATCTGATACTTGCATGAATCCCTTGCCTTCAAAATCTATGGTTGAATATCCCACGTCGACCTTTTCCTTGGGAAAAACTAATTTATCCATATCATCTTCCATTTCTACCGTAGCCTCATAAGTGCAATAGTAGTAAGATTTATCATATCCCGATTCCTTCGCTACATTTTCCGGCAATTTCCCTTTGACGACTTCTAACGCTTCGCATCGGTCGAACCCTTTTACAGCGATGCTATCCTGATCATCCAATGTAAACCGCGTCACCTCCGGAGTAGACAAATAGATTTTTTTCTCATAAGTGAACTTTGTCTTTGAACAGGAGAGCAAAGCGAATACAACCAGCAAACTATAAATAAATGATAGATTCTTCATAATTCCTTCTTATTATATTGAATATATTAATACCAGCCTTTTTTATTTTATACCTTTAAATGCAATGCAATGCCATTCCAAATCAGCAGGGGAGCACGGATACCAGACATTCATCTTTTTGCCATTCTTTTCCTGCGAAATATAGATCAGATAGGTATTCATAATCCAATAATCACCCGCGTTGCTGCCATCTCCTATGATGCTTGAAACTCCGTGCTGATCCAGCTCTTGAGTCGTATATCCGAGTTTAGTATCCGGATCTGCGGAACTGGTTATAAAATCATCCTCTTTCATTTCCACCTTAGCGGTGACTGCACATATATAATATACATAAGATTTATCATATCCCGAATCTTTCACGACATTATCGGGCAGCATGCCTTTATGTTCATCCCTCATAGCCCAGTTATTAAACCCTTTTACAACGATGCTATCCTTTTTTTCCAGTGAATACCGGGTTATTTCCGGTTCCGACTGATACAAATAAACCTGCCCCTTAAACTCCACTTCCATCTTCGTACACGATGCGAAAGCCAACATCAGCAACAGGCAACACACAAACATTTGATTTTTCATATAATTCTCTCTATTTAAGTATTCTGCCTATAAAAACGTCAGCCCTTGTTTGTTATTGCCTGAATGGATGTATATAAATTATTGTGCAAATTGATAATAAAAAAACGCTAAGTCTGTATTTTTAATGAGTCCGGCTATTTTTTACGGCTTCTTTAATTGGTTTTTTACTTATTGTAAAAAATGATTTATTCTGATAATATATTTTATGAAATAAAACCGTGTTAAATAAGCCCTTTTTGAGGTGTTTTTAGAGTCTGATAAACAATAAAGAAAGGTGTTAAAAGGGAATGACTAATTTAATCGTTCGTTTTTTTTTGTCATTGCAAAGTTATCATTTTGCATTTATAAAAAAAATAATTCCGGATAAAAAAATCGCTAAATATATTGAATTTCATGTGTTTATTATTCGACTTGAAGCAATAATACAATATCTAAACAAATATTAAAACGTGACTAGCTAAAACGAACGTTTTTTCTAGTCATGATTTAGTTACCGAACATAGTTAAAAATTTAACAAACTCCCTAAACGTGTCAAAACTAATACAAAAAGAACATGGAACAACAGCAATCAGATCATCCTCCGAATGTCCGTCTACAAGCGGATAATCAACAAGAATAAAAATCTCTGTTTACAAATACTCTATACGTTTGATTTAGTCTGTTAATTTTACAAGACCAGTTTGTTGAAAGACCAAACCGGTCAAAAAAGTTCTCCGATAATCGTATTGAAATACATTTATACCCTAAAAAATCACTCGATAATGATTTCGGAGGACTTTTACAGCTGATTAAGCGTTTCGATAATTGTATCGAATTAGTTTTACGACAGACAATGTTATAAAATAATCGTATCTGAACACTATGCAGAAAGCAGGGTTTTATAAAATAAATAATTCACTTTTAAATTACAAATTCTATTCATAAATATTTGGATCTATGGTGAAAATACAGACGTTTGGAACGAAAACCAGATTAAAAAATAATGAAATCCTTACATTTGGCAGGGAAATCGAGACAGCTGTTGATACAGTAGGTGCTGATACCATTGGTATCGATGATATATTTCCCGAATATAAGGAGAAATTAGAGGCTTTCGATGCCAGTATAGTCAATATCAGTAAAAGTGCCTATACCAATCAGATGAATGAAGCCAACAGACTACGAAGAAATTATCATGTAGCTACTATTGTAGAGATGAAAAATGCCTTAAGGCATTACGATAAAGATAAGTTGGCAGCCGCTGAACGGATGAAGGTGCTTTCCGATACTTTTATAGGGGCACAAAGGCACTCTTTTGATGATCAGACCAGTTTTATCAATAACTTTTTACAGGAATTGGCATCCGATCAATATAAAGCAGATGCAACTTTACTTGGATTAGACCCCTGGACCAAAGAACTTAAAAATATAAATGAACTTTGTTCGAATCTGACATTAAAGAGAACGAAAGAACGTTCTGAAAAATCGGGTAAAGGCAGTACCGAAATAACACGTCCTGCCTTTGAAAAGATGTATGTCATTGTGGTTAATAAACTGAATGCACTGGCGATGGTAAACGGCGATGATAAATATGTCGAACTATTTGCCTGGTGGAACTCACGTATTGATCATTATCGGGTAGTGATCTCTAATAACTTAGGTGCAGGTATGGGAGGAAAAACGAGTATCGGTACGACATATCCGTCGAAGCCATCCAAGGAAGATCCGGACGACCGACCAGTAATCGAATAGGAATAATAATAAAATAAGACGAGATATCTGATATATAAATTATGAAACACAATACTAGTATTAACCTAAATCATAATAATGCTATAATTTATATACAGCTTATGTTTATTATGCTGTTTTGTAATTCCGGTAAGCTGCATGCAGGAAATATATTTCCTCCGGATATCCCGTCTTTTATAAATGATAGCATTGACGTTTTTGAAAAGATGATAGTTCCTTCCGGATTTTCCACTTTGATAAAATATAACTGGCTTTGGATTACAATTTGCAGTATATTGGTCTTTATTATTTTTTTCTTGCTGATGATCCTGTATATTCGGCGTATAAAGGTAAAGATGAGGAGCCGTGAATACAAATTGCTTCTGAAATATCGTGATTTGTTCGATAATATGCCCATCCCTTATATGAGACATCAGATCATCAATGACGAAACCGGTACTGACATAAGGATATTGGAAGTAAACAAGGCTTTTACAGAGAAAATAATGGCGAAAAGCGAGGTTTTGAACAAAAGAGGTAAAGAGGTGGCTGACACGGAAAGGAACGCTTTACAAAAATATATAAACGTTGCCAGGCAAATCTTACAGACAAAAGAAACTTTTATTGGTGAATATTGTATAGGGAAATGTTTTTATTCCATATTTGCCATGCCCTCAGAAGAAGCAGATATCATAGATGTGTTTTTTGTAGATGTGACCAAGTTGAAAGAAGCACAAAACAGAATGAAAACATATAATCATAAACTGTCGATCGCGATCGATGCGGCAAACATGATTTATTGGCATTATGATATTGCGAATGATCTTTTTACAGCCGAAAAGATGCTTGTGGATACAGATGCTGAAACCGGTAAGATACACCGGTCTCTGGATAAAAACAAGCAGGTTTCACTGGAGGAAGGATTGTTGGCGATACATCCCGATTTTATGGGAGAAGTCCGCGATCTGTTTTCCCGTTTAATATCGGGGGAGATCTTTAGGGGACATATTGAATACCGGTTGAGTGACTTGGATATTTACGGTGATAAGGACGAATCGTGGGAGGACTTGTTTGCAGAAGCTGAATATGGGGCGGATGGTAAAATAATTTCGTTGGCAGGTGTTTTCCTGCCGATTACGGATCGGAAGCTGCTCGAAAAGGAATTGCGCGATGCGCGTGATAAGGCTGACGAGTCGAATCATTTAAAGTCGGCATTCCTGGCGAATATGAGCCATGAAATACGGACACCCTTGAATGCAATTGTCGGTTTTTCAAATTTGTTGTCTACTGCTGAAACAAAGGAGGAAATGGAGGAGTTTGTCGGAATCATAGAAAGCAATAATTCTCTTTTGCTGCAACTGATCGATGATATTTTAGACCTGTCTAAGATTGAAGCAGGAACATTAGACTTTGAAGAATCGAACTTTTCGGTTAATTCCATGCTTGATGAAATTGTACATTCGGCATGGTTTAGGATTAAAAATGAAGAGGTACAATTCACTATCAGTAAAGGATTGTCGGAATGTACGATTAGAACAGCTAAGAACCGCTTAATGCAAGTAATCATTAATTTGGTGAACAATGCAATTAAATTCACGGAAAAAGGAACGATCACGGTCGGGTATGACTATTTGGAAAAGGAGAATCTCCTAAAGTTTTTTGTAAAGGATACGGGCATCGGCATCCCCAAAGATAAATTAAATGATGTCTTTGGACGCTTCGTGAAGCTGAACTCTTTTGCTCAGGGAAGCGGTCTCGGTTTAAGTATTTGTGAAACGATTATTCATGCAATGGGTGGTCGTATATGGGTGGAGTCGGAGATCGGAAAAGGAACTACCTTTTGGTTTACAATATATTACACACAGTAGTATTAGATTTATACTAGATTTAGTTAAAGAGACCGTGAGGTCTCATGAAAATTCCCTGTCGCGAGGATACGGAATATTGTTTGAACGTAAGGTTAGGTGTATCAGAAGGTCTGTAAAGCCAGATTATTGCTTGTAATCAATATAGCGTATTCTCACATCCCAATCTGGTGGGGACCTTTCTGGTACACCTTTTTTTAAAAGTATTTTTTTGCTGTCTTCAACATCATTTTTCATCTTTCCGTTTTGATCTGTTTTTCCGTTTTGGTAGGCTGACCCTTTCAAAATGGTAGGGTCGTATTCCCGTCTCCGGATTCTCGTTTTCAGGATAAGTGTTTCTATATCAAATCTTCACGTGTAGGTCTTCCTTTTTTGGCACGCCTTTGGCATATAGTAGGGCGAAACGATTAGTATTAACGATTAAATAACAAAGGTATGTTAGAAAATGAGATTGTATCATTGGTTTTTGTATGCGGAGTAGGGAGTCTCTGCTATTGGTTCTTTTTCAAGTGTGTAGATTGGTTCGAAAAGATTTAAAGAAAGGAGAGAAGATATGTTTATCGCATTGTTTATACTCTGTCTCGTGATCTTCGGGTATCTGATGTATGTATTGGTGAAGCCCGAAAAGTTTTAAACAAATAATGAGAATGAAAAGATGAATACGGAATTAGTAGGTAGCATCACGCAAATAGTATTGATGGTCGTCCTGGCATATCCGCTGGGAATGTACATCGCAAAAGTATATAAAGGAGAGAAGACCTGGCTGGACTTTATGGCTCCGGTGGAACGTTTTATTTTCAGACTGTGCGGCATCGACCCGAATGTGGAGATGAGTTGGAAAAGTTTCCTGAAAGCACTCCTGATAATCAATCTCTTTTGGTTTTTCTGGGGAGTTCTGCTCTTATATTTCCAGCAGTATCTGCCGTTGAACCCCGATGGCAACGCAGGGCAGTCGTCGCATCTGTCGTTCAACACCTGCATCAGCTTCATGGTGAACTGTAACTTGCAGCATTACAGCGGCGAGAGCGGGTTGACCTATTTTACACAGTTGTTCGTGATCATGCTGTTCCAGTTTATTACGGCGGCAACCGGTATGGCTGCGCTGGCGGGTGTCTTCAAGGCGATGGCATCGAAAACGACACAGACGATCGGTAACTTTTGGAATCTGTTGATGAAAAGCTGTACCCGTATCCTGTTACCGCTTGCCCTGATCGTTGGCTGTATCCTGATCGTGGAAGGTACGCCGATGGGATTTGACGGAAAGATGAAGTTGACGACACTGGAAGGTACCGAACAAATGGTTTCGCAGGGTCCGGCTGCCGCTATCATCCCGATCAAACAGTTGGGGACGAACGGAGGCGGTTACTTCGGAGTCAATTCATCGCATCCGCTGGAAAATCCGACATACCTGACCAATATGGTCGAATGCTGGGCAATCCTTGTCTTGCCGATGGCGATGGTCTTTGCATTGGGATTCTACCTGAAACGGAAGAAACTGGCTTATTCGATTTTCGGAGTGATGCTGTTTGCCTATCTGGCGAGCGTCGCGATCAATACGCACTATGAGATGAAGGGAAACCCGATGATCTCGAAGATGGGAATCGACCAGCGCGCGGGAGCGATGGAAGGAAAAGAGACGCGGCTCGGAGCGGCAGCCACTGCACTGTGGAGTTGTACGACGACGGTGACCTCCAACGGGTCGGTGAACGGTATGCACGACAGCACGATGCCTCTGTCGGGAATGATGGAGATGCTGAACATGCAGATCAATACCTGGTTTGGCGGCGTGGGCGTAGGATTTATGAATTATTACGCATTCCTGATCATTGCCGTCTTTATCAGCGGTTTGATGGTAGGGCGTACGCCGGAATTCCTGGGTAAAAAAGTGGAGGCGCGCGAGATGAAGATAGCAACGATCGTGGCGTTGGCGCATCCCTTCGTGATATTGATCGGTACGGCGGTAGCCTGCTACTATTGGGTATATAACCCGGCCTTTGTGGAGGCGGAAGGCGGTTGGCTGAACAATCCGGGATTCCACGGTTTCAGTGAAATGCTTTACGAATATACGTCGTCTTCAGCGAATAACGGTTCCGGTTTTGAAGGACTGGGCGATAATACTTACTTCTGGAACTTTACGACCGGTCTGGCTCTGATCATCAGCCGTTATCTTCCGATCGTGGGGCAGGTTGCCATTGCAGGACTGCTGGCTCAGAAGAAATATATACCGGAAAGTGCAGGGACATTAAAGACGGATACGGCGACATTTGCCGTGATGACATTCAGTGTGATCTTTATCGTAGCCGCTTTGTCTTTCTTCCCTGCACTGACGCTGGGGCCGATAGCGGAGTATTTCTCGATTTACAGATAACAATTGATAGGTGTAATATTCATATCGATATACGAAAAGAATAAATAATATGAAAGATAAAAAAGCTGCTTCCTTATTTCCTAAGGAGCTTGTTATAGAAAGTTTTAAACAATCGTTCGTGAAGCTCGACCCGCGTACGATGTTCCGGAATCCGATCATGTTCATCGTAGAGATCGTGACGTTCGTAATGCTTCTCGTTACCCTTTGGGCCGCCGTGACAGGCGATCATACACAAGGTTCGTTCGGATATAACATATTGGTATTCATTGTACTGTTTGTAACCTTGCTCTTTGCCAACTTCGCCGAAGCTATCGCCGAAGCCCGTGGCAAAGCGCAGGCAGACAGTTTACGGAAAACCCGTGAGGAAACACCTGCCAAGCTGGTCGGAGCCAATGAAAGCATTACGACGGTAAGCAGTTCGCAGTTGAAGAAAGGCGATATCTTTATCTGTGAAGCAGGCGATACGATCCCGTCCGACGGCGAGATCATCGAAGGGCTGGCATCCATCGACGAGAGTGCCATTACAGGTGAGTCCGCTCCGGTGATCCGGGAAGCGGGCGGCGATAAAAGTTCGGTGACGGGCGGTACGAAAGTTTTGTCCGACCAGATACGGGTGAGAGTGACGACGCAGCCGGGAGAGAGCTTCCTGGATAAGATGATTGCCCTTGTCGAGGGTGCGTCCCGCAAGAAAACACCGAATGAGATTGCGTTGACGATCTTATTGGCAGGTTTTACACTGGTGTTTGTGGTAGTTTGCGGTACCTTGAAACCGATGGCGGATTATTCGAATACGCAGATCACGATCGCAGCCTTCATCTCTTTGTTTGTTTGTCTGATACCGACTACGATCGGGGGACTGCTTTCAGCGATTGGTATCGCTGGTATGGACCGGGCGTTGCGTGCAAATGTGATCACCAAGTCGGGTAAGGCTGTGGAGACGGCAGGCGATATCGATACCTTGCTGCTCGACAAGACGGGAACGATCACGATTGGTAACCGGAAGGCTACGCAGTTTTATCCGGTGACATGGATCGACGAACATTCATTTGTGCAGGCTTGCCTGCTGGCGTCCTTGTCCGACGAAACTCCGGAAGGTAAATCGATTGTAGAGTTGGGACGCGAAAAGGGTGTCCGCATCCGCGACCTGAGTACTTCGGGTTCACGCATGATCAAATTTACAGCGGAGACAAAATGTTCGGGTGTCGACCTGAAAGACGGTACACGTATCCGTAAAGGTGCTTTCGATGCCATCCGTAAGATGAGCGAGGCGGCAGGAAACAAGTATCCGCAGGAAGTAGCTGAACTGGTGGAGAAGATATCGGGTAACGGAGGTACGCCGCTGGTCGTTTCGCAGGATGATTTCATTATCGGTGTCATCGAATTGCAGGATATCATCAAGCCGGGTATCCAGGAACGTTTTGAACGCCTGCGCAAGATGGGGGTAAAAACGGTTATGGTAACGGGAGATAACCCTTTGACAGCTAAATATATTGCAGAAAAGGCAGGCGTGGACGATTATATCGCCGAAGCAAAGCCGGAAGATAAGATGAACTACATCAAGAAGGAGCAGGAAGCCGGAAAACTGGTTGCCATGATGGGTGACGGAACGAATGATGCTCCCGCATTGGCACAGGCGAATGTCGGCGTTGCGATGAACAGTGGTACGCAGGCGGCGAAAGAGGCTGGCAACATGGTGGATCTTGATAATGACCCGACAAAGCTGATCGAGATCGTCGAAATCGGTAAGCAGTTGCTGATGACACGCGGTACGTTGACTACATTCAGTATCGCAAACGATGTCGCCAAGTATTTTGCGATTGTTCCGGCTTTGTTCATGGTGGCGATCCCGCAGTTGGCTGCACTGAACATTATGCATCTGCATAGTCCGGAGAGTGCCATCCTGAGCGCGGTTATTTTCAACGCGATCATCATCCCTATCCTGATACCGCTGGCTTTGCGCGGGGTTGCTTACAAGCCGATCGGAGCTTCTGCTTTGCTTCGTCGCAACCTGTTGATATATGGGGTGGGTGGTGTAGTCGCTCCCTTCGTAGGCATCAAGCTGATCGATATGGTAGTCAGTCTTTTTATGTAACGCAGTAATAATTTTAAAATAACGAATAATATGATATCGACTCTTTTTAAATCATTTAAACTGACCGTAGCATTCTGTATTTTATTCAGTGTGTGCTACATCTTCATCTTGTGGATTTTTGCACAGGTCGCTGGGCCGAACAAAGGAAATGCAGATGTTGTTGAATTGAACGGCAAGATCGTGGGTGCCGCAAACATCGGCCAGACCTTCACGCAGGACATTTACTTTTGGGGGCGTCCCTCCTGTGCGGGCGACGGCTATGATGCTTCCTCTTCCGGCGGCAGTAACAAAGGCCCTTCCAACGAAGAATACCTTGCCGAAGTAGAATCCCGCATCGACACTTTCCTGGTGTACCATCCGTATCTGAAACGTGGGGAAGTCCCTGCTGAGATGGTCACCGCCAGCGGTTCCGGACTCGATCCCGATATCTCTCCGAAAGCCGCATACGTGCAGGTACAACGGGTAGCGACGGCACGCGGTCTCTCTCCTGAAAAAGTGATGGCCCTGGTGAGTGCTAATACGGAAGGACCCCTGTTAGGTTTGTTCGGTCCCGAAAAGGTCAATGTCCTGAAACTGAATGTCGCTTTGGAGAAAGCGGCAATGAATAAATAACCGGAATAAAACAGATGACAATAACAACTTGAATATATAAGAATATGAAATCTATCGTTAAAAATATCACATTAGCCTCTCTGATCTTCTCTTTATCTTCCTTTACTGCCTTGAAAGCGGAGGAAAACGAAAGCCCCGTAAACTTCACTGTCCAGGGTGACTTCGTGAGTTCTTATATTTGGAGAGGCTTCTACCAAACGGGAGCAAGTTTTCAACCGACACTGGCATTCAGTGCCAGAGGCTTCTCCCTGACAGCATGGGGATCGACCGATTTCGACGGTTACAAATCCTCGGAAGGTGCCGCCAACAAAGAGATCGACCTCACCGCCGCCTATACCTTTGGAAACTCCGGTCTGACCCTCTCCATCGCCGACCTCTGGTGGGCAGGTCAAGGTGCGAACAAGTACTTCAACTTCAAAAGCCATGAAACGGCACATCATTTTGAAGCGGGCGTAACCTATACACTCCCGGTTGAGAAACTTCCCCTCTCGATCGCTTGGTACACTATGTTCGCCGGACAGGATAAGGATGCCGACGGTAATCAAAATTATTCATCTTATGTCGAATTGAACTATCCTTTCTCTGTAAAAATGGTAGATTTGAATCTGACCTGCGGTTTCCTTCCCTATACCTCTTACGGCGTATATACCGGCACGAAGACCAATGACGGATTTGCTGTTACCAACGTCGCGCTCAAAGGAAGTACGGCAATAAAGTTCAGCGATTCATTCTCTTTGCCTATATTTGCGCAGGCTATTTGGAATCCTCGTATGGAAGACGCTCATTTAGTGTTTGGAATATCGTTAAGACCGTGGTAATCTGAAACAGGCAACTCATGGACAGAGAACAAAGCGTACAACACTTTTTAGATTTGCTGAAAAAGTCCCGTCGCGGCAATTTCAAGATCTACATCGGTATGATCGCCGGTGTAGGCAAGACATACCGCATGCTGCAGGAGGCGCACGAACTGCTTCGCAGCGGAATAGACGTGCAGGTCGGCTATGTGGAAACCCACGGCAGGACTGAAACGGAGGCGTTGGTAGAAGGTTTACCTTTGATACCGCGCCGCCGGTCGTTTTACAAGGGGAAGGAAGTGGAGGAGATGGATTTGCAGGCAATCCTGAATATCCATCCGGAGGTCGTGATCGTGGACGAACTGGCACATACCAATATCGATGGAAGCAAGAACGAAAAGCGTTGGCAGGATGTGACGGATATTTTAGAAGCAGGTATCAGCGTGATTACGGCAGTAAATATCCAGCATCTGGAAGGTCTGAACGAAGATGTGCAGGACATCACCGGCATCGAGATCAAAGAACGCATCCCCGATAGTGTCCTGGAGCAGGCGGATGAGGTCGTGAACATCGACCTGACAGCCGATGAACTGGTGAAACGCCTGAAAGCGGGCAAGATATACAAGCCGGAAAAGATTCCGACGGCACTGAACAACTTCTTTAAATCCGAAAACATTCTCCAGCTACGCGAACTGGCCTTGAAGGAGGTTGCCCTCCGTGTCGAGAAGAAGGTGGAGAGCGCTGTCCCGGTCAATACCGGTGTCCGCCACGAGAAGTTCCTGGCCTGCATCAGCAGTAATGAAAAGACGCCGAGGAAAGTGATTCGCAAGGCGGCGCGGCTGGCTACCCGCTACAACACGAAGTTCTTTGTCCTTTACGTGCAAACGCCGCGCGAAAGTATCGAGCGCATTCCGCTGGCAAACCAGCGTTATCTGTCCAACCATTTCAAACTGGCGGCAGAGTTGGGAGGCGAGGTGATGCAGGTCCAGTCGAAAAGTATCCCCGACAGCATTATCGAGGTATGCCGCGAAAAACAGATCACGACCGTCTGTATCGGAAAGCCTGTTTTTACGCTCACTTCCGTCCTTCGCGCTTGTTTCCAGTACCGGAAATTGCTGAATAGCTTGTCACAAATGAATATTGACCTGATAATATTGGCATAACATGTTACAGTCTATTAGTTTAAAGATTAAAACGAAGCTCACCTACGGAATAGGTCTGCTGTTTGCAATGATCGTCCTGCTGGGCGGTCTGTCGGTAAAGAATATCTACCGTATGTCGGCAGATACGCAGAATATCCTTGCGGATAATTATAACACGTTGCTGTATTCCCGCCGCATGTTGGATGCGCTCGAACGCATCAAGACCGACCCGGTGGCACGGAACGAATTTGAAAAGAATCTGGGTCTGCAAAAGGAGAATATAACAGAGGTGGACGAGAATGCAGCGACCACTCATCTGGTCACGCAATATGAATCGATGAAGAAAGACATGAACGATGCTTCCATCCAACGTGTCCGCATCGCTTTGAACGAGGTGATGAGCCTGAACATGGCTTCTATCTACCGAAAAAGCCAGGTCGCGGAACATACCGCGCATGAAGCGTTGCTATGGATCTGCATCATCGGTATCACCTGTATTCTGATTGCCTTTGCTTTCCTGATACGTCTCCCGCGATCCATCAATACTCCGATTCGTAAGCTGACAGACGGTATCATGGAAATTGCCAACCATAACTATGAGAAGCGTCTCGACCTGGGAAAATACGAGGAATTTACCGAAGTCGCCCAATCGTTCAACCGGATGGCGGAGCGTCTGACCGAATACCGTAAAAGTACGCTTTCCGATATTATCCAGGGTAAGAAATACATCGAAGCTATCGTAAACAGCATTACCGAACCGATCATCGGTCTGGACGGTAACCGTATCATTCTTTTTGCCAACGACGTGGCGTTGACCATCCTCAATCTGAAACGTGAAAATGTGATTGGCAAATCCGCCGCCGAACTTGCTTTAAAGAACGATCTGTTGCGCCGCCTCGTCCGTGAATTGGTTCAGCCGAACGAAAAGGAAGAACCGCTCAAGATTTATGCCGATAATAAAGAAAGTTATTTCAAAGTCCAGTATATCCCTATTCATGTAACGGACGACCAGAAAAACGGCAGCCAGTATGTCGGCGACGTAATTCTTTTGAAGAATATCACAGAGTTTAAGGAGCTCGATTCAGCAAAGACAACCTTCATCTCGACCATCTCCCATGAGCTGAAAACACCTATCTCTGCCATTATGATGAGCCTTAAACTCCTGGAAGATAACCGTGTCGGCAATATGAACGACGAGCAAAAGGCGTTGGCTGAAAGTATCAAGGAGAGCAGCGACCGCCTTCTGGAAATAACCGGCGAACTGCTCAAAATGACGCAGGTGGAAACCGGTAAACTACAGTTGAACCCGAAGATCACCAAGCCGATCGAACTGATTGACTACGCGATTAAGGCAAACCGTGTGCAGGCGGAGCGGTTCGGCTGCCACATCGAAGTCGAGTATCCGGAGAAGATCTCCAAGCTGTTTGTCGATAGCGAAAAAATTGCCTGGGTATTGACCAACCTATTGTCGAACGCCATCCATTACACGCCGGAGAACGGTCGTATCATCATTGGAGCCCGTCAGGAGGGCAAATCCCTGGAGATATTCGTCCGCGATTTCGGTAAAGGCATCGATCCCCGTTACCATCAAAGCATCTTCGACCGTTACTTCCGTGTCCCCGGAACCAAAGTGCAGGGTAGCGGCCTCGGATTGGCGATCAGCAAAGACTTTGTTGAAGCGCATGGCGGTACGATCCGTGTGGAAAGCGAAGTCGGTAAAGGGAGTACGTTCATTATAAAATTTGAAGTCTGATAGTAATTTAGATAACACAGTAAACAATCATGAAAGTATTGAAATTTGGCGGTACATCTGTTGGCTCAGCCCAACGGATGAAGAACGTCGTATCTATAATCCGTAATGGAGAACCTAAAATTGTCGTCTTATCAGCTATGTCCGGAACGACCAATTCGCTGGTCGACATCACCCGCTGTTTCTACCGTAAGGAGGCTGATGAAGCAAATAAGATCATCACCCGTCTGGAACAGACCTATGCCGGACATATCGAGGATTTATATTCTTCAGTCACCTATAAGGAAAAGGCGCTGGAACTGGTCATGGAGCGCTTCAACGTAATCTGGGCGTTCGCCGATACACCTTTTACCATATTTGATGAGAAAGTGGTCCTGGCACAGGGTGAATTGATCTCGACCGGAATGATGCACTTATACTTGCAGGAGCAGGGAATAAAATCCGCTTTGCTTCCGGCTCTCGATTTTATGCGGATCAATGCTGATGGAGAACCGGATATGGCATATATCTCAGAGCATCTCAATAACCAGCTTTCCCGCTTCCCCGGTACCGGAATCTTCATCACACAGGGTTTCATTTGCCGGAATGCATACGGAGAGACGGACAATCTGCAACGTGGCGGAAGTGACTATTCCGCTTCCCTGATCGGAGCTGCCATCCATGCTGAAGAAATACAGATATGGACGGATATTGACGGTATGCATAACAACGATCCCCGCGTAGTGGATCATACGGCACCTGTCCGCCAATTGAATTTTGAAGAGGCAGCGAAGCTCGCATATTTCGGCGCGAAAATACTCCATCCTTTCTGTATCCGCCCGGCAAAGGATAACAATATCCCCGTCCGCCTGCTAAGCTCTTTGCAGCCGGAGGTTCCCGGAACACTGATCTCCAATACGGCAGAGAAGGGAAGGATCAAGGCGGTAGCGGCGAAAGATAATATCGTGTTCATCAAGATGAAGTCGTTGAATATTTTACCACCTCATAAGTTCCTGAATGTGGTTTTTGAAACGTTTGCTCTTTATAAAACGGCTGTCGATATGGTGACGACATCGGATATCGGTGTCTCTGTGACCATAGATAATCCCGAACATTTGCAGGAAATAGTTACAAACCTGGAAAAGTATGCAACGATCTATGTGGAAAGGGATATGGTGATCGTATGTGTTGTCGGAGATCTTGAATGGCAGAATGTCGGCTTTGAAGCCCGTATCATAGATGCGTTAAAAGATATCCCTGTGCGGATGATCTCTTACGGAGGAAGTAGCAGTAACGTCTCGCTGGTTATGAAGTCTGCCGATAAAGCCCGGGCGCTGCAAGCATTAAGCTCTCGCCTGTTCCCGAAACCGGATGTACCGGAACCTGTCGGTGCATAGAAAATAAAAGCGTGTCAAAAGAGGCAGACCTCTGTTTTGACACGCTTCCCTATCTTTGTGGAAACCTTATTCGTAAGGCTTTTGCTTATTTCTTTTCTTTCAGTAAGTCACGTATTTCAGTCAGCAACTGAACATCAGCCGGTGGAGCGGGAGGGGCGGCCGGAACTTCCTCTGCCTTCTTCTTGTTGAGGGCATTCATCCCTTTTATCATCAGAAAGATTGCAAACGCAATGATGATAAAGTCCAATGTCACCTGTAAAAAATTCCCGTAATTGATGGATACGGCAGGAGTGATTACTTTGTCACCTTCCATTACCGCGTGCTTCAATACGATTTTCAAATCCGTAAAGTTCACACCACCCACCAGTAACCCTACTGCTGGCATAATAATATCTCCAACGACAGAAGATACGATCTTTCCGAAAGCACCACCGATGATGATACCGACAGCCATGTCAACGACGTTGCCGCGCATGGCGAACTGCTTAAATTCTTGTAAAAACTTCCCCATATATATTCGCCTTTTTTATGATATAACCATTCTTATCCGGATTTGGTTGCGAATATACAAAGTTTCGTTAAAATATCAGGCAAGAATTAGTTTTTCAATATCCTCGTCTACAGTGCTGATCGTCCCGATACCGAAGTTCTCAACCAGTACCTTTGCCACGTTGGGAGAAAGGAAAGCCGGAAGCGTCGGACCCAAGTGAATGTTTTTGACTCCAAGACTCAGCAGGGCGAGCAGGACGATCACCGCCTTTTGTTCGTACCAGGCGATATTATAGACGATCGGCAGTTGGTTGATATCTTCCAGTCCGAAAGCCTCCTGCAGCTTCATGGCTATAACGGCAAGTGAATAACTGTCGTTACATTGTCCGGCATCCAATACGCGGGGAATACCGCCTATATCTCCCAATGGCAATTTGTTGTAACGGTATTTGGCACAACCGGCAGTCAGGATCACGCAGTCGGAGGGTAATTCGCTGGCGAATTCCGTATAATAGTTACGGCTCTTCATACGTCCGTCGCATCCGGCCATCACCACGAACTTACGGATTGCACCGCTTTTAAAGGCATCGATCACTTTATCAGCCAAAGCCATTACCTGGTTATGGGCAAAACCTCCGGTGATCTGCCCATGTTCGATCTCTTTCGGTGCTGCACAACGTTTGGCATGTGCTATGATCTCTGAAAAGTCTTTTGTTTTACCATCTTCTCTGGAAGGTATATGTTTCCATCCCGGGAAACCGGTCGAGTTGGTTGTATAGACACGGTCTTTGTAGGAAGCTCCTTCCAGCGGCGGTACGATACAGTTTGTTGTGAACAGGATCGGTCCGTTAAAGCTCTCGAACTCTTCCCGTTGCTGCCACCAGGCATTTCCGTAGTTGCCGACAAAATGTTTGTACTTCTTGAAAGCCGGATAATAATTGGCCGGTAACATTTCACTATGTGTATAAATATCGACTCCGGTTCCTTCTGTCTGTGCAAGTAGTTCTTCCATATCCTTCAGATCATGACCGCTGATAAGGATTGCCGGATTATTGCGGACACCGATGTTCACCTGTGTGATTTCCGGGTTACCGTAACTGCTGGTGTTTGCCTTGTCTAATAAAGCCATGGCCTTCACACCATAACTTCCGGTTTCCAGAACCAATGCTGTTAATTGCTCTGCGGAAAGGTCTTTTCTTAAAGTTTCCGCCAGGGCATACTGGATAAATCGGTGCAGGTCTTTATCCTCGAACCCCAGGTTCCCGGCATGTTCCACATAAGCAGCCATACCTTTCAATCCGTAGATGGTTAGTTCTTTCAACGAACGGATGTCCGGGTTAGCTTCGCGTAAAACACCGACGGTCAGTGCTTTCCCTTCAAAACTGCTTTCATCGCCTATCCATACCAGTTCATCAATGATCGGAAGTTCGATTGCCTGTTTGCGGGCTTCTTCCTTTAACTGGTCTCTTAAAGTGATACCTTCGACAATTCGTTTAGTAATACTTTCTATGTCAAAGTTCGCATTCGTGATTGTAGAGAAAAGGGCATCGACAACGAAGTGGTCGATATGTGAGGGAATTTCAACTCCGGCGTTCCGTAATAGAGTAGCTACAACGGAAACACCTTTAGTAACAAATAAAAGCAGGTCCATCCGGTTGGCTGTTTCATCATCTTTTCCACAGACACCTTTGATTGTACAACCTGTACCTTTTGCGGCTTCCTGACACTGAAAACAAAACATTTTTGCATCCATACTATTCTATAATTTATTGGTTTATATTATTCTGGAAACAAAAGTAAGGTGGTAAGGTTTCTTATATTGTACCAAATGTTACAAACGTGGATATTTTTTAGATAGACACGGTAAAACTTTTAGCAGGATAGGAATGAAAGCAGTATGGGACCTTATGTAACATCGTTTAGTTGCCGATGAAAGTTGTTGCCGACGCCCTCGGCAATATTGCTGACGTCCTCGAAAGCTTTGCCGACGTCCTCGACAATATTGTTGACGCCCTCGGCAACAACTTTCCCTTGCAGAAAAATAAGGTTTCCACCAGTTCTTTTGTTATATTTGCCTACATATACAATTGAATATGATAGCTATTCTCTCTAAATCCATCCTATTCCGGGATATCTCGGAATCTGAGATTTCCGTTTTGTTGGAAACGGCGGCTTACCGGGTTGTTACTTACCGGACAAAAGATGTCGTTGCTTTACAGGGAACGCCCTGTAATCATCTGATGATCGTTTTGAACGGACTTTTACAAGGGCAAATGGTGAATGATGCAGGTAAACTCGTTGTTATTGAGGAGTTGGAAGCCGCTCAATTATTAGCCCCTGCATTTTTATATGCTCCGAAAAATAATCTGCCGGTAAACATTATTGCTATGGAATCGTCGGAGATCTTATTTATTCATCGGGATGATTTTACCGTTTGGATGCAACAGAACAGGCAACTTCTTCAGAACTTCCTGATGTTGATATCCGGAAGAAGCCATTTCCTGAGCGATAAGATCATGTTCCTGTCCCTGAAGAACATAAAGAATAAGATTGCGGATTATTTGTTGCGTAAGTTACCGGATGCATTGTCGACTGTGATTCATTTAACAGAAACACAGCAGGAGATAGCCGATTCGTTCGGTGTTACCCGGCCGTCATTGGCACGGGCGCTGGCAGAGATGGAGCAGGAGGGAATCATCTCTATAGACAGGAAAGTGGTAAAAGTATGTAACATGCCTGCATTGAAGCAGATGGCACAATAAAAAATAAACCCACGGCTTTCTATTGAAAGGAGCGGGTTTATTTTTCAGTAATTTATACCGGACCAGGTATTACTTTAAGAAAGAAATTTTCATTCTGGCAATATCAGTCAGATAGTCTTGCAGATCCTGCTCATGTTCTTCTTCCATACCCAGGATATGTTTGGCGATTTCGCAGGTAGTAAAGTCTTTGCCATCTGTAAATTCAGCAATTTGCTGGTATCTGACGATAGCGCAACGTTCTGAAGCAACATTCTGGTTCAACAGGCTGACAACATCGAAATCATTAGGTGTGTCATATTTGCATCTTGCCAGTTCAAACCATTGTTTCGGATCGAGAACTGGAACGCCTTCCAGTTCGATGATACGGTCAGCCAGTAGTTTGGCATGTCCTAATTCTTCGTTGGCATGTTCTTCAAATTCAGCCTGTACGTTTGCACGCATAGCACCTTCTGCTACCAAAGCGCCTACCCAATATTGATAGTATGCTAACCATTCTTCTGATAATGCAGCGTTAAGCTGTGATAATAAACTTTCTACGTCTAGTTTCTGCTGTAGAATCTTAACACTTTCTTTTGCCATAACTGTAAAATTTAGTTTAGTATAATGCTCGTTTGTCTTGTTCAAACAATGCTGTCAGGCGTTTGTTCATACTAAACTAAATTGAAGCGGTAATTTATTATTTTTTCTATTCTGTTAGATGTAAGTTGTATTGTATAACACTGGAATATCTAACAGGAATAGTCGGCCTAGTCACCCTAGTCATCCAGTTTACCGAACTTACCGGCTCCCAAGTCGATGTAAGCTTGTTTCAATTCTGCAACATTGTTCATGACGAATGGGCCATAAGCAGCGATAGGTTCTTTGATTGGTTCTCCACTCAATACAAGGATAGTCGCTTTGTTTACAGCCTGAATACTGAAACTTTCTCCTTTATTTTCGAACAAAGCGAAATAATCGGTTGGAACCAGTTCATTATTATTGATCTTTACGGAGCCTTCAATGACCAGAATGGCAGTGTTATAATTTGCTGGAAATGAAAAATCAGCACTTCCACCTTTATTTAGCTTGACATTTAGTAAATGCATGGGCGTGAAAGTGGATGCTATTCCGTTTGTATTCTGATAATGTCCGGCAATGACTTCAACCAGTCCGGCATTATCGGGTAGTTCAACCTTGGGTATCTGGCCGTTGATGATAGATTGATATTTCGGATCTGTCTTTTTATCTTTGGCTGGAAGATTGATCCATAGTTGTACGACATGGAATTCTCCTCCTTTTTGGCTGAATTGTTCTTCATGATACTCTTTGTGAAGAACACCGGAAGCTGCTGTCATCCATTGGATATCACCCGGACCGATCACGCCGCTGTTTCCTCTGCTGTCATGGTGAGCGACCTTCCCTTTATATACAATTGTTACGGTTTCAAACCCACGGTGTGGATGAACCCCGACTCCTCTTGGCTCTTTTCGTGGTGCGAACTCCATTTTTGCATTATAGTCGAGCAAGATAAAAGGATTCATGCGCTCTCTGCTTAATTCTTCCAGATGAGGTATGAAGTTATGTACTCTGAATCCATCTCCAACCATATGTGGTGCAGGAGGTGCTATGATGTTTTCTACTTTTTTTATTGCCATAAAATAATCTCCTTGTTTTTTTAGTAAAACAAACAAGAAGAAGGCTTTGTTGTACCTGATGTTTTTCCCATATTATAATGTATAGGAAAACCGGTCTTTGGAAGAGCGAATAGGGCATAAGTTCTGATTTTTAACGATAGTTGAGTGTTTGGAGTGTGTTGATTTTTTTTACTTTGTAATCGTCAATGACTCAGCGCTATAGTTGAATAGATACGATTTTATGTGAAAAATAAAGCGTGAAAAGTTTGGAGCGTATGTTGTAAAGCACTACTTTTGCATCCGCATTCGAGAGAGAACGGCACTGCAGAACATGATGAAAAAACTTTTAGAAAAAACTTCCTAAAACATTTGGAAGTATAAAATAAAAGTCCTTATCTTTGCATCCACGTTCGCTAAAAAAACTAGCGAGTGTAACAAAAAGAGTTCTTTGAAAGATTTACATATCAACAAGTAGTACAAGTATTAAAAATTAATAC